>OBUW01000006.1_pt1 | contig 236908 bp, 215 predicted proteins | sample 1475761 | NCBI WGS metagenome assembly OBUW01 (sample SAMEA2579908, study PRJEB22360) | human gut metagenome | biome: human gut; feature: human-associated habitat; material: faeces | place: Denmark | collected 2008/2010
AATAACCCCAGCCGGGAACCCCCGGTTTTTTGGGGCCGCTAAAGAAGCCGTGACCCAAAAGCCGGCAAGTCGTCCACGGTTGGGAAGCGGGGATGGCTACGATTGGGACTTATTAAAATCGTTGTTGGCCAATAGCAATCTGCAAACCGGACAACTGACTAAACATCAAGCGGCACTATATCAGGTAGCGGCATTTTACGGCTTGCAACCGCCTGATTTTGCCCGCCTGATCAGTCGCGCAACCGATGTTATGACGGGAAAAATCGATTTGAATCAACTGCGCCGGCTAGCCGAACAAAGCTATACGCGCCAGCAGCCACATGCCAAACCGCAAACTCCAACCCAGACGCCAAAAGTAGCAAGTGCTGATGAGGCATTGCTTAAGCGGGCCAAAAGTATGCCACCGCGGCAGTTTTTAACTGCGGCGAAACAGGCTAAAAACGCGCGCATGTATCCGGCTAACAACGAACTGCGCGCCATTCAGCAATTGAGTGAGCGCAATGTTTTTGACGCACCGACGATTAATATTCTGATTGATTATATTCTCAGAACCAACGACAGTATTAATCAGGCGTTGTTGGATGCGATTGCCAACAGCTGGTTAAAAGCCAATGTAACCAGCCCGGAAGCTGCCTTAAACCAGATCCATGCGTTTGAGCAGCAAAAGGCGACTGACCAAAAACGTCGTCAAACTCAAACAAAAGGCACGCGGCAAGAAAAGCTACCGGATTGGGCTAAGGAAGGTTATCAGCCAAAGAAAAAGAAGGTCAGTGAAGCTGATCGGCAAACCTTGGCTGCCCAATTGGAGAAACTTCGGCAGCTTGGTGATAAAGGAGGTAAGAACTAATGGAAGATATGCGTAAGCGTCTGGCCATGTTGATGGATTCCCGACAGTGGCGGGAGCGGTATTTTAAGATGGTCAAAGAAGCATTGCAGGATCCGGAAGTCCAGACTTTCCTGAAGCAGCATGAAGCGGATTTAGCCAATGATGCCATTGACCGCGGAACTGCCAAGATTTATGAATTTGTCAGTGAGCGTAACAAGATTGCCCGAGGCGAATTACCATTGGCGCCTGGCTATCAACCCAAACTTGTCGTGGCAAATGGTTTGATTGATGTGGCGTATGAACCGACTGATGCGAAAGTAGCGGCAGACGAAGAGGCCAAGCAAGCCTCATTGGTGACCTCTGTGAACATGCCTAAAGATATTCGCGATGCAAGCTTGGACAGTTATGATCCAACCGATGACCGACTTGATGCACTTTTGGCCGCAAACCGGTTTGTTTTAGCGGTTGTTGCCGATCCTAAGGCGTTTCATCAGGGATTATATTTAAGTGGGCCGTTTGGGGTTGGCAAGACATACTTGTTAGGTGCGATTGCCAACGATTTAGCAAGCAAAGGCGGCATTGCAACCACATTAATTCATGTACCGACATTTGTCGTTGAAATGAAGAATGCAATCGGCAATAACAGCGTGTTGAAAAAGATTGATAGCGTGAAGCGGGCACCGATTTTAATGCTTGATGATATTGGCGCCGAAAGCATCAGTCCATGGGTTCGGGATGACGTACTGGGCATTATTCTGCAATATCGCATGCAGGAGAAAATGCCGACGCTGTTCAGTTCAAACAAGAGTATGGCCGAATTAACCGAGTCATTGGCAGGGACGGACCGGGGCAACTCGGAAATGTTAAAAGCCAAACGCATTATGGAGCGGGTACGGTTCTTGGCAAAAGAAATTACCGTTGACGGTGAAAATCGCCGGAACCCTTTGGCAGATTGATCAAGATCATGACAAGCCGGTATGAAACGATCGAGCCGGCAAAACTATTTTCTGAAACTTGCTTGCACCAAAGCGGACATTGTGGTTCAATGTAGCTATCGAAGACGGAAGCAATAAAGGATCATCTACTAGAGAGTAAGGCCGTGGCTGAAAGCCTTGCAAGATCTGATCCGAACCACTTCTCGAGATTGCCCTAATGGCCCTGTTGCGCAGGTTACGCGCTAATGAAGTGGCCCGCAGCAAGACTGTCGGCAATCTGGGTGGAACCGCGATCACAAATCGTCCCTGATGTCTCTTAGGAGATATCAGGGATTTTTTGTGAGCGCGATCCGGCGCGCTTAGGAATCGGAGTGTAAGTGGCCTTGAGCGTGTTGGCCGGGCTTTGGCCATTGCGTTCAAGGTCCTTACACGCAGATTCCTGCGCCGGGGAGCGCGTTATAGAAAGTAAGCGCGAGCCAGCGCGATTTTCCTCCCCAAGTCAGAAGTGGCACTCGGTAAAATGGTTTCTTCGAAAAAACGACAAAGGAGTCTTACTTATGGCATTAGATATTACGTTTCCAGATGGCAGTGTCAAACAATTTCCTGATGGTACAACGGTAAAAGCCATCACGGAAGGCATTAGCAATAGTCTGGCAAAAAAGGCTGTTGCTGGTAAATTAGACGATGAATTGATTGCATACAATGAACCGATTGCCCATTCCGGCAAACTGCAGATTATGACCAAAGATGATGCAGAAGGGCTCACGGTTTTGCGGCAGACGGCGGCATTTGTTTTAGCAGCAGCACTCAAAGCATTGTACCCTGATATCCATTTTGGCAAGGGCCAGGCCATAGAAGACGGTTTTTACTATGATACCGATCGTGCGGATGGACAAGTCAGTGTTGATGATTTACCGACAGTCCAAAAGAAAATGGAAGAAATCATTAAGGCTAACGCTGCCTTGGAGCCAGTGGAGCTCAGTCGGGCAGAGGCTTTTGACCGTTTTAAGGACGATCCGTTCAAAAAGCAACTGGTCGAAGCTGCCGGCGATCCGATTAAGGGTTATAAGCTAGGCGATTTTGTTGATTTTGAAGAAAAAGTCTTGCTTCCTAGTCTTAAGGATTTGAAGCATTTCAAGCTGCTGTCGGTTGCCGGCGCCTATTGGCAAGGTAAGAGCAGCAACCCGATGCTACAGCGGATTTACGGGACCGCTTATTGGAGCGAAAAAGGCCTTGAAGATGATGCTAAGCGGCGTAAGGAAGCGGCTGAACGTGATCACCGGGTTATCGGCCGCGACTTGGATCTTTTCTTCGTTGATCCTAAAGTCGGCGCTGGGTTGCCGTACTGGATGCCAAATGGCGCAACGATTCGGCGGGTCATTGAACGCTACATCATTGACAAAGAAATTGCCGATGGTTACGAACATGTTTACACCCCCGTGCTTGCCAACCTTGACTTGTACAAGACGTCCGGCCACTGGGATCATTATCGTGAAGACATGTTCCCGCCGATGGACATGGGCGATGGCGAAATGCTCGAATTACGTCCGATGAACTGCCCAAGCCATATTCAGATTTATAACCATCACATCCGGTCTTATCGAGAATTACCACTGCGGATTGCTGAACTAGGGATGATGCATCGGTATGAAAAATCAGGTGCTTTGTCTGGTTTGCAACGTGTTCGCGAAATGACTTTAAACGATGGCCACACATTCGTTGCGTTGGATCAAGTCCAAGAAGAATTCAAAAAGATTCTGCGCCTGATCATGGATGTTTATGAAGACTTCAACATTACCGATTACAGCTTCCGGCTTTCTTATCGTGATCCTAAGAATACCGAAAAGTATTTTGATGATGACGAAATGTGGACCCGTAGCCAGAGCATGTTGAAAGGCGCTATGGATGACTTGCACCTAGACTATTACGAAGCCGAGGGTGAAGCAGCCTTTTATGGTCCAAAGCTGGATATCCAGACTAAGACCGCGCTTGGCAACGATGAAACCATGTCAACGATTCAGTTAGACTTCATGTTGCCGGAACGCTTCAACTTGACTTATGTCGGCAAGGATGGCGAGGAACATCGGCCAGTCATGATTCACCGTGGGATTGTCGGCACGATGGAACGATTCATCGCATACTTGACCGAAATTTATAAGGGTGCTTTCCCAACCTGGCTGGCACCAACACAGGCCGTTTTGATTCCGGTTAACAATGATCTGCACTTAGACTATGTCAACCGCATCAAACGCCAGATGCAGGCAGCCGGGTTGCGCGTCAAAGTCGATGACCGCAATGAAAAGATGGGTTATAAGATTCGCGAAGCCCAAACCAAGAAGATTCCGTACACGGTCGTTGTCGGGGACAAAGAACTCAACGATGCGGCGGTATCCGTACGGCGGTATGGCGATGAACATACTGAAGAAGAAGCAGGTAATATGTTCATTGATGCGATGGTAGCTGAGGTTAAGAACTACAGTCGCGACGGCAAAACCAAGCCGGGCGAAGCTAATAAGGTTTTAGGTGACTAATTCATTTAGCTCCAACGAAAAGATCTGGGCAATTTAGCTCAGATCTTTTTAATTGCCGTTGAAGGATTAGCGCAATCTTAGGATAAAGATCTCGCGGTTTCACGACATTTTGTGATGTATGATACACTAAACTCATTTAAAACCCACATCAAAGAAAGGGTGACTAGGTGTTTATTGCGTTATGGGCTTCTTGGCTTGTCTTGTTCTTCGTTACCAAAATATTAGCAGCGGTCTTGTACTTCGCTGTCTTGCTGATCTATATGAAACTGCCGTGGCGCACCCCTAATCAACGCGGCTACTGGCTAATCGCTCATCGTGGCCGCGGATTATTGATGATCATGGGATTCGTGATGTTGTTAACCGCGGTTGTCGCATATGGGATTGCAAATTGGTGGTTCGGCAAGATCGAATTCCAGCCCCAAGGCGTTGCGGTTTTCGGTAGTGTCGGGATCGTCTTATTGTCCTGGCTACTTGGATTGCCTAAGAAATTACGCGCTTTTCGAGAAAAAATTAACGCGGATCAACAGCAGGATAAAGGAGATGACCATGATGAGTGATGAACCACAAGTTAAAAATCCCCAATTGATTCACCTGATGCATTTATTACGTGCAGATCAAAATGATGAACCCCGCGCAGCTTTTTACGCGGGGTTAAAAACAGCTAAATTTATGTTACCGGTTGGCACGGCGCGGACAGGGGATCCGACTGTGGTGTTGTTGACGGATGATAGCGGTCGTGATTTTCTGCCTATTTTTACCGACCAGGCCAGTTTTGCCCAGAGCCCTGATCATGACCATTTTGCGGTTGCAACCATTGACGATTGTGCAAATTTTCTCTATGAAGACCACGATATTCACGGCGTTGTAATCAATCCGTATGGCGAAAACATGGTCTTAACCCGCGCCAACCTGTTTTATGTTGCTAAACCGGATCAAGCCGAACATGGCGAGGCTGTTCGTCTTTCTGAACCGCCTAAAGAAGCGGCTGATCTTGTTTCACGTCTGCAAACGTACTTGCCGAAAATGGCAACGATTCATGCTGCATATTTAGCAACCATGATTCGAGCCAACGATGCCAAGAGTTTATTGTTGGTAGTGGATACTGACGAAAACGCCGACTTGCATGCGCTTGTTGCTTTTGCAGAAGCCTATTTACCAGAGACGCTGCAATTTCATGTCAGTCCGGCTGATAATGAGCTTGGCCGGTATGTGAGTGGTGAATTTGAACCGTTTTATCAACGTTAAGATGCCAAAATCAGCGTTAATGTGGGCATTTTAGCCGACAGGGCCGCTATTGCTTTTTTAACCTTGAAACTTATCATAAATTGACTCTATAATAAAGCCCGACAAAATTGGCGCCTGTCAGTCATTGAGCTGCTCGATAACAATCGTGAGTGACTTGTGACCCTTGGCCAGTCGAATGAATGGAGGTGGAACTAGTGCAGAGTAATCAACGGATAGCAGCGCTAATGGCACAACTGATGGGTGGCATGACCATCCGCTCAGTTGATATTCAAAAAAATATGCGATCAGCCGCCGGACTTGTCAACGCGACCTTGCACATATCAGAGCGGCGTTAGAAGATTCTTCTGCCGGTCAACTCGTCGAACATCAAGGCACTTACCGACTAGAACCGCCAACCACCCCTTTGAACGGTCAAATCGTATTAGCCATCAGTAATATCCTGCTGGGCAGTCGCGCATTATTACCGAGTGAGTTGGATGCTGCGCTCAATTACTTGTTTTCGGGACTGTCTCCCGTTAAGCAAGTAGAAGTGCGTCAACAGCTCCGCATTGCTCGCGGCAGCTACACACCGTTATCTCAGCCCAAACTTTTATTGAGTCGCTTAGCTGAAGTCGCAGCTTATATCGCCAATCATCGGCGCTTGACGTTCACTTATCTCAGCAGCCAGGCAACAGAACCAACACCGCTGATTCATCATGCCCAGCCAGTGGCGTTGTTTTTTGAAGTGCATTATTTTTATGTTGCCATGTTGAGTCAGACTCGTGGTGGTTACTGGCTATACCGACTGGACCGGATCGGTGAGATCAAGGCTGTGAGCGAAGGAGACAAGCTGGATTACGCCACCAGATTCTCATTACAAGACCACCGGCGTCAGACCTATTTATTGGATTCTGGTGATTTAATGCAAATTCAGTTTGTTTATCGCTACTATCCGCAGACTGCTTTGGATCAATTTCCCGGCTCGCGGGTGATTCGTCACAACGCAGATGGGAGCGTGGTCATTGAAGCCTTCGCCAGATTAGACGGCGCCTTACTTTGGTTATTAAGCCAAGGCGCTGCACTAAAAGTAATTTCGCCACCGTCTTTGATCAAACGCATGCGTGAAGAATTAATGGCTGCACTTAATCAATACAAGCAATGAATCGCAATTGCAGGAGCATCAAAATTCGATGTGTCCTGTTTTTTTTTGGCAATTTTCGGCTGCCAAGTGAGTTAATGTCATATTGTGTCGCTATCATTCGTTAAACTAAGTTGTTGTTAGCTGATGACAAAGTAACCGGCACCTGAGCAACAGTGGTGCCAGCTATTTGGGCAGAAACATGAACGAATGAGGTATTCATTTTTTTGCCATTTTTTCAGCCAAATTTAGCGAATGGAGGAACTAACAAATGGACAATAAGCCAAAATTTGGACTAGGTGCACAACCAGGCCAGAAGCCAAAATTAGCCGAATCTGCGGCTTCAAAAGACCAACCCAAACAGGCCTTTGGGATTAACGCCAAACCGAACACTGCGACTCCCCAAGGTCCAAAGTTTGGTACCGAAGCCGCCCCAAAAAACACGTTGTCAAAGGGCGACCAGTTCAAGCGTATTTTTACCATGCAACCGATAAAGTTTTGGATCATCCAATACGCATTCGGCGTGGCCGGCTTGCTACTAGGGATGGCCATGGGGTTGCCGTTGATGCTGTCGGTGATCAACTTGATCTTGTATCCGTTCACCGTCACCATTCTGCAATCGATCGGCCAAAGGCGGGACAAGCGAAGCACGTTAGGTGACTTTTTCTTCGGCTTCTCAGTCGCGATGATCGGCGAGTCACTGTGGTGGATCCTCATCTATGGGGCGTTTCGGTTCATCATTTTCATGCTAAAGTTCACGTTCAGTTTCCTGTTGGGGACAATCGGCTTGGTTTACATATGGGCACAAGCCAAAAAAATCAACGGGTAATCGTAACAACAGGTCAGACCTATGGGGTCAGGCCTGTTGTTGCTTGCATCAAAAAGCAAAGGAGTGATGCGTATGCGTCATGCAATCAGTGTTGGCATGGGGTTCGGCAAGACAAGTTTCGATGATGCCGTGATAAAGGCGGAAGAAGGCGATGTCGTGGTCATTGACCCTGGGGAGTATAAGTCAGTCGATGGCGTTCAATGTGGCACGCTTGAAATTCATGGAGCCGGTCAGTCGCCGACAGACGTCGTGATCTACACAGAATTTGACGTTAAAGAAGGGGGCATGTTGAAGCTTCAAAATGTCACCCTGATTAACACAAAACCTAAAAGCAACGTGGTTTATGTGGATAAAGGCGGTCAGATGATTGCCACAAGCGTTGCCTTTTACAATCGTGTCGCAGCCGACTATCCTGTCGTCTACGTCAGTGGAACGGTCAGCCTGACCGCGTGCGAGCTGGCGCATGAAACACGCTATGCCAACGACGGTTTAGCGGGTACCGGTTTATACTTGGTTGACGGTGCTTACGGTCTGATCTCACAGTGTGATATTGTGGACATTGATGTCAATGGTTCAAAGCTGGACGCACAGCGTAATCAGATCCACGAAAATATTCATTTGGAAGACAACAGCGAATTCAATGCGGATACGTTGTACCTGACGGATCGGCGCAGGAATTATTTCATGATTAGTGCCAGTAATGGATCGGTCCTGCAGGTGGATGAGCTGGTGGTGCCGGAAGGCCAAAGCGATGCCAATGTTGACCATAGTCGCATGCGGGTGACCCGGTCGAACATCGACCCGTTACACACATTGAATATCTTGGTTGAAGACGATGCAGACGTTGATGTGCCTGGGGCAGCGATCAGCCAGCCTCAAGTTGCCACCAGTAATGGAACCCCTGAGGAACAACCGGCCCAAGCCGAGCCGCCTGCAGATGATAAACCGGTTGAAACGCCGGCCGCACCGCCCGCGAAGGCCCCGAGTGCACCTGCGCAACCACCCGCCGAAAAACCGGCGATTGACCAGTTACACGAGATGATCGGTTTGACCAAGCTGAAGAAACAAGTTGATACGTTCATCAAGGTCGCCAGCTTCAATCAAAAACGCGCGGCTCAAGGCAGCAAAGCCACGGCCCAGTCGCTGCACTCGCTGTTTCTTGGCAATCCCGGCACCGGTAAGACGACGGTGGCCCGACTGGTCGGCAAAATCATGTATGAAAACGGAGTGTTGCCATCGAATAACTATGTCGAAGTCTCACGCGAAGACCTCGTGTCACAGAATGTTGGCGGCACTGCGGTGCAAACGAAAAAAGTCCTAGAATCAGCAACCGGTGGCGTGCTCTTCATTGACGAGGCCTATACCCTGTATCAAGAAGGCGGCTCTGTCAACTGGGGGCAAGAGGCAATCGACACCATTCTCAAGTATATGGAAGACCATCGCGATGACCTGATGATTATTTTTGCCGGCTACACCAAGCAAATGCAGGATTTCATGAACATGAACCCTGGTCTGACCTCCCGGGCGCCGAATGTCTTTGAGTTTGAGGATTACACCCCTGCCGAAATCGCGCAAATTGGCCTGATGGACCTGCACCGCCAAGACTACAAAGTCGATAAGGATCATTACACCCAAGCCGTCACCAAGGCCTTCATCGGCAACGTCGACCACAGCAACGGCCGCTGGGTCCGCAATTACAACGAAAAATTAATTCAGACCTTCGTCGTTAGTCTCCCTGAAGATTCCCAAAACTTGTTCACGATTCCTAATTCGATCATCGACCAGCTGGCCGGTGGTGACCGTCAAGAAAAGGCAGCCGCAGTTGATGCGTTGCTTGGCCAACTCAATGGGATGGTCGGACTGAATTCCGTCAAAGCGTTTGTTAACGATTTGGTTAAGCAGGTTAAGGTTGATCAGGCACTGCAAGACAAGCTGCCTGATGCCACGAAGCCGACCTATCACATGGTGTTCGCTGGCCCGCCCGGAACCGGTAAGACCACAGTTGCGCGGCTGATTGCCCAACTATTTTACAATCTTGGCATTCTGCCGAAGGATACCGTCAGCGAGGTTGCTCGTCCGGACCTCGTTGGCCAGTACATCGGCCAAACCGCTCAGAAAACCGGTAAGGCAATTCGTGACGCGATGGGCGGTGTACTATTTGTCGATGAGGCTTACCAGCTCAGTCAGGGATCGGAAAACGATTTTGGCAAAGAGGCCATCGAAACGTTCATCACCGAACTTGAGAATAACCGTGACAAGTTTATTGCCATTTTTGCTGGTTACACCAATGACATGAACGATTTCCTCGAAGCAAACCCGGGCCTGCGTTCACGCGTCCCGCTGACGTTGGAGTTTGAGGCCTACACTCCTGACGAAATTGCCCAAATCGTCGAAAATATCGTCACCAAGCACTGGACCATCAACACCGAGCTCCTGCACACAGTTGTCGTCAAAAACTACAAACAGCTGCCTGCCAACAAACAAAGCAACGGTCGCTGGGCCCGCAACTTCGCCGATAAACTGATTTCCCAACACAAGTTGTGGCTGGCTGACCATCTCGACAAAGAACCAAATCTCGATGTTCATCATATTTCAGACGCTCTTTTGGTTGACAGTTCCTCGTGGTCGTAATTGTCGCAAAGGACCCCTGATGATGAAAAAATTAGGGTCTACACTTTCTAGTGTTGGAGGATATCCAACATTGAAACTGTAGGCCTTTTTAGATCAACCCATGCCGCTTCGCCGAGGGAATCGCCTCAGTCAAAAATCAATTTGCCCACCCACCTTGGCCCAAACTCACCTTGACGGCATAGCACAACCCATCTTTCTCACCATGATAAGATTGGCTCTGCTATGCCGCTGTCGGCAATCACCGCGGTGCCACATACGCAATTGGGCAAAGACATAATGTGGGCATTTTAACCGACAGGAGCTTGACGCCGTGTTGTTACTCCTGTATAGTTGTCTACGTTGAGAAAAAGCAGAAGTTCCCGCTTCTCGCCCAAGTCTTTAGACCTCTAGGCTTATTAGTTCGGTATTTAATGAACAGCGGGGCCTTTGTGGCTACGCTGTTTTTGTTTTTTCTCTGAAATTCACACGGAGGTGAACAACCATAGCAAGAGATCTGATAGTCAATGACAGTATTCGCGCACGTGAAGTTCGATTGATCTCCCAGACCGGTGAACAGCTCGGCGTTAAGAGTACGCGTGACGCCTTGGCCATTGCCGAGGATGCAAACTTAGATGTTGTCCTAGTATCGCCTAATGCCAAGCCACCGGTAGCCCGCATCATGGACTACGGGAAGTTCCGGTTCGAGCTGCAGAAGAAAGAGCGCGATGCTCGGAAGAAACAAAAGACTGTCACCATCAAGGAAATCCGCCTGAGCCCAACTATTGGTGAAGCAGATTTCAATACCCGTTTGAAGAACGCGACTAAGTTCCTGAATAAAGGCGACAAAGTCAAAGTCAGCGTTCGGTTCCGTGGACGGGCAATCACGCATAAGGATCTTGGTCGCAAGGTTCTTGAGCAGATGGCGGATGCCGTTAAGGATATCGCTGCTGTTGAAACCCATCCGAAAATGGACGGACGCAGCATGTTCTTGATGCTTGCACCGCGAGCCGAAAAGTAATTACTGATCGGTTAATGATACAAAGGCGTGCACAGCCCTAACCGGCTGTGCGCGCGTTGATGTTTAGAGGAGGAAAAAGACATGCCAAAATTCAAGACCCACCGCGCTTCTGCAAAGCGTTTTAAGAAAACCGCATCAGGTGCCCTTAAGCGCGGTCACGCGTATACGTCACACCGTTTCCACGGCAAGACGAAGAAACAGCGTCGTCAATTGCGCAAGTCAGCATTGGTATCCCACTCAGATATGAAGCGGATCCGCCAGATGCTCAGCCAGATGAAATAATCAGCAATCGGATTTGATTTGAGGAGGAATTCTAATGCCACGTGTTAAAGGTGGAACAGTTACTCGTAAGCGTCGTAAGAAGGTACTGAAGCTCGCTAAGGGTTATCGTGGTGCCAAGCATTTGCTGTTTAAGGCAGCTAATGCCCAAGTTATGGTTTCATACCGTTATGCTTTCCGCGATCGTCGCGCTCGCAAGCGTGACTTCCGGCGTCTATGGATTGCCCGGATTAACGCAGCAGCACGGATGAACGATATTTCCTACAGCAAGCTGATGCACGGCTTGAAAGTGGCTAATGTCGACATGAACCGTAAGATGCTTGCCGATCTTGCAGTCAGCGATCCAGATGGTTTCAAAGCATTAGCAGACACTGCTAAGAAGGCTTTGGCCTAAGTATTTAAAAAGCACGTCGTTTCATTCTTTGTGAATGGAACGGCGTGCTTTTTGTATCAAGTTGAAATGGAATTCAAGAACCAGCTGCTAATGGTATTGACGAACGCCCAGTGGCTGATAGTTGGCAATGAAGCTGCTGATTGTCGGCAAATCCGACGAGAACAATACATTATCAAAGGCGTCCTGATCAAAGAAGCCCTGAGTTACCGCAGTTTGATACATTTGCTGTAACGGACGGTAATAATCATTTTGGTTAAATAGGATCGTCGGGCTAGCGTTTAATCCGATCCGTGAAAACGAGATCGCTTCGGTAATTTCCTCAAGCGTACCGGGACCGCCGGGAAGGGCAATGTCAGCATCCGCTAACGCAATCATGCGTGCTTTGCGCGTGCCCATATCTTCGACGACTTCTAATTGGGTCAGATTCGGTAGAGCCAGACCGCGATCTGCCAGCACTTGAGGGATGATGCCAATCACTTTGCCACCATGTTTCAAGGCGCTTTGAGCAACTGCGCCCATTAACCCGAGTTTGCCACCGCCATAAATCAGGGTATCACCACGTTGGGCAATCCATGCACCTACACGTGTTGCGGCTTGTACGAATGCGCCATCGACACCACGATTAGCACCACAATATACTGCAATTTTCATATCGTCCCGCCTTTCCAGTCACGCGCTTATCATACGGCGCAGATTGGCGAGTCGCAAGCAGTTTTTAAGTGCTAGTTAAAGGTGATTGATTTCTTTTCGAACCGGGTGCGTCACATGCCGCTCTTGCATGACGACTAGCTTGCCCGGCGCATGATGGGTCTCTAACATTTCATGGCCGGCAATGACCCCGGCGACAGTGAAGGGGAAGGTCTGGGCAACGCGAACTTGCAGCCCCCATTTTTGCGCGACGTCAACGAGATAAGCAAAGCCATCGTGGACTGAGTAGGTCTTGGATGGATTTAACTGCAGATGTTCAACGGTTGGTTTGGTGCTGAGATCAACGTCGGCATAGGCAGTCGTCACATACTGCCCGTCAGCCTTGACCAGCTTCAATGCGGCACCGTGATCTGCTGCGCCAAAAACCGCATTGACCACAGCATCGGCCGTATTCTCAGGCAGTTCATCGGTATAACTGAAAATTTGATCGGCGCCTAATTGACGTAGATACTCGCGATGCTGCTCACCCGCTACGGCAATCACCTTGAGTTTCTCGAATTTGGCGAGTTGTACCAAAATCGCTCCGACACCGCCGCTGGCACCGACAATCCCCAACGTTTGCCCAGGCTTAAGCGCCAACATGTAATGCAAAATATTAAATGCGGCTAACCCGACTTGGGGAAGCGCTGCTGCATCAAGGAAACTCAAGGCAGTGGGCTTTTTATAGATCTTAGAAGTTGATGCCGTGACAAATTCACTGTAACCGCCAATGGGTCGATAATTCATAACTAAATCGCCAACTGCAAACTCACTAACGCCTTCGCCAAGCTTAGTGATGCGGCCAAGCACATCCGTACCCGGAACGACCGGAAACTTAACCTTGCGAAAAGCCGCCTGTTCACCACGGCGCAACGAAGCGTCATAAGGGTTAAGGCCAAAGCCCAACACTTGCAACTGCACCTGACCGGCTTTTGGCTCCGGGACAGGCGCCTCAATGCTTTCAAAGACACTTGGGTTACCATATTGTTCAAACCCAAAACGTTCCATCTGGCTCACCTCCGTTGCCAATCCTGCAATCGGCCGCTATTAGCCAACCAGGACTTGGCATTTGCTAACTCTGCTTCATTCAAATTATGGCTCTGATCATGGCGGAAAATGGTGACCTCGGCGCCTTGTTCTTCAAGATAAGTATCTAACACCTTGAAGTTTTGCGCCGGCACAATCGGATCTTGATCGCCATGGGACATCCAAACCTTGACATCACTTAAATCCTGTTTGGAATCAACGGTTGAAAGCGCCATGGGATGGAAAAAGATTCCGGTGTGAAAAGTGTCACTGCGAGTTAAAAGGGCTCGGGCTGCTACATTCGCGCCGTTTGAATAGCCCACCACAATAAACCGCTCATAATCGATATTGAATTTCTGGCAAAGCTCATTTAATACCTTAAACAGCCAAGTGGTTTCCTGTTCAAGATTATTCAGATCGAAGCCGCCGTTTTCGGAATGCTTGAAATACCGGTTCATCCCTTGTTCCTGAACGCGCCCACGAATGGAAAGCATCGGACTATTGGGTGAGAGATACTTACCAATCGGCAGCAGATCATTTTCATCGCCACCTTGACCATGCAGTAACAATAATGGTGACACACTGGGATCGCCTTTGACAAATGTATAATTTACGTTTTCTTCTGCCATCATAACCTCCGTTGCTTAGCGGCCGCGCCAATCGGTTTTAACCGGGGTCAGACCGCGTTCGATTTCCGCACGTTTGCTTTCCAAAAATGGCGGCAATTCAAGATGAATACCGGCTTCATCGTAAGTTTCATCCTGTAAGAAGCCGGGACCGGTTGTTGCCAGTTCAAACAGGACTTGCGGCGCGGCCCGAAAGTATTCGGACTTAAAGTAGAAGCGATCGACATAACCTGATTGTGGCAGACGATATTGCTTAATCCGATCAATCCAGGTGCCCAAAGTCTCACGATTATCAGTAGAAAAAGCGGCGTGATGAATGTTGCCAAACCCTTCAACAGAAATTGGCAGATCCTCGCGATGCTCTAGAATCACTTGCGCACCATGACCACCATCACCAACTTCATAGAGCGACCAGTTACCATCTTCGGCAATCTGTTTGTAGCCCATGATTTCGGTCAGCACATACTGCATATGGCCGAGGTTAAAAATCGTGACGGTGACTGGGCCGAGACCGGTGATTGCGAATTCTTCAGGAACATCATTATGCTTCCATGGCGTTCCACCAGCCACCCCATGGTTGTGTTCGTCCGAAATTAATTGATATTGTTGATCATCCTGGTCGTGGAAATTGATGATTTTCGCGTCAAATTGGGTGTTAATCCCGTCATTTGCTACCCCTTTGTCAGCAAACCGTTTCAACCAGTAGTCCAAAGCGGCGTCACTGGGAACCCGGAAGCTGGCGCGCGAGATCATGTTGGTGCCTTTTTTGCCTTTTTCCTGATTAGGGAAGGTGAAGAAGGTCATGTCGGTGCCGGCCGTGCCTTGGTCATCGGTGAAATAAAAATGATAGGTGTCCAAGGCGTCTTGGTTGACCGTTTTCTTAATTAAATGCAGGCCTAACGTTTTACTCATAAAATCAAAAATCGCTTGTGGGTCACTTGCCATAGCAGTTACGTGGTTCATACCTAATAATGGATGTTCAATCATGGAAATCCACTCCTTTAGTTTTGAAATAAGTTTCGATTTCGGCGCGCCGGTCTTCAAATTTCGGTGGTAAACCAAGGCGCTCACCCAAATGTTCCAGCGGCTCATCTAAAGTGAAGCCCGGCGCTTGAGTTGCAAATTCGATTCGGTTATCGGCCGGATCACGCACGTACAGGCTCTTAAACCAGCCGCGGTCGGCGAATTCCTCGATTTCGTAACCATGTTGAGCGGCAATGGTGCCCAATCGCGGTAATGCTTCTTCATGGTCAACCGTCAGCGCAAAATGATCCATGCTCCCGCGGCCAAAACGCTTAGTCCCAGCCGTCAAACTTGGGCGGATGGTCAGGGTGTTGCCAGCGGCCAGCTTAAATTGATGCTGCTCCGGCGCCTGTCCCAACATCGTTTCAAAAAAGGCTTCTTCGGCATCACGATCTGCAACAGGGATATCAACGTTAATTAAGCCAGTGATCTGCTGGCTTCCCGGAACATCATTGGGAACCGTTAGCGCATCCGGCAAAGTCCGTTGGTAGGGGATGAGTCGAACCGGGGTATCCGCGGGGTCAACCAACGCAAGCCAATTAGCGATTTTCGTCACCACACAACCCGCTTGTTGCAACCGCTCATGCCAAAATGCTAACGACTCAGTAGGAATCGACAAATCAATCCCGCCTAATTGATTTGGCCCATCATAACGATGCCCCAGTCGATCAATGGCAAAGAAGGTCACGACACTGCCGGGTGTTCCCTGATAATCACCGAAAAATAAGTGCCGTACATGAATATTTTCCTGATTGACGGTATTTTTGACCAATCGCAATCCCAAAACATCGGTATAGAATCGGATCGTTGCGGCAGCATCGCCAGTCAGCAACGATACATGGTGCAAACGAGTCATGATGAGCCTCCTTCTTTATAACACTTACTAAAAATAAGTATAACAGGCTTAATATCGGAATGCGAGCGTTTGCTATCAAATTCATCCTACCCTGTTTATTCTGATAACGCGATTATTTCGCCTTTTAAAGATAACGTTTACATTTTTGGCACTGCCAATGCGAAGGCTGTTACTTAGCTGCAACTTGGTGGCCGATTTTGGGGCTTGAGATTTGGGTGGGCCGCGGTTGCCATAAGCATATTTACCGGCGTAGGAGTCTGCGTGTAAGGGCATTGAGCGTAATGGCCAAGACCGAGCCGTTATGTCTAAGGGCACTAGTTCGCTTTTACTCCCATAACGCGCTCCCCAGCGCAGGAGTCTGCGTGTAAGGACCTTAAACGCAATGGCCAAGACCGGGCCATCACGTTTAAGGCCGCTTACACTCCGACTCCTAACCGCGCTGGCTCGCGCTCACCAGTTTTTTCCGTTATAATATAAGGATATGAACAACCGGAGAGGGGACAGGATTTGTGGCAGTTTTTGAGCCGACTTGGCTGGTAACGAATATTTTTAGCCTGACGCCTGCTAGTCTAAAGCAGCAAGGTATTAAAGCGGTGTTGACCGATTTAGACAACACGCTGATGGCATGGGATCACCCAGAAGGTACGGCTAAGCTGACCCAGTGGCTTTCTGATTTACGTAACGGCGGCATCCAGGTGGTTGTTGTGTCAAATAACAACGCCAATCGTATCCATAAAGCGATGGCAAAGCTGCAAGTGGCTTATGTTGCCCGGGCATTAAAACCTTTGCCAGTCGGGATTACCAAAGCGCGCAAAGAATTAGGGCTGACGCGTTCTGAAGTTGTCATGGTAGGGGATCAGCTGCTGACAGATATCTGGGCCGGTAATCTTGCCGGCGTGCGGACCATCTTAACTCAGCCGTTGGTGCAAAGTGACGCCTGGAACACGCGGATAAATCGCTTTTTTGAGGGCTTTGTTTTTAAAGCCTTAGCCAAGAAAAGGCAACTGAATTATCAGGAGGATATTCATGGACATCATCAATGATGAAACAGAGCGCCGCTGCATAGGCTGTGGCGCTATTTTGCAGACAACCGATCCTAAAAAGCCAGGCTATCTGCCAGCCGCGACATTAGCAAAAGCCGAGGCTGACGATGACATTTATTGCCAACGCTGCTTTCGACTGCGGCATTACAATGAAATTGCACCCGTCACGTTAACTGACGATGATTTTTTACGCCTCCTGAATGCGATCGGTGAAAGTAACGCATTGATTGTGAATGTCATTGATATTTTTGATTTTAATGGCAGTGTGATTCCCGGATTGCATCGTTTTGTCGGGGATAATCCCGTCATTTTGGTCGGGAATAAGGCAGATGTCTTGCCTAAATCGTTGAATCCCAATAAATTAAAAAACTGGCTGCAGCAGCAAGCTAAAGCGCAGGGATTACGGCCGGTAACAACCTTGCTGGCCAGTGCCAAAAAAGGATTTGGGGTTGACGAGTTACTCACCGCTATCGAGAAGTATCGCGAACATCGCGATGTGTACGTTGTCGGGGTGACCAATACTGGCAAGTCAACGTTAATCAACCGCATTATTAAGCAATTAACCGGTGTCGAGGATCTCATTACAACATCGCGCTTCCCGGGAACCACGCTTGATCGCATTATGATTCCGTTAGATGATGGGCAGTCGCTAATTGACACGCCAGGCATCATTCATCGCCACCAGATGGCACATTTTGTCGGCTCCAAGGATTTGAAACTGGTATCCCCGACTTCGGTGATTAAACCGGCGACTTATCAGTTGAATGAAGGCCAGACCATCTTTCTCGGCGGACTGGCACGGTTCGATTATCTTCGCGGCGGCCGCCAAAGCTTTGTCATTTACGCCGATACGCAATTGCCGCTGCACCGGACAAAATTGATCAACGCTGATGAGTTTTATCAGAAGCATGTCGGGGGTCTTCTAGCGCCGCCACAAGCTGATGAAGTCAGAGATTTTCCGCCGCTGGTTCGCTTTGAATTCACGCCGAAAGAAAAATCGGATCTGGTTTTTGCCGGTCTCGGCTGGATTACGGTACCGGCTGGCGTCACCATTGCAGGTTATGCCCCTAAAGGCGTGGATGTTTTATTACGTAAAGCATTTATTTAAACGAGCCGCAGCCAACCCGCAGCGACCCAAAAGCTGCACGGGTGGTGGAAAGGCGGCACAACTGAATCAGAGGAGCGTTAAAAACATGTTAACTGGTAAACAAAAACGTTATTTACGCAGTTTGGCAATGACGACCAAACCGTTAATTCAAGTTGGCAAAAATGGGCTAGGCGATGCTTTTGTCGCTGGCGTAAAGGATGCCATCGAAACCCGTGAATTAGTCAAGATCAGCCTGTTACCGACTGCTGACGATACACCGCAAGAAGTTGCGGATACGTTACAGGCAGCGATTGCCGGTTTGGAAGTGGCGCAGATTATTGGGCGCACCGTGATCGTTTATAAGCAGGCTGAAAAGTCGGAACATCGTCGCATCAGTCTTGAAGTCAATGCGCGGTAGGAGTTGTGATGAAAAAGATGCAGAATGTCACGTTGACGCAACCGGTTATTTCTGTTGCGATGCGCGAACAGATTCTGGGAACGCATCGTCGCAAGCAGGTTGGTTTGTTCGGTGGGACCTTCAATCCGATTCATAACGGTCATCTGATTATGGCAGAAGCGGCAGGCACTGAATTAGGCTTGGAGAAAGTTTATTTCATGCCCGATAATATGCCACCGCATGTTGATACAAAAACGGCCATTTCTGCTCGGCACCGGGTGAATATGGTACAATTAGCGATTGCCGATAATCCACTTTTTGGGTTGGAAGGCATTGAAATTCGGCGTGGGGGCATTAGTTACACGTATCAAACCATGCAGGAGTTGCACCGACTTCATCCGGATACGGATTACTACTTTATCATCGGTGCCGACATGGTTGACTACTTACCAAAATGGGCGCACATTGATGAACTGGTAAAATTAGTAACCTTCGTCGGCGTTAAGCGGCGCGGGTATACACCGGCTAGCCGCTATCCGATTTTATGGGTTGACGCGCCGCTGATCGATATCAGTTCGACAGCGGTGCGGGATCGCGTTCAAGCGGGGCGCAGCTTGAAGTATTTGGTGCCTGACCCAGTGATTGACTATATTCAAAAAGAGGGATTATATCGTGAATGAACATCAATATCCCGCAAGTTTAACGCATGGCTTGAGTCGAAAAGAAATTCTGAATCGCCTACGTAATCGCCTTGATCAGCCTCGCTATGAACATTGTTTGCGGGTTGAAGCAACGGCTATCGAATTGGCAAAGCGTTTTGACCAAGATGTGGATCGAGCAGGTTTGGCGGGCTTACTGCATGATTATGGTAAAGAAATCTCGGTTGAAACATATAAACGCGTGATTATCGAAGACGGCTTTGACCCCAAGTTACTGCAGTATGGCCGTGGTGTGTGGCATGGCGTTGTCGGGATTCATTTTATTCAAACCGAAGTCGGCATTACCGATAAACAAGTGCTGACGGCTATTGCGCGGCATACAACCGGTGATCCGGAAATGACCAAGCTGGATGAATGTGTGTTTGTCGGTGACTTTATTGAACCCCAACGGTCATTGCCGGTTGAGGCCAAAGCACGCAAGGCAGCCGAAACTAACTTGGAAGAAGCCAGCCGCATTGAGCTTGAAAACACCCTGACCTATCTAATCGGGGCGCGTCAATTGGTTTATCCGAAAACACTGTTAACCTACAATGCATTTTTATCAAAGGAGTAATTTATGATCGACGCAAAAACCATGTTGGAAATTGCTGTTAAAGCCGGTGATTCGAAGCGAGCCGAAGACATTGTTGCATTGGACATGCGCGGTGTGAGTCTGTTGGCCGATTATTTTGTTATCATGAGCGGCACTTCGGATCGTCAGGTTCAGGCAATTGTTGATGAAATCGAAGAAAAAGAAGAAGCGGCCGGCGTTGAGATTCGCCGGATTGAGGGACAAAAAGGGTCCAAGTGGATGCTGATTGACTTAAACGATGTGGTGGTTCATGTCTTTATGCCAGAAGAGCGACAATTCTACAACCTGGAAAAGTTATGGCAAGATGCACCGCTGGTTAAAGTGGATCAGTGGGTTGAGGCATGATCTACACGACCTTTGCCGAAGTTTACGACCAATTGATGGATCAGTCATTGTATCAACGGTGGCGTGATTATGTGGTCAAGCGAGTGAAGCCGAGTCATCAGCCATTGCTTGAGTTGGCTGGCGGTTCCGGCTTTTTGGCCGTGCTATTGGCTCAGTCAGGTTATCAAGTCACGGATTTTGATTTATCTGAAGAAATGTTGACCTTGGCAGAGGAAAAAGCTGATGCTGCAGGGGTGGCATTAACCCTGCTTCAAGGCGATATGCGTGATCTGGAAACGCTACCGGAATTTCCAATTGTTACTTGTTTTGACGATTCGATTTGCTATATGCAGAATCTGGATGAGGTGCAACAGGTCTTTACGCAGGTAGCGTCAAAGTTGCCGACTGGTGGCGACTTTCTTTTTGATGCTCACTCGCTTTATCAAATGGATCAGGTCTTTCCGGGTTATATGTACAACTATCAAACGGATGACTTTGCGTTCTTATGGAATAGTTTTATTGGTGAGCATCCACATAGCATTGAACATGACCTCACCTTTTTTATGTACGACGAAGCCTTGGATGCCTATAAGCCTTTGACAGAAACACACAAGGAACGCACTTATCCGTTGGCTGATTATTTGCGGGCCTTACAGAATGCCGGGTTCGAAAAAATTGAGGTTACCGACGATTTTGGCAACGAGCCGGTGGGACCTGAAAGTACGCGCTGGTTTTTCCACGCGCGCAAAAAATAGTCGTGATGAGCCAAATGAATAAGCAAATTTATTAGGAGGCGTCTATGCAAGCGGTCGGTATGATTGCAGAGTTTAATCCATTTCATGCTGGTCACGCATATGCACTGGCACAAGCCCGAAAATTAACGCAAGCTGATGTTGTCGTTGTGGTGATGTCGGGAAACTATGTCCAGCGTGGCGAACCCGCGATTTTTGATAAGTGGGTGCGGGCGCGGGCGGCGTTGGATCATGGCGCCGATATTGTCATTGAGCTGCCGGTAACCGGAGCGGTGCAAGCGGCGGATCAATTTGCGGAAGCCGGGGTTGCGACGTTAGCGGCGTTACGCGTGACCGCACTGGCATTTGGAACCGAACACCCCGAACTTGCCTATCTGGACCTTGCCCGACAATTAGAAAAAGCCCCTTTGACGGATCCGGGATTTTCGGATTATACCCAGACTTATGCGACCCAGCTTAATGCCGCTTATGCAAAAGCAGCCGGCATCACGCAAACAGACCCGAATTTCATGTTGGGGTTGAGCTATGCAAAAGCGGTTTTGGCGTTGCAAGTGCCGATGCAGCTTTATCCGTTCGGTCGACAAGGCGTGGCCCATGACGCGCTCCAGTTGACAGCTAATCTGGCCAGTGCGTCAGCGATTCGTCAGCGATTGCGCAGAGGTGAATCGCTCGCGAAGATTGTTCCTGCAGATCTGATTCCGGTTTATTCTAAGCAGCAACAATATGGGTGGTCGCAATATTTTCCATGGTTGAAATATCGTCTACAGACAGCAGATTTGGCGCAGTTGCGGCAGGTTGCCACGATGGCGGAAGGGCTGGAATATCGTTTCACCCAGCAGATTGATGACGCTATTGATATGACGAGCTTTTTAAAGCGGGTTAAGTCCAAGCGGTATACCTACGCCAGACTGCGGCGATTAGCTTTAGCAATCACGCTGAATATGACAATAGCGGCGGTGGAAAAGGCTCGGCACTTGCCGCAGCTGCATGTGCTCGGGTTTACGCCAGCCGGTCAGCAATACTTGCGCCAGGTTAAACACCAAGTTGGCTGGCCCTTGCTCACTCGCGTTAGTGCTGATATGCTTGCACCGAATGGGATCCTTGCGATGACCCATCGTGCGGATCGATTAATCACCACGATTAGCGGTGTTGAACAAAATTATGGCCGCCGACCGTTGATGTGAAACGCGCTCATAACTCCATCTTAAGGTTAGTGTGCGCGTCTAAAGGAGGCAAAATAACATGTTGAAATGGACGATTCAGGAATTAATGAAACACGATCAGGAACCGTTGCATTTTAGTACCACGTTGGATGTCAAGGCAGATTTGCAGGATCGTGATCCAGAGGTTCTTGATGTCAGTCCCATCCAGGTAAACGGCGATATTGTTTATGATCGCGGCGATTTTCTGGTTAGTGTCAACTTAAAGGGTACTTTGGTAGTTCCCTCGACGCGCAGTTTGACCCCAGTCACGCTGCCACAGGATTTCACGTTTAGCGAGATCTATCTGACCGATGACGGCCATGCCGATCAATATGAAGACGGCGAAATTCTGATGCCGCTTGAGGATCCGGAGCTGGATTTGTTGCCGGCAGTGGAGGATCATTTGTTGTTAAGCATCCCCATGCAAGTGCTAACGCCAGAAGAAGCCGCCAGTGGCGAGATGCCTTCAGGCGAGGACTGGGAAGTCATGGCTGAAGAAGATTTTGATAAAGCCGTTAAAAAAGAGAAGCAGGCAGATAACCCTTTTACGAAATTAAAAGGGATGTTCCCGGATGATGATCAGTCGTGATGATATAGCGAGTTGATTTATTGGAAAACGGCACCTTCGCGATGGCATTTAGAAGGGGCTGTTTTTTTCTGTTAACAAAAAATGGTTTATCCGCCAAGCTTGTTTCGCCACTAGAAAGATGACTTCAAAAAATTAGATCAAATTGAGCTGTGATAACCCGTCTGCCGACTGTTAAAGCGCGGCGGTTTCTGCTAACATAAAAGTCGTAAATGATGAAATGAATGAGGAGGTCCATGTTAATGGATAAACCACAAATTGGTGTTGTCGGCATGGCGGTTATGGGCAAGAATCTTGCCTTGAATATCGAAAGCCGCGGCAATACCGTTGCAATCTACAATCGTACCGGAAGTAAAACCAAGGCGGTTGTAGAAGAACATCCGGACAAGAAATTGGTCCCGAGCTATAAAATCGAGGACTTTGTTGCTTCATTAGAGAAGCCTCGCCGGATTATCATGATGGTTAAAGCCGGTGCCGGTACCGATGCCGTGATTAAAGAATTATTGCCGCTGTTAGATAAAGGTGACGTTTTGATTGATGGCGGGAACACCTTCTTTGAAGACACTATGCGGCGCAGTGCCGAACTGGATAAATCCGGGATCAATTTCATTGGTATGGGCGTTTCCGGTGGCGAACTTGGCGCACTACACGGACCATCCTTAATGCCAGGCGGCCAAAAAGAGGCTTATGACTTGGTAGCACCGATTCTGGAGGCTATTTCGGCAAAAGCGGATGACGGTGCACCTTGTGTGACTTACATTGGGCCAAACGGTGCCGGCCATTATGTCAAAATGGTTCATAACGGCATCGAATACGGCGATATGGAATTAATTGCTGAAAGTTACAACTTGATGCGTCATTTGCTTGGTTTGGACGTAGAAGAAATCGCCGGTATTTTTAGTGACTGGAATAAAGGCGAACTGGACTCCTACCTCATCGACATCACGGCAGACATTCTGACCCGTAAAGACGATCTTGGCAGCGACAAGCCGATCGTTGATGTGATTTTGGATCGCGCTGGCAACAAAGGGACCGGCAAATGGTCTTCACAATCTGCTCTTGAGCTAGGTGTTCCGCAAAGTGTGATTACCGAATCCGTCTATGCGCGTTACATTAGTGCGATGAAGCAGGAGCGGGTTGCGGCAAGTAAAGTTCTGCCAAAGCCGGTTGGCAATGTGACGATTGACAAAAAAGAAGCTATCGAGATGATCCGTAAGGCGTTATACTTCAGCAAGTTGATGTCTTATGCTCAAGGCTTTGAACAAATGCGCGTTGCATCGGACAACTACGACTGGAACCTGCAATACGGTGAATTGGCCAAGATTTGGCGTGCAGGTTGCATCATTCGCGCACGCTTCTTGCAAAATATCACCGATGCCTATGATAAGAAGCCGGATTTACAGAACTTGTTGTTAGACGATTACTTCCTGAATATTGCTAAGAACTATCAGGAAAGTGTCCGTGACTTGGTCGGCTTGGCTGTTAAAGCCGGCGTTCCGGTGCCGGGCTTCTCAGCGGCGATCAGTTACTACGACTCTTATCGTGCCCCTGTTCTGCCGGCCAACCTGACTCAGGCTCAGCGTGACTACTTTGGTGCCCACACATATGAACGTACTGATCGTGATGGCATTTTCCATTACACGTGGTACGACGAAGCTTAATTCATTGAAGTTTAAGTCTAAACCAATTCACCTGCGATTAAGTGTCGCATGTGAATTGGTTTTTTTAATCTATCCTTGTCACAAAGGCTTTGACAATCAGACTTAAAAAATGGTATATGTTTCGTAAAGACAGATTAGAAAGTATCGCGGGTTATTATGAGAATTAGCCGAATTGAAAAATGAGAGCCTTGATTAATAGGCATTTCCATTAGCATTGATGCCTATTAACGCGGGGCTGATAGTCAAAATGAGAAAACTGTGCTAAACTATCCTAGCGTATGTTTTTATGAGAAACTAAAAATAGATTCAGATTGTGTGTTCATGCACCGAAAGTATAAGGAGACGCTAATGAGTAAAATATTAATTATTGAAGACGAAAAAAATCTTGCCCGCTTTGTTGAACTTGAACTAAAGCATGAAGGTTACGAAACCGAAGTTCACTTTAATGGCCGTACCGGTTTGGAAGCAGCCCTAGCAGAAGATTGGGATGCTATCTTGCTGGACCTCATGTTGCCGGAACTGAACGGATTGGAAGTCTGCCGGCGTGTTCGTCAGGTGAAGAATACGCCGATTATCATGATGACGGCGCGTGATTCGGTGATTGATCGGGTCAGCGGCTTGGATCATGGGGCAGATGACTATATTGTTAAGCCGTTTGCCATTGAGGAGCTGCTGGCACGGTTACGCGCCTTACTACGTCGAATTAGTATTGAGGGCGAAAACAACACTGCCAAGCAAACGACCATCAAGTATCGCGATCTTGTCATCGAAAAGGAAAATCGCGTTGTGCGGCGTGGCGATGACATCATCGAATTGACCAAGCGTGAATACGAATTGCTTTTAACTTTAATGGAAAATGTCAACGTTGTTCTAGCACGTGATGTTTTGCTGTCTAAAGTCTGGGGTTATAATTCCGATGTTGAAACGAATGTCGTTGATGTTTATGTCCGCTACATTCGAAATAAAATTGATCGGCCCGGTGAACCTAGTTATATTCAGACGGTTCGGGGAACCGGCTATGTTATGCGGTCATAATGCATATCAAGCAAACCAGTACTAAGCAAAAGAAGAATCCCCGCATCTCGTTGAAGGTCAAATGGGCCGTCACAGTTGGTGTCGGGATTTTTGTCACTTTTGTCACTTTTTCAATGATCCTTTATGGTGCGATGCGGCAGATTCTGATTAATCAGGAGCGTCGAACCGTCACCGATACCCTTAACACAGTCGTCCAACGGCTTTCCCCAGTCAGTGGCGATTTGACCATGGCCCAGGTGGTTCCGCGATTGGAAGGGACAACGCCGTCCGATCAGTCGTCACTACCTACTCCCAGCGAGTCACACACGCGGATTTTTTCTGATTCCGTTATTCAGAAATTGGCTCAGGCAGACGTTAGCGTGTCGGTGTTTTCGCGTGATCGGACGACAATTTTTCAGTCGCGCGACACCCCGATCACGTTGGGTAAGGTTCATGGATTTGAAGTTCAGGAAAGTCATATCGGTGATTTTAACGGACTGGTCGGAACTGCACCTATTTATTCGGCTGAGAGTTCAAATTTGATTGGTTACGTTCAGGTGACGAACAAACTGACAGCGTTTCATGCGACCATGCATGAAATTACCTTGTTAATTATTGGTTTAAGTTTTGCTGCCATTCTCATTTCAATTCTAATTGGCTATGTGCTGGCAACCCGATTCTTAAGTCCGATTAAGCTGATTACTAATGCCATTGATGTTGTCAATGAGGAGCCGCAAAGCACGGTTCGGATTCCGGCATTGAAGCGCAATGACGAGCTTGGCGATTTGGTGCTGGAATTTAACGGTATGCTGGATCGGATTCAACGTTACATTGACCAGCAAGGTGAATTTGTACAGGATGTTTCGCATGAGCTACGAACCCCAGTAGCTATTTTGGAAGGGCATTTACAACTGCTCAATCGCTGGGGTAAGGATGATCCGGAAGTGCTTGACGAATCGCTGGCTGCTTCACTTCAAGAAATCACCCGTATGAAGAGCCTGATTCAGGAAATGCTGGATCTGACGCGCGCGGATCAGGTGGATGTTCAGTTTCCCAATGCGGTTGTGGATGTCCACAAAGTCATCCAGCAGGTCGTTGCCGATTTTCGCATGATTCATCCGGAGTTTACGTTCACGCTAGACGATGACTTGGAGCAGACAACTTTTGTCCGCATGTACCGCAATCATCTGGAGCAAGTGATGATTATCCTCCTCGATAACGCCGTCAAGTATTCGACTGATCGCAAGGAAATTCATGTCTCAATGGCCCAAAACAGTGGTAATGGCGTTGCAGTTGCCGTTCAGGACTTTGGTGAAGGTATTGCCGAAAAGGATCGGCGTCGCGTGTTCAATCGCTTTTATCGCGTTGATAAGGCTCGCAGTCGCGAAAAAGGCGGCAATGGGCTGGGGCTATCTATCGCTCAGCAACTGATCGAAAGCTATCATGGTCAAATTGAAGTAGACTCCGCTTTAGGTCATGGGTCGATCTTCCGGATTGATTTGCCAACGATTTCGGCGGACAAAGCCAAAGCACTTCAACGCCAAGAAGCAGCAAAGCAGGCTGCTGCGCCGAAAAGTGATACGTCAATTAAAAGCAATTTGTAGTCGGAACACAATCAATAAATGAACCGGTTTCGGAGTGTGAGCATTCTTGTTAACTCTGAAACCGGTTTTTGGCGTGTGGCCATATTTTTGCGCTGCCAGTAGGAGACTTTGCCAATTGTAAGCAGAGGCGTGTACACCACTTTTGTGTTTATAGAGAATTCAAATTTCGACAAACAAAAAAGCCGCCTAATAAAGACGACTTCAATGTGTTGGTAATTTACTTACGTGGCCGTTGTTGTTTGCCGGCGTTTCGTTTGCGTAATTGTTGATGATCAATGGCATCTGGATCTACTGGTTGCTGGCGGCTTTGAGTTCCAGTCGATCCGGCAGTGGCCGTGACGGCACCCCAGTCATCAAAGGTATGTTCATTAACGACTTCAACAGGCGGATTTTCTTCCATTTCGGCATCAAGCCGTTTCCGGATGTTAGGCGTCACAATATAAGTCACGATGGCTTGCTGGATGATGAGAATAATCCCACCGGCACCAAAATACAGACCCAATCCGGCGTTGTACATCATACAGAACACAAATGTCATGATCGGGCTCAGGAAAGCCGTTGCCTGCATAGCTTTTCGCTGCTCTGGCGGGACGCCTTGAAGCATGATCAGGCTGACAATAATGTATGGCAACGTGGCTAAAATGGTGACAATAAAACTGGAATGCCCCAGCTGAATGCCAAAGAAAGTTGCGTGTGAAATTTCAGGTGAATAAGCAATAGCTTGATACAAACCTGAGAAAATTGGAAATTGAATGAGCATTGGCAAGCAACCCATTGACGGGATCATGCTGGTGCCATTAGCAGAATAAATTTTCCGCATGTAATTATTCGCAGCCATTTGTTGTTCTGGCGTTTTTGCGCGCTTAACGGCATCCTGAACAATTTTTAATTGCGGTTGGAGAATCTTCTGCTTTTCCTGATAAGCCGTCATGGTTCGTTGTTGGCGCAGCATGAGTGGCAACACGATTAGGCGAACCAACAAGGTAATGACGATAATGGCAATGCCGTAACTGCTGGTCGACCCAACGAATCCGGCAATCCATTCCATCAAATGCTGCAACGGCAACCCGATTATCTTATAGAAAGTACCGAAAAATGGATCTGTCGGCGGCTTGAGTGTGACGCCTTGTTTCGTTGGCGAACACGCTGATAATAATAGCGGCAGAATGCCTACCGCTCCTAGTGCAAATATTTTTTTCGACTTGTGCATGAATAATTTCCCTTCAAAATGTCATCGGGTTTAACTATACTGTATGGACCAAGCGGATTCAACCGGTTACACGAAAACCGTTGAAGTCCGGCACGTTTTCAAGCGGCTTTTCTTCAAAAGTCGACACGTTAGCGTAAGGATTCGGACCGGCTTTGACCTGTGCAATGAATTTGGCTAGATTGAGCGGTTCACCGGCTGCTTGAATGAAAACCGAGCCGTCAGCGCGATTTTCGATGGTGCCACTAATATTGAGATTATCCGCAATCATCTTCGTGGCCCAGCGAAAACCAACGCCTTGAACCCGTCCCCGAACGACGATTTGTTTAGCGAGTTTGACCAAAAAGACACTTCCTTTCGTGCAGAAGATTTGGGTCGAAAGGTGATGAAAACATCTTCATCTTTGCTTTCTCCACAGTCCATACTAGTGTAGCATAAGGTATATAGAAAACGCGACAAGAGGCTAAAGTCGGATTTTTGTTTGTGAACTGGCGATTGGTTAATGCTGGCTCATGCTCATCATAACGCGTTCACCAGCCCAGAAACCTGCACATAAGGACCTTGGTCGCAATGACCAAACCCGGGTCATCACGCCCAAGGCCACTTATGCTCCGGTTTCTAACCGGGCTGGCTCGCGCTCACTTTTTAAAAGGAGATTTTTATGGAATATATTTCATCACCCAAAAATGACCGCATTAAAACGGCCAAGAAATTAACGGTTAAGAAACATCAAAAGGATGCTGGGCGCTACTTGCTAGAAGGGCGGCACTTGGTTCAAGAGGCGCTGGCGAGTGGGCAGACGCCTTATGATATTTATGCTACCGAAAAGTATGTTGATGATCGTGCGCTTAAGCCGTTTTATGACAAAATGACGCAGATTTCGGAGTCGGTTTCCGAGCATCTTAGTGACACCGAAACGCCACAGGGAATTTTTGCGGTTATGCCACGTCAGGCCGGGCAATTGCCAGATCCTTTAAGTGGGCAGTTTTTAATGTTGGATGCGATTCAGGATCCCGGTAATGTTGGAACCTTGGTGCGGACGGCGGATGCTGCGGGCATTAAAACCGTCATTTTTGGTAATGGAACAGCCGACGCTTTTGGTCCGAAAGTTTTGCGGGCGATGCAAGGCAGCCAATTTCACGTGCGCATCGTATCGGCAAAATTGATGCCTGTTATTAAAGCCTTGCAACGGGCAGGGATTCCCGTTTATGGCTCGGAGCTTAATGATAAAGCTAAAAGTTATCGCAGTATTCAACCGAGCGCACAGTTCGGACTCGTTGTCGGCAATGAAGGCAATGGCATGGATCCTGTTCTTTTAAAGCAAACCGATACGAACCTGTATATTCCGATTCGGGGACAAGCAGAATCTTTGAATGTCGCTGTCGCAGCGGCTATCATGATGTTTCACTTAGTCGGTGATTAAGAATGTGTTACGAACGTGCTTTTTAGGGTGGGAAGCTGTTATACTATGGGTGTGTTCATCAAACCACAAAAGGAGCAGATGTCTTGAGCAAAAAACGCGATTGGCAATCGGATGCTGAGTACGTTGGGTATGTGGCTGATTTATTGGCTAAGCCTGAGGTCCAGCGACTGGCAGAACACCCACAACACCATTATTCGAACCGATTGGAACATTCAATTAGTGTTTCCTATCAGAGTTATTTGATTGGGAAGCGCCTGCATTTGAATGTTCGTGCGATCGCCCGAGCCGGCTTATTGCACGATCTGTTTTACTATGATTGGCGCAAAACCAAGTTTGACTTGGGAACGCATGCCTTTATCCATCCCCGGATTGCTTTACGGAATGCTGAGAAGTTAACCGAATTGTCACCGATGGAAAAAGACATTATCATCAAGCACATGTGGGGGGCAACAGTTGGCTTGCCGAAGTATAAGGAAAGTTTTGTTGTTTCTCTAGTTGATGATTATGCTGCGATGGATGAGGTCGTTGTACCCTGGATGCACAAGCTCCGGCATCCGATTCACACTCACTTAAAAGCTTTAAATTAGGATCGTGATTGACGGCAGCTCATTGTTATTGTCGTCATATTAGAGTCGTGGGCGGTGTCCCGCGGCTCTTTTTTGACGGGTATATTTTCCCCCACGAGCCGACATTAATTGTGAGAGCAAAATTCAACTTTGGATGCAGTGCCACGCTTTGAAAACGGATTGTGAGTTTTTTTCGTTTATTTTAGACGCATCAATTAGCTTTTGAGTTGCTGATGATAAGCATGACTTGTAATATTTTGGGAGTGTGTTATGCTAACACTATCTAAATGTAAGTAAGCGGGTATGATGAGGTGAGTAGAGTGGATGCAACAGTAACCAGTAAAACCGAATGTCAAAGTCAACAAGTCGCTCTTTGTCCTAAGTTTCAGCACACATTTGAAATTTTGGGTAAGAAGTGGAACGGTTTGATTCTGGAAGTTTTGTTAAACAATGGCAATTCTCGGTTTAAAGATATTGCGCAACTGATTCCCCGGTGTTCGGATCGGGTTTTGGTCGAACGCTTGAAGGAACTTGAAGGCGAGGGTTTGATTGATCGTCTGACGCACAAGGACTCGGCTTTAATTGAATACGCCCTGACAGATAAGGGCCGGGCTTTGAATTCAGTCATGGCCGCTGCACACGCCTGGGGTGATGCATGGGTTACCGATGAAGAGTGCCATGCCAATGAAAAACAAAAAAACGCGTAAGAGACGCGTTTTTTTCTTATGCCATTGTTGATCATTAGCCGGAACACATCTGAGAGGCCCTAAGTAAAAAGAGCCTAACTACCTAACTATTAGCCATCAGCTCTTGACGTCTGCGCTGAATTTGCTAAGCTTGTCTTATCAAAAAAATGTAAAAACAATGACGAAAGCCCAAACAGGCTGGTAAATCAGGGAATGACGTTCACGAGACTGCAAGACGTCTGTTACCAAAATGTTTGTCTTCACTTTCTGAGTTGACTTTTGAGGTGGCAACACTTAGAAAGCTCCGGCCTGGCCGTTACCTTGTTGAGTGCATGAGGTTTTTTAATCATGAACAAGGGTGGTACCGCGATGCTTCGTCCCTTTTTTGAGAAGGGACTTTTTTTATGCCTTCAAACGTATCAACGGCGGACTTCTCAGGTTAGCAGTCAAGGAGGAAGAACATGGATCTTCAAACGAAACTTGAACAACTTTTTCAGCAAAATAATGAGGTGATAAAAAAGATCACCTCGTTGGACGAATTAAATCAGATTCGCGTTCAGTTGTTAGGGAAAAAAGGCCCCATCACCAGCGTTTTGCGCGGCATGAAGGATTTATCAGCAGATGAACGGCCAAAAGTCGGTGCCTTTGCCAATAAAGTCCGGGATGAACTGAGTACGGTGATTGAGACGCGTAAATCTCAACTGGAGCAGGCAGTCATCAACGAAAAATTGAAGTCTGAAACCGTGGACGTCACATTACCAGGCGATCCGGTAACGGCGGGCACACCGCATATTATTATTCAGATTATGGATGACCTTGAAAGCTTCTTTATGGGCATGGGCTATCAAGTGCTAACCGGTCCGGAAGTGGAAGAGGATCATTACAACTTTGAAATGATGAACATCCCCAAGGACCATCCGGCGCGGGATATGCAGGAAACTTTTTATATTACCAATGAGTTGCTGATGCGTTCCCAAACCAGCCCGATGCAGGCACGGACGATGGAGAAACATGATTTTACTAAGGGCCCGCTGAAAATGATCAGTCCGGGCGTGGTTTATCGGCGTGATGATGATGATGCCACACATAGCCACCAGTTCCATCAGATGGAAGGTCTGGTGATCGACAAGCATATTACAATGGCTGATCTTAAGGGGACGTTACTCGCCATGTGTCAGCATGTGTTTGGCGCTGATCGGACGATTCGCCTGCGCCCGAGCTATTTTCCGTTTACAGAACCGTCTGTAGAAGTGGACGTTTCCTGCTTCCGCTGCGGTGGCAAGGGTTGCCCTGTTTGCAAGTATACCGGCTGGATTGAAGTTCTCGGTGCCGGCATGGTGCATCCGAATGTTTTGCGTGCGGCTAATATTGACGCCGATGTATATGGCGGCTTTGCGTTTGGTCTTGGCCCGGATCGGTTTGCCATGCTGAAATACGGCATTGACGATATTCGCAGTTTTTACACAGACGACTTGCGCTTCCTTACGCAGTTCAGTCAGGAGGGTTAAGATGGACGTTTCATATGATTGGTTAAAAGAGCTTGTCAACATCCCGGTATCACCGGAAGAATTGGCCGATAAAGTGTCACGAACCGGAATTGAAGTGGACGATGTTAAACATCCCGATGCCGGATTGAAAAAGATTGTCGTTGGTAAGGTATTGGCGATCAAACCTCATCCAAACTCTGATCACCTCAACCTTTGTCAGGTAGATGTGGGTGAAGATGAACCGCGCCAGATTGTTTGCGGTGCTCCCAATGTTGCGGCTGGCCAAACGGTGATCGTTGCGCTTCCGGGAGCACGGATTGCCGATAACGTCAAAATCAAAAAAGGCAAAATGCGTGGCGAAGAAAGCCTTGGGATGATTTGTGCTTTGCAAGAAATCGGCTTTAATGAAAATGTCGTTCCCAAAGCTTATTTAAACGGTATTTACGTTTTTAATGAACCGCTAGAACCAGGCAGTGATGCGTTGGCCGCGCTCGGGATGCATGATGCCGTGTTGGATTTTGAGATTACGCCAAATCGCGCTGATGCTTTAGGCATGCGCGGAGTTGCTTGGGAAGTGGGCGCGACTTATGATGAAAAGCCGCACTTTGAAGAAAAGCTGCTGACAGAAGGTGATCGTCCAGTGGCGGATTATCTCAGTGTCGAAGTTAAAGACGCTCAGGATGCCCCGAGTTATCAGTTACGGGTGATTGACCACGTCACCGTTAAAGAGAGCCCGCTTTGGTTGCAACGGCGGTTATGGAATGCTGGCGTGCGTCCGATTAACAACATCGTGGATATCACTAATTTCATCATGTTGGCATATGGTCAGCCTTTGCATGCGTTTGACTATGCTAAACTCGGTAGTCAGCACATTGAGGTTCGGCGGGCGCGCAATGGGGAACCGTTGACCACACTGGATGGTGGCGAACACGAACTAGATGACAGCGATATCGTGATTACAAATGGTCAGGTGCCAGTTGCGTTAGCCGGCGTGATGGGCGGCTTGGATTCAGAGATCTCGGAAACCACGACCACGGTTGTCGTTGAGGCTGCCAGTTTTAATCCGGTTAACGTTCGTAAAACAGCGCTGAAGTACAATTTGCGCTCAGAGGCATCATCGCGGTTTGAAAAAGGGATTAACTTAGCTGATATTAATCGCGCTTTAGATGCAGCAGTTGCCTGGATGAGCGACTTGGGTGGCGGACAGGCTGCCAAGGGAACCGTAAGTCCGACTGCGGTTGACGCAAAAGATGTCGTGGTTGATATTTCGCTGGATCATATTAATCACGTGTTAGGCACGACATTAAGCCAAGACCAGGTGACACGAATTTTCCAACAACTAGGTTTTGGCGTTGAAGTTGCTGATGGTTTATTTGCGGTTGCGATTCCACCTCGGCGTTGGGATATTCATATCAAAGCGGATTTGGTTGAAGAAGTCGCCCGTATTTATGGCTTTGACAATTTACCAAGTACACTTCCGACTACTACGATGACGATTGGCGAGTATACACCAGCGCAAAAGCGAATTCGCCGTACCCGCCATCTCCTGGAAGGGTTGGGTCTTAATCAAGCGATTACTTATGGCCTGACGACTGAGCAAGCGGCAACCAGATTTAAGTTGCAACCCGGCGAGCCAACGCAGGTTGATTCACCGATGACCAAAGACCATGCCGTACTACGAATGAATATGGTGACAGGTTTATTAGATGTCATTAAATATAATCAGGCGCGTAAAGAAACAGATGTTGCCATTTACGAACAGGGACGGATCTTTACCAAAACCGGTGATCAGGTACGGCCAACTGAAATCGAGTATTTAGGCGGTGCTATCACTGGCCACGTAGCCGCCAAAAATTGGCATCAAGCCGCACGCAGCGTTGATTTCTTCTATGTCAAAGGCATTGTGATGCACTTGCTGGAGGATTATTCATTGGCTGAACCGGTGCACTTTGCAGTGACTCAGGCGGTGAGTGAACTTCATCCGGGTCAGGCAGCTGATATTTTGGTCGGGACACAACGAGTCGGCTTCTTGGGCCGTTTGCACCCGGCGTTTGAACATGAACAGCATCTACCTGCAACCTTTGTCTTTGAGCTTGACCTTGATGCCTTATTTGCGGCGCCGCGTCAGGAGAAGATTGCCCAGCCTGCACCGAAGTTCCCGGCTGTGACGCGCGATATTGCACTGCAAGTTGCCGATACCGTTACTAATGCCGAAGTGATGCAGATCTTCCAGCAACACGGCGGCGCATATCTCAAAGACGTTACCTTGTTTGATGTTTATGCAGGTTCGCATATGGCGCCGGGCCAAAAGAGTCTGGCTTATACGCTCACTTATCGGCGCGATGACCAAACATTAACCGAAGAAGAAGTTACGCAGGCTTTTGATCGAGTCAAAGCAGCACTTGAATCTGATTTAGGGGCAACCATTCGTTAATCGTTGGTCGCATTTTAGCCGGTGGTTCGGTATGATAGTCACTGGCAACGGTCAGTGGACTCAGTAACATTCAGACTGTATCGCGTCACCGTCAAGCATGATCTGACGGTGACGTTGCTACATAATGGCGTTGTCATAGCTTTGTCTGTTATGCCGGGCGGTTATTTGTGTACAAGCATAACGGATGAGGTTAACGTTGGCATGAGAAAAAGGAGGCATCTTTTTGGACAAGCGATCCCCGGACGTGGCGGGTAAACGACGCCAGCGGCAACATGAGAAAAAAGCATCGCAAAAAATCGTCGGTTGGGTTCTCGGTATTTTATTTGCTGTGCTTGTGATTGTTGGACTGATGGGCTACCGGTATGTCAATTCCGCCTTACAGCCAGTCGACCCTAATGGCAAAACAAGCATTAATGTGACAGTCCCGGCTGGCTCTAGCACGAAACAAATTGCGAGCAGATTAGAAGCCAAGCATGTGATTAAAAGTGCCATGGTCTTCAACTATTACGTGAAGTTTCACAATATTGCCGATTTTCAGGCAGGACGCTATCAACTAACGCAACGTGACAATATGGATCAGGTGATTCAAAAGTTGCGTGTAGGCGGTACTTCAGCAGCCGCGGCGGGACAGTTGCTGGTAAAAGAAGGCGCAACGGTTGAGCAAATTGCGACTTCCGTTAATAAATTGGCTAAATCCAATCAAAATCTGACGAGCAAAAAATTCCTGGCCTTGATGAAAGACCAAACCTTTTTCAACCAGCTGGCTAAGAAATATCCTAAGTTACTTAGCGCTGCAGCCTCGGCTAAAGGGGTACGGTATCGTCTGGAAGGGTATCTTTTCCCAGCCACTTATAGCATGAGCGCCGGTGAAACCACCAAGGATCTGGTTGAGGCAATGGTGGCAAAAACTGATAGCGTGATGCAAAGTTATTACAAGAGCGTTAAGAAACAAGGTTATTCTGTTCAGGAAGTGATGACCTTGGCTTCGTTGGTTGAGCGTGAAGGGGTAACCCAAGAAGATCGTCGTACCATTGCGGGCGTCTTCTTGAACCGGATTGATGCCGGTATGCCACTGCAGTCCGACATCTCTGTTATGTATGCCTTGAATACGCATAAGACGCATTTAACCAACAAAGACACTAGCGTTGATTCACCGTACAACCTTTATGTGCACACCGGTTACGGCCCCGGACCATTTGATTCACCGAGCGAACAAAGCATTGCTGCTGTTCTCAGTCCGAATGCCCGCAGCAAGGATTATCTGTACTTTGTTGCAAATCTGAAGACGGGTGAAGTGCTGTATGCAACGACTCGCGAGCAACATGATGCTAATACAGCTAAGTTTGCAAGCGATAATGCCGCTGCCGATAAATAAGCGCAACCGTTGATGAAGGCATCGCGATCATCAAACCAATCCAATCAACAACGTGACGTTCTGACAGCGCAGCAGGCAGCCAACTTTGGATATGATAAAATCATGTCCGGAAGCTAAATCAAATTTCAGGTTAAGCGGCCTTGGAAGCAGTGTCCAACCAGCGGACGTTATTTCCAAGGCTGTGTTATGCGCAGATCTTATATACTGAGTGAGGAAGGCTAAAATGCAACAGAAGAAAGCTATTGTGATTGGTGTGACAGGTGGCTCAGCCAGTGGCAAAACCAGTGTCAGTCGGGCTATTTTTAATCATTTTTCCGGTCATTCCTTGCTCTTACTGGCACAGGATGCGTATTATAAGAAAAGTGACAAACCGTTTTCAGAGCGGAAGAAGATCAATTACGACCACCCGTTAGCATTTGACACGCCGCTACTCAAACATCATCTGGAGCAACTCATTCATCGACATGCCGTTGATCAGCCGGTGTATGATTACAAGATTCATAATCGCTCGGATAAAACGGTTCACCTTGAACCAAAAGACGTGATCATTCTCGAAGGTATCTTGATTCTTGATGACGAAGCGCTGCGCAACATGATGGACATTAAAGTGTTTGTGGATACGGATGACGATATTCGGGTGATTCGTCGTATTCGCCGGGATATGGTGTCACGTGGTCGCACGCTGGAATCCATTATTAATCAATATTTAAAAACCGTGAAGCCAATGTATCATCAGTTTGTTGAACCAACGAAACGCTATGCAGATCTGATTGTCCCAGAAGGCGGTCAGAATCAGGTCGCCATCGATTTGCTGGTCACAAAGATCAAAAGTATTTTGGCAGAGCGCGGTTTAGAAGAGTAGCCATTGACAAATGGTTGCTGGCTTAATAAAGTGACTAAAGAAAATAAGAAGTGAGGTAAGTATTTTATGGCAGACAAAAGCTATCCGATGACAGCAGAAGGTAAAAAGAAACTTGAAAACGAATTAGAGGAATTAAAAACCAAGAAGCGGCCAGAAGTGATCGAACGCATCAAAGTCGCGCGTGGTTTTGGCGATTTATCCGAAAACTCCGAATATGAAGCAGCTAAGGATGAGCAATCAACCCTTGAGAATCGGATTGTTACGATTCAAACGATGTTGCGCTATGCCGAAATCATTGATGCTAAGGCAGTCGCAAAAAATGAAGTGTCAATCGGTAAAAAAGTCACCTTTGAAGAAGACGGCGATGAGGAAACTTATGAAATTGTCGGTGCGGCAGAAGCAGACGCCTTCAACGGCAAAATCAGCAACGAAAGCCCGATCGCTCAAGGACTGATCGGACGTAAAGTTGGCGATCAAGTCACCATTAACACGCCCGGTGGTGAAATGACCGTTAAGATTACCAAGGTTGAAGGATAAGCGAGTTTTTGACGATTTGTATGCTTCAGTTTTGTAAGTAAGGCAAAAGCGGCAATCACGCTCAAATGCAAGAGCAGTGATTGCCGTTTTTTTGTGCTTGGCCGCGCACAATGACGTCCACCTGTATCAGTTTTCGTGCCAGTTTCCAATGAATATCAGCCTTACGCCCTAAGCGAGTTGTGTTCCGATTCGTTATAATAATTCGTGAATAGTAGCAGGCTTTTTCGGATAGTGTGCTCTAAGTTCACAACGATTTTTAGATAAGGAGGGATCGCAATGCGCCGCTGGCAACTGTTTTTAGGAATTGAATTTGCGTTGATCCTCTGGCTGGGGTTTCAGATCATCACCAATCCAATGGCGTTGACAACGATCCTATTTGGCGTTCTTTTTCTCTTTTTAGGCGCGCGTTGGCATCGAATGCGTGCGTTCAATGTGACATTTGGTGGTATCCTGTTGGTACTGGGAATCTTTATTAATCCGGCAGTCTGGTTGATTCTCATGGTAGCAGGCGTGTTCCTAATCATGGTGTTAACCAAGCCGGGGATGGGTTTTTCAATGTGGGACCGCAAACAATACGTTGCACCGGTCACGCAGGAGCCTGGGAAAAAAGCGGGTCGCCGCACAGTTCATTCATGGGGCAACCGGCAAACCATTGCACCGAGTTACGACTGGGACGACATCAATATGGTCGTTCCTGCTGGCGATACCATTATTGACTTAGGGGATACTTTCCTGCCTAAAGGCGACAGTGTTATTATGATTCGCAAAGGCTTTGGTAAAACCAGAATTCTGGTTCCCATTGGCGTTGGCGTTGCGGTTGAACATGCGACATTTTACGGGCGGCTCCATTTTGAAAATGCGGACTCGATGCTGCATAGTCAAAGCGTAACGATGTATTCGCAGAATTATGACGATGCACCACGGCGTATCCATATCATTACGAATGTAGTGGTAGGTGACTTGGAGGTGCTGGCGGTATGAGGCGACGAATGTTAGTCGGTTTTTTTATGATCTTGCTGGTCTGGACACTTCTAGTCGAGGCCTGTTTGGTTTTTATGCTGGCAAAAGTTACTCAGCACGATTTTCTACGCCTTTTATTAGCCAATGTATTGTCGGCGCCACTGCTGGTTTATTTGCTCATTGGCGCGTTATTGATTAGTTCTGGTGTCACGGTGATTGTGCTTTGGCGCCAGCGGGTCGTGCGTAGTCAGTTGGATAGTCGTTTAGCCCAATTAAACGCTGGACAGTATCAGGCACCGATATTTAATCGATCGCAACAAGCTGAAGCGGCATTGGGAAAACAACCGGCTGCCTTGCTTGAAGCATTACGGCAAAAAATGATACGCTTGCAACGTGAAATCGAACGTTATAGTAACACACCGGTGCGATTTTCCGGCGAGACGCGGGAAGCCATTTTAACCGGCGAACGCCACCGATTAGCGCGTGAATTACACGATTCTGTTTCCCAGCAACTCTTTGCTGCCATGATGATGCTGTCGGCGTTACGCAGTGTGGCAGCCCGCGATCCGAAACAAGAAGCTTTGAATAAGCAACTGGATACGATTCAAAAAGTGATTAATGAGGCCCAGGCAGAGATGCGCGCCTTATTGCTGCATTTGCGTCCGACGAATCTTGAAGGAAAGTCACTTAAGCAAGGCATTATCCAGTTGCTGAAGGAATTACAAACTAAGATCACCATCAAAATCACTTGGCAACTGGACGATATTCAGTTGAATGCAGCAGCGGAGGACAATCTTTTCCGAATTGTTCAGGAACTCTTAAGCAACACGTTGCGGCATGCAAAAGCTGATAGTCTTGAAGTCTATCTGAAGCGGTTGCAAGATATGGTCATTTTGCGTATGGTTGATGATGGTGTCGGGTTTGATCCAAAAGAAACCAGTAGTAATGGCAATTATGGACTGGCTAATATTAAAGAACGCGCGGCAGCCATGGGTGGTACGGCAAAGGTCGTTAGCGTGGTCGGTCAAGGAACCAGTGTTGAAGTCAGAGTACCGTTATCAAAGGATGTTGCGCATGATTAAAGTATTGATCGTTGATGATCACGAAATGGTTCGACTGGGGCTGTCCACCTATATTGGCGTCCAACCCGATTTAGAGGTCGTTGATCAAGCCGAGAATGGTCAAGAAGGGGTCGAAATGGCCCTGAAAGATCGCCCGGATATTATTTTGATGGATTTGGTGATGCCGGTTAAAGATGGCATTGAGGCGACAAAAGAAATTCTAAAAGCATGGCCGCAAGCTCGGATCATCATTTTGACAAGTTTTATCGATGATGCCAAAGTCTATCCTGCCATGGAAGCCGGCGCGGCCAGTTATATTTTGAAAACCGCAACGGCCGAAGAAATTGCCAAGGCTATCCGTCAGACTGCCAGCGGGGAACGGGTACTTGAGCCGCAAGTCACCACGAAGATGATGAATCGGATGAATCATCCGCAGCCACAGTATGACGAGCTGACGAACCGCGAACGCGAGGTATTACAGCTTATTGCTCAAGGCAAGTCGAATCAGGAAATTGCGACCGAGCTCTTTATTACATTGAAAACCGTTAAAACGCATGTCTCAAACATATTGGCCAAATTGGATGTCGAAGATCGGACGCAAGCAGCGATTTACGCGCTTAAGCATGGTCTGGTAAAAAATGATCAAGGAGATGATGGGGTTGCAACTCGCGATCACTGATAAAGCTAGTCAATGGTTTCACCGCGAATTAGATTTGCCTGCTGAAGGTGCCGGCATTCGATTCTTTGGCAAGGCTTACGGTAAAACCCAGGTGCATGATGGTTTTAGCGTGGGCATGACGCGCGATGACCACCCTGACCAGCCAATTATGGCGGTTAAAAAAGATGGCGTGACTTATTTCGTTAACCCGACAGATGCGTGGTTTTTTGAGAATCTGATCATGACGGTTGACTATGATGCACATCTTGACGAGCCTAAGTACGAATTTAAAGAAGAATAATAAAGTCCGCTGCCAGCGAATTGTCGTTGTTTCACTGGTGGCGGACTTTTAATTATAAGTTGGTACCTACCAACTCGCGGACACTTTATTTTCCAATTATGGTACGGCGTTTTGCTTCAATAATTCCCGTTCTTTTTTTGCGAGATGTCACGAGCCACCAGCAAAACGTCAGCAGTACACCGGCGATGGTGATCAAGCTGCCCCAGCCTAACAAGGGTGGTCGATAGCGCATGGTAATATGGTAATGGCCGGGTTTTAACGGAAGCGCCATGAAAATACCTAAACTGGTTTTGGGTTTCACCGGTTGTCCGTTGACCTTGACTTGCCAGCCAGGTGCAGTGGGAATAGTGGTTTGCAACATCTGGTTTTGCTTGTGAATGGTGATATTGGCGGCAAGTGTGGTGGCAGTCACACGGGTTACGTGCCAGCCGCCTGTTTGCAGCTGCTTAAGGTCCTGGATCAGCTGCTCCGTATCCGCTTGATACAGACCGATATTTTCAAACCAGGCTTCTTTTTTGTTGAGTCGAAAAGTTAACGTTTGGACTTCTGCCGCGTTTGCGGGGGTGACGTTAACGGTGATGGTATCATTAAAACTTTCTGGTAACGTGACCGTTTTCCCATTTTGTTTCAAGGTGACCAAATGATTGGCAAAATGACTTCCGAGGGTGAGTACATAATTTTTGCCAGTTTGCGGTTGAAATTGATATGTCACCGTGTGCGGACCGGAACCGCTTTTGGCAAAAGTTGGGTTTGTACCCGTGGTGACGCGACGGACGCCAGTTAAAGTCGGTGAAGGAAGTGGCAAAGCAGCAAAATAAGGCGTTGTGTTCTTACCCAGTGCGGCTTGCAAAATGAAGGACTGGTTTGCAAGCGGGGTGTCGCTGTAAAGCTGCTGATTTAATAACGCTTTGTCCGCCGCAAAACCCAGTTGTTGGGCAAACGGGGATTTTAGCACCTGCCACGGACCGACTTTTCGCAGCTGTTGATACCACTTTAAATCAGGTCGTTGTCCGGCATCAGGTAAGGCAGCGGAAGTATGAGTCGGCGTTAAAAAATATTTAATGCCGAGCAAGTTGTCGGTAATCAATGTCCCGTTAGTGTATGCGACCGAGCCATCGTCTTCCGGTTGCCCGATTTGGCCGAAGAATTGAGGTGTGGCCGGCTCAAGTAGCGAGTTGAATTGATCGGCGCCGCGGTAATTGCCTGTCATTGGATCGTTACGGGTGCGAATCGTTGTTTTGCCAATACGAAAAAAGCCGTTATCTGTTTGATTGATGGTGCGTGCGCCTTGGATAAGGGCCGCGGCGTAATCATGGTAAGCATGATGATCAAGATACGCCAATTGATTTAGCGTTAAAATTAAACTGCCGCTCATATCGACCAACACAATGGCAAAACCGAACCAAAACGGACGGCGGTGATCAAGGCTTAGCCAGACCAAGACGAGCAACAAGGTGCCAATGCCAAAGATCAGGTGGCCGATGGTTAGAAAGTTGTAATGGTTAAGGTGAAGCGCAACATCCCCATCTATGAGCCCGAATACGATTAATAAAATAACTAGCGTCCGAAATGAAAGCGCCGATTGATGCTTCTGCAGGGTGCTGATGCCGAGACTGAGTAACCAAAAGCATAAGATAAACGTAAAGCGATACGGGTACCAAACCGGGAATTGAAAGCCATGCCACATTAAGTCAAGCGGCTCAAACATGCACGAAAGCACTAGGAATGCGGTCACCAAAGCAGCAGCCATTTTTTGGCGCCATGTCTGGTGTCGTGATATAAAGAAAAGAATGGCTAAAACAAAGCCTAAAGCACCGATATAAAAATTAGGGTATCCTGAAGGCATCTGATCAAAATTGAAGCTTCCGGGCAGCATTTTGCTAAGCAGTTGATCCGGCGCGTATTCGAACCGCCATTGGATGGTTTTGACGGTATAGGTGCCTTTGGATTGGGCGAGTTGAAACCAGGTCGGCAGCAACACGACTGCGCTGTTCATACCGGCCAAGATGCTAGCCCAGGCAAAGCGCAGACCTGCATGTGCTGTCTGCCGCCAAGAAACGGCATGGCTGCCCAGCCAGTAACCGGTATAAAGCACCAAGAAAATAGCGATCATATACCCCGTGTAGAAGTTGACAATGAAAGCTGCGGTTAACCAACCGATATAAGCAAAAACGCGCCCGCCGTTGAGCAGCGTCTCCAGACTTTGGATGATTAACGGCAACAAAATGGCCGCATCAAGCCACATCAAATTAAAACTATTGGCCAACATCCAGCCGCTTAAGGCATAAGCCAGCCCAAATGTAGGGATCATTAAACCCGTAATCGCATGACATTTGGCATACCACCCCATCGTCAAGCCCGCCGTACTGATTTTCAAGATCATGATGACAAAAACGGCGACATCCAGCAGATCGGCAGGGAACAGCACAACTAACAGGTTGAAGGGACTCAATAAGTAATAGGCAAAAACCCCGAACATATCACCGCCTAGGCCTTTATTGAAGGCATAAAAAAGTTGTCCGGGATTGCCTAGTAAGGTTTGGCGCAAGTAGGCAAAGAAATCAATGTATTGCTGGCCGAGATCAACGGTTAAGACGCTACTGGACCCAAATGGAAAAGCACCACGAATGGCAAAGTAAAAAGCCACCAATAGTCCCGGTAATAGAAAACTCAGTATTAACGGATACTTTTTCGACCAGACTTGTCGCACATGCCCTCACCAACTTCTAAATTAAAATTAATTCCAGCTTATTTTTAAGCTGTTACTGTGAATCAAGCATATCATAAGACACATAGCGTTTTGGCGGGTTCTTTGCTACACTTTAAAAGATAGAAATTTCGAAGGAGCAATTTTAGGTGAAGTACATTCGTACACCGCAGCCGAAGCGGAATAAGAGTCGCATTCCGTTTCGCTTAAACTTATTATTTTTCATTGCGTTTCTTTTGCTAGCGGCCTTAGTTGCCCAACTGGCTTATTTGCAGATTTTAAATGGCCCGCGATTAGCTGCCGAAGTCGATCGAACGAATAAAACCGTGGTGACCGGAAATGTGCCGCGGGGCTTGATTTTTGATAGTAAAGGCCGCGCATTGGTGACCAATAAAGCCAATAATGCGATTACTTATACCAAAAGTGTGGGTACCAAATCGCAGCAGATGTACGAGATCGCCAATCAACTGGCCAAGTTAATCGACAAGCCGGCCGAGAATCTGACTAAGCGTGATTACATTGATTACTATTTGGCGCGAACCAAGATTGCCAAGCAGGTGACGAAGCAGTTACCTAAAAAAATTCAGGATCTACCTTCATCAAAGTCCGATGAATTGTATAAATATCAAGTCGCCTATGTCCGCAAACATATGCCAACATTGACCCCAATTGAAAAAGAGGCAGCCGGTCTTTACAAGATTATGAACGGTGCCACCCAACTATCGACTGTCTATCTTAAAAACCAGAATGTAACGGCACATGAAGTTGCAGTTGTGGGTGAACGTCTGACGCAAATGCCAGGGGTTAATTTAGGCACCGATTGGGAACGCGCTTATCCCAACGGTACGTCAATGACCTCTATCATTGGCCGGGTATCCAATGAAAAAAGCGGGTTGCCGGCTGACGAGTTGCAGGCTTATCTGGCTAACGGATACGCACGTAATGATCGCGTTGGAACCAGTTATCTGGAAAAGGCCTACGAGAATGTTTTAAAGGGGTCAAAGAGTCAGACCCAAGTTGAAATTGGCAATGACAATCAGATTGTTCAATCAGTGTCGAAATTCAAGGGGCAACAAGGCGCTAACCTGAATCTGACAATTGATTCCGAATATCAAAAGAAGGTCGAAAAAGCGCTTGAAGACACCTTCAGTTCGATTCGTTCGGCTGGCGCAGGCGGATTATCCGATGGGGCTTATGCGGTAGCGATGGATCCTAACACCGGTCGGATTCTAGCGATGGCCGGGCAACATCAGGATGTTAAGACCAAAAAAGTTGAAGACGATGCACTGGGGGTTATTAACCGCGCTTTTGTTGTCGGGTCAGCGGTCAAAGGGGCAACTGTGCTAGGGGCACTTCAAGATGGCGTTATTAGCGTAGAGCATAATACCCAGGAAGATACCCCGATTTATCTGCCTGCAACCCCAGTGAAGAAGTCAGTTTATCCAGTTGGCACTTTCAGCTCACTGGATGCTGCCTCGGCCTTGGAAGTTTCCAGTAACATTTATATGATGTGGCTGGCTATGAAAGAAGGTCACTATGCCTATTCGCCGAACAATTATCTGAAAATGGACGACAACATTTTCACCAAAATGCGCGGTTATTTCAGTCAGTTTGGCTTAGGTATCAAGACCGGAATTGATCTTCCCGGTGAAATTGCCGGGTTGGAAGGGAAAACCCATGATTCTTCGGGTAATTTGCTGGTCGGGTCGGCTTTGGACTTGTCATACGGAAACTACGATAACTATACATTGATTCAAATGCTGCAATATATCAGCGCAATCGCCAATAACGGTTATCGGATGCGGCCTTATTTGGTTAACAGTATCAGCCAAACGTTAAGCGATGGCAGCAAAGGGCCGGTGCTGAGTTCCACACAGCCATCGGTGACCTCGAAAATCGAAAATACGCAGGCCCAAATTGACTTGGTCAAGCAAGGTATGTGGCAGGTTGTCCATGGTACGAACGGTTGGACCACCGCGACTTCCTTAAATACGCTTAATCCAGGCGTTGCCGGTAAGACCGGTACTGCGCAAGGCTTTGCGCGCGAATCAGACGACTCGGCATTAACCGAAACCATTACTGAAAGTTTTGTTGGTTATGCCCCGGCCAAGAACCCTAAAATCGCGATTGCTGTCATTATTCCAAACCTAAAGGCGGAAACAACCACGCCGTACCAGTTACAAATTGCTAAGGAAATGTTTAGCGACTTCTACAAGATGAATGACATTAAAGAAGATAAGGGCTACTCGATTCACCAAAAGACAGTCAACGGTTAACGCTGTTGGCAGCGTGTGCAAAAAATGCTAAACTACTACAAGACATGACCAAAGAAGATTGATGGTCAGCGGTGGCGGGGAAAAACAACAGGTTCACCTGTTGTTTTTTTAGCGATATAAGCCAACTATTCGGCAGTCAGAAACGCACTTGCTGCTATTGCAGTGAAGTTAGAAAGGAATTTAATGAATTACGCAAACTGGCGCTCTCGCTTTCAAAATTCAGCCTATGTGACGAACGGCATTTTGGCGGTTACCATTTTGGTCTTCATTCTAGAGACACTTTCGGGTGGCAGCACTAACAATGCTGTTTTGGTGGCATATGGGGCGCGGGCCAATCCGCTGATTTTGTACGGCCAATGGTGGCGCTTGATCACGCCGGTATTTGTGCATATCGGCTTGACGCACATTTTAATGAATGGATTCTCGTTATACTTCCTAGGCCAAATGACAGAAAGGTTATTTGGTCACTGGCGCTTTTTCTTGCTGTATTTCATTGCCGGATTTGCCGGTAATGTTGCGAGCTTTGCGTTCAGTCCCAATACGTTGGCAGCTGGCGCCAGTACAGCAATTTTCGGCTTGTTAGGTGCGTGCTTGATGTTAGGGGATACTTACCGGGAGAATCCGGTTATTCGTCAGCTGGCACGGCAGTTTTTGCTGCTCGTGGTTTTGAACCTGGCGTTTAATTTGTTTTCAAGCGGCGTCGATATTTATGGGCACATCGGCGGCTTGCTTGGCGGGTTCTTGGCTGCCGGGATGTTAGGCGCGCCAGCATTGGGTCGCATGGGCACCGGCCGGCGACTGGCCTCTACGATAACCTTGATCTTTGGATTGGTTGCTTTGCTTTTATTTGGAATTCAGCGCGGAATCGTATGAAAACTTACTATGATGTCTTGCAATTATTAAAAGGTTTTGGCACGTATATCCATGTTGGTAAACGTGTTTGGGATATTGAACTTGCGGCACTTGAATTAGACCGCTTGCATCAGGCAAAATTGATTGATGATAAGGTGTATCTGAATGCAAAAATTGTGCTGCGTCATGCACATGAACAGGAAGAACGGGATCCTTTAAATCATGAATTGCCGTTGCATTCGGATCAACGGAGGAATGATCAACATGAATGACCAAAAATTGATTGGCGTCGACTTAGGCGGGACGACCGTAAAATTTGCCATTTTAACGCAGGGTGGCGAGATTCAACAAAGGTGGAGTATTGACACCAACATTTTGGATGAAGGCAGCCATATTTTACCGGACATTGTTACATCTATTAACGAACATCTGGATTTATACAAGATGACCCCGGCTGATTTTGTCGGCATTGGCATGGGTTCGCCTGGATCGGTGGACAGTGAGGCGGGCACAATCATCGGTGCTTACAACCTAAATTGGAAAACCTTGCAGCAAGCCAGAAAAGTAATCGAATCAGGGACCGGCATTCCGTTTAGCGTGGATAATGACGCCAATGTTGCGGCGTTAGGTGAGCGCTGGAAAGGCGCCGGTGAAAACGATCCTGATGTCACGTTTGTCACGCTGGGTACCGGTGTTGGCGGCGGGATTATTGCCAATGGCGAGCTTTTGCACGGTGTTGCCGGTTCCGGTGGTGAGCTAGGCCATGTCACCGTTGATCCGGTTAATGGCTATCTTTGCACCTGTGGTAAACGCGGTTGTCTTGAAACAGTTGCCAGTGCGACCGGCGTAGTTCGGGTTGCACGTGACATGGCAGAAGAATTTGCCGGTGACTCTAAGTTAAAAGAAACCTTGGACGATGGCGATGAGATTTCGAGCAAAATTGTTTTCGACTTGGCCAAGGAAGGCGATCGTCTGGCGTTGATGATTGTGGATCGGGTTTCTTTTTACCTCGGTTTGGCTTTGGCCAATGTCGGCAATCTTTTGAATCCGAAATTCATCGTTATCGGCGGCGGTGTCTCCGCGGCGGGTGAATTCTTGCTGACGCGAGTCGACAAGTATTTCAAAGAAAACACCTTCCCGAATGTTCGTGAAACCACCAGTTTGCGGTTGGCGACACTTGGGAATACAGCTGGCGTTATCGGTGCCGCAAGCTTGGCATTGAAGTAAGCGGAAGAAGGAGTCAGAGACGTGTTAACTTATTTACTGATCATTGTTGGATTATTCTTAATTTACTGGGGCTTTAGCTGGCTGTGGAGTTACTACCAAAAGTCGAAGTTTAAAGCAATCGGCGGCGAAATTAGTCCGGAAACCTTCGAACACACCATGCGTAAGGCTCAGATTATTGATTTGCGCGAACGTAACGAATTCAAAGCCGGCCATATTCTGGGGGCACGCGATTTGCCATACACCCAACTGCGGGAACGGCTAGGTGAAATGCGCAAAGATCTGCCGGTTTATCTATACGACAAGACGGGTGTACTGTCGTTGCGAGCAGCACGCCGATTACGTAAAAACGGCTTTGAAAAAATCAGCTGGTTAAAAGGCGGCTATGATAATTGGTCAGGCAAAATCAAAAAAAGTCCGACTAATTATTAGTCCGTACATAGACAGCAAAAAAAGCAATCGCTCAAGTCGATTGCTTTTTTGGTAAAAATGATCAATCAATGGTTTAGCCTTGGTGGGCCGAAAAACGTTTACGATTGGCTTTGCGCCGATTTTCGTTGATTTCGTCAACCTTGGTTTCAACAGGTTCGATATAATTTTTCTTGAAGGCGAAAACACTGCCGGCAACAGCGCCAATAGTCATGAGCGTGCCGACGAAAAAGCCACGTGCAAATTTATGTTTCATGAAAATCCCCCCTGATTGGTGATCTGTGATACTACTGTAATTATACTATACTCATGGAGCTTAATGAAATGGATAAACCGGCTAACCGCATTGTGATGATTGTTGGACCGACCGCAGTAGGTAAAAGCGATCTTGGCATCTACTTGGCCCAACAACTGCAAGGCGAAGTCATTAATGGTGATGCGTATCAAATTTATCGGCATATGAATATCGGCACTGCCAAGATCATGCCTGATGAAATGGACGGTATTCCGCACCATCTTCTTGATATTGTGGATCCGCAGATGGCCTATTCAGTTGCCAAATTTAAAGCCGCAGCTGAGGCAGCCATCACGGACGTCAGCAGTCGGCGCCACCTGCCGATTTTAGTTGGGGGCACCGGCTTTTATCTTAACAGTTTGCGCCTGAATTTACCGCTGGGTGGCAAGGCACCGCCGACTGCAGTCCGTCAGCGTTGGCAGGCAGCATTGGCAGAAAATGGCGAACACTGGTTGTGGGAGCAGTTGCAGCAGCAAGATCCGGTGGCAGCTAACCAAATTGAATCGGCAAATACGCGCCGGGTGATTCGGGCCTTAGAAGTCATCGAATTGACAGGTACGCGCTTTTCCGAGCAGCCGCAGCCGCAACCACGCTATGAGACGTTGGTGATCGGTTTGACGACAGCACGCCCTGTTTTGTACGACCGGATTAATACGCGCGTGGATACTATGATGGCAGCAGGCCTAGAAAATGAAGTCGCCAACCTGCTAAAAACAGTTCCCCCGGATGCGCAGGCGCTGCAGGCAATTGGCTACAAAGAATTGATCCCGTACTTTCGCGGGCAAGCTGATTTAGCAACCTGTGTGGCCTTGATTAAACAGCATTCACGTCATTTTGCCAAGCGCCAACTGACCTATTTTCGCAACCAGATGCCAACACATTGGTTTGACTTGGTTGCCCATCCAGAAGAAAAGACTGCTGTCGTTGCTTTGGTTCGTGATTGGCTAAAGCAACCGGCTAAAGGAGAAAAACATGAGTTGGACAGATAAATTTGATCCTGCATTATTAAAAATGGTTAAAGAAGTCGATACGCAAATTGCACCGCAACTGGCCGCAATTGATGCCCGTATTTTAGAAAATCAGGACAAGGTTCTTACCAGTTTCCAAAAACACCATGTTGCTGAGAGCTATCTAACCGGTTCGACCGGCTATGGGCACAACGATGAGGGCCGTGATGTGCTTGAAGAGATTTACGCGGATGTATTAGGTGGTGAAGATGCTTTAGTCCGTCCCCAGTTGGTTTCTGGCACTCATGCCATTGGGGTAGCTTTGCTGGGGTTGGTGCGTCCCGGTGACGAGATTCTCTATATTACCGGCAAACCTTATGATACGTTGCAAGAAGTACTTGGGCTGGCAGGCAATGGCATCGGGAGTCCTAAAGAATACGGGATTGGCGTTGATTATGTCGATCTTTTGCCAGATGGTGCGGTTGATAACGAGGCGGTTAAATCCCGGCTTAATGCGAAAACCAAGGTAGTGGCGATTCAGCGTTCACGCGGCTATGCAACTCGGGATTCGTTTACGGTTGACCAAATCGCAGCGATGATCAAGGTGGTTCGCAGTGTGTTGCCAAATGTCTGGATTTTTGTCGACAATGCGTATGGTGAGTTCTCGGAAACCAAGGAACCGCTTGAGGTCGGCGCCGACGTTATGGCGGGATCGCTATTCAAGAATGCTGGCGGGGGCATGGCCAAAACCGGTGGCTATATTGTCGGCAAGCAAGATTTGATTGAGCGCATCAGCTACCGGTTCACGGTGCCAGGCCTCGGCGGTGCAGAAGGTGCAACGGTTGGCGCGCTGGCTGACATGTATCAAGGCTTTTTCATTTCGCCGCAAACCACCGGCAATGCCATTAAAGGCGCTATTTTTGAAGCAGCTTTGTTTGCCAAGCTTGGCCTAGACGTCTCACCAAAATGGGATGCTCCGCGGACGGATTTAATTCAAACCGTTAATTTCGGCAATCGTGACGACATGATCAAGTTTGCCAAGGCGGTTCAGGCCAATTCGCCGGTAGACAGTTTCGTCACCCCGATTCCTGAGAAAATGGCTGGTTATGAAGATGAAGTCATCATGGCTGGCGGTACATTTGTTGCGGGCTCGACAATCGAATTTTCCGGTGATGGCCCACTGCGACCACCATACACGCTTTATCTGCAAGGCGGGTTAACCTACGCCCACATTAAACTTGCAACGATGGGCGCGGCTCAATCGACCTTCTTTGACAAAGCTGACTAATGTAAAACACAGGACACTAAAAAACGATTCCAGCCTTGCAATAAATTGCGTAGGCTGGAATCGTTTTTTTTTGACTAGATGCTGCTATTGCGACTCGTGCGATTGACAAGCGGTTATTCTTTGTCCGCAACGACCTGCACATAGGGTTCGCCGTTTTTGCCTGTGACAACCCCTTGAATTTCAGGCGTAAATCCTGGGAAGCGTTTGATCCCGGCAAATAAGGTTTCGAAATACTGGATTGCTTCTGGTCGCCAACGTTCACCAGGGACGACGACAAAAATTCCCGGAGGATAAGGTAAGGCCCCGGCAACTGCGATCCGTCCAGCCGCAGCTTGCAACGGAATGGTCTCAAACTGGCCGCGAACGAAGCAGCGATCAGCAGCCTGCGCCGTCATGGCCGTTGGAATGTTGTTGGTCGCACTGAAAAGGAGTTGCTGCTGCTTGGCTAACCCCGCTTGGCGGAAAAAGTCAGACATTTTCTGACCGAGTGTTCGCAAAGTCAGGTTTGTGTAGGCTTGACCAGTTTCCGCCACCAGTTTTGGCAATGTCTCGGCAACCGTTTTGTTTGCAAAATAATCTGCTTCAAACTGACGTAATACTTGGCGCAACCGTTGCCAATCAGCCTTGGCAGAACCGGGCGTCACCAGAAACAACAAACTGTTCAGATCTGCTTTTTCGGGAACAATGCCATGATCAAGCAGATAGCGATCAACTAGCCAGCCACTCACGCCTAATTCCGCTGATTCTGGGAGCAAGACCGTTACTTTGCCGGGATCAAGAAACGCTTGATCGGGTTGTAAGCGTGGAAGCTGATGCCAGGAAGCGCCAGGGGTCATGGCCCACGCGTCACTGGTGGTTAGTGCAGCGGTTGGCGGTGTTTTTGCTAACTGCGGATTCTCATAGGCTGAAAATAATCGGGAGTCAGTTAGGGAGCGCCGAAATTCGAGCGAGGCCGTGATCGCATCGGCCCAAATTTTTTTGCCACGCGGGCCTTGATTGATCGCGGTATTGGTCACCAGTGACGCATAGAGCGGATAGGAATAACTGGTGGTGACGTGTTTGAGGTAGGCGTGATTGAACTGCTCATGACTGACGTAGCGGGCTTGACCTTTGATGTGGGCGTCTTTTTTATGGATTTGGGAAGCCTGACCAAAGCCGGATTGCTGTTTATGCACACTTTGCGTCACGATGATACCGGGATCTGCTGGGCCAAGTTGCAACTGTAGCGGGTCCATTGCTTTCATAGCCGGGATAAACGGTTCATACCCGCCCCAAGCAGCGTCAAATGCAATGTAATCAACTAGCGGGCCAATTAGATCAAGCAGTTGCCGCACGTTTGGCACAATACCATCGAAGGTCTCCAACTCGAGAATCGCCAGGCGAAATGGTCGAGGTTCGCTTGCTTTTTTGGGGTCAACGGTTGCCGCGAGTTGCCGTAGTCGCTCGCCGGTAATGCCGGTTAGATCGACCGGACCAATCAAGCCACGTTGCGTCCGCAGTGTGTCCAAATAAACCGGACGGGCGTCATTTTGGACTAAAGCCGCGTTGTAAAAGGACTTATGATTATTGCGATCGAATAAGACCAGATCACCGGGTGTCAACAACGCGCTGGCCACAATGTTGTTCGATCCGGTGGTGCCATTGGTCACAAAGTAGGTTTCATCAGCATGGTATAGGCACGCGGTGGCCTGCTCTGCTGCTAACGGGGTCCCCCCATGTGTTAGCATATCGCCAAGTGCGGTGACCACATCACTGGTGTCACTGGCAAAGAAGGTTTCGCCATACGCTTGGTGCAATAGATAACCGGCTGGCGCAAGTTCGTCATAATGACCGCTATGATGGCCCGGCGTTGCAAAACTTGTGGGGTCAGCCGCAGCATAGGCGAGTAAGTCGCGTAAAAATCCGGGAACCATGGCAGACTCATACTCGGTTGCAGCGGTCTGAATCTGAGCCAGACTCGCAGTATCTAACCGCTCGATTTGGGTGATTTTTAATTGACTTTCAGGAGTGTACTCGAGATGACCGATCACAAAAACAGGCAAAGGGAGCGCGCTGGCATTTAACTGTGCTAGCGCCTGATGATCGGTAGCCCGTAAAACGACAGCAGCAAATGCCGCAAGTGGGTGCGAGGCAAATGGAAGCCAATCAGCCGGTATGTCCGGGGATGATAAGCTGGCGGTATAACCAACGTGAAGATGTAACGTCATGGAAGTAACTTCCTTTCAAGAATGATCAGACTATAGTTATCATACTTTCCGAGACCAAAAATACCTAGAGGCTGGCCCAAAAAAATTTAACTAAGGTACTGATAGCGAACTTACCTCGCACGTGCTTAAATATTTTAGCGGAAAAAGGGAAGTTTTATCGCGTTGACATTTCGCTATTGGTCTATAACTGATTAAAAAGAAAAATAAAAATATACCGAATTTAACCATAAATGTAAGAAAACCTTACATGTGGCGTTGACAGGTGTTAAGTGGTTTGATAAGCTGACATCGTTGTAAAGGAGGATGCCTATGGCTGAGATCGCTGATCTGAGAACGCGATCGGTCTTGCCGATTGGTACAGTTATGTTGTTGACTGATTTGACCGCCCGTCAGATTCGTTATTATGAAACTCAAGGGTTGGTCAAACCACAACGCAACGCCGGTAATCACCGAACATACTCGCTAAATGATGTTGACGAATTACTTGAGATTCGCAGTCAAATGGCTGACGGTTTTACGTTGGCTGATGTCAAGCGGCTAAAACATCCGCGTCACCGTGAAGATAGTGATGCAGAAGTTCGGAAAGTGTTGCGGGACGAACTGCTGAATCAAAGCCGACTGAATCAAAGCCCGGATCCAGGACCCGTCATTGGCTTCCGACAATCACACTAAAGATAGGAGTTCACGTATATGGCAAGAAAAGCAATTACCGCTGATGAGATCCGCCAGACAGTTAAGGACGAAAATGTTTTGTTCTTACGCCTGATGTTTACCGACATTAACGGGATCATTAAGAACGTCGAGGTGCCGATTTCACAATTGGAAAAGGTGCTCAATAACAAGATCACCTTTGATGGTTCCTCGATCGACGGTTTTGTTCGAATCGAAGAAAGCGATATGCTGCTTTACCCGGATCTTAACACCTGGCTGTTGTTCCCTTGGGAGAATGATCACGGTAAGATTGCTCGCCTGATCTGCTCTGTACACCGTCCGGATGGCACACCTTTTGGCGGCGATCCGCGGAATAACTTGATTCGGGTCGTTAATGAAATGAAAGATGCCGGGTTCACAGCCTTTAATATTGGCCCTGAACCAGAATTCTTCTTGTTTAAATTAGATGAAGACGGCAATCCGACAACGCACTTGAATGATCGTGGTTCATACTTTGATTTTGCCCCGTTAGATATGGGTGAAAATTGCCGGCGTGATATTGTCCTTGAATTGGAAAAGATGGGCTTTGAAGTCGAAGCATCTCATCACGAAGTTGCGCCTGGTCAGCATGAAATTGATTTCAAGTATGCCGATGCACTTGAAGCAGCTGATAATATTCAGACCTTCAAACTGGTCGTTAAAACGATTGCCCGCAAACACGGTTTGTATGCAACCTTCATGCCAAAACCGCTTCATGGTATCAACGGTAGCGGGATGCATATCAACATGAGTCTTTTCCACGACAAAGGCAATGCATTCTTTGACCCGGATACAGGCGATCAATTGAGTGAGACGGCGATGCATTTTCTTGCCGGTGTGTTGCGGCATGCCTATGCGTTAACTGCTATCAATAATCCAACGGTTAACTCCTACAAGCGGTTAGTCCCTGGGTTTGAAGCACCGGTTTATGTTGCCTGGTCTGGCAAGAACCGGTCACCTCTCATTCGGGTACCGCAATCACGTGGCTTATCAACCCGGTTGGAATTGCGCTCGGTTGATCCGACTGCCAATCCATACTTAGCGATCGCTGCCATTCTTCAAGCTGGTCTTGACGGGGTTAAGAACCAGTTGAAGCCGGAAGAAGCGGTAGACCGTAACATTTATCGGATGCAAGATGACGAACGTAAAGCGAACCATATTCAAGACCTGCCATCAACGCTGCACAATGCCTTGAAAGCATTGGCGGCCGATGACGTGGTCAAGGCTGCCCTGGGTAAACATTTGTATCAAAGCTTTATGGATTCAAAGAACCTCGAATGGTCTGCTTATCGTCAGCAGGTTTCTGAATGGGAACGGCAACAATACCTGGAATTATATTAATTTCAGCCACCCAAAAGCTGTTGTTGACACCCGAACTGCTGGCTAGCTAAAACAGTCAAGCATTTAACAATATTGAGAAGGCTTCAGACAGAAAAACACGTCTGAAGCCTTCTTTTGCATTTAATTTAAAATATTTTTAGAGTTGAAAACACTAAATGAGATGGCTACACTGTGTTTATCACATTTCTCTCATCTTACGCTGTTATAACTTGGTGCTTTGTCAAGTTCATACACGTGCTGAGTCGCGCTCACCATAACGCGCTCCCCAGCGCAGGAGCCTGGGTGTAAGGACCTTGGTCGCACACTGGCCAAAGCCCGGCCATCACGCCCAAGGCAACTTACACTCCGGCCCCTGAACGCGCTGGCTCGCGCTCACTCTCATAAAGAACTTGTCAGTAATTTAAATATACGAGGAAGGTTTTCACATGAAATTAAACCAGTTTGCTCGGTTAACGCCTGATATTGATCAACAATTAAAGGAACTCGCACGCATTGGGTTACCCGCCGATCCGCAAGCACCCTTTGCGGATACTGCAGCTGCGATGTACGCAGCCTTTTTCCCTGAGGCATATCAACCCGCGGCGCAACAGGATAAGTTTGCTCAAGTTGCGGTTAATTCACACCAAAATCTTGCTGAGTGGTTGGCGACAAAGCCCACTCACATGAAGCGGGCAGACTTTTACAATGTTGCGCTACAGCTCTTGGGCTTTGAGGCGTTTTCGGACTTTGATTTAAGCGATCCGATTTCATTTATGACTGTAACAAAACTACCGAGTGTTGCGCATGATTTGCTACATACTGCTGATTTGCTTCAGGCCAGCTACCTGTTACTGACCACGCGCACCAAGCACTTGGTTAGCTTTCTGGATGATTTAGCCAATCGCGGTTTTTTTAAGGATTTTCAGGCTCAAAGTTCGCAACCGGCTCATTTGCTCTTTAATGGCAAGGTGCAACAGGTGTTTGATGCGCGTCAAGCTGTTCGGGAGGTTGTCTGGATCGAATCAGATGTAGATTCTGACCACGACGGCCAACGTGATCTGCTTGAGGCAACGATTTATCGCCCCAAAGCCACCGATCGCGGGCTGAAAGTTCCGGTGCTTTTTACCGCTAACCCTTACTTTCATGGAACCAACGATGTCACCGCGGCGACGCATGTTCCGGAAACGGTCTTGGCGGTTAAACCACATGGCGCTTCGAAAGCGGAAGTCACCGCAGCGCCGGCTTCCAAACCAAAACTGCCAGCGCGACCGGTGACAGGTGAGACGAAACAGGCAGCGGCATACGCTGAGGAAAATAGTCCATATGCCTTCAATGATTATTTTCTGGCGCGAGGATTTGCGGTTGTTTATTCAGCTGGTGTCGGGACGCGTTATTCGGATGGCTTTCGCACAATTGGCGGACCGGAAGAAACAGATGGGGCAGTTGCCGTGATTGAATGGCTGACGGGTAAACGCCGGGCTTTTACCAATCGCACGGATGGCGTTGCAATTAAGGCGTGGTGGTCGAGTGGCAAAGTGGCTATGACCGGTAAGTCTTATCTGGCGACACTGGCCATTGCAGCGGCAACCACCGGCGTTGAAGGTTTGAAAACAATTGTTGCTGATGCCGGGATTTCGAGTTGGTATGATTACTATCGCGAAAATGGTCTCGTTGTGGCACCGGGTGGCTATCAAGGTGAAGATGCCGACGTATTGGCGGTTGATACTTTTTCACGGCAAAAATCCGGTGGCGATATGATTCGCCTTAAAAAGGCCTGGGAGCAGCATCTGGCGCAAATGACTCGGGATCAGGATCGGACAACGGGCGCTTATACTGCTTGGTGGGACGCGCGGAATTACCGAAAAAACGCGGCTAATGTCAAGGCGGATGTGGTCCTGATTCACGGGCTAAATGATTGGAATGTTAAACCAAAGAACGCCATTCGGTTCTGGCAGGCAATTGCGGATTTACCGATTCAAAAGAAGTTGATCCTGCATCAAGGTCAGCATGTCTACGTGCACAATGTTCGTTCCTTGGACTTTCTGGACATGATGAATCTTTGGCTGACTCACGAATTGTTAGGAGTTGCCAATCAGGCAGAGCAGGTTTTGCCGAATGTGTTGGTTCAGGATAACGTGACACCGCAGACATGGTCAGCTTATTCGGACTTTGCGAACCCAGCTGCAGAGCATGTGACAACCACGGCTAATTTGAAAACTGATTTTGAAAGCGCAACCGATCAATTTTCGGATCATGCGACAGCAACATTCACGGCCCAACACGATACGAGTGCAAGTTTTGAAAAAGCAATTATTACGCCTAATAGCGCCTATGTTAACAGTCGTCTGTGGTTGACTCAGCCGGTCCTAGAGCATGATCGGGTCTTAGAAGGCATTCCGCATCTTGAGTTAACGCTAGCCGTTGATGCGCCAACCGGCATTCTCAGTGTGCGGCTGGTTGATTTAGGCAAGGCCAAGCGTTTTGAGGAAAATGCCGCAACGGTGGGGGCAAGTGGCTTGCAGCTGGGATTTGATTTTAAGACCACGGATATTGTTGAATTTAAACCGGCCAATAAGGAAACGCCAAGCAAATTGATCACGCTGGGTCATATTAATTTGCAAAACCCAAAGAATGCGTATGAAGTTCAAACCATCACCCCCGGACAGTTTTTCCATGTGAGTCTCGATTTGCAGCCAACGCATTATCACTTACCGGCTGGGCGGCAACTGGCACTGATTATTCATGGTGCTGATATGGCGCAAACGATTCGGCCAACAAAAGTCACCCATTATCAGCTGGATTTGGCCAAAAGTACCTTGACCCTGCCGTTTCGCATTTAAGCAACACGATTAAAAGTTGCGAGTTGCCGATTGAAGTTACTAAAGGACAAGGATGTGAACTGAATGGCGGATCATCACGCACAACGGATTGGTGTGCGTTGGGTTATCAAACAATTACCGTTTCCATTGATGGTAGTGCTGGTGATCGTTGGCATTGTGAGTACGTTTGAGCCAATATTAAACGGCTGGGTGTTCGGCCAGTTGGTTAAAATCGATTTCCATAATATGGGGACTGTTGGCCGTTACGTGTTAATGGCAACAGGGGCCTATTTTGTGACTTATGTTTCGCTGTATCTTTATTTGCGTATCAAACAACGCGTTGTTAGGATATTGAATCAGGCACTGAAAACCGTCTACTTTACCACGTCAATGGCTGAAGCTGGCACCAAGGTAACCGAGGTTTCAGACACAATCAATCAAGTCACCAACGTCGGCAAGCAAATTGAGCAAAATTATTTTGTTGCGCTTATGGATATGGTTCAAGAAATTATTGGTGTGATTGTAGTGGTTATCTTTATTGTGAAGATCAATGCGATTTTAAGCTTGATTTATGTGCTTATTTCGGCGTTGTCGCTGCTACCGAGTCACTTTGGTCGCAACCGGTTAGCTAAAAATTCAGAAAAGTGGTCGGCTGCAAATGCGGCGTTGGTCCTGAATATGAAAGATCTATTTCAAGGACGAACGGATATTTTGAACTTTAAAGCATGGCCAGCGTTTTTCGCTCGTTTTCGTCAGCATCTGACCAAAGAAGAACAAGATTACGAGCGGTTGAATGACTTTCAATATTCAATGCAGTTTATTTCCTGGATGTTTGCGATTGCATCATTTTTATTTCCGATGTTCATTGGACTTTGGTTTATGGCGCAGGGATGGTTTGGTGTCACCACGAGTGTCATTGTAACGCTGACAATGACAGCTGACTCAGTGATAGGGGGCGTTCGTCGGCTGAGCGGGTATCAAAGCCAGATTGTCGGGACGAGCCAACTACGCGAGTTGCCGGTCGTTAAAGCATTTGCCGCACCGATTGCAGATGAAAAACCAGTAACGCTAGCTGAACCTGAAAGCGTTAAAGGCCATTTAACAATCAAAAATCTCACCGTTGTCCGTGATCAGCACTTAATTTTGGACGCGGTCAATTTGAACCTTAAACCGGATGCTAAGATTCTGGTAACCGGGCCTTCTGGAGTGGGGAAATCAACGCTTTTAAAAGCCATCACTGGTCAGCTCACTGCGCAGGGAACGGTTTTATTTAACAATAAGCCGCTGCATGCCGGTGACTTTGTGTTGGTTTCACAGAGCGTTTGGCTGTTTAGTGGTACGTTGCGGGATAATGTCACCTTGTATCAGGATTACAGCGATGAAGCCGTTTTACGGGTCTTGCAGGTGGTGAGCCTGGATAAGGAACTGGGTACTGGCATTCTTGACTTTGAAATTGTTGATAACGGCAGCAATTTATCCGGCGGCCAGGCACAACGAATCGGGATTGCCCGCGGCCTCTTGCGACAAAGTCCGGTCTTTTTACTAGACGAAATTTCTGCCAGCCTTGATCAGGCAAATGCCGACAAGATTCATAAGCTTATTTATGCCTTGCCGGTGACGGTGATCGAGGTTGCTCATCATTATAATGCGGAACTGGCGCAGGCGTTTGGAGTTGAAACTTACGAGTTGGTTGATCATACGTTGCAGTTGAAAAAATGACAAAAAAGCACCGGTTGTATACCTTATGTCGCAGGGTGTACAGCGATCTTGTGACAGTCTTGTGACAGAATGGCCGATTTTAGCCGACTTTTTAAGCCTCGCTGTCACGACACTGTCACAAAATTTTTTTCTGCTTTCTCCGACGTAAAAAAAGCCTGATTCTTCAGGCTTTTTTGTCTTAGCTTTTCCCGTTTTACCTTAATAATGTACCAGCCGGGATTCGAACCCGGGACAAACGGTTTAGAAGACCGTTGCTCTATCCAACTGAGCTACTGGTACAAAGCACTATTAAGTATACGAGAACCGGGATAGACCGTCAACGGGTCCTTGCATTTTGCCATGAAGCGATAAGCCGATAATCAGGTCATTTCTTTGTATTTGATTGGACGCTGATGGGCAATAGCATGATACGATCCATGTAGTGCGGGCGTTTCCAGAACGAGCCTTCTTCGCGATAGGCTTTGGCACCACTTTCAAAAATAAGGGCCAGCTGGCTGTCATCCGCGTTTAGACTAATTTCTTCCACCGAATTAGGAACGTTAATAATTTTGTCTCCGGATTTCGGCGTGGCAAAGGTCAGCTTAGACCAACTTTTATCAAGGGGAATACGAATCCAGATTTTGCCGGGCTTGGCACCATTTGATTGACTGACAAAGGTGAGGCCGGTCTTGGCAATGGCAATACCTTGAATGCGATCCCAGCCTGCATTGACGGAATTGATGATCTTGTCATCCATGAGCTTCTTAGAAATGATTTGGAAACTTTGGGTATCGTTTTTACCTTCAAGTTGCGGGATAAGGTCACGAATCAAGCGGTTAAATTGTGCTTCGGTAATGGCAGCAGGGAGGTTGTCATCGTTCACTGGTAAAGCAATGAGCGACCGATTAATGGCGTTCTTGCCATACTTGACGAAAACAAGTTGGTGATCATAAAGCGTGATGGCCGATGTCCGGTTAGCCAAGTGCAGTGGGATGCGTGTGGAATCAAGAGGCGCTTTTTCAACCTGAGCTTGATACGCATCAAGTGCTCGTTGAGAGGCATAACTAATCCCGGCGCCACCGAGTTTGGAGTTGTCGTCTGACCATAACAGCCGCTTTTTTTCGCGATCATAGGTGATGCCGCCGACGTGTGCTTTGGACTTTAAAATAAACGACTTACGGTAACGACCGGTTTTTTTGTTGATTTCCAAGATCAGCGAATTTAACTTGTGATCGCCATCGTATAGACTGACGAACAGGCTGTCTTTTGACTGGGTAACGCCTTGAGGGACCCAGTTTGTGCCAAAGCCGGCGCGTTTGGTTTTGGCGTTAATTGACCAGGCGCCACGCAGACCGGGAATGACAACCAACTTTGTCCCCTTGGCGATCCGATTGCCTAACTGTGCCGACTGGGGGATTTCTTTGATTCGCTTAACGGCGGTTTGTTCAGATTGCAGTGGGCGTGGGTCGGCTTCCCATTTTTTAACGTCAGCAGGCTGATCAACTAGTTGCTGATAATGAAAATGGTCATAAAGCCACCATCCACCGATGCCCACAACAATTAAAACGATTAGCCCGCCGATTGAACCCCAGATCCATTTTTTCAAAATTTCCACGCCCCTAAAAATAAAAATATTGATAATCCGCTATCACTGACTAAACTATAAAAAGCTTTAATCCATTAATGCCATAGCCAGAAGGTCAAGTCAATGAAACCGCCCGGCCGGTTGGACTTTTAGGTTAAATTCAAACCCGGATGTCATCATAACGAGACCCTGATTGCTAATGGGTTGTTTTGAAGTTGGATGGCTTGACTTACTGATTAAAAGTGAGTAGCATGACGGTATTCGCTACCAAAGGCCATTCACATCTTTAAGAATGGAGGGATTCAGATGGCATATCGAATCCAACTTAATATGAAAACGCAAGAGTTTATCGCCATTGATCCGAAAAATGCCAAACATGTTGGCAAAGGCGATACGATTGAAAAAGCATTACAACAGTTGAAACGTTGACTCATCACCGCTGATTTTTTAATGATCAGCGGCTTTTCTTTATCTACTTTCAGGGGATAAGGGGCAGGCATGTGAAGCTTGGCGCTGATGTTTCACTTCCTTGAGGCATGTTTAAGGTCACTAAGATATTGTTTTTTAGCCCCTGCCTTTTTAAATATTTGCTGGTTACATTGGCGCCTTTTATGCTATATTAGGTATCTTGGCAGGGGCAGGCTCAGATTCGTTCTGGGCCTTTTTCTATGCAACAAAACGCCTGAGGTCAGATTTCAAGGTTTTCTTGTTGAAACCGGCACGCTTGGCTATAATGCTTGCAGGAGGTGGCGCGTATGATTATTTTGCTCGATATTCTCATTTTATTAGTCACCGGGGCGTTGCTAATCACGGTGACCACGCAACTGATAGAACCGGTTAACTGGATTATCGACGGAATTTTATATGTTGGGTTACTGTTAGGTAACGCAGCTTTCGGTGGGTGGCTCACGTTATTTACTATTATTTATGCACTCTATATGCCAGCCCTCATTTGCGGAATCTGGGTTTATCGTAAACGGCATTTGGCATCGTAAAGCATTTCTGTTTAGGCAGATGGCATTGGGAGTCCTGATATTTGGATTGGATCGCGAAGCCATTAGATAAAATGAACTTGTTTACTTACTTACATAGACGCTTGCAACTTACCCCAGTCTCTGGTAGTATTAATCCGTTGTATTTGGCACCCCTCCTATGCAACCGCACATCGTTAGGTTTTAAGCGCAAGCACCTAACTTGGCGAGTCTTCAGGGGAAAAGCCGAGAGGCAAAACAGGAGGTGCACACAGTGTACGCAATTATTAAAACTGGCGGCAAGCAATATAAAGCAGAAGTCGGCGAAGCTATTTATGTCGAAAAACTTGATGCCGAAGAAGGCAAACAGGTGACTTTTGACGAAGTGATTATGGTTGCTGGCGAAGGCGATGCCAAGATTGGCACACCAACCGTTGCCGGCGCAACCGTAACCGGTAAAGTCGAAAAACAAGGGCGCGAGAAAAAGGTTGTTACTTACAAGTACAAGCCTAAGAAGCACTCTCATCAGAAGAAAGGCCACCGTCAGCCTTACACAAAAGTCGTTATTGACGCGATTAACGCATAAGAGGTTAGGCTATGATCAAGGCAATTTTTCATCGCGACGAGCATGGCGATATTGTCAGTTTTGAGCTGACTGGTCATGCCGATGCCGGTAAAACCGGTCAGGATATCGTCTGCGCTGCTGTTTCAGCTGTTAGTATCGGTGCGGTTAACGGTGTTGAAGCCTTAGCGGGATTCAAGCCGGATGTCATTGCAGATGAGGTCCATGGTGGCCACTTGCAAATGAAGCTCAAATCCGTTATTACCGGTGAACAGTTGCATATTAGTCAAATTTTGTTGGAAAATTTATTGCTTGAACTTCAAAGCATCCAAGATCAATACCCTGATCGCTTAATGATTACGACAAAACAATTAGAGCAAAATTAATTCTCGGAGGTGTACGTTATGTTAAAGATGAATCTGCAATTCTTCTCTCACCATAAAGGTGGCGGTTCAACATCCAACGGCCGTAACTCAGCTGGTCGGCGCTTAGGCAGCAAACGTGCCGATGGCCAATTCGTCAAGGCAGGCAACATCTTGTATCGTCAACGCGGTACCAAGATCCACCCTGGTGAAAACGTTGGTCGCGGCGGCGATGATACCTTATTTGCAACCGCTGATGGCGTTGTTAAGTTCGAACGCTTCGGCCGTGATAAGAAGAAGGTTTCAGTTTATCCGGCAGCAGCTGCTGAATAAAGATGGATGACGTCCCGGTAAAACGGGGCGTCTTTTTTTCAAAGTTTGGACAAACGTCAAAAAGGAGCGATTTGGATGGATCGAATGACAGCATTGCAGGCACGGATTCTGGATAAGAAACTGGATGGCTTTTTTGTTACCGATGCCGCCAACGTCACTTATTTGACCGGCTTTACCGGCGATGAAAGTGCTTTGCTGGTGACACCGGAAAAAGCTTATTTTATTACTGATTCGCGGTTTACCGAACAATTTAAACAGCAGGTGCAACACGCCGAATTGGTTTTGCATCAAGATGGGTTGTTTAAGGCAGCGGGAAAATTGGCCAATCGGTTGCAATTAACGCACATTGGTTTTGAAGCCGTTCATCTCAACTATGCAGATTATGAAGCGTTTGACTTGTTGACCCAAGGGACCTTGGTGCCAACTCGCGATTTCGTTGAGAGCCAGCGTGAAGTTAAAGACGATGATGAATTGGCTCTCATTAAACAGGCTGTTGCCATTGCGGAAAAAGGCTATCAACATGTGCTGGCGACCATTAAACCCGGTATGCGGGAGATTGATATTGCCAATGATTTGGACTTTTATATGCGCAAACTCGGTGCCAGCAATGTCTCGTTCGAAACGATTGTGGCCTCAGGTGCCCGCTCGGCGATGCCTCATGGTGCGGCAACCGAAAAGAAAATTGCTAAGGGTGATGTGGTCACGCTCGATTGGGGCTGCATTTATCATGGCTATATGTCTGATCTTACCCGCACTTTTGCAGTCGGCCAGCCAGATCCTAAGCTGAAGACGATTTACAAGATTGTTTACGAAACTAACCAAAAAGTGCAACAAGCGCTGAAACCGGGTGTGCTCGGACGGACGATTAACGATTTGGCGCATCACACCATTGATGATGCAGGTTACGGTCAGTACTTTGGCCACGGAACGGGTCACGGAATCGGTTTATCGATTCATGAAGGTCCGGGTGCTTGGGGGCCATATCTTGATGTGCCAGCCGCAAAAGGTAATGTTGTCACAGACGAACCAGGCATCTATATTCCAGAGCTTGGTGGTGTCCGCATTGAAGATGATCTGGTGGTAACGGCTGACGGTAATCAATCACTCAGCCAGCCAGCACCGGCTGATTTGTTGGTACTTTAACATTTGAAAGTGTCGCCGGTTGCTACTGAGATAGTCAAAGGCATAACTGATAAGAATATTGAATAGCGTTGCGGTCGCAGTTTATTCGACCGCTTTTTCGAACCTATCTCTGGTATGGGTGGTTATATCAAGGCAAAATTCGTATCGAGACGGTTGCTTTGTGTGGTGATGCATTGCAGATCATTGGGGTTAGTTCGCCGGTGGCTGTTGCAAGCGTCTCCGCTGCTTGCTAGAATAGGTTTAGTTTATGACTGAATGTATGGAGGAAGTTCATGATATCTGTTAATGATTTTAAAAATGGTTTGACGATCGAGGTCGATGGTGACCTTTGGCGGATCGTTGAATTTCAGCATGTTAAGCCGGGTAAGGGATCGGCATTTGTCCGTTCGACTTTGAAGAACCTGCGAACCGGTGCCGTTCAGGAAAAAACCTTCCGTTCGACTGAAAAAGTTGAAAAAGCCCAGATTGATAGCAAAAACATGCAATATCTTTATGCCGATGGCGACAACTATGTATTCATGGACACCGATACTTATGATCAGCTGACACTCCCAGGTGACGAAATTCGGGATCAGTTGAATTATTTAAAAGAAAACATGAATGTTAAAATTATCATGCACGGTAATGAAACGCTAGGTATTGAGCTGCCAAAAACAGTTGATCTGGCAGTTAAAGAAACCGAACCGGGTATTCGTGGCAATACCAGTAGCGGCGGTTCAAAACCGGCAACCATGGAAACCGGTTTGGTTGTTCAAGTGCCATTTTTCATTAATAACGGTGATGTGTTGACGATCAACACCGATGATGGCACTTATATCTCACGTGCTAACAACTAAGGCTAGGAGGATCTCATAATGGCTGAAGAAACCAATATCATATTAGCAAATCGGACTGATGCACAAGGGACGATTGAAATTGTTCCTGAAGTTTTGGAGGTCATTTTGGGCATCGCTGCCAGTCAAGTGGACGGGGTCTACCAAATGCGTGGCACATTAGGATCTTCCATTAATGCCTGGTTTGGCCGGGCTAATCACGGTAAAGGTGTGAGTGTGACAGTTGCCGATGATAAGATTACGGCTGATGTGTACGTCTATTTGGATTATGGTGTTTCGGTACCCAAGGTTGCATTGGCGATGCAAGAGCAGTTACGCGAGCAATTGCTGTTCATGACCGATCTTACTTTGGATGAAGTAAATGTTCATGTCGTTGGTGTGATTCCCGAAAAGACCGAGCCAGTCAATCCGGAAGACCTGTTCAAGGATGACGACACAGATGACACGGATGATGCAGCGACAACAAGCGGACAGGATGACGAATAAGATGGAATCACGACATGCAATCCGTGAAGCTGCCTTTCGGGCGCTCTTTGCCTTGGCAACGAATCCGGAAGCTGATAAAAATGCGGTGTACGCCGAAGTTTTACCTAAAGATACAGAAGTACCGTCATATTTAACGGCATTAGTTGAAGGCGTTTTGGCAAATCAAGCAGCCTTAGACGCAGCTTTGACGCCGCAACTAAAAAAAGGCTGGACGCTGAGTCGGTTAACGAAACCAGATTTAATCATTTTACGTCTGGGCTTATATGAAATTCGTTATGAAGAAGCAATGCCGGAAGCTGCAGCGATTAATGAGGCCATTAATCTGGCTAAACGTTACAGCGACGAGCAGTCGGCGAAGTTTGTCAATGGCATTTTGGCAAACTTCATCGAAGCGGCGCCAAAAGCGTAAGTTAACCGGTCAAAGGCAATTACTTTGACCGGTTTTAATTTATCCGCGAATCGTTAACGATCAAGGTAACAAACAACATTGGGCGCCTGCTGCGAGCAGCGTCAAAAATGAGGAGTGGTTTTTGTGGCAACGCGATTAGATGGCCGGGTAGTGTCAAAGAAAATACTTGGTGAACTTAAACAGACGGTAGCAAAATTGGCACAACAAGACGTCACGCCTACGTTGGCCGTTGTTTTAGTTGGTTCGGATCCTGCTAGCGAAGTCTATGTTCGTAACAAACAGCGGCGGGCTGAAGAAATTGGCGTTCGCTCGTTGATGTATCGATTGCCAGAAGACACTTCTCAGATGACATTGTTAGCTAAGGTGGCCGAGTTGAATCAGGATCCTGATGTGGATGCTATTTTGGTACAGCTTCCGTTACCTGCTGGCTTAGACGAACGCGCGGTTATTGATGCGATTGATCCTAATAAAGATGTTGATGGCTTTAGTCCGGTTAGTGTCGGACGGTTGTGGACGAATGAGCCAACCGTTGTGGCCTCAACTCCTTATGGCATTATGGCGCTGTTGGATGCTTATGATATTGATGTTGCCGGGCAGCGGGTTGTCATTGTCGGGCGCTCGAATATTGTGGGACGGCCACTGGCTGGATTAATGGTTAATCATGATGCGACGGTTACCATCGCTCACAGCAAAACCCGAAACCTCAAACAGTTGACGCGGGAAGCGGATATTTTAGTGGTTGCTGTCGGACGGCCACATTTTATCGGCGCTGATGCCGTCAAACCCGGCGCAACGGTGATTGACGTGGGAATTTCGCGCGGTGCCGATGGAAAACTGCATGGGGATGTTGACGATGATACGGTCGCACCGATTGCAGGCGCCTTGACCCCAGTACCCGGTGGCGTGGGGCCGATGACGATTGCATCGCTCATGGCCCAAACGGTGGCTTTGGCGAAGAGGCGGTTACATGGTTGAGACAAGTCAATATTTAACCGTTACCGCACTGACGCAGTATTTAAAAAGAAAATTCGATGCCGATCCGTATTTAGCCAAAGTTTATCTGACCGGTGAAATTTCCAACTACCGCAAACGCGTGGGCAATCAATATTTTTCACTCAAAGATGATCATGCCAAAATCGGGGCTCTCATGTTTCGTAACGCATTCAGCAAACTTCAATTTAACCTTGAAGAAGGCATGAAGGTGTTGGTGGTTGGCCGTGTTAGCCTGTATGAACCCAGTGGCGAGTATCGACTGATTGTGGAGCGATTAGAGCCGGATGGCGTTGGTGCCTTGTACCAGGCGTTTGAACAATTAAAGAAAAAACTGGCTGCGGAAGGGTTATTTGAACGCCATCAGCGGCCACTGCCACTTTTCCCTCAACGCGTGGCGGTGGTGACCAGCCCAAGTGGCGCGGTTATTCAAGATATTATCACCACTGTGGCCCGGCGATACCCGATATTGCAGTTGATCTTATTTCCGGCTATCGTGCAAGGGGATCAGGCGGCCGATTCGATTGTGAAACAGTTGAACCGGATTAAGACAATGTCCGGATTTGATGCGGTGATCATTGGTCGTGGCGGCGGGTCAATTGAAGATTTATGGCCGTTCAATGAAGAAAAGGTAGCGCGGGCACTAGCTGAGATGCCAATGCCGATTGTGAGCTCGGTTGGTCACGAAACCGACACAACGATTGCGGACTTTGTGGCTGATCGCCGCGCTGCTACCCCGACCGCAGCTGCAGAAATTGTTACGCCAGTCACGTTGGTGGATGCCTTGAATCGCATCTCAGAAGATCAGGTGCGACTGGTAAACGCCATGCATAACCGCTTGAAAAATGCAGCAACACGCTTACAACGATCCGCTCAAAGCGTTGTCTTAACCCAACCGGATCGGCTTTACGATCAATATGTTCAGCGTGTCGATCAACTACGGCAACGGCTCCAGCAGAGTATCAACAATCAGTTACGCGAAAATGAGCATCGGTTAGCAATGGCGACTGCCCAACTGGATGGTCGGCAGTTGCTGGTAAAAGTCGCCAACCTGCAGCGACAGCAGGTGGATGATCAGCGTCGGCTGGATCGGGCAATGATCGCACTTGTGACCGCTAAGCATCAAGCGGTGGCCAATGCGGCACTTGGTTTGGATCATTTAAGTCCGTTGAAAATATTGGGCCGCGGCTTTGCGTTTGTCACCGATGATGCAGGGAAAATGTTGAAAACGACCGCGGATTATCAAGTGGATGCCGCGATTCATATTCACGTTGCGGATGGGCAAATTGGCGCTCGCGTGACGACAAAGGAGAATAAACATGGCTGAACCAACGTTTGAAGAAAAACTCGCACAACTTGAAGGCATTGTGAATCAATTAGAACAAGGCGATGTACCGCTTGAAAAAGCCCTAGATCAATTTAAAGTCGGGGTCAAATTGAGTCAGGAACTCGAAAAAACGCTGAAATCAGCAGAAAAGACGGTGACGGAAATGGTGAGCGATGATGGTACCACCCAACCATTTCAGCCCAAAGAAGGCCAACAATGAGTCCAACGCTAACCGACTGGCAAACAGCAATTAATCATGCTTTAGACGAACAACTGGCAACTGTGGCCAATCCTCATTTGCGTGCGGCGATGGCTTATTCGGTTGATGCAGGCGGCAAGCGGTTGCGGCCGTTGCTGTTATTGAGCATCGTTGCTATGTATGATGGCGTGGTTGCCGAAGCATTACCCGCTGCAACCGCACTTGAATTTGTGCACACCTATTCATTGATTCACGATGATTTACCGGCCATGGATAATGATGATCTTCGCCGCGGTCAGCCCACGAATCACAAGCAATTTGGCGAAGCGCTCGCGATTTTGGCTGGGGATGCGTTGTTAACTGACGCATTTGCTATCTTAAGCCAGCACTATCCGGAAAAAGGCGCTGCACTTGTTCAAATCCTGGCAGAAGCGGCCGGCAGTTCAGGAATGGTTGCAGGCCAGGTACTTGATATGGATGGCGAGCAAACGCAATATGACCTAGCAACTCTCAAACAGATGCATCAGGCTAAAACCGGCGCGCTGATCCAGGCCGGTGTGGCAATGGGTAGTTTGTTTGTCGCGATTCCCGAAGCCGATCAAGTTGCCTTAGCCGATTTTGCGGCTGCTTTTGGTCTGGGTTTTCAAATCAAAGATGATATCAATGATGTGACTAAAACCACCGCGGAATTAGGTAAAACCGCCGATAAGGATGTGGCCGAACACAAAAATACATTTCCCGAACTGCTGGGATTAGCCGGTGCCAAACAAGCATTGGCGACCCAGTTTCAGCAAGCCACTGCTGCGTTAAACAGCCTGACCGTTGATGCAGCCGACTTAAAATCGATTTTGGCGGTGTTACAAGCATGACAAAAGTAAAAAAAGAACGGGTCGATGTACTGCTTGTGGAGCAAGGCTTATTTGAGTCACGCGAACAGGCCAAGCGTTCGGTGATGGCTGGCGAAGTCTATGATCAGAACAATCAACGTTTGGATAAGCCGGGGGTCAAAATCCCCGGCGATGCCATTTTGCATGTGAAAGGCAAAAAAATGCCGTATGTAAGTCGTGGTGGGCTTAAACTGGCTAAAGCACTGAAAGTATTTGCGCTTGATTTGACGGGTAAAACCGTACTTGACATTGGCGCATCAACTGGCGGCTTTACCGATGTTGCTTTACAAAATGGTGCCAAGATGAGCTATGCCTTGGATGTCGGCTATAATCAACTGGCTTGGAAGCTTCGTGAGGATCCGCGCGTGAAAGTGATGGAACGGGTGAATTTTCGTTATAGCAAGCCTGAAGATTTTACCGATGGCCCCGTGGAATTTGCCATGACCGATGTTAGTTTTATTTCGTTGAAACTCATTTTGCCGCCGCTAAAAGCCATCTTAATGCCGCACGGTCACGCGGTGGCACTCATTAAGCCGCAATTTGAAGCCGGGCCTGCGCATGTTGGGAAGCATGGCATTGTCCGCGATCCTCAGGTTCATCGGGATGTGTTGAAGATGATCGTCAACTTTGCCAGTGCCACCGGCTATAACGTTTTAGGGTTGGCGTACAGTCCAATCAAAGGCGGCGAAGGCAATATTGAATTTTTAATTCATTTGCAAAATGCTGACCAAACCCCTGGAGAAATCGCACCAACTGTTGATATCGAGCGAACCCTTAGTGATGCTTATGCTGCATTAAAACGCCCTTAATTGAATATTTATGCAAAAATTTGGTAAGCCTAGTGCGTCTGCGCTATGCTATGGGTAAAGCATTTTTTCACGTTAAAAATGCATTCATGACAGAGGTGAGCACATGCGAAAGCGCGAACGACAAGCGACAATTCAACGCTTAATTCAAAGTGAGCCGATAGAACGGCAGGAAGATTTGGTGGCCCGTTTGACCGAGATGAAAATTCCGGTCACTCAGGCGACGATTTCCCGGGATATTAAAGAAATGCAATTGGTTAAGATTCCGGCAGGTGAAGGACATTATCGCTACAGTATGCCCGCGGAAAAGCAGCTGCCCGCTACGGATAAACTGCGGCGGACATTGGTTACCGCGATGAAGTGGGGCGAAGCAATGGATAATTTTGTCCATTTGGCGCTTTTGCCAGGGACGGCAGCCGCGGTTGAGACGCTGATCGAACAATTGGACGACCGGCGAATTTTTGCGACGATTAGCGGGGATGCATCCATTCTCATTATTTGTCGCTCGGCACAGTATGCAACCGATGTATTGGCGGAACTTGAGGCCATGGTGGGGTGAAAAGATGTTACAGGAGTTAGCAATTCATGATTTTGCCATCATTGATAACTTGGCGTTGAGCTTTCAGTCAGGGATGACGGCGCTCACTGGTGAGACCGGGGCCGGCAAGTCAATTATTATTGATGCGGTGGGTTTGTTGGCTGGTGGGCGCGGATCGGTTGATTTCATCCGAACCGGGGCATCCAAGGCAAGCTTGGAAGGTTTGTTTGACGCGCAGGCAAATCCATTGACGGAAGCCAAACTCCAGGCTTTCGGGGTGATGGATCCGGACCAAAACGACACCGTCTTGTTACAGCGCGAATTATTCCGCAGCGGCCGGAACGTTTGTCGCGTTAACGGTCATCTGGTCAACACCGCCACCTTGAAAGCGATTGGCGAAACGTTGGTGGATATTCACGGCCAGAATGAACATCAGCAGCTGATGCATTCGGAAACGCATCTAGGTTTATTGGATGCCTTTGCCGGTGATGATCTGCTGAAAATTCGCCACCAATATGCAGAAGTTTATCAAAATTATCAGCGTACCTTACAAGCAGTGAAGCAAAAACAGGCAAATGAACAGGAATGGGCGCAACGACTGGATATGTTGAAATTCCAGGTGAGCGAAATTCAAAGCGCCGATCTGCAACCGCATGAAGATACTGATTTAAGTACCGAACGCGATCGGTTGGCAAACTTTCAAAGAATCAATGCTGCTTTGCAAGAAAGCTATGCCTTGTTGAGTGATGAGGAAGTCAATGCACTTGATCAAATTGGTCAAGCAATGTCGAGTATGCAAAGCATTGCCGATTTGGATCCGGATTTTGCGGCAATTGCCGACAACTTGCAGAGTGCGTATTATAGTTTGCAAGATGTCCAAAATGATTTATCGAAAGAACTCGATGATCAGGAATTTGACGAAGGCCGCCTAGATGAAGTCGAAAAACGGCTCGACTTATTTAATCAGCTCAAACGCAAATACGGCGAAACCCTTGATGAAGTGATCGCTTATGGCAAACGGGCAGCGGCGGAATTGAATCAGATGGAACAAGCCGAAACATCGGTTGAAGATCTAGACAGCAACCTAAAAGAATCTCAAGCCCAGCTTCAGAAACTCGGTGCGGCACTTTCAAAACGCCGGCACGCTGCTGCCAAACAACTGACCAAAGCGATCCACGAGCAGCTGGCGTCACTGTACATGGATAAAACGGTTTTTTCGGTTCATTTTACTAAGGCCAAAGATTTTCGGGCAGACGGGTTAGACGAAGCGGTCTTTTATATTCAGACTAATCCGGGTGAAGAAGCCAAGCCGTTAGCCAAAATTGCGTCAGGTGGGGAATTATCGCGGCTGATGCTTGCGATGAAAACCATTTTTGCGCGCTCGGAAGGGGTCACGGCGATCATTTTCGATGAGGTTGATACCGGCGTTTCCGGACGGGTTGCGCAAGCGATTGCCAATAAAATTAGCTTAATCGCCAAAAGGTCGCAGGTGTTGTGTATTACGCACCTGCCGCAAGTGGCTGCCATGGCCGATCATGAGTATGTCATCAGCAAGGCGGTTCATGACGGTCGGACAACGACCCAAGTCAATAAACTAACCCATAAAGCGCGGGTAGAGGAAATTGCGCGGATGCTGGCCGGCGAAAAAATCACTAAGCTGACGATTGAACATGCCGAAGAACTATTAAGAATGGCCGATGAGTTTAAACATGGCAAAGTGTCATCGTAGTCAGGTGAACTGGTGACGGTATTGAATGCGCCAAAAATTCAATGTTCGTAGATTTTTTCCGGCATAACAAAAAGCGATTCAAGGAGACATCGGTCTTACTTGAATCGCTTTTTGCTTGGTCACAGGAGCCGTATTCAGAAAAAGCTATTTGAATCGTTTAATATAATTGACACTGGTGCTGGTCATGATGCGGAAAATGTTGCTGTGGTATCCTTTAACCAGGAAGCGTTTTTCACCAAGTGGTCGGACAATGTGGCCCACAAATGGCGCGGTTTCATGGTTAAAATACAGTGCAATTTGGTAATGTCGTTGCATCGCCTGATCAATGAAAAGATCCACTTGATGGGCGGGCATTTGCATCGTGGGTGCTGCCAGATCGAATAATTCCCGGTATGAAGCTACAAGGTGATGGGTCACATTTTGCAGTGCTGACGATTTATTTTCCATGATCGCGCCTCCGAACGTTTGTTTGTAACTTCATTATACGAACATGTGTTCAAACTTGCAACTACTTTTTGAAATTTATTCGACCTGTAACAACGGCAAGCTCGTGACAGAATTGGAGGTGGCAAAGTTGGTATTGGCAGTTGTTTTTGGTGGCGGGGCGGCGCATGGTGCTTATCAAGCCGGTGTCTGGAGCGTGCTGGGTCCGCGACTGGTGCCTGCGTTTGTCATCGGTTCTTCAATCGGTGCCATTAACGCTGCTGCTACGGTTCACATGGCGCCGCAACAACTGGCGCATTGGTGGCAGTCTTTGACCAGCTTAAAGACGCGGGGACCGATCTTTGCCAGACGTAACTTTGTCCCATTACTTGAGCAGATGTTGCGGTCGCCAAAACGCGATCAACGGGCGGTTTTAGCCGTCACCACGCGCTTACCCGACTTACGTGCCCATGTGACGCGCATAGATGGACTTTCGGTTGCTGATGCCAGAGAGTGGTTGTTAGCCTCCAGCGCAATGCCGGGGATTTTTACACCGATTGACCGGCATGGCACCAGTTTTGTTGATGGTGGCGTGGTTAATGATCTGCCCGTTGACATTGCAAGAGATATTGGCGCTGATTTTGTTGTGGCCATCAGTGGCACGGGGATTGGCCGGATCGGGTCTGATCACGGCGATGTTTATCTGAAACCTAGTCAGCCACTGCCTCGTCTCTTCAACTTTCGTCCCGCAGCGATTGCCGAAATGATGGCCTTGGGGAAAAAAGATGCCGAGATGACCTTACGCCATATGACGTTTTCATTACCGCGGTCTTGAAGCAGTTGAAATCGGCGGTGAAAAAGTGCAAAATGTTTAGTAATACTTAACGAAAGAGGTTCACACATGCACGAACGGGGAATGCTGATTGTTTTGTCTGGTCCCAGCGGCGTAGGCAAAGGAACGGTCCGACAAGCCATGCTTGAAGGCAACTACCGGGATTTTCAATATTCTATTTCAATGACGACGCGCCAAATGCGTCCTGGCGAGGTTGATGGCGTTGATTATTACTTCAGAACCAAAGCACAGTTTGAGCACGAAATCGCGACAGGTGGTATGCTTGAGTATGCGAAGTATGTCGACAACTACTACGGTACGCCACTGAAATACGTTAATGAAACGCTTGAGTCCGGGCGTGATGTGTTACTTGAGATCGAAGTCAATGGTGCAATGCAGGTGCGCAAGAAGTGTCCCAATGGGGTGTTTATCTTCCTGACGCCACCGGATTTAAGTGAATTACGCCATCGATTGAAAGGTCGCGGTACGGATGACGACGAGACCATCGATAAGCGCATTCGCAAGGCGGCTTCCGAAATTACCATGATGGAAAATTATGATTATGCCGTGGTTAACGACAAAGTGGATTTGGCCGTCAAGCGGATTGAGCGCATCATCGAAAGTGAACATTTACGTGTTCCGCGTGTCATTGACCGCTACAAAGGTATGTTGGCGAGTGCCGATTTAGCTAGATAATAGAGCGCCAACTTGCGACTTGGCAAATTGGCGATTATGAAAAAAGGAGTCTCATCACATGATTATTTATCCTTCAATTGACAAGTTATTGGAAAAGGTGCCCTCACGTTATTCACTTGCTGTTTTGGCAGCCAAGCGTGCACATGAACTTGAAGCGGGCGATTTGAAAATGTTATCCGATTATAAATCAGATAAGAGTGTCGGCAAAGCGCTTGAAGAAATTGCTGCTGGCGACGTGATTATTGATCCAAAATCAAAGATGCTTGAACGGGATGCCGAAAAACTCGATCACAAAGATTAAGGATTAAAAGACAAACCATTGAAGTAAGGGGCAACGGTAAGCAGAACAACCGGTTGCTCTTTTTTTATGGCAATATTTTTGGGACCATTAATGGATATGCGTTTGCCGAGTTGGTTTAATCGCCATGACCGGAAACTTGGCTCACGTTTGCTATAATAAAGCTACTACGAAATGTAAGAGGGGTGCCTCATGAAAAAGCAACATATTGCCTTGTTTGTTACTGGCGGGATTGCGGCATATAAAATACCACTGTTGGTGCGCGCGTTAGTCAAAGCCGGGTATGACGTCCGAGTTGCGATGACGGCCAGTGCGCAGAAGTTCGTGACTCCTGAAACGTTGGCCATTGTTAGTAAACATGCTGTGTTGACGGACGGACATGAGTTTGATCATCCGGAACACGTGGCGCATGTTGCTTTAGCACACTGGGCGGATTTGGGGGTCGTTGTGCCGGCAACCGCCAATACCTTGGCAAAGCTAGCGGCCGGTTTAGCTGACAACGTTGTTACCACGACGCTGCTAGCAATGACTGCCCCTAAATTAATGGTCCCGGCTATGAACGATCAAATGTGGCAAAATCCACAAACGCAGCGTAATATTGCGCGGCTGATTAGCAGACAAGGCTATCGTCTGCTGCCACCTGCTACCGGACAATTGGCTGAGGGTTATACCGGAGTCGGACGGATGCCTGAACCGGATCAGATTGCGCTGTTTCTTGAAAACCTTGCCGAGCCGCGGTTAAAAGGCCGGCGTATCATTGTCTCGGCCGGTGGGACAAAAGAACGACTAGATCCGGTGCGCTATTTAACGAATGACTCATCAGGTAAAATGGGCACCGCCATTGCCAACGCCGCGGCTGGTGCTGGTGCAGCGGTGACTTTAGTGACCACTAGAGAGCTGCCTGTTGTCCCTGGGGTGACCGTGAAGCCGGTGACCAGTGCCCAATCAATGGCCGATGCAATTTTGGCGGATTTTCCGGATGCCGATGCAGTTATTATGGCGGCGGCGGTTGCAGATTATCGCGCGCCGACGATTAGCGACCACAAAATAAAAAAAGTCGATGCTAACAGCGGCTTGACGTTGACCTTGGTCCAGAATCCGGATATTCTGGCGACATTGGGGCAAAAGAAAACCCATCAGGTAGTCATCGGTTTTGCCGCAGAAACCAATGATTTGTTAGCCAATGCCCAAACCAAACTGACGAAAAAAAAGGCCGACATGATCGTTGCCAATCCAGTCGATGCGACCCATGGGTTTAATGCCGATACGGATACGGTCACTTTTTTGCGGCCTGATCAGCCACCGGTGACGCTGCCGGAAATGACGAAGCAAAAAGTCGCCGTGGCTTTAATTGAGCAATTAACAAGGATGTTACCGAAACAAAAGGGGTGAGCGCTTGGCAACCATTGCCAAAGTGATTGTGGATGTTCCGACCATGCAAACAGACCGGCCATTTGATTATCTTGTGCCACCACGACTCGATGGCGCGCTTCAACCCGGGATGCGTGTTTGGGTTCAGTTTGGAAAAGGAGCGCGGAAAGTCAGCGGGATGGTTGTCGCACTTTCCGATCAAAGCGAGTATGCCGGTGAACTCAAGCCGCTGCTGGATGTTTTAGATCCCGCGCCGGTCTTGAATCAGGAAATGCTGGCGCTATCGAAATGGCTGGCAGAAACCACTTATTCTTTTTGGATTGCCTGCATGCAAACCATGTTACCAACCATGTTAAAAATTGATGCGGTTAAAATTGCCGAACCGATTGCATTGTCGGCTGAGGAGCAAGCCCGCTATTTTGGTCAGGCGGATAGCGTCGCCTTCAACACGCTTTCTGATGAGGATCAGGTTGCTTTGATGAAACTGGCACAGGCTGAAAAAGTGGCCATTTCTTACGTTAAAAAAGATCGCGCCCGGGTTAAACAGGTTTTCTACCTCATTCCCCAATTGTCAGCTGAGCAAGTTGCCGCAGAAAAGCAACAAACACGCAAAAATGCCGTGAAACAATTGCAATTGCTTGACCTGATCGGAACCTGGGCGGCCAAACATGAACGACCATTGCTGACGGATGTGGAACATCACACTAAGTTAACAAAAGCAACGATTAATCAGGCCGCGGCGAAAGGCTGGTTGAAATTAGAAGCCCATGAAACCTACCGCGATCCTTATCCGCAACTTCGGCATCAACCGTTAACGCAACCCTTACCATTAACGGCCGATCAAAAAAAGATTGTGGACACGATCAATCAAGCCGTGAAAGCAAAAGAGCCGAAAACTTTCTTACTTGAAGGGGTGACGGGATCAGGTAAAACCGAAGTCTATCTACAGGTGATTGCGCAGGTGCTGGCGGCGGGGCAAACCGCGCTCATGCTGGTGCCCGAAATTGCTTTGACGCCCCAGATGGTTGATCGGGTTAAGGGACGCTTCGGGATGCATGTTGCCGTCATGCATTCCGGCCTGTCTGATGGCGAAAAATATGATGAATGGCGACGCATTGCCCGTGGCGAGGCGCAAGTGGTTGTCGGTGCGCGTTCAGCTGCGTTTGCACCGCTCAGGCATATCGGCGTGTTCATCATGGACGAGGAACACGAAACCAGCTATAAGCAGGATTCGGTACCGCGTTACCATGCTCGCGATGTCTTACTGAAGCGCGCACAGATTCATCACGCGCCGGTTGTATTAGGATCGGCCACGCCATCGTTGGAATCCCGTGCGCGGGCGGAAAAAGGCGTATACACGCTTTTACGTTTGCCGCAGCGGATTAACGATCAGCCATTGCCACCGGTGCACATTGTCGATATGCGTGAAGCGTTTGCGCAGGGGGCTCAAGAAGACTTTTCGGCGCCGTTGTTAGATGCGTTGAAGGTGCGTCTGGAGCGGCATGAACAAAGCGTCTTGCTGCTAAATCGGCGCGGATACTCCAGTTTTGTAATGTGTCGCGATTGCGGTTACGTTGCAAAGTGTCCTAACTGTGACATCAGTCTAACGTTGCACATGGATACGCACACGCTAAAATGTCACTACTGCGGCCATGAAGAAGCAATTCCGCATCGCTGTCCGCAGTGTGGATCGGACAAGATTCGCTATTATGGCACCGGCACCCAAAAAGTCGAGGCCCAATTGCAGACGTTACTCCCAAACGCACGCATTTTACGTATGGATGTTGATACCACGCGGCGAAAAGGGGGACATGCCCGAATTTTGAATGCATTTGGCGCTCATCAAGCCGATATTTTACTCGGCACTCAGATGATTGCTAAAGGGTTGGACTTTCCTGATGTCACTTTGGTTGGCGTCATTAATGCCGATACGTCACTGGGATTACCGGACTTCCGAGCCAGTGAAAAGACGTTCCAATTGCTGACTCAGGTAAGTGGCCGAGCTGGGCGGGCCGATAAACCCGGCGAAGTGTTTGTGCAGACGTTTAATCCGGATCATTACGCCATTCAGTACGCCAAACGTCAGGATTACGAAGGCTTCTTTCGCCAGGAGATGGCGGTGCGCCACCAAGGCAACTATCCACCATATTTCTTTTCAACTAAGATTGGAGTTAGTCATCCAGATGAAACGCAGGCAGCGAAGGCAATTTTTTCCTTGGCCAAAGAACTGCGCGCACAGTTGTCTGATCAGGTAATCATGCTTGGACCAACGCCCGGACCGATTGCACGCTTGAAGAATCGCTATATTTATCAGATCGTTTTAAAATATAAACATGAACCGGCCTTAGCCAAAACCTTGCAACATATTCTTGAAGAAACGCAACAAAGCAGCCGGCAAGGATTTCAGGTAACCATTGATCCCGAACCGCTATCATTTGTTTGAAGTTGTTGTCAACGAAGGGTATCACGCATCATATCGAATCGATCGTTTGGAGGAAAACATGACTTCAGTAATTTTTCTAGGAACACCTGATTTTGCCGTCCCGATCCTTGAAGGCCTCATTGCCCAGCATTATGACGTGGTGGCAGTGATGACGCAGCCGGATCGTAAAGTCGGCCGTAAGCAGAAACTGGCCGCAAGCCCGGTCAAGCAAGCAGCTGTCGCTCATAACATTCCGGTTTTACAGCCAGAAAAGCTTAGCGGCAGTCCTGAGCTGGCGCAGGCGATTGCCTTAGCGCCGGATCTTATTGTGACGGCGGCGTACGGGCAATTTTTGCCGACCAAATTTTTACAAGCAGCCAAAATTGCTGCTGTGAATGTCCATGGTTCGTTGCTGCCGAAGTATCGCGGTGGGGCACCGATTCAGTACAGCATTATCAACGGGGATGCTGAAACCGGCGTCACCATTATCGAAATGGTTAAGAAGATGGATGCTGGCGATATGTTTGCGCAGGCGAAGTTGCCGTTAACCCGCCAAGACGATACTGGCACTGTGTTTGCAAAGTTATCTTTATTGGGCCGTGATTTGTTATTGGCAACCTTGCCGAAGATTATTGACCAAACCGCCATCCGTACACCACAGGATCCCGAGAAAGTCACGTTTGCCCCGACCATCACCAAAGAGCAGGAGCACCTTGATATTCACTTGTCGGCGCGAGCATTGGATCAATGGGTACGTGGTTTGCGGCCAGAAGTCGGCGGGTATGTTTATATGAACGGCCAACGAACCAAGCTTTGGGCCATCACACCATTAACTGCGACCACAAACTTGCCTGCTGGCAGCGTGGTCGCACGCAGCAAGCATCAACTCGTCATCGCGGCGGGCAAACAGAGTACCTTTCAAATTGATGAGCTCCAGCCAGCCGGGAAAAGCAAACAGCATATTGCGGACTATTTGAACGGCCCTGGCCGCGATTTAACCGTGGGACAGCAGGTGATCACCGATGACCCCGAATAATCCGCGACTGTTAGCCGTTCAAACCTTAACCCGCGTCATGGGTAAAGGCGGCTATTCCAACCTGACGCTCGATCACGTGATCACCAAATATCAGCTGGATTCGCGTGACGCCGGTTTACTGACAAACATTGTCTATGGCGTGATTCAGCACCAATTGACGCTGGATTATCTTTTGGCGCCGTTTGTTAAAACACGACAATTAGATACTTGGGTGCGTTGTCTGTTGCAGACGTCAGTGTATCAGCTGCAGTATTTAGATAAGGTGCCGGCACGAGCGGTTTTCTTTGACAGTACGGAAATCGCTAAAAAATTAGGCCATCAAGGGGTGGCTAAATTTGTGACCGGTGTTTTACGGCAGGCACAGCGCAGTGGTTACCCCGATCCGATGACAATTGCTGATCCGATTCAACGCTTGGCGATTACCAGCAGTACGCCGGTTTGGCTGGTAAAAAAGCTGCAAGCACAGCTAGGCGAGACAAAGACCGCCAAGATTCTAGCAGCCATTAACCAGCCGGCCCATGCTTCGATTCGCGTCAACACAACGAAAACAACGGCGGCAGCTTTGTTGAAGGCGTTGCAGCCTCAATTTCCAGCGTTAAAAGAAAGTCCGCTCACGCCAGTTGGCCTAGTTGCGCCGGGCGGTCATTTAGCTGGCACCCGGGAATTTGCGGACGGTCTGTATACCATGCAGGATGAAAGCTCGATGCTTGTGGCGCCGAGTCTGGATGTACAACCAGGCGATCAGGTTCTTGATGCGTGTGCAGCTCCTGGCGGCAAAACCACGCACATTGCCCAGTATCTGGATCCTGACCAAGGCGGGCGGGTCACTGCCTTGGATCTGCACGCCAATAAAGTCCGCTTGATTCAACAAAATGCTAAGCGGTTAGACCTTGATGATCGCGTGGCGGCACAGGTGATGGATGCGCGTCAGGTTGCGGCTAACTTTGCTGCTGAGTCTTTCGATAAAATTTTAGTAGATGCACCTTGTTCCGGGTTAGGGCTCATTCGGCGTAAACCCGAGATCAAGTACACAAAACAGCCTGAAGACTTGCAACACCTGCAAAAAATTCAGTTGGCGATTCTCGATAGTGTTGCACCTACTTTAAAAATCGGTGGCCGCTTGACGTATAGTACATGTACAATGGTAAAAGAGGAAAATCAGGATGTGGTGGCCCACTTCTTAGCAACGCATCCCGAGTTCGAACAGGTACCTGTTTTGACGCTAAAACCACTTGCCAAAACGCATGGCGCACCAGCTTTGCAATTATTTCCCGACGATTATGATACCGATGGCTTTTTCATCGCCAGTCTGATTCGCCGTAAATGAGGGGTATGTATGGAGTTTGCTTATCGCACCGATATTGGTCGGCGCCGGCCAAATAACCAGGATTATGTTGGCATCTTTAAGAATCAGTCTGAGGCCACGCTTGCTTTAGTGGCTGATGGAATGGGAGGCCATCGCGGCGGGGACGTGGCGAGTGAAATGGCCGTCTCCCATCTCGGCTATGCTTTTGAAAAAACCGACACTGCCGAGATTGAGTCCATCGTCCGCTGGCTTATTTTTGAGTTGCAGCAGGAAAATGACATGATTCTGCAAAAGGCTAAACAATATACTGACTTATCTGGTATGGGTACAACGGTTGTAGCAGTGATCATTAGCGGTACCCGTTTTGTCGTTGCCAATATCGGGGATTCGCGCGGGTATTTATATCGCAACGGGCATCTGGTTCAGATTACCGAGGATCATAGTTTGGTTAACGAATTGGTCAAACATGGTGAATTAACCCCTGAAGAAGCCAAACGTTTTCCCCAACGCAACGTGATCACCCGTTCGCTGGGAGTTAGCAGCGATGTTGACGCAGATGTGACAATTTATGATATGGAATTTGATGATTATTTGCTGCTGTGCTCGGATGGGTTAACGAATATGGTCGATAATGAAGCCATTGCGGCAGTTTTACGTCAGGATATGCCAATTGGAAGCAAGGCCCAGGAGCTAATTCTACGGGCTAATGCTGCCGGGGGTCCGGACAATATCACTGCTTTGATCATTCATCAGGATCGGAGGGAACCGTCATGATCGAGCCGGGGACGATTTTAAATGAACGCTATAAGCTCATCAAAACGTTAGGCGAAGGCGGTATGGCCAACGTTTATTTGGCACGCGATCTGATCCTTGACCGTGATGTTGCGGTCAAAGTTTTACGGCTTGATCTTCAAAATGACCCGGATACGGTGCGCCGATTTCAGCGTGAAGCCATTGCGACAAGTGAATTGGTCCATCCCAATATTGTGTCGATTTATGATGTGGGTGAAAGTCACGGCCAGCAGTTTTTGGTGATGGAGTATGTCAAAGGCTCTGATTTGAAACACTATATCGTTGAACACTTCCCGATTCCTTATCAACGCGTTGTCGATATGATGGAACAGATCTTGTCAGCCGTTCAGACCGCGCATGACCACAATATTATCCATCGTGATTTAAAACCGCAAAATATTTTGATTGATCCGGATGGTAACGCCAAGATTACCGATTTTGGCATTGCGGTAGCGTTATCGGAAAATTCAATGACGATGACCAACTCTCTGTTAGGCTCTGTCCATTACTTATCACCGGAGCAGGCACGCGGCAGTATGCCCACACGGCAAAGCGATATTTATGCACTTGGTATTATTTTATTTGAAATGTTAACCGGTTCGGTGCCGTTTGAAGGCGACTCGGCGGTTTCGATTGCGTTGAAACATTTTCAAGAAGAAATTCCATCCGTGCGCGCTTTTGATCCCCATATTCCTCAGGCACTGGAGAATGTTGTTTTTAAAGCCACGGCGAAGAATCCGGCTAATCGGTATACAAGTGCCGATGCCATGGCAAGCGATCTCAGCACGGCACTCAGTCCTGCCCGGGCTCACGAAGCCAAGTATGTGATTCCAAAAGATGATTTGGATGAGACGCGCATTGTACCGGTCATTCCCAACGGCCCCAAGCCACCGCATGATGATGACGATCACGCAAACCAACCTGCTGAACACCACTCACCAGATGGCCAGGCTAAGAAGAAACGACGGCGATGGTTGATGATCGGCCTGAGCGCCTTGATCGTGATGTTAATACTGGTAGGAATTGGATTGGTGACGGCCAATCAAAAAGCCGATGTGACGGTACCTGATTTGCGCGGGATGACCAAGACGCAAGCCAAAACGGCACTAACCAGTTCGCGATTGAAGGTCGGAAAGTATCGCTATACTTACTCAACCAAAGTCGATAGGGATCTGGTTATAGACTCTAGTCCTAAGCGGCAGGTCAGTGTCAAAGAAGGATCGGCGGTTGATCTGATACTGAGTCGCGGACAGCCGCGCATTACCTTGGATAATTATGTCGGTCAGGATTATACGGATGCAAAATCCGATTTGCAAAAACGCGGTGTTACCGTCAAGGAAAAAGTGGTTCGAACAAATTCGGTCGCAGCCGGAAAAATCACGGCACAAAGCATTAAACCCGGCAAAAAAGTCATTGCAAGTAAAACCACGATTACGTTTGATGTTGCAGAGCCGATTAAGAAAGTCAATACGGCCTTTGCACTGCGGGATCTTACCGGTTATACGGAAAAGAGTCTGCGTGACTACGCAAATGAGGTCGGACTTAAGATTGTGATTGCTCAGAGTCATTCCGACACCGTTGATACCGGCATGGTAATTAGCCAGAATCCGGCTGCTGGCACGCAGGTTCACGCAGGCGATACGGTCAATGTGACGATTTCTCAAGGCCCGGATCCTGATGAACTCAAAACCGTTACCAAAACCATTTCAATTCCTTATCAGGCGCCAGCATCATCTAGCACAACCAGTGGCAGCGGAAGCAGTAGTGGCAGTGCTAGCAGCAGTGGACCGACGCCAAACGGGGTTCAGGTGTTCATCGGCGATAAGACACATAACATTGACTCGGTTGACAAGACGTTTAATATTACCGCGGATAATCAGGTCACCATTACCTTGCAAGTCAACAAGACGTATCCGGGTAGTTATCGGGTGGTACGAGATGGCACCGTTGTCGCACAGGAGTACAATATTACACAATGAGTGAAGAATTAACCGGAAGAATTATCAAACAAATCAGCGGGTATTATGATCTTGCAGTTGATGGTGCAATTTATCGCACTCGTGGTCGCGGAAGCCTGCGGAATGACAAGATCACGCCACTAGTTGGCGATTTTGCCGTATTTCAGCCGGGTCAAGGTGATGATGAAGGCTATTTGTTGCGGCTGCTGCCACGGCACAATGCGTTGGTGCGCCCACCAGTAGCCAATGTGGATCAGGCTTTGTTGATTGTCTCAGCCGTTGAACCGGATTTTTCGTTGAATCTGCTCGATCGGTTTTTGGTTTATCTGGAAGGGCATGCGATTCATGCCGAAATTTACCTCACCAAAACCGACTTGGCGCCTGATCGGCTGTTGAAGCAAATTGAAGAAGCTTTAGCCGGTTATCAGGCTATTGGATATGCGGTTTTCATGCCCGAAGCAGCCTTTGATCCTGCCACGTTGAATCAAGTTCAGGCTAGTTTTGCTGACAAGCTGACTATTTTTACGGGTCAAACCGGTGCAGGGAAGTCGACCTTGATCAATCATTTGGTGCCGGGGTTGGATTTGGCTACCGGAACCATTAGTCGGGCGTTAAATCGCGGTAAGCATACCACGCGCACAACCGATCTATATCCGATTCATGGCGGGCTAGTTGCTGACACGCCGGGGTTTTCCTCACTCGGTTTGTTGGACGTGACGCTTGATGACTTGCGGGATCGCTTTCCTGAATTTGTTGCCTTGGCCCCGCACTGTAAATTCCGGGGCTGTCAGCATGTCAGCGAGCCGCAATGTGCCGTCAAAGCCGCATTGGATGCCGGAAAGATCATGGCCAGTCGCTATGAAAATTATTTACAGTTTCGAGAAGAATTAAGTGGCAAGCGCCCAGTGTATAAGAAAAAGTAGTTCATCTTTTAAAATGGAGGGATTCTCATGAAAATTGCCCCGTCGATTCTAAGCGCCGACTTTGCTCATTTAGCCCGTGATGTTGAAAAAGTGGAGCAGGCAGGTGCCGACTTGCTGCATGTTGATGTTATGGACGGTCATTTTGTCGCTAATCTGACATTTGGTCCATTAGTCGTGCAGGCATTACGCCCGGTTACCAACTTACCGTTAGAGGTTCATCTAATGGTCAGTGATCCAGCAGCGTGGGCGCCTGCCTTTGCCGAAGCCGGAGCCGATACGATTTTGGTGCATGAGGAAGCGACTGATCACTTATATGGCGTTCTTCAGCATATCGCAGCGACCGGGGTTCGTGCGGGGGTCGTGGTGAATCCGGGCACGCCTTTAAGCAGTTTGGAAGAAGTTTTACCGCTTGTCGATCAGGTATTGGTCATGACCGTTAATCCGGGATTTGGCGGCCAGAAGTTTTTGACTGCCATGGTGGATAAAGTTGCCCGATTGCATCAATTGCGCCAGGATCGCGGGTTGCATTTTGATATTGAAGTAGACGGCGGCATTAATGCCAAAACCGTGAAAGCTGCAGCAGATGCGGGGACCGATATTTTTGTGGCCGGTTCATACGTCTTTAGTGCCAGTGATGTCGGTGCGGCCATCTCGTCTTTACGTGAGGCGGTTCAATGACAACTATCAATATCATGGCTGGCGGCCCGCATGATGATTTACCGACTGACTGGCAACAGTTGCTGGGGGTATGGATTGGCGTCGATCGGGGAACCTTGCATCTTGTTGAAGCGGGCATTCAGCCGGATCTGGCAGTTGGCGATTTTGACTCATTAACCTTGAGCGAGTTACGCGACGTCCGTGAACACGTCAAGAAAATTCAGCAAGTCCCTTCAGAAAAAGATGATACCGACACAGAGCTCGCCGTCAAAGCTGCTTTACAATGTTTTTCGACTGGTGACGTGATCATACTGGGGGCAACCGGTGGGCGACTGGATCATTTCTTGTCCAATTTGTTTTTGCCGCTCCAGTCGCGATTTCTACCCGCGATTGAACGCATTCACCTTTTGGATGTGCAGAATCGGGTCGATTACTATGCCCCGGGTGTCCATGAAATTCAACCGCTGCCAGGTTATCGCTATGTGGCAGTTGTCAATTTAACCCCTATCACCGACTTGACGATTACTGGCGCCAAGTACCCGTTAAAGGCGTGGGACAATGCTTCGCCATTTTCGTGGGCTTCCAATGAATTTGTCGGGACTAAACCATTTACGGTGAGCTGGACAAAGGGTGTCGTTGCGATTGTCTATAGCCGCGATCGCCGCGGACAAAAAGTCGATAATTAACGCGGTAAGGTCGGAAAAAAGAGCAGATTGAGCTGTTGTTTTAAGCCTGTCAAGTATTTTTACTTTGCAAAACTTCTTGCATTCACCGCGGGCCTATGATAAGTTAGTTGAGTGAAAAATTCGAGGGTGACCTTGAAAAAAAGGAGGTCATATTGTGGCTAAAGATGTTATTACTGGTCGTCATACCACGTTTGGCAACAAGCGTTCTCACGCTTTGAATTCAAGCCGGCGCCAATGGAAAGCCAACCTGCACAAGGTTCGGATCCTTGTTGATGGTAAACCAAAGCGGGTATGGGTTTCTGCACGTGCCCTTAAATCAGGTAAAGTGACCCGGGTTTGATCCCATAACGATTAAAAAGATCCTGACAATGAATGTGATGCATCCTTCATTGTCAGGATCTTTTTGTGTCAGGTCATCAGGGAAGCAATGACAGGCAGCATGATTAGCTTAGTCGACCGTGGTTTCGAATCGTGCGCGCTTTTAATGACTTCTTCCCTATGCTAAACTATCTGTTAGAATTGTATGCGGTGAAAATAGCATCGTGAATGGCTAGGAGGATACAGCATGGCGGTCAAGATCAAAACCAAATATGGGATTATCGACATTTCCAATAGTGTCATTGCAACAGTGGTTGGCGGTGCGGCAACGTCAATCTATGGCATTGTCGGGATGGCCAGTCGTAACCAGATCCGGGATAATCTCAATGATATTTTGAAGCGCGAGAATTATGCGCGCGGTGTTGTGGTACGCCAAACCGACAATGGCGTGAAAATCGAAGTGAATATCATTGTCAGTTATGGCACCAAAATATCCGAAGTTTGCCGAAATGTCCAAGACAAAGTAAAATACAACCTCGAAACGATGTTGGGGGTCACAACCGATGAAGTGACCGTCATCGTCCAAGGCGTCAAGGTATTAGGCGACTGACGTTAACGCACCGTTTTGCGACGGTGATCAGATAATGAAGTTCTTCGAGGAGGATGTTTCGTGGCAGTAACCGAAATTACGGCGACTAAATTCCAGGACATGATCCGGGTAGCCGCACATCGTATTAATAAAAATGCTGAATTTGTGAATTCACTAAACGTTTTTCCGGTTCCGGATGGTGATACCGGAACTAACATGAATCTGACTTTTCAGACCGGTGCCAAAGCAGTATTGGAGTCAAATGAAGACGCTGTCGGTGCGCTGGCTAAACGTCTCGGGAAAGGCTTGCTGATGGGTGCTCGTGGTAATTCGGGCGTGATCAGTTCGCAGCTTTTCCGAGGATTCGCCAAAAGCGTTGAAGGTAAGAAGAATCTGAGCGCACAGGATTTGGCCGATGCTTTTGCCCACGGGGTGGAGACTGCCTACAAAGCGGTCATGAAGCCGGTCGAAGGCACGATCTTGACGGTTGCGCGTGAAGCAGCCAAAGCGGGGCTGAAGGCGGCTAACGGCTCGGACGATGCTTTAGTCGTGATGACCGCGGTGGTTAAAGGCGCCAAACGTGCTTTAGCCAAAACTCCCGATCTTCTTGCGGTATTAAAAGAAGTCGGGGTGGTTGATTCAGGCGGTCAAGGATTGGTTTTCATTTATGAAGGTTTCCGTGAAGGCTTGTCCGGTGAAATCAGTTCAGATGTACATGATGTGACCGATGAAGAAATGACGGAAATGATCAACGCCGTGCATCATCAAAGCGCTCAGACCCAACTTGATCCGGCTGATATCGTGTACGGCTACTGTACCGAAATGATGGTCGAGCTAGGTCATGGCGATCAGTTTAAACACTTTGATTACGAACCATTCCGTAATTACCTGAATACTTTGGGTGATTCAACGCTGGTCGTGGCCGATGAAGAAGTCGTTAAAGTGCATGTCCATACCGAACATCCAGGAACGGTTTTTCGATACGGGCAACAGTTTGGCGATCTGTTAAAGATCAAAGTCGATAACATGCGTTTGCAACAAGAAAGTATCATCGAACGTGAAGGGGCTTTGGATGCTAAGGCCGATACGCAACCGTTAGCTGAAATGGGCGTGGTTGCCATTGCAGCCGGACAGGGGCTTGGTGAGCTATTCAAGAGTTTAGGCGTCACGTATGTGCTTAACGGTGGTCAGACAATGAATCCAAGCACCAATGATATTTTGGATGCGGTCAAGTCAGCCCATGCCAAGCATGTTATCGTGCTACCGAATAACGGTAATATTTTCATGGCCGCTGAAGCCGCAGCCAAGGCCGCCACAGATGTTGAAGTGGCCGTTGTCAAAAGTAAGACGATTAACCAAGGCATGACCGCGATGCTTGGCTATAATCCGGATGCCGATTTGGCGACGAATCAAAGTGAAATGACCGCGCAATTGCCAAATGTTGTCAGTGGTTCCATCACCCAGGCTATTCGGGATACGACCATCAATGGACTTGCTATTAAGAACCACGACTGGATGGGTATCATTGACGGAACGATCAGTGTGACCGATCAGAATCGTGAAGTTGCGGCGATTGCGATGGTGAATAAGATGATTAACGCTGACAGTGAAATCGTCACCATTATTGTTGGGGCAGATGCCAGCCAAAGCGAAGCCAAAGCAATTGCGGCTGCGGTGGGCGATCAGCACCCAGACCTTGAATTTGAAATTCATCAAGGGGATCAACCGGTTTATCCTTATTTTGTTTCGGTTGAATAAAGCGTTTGCCTCACTTGTCAAGGTGTCCCGCATGCGGGGCACTTTTTTACGAGACTGACAGAAAATCTATGCCGTGATGAGGTCAAGGCATCAACGCGAAAGGAGGTAGAAGATGGCGCTCACGGATCCGGTTCGGGTTTTACCTGGTGTAGGGCCAAAACGAGAAGAAGGATTGGCCAGTCTCGGTATTCATACCGTGGGCGACGTCCTTTTTTATTTTCCGTTTCGCTACGACGATCTTAAAGTCAAAGATCTTGCTGAGGCAGCTGATCAGGAAAAACTGACGATTAAAGGTGTCGTGGTGGCTGATCCGGTTATCAGCCGCTTTGGTCCGCATCGCAGCCGGGTGAACGTTAAATTGCAAGTCGAACGCAGCGTGATTTTGGTGACCTTCTATAATCAGCCATGGTTAAAAGATCGGTTCCAAATGGGCGATGAAGCTGCGGTTTTTGGTAAGTGGGATGCTCAGCGGCGCAGTCTTACCGGGATGAAGATTCTGGCGACTCAGTCTCAGGATCAACCGTCAATGGCGGCGATTTATACGGTGAATAAAAATGTTCGTATGGGCACCTTGCTGGAGCTAATCAAGGCGGCGTGGGCACGGGATCATCAAAATATCCATGACTTGATTCCGGCTAGTATCCGCGCGCACTATCGTCTGATGTCTGACGAACAACTGGTCCATGGCATGCATTTTCCGGATACGCAGCAGGAAGCCAAAGCAGCCCGGCGCAGCGGTGTTTTCCGGGAGTTCTTCCTGTTTCAGCTACAGATTCAGGCGTTGAAACAGTTGAACGACAATGCCAATAACGGCCTGGCGATTCCGTATGATAACCAGGCGTTGCGGGCGTTGATTGCAACCTTGCCATTTTCGCTGACGAATGCCCAAAAGCGTGTGGTTAACGAAATCTGTGCCGATATGCGCCGACCCAATCACATGAATCGCCTATTACAAGGAGATGTCGGTAGCGGGAAAACCATTGTTGCCGCCATCGTTTTATACGCTGCGGTGACTGCGGGCTATCAAGCAGCACTGATGGTACCCACTGAAGTGCTTGCAGAACAGCATTTTGCCAAACTGGAGGCATTATTTGCTGATTTTCCTGTCAAGTTGGGATTGCTAACAGGATCGACCACGGCAAAAAAACGGCGGGAAATGTTGGCAGAATTGCGCGATGGCACCTTGAATTTAATCATTGGCACGCATGCTTTGATTCAAAAAGGCGTTGATTTTAAAGCGCTTGGCTTAGTTGTCATTGATGAACAGCACCGTTTTGGGGTTAACCAACGAAAAATTCTGCAGGAGAAAGGGCAAAAGCCGGATCTCCTGTCAATGACAGCGACGCCCATTCCGCGAACGTTAGCAATCACGGCTTATGGTGAAATGGACGTTTCAACGATTGACGAACTACCCGCCGGACGGAAGCCGATTACGACCACTTGGCTGCGTAAGAATCAGGTAGGACAGGTTTATCGACTGATTCGCAGTCAGGTGCAAGCCGGCAGTCAGGTTTTTGCCATCACGCCGCTGATTGCCGAATCTGAAAAGGTCGATTTGCAAAACGCCGAGCAGCTCTTTGCGGATATGCAAAAAGCCGTGGGGGATGTGGGGCAAGTTGCCTTGCTTCACGGCAAAATGAAGCCGGATGAGAAAGATCAAATCATGCGCGCTTTTAGCCATGGCGACATTGCAGTGTTAGTTTCCACAACCGTTGTCGAAGTGGGCGTGGATGTGCCGAACGCAACGGTGATGGCGATTTTTGACGCTGATCGTTTTGGCTTATCCCAACTGCATCAGCTCAGGGGTCGAGTAGGGCGTGGCAATAAGGCCGCCCAATGTTTGTTGATTGCCGATCCAAAAAATGAACAGGGGATTGCACGAATGCAAATCATGACCAAGACCAATGACGGCTTTTTATTAGCTCAAAAAGACTTGGAAATGCGTGGTTCCGGTGATATTTTTGGTGATAAGCAATCAGGCTTGCCGGAATTTAAAGTGGCCGATCCGGTCGGAGACTTTCCGACTCTGGAAGTGGCTCAACAGATTGTTGCTAAAATTTTTAAAACTGATCCTCACTTGCTGGCACCGGAGCATCAACCGTTAGCGGCATACTTAGCTGCGAGTCGCATGATGCAAGGCAGTTTGGATTAAACTCGAAAGGACCGATAAACTCCATGAAAATTGCAGTAGATGCAATGGGCGGCGATCATGCCCCCGAAGTTGTGATTGCCGGCGTTGAAAAAGCGCGTGACCATGATGCCAATTTAGAATTCCTGCTTTACGGTGATGAAGCTAAGATTAAGCCGCTGATTCACAATCAAGATCGGCTAACGATTATTCACACTGCCGAAAAAATCAATAGTGATGATGAACCGGTGCGCGCCATTCGCCGAAAGAAACAAGCCTCGATGGTGCTGGCAGCTCAGGCAGTCAAACAAGGTGAAGCAGCGGCGATGGTTTCGCTCGGATCCACCGGGGCGCTGCTTGCAGCCGGACTGTTTATCATCGGTCGAATCCGCGCCATTGAACGTCCGGGCTTGCTGCCAACGCTGCCGACAGTCGATGGAAAAGGCTTTGTCATGCTCGATGTTGGCGCCAATGCCGAAAACCGTCCGTATCATCTATTGCAATATGCCATTATGGGTAGCTACTATGCCAAAGACGTGCGGGGCGTGGCCAATCCGCGCGTTGGCCTGCTCAATAACGGTACGGAGGCAAACAAAGGCGATAAGTTGCATCAGGAGGCGCATGATCTTTTGGCCGCCGCTCCGGGGATTAACTTTGTCGGGAATGTTGAATCCAGTAACATTTTGAACGGCCCGGCTGACGTGGTGGTGACCGATGGCTTTACTGGAAATGCGACCTTAAAAGCGATCGAAGGCACCGTACGCACGGTCATGCATATGCTAAAGGGCGCGATTTATGACGGCGGCGTTTCCGGCAAATTAGGCGGTTTGTTCCTGAAAAACAATCTGAAATCCATGGCCAAAACATTTGATATTTCGTCATATGGAGGGGCAGTTTTGCTGGGTCTCAAAGCACCCTTAATTAAAGCCCATGGCGCTGCTGATGCCGACACCGTCTACTACACGTTATTGCAAACAGCAACGATGGTTAAAAACGGCACCGTTGCTAAACTTGCCGATTACTTTGATGCCCACCCGGAAATTGTCGAAGCGAAAACTACTGAGAAAGCGTAGACATTCTTTGAGCAAACAAGTAAACTGAATTGGCAGATGAATGGAGGAGCAGTATGAGTGAAGACGAAATTTATCAAAAGATTGCCGGCTTGATTCAGGATCACTTTCAACTAAGTCCTGATAAGATCAGCCCGAGTTTGAACTTTAAAGAAGATCTTGATGCAGATTCGATTGACATTGTGGAATTCGTTTTGGAACTAGAGGATGCCTTTGGTTCAGAAATTCCGGATGACGATGCAGAAAATATCAAGACAGTTCAAGATGCCGTCGATTATATCAAGGCGCATCAAAAATAATGTACAAAGAGCTGTCATTCATGGCGGCTTTTTTATTTTGCCTGAAGGCGTTCCAAAACTGCAAAATGAGCCTTTAAAATGACTTCTAAGCCTTTTTTCTTTTCGTCAAGCAAGCATGTTCTTGTAAGCAAAACATGAAGGGGCTTTTCGGGAGAATTCACGGATAAATCGCGCAGGAACGCAATTTTCGCTTGCATAACTACTATAATTTCTTTATACTTAGAGACAATTATTTCGAAAATCTCATCTTGTTTTAATCTTGCGTTTAGGGCGCAAAGGAGGAGTTCGCTTGGATAAACCTGAAGACTTATTATTGGATGTGCAACATTTGCACACCGGATTCAGACTTGGAGATGCTTTTTACGATGCTGTCGATGATGTCAGCATCACGTTACGAAAAGATGAGATTTTGGCGATCGTAGGTGAGTCGGGTTCTGGTAAGAGTACCTTGGCAACCAGTATCATTGGCCTGCATGATCCACGTAACACAAAGGTCACTGGTGATATTTTGTACAATAACCTAAACCTAGTTGGCTTAAACGAAACGCTTTTTGATCGAATTCGTGGTAAAGATATTGGCATGATTTTCCAGGATCCCTTGGCTGCTTTGAACCCATTGATGCGTATTGGCGAGCAGATTGAAGAGACGCTTGTCTACCACACCAAGATGAACAAGGAACAACGCGAACAACGGGTTTTGGAATTGCTGAGTCAAGTCGGCATTCCTAATCCGGAGCGGACAGCACGCTCCTATCCGCATGAACTGTCCGGCGGGATGCGTCAGCGGATTGTCATTGCAATTGCGATTGCCTGCAAGCCGCCGATTATCATTGCTGATGAACCAACCACCGCATTGGACGTGACGATTCAGGCTCAAATTCTTGATCTGCTTGAAGATATTCAGCGGGAAATGCATTCAGGCATTATTTTAATTACCCATGATTTAGGTGTGGTGGCAGAAACGGCTGATCGAGTTGCCGTGATGTATGCCGGGCAGATTGTCGAAAGCGGCTCGGTGATGGATGTTTTCAAGCACCCGACTCACCCGTATACGCGCAGTCTTTTGCGCTCCATGCCTCAAGCGGATTCTGATGATGACGAATTGCACGTGATCCAAGGCGTGGTGCCGTCACTGAAGAATATGCAGATGGAAGGATGCCGCTTTGCTCCTCGAATTCCATGGATTCCGGAATCGGCACACGAAGAACATCCGACCATGCATGAAGTCGCACCGGATCATTTTGTTCAGTGTACTTGCTACAAGGACTTCTATTTCCCGGATGACAAACAAGCGGCTGGAAAAGGTGAGTAATAATGGCAATGATTGAGGTAAAAAATTTAAAAATCCACTATCCGATCCGTTCGGGTTTTTTTAATCGTGTAACTGATCATGTGTTAGCCGTTGATGGTATCAATTTCGATATTGAGCAAGGCGAAACATATGGCTTAATCGGCGAATCGGGCTCGGGTAAGTCAACCACTGGTAAAGCGATTGTCGGGCTTGAACCGGTTACTTCCGGATCGATTATCTACAAAGGTGAAGATATTACCAAACGCAGCGTGCGAAAACGGCTGCAATATAATAAAGACGTGCAGATGATTTTTCAGGACTCCTTGTCTAGTTTAAATCCGCGCAAACGAATTGAGGACATTATCGCCGAGCCGATTCGTAATTTCCAGAATTTGACTAAAGATGAGGAACGGCATCGGGTTCAGGAACTACTTGATATTGTCGGCATGCCAAGCGATGCATTGTATAAATACCCTCATGAGTTTTCTGGTGGACAGCGGCAACGAATCGGTGTTGCTCGGGCGATGGCAACGAATCCTAAGCTGATTATTGCCGATGAACCGGTATCAGCGCTAGATTTGTCGGTTCAAGCTCAAGTTCTCAACTTCATGAAGCGGATTCAGGAAGAATATAATATTTCTTACTTGTTCATTTCCCATGACTTAGGCGTTGTTAAGCATATGTGTAAGAAGATGGCGATTATGCATCGTGGTCGCTTTGTCGAAATCGGTACTCGGGAAGACATTTATCAGCACCCGCAACATATTTATACCAAGCGTCTTTTGTCAGCCATTCCGGATGTTAATCCTGATGATCGTGCGCAAAACAAGGAACATCGCCGGGAAGTGGAACGCATTTTCAAAGAAGAAGAATCTAAATATTATTCCAAAGAAGGCCGCGTTTTGGATCTCCAGAAGATTTCCGATACACATTACGTTGCGCTGCCAGATTCATCCATGAAGGGAGTGCATGATTAATGTGGAAAACAATTCTACGCCGGATCTTAATCATGATCCCGCAGTTGATTTTACTGAGTGTGTTAGTCTTTGTCCTATCCAAAATGATGCCGGGCGATCCATTGGCAGGTAATTTTTCGCAAGGACAAAGTGCTGCTCAGATGGCGGCATTACGGCAACAGTATGGATTAAATGATCCATGGTACATTCAGTATGTGAAGTGGATCGGTAATATGTTCCATGGTGATTTAGGTCAAAGTTTTGTTTACAAACGTTCGGTGACTGGTTTGATCGGCGAACGTGCGGCGAACACGTTTTGGCTGGCTTTGTTATCAACCGTCATTCTATACGTCATTGCAATCCCTGCAGGCGTGATTGCAGGTCGTTATGAAGGAAGCAAACGCGACTCTGCTATCTCGATTGCTTCCTTCATCTTGATGGCGGTTCCGCCGTTTGTTTTCTATCTTTTGGGCCTTATTTTCTTCGGGTTCTTCCTTCAGTGGTTCCCGACCGGTGGTAGCGTGTCGTCCACTTATAATCCCGGTACTTTGGGCTATGTCTGGGATCGGATATATCATATGATTTTACCTGCGCTGGTTTCCGGGATTATCACGACATCGAGTACGATTCAGTATCTGCGGACCGGCGTTATTGATAACACCCATCAGGATTTTGTTCGAACCGCAAGATCAAAAGGGGTTCCAGACCGCGTTATCTTCAATAAACATATTTTGCGTAATTCCTTATTGCCGATTGCGGCGTTTATGGGTAACCAAATCACGATGTTACTTGGCGGGTCGGTTATTTTGGAAACGGTCTTTAGTTATCCGGGAATGGGACAGCTTTTTGTATCATCTATGACCAGCCGTGACTATCCGGTCGTTATATCGTTAGTGTTGCTATTCGGATTCTTGACGTTACTTGGTAATTTGTTATCTGATATCATCATGAGTATCGTGGATCCGCGGATTCGGATTGAATAGAAGGTGGGGAAAGCTTATGCAAAATAATGCGAATGAGGTGGCGACAGATACCACCAAAATTGAACAATCACCTTCTAACTTCAAGGTGATTCTGAATGAATTCCGAAAAGATAAAGTTGCTGTGGTTTCGCTTTTTCTCGCTGTAACGATTATACTTGCTGCGTTTATTGGCTCGATGCTCTTTAATGTTGGTGGCGCTACTGAGGTCAACATTTTGGATCGGTACATGGCTCCGGGGACAGGCGGCTATATTCTCGGTACCGATGAAGGCGGACGCGATATGTTCAAATATCTTTTCTTCGCTGCCCGTAACTCGATTACCATCGGGATTTCGGTTGCTTTGATTATTGAGTTTGTCGGGGTTGTGCTGGGAACAATCTCCGGGTACTTTGGCGGCCTGGTTGATGCTGTCATCATGCGGTTTGTTGACTTTATGATGATCATTCCATCTTTATTGGTCATCATTGTTTTGGTTACTATTATTCCGCAATACAACGTCATCACCATTATTCTCATCATGGCGGCCTTTTATTGGATGACGACAACGCGATTAATGCGGTCACTAGTGTTGTCTGAAGCGCGAAGTGAATATGTTATGGCGTCAAAAACGTCAGGGACATCGAATCTTAAAATTATGTTTACCGGTGTCTTGCCAAATATCAGTTCTTTGATTATTACGGACTTGACGCTGACAATTGCCAGTTCCATCGGGATCGAAACGGCGTTGTCTTTCTTGGGCTTTGGTTTGCCCATGGAAACTCCTAGTTTAGGGACACTGATTGGATACGCGTCAAACCCGGATTTGATTTTTAATCGCTGGTGGGTTTGGTTTCCAGCAGTATTGGTTCTGTTAACTTTGTCGTTATCAATTAATTTTGTCGGTCAAGCGATGCGACGGGCAGCCGATTCGCGGCAACGGCGTGGTTGAAACATTGACAATTTCCTGAAAATAATGAAGAGCTACTCAGAGAAATCAGAGTGGCTCTTTTTTTTGAAGAAAAAATGTAAAAAATATGACGAAACATTGGTTATTTTGTTCTAATTATGCTATCATTTAACTCACATGAAGCGTTGCTTCGCTACATATCGCGATGACGACGCGGAAGGGGGAAAAAGTATGAAAAAGCGTTCTGTGCTCGGAATGATCACGCTCGCTACCGCTTTATCAATCACCTTGGTAGCCTGTGGCAATAAGAGCTCGAACTCCAGCTCAAGTACAGCTAATAAGAGTGTGAAGTTCCCAGTTTCTTATAATAACACTGCAAAGGCAATCAAAGGCGGTAATGTCAATGTGGCTGTCGTCAATGACTCTCCATTTAAGGGGGTCTTTAACGAAGAGTTGTACACTGATCAATACGATTATGATTACATGACACCTGCAGCTGAGTCTTTGTTTGGCACCAACAGTACCTTTAAGTTTAACAATCAGGGTGCTGCGACTCTCAAGCAAGATAACAGTGCGAAAACAATCACGGTGACTATCAAACCAAATGTTAAGTGGTCGGATGGTCAGCCGGTTGTTGCCCGTGATTTGGTTTATGCTTATGAAATCATGGCTAACAAAGCGACTAAGAGTCAGCGGTACACCGAGTCGCTTCAGAATATTGAGGGGTTGACCGAGTATCATGACGGCAAAGCGGATACTATTTCTGGTTTAACGATGCCTAAGGGTGATAATGGTAATACCATGGTGATTCACTTTAAGCAGATGAAGCCGTCATTTAACACTTCTGGGAACGGGTACTTCCTTAAAAGTGCTGCGCCATATCATTACTTACATGATGTTGCGTTTGACAAACTGGAATCCAGTGATAAGGTTCGTAAACAACCATTGTTCTTTGGTCCTTATAAGATCAGTAAAGTTGTCGCTGGACAAAGCGTTGAATACACACCGAACCAATACTATTGGAAGGGCAAGCCGAGTCTTTCAAAGATTACATTTGAAAATGTTTCATCTGCTTCAATCACCTCAGCTTTAAAGAACCACAAGTATGATATCGTTTATGGCATGCCTTCCGACAGTTATAGTGACTGGAAGAACATTAGTGGTTACACGAATCTGGGTCATCAAAGCCTTGCTTATAATTACCTTGGTTTCAAACTCGGTAAATGGGATGATAAGAAGAGCGAAAACGTTTATGATCCAAATTCGAAGATGGCCAACAAGAGTCTTCGTCAGGCAATGGGCTATGCGTTGAACAACGATCAAGTCGCGGCCAAGTTCTATAACGGTACGCGGTCTCGTGCAACGACATTGATCCCACCTGTTTTTGGTAAAGATGTTCACGCTGATATCGATGGCTATGATTTGAACATTGACAAGGCTAATAGCTTGCTGGATAAAGCAGGTTATAAGAAGGGCAAAGATGGCTATCGAACCGATCCTAAAGGCAAGAAGTTAACGATTTACTTTGCAACCATGGCTGGCGGTTCAACGGCGCAACCATTGGCACAGGATTATATCCAGCAGTGGAAGAAGATCGGTCTGCGCGTCAAGCTGACAACCGGTCGTCCAATCGAGTTTAATTCCTTCTATGACAAGGTTCAAAATGATTCCAAGGGTATTGATGTTTATGCTGCTGCTTGGAGCCTCTCTTCTGATCCTTCACCAATGGACTTGTTCTCACAGAAAGCACCGTTTAACTACACTCGGTTCGTTTCTGCTAAAAACACCAAGTTGCTGAATGATATTGATAGTCAAAAAGCAATGGATCCTGCCTACCGTGCTAAGGCTTTGAAGGCATGGCAGAAATATGCTAACGATGAAGCATTTGTCATCCCTACGCTTTATCGTCAGGAAATCTTCCCTGTTAATAAACGTGTGAAGAATGCGAGTGTTGACTATGCTTCAGCGAAGTACCTGAACTGGAGTAAAATGACGGTTACAAGTAATAGCCGTGCAACAAAGTAATTCGGTTTAAAAGTTAAACCATTAAGGCATCTGCAATCGCAGGTGTCTTTTTTGGTGCGCTCTAGTATAATTAGATAGTGCGATAAAAAGGAGGGCTCTTCATGGTTGCCTCAGAGTTTGTGAGCGAATTGCGTCAACGCTATGGGATTGAGTTTCATGATCTCAGCTTACTGGATGAAGCATTCACGCATTCTTCGTATGTCAATGAACATAAAGAATTAGGACTAAAAGATAACGAACGACTTGAATTTTTAGGTGATGCCGTGCTCGAATTAACGGTTTCAGACTATTTATATCGCAAATTTCCGGATAAACCGGAAGGCGACTTGACCCGAATCCGAGCAGCAGCAGTTCAAACCGCGGCATTTTCCGCTTTTTCAAAAGAAGCTCATTTTGATCGTTATATTAAATTAGGTAAAGGCGAGGAAAAAGCCGGTGCCCGACAACGGTTGACGCTGCTTGAGGATTTGTTTGAAGCTTTTAACGGCGCCTTGTACCTCGATCAAGGGCGGGAAGCTAATATTAAGTTTGCCAAGCAGATTATTTTCCCTAAAATCGATGCGGGTGAGTTTTCGGCCGATCAGGATCATAAAACAGCCTTGCAGGAAACTTTGCAGCAAAATGGTGACGTCGCGATTGTTTATCACCTGTTAGACGAAAAAGGACCCGCGCATGAGCGTCAATTTCACGTTGATGTTGAAGTTGAAGGCCGCGTTTTGGGCACGGGGTTTGGCAAGAACAAAAAAGCAGCGGAACAAGCTGCAGCTAAGGCGGCTTTGGCCCGTCTTAAAAAGTGAGATTTAGAATGGAGTCATCATGGAATTAAAGCGTTTGATCATTAATGGCTTCAAATCATTTGCAGATAAAACCGAAATTGATTTTGTTTCCGGCTTAACCGGAATTGTCGGGCCAAATGGAAGCGGGAAAAGTAACATCACCGAGGCGATTCGCTGGGCGCTGGGTGAACAGAGTGCCAAGAGTTTGCGAGGCGAACGAATGGGTGATGTTATCTTTGCAGGTACGGATAGTCGGCCTGCTTTAAATCGGGCAGCAGTCACAATGACTTTTGACAACAGTGACGGTTATCTTAAAAATCAACCGGCAGAAGTTTCAGTGACGCGGCGACTATACCGCGACGGCACTTCGGAGTTTTTATTAAATAACCAGGATGTGCGCCTGAAAGACATTGTGGATCTGTTTATGGATTCCGGCTTGGGACGCGAAAGTTTTTCATTTATTTCGCAAGGCCGGGTTGAAGCCATTTTTAATAGTAAACCAGAAGAACGCCGGGGCATCATTGAAGAAGCCGCTGGCGTTTATAAATATAAGCAGCAAAAAACCAAAGCAGAGCGCGAGTTAGCTAACAATGACGACAATCTGGCGCGGATCAACGATATTATTGTCGAGTTGAAACATCAGGTTGAACCGTTGCGGGAACAAGCCTCGTTGGCCAAGGATTACCAACAGCAATCAGCTGATTATCACCGGATCCATCAAACCTTGTTGGCACTTGAAATTGAGCAGCTGGCGGCTGAACAGGAGAAAACGCAAGGTGAGGCCAAGGTTACCAAAGCAACAATTGCGGCATTGACGGCTAAGGTTAAGGACTTGGAGCATCAATCCGAACAGCTGAGTGCGGTTGATCACCAGTATGAAGAACAGCTGAATCACCTTAACGATCAAGTCTTAAGTCGGTCGATGAAACTGGAGAATCTCAGCGGTGAGGCTAATTTATCCAGTGAACGGTCGGCTAATGCAGCAACGACTCTGGCTGATTTGAAAGAACGTCTGGCCCATACGCAGCAATCGTTAACCGAAGCCAACCAGCGGCTAGCGGATTTGGCTAAGCAAGCCAAGACGGCTCAAGCCAAACAACTTGAGCTCAAAACGCAATTGGCCCAACAAAAGCAAGCCAGCCAAGATCCGGCAGCCATTAATCGGCAATTGGAAACGGTGCAGAATCATTACATTGATTTGTTAAAAGCCCAGGCGGATAACAAAAATGCGCAGGCCGCTTTACAAAAAGATCAGCAACTGGCAGCGAGTCAAAATGCCGCGCATGATCGCCGGATTTATGAGCTGAGTAAACAGGCTCAGGATCAGGAAGCCAAAGTTAATATACTATTGAATCAACAGCAGCAGCTTCAAACCAAAGTCGATCAACAACAAGCGGCGGCAGAAGAAGCCAAAGACAAGCTGACACAAATTCAAAAAGTACGAACTGATCAGCAGCAGACTTATCAAGATGAGATGGCGACTTATCAGCGCGCGCGGGCTCGATATGAAACCTTGTCCGAATTAAATGAAGATTATGCCGGTTTTTATAATGGTGTGCGGGTGGTGTTGAAACATAAAGCTTCCTTACCAGGTGTCATCGGGGCGGTCGCGGAATTACTTGAGGTGCCATCTGCTTACCAGCAAGCGTTTGATTTAGCGTTAGGCAGTAATTTACAAGCCATTGTGACGCGTGATGAGGCAGCTGCACAACGCGCTATCAGTCTTTTGAAACAACAGCGTGCTGGTCGGGCAACCTTCCTGCCGGCTGCGGTGATGCGGCCGCGGGAATTGCCAAGTGCGGTTTTGCAGTTAGTTGAAGGTGCAGACGGCTTTTTAGGAACAGGGTTGCAACTGGCACAGTATCCAGCTGATTTGAAAGCCGTGATGGCGAACTTGCTGGGTAGTGTGTTAATTGTGGACACCTTGCCACATGCGATTGTCATTGCCAATACAACGCATCATCGGTATCGCATCGTCACAACCGCTGGGGATATTTTAAACCCAGGCGGCTCGCTGACGGGTGGCCAGGTTAAGCAAGGCCGGCAAGCCTCACCACTGGCGCGTAATCAAGAAGCGCGCCACCTCAAAACGCAATTGCAGGATCTGGTTGCAGATTTGAAGCAAAAGCAAGCGGATTTGACGACCTTGACCAAACAGGAAAACGCGGCGCAGGAAGCCTGGCAAACTGCTACTGCTCAAGCGCAAGCATTAGCAGCCGATCTTACTGCCATTACCAGTCAGCATAATGCCCAAGCCGAGACATTGCGGCAGGCGCAGCGGCAATTGGCAGCCGCACAACAGGCCAATACCGCGCAGGCTGATTTGAGTACCAAGTTGGCTGATTTACATCAAGCAGGTCAAAAGATTGCCAAAGAAATTGCCGATGCACAGGCCAAGATTGAGCAGCTTAAGGAAGCCGCTGTTGCTGCAGCTGACTCGAGTTCTAAGCAAGCAGCAGCCGTTAATGGTTTAAAGACCAAGTTAGCCGTCATCGCGAATGATCTGCAAACGCTCCACGATCAGCAGCAGCAATGGCAGGCGCAAGCGACCGATGCGCAAACCCAGTCAACTGAGCTTCAACAACGAATTGCGCACATTACGGCAACCGCCAAGGAAACTGCCGCGGAAAAGGAAAGCCGGACCGCAACAATTGCCAGCTTGAAAAAAGAACTGACGCAGCTTAAAGCCGATCAAACTAAGCTGACGCAGGAAAAAGCGGCTAATCGCGGAAAATTAAGCGACATCTCAGCCAGGATCACGACCACTTATGATCAGCAGCATCAGGCGATGGCGACTTCTGAACAGCAAGCGGTTGCGCTTAATCGCGTGAAACTGGGGCTGGATGCGCGGCTGAATACTTTGGCTGAAGATTATCAGTTAACTTATGAAGCAGCTAAAGCAGCAGTTGCGGCGGATCATGCCCCGATTCCTGAGCTTAAGAGCAAATTGAAACTGTTGAAGCGAGGAATAGATGAATTAGGTCCGGTTAATTTAAATGCGATTGACCAATTTAAAGAAGTTAATGAACGGTACGAATTTCTCACCAAGCAGCAGGATGATCTTTTAGCGGCTAAACAACAGCTAGTCGCTACGATGCATGAATTGGATGAAACGGTCAAGACCAGATTCAAAGCCATGTTTGATCAGACAAATAGTGCATTTGAAGCTATCTTCCCGCAGATGTTTGGTGGCGGTCACGCGCATTTAAGCCTGACCAATCCGGATGATCTGTTGACGACGGGCATTGAGATTTCTGCACAGCCGCCTGGCAAGAAGTTAACCCGCCTATCGCTGTTGTCTGGAGGCGAACGGGCATTGACGGCAATCGTGTTGTTATTTGCGATTCTCAAAGTGCGGCCGGTGCCATTTTCCATTCTGGATGAAGTTGAAGCCTCACTGGATGACGTTAATGTGAACCGGTTTGGCGAATTCCTACGCCATTATGCCAGTGCAACTCAGTTTATTGTCATTACTCACCGTCATGGTACGATGGTTGCAGCCAATGTCTTATATGGGGTGACCATGCAGGAGTCGGGTGTGAGTCGAATTATGGCCGTTAGTTTGGACCAATCACAGAAAGAGGCGACAAGTTAATGGGACTTTTTGATGCGATTAAAAAAGCGTTCACCGGTACTGAGCCGGAGACGCCTGAAGAAAATAAATACGATGAAGGCCTGGAAAAAAGCCGTAGTAGTTTTGGTGAAAAGCTGAATGCACTGTTTGCCAACCTTCGCACGGTTGATGAAGATTTTTTCGATGATCTTGAAGAAATGCTGATCGAATCCGATGTCGGGTTTGAAACGGCGGTGCGGCTTAGTGATGAGTTGCGCGAAGAAGTGAAACTCAAAAATGCTAAAGATCCCAAGGCGGTTTCGCGGGTGATCGTCGAAAAGTTGGTCGATATGTATGGTGAAGCAGGCAAAGGTGAGGACAATCAGCTGCATTTTGCCGAAGAAGGGCCAACCGTTTTCCTATTTGTCGGTGTCAACGGTGCGGGTAAAACCACAACAGTCGGCAAATTGGCTCATCAACTCAAAGAAGAAGGTAAACGCGTTTTGTTAGTGGCTGCTGATACTTTTCGTGCCGGTGCCATCCAACAGTTGCAGGAATGGGGCCGCCGGGTTGAAGTGCCGGTTGTGGCAACGAATCCAGGCGGTGATCCAGCCGCAGTTGTCTTTGACGGGGTTAAACGGGCTAAAGATGAAGGTTATGATGTTGTGCTGGTAGACACTGCCGGCCGCTTGCAAAACAAAGTCAACTTAATGAACGAGCTAAACAAGATCAAGCGGGTGATTGTCCGCGAGTTGCCTGATGCACCGCAGGAAGTCTTGCTGGTTCTGGACGCAACGACAGGGCAAAATGCGTTGAATCAGGCCAAGGAGTTCAATCAAACAACCCAAATTACCGGTATCGTTTTGACCAAGCTAGATGGTTCTGGTAAAGGCGGCATTGTGCTTGCGATCCGGAATGAGTTGCATGTTCCGGTCAAGCTGGTCGGCTTAGGTGAAAAGATGGATGATTTACAAGCCTTTGATCCGACTAAATTTGTCGCTGGGCTTTTTAAGGGTTTAATTCAAATTGATGCCTAAATGGCGTGCATATAAAAATCGTCACACCTAGGTCTAAGGTGTGACGATTTTTGCGTTTCGTGAACCAATGATTAAGCTGTCTGGACTTGCTTTTCCCGGCCAAGTACGACCTGCAAGACAATCAAGACAAGGTAACCGATCAGCAGGTAAGTAAACCATGCAGATGGCTGAACCTTACTTGCAAACCAGTATTGCTGCCATGCGGTGTTACTCATGATCCATGCGAACAACCAGCCCAAAAGGCCAAAGATGGCATTGATAATAGCAAAGAACCATAAGTTGCCGTTTTCGTGGTTGCTCAGGTAAACACATGAGAAAACCAAACTCCACAATCCCCAAGCAGCAAGAACAGCAAACACGGCCCAGTAAATAAAGGTTGCGACCATATTCTTCCCTCCAATTTTTCACATGTTCAGTGTACCACGAAATAGGGGAAAACTGGAAATCGCGAATTATTGGATTGTTACGTATTCCTTGATCAACGCCAACTTGTCGGCATCACTTTGGTGGTAAGCCAACTCTTGAGCAAAAGCAATCGCCAAGAATCCGTACCCGGTTTGATCAAGCTTCTGCGTTACTGCTGCGATTAGGTCATCAATATTTTGTGAATCTGAGCTTGTTAAGGTTAGTGTTGTTTTTGGCATAAAGGTTGCTCCTTTTTAAAGGTATAATAGCATATGATGGAATCGGTTTCATAGTTTAGCGAGTATGCGCCTGATTAGATTTCCTACAAGTCACCTTTTTGCACGGCACTTATAAAAAGCAAGAGCTGGCGGAGCGGTAGCGGGTTCAGTTGCCACGACATGCACGCTATAACGCGTTCCCCGGCGCAGAAGCCTGCGTGTAAGGACCTCAGCCGCAATGGCCAAAGCCCGGCCATTACGTCCGAGGTCACTTACACTCCGACTTCTAAGCGCGCCGGCTCACGCTCACAAAATAAAAACGTTAATTGACCATTTCAAATGATACCGGTATCCTTATACAAGGACCATGTTCGAGTGGCCGGGTAGTTGATAGACCGGCAATCATGGGATTAAAGGAATGACATCATGGAAATCGAAAAAAATTATCGAATGAACTCGTTGTTTGAGTTTTATGGCCCGTTATTGACTGATAAACAGCATGCTTATCTTGCCTTGTACTATGGTGATGATTATTCGCTAGGCGAGATTGCCACGGAGTTTAACGTGTCACGTCAGGCGGTGTATGACAATATTCGCCGCACGGAAGCCAGTTTGGAAGAGTATGAGCAGAAACTGCATCTTTTTGCCAACTACCAGGCACAAAATGAGGCGGTGGATGCCCTGGTCGGCTATGTCCGCACGCATTATCCAAGTGACAAGAATTTAAGTACATTATTAGAACGAGTCGCGGATCAAACTGCGAAATAACAGGGGGATACTATGGCATTTGAAGGATTATCAGAACGGTTACAAAAAGCCTTTAGCGGACTGAGACGTAAAGGCAAGGTCAGTGAAAGCGATGTGCGCGATGCCATGCGTGAGATCCGACTGGCATTGCTGGAAGCCGATGTCAATTTTGATGTGGTCAAAACCTTCATCAAGAATGTTCGGACCAAGGCAGTCGGCTCGGAAGTGCTTGAAAGTCTGACGCCGGCGCAACAGATTATAAAAATTGTTAATGATGAGTTAGTCAAAACGATGGGCGAGGCGGCAGTTCCGCTCAACAAGGCACCGCACATTCCGACCGTTATCATGATGGCCGGGTTGCAAGGGGCCGGGAAAACCACCACAGTCGGCAAGCTTTCCAAGTATTTGATGGAGAATGAAAAGGCGCGGCCGTTGCTCATCGCGGCTGACGTCTACCGGCCTGCCGCCATTGATCAGTTGCAAACCATTGGTAAACAACTCAATGTTCCGGTTTTTGAAATGGGCACGGACACGGATCCCGTTGAAATTGTGCGTCAAGGGCTGGCGACTGCCAAAGAAAACAAAAACGATTATGTCCTGATTGATACTGCGGGCCGGTTGCAAATTGATGAAAAACTCATGACCGAGCTGAAAAACATCAAAGAACTTGCGCACCCAAATGATATCTTACTCGTGGTTGACGCAATGACCGGTCAAGCCGCAGTTGATGTGGCCAAAGGGTTCAATGAGCAGCTTGATATTACCGGTGTTGTTTTAACCAAATTAGACGGCGATACCCGTGGTGGGGCGGCGCTGTCAATTCGCGCGGTAACGGGTAAACCGATTAAGTTCATTGGGCAAGGCGAAAAGATGGACGCCTTAGATGTCTTTTATCCCGACCGCATGGCGAACCGTATTCTTGGCATGGGTGACATGCTGACGCTGATTGACAAGGCGCAAAAGACCTACGATGAGAAACAAGCTCAGGAAATGGCTGAGAAAATCCGCGAAAATTCGTTTGACTTCAACGACTTTCTCGATCAAATGGATCAGATCAGCAAAATGGGCCCGCTGGAAGACATCATGAAGATGATTCCCGGAATGGCCAATAACAAGGCCTTAGCAAACGTCAAAATGGATCCCAAAGATATTGCGCATATGAAGGCTATTGTTTATTCCATGACCCCCAAAGAGCGCGAAGATCCCGATCTGCTCAATCCCAGTCGTCGGCGCCGGATTGCTGCTGGTTCCGGTCGTCCGGTTGTTGAAGTTAACCGCATGATTAAACAGTTCAACCAAAGTAAGCAAATGATGAACCAAATGAGCAAAGGCAATATGAAAGGCCTTGATGGACTTATGGGTGGCGGTGTTTCCGGCAAACTAGGCAAAATGGCCATGAATTCCATGGTTCGCAAGCAAAAGCGGAACAAGAAAAAACGGCTTAAAAAGGCCAAGCGATTCCATTCATAATCAGAACAATTTCCTGTGTAAAGAAAAAAGGCTTTACAGCTTAAAATATTTTTGCTATGCTATCAAGGTTGATAAATGAGCAGGAGGTGGACTTAGTGGCAGTTAAAATTCGTTTAAAGCGGATGGGTTCAAAGCGTAAGCCTTTCTACCGGATCGTTGTAGCAGACTCACGTTCGCCGCGTGACGGTCGTTTCATCGAGGCCGTGGGCTATTACAACCCGTTGACTAATCCAGTCGATTTAAAGTTAAATGAAGAAGATATTTTGAACTGGCTTCAAAAAGGCGCACAGCCTTCAGATACTGTACGTAACTTGCTTGGTAGCAAGGGCATCATGCAGAAGTATCACGAAGCGCGCTTTGCCAAGAAATAAAGGCGGTTATTAATGGTGGATATCGGCAGCTTAATTAAAGCCATCGTTACCCCGTTGGTTACCAAACCAGAAGCCGTGGCGGTGACGGCACACGAAACAGACGAGTATATGGCCTTCGATTTGGCTGTTGCGCCTGAAGATGTCGGCCGCGTCATCGGTAAACAGGGGCGAGTTGCCCAGGCAATTCGAACCATTGTATACAGTGTAAAAAGCCCGTATAGCAAACGGGTGCGGCTCAATATTTTGGACGCGCCGCATGCAAAATAAAAAGACTGGCGCATATTGCGCTGGTCTTTTTATTTTGAAAGAAACGACAGCACACAGAGGTGAGAAAATGCCAGATTACTATGATATTGGTACGATTGTAAATACGCACGGCATTCGGGGTGAGGTCCGCGTATTGGTGACGACTGATTTTCCGGAACAGCGGTTTAAAGTTGGCAACAAGGTCTATGTTGCAACCACGCCGAAGACAGCCTTGACGATTAACTCGGTTCGCCAGCATAAAGGACTCACGATGCTGACGTTTAAAGACTATACCGATATTAATCAGGTGTTACCGTTTAAAGGCAAGAAGTTACAAGTGACCGAGGCGGCATTGAAGCCACTTGAAGAAGGCAGTTACTATTATAAGGACATTATTGGGTTAACGGTGATTGATGAACATGGCCAGACGTTAGGCAAAGTCAGCGAAATCTTAAGTCCCGGCCCTAATGATGTTTGGGTGATTCCGCGTCCTGGCAAAAGTGAGTTGCTTTTACCATTCCTAAAATCAGTGGTACAAACAATTGACCTTGAGCAAAAAGAGGCACATGTCATCGTACCGGAAGGGTTGATTGACGATGCAGATTGACGTTTTAAGCCTATTTCCGAATATGTTTGAACCATTGCGGGAAAGCATGATTGGTAAAGCACTTGAACGCCATCTGCTTGATTTTGATGTGGTTGATTATCGCAGCTATAGTCACGATAAACACCACCATGTTGATGATACCCCTTATGGCGGCGGGGCCGGAATGTTGTTGAAGCCGGAACCGCTTTTTGAGGCGATGGATGGCGTTAATCAGCGGCATCCCGGACCAAAGCGGGTGATTCTCATGGATCCGGCTGGCAAGAAGTTTGATCAGCAAGCCGCACGGGAACTTTCGCAAGCAGAGCATCTTGTATTTATTTGTGGGCATTATGAAGGGTATGATGAGCGGATTCGCACCTTGGTGACCGATGAATATTCACTTGGCGACTATGTCTTGACGGGTGGCGAGCTGCCAGCGATGGTGATGATTGATGCCATCGTGCGCCTGCTGCCGGGAGTTTTAGGTAACGACGAAAGTGCCCATACCGACAGTTTTGAGAATGGCTTGTTGGAATACCCGCAGTACACGCGACCACCTGAATATCGCGGGATGAAGGTGCCAGAAGTGTTGCAAAACGGCAATCATCAACTCATTGCCCGCTGGCGGTTAAAGGAAAGTCTGCGCCGAACTTATTTGCGGCGACCCGATCTTTTACAAGCTGCCCACCTTGATCAGGATGCGATGCGCTTGTTACGTGAAGTCAAGACGGAAGAAGCGACAAAAGCTGCGGAAGAGCGGTTAAAAGGAACAATAAGCAATCAAGACGTTGATTAAGGAGTGGCGTGTCTTTAGCCAATAAAAAGAGTGAAGGTTGATAAGGCAGCCATTTCTTTGCGATCGATACTTTGCGAGTAGGTAAAGAATTTTACCTTTACACGCCAAGACGGACATGCTAAACTTATTGATTGTGATACGTCACATATCAACGGCATTCCGCTGGTCGGGATGATTATGAATGTCGGCAAAGGAGAAAGACCAATGAACCCATTGATTCAAGAAATTACTAAGAAACAGTTACGCGACGACATTCCTGATTTTCGCGCAGGTGACAATGTCCGTGTTCACGCCAAGATCGTTGAAGGCGAACGCGAACGTATTCAGTTGTTCGAAGGCGTTGTTATCAAGCGTCACGGTGTTGGCATTTCAGCTACTTACACCGTCCGTAAGATCTCTAACGGTGTCGGCGTCGAACGAACCTTCCCGTTACACTCACCACGGGTCGAAAAGATCGAAGTAACCCGTCACGGCCAAGTTCGTCGGGCAAAACTCTACTACCTACGCGCACTCCGCGGCAAAGCAGCACGTATCCGCGAAAAGCGTCGTTAATATGGAAAAGGCCGGAAACGGTCTTTTTTTTTGGGAAGCGCGAACCAGCCCGTTTAGAAACCGGAGCATAAGCGGCCTTGGTCGCAATGGCCCGCTTTTGGCCATTGCGACCAAGGCCCTTATGTGCAGGTTTCTGGGCTGGTGAGCGCGTTATGGGAGTATCACAGGATCCCCCCCGGTTCAGCTGGAATGTAGGGCGCGGCCATTGGGGTTCTAGGTCCTTACATGCAAGCTCCCGCGCTGGTGAAACACAAATAAACTCGCCTGAACACCTTTTCAAACTCCCATCATTCAAGCCACCCAGCTACAGACTCGAGGTGAAGGCTTATGGATGATCAATGGATATACGTTGTCTACTATGCGGATCAGTCAGCGCCGATTGAGTTGTTAAAAGCCTTCTCATCCCAGCGGCGTGCCGCAGAATATGTTGCGATGTTGCAAAATGCGCCTTATCCTAATCATGAGGCCGCACATTATCACTACACCGCGGTTCAACTGAACTAAGCAGGATGCACCAAAACTGATGATCGAACGTTTTACCGGTCGGAAATACGCAGATAGTGTCGAGGCCAAAGTCCGGCAATTAATTCAGTGCTAATTTCTAATAGTACCGGTTGCCGTTTAGACGTTTATAGGAGGTAGCACGATGGCAGAACAACCAAAAGAACGATTGGATCGAATTAATGAACTCGCCAAAAAAGATCGGAGCGTGGGTTTGACGCCTGAAGAAAAAATCGAGCGGCAAAAATTGCGTGAAGCTTATTTAAAAGATTTTCGCGCGGGCTTACGTGATCAAATCGAGCATACCCAGGTCTTTGATAAAAAAGGCCATGAGATCACGAGCAAAAAGGTTCAAAAAATTCAACGCGAACACGGTTGGCGCGAAGATTAGTCTTTTCAACATCGAAGCGCTTTAGTACAATGAGAAATGAAACTTGAAGGAGGCCGCACATTGTTAGTCACAATACTTGTGGGGATCATTGCGTTACTGGTCGGCTTAGCAGGCGGATTCTTCGGCGCACGGGCATATATGAAGAAGTATTTTCAAGATAATCCGCCTGTGAACGAAGAGATGCTGCGTACCATGATGATGCAAATGGGACAAAAACCATCTGCTAAGAAACTCAACCAGATGATGGCGCAAATGAAACAAGCCCAACGTAATGCTAAGTAATTACTAAGAAAACGCGATGACAGAATTCTTTTTTGTCGTCGCGTTTTCGCGTCCTAGCGATGTTTGTGCTATCATGAGAAGATGTTCATTATTACCGAAGCTTATGAGAAATTGTAAGCCATTTATTTCATAAACAGCTGATCCGGTTCGTTAAACCCGGATCAAAACGTTGATTTAAGGAGCAAGTGTTGTGGGAATTTTCAAAAAATTAGGGTGGTATTTTAAGCAGGAATGGCGGCGATATTTGCTAGGTGTGACTTTTCTGCTGTTAGTTGCATTGGTTAATTTGATTCCGCCAAAAGTGATTGGTGATTTAGTTGATGCGATGAGCAAATCGCGATTAACTAGCAGTCACTTAGCACTTATGTTGGGTTTATTGCTCTTTTCCGGGATTTCGCAGTATCTGTTTCGCTACGGTTGGCGTAACGCTATTTGGGGCGGAGCGGCCAAGCTGGAGCGGACGTTGCGTACCCGGCTGTTTTGGCATTTTATGAAAATGGATGCCACCTTCTATCAAAAACACCGTACTGGCGATTTAATGGCGCATGCGACTAACGATTTAAATGCGGTCCAAAATGTCGCGGGCGCCGGCATTTTGACTTTATTTGATTCGTTTATTACTGGCGGTACCACGATTATTGCCATGATTTTGGTAGTGGACTGGCGCTTGACGTTGATTGCCATTTTGCCGATGCCATTGTTGGCGGTGATGGCTCGTAAACTGGGAACGCGGTTGCATGCTGCGTTTTCGGAGTCGCAGGCTGCTTTTTCGCGGTTAAATGATAAAACCCAAGAAAGTGTCAGTGGCATCAAGGTCATTAAGACATTTGGGCAAGAGGCTGAGGACACGGCTGATTTCAATCGCATTGTCGATCATACGGTTCAGATTAATCGGCGGGTTAACTTTATTGATGCGTTATTTGATCCGACGACCAGTTTGATCATGGGACTGACTTACGTGATTACGATTATTTATGGCGGTTGGCAAGTGGTGCACAGCCAAATTTCGATCGGGCAGTTGGTTTCGTTTGTGACGTACGTTTCCGCTCTGGTGTGGCCGATGTTTGCAATTGGCCGACTATTTAATATTCTTGAACGTGGTAATGCCAGCTATGATCGCGTGGACGACTTGCTTAAAGAACGTTCCACGATTTTGGAAGCCAAAGATGCCATTACGACACCGGCGCATGGTGATATTCGGTATCAGATTAACAAATTCAGCTACCCTAATGATCAGCAAGTGGCCTTGAGCCGCGTGCATTTTACCTTATTAGAAGGCAATACGCTGGGCATTGTGGGTAAAGTCGGTGCCGGTAAAAGCACGATTTTTAAGCTTTTGTTGCGGGAATTCGATAACTATGACGGCTTCATCGAGTTTGGCGGTCACAACATCAAAGATTACTCGCTGGATGCATTGCTGGATTCAATTGGGTACGTACCGCAGGATAATTTTCTTTTTTCAACCACGGTCGCGGACAACATCCGCTTTTCGGCGTTTGAAAAGGGGCAGCCGGAAGTGGAAAAGGCGGCCAAGGAAAGTGCCGTGCACGATGATATTCAGAAATTTACAGCCGGCTATGAAACGCTGGTCGGAGAAAAAGGGGTCAGTTTATCCGGCGGGCAAAAGCAGCGGTTGGCAATTGCACGGGCGGTCATTAATGCACCTGAATTGTTGATTTTGGATGATGCGCTGTCGGCGGTCGATGCCAAAACCGAAGAAGAGATCCTCGCCAACATGAAACGTGACCGGGCGCACAAAACCACGATCATTGCAGCTCACCGCTTGAGCTCCGTGATGCATGCTGACGAAATTATTGTGTTGGAAAATGGCCAAGTGATCGAACGCGGCACTCATGCACAGTTATTAGCCAAGCATGGCTGGTATGCGGAAATGTGGGCTAAGCAGGAAATGGAAGCAGCGGAAGAAGGTGAAATGCGTGGCAAGTAAAGGATACGAAAGCGCTTGGTCAAAAAGCATTCCGGTTCGGCAACAGCTAAAAATTATGCGGCGGTTGATGGGTTATACGCGGCCGTATAAGCGTCAATTTATCGGCGCAATTGTCGCAGCCGCGTTACTGGCAGGGATGAATGTTCTGTTGCCAAAGATTCTGCAGGTTTTCATGGATCGTTATTTGGCAAATCAAAGTGCAACGGTTCAGATTCTGCTGCTGTTTGCGGTGCTTTATGCATTTGGTACTCTGGTTAAGGCCGTATTTCAGTTCTTCCAAACCTTCTTGTTCAACATGGGCGCTGAACGTGGACTGGAAGATGCGCGCCGGCAACTGTTTGCTAAATTGCACACATTGGGGATGCGTTATTTCGATCAAACGCCGGCTGGCTCGATCGTATCACGGGTTACCAACGATACCATGACTTTTTCCGACTTTTGGAATGTGATTTTGGCCGTCATTGTCGGGTTATTCTCGGTCATCAGCAGCTTTGCGATTATGTTTGCGGCTAATCCTAAAATTGCCTTGTTGGTTGCGGCGTTCTTACCGATTCTGTTAGTAGTGGTCTGGTATTACAGCACTTATAGTTCCAAGGTATACCGCCACATGCGTGAAAAATTGTCTGAGCTGAATACCCAACTGAATGAATCGATTGAAGGCATTGCGATTATTCAGCAATTTCGGCAGGAGAATCGCATTAGTCGGGAATTTGAAGCAACGAATCAGGAGTATCTCGATGCCCGCAAAGCGATGATCCGCGTAAACTCGCTGTTGCTGTCCTCGGTGATTAACCTTTTATATTCACTAGCGCTGATTGCGGTTTTGTGGGCATTTGGCCTGATTTCCATGCATAGCTATGTCGAGGCCGGCTTGGTGTATGCGTTCACCACTTACACTGCCAATTTCTTCAATCCCATGGTTAACATGATGGATAACCTGTCGTTTCTGCAGGATGGCGTTGTTGCCGGCAGTCGCATTTTCCGGATTCTTGATAGCAAGGAATACGCGCCCGCACAACATCCGGATGCACATGCCGTCATTCAGCAAGGCAAAATCGAATTTCGCCATGTCAGTTTTGCCTATGATGGTGAACATGACATCTTGCACGATATTAGCTTTGTGGCCAATCCTGGCGAAACGGTGGCGTTAGTCGGTCATACCGGTTCCGGGAAAAGCTCGATTATCAATGTGATGATGCGTTTTTACGAGTTTGGTCAAGGACAGATTTTGATTGACGATGTAGATATTCGCGATTATCCGATGCCGGAGTTGCGCAAAAAGCTCGGCTTAGTCTTGCAGGATTCGTTTATGTTTTACGGCGATATCAGCAGCAACATTCGCCTATTTAATGATCAGATTACCGATCATCAAGTCAAAGCAGCGGCGGAATTTGTACAGGCTGATCGCTTCATCAATAAATTGCCCGACACTTATCACGCGCGGGTTATTGAAGGCGGAAGTGAATTCTCGAGTGGTGAGCGCCAACTGATTTCATTTGCCCGCACAGTGGTCACCGATCCTAAAATTCTGGTGCTTGATGAAGCAACGGCAAACATTGATACCGAAACCGAATCCGTGATCCAGGAAGGGCTGCGGCGGATTCGTCAAGGTCGTACCACCATCGCCATTGCCCACCGATTGTCCACGATTCAGGATGCCAATTTGATTTTGGTCTTAGATGCCGGTCGCATTGTCGAGCGCGGCACACATGAATCGCTACTTGCACAGCATGGGCGGTATTACGAAATGTATCACCTGCAAGTTGGCGAGGGTGAGGAAGCATCGCGGTAATGGCAGCTTAGATATAAAAGAACATCCGCTACTTTTTGGCTTTTGCAAAAAGTAGCGGATGTTCTATTTTTTTATCTTCGTGTCAAGTTGCGTACGGTTTGCCTCGTCTTGGCTGGCTTTAAGTAAGGCCAGCTGCTGCCGCGTTTCGCTAAGCTGATTGACCATTTCGCCTAACACTTCGACGGTTAGGCGCTGGCTTTCGAACAGATTAGGATTATCGTCAGCAATGATATGATCCAATTTTGAATGCAACAGACGAATTTCTTCTTCGGACTTAAGATTCACATGGTAATCGTTTTTGGCTTCCAGGCGATCATACTCTGCTGCCCGATTTTGGCTCATCATGATTAACGGTGCTTGTAAGGCCGCGACCATACTCAAAAATAAGTTTAACAGAATAAACGGGAACGGATCAAACCGTTTACCGAAAATCCCGACTGTATTGAGAATCATCCAGACAATCATAAAACTGGAAAAGATAATGATGAATGGCCATGAACCGGCATATTTGGCAACCGCATCGGCAATCCGTTCGCCAAATGTGATCGTGGACTCCATATTGTCGTAAACATCAGTCAGCTGAAAATCATCTTTAACCAAAGCTTGCGACATTTTACGATTAATCTTTTCATGCGCCCGTTCATCCTGTCGTTGTTGCCGGCGCATGCGCTCAAGGCGGTAATTTAATAGGTGCGCATTGCAAATGAAGCTGTTTTTGGTCGCGCGCGGATAGTCGTTTTTAATGATATTGACCAGTTTGGTTTCAAGATCGCTTAAGAAAAGGCCATCACTGATCGCGTAAACTTGACCATCAACAAGGCAGGTTGCCGTTTGATTATTGACCACTGTTCATTATCCTTTCTTTAACGTTTACCGGATTTTGGCTTCAGACACGTGACCGTGACGAATGCCGTAGCTGAAATAGATGACTAATCCAAACGCAAACCAAGCCAGACTCATCAGCCACGTCTCGGCGCTTAGTTGGGTCATCAGCAACAGGCAAAAGAGAAATGAGACAATTGGCGTCACCGGATAGCCGGGAACCTGAAAGCCCTGATTGTTAATGGCTTCGTGGCGACGAAGGGGGATGATGCCGATTGAAACAAACGCAAAGGCAATTAACGTTCCAATATTAACTAAGTTGACAAGCTGATTTAGCGGCACCAAACCACCCATCAAAGCAATCACCGTAACCACTGTCCACAGCGCATTTTCCGGTAAATGCCCACTGACATGGCCGAACCAGCGTGGCAACAAGCCGTCACGCCCGATCGCATAAATCAGGCGGGATGAGCTATAAATCATGGTGACCATCATAGTGAACATGCCAGCCAGCGCGCCTACCGAAATGAACCCGCCGAGACCGCGTAGATGAACAACGCCGAGCGCAAAGGCAACTGGATCGGCTACGTCCAGTTTGGTAAACGGCACCATGCCTGTCAAGACAATGGCGACCAAAACATACAAAATTGTCGCGATGATTAAGGTGCCGATGATGCCACGGGGTAACGTTTTCTGCGGCTGTTTAACCTCAGGTGCCGAGGCCGATACCGCATCAAAGCCGAGATAAGCAAAGAAAACCAAGGCCGCTCCGGCAAGAACCCCTTTTGCCCCGAACGGCATATAAGGGTGCCAATTGGCGGGCTGCACATAAAAGAACCCAACGACAACGAAAATTAGGATGATAAGCAATTTGACCAGTACCATTAACCGGTTAATCGCCATTGATGACTGCATGCCGCGCGAGAGCATCATGCCAATCAGCAAAACAACGATCACCGCAATGAGATTAATGTACGTACCGTGACTAGGTGAAAATGGACCAGCAATAGCAGTCGGCAGCGTGATGTGAAATCCGGAAAGCAAACTGGCAAAATAAGCTGAGAAACTAGTCGAGACAGCAGCTACTGCCAACATATATTCAAGAATCAATGCCCAGCCGATAATCCAGCCGAATACCTGACCAAACACAATATTGCCATATGCATAAGCCGAACCTGCAACAGGCAGCGCCGAAGCAAATTCGGCATAACACATGGCAGCCAGTGAGCATACGATGGCGGCCAAAATAAAGGCAATCGTGATTGCCGGGCCACTGGTGGTTGCGGCCACGGTGCCGGGTAAAATAAAAATACCGGTACTAATAACGGCGCCAATGCCAAGTGCAATCAAATCGCGGGTTGTCAGGCTGCGGGTCAACAAGTCATCGGCTTTAAGAGCAGCTTGCAAATCCGGTTTGCGGGTCATTTGTTTCCAAAGCTTCATTAACTTACTCGCTTTCTTTTATTTGGTAACAAAGGAAAAAGGCTCGACAAGCGAACCTTATACTTCTCCGTGTTCTTTTTCTTCTAGATACTTTTTCTTATCAGGAACGTATTTGTAATGGGGATTAATCGCATGATCCAAAGCAGCAAAATTTTCCTGTAGCTCGTCGCTGAAAGCAGCAAGCGCTTCATCAGTCAGCCTTCCTTTTGGCGGATCAACAGGTTTGCCGAACCGAACGATAATCGGTTTGCGTTTAAACAGAGACCAAAACGTCCCGGGACCTTGATAAACTGCTGGAACAATCGGTGCCTTTGCCAGTTTGGCGATTAAAATTGCGCCGCCTTTCATATCTGCCGAATAACGCGAACCGGTTGGAAAGATCATCAACGCTTTGCCTTCCTGTTTCAGTGCGCGAACCGGAACCTTGATCGCACTCGGCCCGGGATGCGCCCGATCAACCGGAAAGGCCCCGACTTTCACCAACAGCCAGCGGAGCAATGGATTTTTAAACAGTTCACTTTTAGCCATAAATGAAAAATGGTGCGGCCAAGCGGCTAGTGCGAGGAAAACCGGATCGAGCCAGGAACGATGTGGCGCGACCAGAACAAACGGCCCATCCGGCAATTCCTGTTTCTCCTGGGTTTGAGAGTGTCCGTTTATGAGCCAGATTAACCCGGCAACGACGTAACGCAGAAAACTATAAAACATGGCTTATTCTTCCTTCGTGGTTAAACTTTTGATGTAGATTATACCATTAATCGGTTAGCATTGGCTTCCTCCCGTTTTATAATGGAGCGCGAACCACCAGACTGAAAAGCTGTAGCTAGTGGCGGTTTTTGTGTGCTATGATTTCATCTGTTATCGCGATTCACGGAAGGCTGTTTGCCGAATTTTAGCTTTTTAGGAAAAAGGTGTTGGAGATGTCATTATTGCCTGGTGAGCGGGTTGATGTGCTTGCTAGTCGGCACATTAAAATTATTCAAAGCGGGGCCGTTTTTTCTTTTTCATTGGATGCGGTGCTGTTGGCAAATTTTGCCCAGATTAAACGGCACAGTCGGGTGGTTGACTTGGCTGCCGGCAATGGTGCGGTAGGGCTTTTCTTGGCGCGTAAAACGGATAACCGCGTGACCATGGTTGAGTTGCAGCCGCGGCTGGCCGACATGGCGCGTCGCAGTGTGGCATTGAATGCATTGGCTAATGTTGACGTCCACGAAGGTGATTTGGCGGACACTACCAAGTTTGTGGCCAAGGATTCAGTGGATGTAGTGACCTGTAATCCGCCATATTTCAAGATCAGTGCTCGGAGTATAACGAATCCTAATGATCATCTGGCCATCGCGCGCCATGAGTTGACGACAGATTTTGCAACGGTGGCGAGAGTAAGCGCTGATTTGTTGAAATATCAAGGGAAAGCCTACTTTGTGCATCGTCCGGATCGGCTGGCTGAGCTATTGGCAACGCTGACCGCGGTCGGGTTGGCACCTAAACAGCTGCAATTCATTCATCCGCGTGAAGACCGGGAAGCCAATATGGTCTTGATTGCTGCGATTAAAGCCGGTCGTCCGGATGGTTTGCGGATTATGCCACCGCTGATTGTTCATGAAGCTGATGGCGGTTATACGCCGTTTGTCAGGAGGCTGTTACATGGCGACTAAACCGTATTACTTTTATGTTTTACTATGTGCGGATGGGACGTTTTATGGCGGGTTTACGGATGACGTGGCAGCCCGGGTGGCAACACATAACGCTGGCAAAGGGGCCAAGTATACAGCTTCTCGCCGCCCCGTGCGCTTACTGTATCATGAAGCGTTTGCGGACAAACACGAAGCGCTGTCGGCGGAATGGCATTTTAAACATCAGAGCCGCCGTCGTAAAGAACTTTTTTTGTCGGCGCATCATGTCAAGTGGCAGGGCTTGTCAAAGTGATGAAAAGTCGGTATACTTTATCGAGTGCGGTATGCACAAACCACATTGACTGACTGATCGTGAGTGGGGTGCTTCTGTTGAAGTCCATCTGCGAGGCGACGTCGTCAAGAGGAATAAAACCAAATGGAGGAACAAACACATGGCAGTATTAAGCATGAAACAGCTTCTTGAAGCTGGTGTACATTTCGGGCATCAAACCCGTCGTTGGAACCCTAAGATGAAGCCATATATCTTTACGGAAAGAAACGGTATCTACATCATCGATCTGCAAAAGACCGTTAAGATGATTGACGATGCTTACAATTTCGTTAAAGAAGAAGCACAAAACGGCGGGGTTTTCCTGTTCGTTGGGACCAAGAAACAGGCTCAGGATGCGATTGCCGAAGAAGCAACCCGTGCCGGCCAATTTTACGTCAACCATCGCTGGCTTGGCGGCACTTTGACCAACTGGAACACGATTCAGACTCGAATCAAGCGGCTTAAAGACATCAAGAAGATGGCAACCGATGGCACTTTTGATGTCCTTCCTAAGAAAGAAGTTTCTCTTCTGAAGAAGCAACAAGACAAGCTTGAGAAGTTCCTTGGCGGGATTGAAGATATGCCACGGATTCCTGACGTATTGTTCATTGTTGACCCACGCAAAGAAAAGATTGCCGTTCAGGAAGCCCAAAAGCTGAACATTCCGATCGTTGCGATGGTTGATACCAACACCGATCCTGATGACATTGACGTGATTATCCCTTCAAACGATGACGCGATTCGTGCCGTTCGTTTGATTACTTCCAAGATGGCAGATGCGATTATTGAAGGTAACCAAGGCGAAGATCAAGAAGATGATCAGGAACAACAACCTGCTGCCGACAAGAAGGCTGATTCCATGGAAGATATCGTGGAAGCTGTCGAAGGCGACAACAAGCGCGCTAACTAATTAATTAAACATTAAGCTGTCTGAGGGTTTCGCATACTGCAAGATCTGCAGGCAGCTTTTTTACAATCAAGGAGGATCAGATCCATGGCTCAAATTACTGCTGCACAAGTTAAAGAATTACGTGATCGTACCCAAGTCGGCATGATGGATGCTAAGAAGGCATTGGTTGCAGCTGATGGCGATATGGATAAGGCAATTGATGTCTTACGTGAAAAAGGCTTGGCAAAAGCGGCTAAGAAGAGTGGCAACATCGCCGCTGAAGGCTTAGCGGAAATCGCAGTTGACGGCAATACTGCCGCAATTGTTGAAGTTAACTCTGAGACCGATTTTGTTGCTTCAAACGATCAATTCAAAGACTATGTTAACAAGGTAGCTGCTGCGATTGCTGCTAATAAGCCAGCTGATCTTGATGCTGCCAAGGCCACCAAGATGAGCGACGGCCAGACCATTGATGAAGGTGCCATCGCCTTGACCAGTGTTATTGGTGAAAAGATCAGCTTGCGACGCTTCCAGATTGTGACCAAGACCGACAATGAACATTTTGGTGCTTACTTGCATAATGGCGGCCAAATTGCAGCGCTGACGGTTTTGGATGGCGCCGATGATGCCACTGCCAAAGACGTTGCTATGCATGTTGCTGCGATCAATCCTGAATATTTGGATCGTAGTAAAGTGCCGGCTGATGAATTGCAACATCAGACCGATATTTTCACTGAAGAAACCAAAAACGAAGGCAAGCCGGAAAAAATTGTTCCGCGGATCGTTGAAGGTCGCGTTAACAAGTGGTTGAGTGAAATCTCACTGGTTGATCAGGAATTCGTTAAGGATCCGGATCAGACAGTTGCCAAGTACGTTGCGGCTAAAGGCGGCAAGGTTAAAGGCTACGTTCGTTATGAAGTCGGCGAAGGCATTGAAAAGAAACAAGAAAACTTCGCAGATGAAGTCATGGACCAGATCAAAGGTTAATGACAAGAAAAGGGCACTGTCTCTGTGGCAGCGTCTTTTTTTTGCTGAGCGCGAGCCGGCGTGGTTAGAAGTCGGAGTGTAAGCGGCCTCAGGCGTGATGGCTGGGCTTTGGCCATTGCAACTGAGGGTCCTTACACGCAGACTTCTGCGTCGGGGGAGCGCGTTATGTGAGGACGAATAGCCAGCTCAGAATATTAGAATTTACCTATAGAGTAAAACTGAGAAAAAGTTGACAGTGACAGTCTATGAATGTTTTTGATGTTCAGCCGAATTGCCGGTAAAACTTAGCGGCTAGCAACAGCTTCTTGCCGCAGAAACTCTGCGACTATGGTAAAATAGTGCCAGCAACCAACGGAGGTATAAGATACATGGTCAAATATAAACGGATCATTTTAAAGATCAGCGGTGAGGCATTGGCAGGTGAGGCTGGGTTTGGCATTAAGCCACCAGTCATTGCCAAAATTGCCCAACAGATCAAAGAGGTGCACGAACTGGGTGTACAAATTGCCATTGTGTGCGGTGGCGGCAACATCTGGCGCGGTGAAACCAACGCCGAGATGGGAATGGAACGCGCCCAAGCCGACTATATGGGGATGCTGGCTACGGTAATGAATGCGTTGGCTTTGCAAGATAACCTGGAGAGCCAAGGTGTACCGACTCGGGTTCAGACGTCAATTGAGATGCGGCAAATCGCCGAACCTTATATTCGGCGTAAAGCCATTCGCCATCTGGAGAAAGGGCGCGTCGTTATTTTCGCTGGCGGCACCGGTAACCCATACTTCAGCACTGACACGACTGCAGCGTTACGGGCAGCAGAAATCGGCGCTGAAGTTATCCTGATGGCAAAGAATAACGTTGACGGCGTTTATTCAGCCGATCCAAACAAGGACACCAATGCTGTCAAATATGAGAGTCTGACACACATGGACATCATCAACAAGGATCTAAAAGTCATGGACTCGACTGCCAGCACCTTGTCAATGGACAACGATATCGACTTAGTTGTCTTTAACTTAAACGAGCCCGGCAATATCAAACGGGTTGTGGAAGGTCAAAAAATCGGCACCACAATCGAAGGGAGAAGCTAATGGCAAATCAAATTATTGAACAAGCAAAAGTCAATATGGGTAAAACCGAAGAATCATTACAGCGTGAACTAGGCAACATCCGTGCAGGCCGTGCTAATGCCAGCTTGCTTAATCAGATTACGGTCGATTATTATGGTGCGCCAACGCCATTGAACCAAATGGCGGCAATCACGGTTCCGGAAGCACGTGTTTTGCAGATTAGTCCATATGACAAATCATCACTTAAGAACATCGAAACGGCTATCAACGCCAGTGATCTTGGCATTAACCCTGCCAATGACGGCGATGTGATTCGTTTGGTCATTCCTCAGCTGACGGGTGAACGGCGTAAGGAAATTGCCAAAGAAGTCGGCAAGTTCTCTGAAAACGCCAAAATCGCAATTCGTAATATCCGCCGTGAAGGACTTGATAAGTTAAAGCGACAGGAAAAAGACGGTGACATCACCGAAGACGAATTGCATCGACTTGAAAAAGATATGCAAAAAGCCACTGACGATGCAACCAAACGCATCGATGAAATTGCTGCAGCTAAGGAAAAGGAAATTACCGAAGTTTAGCGTGGTATTTTAGTTGGTGAATGAAAACCTCAGAGTATATCTGGGGTTTTTCTGGTTTAATAAACTTTTTGGCACCATGCAGTCATGCGATCAAATGAAACTAGTGGTAAAAGTCGTCCTGTTAGATGGTTGCATTAGTTTTGCAACTTCACTTCTAACTGCGCTTGGCCTCGGTTTTAAAACGCGCGAATAGGCGCAGAAACCTGCGTGTAAGGACCTTAAAGCAAAATGACCAAAGCCCGGTCATTTCACTTTTAGGCCGCTTACACTCTGGTTTCTAACCGCGCCTATTCGCGCTCTGCCTTTTTTTCTGCTACAATCGTTAAAGACATTTGGTGCATGAGGCACCGTAGACGTTGTGAGGAGGCGCCAGTTTGGCCATAGCCAAGGGTTCGAAAGTGAAACTTGATCCGGCACGGATTCCCGCGCATATTGCGATTATCATGGACGGTAACGGTCGGTGGGCAAAGCGGCGGTTGTTGCCGCGGGTTGCCGGACACAAACAAGGCATGCAAAATGTTAAAACGATTACCAAGGCAGCAAGTCGTCTCGGGGTTAAAGTTTTGACTTTGTATGCTTTTTCAACTGAAAATTGGAAGCGCCCCGGTTCTGAGGTGAATTACCTCATGCACTTACCGGTTGACTTTTTTAACGATTTTATGCCTGATTTAATCAAAGAAAATGTTAAAGTTGAAGTTATGGGTGAGTTAACCGACTTACCTGAGCCGACACGCAAGGCGAGTGAAAAAGCTATGGCGGATACGGCCAACAACACCGGCATGATTCTTAACTTTGCGCTGAATTATGGTGGTCGTGACGAACTGGTTCACGCTGCCCGAAAACTGGCAAGCGCGGTGCGTGATGGTCAATTAGATCCTGAAGATATTGATGATCAGCGCTTTTCTGATGCACTGATGACGGGGTTCCTTGGTGATTTAGCCGATCCGGATTTATTGATTCGTACAAGTGGTGAGTTACGGATTTCCAACTTTTTGCTCTGGCAGATCGCTTATAGTGAGCTGGTGTTTGTCGATGATTATTGGCCGGATTTCTCGCCTGCTGCATTGGAGGCGGCGATCGCAACCTATCAGGCTAGAGACCGGCGTTTTGGCGGTTTAAAAAAATAATCAACTAAATAAATGGTGATGGAGGATTTGTTATCATGAAACAACGGGTCATAACGGCTGTCGTTGCTTTGGCAATTTTTATTCCAATTCTAATTGCCGGTGGCGGTTGGATCGATACAGCCGGAGCAGTCTTAGCGCTAATTGCGTTATCAGAAGTGTATATCATGCGGAAGCGCATCATTCTTTCGCCAGATTTTCTGATTGCATCGCTTGGTATCTTGGCGGTGGTTTTGCCGAATAGCTTTTTCCGTTGGCTGCCTGCCTTTTTAGGGCGGATTGATCTGATTTACATTGCGGTTGCTTTGTTGCTTTGTATAACCGTGACAACCAAGAATCGCACGACGTTTGATGATATTGGTGTATCGGTGTTGTCATTCTTTTATATCGGTACAGGGTTTCATTATTTGATCAGTGTGCGCAACGATGCGGGGCTGGATACGTTGATGTTTGCGCTGCTGATTGTCTGGTTGACGGATACCGGTGCCTATATGATCGGTCGCAAACTTGGCCGCCATAAATTGTGGCCGGCGATCAGCCCGAACAAAACCATCGAAGGCAGTGTCGGTGGGGTTGTACTTGCCTTAGTAACGGCTGCGATTTACTTAATGTTCTTCCCGCAATATTATACTTTTTGGCCAATGATGGGGATCGCCTTGTGCCTGTCGGTTATCGGCCAAATCGGTGACCTAATCGAATCCGCTTTGAAGCGATTTTACGGGGTTAAGGATTCCGGTAAAATTCTGCCAGGGCACGGCGGTATTTTAGATCGGTTTGACAGTTTACTACTGGTATTGCCAATGCTGCATTTGTTTGGCATTGTCTGACCATTAAGGAGCACATATGACCACAATCATTGCCTTTATTGTTATCTTCTGCATTCTTGTGGTGGTTCACGAGTTTGGCCATTTTTATTTTGCCAAGCGCAGCGGAATATTAGTACGTGAGTTTTCGATTGGCATGGGGCCTAAGCTATGGGCGTCACATAAGAATAATACGACCTATACCTTGCGCTTGTTGCCACTGGGCGGATATGTACGTATGGCTGGCTGGCAAGATGAGGAAGATGAAATCAAGCCCGGGACCATGCTGAGTATTATCCTGAATGATGCCGGTAAAGTGACGCGGATTAATGCCAGTGATAAAACGACGCTGGCAGGTGGCATGCCGGTACAAGTAAGCCGCGTAGACCTCGTTAAAGACTTGGTGATTGAAGGCTACCCTAATGGCGACGAAGAGAAACTGGAGCGTTGGTCGGTTGACCATGATGCCACGATTATTGAAGAAGATGGCACCGAAGTTCAAATTGCGCCAGAAGATGTCCAATTTCAAAATGCCCCGGTTTGGCGGCGTCTAATTGTTAACTTTGCCGGTCCGATGAATAATTTTATTCTTGCCATTTTGACCTTTATTATTTACGGTTTGATGTTTGGCGTGCAGGTCTTAAATACCAATCAAATCGGAACGGTACTGCCCGGTTATCCTGCTGCTCAAGCCGGGCTTAAGTCCAATGCCACAATTCAGGCGATTGATGGTGAAAAAATCCATTCTTTTACTGATCTTTCCAGCAAAGTCAGCAAACAGGCCGGTAAGTCGGTGACGTTTACAGTTAAAGAGCATGGCAAAACGCAAAATGTGGTCATCAAGCCTAACAAGGATGGCAAGATCGGCGTGGAAGCACTCATCGAAAAATCACCGGCACGGGCGTTTACGTATGGTTTCACCCAAACCTGGGATTTAGCTGTGCGCACTTGGGATGTCCTCAAATCCATGGTAACTGGCGGCTTTTCGCTTAATAAGCTAGCCGGGCCGGTCGGAATTTATACTATGACCAGTCAAAGTGCTAAAGGCGGATTGCAGGGATTGCTATTCTTTATGGGATACTTAAGTCTCGGCTTGGGAATCAGCAATTTGTTGCCAATCCCGGTTCTGGATGGTGGTAAAATTTTACTGAATCTCATTGAACTGATTCGGCGCAAACCCTTGAAGCCTGAAACAGAAGGTGTTGTCACCATGGTTGGCCTCGGGTTGATGGTGCTCCTGATGCTCGCCGTGACGATTAATGATATTATGCGTTACTTTTAAATAATCTAGCTTTGGAGGCTGACATGAAACAATCACGGATGTTTATTCCTACAGAAAAAGAAGTACCCAGTTCAGCAGAGGCGAAGTCATATAAAATGATGTTGCGCTCTGGCTTTGTGCGTCAGGTGCAAGCCGGTGTTTATGCCTATTTACCACTAGCAGAACGCGTCTTGAGTCGAATCGAAGCGATCATTGACGATGAAATGACGAAGATTGATGCGGTTAAGATGAAGATGCCGGCGTTATTGCCAGCCGAGCTCTGGGAAGAATCCGGACGGTATGAAACTTACGGACCCAATTTATTTAAGTTGAAAAATCGTCAGGATCGTAAAATGATCTTGGGCCCTACTCATGAAGAAACCTTTACGGATCTGGTTCGCAATGAATTGAAATCTTACAAGCGGATGCCGTTAGTGTTGTATCAAATCCAGGATAAATTCCGTGATGAAGATCGGCCACGCTATGGTGTTTTACGTGGGCGTGAGTTCATTATGCAGGATGCTTATTCATTTACCAGTAATGATCAGGATCTCAATACCATTTATCGGCAAATGGAACATGCCTACACCAATATTTTTGATCGTCTAGGCCTGCGTTATCGGACGATTATCGGTGATGGCGGCGCGATGGGCGGAAAAGACTCGAAAGAATTTTCCGCTATTGCGTCAATTGGTGAAGATACCATTGTTTATTCCGATAGTTCCGACTATGCCGCTAACTTAGAGATGGCGACAAGCATGGCGCTGCCGAAGCAAGGCGTTGAAGCCCAAGCGGAATTAACCCCGGTGGATACCAAAGATGCAAAAACGATCGCTGAAGTTGCTGCTTTGTTGAAAATTCCGGAACAAAAGTTAATTAAAGCCGTTTTATTTATGGCAGATGGTGCTCCGGTGCTGGCACTGGTGCGTGGTGATTATGAAATCAATGATACCAAGCTTAAGAACATCTTAGGCGCTGACTTCCTCGAAATGGCGACTCCTGAACAGGTTGAATCGGTCATGCACGCAGAAGTCGGTAATATCGGCCCGGTAAACGTCGATAAAGATGTGCGGATTATTGCGGATAATAGTCTGAGCGGCTTGACGAATTTGGTGGCAGGTGCCAATAAAGCGCACACACATTTACTGAACGTGAACTTTGAGCGCGATGTGAATCCGGAAACTTTTGCCGATATTCGTTTTGTTAAGGAAGGCGAAGTGTCACCGGATGGCCAGGGTGTGCTTAAGTTTACGCGCGGGATCGAAATTGGCCATATTTTCAAACTCGGTACCCGTTATTCTGAAACCATGGGCGCAGATTTCCTTGATGAAAATGGCCGTAGTCAGCCGATTATCATGGGATCATATGGTATTGGCGTATCGCGACTGCTTTCGGCAATTGCTGAACAGCAGGCAGACGATCACGGCTTGATTTGGCCGACCACGATCGCTCCTTTTGACATTCATCTGATTCCGGTTAATCTGAAGCGTGAGGAACAAAAGACGCTGACTGCTGCGATTGGCACGATGCTTGAAGATGCCGGCTACAGTGTGCTGGTGGATGACCGTAACGAACGGCCGGGTGTGAAATTTGCCGATTCCGATTTAATCGGGATTCCGTTGCGCGTGACGGTTGGTAAAAAAGCGGTCGATGAGATTGTTGAGCTTAAGTTACGTAAGACTGGCGAAACCATTGAAGTCAAGAAAGAAGAGTTGATCAGTTCGATCAAGATCCTCATGGCCCAGTTGCATAAACAAGAACAGGCAAAAGCATAATTGATAACTAAGGCGCTGGGGCAAAATTGCTAATCCCATCCTCTTTTTGGCTGCGAGTTTGTGGTCTGAAGAGTTGGCAGCATTTTGTCCCAGTTTCTGCCATCTAAGAGGGGTGCACGATTTGGCTTTATCCCAACATGAGATGTTTGAAAAATTAATGGATCAGCTCGATTTACCAGCAGATGTGCGACATGATCCATCACTGGCAGATGGGTCGGTTCAGGAAGTCACGATTCATGAGCAGTCACAACGCTATGACTTCACCTTGGCGTTTCCGACGATTTTGCCATTTCAGATTTTTAATATCGTCGCCACGCAACTGCCAATTGCGTTCAAGCAAATTGCGGCGACGCGATTGACCATTGCGGTTGCTCAGCCGACGATTACTGACGAACTATTGGCGCAATATTGGCAATATGTGGTGCAAAATTCAGAAATCGGTACTGGGATCGTTCGTGAACTGTGCGAAAAACAGGTACCGACGCTGGTGAATAATCGCGCGGTGATAACAGCGGAAAATGAACAAATTCGGCAATACCTGGTTAATCAAGGATTAGGCAAACTTGAAGAAACCTATCAGCAAGTTGGCTTTTCCGGATTACGGATGCAGGCCCAAGTAGACGAAGAGCAAGCGGCGCAGTCTGTGGCGGCATTTGAAGCGCAAAAAGCAGCGCAAACGGCGAAGATGGCCCAAGCAGCTGCTGAAGTGGTGAAGCGGCAAGCGGCTAAGCAAAAGCAAGAGCCTACGAATGGCCCGGTTCAAATGGGTCGGCAGTTGAAAATGAGTGATCCGCCGCAGCAAATGGTCACGATTACCCAAGAAGAACGTTCAGTGACCGTTGAAGGCTATGTGTTTGATGTCGAAGTACGGGAATTACGCTCGAAACGGCAATTACTGATTTTCAAAATAACCGATTACAGCTCCAGTTTTATTGCCAAGAAATTCAGCAATGGTGCTGACGATGAGGCGATGTTTGCCCGCATTAAAAAAGGCCAGTGGTTGCGTGTACGCGGCAGTGTGCAAGAGGACAACTATTCGCGCGAACTCACGATCAATGCACAAGATATTCAAACCGTTTCCCATCCTGATCCAACCGATGACGTTGAAGGCGAAAAACGGGTTGAGCTGCATCTGCATACAAACATGAGCCAGATGGATGCGACCAACTCAATTACCGATTTCGTGAACCGCGCTAAAGCTTGGGGACACAAGGCGATCGCTGTAACCGATCATGCTGGGCTGCAAGCTTATCCAGAAGCCCATACTGCTGCTGATAAAGCTGGTTTAAAAATGCTATACGGTGTCGAAATCAATTTAGTCGATGATGGGACCCCAGTCGCTTATCGAGCTGAAGAGCCGCGCGTGTTGGCAGACGCGGAATATGTTGTTTTTGACGTGGAAACAACCGGTCTTTCAGCAGTCTACGATAAGGTCATCGAGTTAGCTGCCGTTAAAATGAAAGACGGTCAGGTGATTGATCAGTTTGAAGAAATGATCGATCCCGGTTTTCCGCTGTCAGAATTAACCATTAACCTCACGCATATCACCGACGACATGGTTCACGGTTCCAAGTCTGAAGAAGAAGTGTTTCGGCTTTTCCAGCAGTTCTGTGACGGTGCGATCATGGTCGGACATAATGTCACGTTTGATGTGGGCTTCTTGGATAATGGTTATGAGCGGCACGGGCTGGCTGATATTGATAATCCGGTCATTGATACGCTTGAGTTATCGCGCATGCTCCATCCCGAACGCAAAAATCACAAACTGGATACCTTGGCTAAGCAATACAAAGTTAGCCTGGAACACCATCACCGCGCCAACGCGGATGCTGAGGCGACCGGTTATTTGCTATACGCCTTGGAAAAAGAAGCTGCTAAGATGTACAACATGACCAAACTCAACCAATTAAATGATCGCGTGGGTGCCGGTGAGGCTTATAAGGCTGCCCGCCCGAGTCATGCGATTGTATTTGCCAAAACGCAAGCCGGCTTGAAGAATCTTTTCAAGCTGGTGTCCTTGTCAAATGTCAAATACTTCTATCGGGTGCCGCGAGTACCACGCAGTCAGTTGCAGAAATTGCGAGAAGGTTTGCTCGTCGGTTCGGCTTGCTCAAGCGGCGAAGTTTTCACCGCTATGATGCAAAAGGGTGAGGCTGAAGCGCGCGCCAAGGCAGCATTTTATGATTATCTCGAAATTCAACCGCCAGCCGTTTACCAGCCATTACTAGAAGCCGATCTTATTAAAGGCGAGTCGCATTTAAAAGATATTTTGCAAAAAATTGTCAAAATCGGTGATGATCTAGAGAAACCGGTTGTCGTTACCGGTGATGTTCATTATCTGGATCAACACGATGCGATTTATCGAAAGATTCTCATTCACAGTCAAGGTGGGGCCAATCCGCTTAATCGTCATAGTCTGCCTGATGTTCATTTTCGCTCAACCCGGGAAATGCTGGATGATTTTAGCTGGTTAGGCGCAGAAAAGGCGCAGAAACTGGTCGTCACCAACTCGAATTTAATTGCCGACTTGATTGATGATGATATCACACCGGTTAAAGATAAGCTTTACACGCCGGAAGTGCCCGGGGTGGAAGAAAAGCTCAAACATGATGTGATGGCGACGGCCTATGAGCTTTACGGCAATCCGTTGCCAGAAATCGTCGCACAACGCTTGGATAAAGAACTTAAAAGTATTATCGGGAATGGATTCTCAGTCATTTATAACATTGCGCAACGGCTGGTATTAAAGTCGAACAAAGACGGGTACTTGGTTGGTTCCCGAGGGTCGGTTGGTTCGAGTTTAGCTGCGACGATGGCCGAGATTACCGAGGTGAACCCATTGCCGCCACATTATCGGTGTCCGAAATGCCAGTACAGTGAATTCTTTACGCATGGCGAAGTCGGATCGGGCTTTGATCTTCCGGATAAGACCTGCCCGAAATGTGGAACCGAGCTGCATAAAGACGGCCATGACATTCCATTTGAGACGTTCTTAGGCTTCCACGGCGATAAGGTGCCGGATATTGACTTGAACTTTTCCGGTGACTATCAGCCTGTGGCGCATAACTATATCAAAGTGATGTTCGGCGAAGATCATAGTTTCCGTGCCGGGACAATTGGAACGGTGGCCGATAAAACCGCTTATGGTTATGTGAAAGCTTACGAGCGCGACACCGGTCAACAGTTGCGCGGTGCTGAAATTGATCGACTGGCACAAGGCGATACTGGCGTTAAACGTACCACTGGTCAGCATCCGGCGGGGATCTTGATTGTCCCGGCAGATATGGATATTTATGATTTCACACCGATTCAATACCCGGCGGATGATCAAAATGCTGCTTGGATGACCACCCACTTTGATTTCCATTCAATTCACGACAATATTTTGAAAATGGATGTACTGGGCCATGATGACCCAACGATGATTCGTATGTTGCAGGACTTGTCAGGGGTTGAGCCGAAATCAATTCCAACTGACGATCCCGGAGTCATGGCGCTTTTTTCCGGAACCGAGAGTTTAGGTGTGACGCCTGAACAAATCAATTCCAAAATGGGCACGCTTGGCATTCCCGAATTTGGGACCCGTTTTGTCCGCGGCATGCTTGAAGAAACCAAGCCAACGACCTTCAGCGAATTATTACAGATTTCCGGATTGTCTCACGGGACGGATGTGTGGTTAGGCAATGCGGAAGAGTTAATCAAGCAAGGCATTGTCACCTTGAAGGAAGTCATCGGTTGTCGTGATAACATCATGATGGACTTGATTCACTGGGGGATGGACGATTCCATGGCGTTTAATATCATGGAACACGTTCGTAAAGGCCGGGGTATCCCGGATGACTGGCAAAAAGCGATGCGCGAAAATGAAAATGTGCCGGATTGGTATATTGATTCCTGCCTGAAGATTAAATACATGTTCCCTAAAGCCCATGCGACGGCGTATATTCTGATGGCATTGCGGATCGCCTGGTTCAAGGTCCATTATCCGCTGGTGTATTACACTGCTTACTTTTCCGTGCGGGCCGAAGATTTTGATTTAGCTGCCATGAGTCACGGCAAAGAAGCCGTTAAAGCCGCAATGAAGGAGATTACGGACAAGGGCATGGATGCTTCCGCTAAAGAAAAGCAATTGTTAACCGTTTTGGAAATTGCTAACGAATGCCTGGAACGTGGCTTTAAGATCAAAATGATTGATGTCACCAAGTCAGATTCCCATGATTTCCTGATTCAGGATGATCACACCATTCTAGCGCCATTCCGTGCGGTTCCTGGTTTGGGCGATAACGTTGCCAAGCAGATTGTCGCTGCCCGTGAAGAAAAACCATTCTTATCAAAAGAAGACCTGGCTAATCGCGGAAAGGTTTCTAAAACTTTGATTGATTACATGACGACCAACCATGTTTTAGATGATCTTCCAGATGAAAACCAATTATCACTTTTTGATGGCTTATTTTAATTCGGCCACAGAAATGTTTTTGCTTGATGCTTATCGTGCAGAGATATTAAATGGCCGGTAAGCCTATTACCACACTGACCTGCTTGTTTGCAAGTGGTGCCTATCTATGGTATTGTAACAATAGTAAAGTAAGGTTCTGGCGGTGAGTGAGCAGCGATGCTCACTCTTTTTATTGGCGAACGTCATTTCTGGCGTCCGTTTAGCGTGCCGTCAGAATCTATAGTCTTGAATGAACAATAAAGGAGGCGGTGGCTTGAGTACGCAATCGGTTGTTGAAACCGTGACCGCTTTGGTTAAACCGATTTTGGACGACCATCATTTTTACCTCACGGATGTCGAATTTGTGAAGGAAGGCGGCGGCTGGTATCTGCGGGTGTATATTGACAAGCCAGGCGGCATTACATTAGATGAATGTGTGCTGGTTAGCGAAGCGTTGTCCGAGCAATTGGACGCTATCAATCCGGATCCCATTCCGCAACAATATTTCCTTGAGGTCTCCAGTCCTGGAGCTGAACGGCCGTTAAAACGCGAGACCGATTATGAACAGGCAATCGGCGACTACATTCATGTCTCGTTATTTAAGAAGCTGGATGGTAAGAAAGTTTTCGAAGGTACTTTGAAAGATTTGAAGCCTGACCAGCTGACATTAACGGTCAAAGATAAAAGCCGCAAGTTCGATCAGGTCATTGACCGAAAATTGATCGCTTCTGCACGGTTGGCGATCGAGTTTTAGTGGAGGTAAGAAAAGCATGTCAAAGGAAATGATCCAAGCACTTGATGCCCTTGAGCAAGAAAAGGGGGTTAAGAAAGAGGTTGTGATTGAAGCCTTGGAAGCCGCACTGGTTTCTGCTTATAAGCGTAATTACAACCAGGCCCAAAATGTCGATGTGAAATTTGATCCTAAACAAGGCGACATTCATGTTTATGCGGTCAAAGAAGTGACGGATGAAGTTTTTGATTCGCGTCTGGAAGTCAGTCTCAAAGACGCCTTGGCGATCAATAAAGCTTATGAAATCGGCGATCAAATCAAGTTTGAAGTGACGCCCAAAGACTTCGGCCGTATTGCTGCCCAGACCGCAAAACAAGTCATTATGCAACGAGTGCGTGAAGCTGAACGCAGTATCGTTTATGACGAATACTCACAGTACGAAGATGAGATTCTTCAAGGTGTCGTTGAGCGTCGGGACAATCGGTTCATCTACGTCAACTTAGGCAAGATCGAAGCGGTATTAGGCCGTCAAGATCAGATGCCAAATGAAAAGTATGAAGCTCACGATCGCATTAAGGTTTATGTCACCAAAGTCGAAAATACCAGCAAAGGCCCGCAAGTGTTTGTGAGTCGGACCCATCCTGGTTTAGTAAAGCGCCTGTTTGAACAGGAAGTTCCGGAAATTTTCGATGGCACGGTGGAAATTGTCAACATTGCGCGTGAAGCCGGTGATCGGACGAAGATCGCGGTGCGGGCAACCAACGATGCGGTTGATGCTGTCGGTACAACAGTGGGTCCGCGAGGTGCACGGGTACAGGCAGTGGTCAATGAGCTTTCTGGCGAGAATATGGATGTGGTACAGTGGGAAGAAGATCCGGCTGATTACATCGCTAATGCCTTAAATCCGGCACAAGTGATCGCGGTTCAGTTTAATGATGAAGACAACGATCGTTCGGCGACAGTCATTGTTCCTGATTATCAACTGTCACTGGCAATTGGTAAAAAAGGCCAAAATGCGCGCCTTGCAGCGAAGTTGACCGGTTACAAGATCGACATCAAGCCGGAATCAGAAGTCGAATTCGTTGACGATGATGAATTATCCGAAGCAGAGGTTGAGGCAGCCGCAGCCGCAGCAGCAGATGACCAGGACAACCGCCAGTCAAGCACCTAGCGATAGTGCTGAGGTTGATCAGGCAAATGATGAAGCCGATGAAACCCCTGTGACGCCAAGCACCCACGACCAGCCACAGGCATAAGGAGGCGAGCCATGAAAAAGCGTAAGATACCAATGCGCAAGGACTTGCTGAGCAACACGATGATGCCAAAAAAAGAACTTGTCCGAATCGTTAAGAACAAGGAAGATGTGGTCGCAATCGATCCTACCGGTAAAGCTGCAGGACGAGGCGCGTATGTAGCGCTTGATCCTGATGCGGTTAAACGGGCAAAAGGTAAAAAATTGATTGACGCCGCGTTTGGCATTACGATTGATCCGGCCTTTTATGATGACCTTTTTGCTTATGTAGATCATCAAAAGGCACGTCAAGAATTATTCGGCAAGTAACCATGCAAAAACAAGCCGTATTGAATTTATTGGGATTGGCCCGCCGCGCTAGTCGTCTCACCACTGGGGATCAGTTGGTGTTAAGTGCGATTCGCTCAGGCGAGGCAAAACTGGTCTTTGTTGCCAGTGATGCAAGTGCCAATACCCGCAAGAAGTTTTCCGATAAAAGCAGCTACTATCAAGTTCCTTTGGTCACAATGTTTTCCAAAATGGACTTATCGCAAGCCATCGGCAGTGATCGCGCGATGATTGCCGTAACCGATGCAGGCTTCGCTAAGAAGATGCAAGAGCTGCTCACCTAAATTGCAGGGAGCGTGAAGAAATGGGCAAAAAACGCGTTTATGAATTTGCCAAAGAAATGCACGTTGATAATAAAGACGTGCTCGATATTGCCAAGAATTTGGGTATCGAAGTAAAAAACCATATGTCCTCGATCGATCAGGATCAGGAAGCTAAGATCAAAGGGGTGCTGGGCAAGTCTGCCGCAGCTAAGGCACCTGCAACATCAGCAGCGGCAAAACCAGCCAAATCAAAGGCGGCAAGTGCAAAAGATCATGCTCAGAACCAATCCGAAAAGCCGGTCAAGCATGAAAACAAGCCTGCTAAGTCTAACAAAACTGCTGATGGAAAAATCATTTTAAGTAAGTCAACGATTTTACGTCCACGGGGCACTCAGACCGCGCATAAGGCTGGTAACCACAGCAATCAGCAGACTGCAAACGCTAATGCCGGTAACCGTAACAATAACCGCGGCAATAATAACAATCGCTCCGCCAATAACAATAGTAATCGCTCAAACGATCGTAATCGGCGGGATCGTAACCGGCGTTTTGACAATCAGCGTGTGACTGGCCCGATGCCGCGTGCTGGGCGTCCGACCGCTGCCAATGGCAATCCGCGTCCGGTAGCCGGAAATGGTGGCAAGTTTGTTAAACCGGAATCCGAGCGCCAGCAACCTAAGCGTCAACAGACGGCTAAACCAGCTGCAGCGAGTAAACGTTCGGAATCTACTGAACAGCGCCCGCAAGCGACTCGTGCCCAACAACGTCCGCAAACCGAACAGAAACCAGCGCGGACTGAGCAGCGGCCACGAACCGAGCAGCCTGCTGCACAAACCAATCAACGCTTTACAAAACCGGCTGTGGCCAACACGACAGCTAAACCAGCCAGTGCCGGTAGCCAAGACAACCGTAATAGCCGGCGTGGCGGCGGGAATAACAATTTTGGCCGTGGCAACAGCTTTGGGAATCGTAACGGGTTTAACCGCAACAGCAACCGGCGCAACAAGAAGAACAAGCGTCGCCAGCAGAGCCAACCGAAAAAAGAGATGCCACAGCGTAAAGAGCGGCCATTACCGGAAGTTCTGAACTATGAAGTAGGGATGAACGCTCAGGAGCTGGGTAAGATTCTGCATCGCGAACCAGCAGAGTTAATTAAGAAACTCTTCATGTTAGGCGTCATGGTTAACCAAAACCAGAGTCTGGATAAAGATACGATTGAGCTTCTGGCAACGGATTATGGTATTGATGCTAAAGAAAAGGTTCACGAAGATATTTCCGATCTGGACAAAGTGTTCGAGGAAGAAAATAAGAATCAGGATAACTTGCAGCCACGGCCGCCAGTTGTCACCATCATGGGTCACGTTGACCATGGTAAAACCACTTTACTGGACAAGTTGCGGCATACGCACGTGACTGAAGGTGAAGCCGGCGGAATTACACAGCATATCGGGGCGTATCAGGTTAAATTGCGCGATCGTTTGATTACGTTCCTCGATACCCCTGGGCACGCCGCCTTTACCAACATGCGGGCGCGCGGTGCCGATATTACTGATATCGTTGTACTGGTAGTTGCTGCTGATGACGGCGTAATGCCACAGACCATTGAAGCGATTCACCATGCGCAGGCGGCCAAGGCTCCGATCATTGTTGCTGTCAACAAGATTGATAAGCCGGGTGCTAATCCGGAACACGTGATGGAACAGTTGACTGAATATGGTCTCATCCCTGAAGACTGGGGTGGCGACACTATTTTCGTTAAAATCTCGGCTAAGTTTGGCAAGAATATCGATGAATTATTGGAAATGATCTTGCTGGAAGCAGATGTGCTTGAATTGAAGGCCAACCCGGATCAACGTGCAGTCGGTACTGTTATTGAAGCACGTTTGGATAAGGGCAAAGGTCCGGTCGCAACGGTTCTGGTTCAACAAGGGACGCTGCATACGGGGGATCCGATTGTTGTCGGGAACACCTTTGGCCGGGTTCGGGCTATGACCAACGATCATGGCCGCCGCGTTAAGGATGCCTTACCATCCATGCCAGTTGAGATTACTGGGTTAAATGATGTGCCGCAATCTGCAGATAAGTTTGTCGTCTTTGCGGATGAACGGACAGCACGGGCAGCCGGTGAAGAGCGGGCAAAACGTGCTCAGGAAGAAGAACGTAAGAACACGACGCACGTTACGTTAGACAACCTCTTTGAAACGATGAAAGAAGGTCAGCTTAAAGAAGTTGACGTCATCATCAAGGCCGATGTTCAAGGCTCTGTCGAAGCACTGGCAGGCAGCCTTAAGAAGATCGAAGTCAAAGGGGTTCGCGTGAATATTATTCATCAGGCAGTAGGGGCGATTAACGAAAGTGATGTTACCCTAGCTGCAGCAAGTAACGCGATCATTATCGGCTTCAATGTTCGTCCGACTGCGATGGCTAAAGCGCAAGCAGAACAAGACGATGTCGACATTCGTTTGCACAGTGTCATCTATAAGGCAATCGAAGAAGTTGAAGCTGCGATGAAGGGTATGTTGGAACCGACTTATGAAGAGAAGGTCATTGGAACCGTCACCGTGCGTGAAACGATTCCGGTCTCAAAAGTCGGGACGGTTGTCGGCGGCTATGTCGATTCCGGTTATATTACCCGTGATGCAGGTGTTCGCCTGATTCGTGATGGCATTGTTAAGTATGAAGGCAAGCTTGGTTCATTACGCCGGTTTAAGGATGATGTCAAGCAGGTTCGTCAAGGGTTTGAGCTTGGTTTAACCATTGAGAACTACAATGACATTAAAGTTGGTGACGAAATCGAAGCCTTCACGATGGAAGAAGTGCCAGTTAAGTAGTTTTAGTGCGTTTGCCGGTTCATCAGTGGGCTGGTTTACGCTCACATTAACGCGTTCGCTGGCGCAGAAGTCTGCGTGTAAGAACCTCAGCCGCAATGGCCAAAGAGCGGTCATCACGTCTGAGGCCGCTTACACTTCGACTTCTAAGCGCGCCAGCTCACGCTCATATTAACGCGTTCGCTGGCGCAGAAGTCTGCGTGTAAGGACCTCAGCCGCAATGGCCAAAGAGCGGCCATCACGTCTGAGGCCGCTTACACTCCGACTTCTAAGCGCGCTAGCTCACGCTCATATTAACGCGTTCGCCAGCCCAGAAACCTGCGTGTAAGGACCTTGGTCGCAATGCCAAAGAGCGGCCATCACGCCCAAGGCCGCTTACACTCCGGTTTCTACCCGGGCTGGCTCACGCTCACATTAACGCGTTCGCTGGCGCAGAAGTCTGCGTGTAAGGACCTCAGCCGCAATGGCCAAAGCCCGGCCATCACGTCTGAGGCCGCTTACACTCCGACTTCTAAGCGCGCCAGCTCACGCTCACAGGAGGTTAGTGCAGATGAAACATCGTATCGGTCGAGTTGAGACTCAGATCCAACGGGAAGTTGACGATATTTTGCTGAAAGATGTCAATGATCCGCGGGTTAAAGGCGTGACGATTACCGGAGTCAAACTGACCGGTGATCTGCAGCATGCCACCATTTTCTATAGCATTCTCGATGATGCGCCTGATAAAGTCGAAGCAGCGCAAACTGGTTTGGATAAAGCCAGCGGGTTGATTCGGCGTGAGGTTGGGCAGCGTATTCGGTTGTTTAAAGTACCGGAAATTGAGTTTGCTCAGGACAAATCCGTCCAATATGGTGCGCGGATTGATCAGTTGATTAATGAAGTACGCCGTAAGAATCTCGAATAGTAGTGTTAAAGAATCCCCGTCTCAAGTGATGGGGGTTCTTTTTTTTGACGAATTTAATCCGAAAATTTACCGCATTCTTTTTAAGAGGCTACTTTTTGCTAGCTTCCTTTCTTCTCAACACCTTTAGCTTTCCCATTTAGAACGGTATAATGATAACCATTGAGAAAGGAAGGATTACGATCGCGTTTCTAGGTGACTTATACGGGCCATTTTTTTCCGCGCACAATTGGCAGTCAGCATTTTCGATTGGCGGGCTGATGACGATTTTCAGTTTAATTCTTCTGGAATGTATGTTGTCGGTTGATAATGCGGTGGTTCTAGCCGCGCAGACCGAGCAGCTTAAAGTAGAATCGGAACGTAAGAAAGCCTTAATGTACGGAATGGGTGGCGCGTACTTGTTTCGGTTCATCGCCATTGGACTCGGAACTTACTTACTGCAGTTTTGGCCGATTAAAGCAGTCGGAGCTTTGTATCTTGTTTGGATGAGCGGCAGTTATTTTTATGCAGTGCGTCACCCTAAAAGCAATACGGCCACTCACAAGCACAAAACGCATGGTTTATGGGGAACCATTTTGCAAATTGAAAGTCTGGACATTGTGTTTTCAGTTGATTCGATTTTAGCTGCTTTAGCTGTATCGCCTAACCCGGTGATTGTCTTGATCGGAGGTTGCTTGGGTATTCTGGCGATGCGGATCGTTGCACAGGTGATTACCACTTTCATTGACCGAGTTCCGGAGCTGGAAACGGCGGCTTATGTGTTGGTTGGGTTAATTGCCATCAAACTTGGATTGAGCCTTCCCATGATCCATGTTGAAACTCCTGACTGGCTGTTTTCGGTTCTGGTAGTGGTGATCTTTATCTGGGCGGGGTGGCGGCATGCCGTTCACGCCAGGCATCATCACAGTATGTACACCAAACCGAAGTCGTGAAACTGATGGATTGCGGCTAAGCGATCGTCACGCACGGTTGTCTCTTAATTTTAAAATTTGAAAGGAGCCGGGTTCATGAACGGCATTCTTCCGTTATATAAACCAGTCGGCATGACCAGCGCGGATGCTGTCTATCATGCGCGCAAGATTCTGCACATCAAAAAAATCGGGCATTCAGGCACGCTTGATCCAAGTGTTGATGGGGTGTTGCCACTGGCGATTGGTGCGGCAACCAAAGCAGTCCCACAATTGATGGCCAGTGGAAAGGTCTATACCGGCGAAATTACACTCGGCTTTGCGACAACAACCGAAGATCTTGACGGCGATGTGGTAACGCGCACACCTTTAGCTAACCCGATTACGCAAGCAGAACTTGACCAAGCATTGAGGCAATGGACAGGCGAAATTACCCAGATACCGCCAATGTTTTCGGCAGTCAAAGTTAATGGCAAACGGTTGTACGAGTATGCCCGGAGAGGGGAAACCGTTGAGCGTCCAAAACGACAAGTGACAGTTAAGCAATTCAAACGAACCAGTGAGCCAATATTCGATCCAAAGCAGGGAACGCAGCGATTTAAATTTGAGGCTGCGGTTTCAAAAGGGACTTACATTCGCACTTTAGCCGTTGATGTTGGCCGCACGCTGGGAGTCGCTGCCGTGATGAGTCAGTTGACGCGGATTAAAAGTGGCGGCTTCACCCTCGCGCAGGCAGTGAGTCTTGCGGATCTGGAACAACACGCAAAAATCGGGACACTGTCTGCTGTTATTCAACCGATTGACATCGCATTTGCGGCGTTACCGCAAGTAGATTTGACGCCGGAGCAATACGAAGATGTGACGCATGGTCGGTTTTTAACGCTTAAATTGCAAGCCCCACGGATTCGGTTGCATTATGCCGGGGTTTTAAAGGCGATTTATCGCTTGGATCACGATCAGTATCGACCTGATATGATGTTTTTAACGAATGAAAAGAATGAGTGATAATTGAATGAAAGTCATTGATATTCAACCGCCACTGCAGGCATCAGCGGCACCACCGCAGCCCATTGTCCTAACACTGGGCTTCTTTGACGGGGTCCATCGTGGCCATCAAGCGGTGATTCAAGCGGGTAAACGAGTTGCCCTTGCAAAAAAACTGCCACTTGCTGTGATGACATTTGATATGCATCCGGCGATCGTGTACCGTGGCGTTGCCAAAACGGCGATTCGGTATTTATCGACCCGGGAAGAAAAAATTGCCTTAATGCAGCAATTTGGCGTGGATCTATTGTATTTTGTCCACTTTACACCAGCATTTGCTGCTTTATCGCCGCAAGCATTTGTTGATGATTATTTGGTCGGGCTAAAAGCGGCTGCGGTTGTGGCCGGTTTTGACTATACGTATGGCAAACGCGCTGTGGCCAATATGGCATTATTGCCGGAATATGCGCGCGGTCGCTTTGAAGTCGTCAGTGTCCCTAAGCTGGCTGAGGACGGCAAGAAGATCAGTTCGACCCGTATTCGCGATGCATTAGACCGTGGCGATATTGACACCGCCAACGAATTATTAGGTTATGTCTATCTGACAACAGGCAAGGTAGTTCATGGTGAGGCGCGTGGCCGCTTGCTTGGTTTCCCGACGATTAATTTAACCACATTGGGCCAACAGCGGCTTCCAGGTATTGGCATCTATGCTGTGACCGTCAAAGTTGATGATACTTGGTACTTAGGAATGGCTTCAATTGGCCGCAATGTCACATTTGGAGATGATCGGGCGGTAACGCTTGAAATTAACCTGCTTGATTTTAACCAGATGATCTATGGTAAAACGGTTCAAGTCCGTTGGTACCACTACTTACGCGGTGAGGTCAAGTTTGCCGGTGCCGATGCTTTGATTGCGCAGTTAAAGACAGATGAACAAACCGTTCGCCAATATTTTCGGGTGAGGAAGGATTAACATGGCAGGCGCATATATCCACATACCGTTTTGCGAGCATATTTGTTACTATTGCGATTTTAATAAGGTGTTTATTGAAGGTCAGCCGGTCGATGATTATGTCGCCATGTTGCTCAAAGAAATGCGCATGGTGATGGCAGAGCATCCAGAAGAAAAAATTGAAACGGTTTATGTTGGCGGTGGCACCCCAACAACGCTGACACCGCAACAGCTTGCCGTTTTGTGCCAAGGTATTCGCGATATTCTTCATTTTGATCACGGTGAATTTACCTTTGAAGCCAATCCCAATGACTTACTGACCACCGACAAGTTACAGGTCTTACACGACTTTGGGGTTAACCGGTTGTCGATTGGCGTGCAATCGTTTAATGATGACGTCTTGAAGCGCATTGGTCGGATTCACCGAGCAAAAGATGTTTATACAGCGATCGGCAATGCTAGAAAAGTCGGGTTTGACAACTTATCGATTGATTTGATTTTTCGCCTGCCTGATCAAAGCCGCGATGACTTTTTGAACAGCCTTCAAAAAGCTTTGGCATTGGACTTGCCACATTACTCGACCTATTCATTGATCCTGGAGCGCAAGACGATTTTTTATAATCTCATGCGTCAAGGAAAGCTGCGGTTGCCGACGCAAGACGTTGAAGCTGATATGTACCAAGATGCCATCGACTTAATGGAAGCTCACGGACGGCATCAATATGAAATTAGTAATTTTGCCAAAACAGGGTATCAATGTCGGCACAATCTACTTTATTGGCAAAATGATAAATATTTTGGCTTCGGGGCAGGCGCATTTGGCTATCTCGGTCGTGACCGGTATCATAATTATGGGCCGATCAAACAGTATCTGGCACCGTTGCATGCCGACCATTTACCGGTTCTGGCCCATCATTTAGTACCGGTTTCTGAGCAAATTGAGGAAGAAATGTTTCTTGGCTTACGCACCATGGCAGGCGTCAATGAAGATCGTTTTTATCGCCGCTATCATATGACGGTCGATGCGGTTTACGGCGAGACGGTTCCGGAGCTGGAAAGCCAAGGGTTAATCGAGCGCCAAAATGGCTATATCCGACTGACGAATCGCGGCAAATTTTTGGGAAATGAGGTTTTCCAACAATTCCTACTTGATGAGCCACTGGTCTAATGATGAATCATGCTTCGGATATGACAAAAGATCTAACCGCAGTTGGCTGTTGATGGAACATTTTAGCAATCCTACCTTGACTTTGCTAACGGCGCTTGGTATATTATTTAGTGTATTAGCACTCATGTGAAACGAGTGCTAAAGGTGAGGTGAGAAAATGTTGACGAAACGGCAATTGCTCGTCTTAAAAGAAATCATCCGCCTGTTTACTGAAAGTGGGCAGCCGGTCGGTTCCAAGACGTTAATGCAGGAACTGCCGGTTCATGTCAGTTCCGCCACGATCCGCAATGATATGGCATCGCTGGAAGACGCCGGTTTGATCACCAAGACCCATAGCAGTTCCGGTCGAGTACCCTCGACTCAAGGCTATCGCTACTATCTTGATCATCTGGTCGAGCCAGTGCGTGTTTCCCACCGTGAACTAGCCACGATCAAGCAAGCATTCGGTCAACGCTACAATAAGATGGATGAAATTGTGGCGCAAAGTGCGCAGATTTTATCCAATCTGACCAGTTACACGGCGATCAGCTTAGGGCCAGAAGTGAATAACATTAAATTGACCGGATTTCGACTTGTACCGTTGGGCAATCACCAAGTTATGGCGATTTTAGTGACGAACAACGGCAATGTTGAAAATCAGGTTTTCACCGTTCCTGAAAGCATCTCATCTGACGAGCTGGAAAAGGCGATTCGCATTGTCAATGATCAGCTGGTCGGTTTGCCGCTTATTCAAGTTGCTCAGCGGCTAAAGACTGATGTTCCGTCGATGCTGATGCAGTATCTGACCAGTCCTGAAGGCTTCCTGGATATCTTCGGTAATGTCTTAAAGTCCGCCGCTTCAGAGCGTTTCTATGTGGGTGGGCGCTTAAATTTAATGGACTATCTCGGCGACTCGGATATTCACGAGTTGAAAAAGATTATGTCCTTGATTGATGCTGATCACGGTGATCTTACCGAACTGCTTGGCGGACCGGTTCGCCAAACACCGGTCACGGTTCGTCTAGGTCCGGAGTTAAAGCCAATTGATCTGGCCAATCTCAGCTTGATTACCGCCAGTTATGATGTCGGTGACCACGGCACGGGAATGATTGCCTTATTAGGGCCAACCCAGATGCCGTATTCCAAGATGATCGGACTGTTGGATGTTTTCCGAGAGGAGCTGGCTAAACGGTTGACGGACTATTACGCCAACTTTGATCAATGATAGATGATAACAAGCATCTGTTAACGTTAACCAATTGCGCGAATAGATGTGGTTAAAAGGGAGGATACCATGGCAGAACAAAAAGCAAAGCAAACTGCTGCAGATACCGCCAAAGACGCCAAGCACGCTGCTGACACGCCTGAGACTTCGCTAAAAGAAGAAATTCTGCAGGAAAGCATTGCTGATCTTAATGAGCAATTGAAAACCAGCAAGCATGATGGTGAACAACTGAAGCAAGAGCGTGATGCATTCGAAGACAAGTATTTGCGCGCGGCTGCAGAGATTCAAAACATGAATGCGCGGTTTGAAAAAGAGCAGCAAAAAATGTTGAAGTACGACGGCCAGAAGTTAGCCAAGGCGATTTTGCCGGTAGTTGACAATTTAGAGCGTGCGCTTGCAACCGAAGCCAAAGATGACAGTGCGGCCTCACTCAAAAAAGGTGTGCAGATGGTTTACGATCATCTGGAACGCGCCTTGAAGGAAAATGGCATCACTGCGATTGATGGTGCTGGCGACAAGTTCGATCCGAATACCCAACAGGCAGTACAAACCGTGGCGGCGGATGACCAACATCCCGCTGACACGGTCGCGCAGGTACTACAAAAAGGGTATTATCTCAAGGATCGGGTTCTGCGCCCTGCTATGGTCGTTGTCGCTAAATAATTAATCTGAAATAAAGAAGGTATAAAAATATGAGTAAAGTTATTGGTATTGACTTAGGAACCACCAACTCTGCAGTTGCGGTTTTGGAAGGCAATCAGCCAAAAATCATCACCAACCCGGAAGGCAATCGCACCACGCCATCTGTTGTCGCATTTAAAGATGGTGAAATCCAAGTCGGTGAAGTGGCAAAACGCCAGGCAATCACTAACCCGGATACCATCGTGTCAATTAAGCGTCACATGGGCGAAGCTAACTATAAGGTTAAGGTTGGCGATAAAGAATACACCCCGCAAGAAATTTCAGCGATGATTCTACAGTACATCAAGAAATTTTCTGAAGACTATCTGGGCGAACCGGTTAAAGATGCGGTTATCACAGTTCCGGCTTACTTTAACGACAGTCAGCGTCAGGCAACCAAGGATGCCGGTAAGATCGCTGGTTTGAATGTTCAACGGATTATCAACGAACCAACCGCGTCAGCCTTGGCTTATGGTCTGGATAAAGGTGACAAAGACGAAAAGATTTTGGTTTACGACCTTGGCGGCGGGACATTTGATGTTTCCATCCTGCAGTTAGGTGATGGGGTCTTCGAAGTGCTGTCAACCAATGGCGATACTCATTTAGGCGGGGATGATTTTGATAACAAGATCATCGACTGGCTTGTTTCCGAATTCAAAAAGGATAACAACATTGACCTGTCTAAAGACAAAATGGCAATGCAACGCCTGAAGGATGCAGCCGAAAAAGCCAAGAAGGATCTTTCCGGTGTGACCCAGACGCAAATCAGCTTGCCATTTATTTCTGCCGGCCCCAACGGCCCATTGCACTTGGAACGCACTTTAACCCGTGCACAATTTGACGAAATGACCGCCGACTTGGTTGCTAAGACCAAGGTGCCAGTTGAAAATGCGCTGAAAGATGCTAAATTGACGAATGCAGATATTGACAAAGTAATCTTAAATGGTGGTTCAACACGGATCCCTGCTGTTCAACAAGCAGTTAAGGAATGGACTGGCAAAGATCCGGACCACAGCATCAACCCAGACGAAGCGGTTGCGCTAGGTGCTGCCGTTCAGGGTGGTGTCATTTCCGGTGACGTGAAGGATGTTGTTTTGCTGGATGTTACGCCGCTATCATTAGGGATTGAAACCATGGGCGGTGTCTTCACCAAGCTGATCGACCGCAACACCACCATTCCAACCTCTAAGAGTCAGGTATTCTCAACTGCTGCGGACAATCAACCAGCTGTCGATATTCACGTACTTCAAGGTGAACGTCCAATGGCGGCAGATGACAAGACGCTTGGTCGCTTTGAACTAACCGACATTCCGCCAGCACCACGTGGCGTTCCGCAAATCGAAGTCAAGTTTGACATTGATAAGAACGGGATCGTTCAGGTATCGGCAAAGGACCTTGGCACTGGCAAGTCACAAAACATCACGATCAAGAGTTCCAGCGGCTTGTCTGACGAAGAAATCGAGCGCATGAAGAAGGAAGCTGAAGAAAATGCTGAAGCCGACGAGAAGCGCAAAGAAGAAGTCGATTTGAAGAACGATGTCGACCAATTACTCTTCCAGACAGATAAGACCCTGAAGGATGTTGACGGCAAGGTTCCGGAAGAGGATGTCAAGAAAGTCAAGGATGCGCAAGAAGCACTGAAGAAGGCGCAACAGGAAAACAATCTTGATGACATGAAGCAAAAGCGGGACGACTTGAACAAGCTGGTTCAGGATATGACCGTTAAGTTGTATGAAAATGCCCAAAAGAATCAACAAGCCCAGGGTGGCGCAACGAGTGGCGCAGCCCAAGGCACGGCTGATGACAAGAAGTCGGATGATGACACCATTAATGGTGACTACAAGGATGTTTCCGACGACGATAAGAAATAAGGCATCAGTTCATTAGCAAAAAGCCGAAGCCGCGGCGCGGTTTTGGCTTTTTGTTTGAATTATGCTATGCTAAGTTGGCATTTTCAGTCACGATCTGAATCGAGGAGGAACTATGGCGGATCAGAAAGATTATTATGAGACGCTCGGTGTGAGCAGGGATGCCGATGATGATACAATTCGTAAAGCGTTTCGCAAGCTTTCAAAAAAATATCATCCCGATCTTAATCACGCACCCGGTGCCGAGCAAAAGTTTAAGGAAGTCAATGAAGCCTATCAGGTCCTGTCTGATCCCCAAAAGCGTGCCGCATATGACCAATATGGGTCTGCTGATGGTCCGCAGGGATTCGGCAATGGTGGTCAAGCCGGCGGGTTTAGTGACTTCGGTGGCGGTCAAGGCGGTTTCGGCGGCTTTGACGACATTTTCAGTCAATTCTTTGGCGGCGCTGGCGGTGGTGCACAGGCGAATCCTTCTGCACCGCGGCAAGGAGCCGATTTACAGTATCGGATGGATTTGACTTTTGAAGAAGCGATTTTTGGAAAAGATACCAAGATTTCCTATGATCGTGAAGCTGTTTGTCATACTTGTCATGGTAGTGGTGCCAAACCGGGAACCAGTCCGGTAACCTGCCACAAGTGTCATGGTAGCGGTTATATTCAGGTACAACGCAATACGGCATTTGGCGCAATGATGACCCGCCAAGTTTGTGATGTCTGCGGTGGAACCGGTAAAGAAATTAAAGAAAAGTGCCCAACCTGCCATGGTACTGGTCACGAACAGGAACGGCATACGATTGATGTCAAAGTTCCGGCCGGCGTTGAAGACGGTCAGCAAATGCGCTTGCAACAAGCTGGCGAAGCAGGCACCAATGGCGGACCATACGGGGACTTGTACATCGTTTTCCGGGTCGCGCCAAGCAAGAAGTATCAACGTGATGGCGCCGAGATCTACCTGACGATTCCGTTAAGTTTTGCTCAGGCAGCTTTGGGTGATGAAATCAAAGTTGACACGGTTCACGGACCGGTTGAGTTAAAAATTCCAGCCGGCACGCAAAGTCAAACCAAATTCCGACTCCGCGGCAAGGGTGCTCCACGTCTGCGCGGTAACGGTACCGGTGATGAAATTGTGACCGTTGAGATTCAAACGCCAAAGCACTTAAACGAAAAGCAAAAAGCTGCTTTGATGCAATTTGCAGCAGCTAGCGGTGAAGATGTCACGCCACACAACGGGACGCTGTTTGACCGTGTTAAAGAAGCGTTTAAGGGCGGCAAGTAGGTTAGACGCTTAGTCACTACCAATTGCACAAAACTTGATCCAAATATCGAAAAATCGGTCTTAGAAGTTAAGGCCGATTTTTTTAATGTGGTGAGAACTTTTGACGTATCAGGGTTTAAGTGAACCTTATAACGATGCCAACTTAAACGGCTAGGCTTGCAAGTGCATGAGGCCTTAACCGCTTGATTCGTTAAATACCAGCTTCTACCCGTGTCCGATACGCTCTGCTATAATAAGAACCAAACGATCGCTTAGAAAGTAGGCACTATTTATATGAATCATGAAGAAATGCTGGAACGGCAAAAGCATATCCGCAATTTTTCAATTATTGCCCATATTGATCATGGCAAATCCACGCTTGCGGATCGCATTCTGGAGTTGACAGACACCATTGCCAAGCGGGATATGCAGGCGCAAGTTCTGGACGATATGGCACTTGAGCGGGAACGCGGGATTACGATTAAGCTCAATGCGGTCGAACTGCACTATAAAGCTAAAAATGGCGAAACGTATATTTTCCATTTGATTGATACGCCGGGGCATGTCGATTTTAGTTATGAGGTTAGTCGCAGTCTTGCTGCCTGTGAAGGGGCCTTGCTTGTGGTGGATGCCACGCAAGGTGTTGAAGCTCAGACGCTTGCTAATGTGTACTTGGCGATTGATGACGACCTTGAAATCATTCCGGTGATCAATAAGGTTGACTTGCCTAGTGCCCAGCCTGATGTTGTTAAAGAAGAGATTGAAGAGATGATCGGCTTAGACGCTTCTGACGCCATTTTGGCCAGTGGTAAAACCGGCTTGGGAGTTCCTGAAATTCTTGAGCGCATCGTCTCAGACATTCCGGCTCCTTCTGGCGATGTTAACGCGCCGTTGCAAGCGTTGATCTTTGATTCGGTCTATGATGATTATCGCGGTGTTGTCCTTGATGTTCGGGTTAAAGAAGGACAAGTTAAGGTCGGCGATACGATCCAGCTGATGAGCAATGGCAAGCAGTTTCAGGTTACTGAAGTCGGCGTGATGTCACCTAAAGCAGTGAAACGCGATTTTCTAATAGTCGGGGATGTCGGTTATATCACGGCCTCAATTAAGACGATTCAGGATACGCGCGTGGGGGACACGGTGACGCTGGCAGACCGCCCGGCAGCAGCCCCGCTGAAAGGGTATCGTAAAATCACGCCAATGGTCTATTCAGGCCTGTTTCCAGTAGATAACGCGAAATTCAATGACTTGCGCGAGGCATTGGAAAAGTTGCAACTCAACGATGCTGCGCTTGAATTTGAGCCGGAAACGTCCCAAGCGCTCGGTTTTGGGTTCCGTTGTGGATTCTTGGGCCTCTTGCATATGGATGTGGTTCAGGAACGGCTGGAACGCGATTACGGCCTCGATTTGATCATGACCGCACCGAGCGTGGATTATCAGGTAGCGTTAACAGATGGTTCGGAAAAAACGATCGACAACCCGGCTGAAATGCCCGATGCAAGTGAAATTAAAGAGATCCGCGAACCTTATGTGAAAGCATCAATCATGGTACCTAACGATTATGTCGGACCGGTTATGGAGCTGTCACAACGTAAACGGGGCGAATTTGTGACAATGGATTATTTAGACAAGTATCGCGTGAATGTCATCTACGAATTGCCATTGTCCGAAATTATTTACGATTTCTTTGATGATCTAAAAAGCAGTACCAAAGGCTATGCAAGTCTCGATTATGAGATCATCGGGTATCGGCAAAGTGATCTGGTTAAAATGGACATTTTACTGAATGGTGATCCAGTTGATGCATTAAGCACCATTGTTCATAAAGATTTCGCCTTTGAACGCGGCAAAGCGATTGTTGCGCGCCTGAAAACTACCATTCCGCGGCAACAGTTTGAAATCCCGATCCAGGCTGCTATCGGGAATAAAATTATCGCCCGTAGTACGGTTAAAGCTTATCGTAAAAACGTCTTGGCCAAGTGTTACGGTGGCGATATCACCCGGAAGCGCAAGTTACTCGAGAAGCAAAAGGCCGGTAAGAAGCGGATGAAGGCGGTTGGTTCTGTCGAGGTTCCACAAGAGGCCTTTATGAGCATTCTTAAAATGAACGACGAAGAAAGTCGCGGTAAATAGCGCTATCGAGAAGCTTTGACTAGTGAAATTTTAATCATCAGCGGCTTCTTGCCAACATGAGCTTTAAATGTAGGCAGTTTTACATCTAAATTGTTATTTTATGGTGAATATTCCACTTGCTACAAAACAGGCACTCAAGAGACAAAATAGTCAGTCTCTTGGGTGCCTGTTTCTGATTGGGTTGCCTGGCTCAATTTTTGCGATGCTCCTGAACCATGTCCTTTGCTTTGTGGGCGAGTTGGCGCTCAGGCTTAAACAGTTGATATGCGCCATAAGAGACCAGCCCGCCAATTGCGGTGAGACCAAAAACGAGGACATAGATGGTGGCATCTAGTGTCGGATGCGGAATGTCTTCGAGTTTTCCGGTTACTTTCTTTTCAGCTAATGTTGTTCGTTGTTTGAGCCGCATGCTTGTCACCTCGTTTGAACAACCGGATAAACGGTATGAAATTCTTCGATAACGACCATCGAGGATTCGGGATCGAATTGAAGGCCATTTGCCTGATATTCACGGCGGAAGAAGGCTTCATGGGCGCGGCGCCAACTTGCTAACGACTGGGAGCCTTCACCTTCACGTTTGGCAATGACAGCATCGACTTTTTCAAATGGCGTGACAAAGACATTATCCGTGAAAGTCAGCGCCACTGGTCGATCATGACGATCAAGGATAATGTTGTAGACGCCGGCTATCGGTAATGGGTCCTGCTCGATGGTATAAAGCTCAAACCCACTTGAAGTCGCAGTTTTCTTGCCCGCTTTAACCAGGTCAGCAAGTTCATCTGCCAATTCAGGACTGCCAAGTTGATAGGCATCCTCGTAAGTGGCCGCGGGTAAATCCAATGCCGCTTTCGCCGTCGCAAAAAAATCGTCAAGTACTTGTTGGTCAGCCATGGCTTCCACGTCCTTTCTTTATCATCATTATCACATAATTAGTACGTGTCTGCATGGTTGTCACACTAAAAAAATTAACCTGGCTTGGTTAGGTGCTTTTTGGAGGCAATTGATGTCATGGACACAAAGACTGCTGCTGCTAGCAAACAAGCAAGCTAAAATAAAAAATCGACACTGATAAACAGCGCCGATTTTTTAGAATTTGCTTTAGAAAACCTGTTCATCGACTTTGCGCATGACAATCTTTGGAACAGTCAAGCCAAGTTCATTTGCTAAGGTCTTCATTGCTTCTTCACGGGTTTTAATTTTATCCATATCCCAGATGATGTTGGCAATGCGGCCATTTTCATAATCAAAAGGTTCCTCGTAGAAGTAGTCATCGTCTTTGTCTTGGTGCAGTTTAGCGGAAACCTTTTTTGACAATGCCCGCGTATAATCGCGATCGATCATTTCCGGAACGTCTTTTTCGGTTACATAGCCAACCTGTTCAATTTTTTTGGCGGCCTTATCGACAGCCTCATCGGAAACTGTAATCTTCTTGCCCGCCTTTTCATTGAATTGGTCTTGAGATTTTGCCATGGTACTTCCTCCTTAAGTCGTTATCGCGAAAAAGAGCTAATCCACCATGACCGGTCACAGTCAAGCGGACTAAGATCACACGGTAACGCTTTGTCTAATAACGGCAATACAGCGGTAACTGCTTGCCTGTTTGAAGTCGCTGACTGGAGTTGGGCTTGTTAACAACTTAATTATATCACGCTTTTGATGACCTGAACGGGTTGGTTAGCGGAAACGGCTGCCCTTTTTGCTAAGTTGACGAAAACTTGGCGCAAGCGGTTAATTCAAACGGGTTTGTTTGGTATACTGAATCGGTTAGAAAGGAACGAAAACATATGACGCAGTATCAATGGCAACTTGCAGAACAACCGGATCCGGCAACGACACAACAATTGAGCCAGACATTGGCAGTCCCGCCGTTTCTGGCGACGTTGTTGTGGCAACGTGGCATTAAAAATAAGCCAGACTATGAGGCCTTTGTGCACCCGGACATTAGTCGGTTGCACGATCCGTTTGCCTTACACGATATGGACAAGGCGGTTGCCAGGATTTTGGAAGCAATTGAGCAAGATCAAAAAATTACGATTTATGGTGACTATGACGTTGATGGCTTAACCAGCAGCTCGATCATGTTGGAGACACTGCAAAGCTTGGGCGCCGAGCCTGATGTTTTTATTCCGGATCGGTTTACTGACGGGTATGGTCCCAATGCGGAAGTTTACACCTACTTGCAAAAAACCGGCACGCAATTGGTCATTACAGTCGATAACGGGGTTGCCGGTGCAGCCGTCATTGATCCTGCCCAAGCAGCCGGCATGGATGTTGTGGTTACGGATCACCATGAGTTGCCTGAAACGCTTCCGCATGCCGTAGCGGTCGTCCATCCCCGCCATCCCGAGGGCCACTATCCGTTTGGCGATCTTTCGGGTGCAGGCGTTGCTTTCAAAGTGGCAACGGCCTTACTTGGCGAGCCGCCGCTAGAGAGCATTGATCTGGCAGCATTAGGCACGATTGCCGATTTGGTTAAGCTAACCGATGAGAATCGGATCATTGCCCAGTTAGGGTTGAAAATGATCCAAACACAACCGCGCGTCGGACTCGCCGCCATTTTAAAAGAAGCCGGCGTGGCACCGGAAACAGTCAATGAAACCACGGTTGGCTTTGTGATTGGTCCGCGGCTGAATGCTTTGGGACGAATGGGTGATGCGAATCCCGGGGTGACATTGTTGACTACCTTTGAAGAGGATGTCGCTGCCGAATTGGCGCAACAAGTCGGCAAGTTAAATCAGGAGCGGCAAGGGTTGGTCAGCAAAATTGCCCAAGAGGCCCTCACCATGGCCCAGACGCCGGAAAATCAAGCGGCCAAAACGCTGCTGCTTGCCAGTAAGGGATGGCATGAAGGGGTTGTTGGGATCGTTGCCAGTAAAGTGGTGGAAGCTACCGGTAAACCAACTTTGATTATGAACATTGCCGATAATGGCGTCACGGCTAAAGGTTCTGGCCGTTCGATTGAAGCGTATCACTTGTTTAACGCGCTAGAACCGGCTAAAGACAAAATGGTTCATTTTGGCGGGCATCATATGGCAGTTGGGTTAACGGCTAAAACCGCTGAACTATCAGCCATCCATGCGCAAATGGAAGCAGCCGCGTCAACCATGCTCAAGACCGTGCCTAAGCCAGCGCTTCCGATTGCTGCGCGCCTGGAAGTTGGCGACTTAACGCTAGAGCATTATGAATTAATTCGCCAGCTAGCACCATTTGGACAAGGTAATCCGGAACCGACTTTTTCCGTGCGGCCCCAAGTGGTTCAGAATGTGAAGCCGATCGGTAAGGAAAATGCCCATCTTAGATTTCAAATTGATCAAGGCGTCAATGTCATCGGGTTTGGTTTTGGGTCTGCAGCGGCAACATTAGCTGAGGCTCAAGCTATTAAATTAGCCGTTCAACTGGATCAGAACACCTGGCAAGGCAATACCAGCTTACAACTCATGCTGAAGGATTATGCGGTCAAGCAGCCTCAAGTCGTTGACTGGCGGATGCCGACAGTTGATGGGAGCCAATTCAAGGCGCAACGGAATTACGTCTTCTTTGATGCAAAGGTCAAACAACAATTCGAACATCAATTTTCGTTTGGTGGGCCGACCATGCTAGCTGAGCAAGTCACAACGTCACTGGCTGATGCGGTTTTGGTTGACTTGCCTAAAGATCGTGGCCAATTGGTGACGGTTATGCAGCACATTCAACTGCCGGTGACGGTCATGTTTTATGGTGCACCCAGTCGGTTAGTGGCAATGCCGACGCGAAGTGAATTTGGTGCTGTTCTGCATTTTCTAAAAGCACATCCCGGCTTCGATAAGCATCATATTCCGGCGATTGCCAAGGCCGTCCATTTGACTGTCCATCAAGTGATCTTGGCGATTCAGGTGTTTTTCGAGCTTGATTTTGTTACAATAGAGGGTGCTTTTATTTCTCCCGTCACGGCACCGGCTAAAAAGCCATTGCAAACCGCCAAAGCTTATGTTGCGCGCGAGGCATTTTTAACGCTTGCTCGCCAACTGCAAACCATGCCGCGGGTTCAGCTTGAAACGATGTTGGTGACAGAGCATTCAGACAGTGAGGTAGGATCATGACCATCAATTTTAAAGATTACATCGCCAGTGTGAAAGATTTTCCGGAACCGGGGATTATTTTCCGCGATATTTCGCCTTTGATGGCTGACGGTAAAGCTTATGCGGCTGCGACAGACGAAATTGCCGCCTATGCCCAAGACAAAGGGGTCGAAATGATTGTCGGCCCGGAAGCCCGCGGATTTATTGTTGGTTGTCCTGTGGCGTATAAGCTGGGAATCGGCTTTGCACCGGCACGTAAAAAAGGCAAATTACCGCGGCCAACCGTTAAAGCCAGCTATGATCTTGAATATGGTGAGGCCACACTTTACTTACACAAGGACGCCATTAAACCGGGACAACGGGTACTGGTATGCGATGACTTACTGGCAACTGGCGGCACGATTGCAGCAACAATTCGCCTAGTCGAGCAATTAGGCGGCGTCGTGGTCGGGACAGCCTTTTTGATCGAGCTCAGCGATTTGCATGGGCGCGACAAGATCAAAGATTATGATATGTTCACGTTAATGTCTTACACCGGCGCATGATGGTGGCATTTTCGCAAGCCTTGTTCTAGACTTTTAAGTGAAAGCGTCTGAATGGAAATTTCGTAAGGAGGGATCGCAATGGCTAAACATCATAAGACAGATAAAACCTTGGTCGAAAAAATGTTGGACAAAGCGGGTATTGCCTATGTGCCTTATGAATTTCCGACTGAAGAAGTTGGCGATGTGGCGCAGTTGACGGTTGATCATCTTGATGTTCCGGAACACCAGATTTATAAAACCCTGGTACTAACGGGGAACAAGACGGGACCGGTGATTGGCGTTGTGCCGTTAGATCGGCATGTTGATTATAAAAAGCTGAGTAAGGTTTCCGGCAATCGCAAAGTCGGCATGGTACCGCTGAAAGATCTCATGAAAACGACAGGGTATGAACACGGCGCCAACACACCTATTGGCATTCATGAGCGTCACAAGTATCCGATTTACATCAGTCAAGAAGCCGAAAGTCAGTCGTCAATCATTGTGTCAGCCGGTAAAATCGGTCGTTCCGTTGGCGTTGATCCTAAGGTTTTAGCAAAGTTTGTTGATGCTGAGTTTGCGGATATTGCCACGCAGGACTGAAGAAAGGAGTCGCATATGTTTGCAGCAAATCATAGTCGATTCGCGACTTTTGGCGTTATTTCAAACCTGCCGGGCGAGATCATCGACAGTATTTGGCTCATCATTGATCGCAACTTACAAGGCGTCGTTCCGCTCAATAATTTGTTGCGTTTTGATCTTCAGAACCATCAAGGCAAACTGACGATTCATTTCAGTGAAGAAGGCGCTCAAACCGAGATGTCCGTGGATTTACCGTTTCCATATGATCCCAGTTTTCCGGATACGGTTATGGCCTACGATGATGGGGAGAGTCAGACGATCCTTTTGCCTGAAGAAGGGCATCGTGAATCTTAACTTTAATTGGCGGGTGACACTCGTCAAGAAAAAAAGAAAGTCAGCATCGGACCGTGGTTGTTCGGTGCTGTTTTTATGCGGTAGTGGTAGTCATGATGGCACCTGCGAGGTTGTCACAGAGGTGAAGGCAGTCAAATGATCGGACTGTTTTAAAAGGAGCCGAGGTAGATGGATATTAGCAACCAGTTTTATACCGTGCTGAATTCGGAGCAACATTCTCCAGTCGTGATTAGTTTGCCTCACAGCGGAACCTGGCTACCGGTGGCGATGAAAAAAGCTTTGTTGCCAAATGCCGTTTTAGCCAACACGGATTGGTTTTTACCGGAATTGTATGACTTTTTGCCTGCTGCCGGATTGACGACTTTAATCAATCATGTTAACCGGTATGTCGCTGATCCAAATCGGGCGGTGACTTATGATCCGCAGCATGACTATCGCTCGGCAACCGTTTATCAGCGTAACACGTTTGATCATGACCTGTATGCACAGCCACTGACGATTCCCCAAATACAGGCGCGGGTTCGCTCGTATTATCGGCCTTATCGTCAAATGTTGACGACCTTGCTGAACCAGAAAAAAGCTGAATTTGGGTATGCGTATTTAGTTGATTTACACAGCTTTGCCCAATACCCTTATTATCCGAACGTGAAGCCCAAGACGATTGTTCTCGGCAATGATCATGATCGGACGGCTAGCAAAAGATTTCGCTTGGCGTTGGCGGATCAGTTCATGACATATGGTTGGACGGTTGAAGACAATTTTCCTTTTCGTGGTGGTGACATTACCCGCTACTATGGTCATAAGCAAGGTGTCACCGCGATCCAGATTGAGTTGCGCTATGACCAATATATTGCCCACCGATCTTTTGGCGAAGAAGCGCTGACAACGTATCAATCAGAGGTGTTCAAGCAGGCACAGCAGAAATTGCAGTTTTTGACGGCGTTTTTAGGTCGCTTGCGCTGAGCCACGGCATGGTACATTCGGCATTTTAAGGGGATTGAGTCGCAGTTATTAAGCATCACCAAAAGGAAATCTTCTGTGAACGGGTCAAAATAATAGCTGCCAATTTAATGATTATGCGATACTCTACTTGCGATTGTACTTGAAACATTTTCAAAACGAGTGGGGGAAAGCTTCATGAACTTTTTTGGGAAGAAACAAGGAAGTCCTTCAGGGGATGAAGTGATTGCGGATGGGACGAATGACATTAGATTCGATGACGCTAAAAACGATTATCTTTATCTGGATTTGTTGCCAGAAGAAATGCCTGATGAACAATGGGCTAAGATCAAAGTGATGATGAACTTCTTCAAAACTAACCATCACAGTCCCGCTGTTATAACCGGCGATCTTGAACTTGATGCCACGGCGCGATTCTTGAATTACCGCGACAAGAAGCAGCTATTTTTGGCACCGACATCCTATCATAACTTTTATGATGAACTGCATCACCGTGGAAGTGGTAACAGTTCCCACGCGAATCTGGCAAGTCAACTACAAGCACACTTAACGGCCAAAACAGTTCCTGGCAGCAAGAACACCCGCTACATGGATGCCGAGAATCAAGTTGTGTTAAAAATCGAGCGTGATCGGAAAAAGCGGGTTCGGCAAATCAGCTATTTTAAAGATGGTCGGTTAACGCGCGAAGATCAGTATGATGATCATGAGCGCTTATTCGTATCGGACTATTATGCGCAAATGCCAAATCTGCAACGCATGACCTTGACTGAACCGCTTTTTCAAACGACGAGCATTCAGGGACTGATCCTAAATCGAAGCGGTGTCGCCGTTGTTAACGGATTACCGTTGACGCAACAATATTGGTTAAACAATTCTGCGGGCGAGCCAATCAAACTTTTTACAGATATGAATGAGATCCTAGTTTGGTGGCTGGTTAACAATTTTGTGCATACCGACCGCAAACTTTACGTCGATGTTTCAAGTGAGATCTTTCCTGCCTTAGTGCAACTACCTGAAATGCAATCTCACCTTATACCGATTGTCCATGATGGCGCAGATGCAAAAGCGTTGCAGACAATGAGCACCAGCGCGTTCTTAATAAGCCAACAATTTTCAAGTGTTGCCAAGCAGTTGCAACAATCGCGAGACGTTAAGGTTATTGAAAGCTGGTATCAATTCATGAGTTAAGCATCATTAGTTAACAAAACAGCCTGTTATCATTAAAAAAGCAGTATCGTGATGCATGGCATATTGGTTAACGTTTTAAGAAAAATGATCGATTTGATAATTGTCACAAGCCTGAATCCCGTAAATTAAGGATTCGGGCTTTTTGTTTGTCATTAGTTTACCCCTTCTTTGGTTATCATAAAGTTGAATTTATGTTCAATAAAAATTTTACAGCAAGAGAGTCTTTAATAAGTAGATGGAGTTAATTGGTTGATTATAAAGGAGGAAATAAAACTGAAACTATTATATTAGAACATTATAGATGCTAAAAAAGTTTAAGACTGGTGAACTTTAATTGTACTCGATTTATTATAAACTATTTTAGAAAAAAATGATATAATGGTTATTTTAATACCTTATTAGTACGAAGCCCAAAGCTAATGTTACCGTTTTAAAGACCGGTATAAAGGGATTGTCATTATTTAGAAAATAATTTAATAAAAGTGTGGGCTTGTTATAACAATCATCATGATATATATTTAGAATCAATTCGAGGACCATTTTAATGCCTATCATAAAATTGGTACTTCGAGTTAATAATATCACTTTTAATCATAAGGGGGATGACAAGGGAATAACGAGCTTATAACATTTGTCGGCATAGTACTGCTAATCCGGCAAAAAAGTTTTTGCGACAGTTGATGCTATCAGCACCCAGCATCAAAAAATGATGAGCAAAGTATCGTTAGTTTATTTTTTCTCTTTAAATGGGGTGAACACATGGGAAAGTTCATTAAGAAAAAACCATCGACTAAAACGGCTAATTTCAAGATGTATAAAGCTGGGAAACACTGGCTTTTCACCTTCAGTACCTTAACGTTTCTTGCCGGTGGTGCCGGATTTGTCTTTTCCGGGAATCAGGCCGTTCATGCCGATTCAAATGACAATCAACGGGTAATTGATGCTGCCAGTGCACAAACGGCCGCGTCGATTCATACTGCTCCAACAGCACCTAGTACAGCTTCAAGTTCAGCAACTACCGCAACACCGGCCACTGCCGCCGCGACGGTTACTAATGCTACGCCGGCTGAAACGACCATAACAACACAGCCAAAGGTAGAAAAGCAACAGCAGACACAACAAGCGGTTGCGTCCGCGGAAATACCGGTTGCCAAGACTGAAGCGAGCAGTTCTGCCACAAACTCAGTTGTTTCGTCTGCAGCGCCATCAAGTGCGGCACCAGTTGCTAAGGCAGCGGTTCAGTCCAGCAATGCGACTACTTCGGCAGCTGCCGGTATTACCGTTGCAGCAAGCAGTTCTACTAGTAGTGCCACTTCAATTGCTGTAACTCAAGCTGCTGCGCCTGCAAGCTCCGAAACCGAAAACAACCACACCAAAAACGTGGTTGTATCAAAAACACTTGCTGCGATGCCAGTGGTGGATGATGCGGGAACGCCTAGCACCGTTGTTTTTACGAAAACAAATCCTCGCGGTACAGCTACAGTTACGGCGCCCAATGTTTCCATTTTTGCTGGGGATACTTCCATTGATAAAGTTGTCGATTCAAACTTTACCGCATTTGGTAATGGTAGTTTGGCAACCTTTACACTTGCACCTAATTGGGTCATTACGGGTAGTACCGCGGCAAATAATATTGACTATACGCATCCACTTAATCCTTTTGCCTCTGATGGTCTTTTAGGACCTTTCTTGACCTTCCAAAACAGTGCCGGGACGGTCGGCGATATGCTCGCCAGTCAAGTTGGCAGACCCAATGATGCGAATGTTCCAATCTGGATCGCAGGCTCTTCGTATAAAACACCAGGCGTTTACGCTGTCCAATACAGTATTAATACGAATCAGACAAAACCCTTAGTTGGACCTTTCAATGGGACACTATTTTCGTATTTCCTGGTAACGGTAAAGTCCGCGCTCAATCCTGATTCCGATGCTGCTATTGCTGCCAGTGCGGCTGTTACTGCCAGTGGCGCATTAACAAAGGCGAATTCCGCCAGCAGTATCGCCAGCTCAGCAAGCGGTGCTGCTAATGGCGCAAGTGATCAAGTTGCCAGTCTTGCTACGGCAAATCCTGACAACCAATCACTTGCATATCTTTCAAAAACCGCCTCTAGTGCAACGGCAGTAGCCTCAAGTTATGCAGTTGCTGCAAGTTCAGATGCTGCCTTTGCCAAACAGGCCGTTGCGACTGTCAATGCTGCCAACACAACTGCGTCTTCAGCAGCGGCCGCCGCCAAAGCTGCCAGTGCTGCAGGAAAAACCGATGAAGCAACCTCACTTGCCAAGCAGGCTGCTGATGCTGCCGCTACCGCCAGTCAACAAGCACCAATTGCAAACTCCGCCGCTGATAAAGCGCTATCTGAAGCAAACGCTGCCTCTTCAGCAGCAGAAGACGCTTTAAATGCGGCAAAATCAGCGGCAACGATTGCTGGCTCAACCAGTAGCACTGCAGCTGCAAAGAGTAATGCCAGTCTAGCTGCGGACACAGGAAGCAAGGCATATGACAAAGCTAACCTTGCATCGACGGTTGCCAATAGCGCCAGTGCCATTGCAAGCACTGCAATTGAGACCGCAACTTTGGCCAAAGCCGTGGTTGACAAAGCTGCAAGTGCTTATCCAACAAACGAATCGCTTGCAAAGCTTTCTGCAACCGCTTCGACTGCAACATCGATGACCGCTAGTTACGCTGCATCTGCTTTTGCTAGCAACTCACAAGCAAGTGACTTAGCAGGTAAAGTAAAATCGGCAAATGATACGGTCATTTCAGCGGTTGCGCAGACTAATGCTGCTCTGGCCGCGAAGAATTTACCAGATGCCAGTTCTTACGCTACGATCGCCTCTAGTGCTGCATCATTGGCAAGTCAACTAGCAGACCAAACGAGTACTGCAGCATCCAATGCATTAGCATCAGCACTTGCAGCTAGTGAAAATGCCAAAATTGTCACCTCGGCAGCAAGTGAAGCTGCCAAACTCTCCGCAAGTTTAGGCACGACTACCGGCAGCACTGCAGCTGACAGTAAAAATGCCAGCCTGGCTTATACAGCAGCAACGTCGGCTTCGACTGAAGCAAATAATGCTAGTGCAATAGCCAAAACAGCCAGCACGACTGCAAGTTCTGCTAATGCTGCGGCTTCCGGTTTTGCATCTTCATTCCCTGATAATGCTTCTCTTGCTAGTTTGGCAGTTAAAGTAGGACAGGCAGCTAGCTTAACTTCAAGCTTTGCTACATCTGCCAGTGCTTTTGCAAGTCAGGCTAGCGATCTTGCAACCCGAGTAAGTGATGCAAACTCACAAGCACAGGAAGCAGCGAATAAGGTAACTAGCGCTGCCAATGCCGGTGATGCCGCTGGCGTTGCTTTGTACTCGGGGCAAGCATCAACAGCAGCTTCGAACGCGACAGATTTGGCAAACCAGACAAAATCAGCTGCTAGTTCAGCAATGTCCTATGCATTGCAGGCAAAATCTCAGGCAGCCATTGCCTCTGACGCAGCAACTGTTGCTTCAGGGATTGCTGGCAACTTGAAGTCTGCCGCAGCAGGTGATGCGGGAGTGGGTAGTACCGTCGCACGGTCAGCATCGGTTGTCGCAAGCACTGCATCGACTGTTGCTAACAATGCCAGCACCATTGCAAGTAATGCCAGTGCCGTAGCGCTTTCTGCTAAAAATTTAACTTCAAGTGCTGCAAGTAGTTTCCCACAAGACAGCTCGTTGGCGGCTTTATCGACAACGGCTTCTAGCGCACAAGCTGTTGCTTCGGATTACGCTGCAAAAGCCAGTTCGGCTGCTTTTGCCGCAAGTAGTTACGCAGGCCAAACAAGTTCTGCCAATGAAGGTGCCAAACGTGCTGCTTCCTTAGCAAATGAAGCGCTAACGGCAGGGCAAAATGATGCTGCCGCAAGGTTTGGTAGCCAGGCAAAAGATGCTGGAAATTTGGCTAGCTCACTGGCAGACAATGCAAATACAGCGGCAAGTCTTGCCCAAAGCGAGGCCTTACAAGCTAAGTCTGCAGCTGACGAAGCTTCTAAAGCCGCACTTTCAGCTCAAGGTCGGGTTGCAACGCTGGCGTCAGACACAACTAAAGATACAAGTGCAGCCAGTGACAAGGCCAGCGCGGCAAGTGTGGCGGCAAAATCTGCTTCAACTGTTGCTAATAATGCAAGCACCGTTGCAAGTACCGCCATCAGTGTGGCTAGTTCAGCAAACAATGTAACCGCTTCGTTAACCGCCACCTATCCTAAAGATCCGTCATTGACCAGCCTTTCTGCAGTGGCTTCAAGTGCAAATAGCACAACCGCTGGATTTGCCAAAAGTGCAGCAGCTGATGCCGCTGCCGCAAGCAGTTTGGCTCAAAAAGTAGTCGCGGCAAACAAAGAGGCGAGCTTGGCAGCTTCACAGGCGAACAGTGCCATTGCCGGTGGTGATTTACAAGCCGCATCAAGCTTTAAAGCACAAGCTGTGACTGCTGCGTCTAGTGCAGCTGATCTTGCCAGTCAAGCAAACGGTTTGGCTAATCAGGCTTCGACAGAGGCAGATCAGGCTAATTCGACTGCTGCGATTGCTTCACAAGCTGCAAGTAGTGCGATTGAATTAGCCGGGAGCCTTGCCAAAGCCACATCCGATACAGCCGAAAAAGCTTCTAGTGTTGCCACTTCAGCCTCTGTTGTTGCAAGCGCTGCATCAATCACGGCTAATTCGGCTAAGTCAATTGCAGTCGCTGCGTCAAATAAAGCAAAGTCTGCTGGTGACGTTGCGGCTAGTGTTGCAACACGCTTCCCGAAGGATCAGTCAGTTGCCTCTCTAGCGACAGCAGCTGGCAATGCGGTTAGCTTGGCTTCCAGTTATGCGGCAGGCGCAATTGAAGATGCCTCATTGGCAAGTAGTTATGCCACTGCCGCTTCACAAGCAAATGGCGTTGCAAGTGAAACTGCATCCCTTGCAAATAGTGCCTATGTGAATGGCAATATTTCGGAAGCTTCGTCATATGCAGCAAGTGCTTCAAAGGCCGCTACAGAGGCTTCTTCTGCCGCTGACAAAGGTAAAAATGCGGCTACCAAAGCATTGAGTGAGGCATACGCAGCCAGTTCTGCGGCCAATGACGCTGCAAGCATTGCAGTTGCAGCTAGCACCGCGGCTTCGAGTCTTGCTTCATCCATTACCAGCGGCAATACTGCGGCTAGTGATAAAGCGAGTGCAGCCAGTGATGCAGCGCGGTCGGCGTCGGTCGTGGCAAGTACAGCCTCTGTTAAAGCAAACTCGGCCAATGCTATCGCCAGCACTGCAAGTAGTGTCGCAGCATCCGGCTATCAAGATGCTTCAAACATTGCAACACGTTATCCTGGCAATCCTTCACTAACCAGTCTTGCCACCGTGGCATCTTCTGCAAATAGTGAAACTGCTGACTTAGCTAAATCAGCAAGTTCGGATGCATCTGCTGCAAGTAGTTATGCAGCGATTGCCAGTGCGGCGAACAGTAAAGCTGCTTCTGCGGCTTCAAGAGCTAATACTGCGCTTGATGCTGGCGACCTTTCCAATGCCTCAAGTTTAGCGGACCAAGCATCGATTGCAGGCGTGACAGCTTCTTCGGCGGCTGACAAGGCAAACTCGGCTGCAGATCAAGCACTAAATGAAGCAAACTTGGCAAGTGAAAAAGCAAAAGTTGCCGTTAGTGCTGCTGCCACGGCGCGTGATGTCGCTTCTAAAGCTGATGCCAGTGCAACTGCTTATACTGCCAGCTCTGCAACCGCGATTGCGAACAATGCAAGCGCAATCGCCAGCAATGCAAGTAGTGTCGCTGATTCTGCTTATCAAGAAGCCTCGGCTAAAGCAAGTAACTATCCGTCAAACAACTCATTAGCCTCACTGGCTAAAACTGCTTCAGACGCTAATAGTGTTGCCGCGAGTTATGCTTTGACGGCTAGCGCTGATGCATCTGCGGCAAGTAGCTTTGCCGATCAAGTCAGTTCAGCAAATGCCACTGCCAAAACAGCCGCTGCTCAGGCAACGGCAGCCAGTCAACGTGGTGATCATACGGCTGCCCAAAACCTGAATAATCAAGCATCTGCCGCAGCTGACATTGCTTCAGAATACGCGGACAAGGCAAATGATGCCGCCGGTAAAGCATTAAGTGAAGCAAACAAAGCAGACTCCGCAGCCAGCCAAGCCGTAAGCGCAAATAATCGGGCAAAGCAGATTGCGGATACGGTTTCCGCAGCCAATGATCAAGCTTCATCTAAAGCTAGTCAGGCCAGCGAAAGTGCTTTATCTGCTTCTGTCGTAGCTCAAGAAGCTTCCGCCACTGCAAATAATGCCAGCGCTATTGCCAGTGCTGCTTCTGACACGGCTAAGTCTGCAAATGCAATTGCTTCAAGTGCTGCCAGCCGGTTCCCTGGCAATGATTCTCTGGCCAGCCTTGCAAAGACTGCCAATGATGCAACGATTCAAGCATCAAGCTATGCCACTCAAGCCTCAGCTACTGCCGGCTCTGCTGTCAGTCTGGCGAAAGTAACAAGTAGTGCCAATCTTGCTGCCAGCAAAGCTGCTTCCCAAGCTAACAGCGCTATTGTAGCTGGCAATATGTCTCAAGCTTCGACCTTTGCAAATCAGGCTTCAAACTTTGCCAAAATTGCTAGCTCAGCCGCCGATGCTGCAAGTAGTACAGCTGATGACGCCATGAGCGCTGCACTACAGGCTAAGGGTCAAGCAGCTATCGCCTCAAGCGCTGCAGATGATTCAAAACGTTTGGCGGGCAACATCGCAACACTAGGTGATCGACTTGTCAGTGATGCGACCAAAGCCGCTGATCGGGCAAAAGCAAGCGGCGATATCGCTGAATCAGCTGCAGTCAAATATCCAAGTGACACAGCCATTACGAGTGCAAATAATGTCGCTAATCAAGCAGCTGACGAGGCTTCAGACAGTGCAGACAGTGCTAAGTCGGCTGCACAAAGCGGTGACATTCCGGCTGCATCAAGTGCCGCTGCCGAAGCTAAGAGTCATGCTAGTCAGGCAAGTATTGCGGCTGACTTGGCATCAAGCTTAGCGGTGGTTCATGACAAAGACGCTAAGAGCTATGCAGCGAATGCCGTTAAATCGGCTAGTTTAGCTAGTTCCAGTGCTGATGTTGCAACGGCAGTGGGCAGTCAATATCCTGATGATCCGACAATTTCTCGTGCCAGTTCCGTAGCCCAACAAGCTGCAAAAGATGCATCACTTGCAGCAGATGCGGCAGAAGATGCTGCCGCTCGCGGTGATGACGCAAGTGCCTCAAGTGCCGCTGATATTGCCAAATCTGCCGCTGACCAAGCGGATGCTGCTGCCAAAACAGCACTTAAAACAGCAGATAGTATCGCGGCCGCAAAGAAAGCGGCGGCAACTAGTTTTGCTGGTGATGCTGCACAAGCGGCTAGTCAGGCAAGCTCAAGTGCAGATGTTGCTACTTCTGCGGCAACCAAATATCCGGATGAGCCAGAAATTCAAACTGCAACAGATAGTGCATCTGCAGCAGCGGCTAAAGCTTCAAGTGCTGCAGATACAGCCAGAAGTGCAGCTCGAACCGGTGATGATATTGCGGCTTCTGTTGCTGCTTCTAATGCCAAAACCGCAGCTACCGAAGCCAGCACCGCGGCTGCTAAGACAAGCGCTGCTGCAAAAGCGAAAAGCACGGCTGCAAGCAGTTATGCCAATGAAGCAACTAAGGCTGCCAGTCAAGCGGGCTCCAGTGCTAATGTAGCTGGAAAAGCAGCAACGAAGTACCCGAATGACTCATCAATTGGCGCGGCAACTGAATTGGCTAAGTCAGCAGCAGATACGGCTTCGAGTGCAGCTACAGATGCTAAGCGTGCCACCCAAGCCGGCGATGATGTGACTGCTTCACAAGCTGCAGATAGCGCCAAGAGTGCCGCGATAGTTGCCAGTCAGGCTGCTTCACAAGCGAGTGACGCGGCTAAAGCAAAAGCAACGGCTGCATCAAGTTTTGCCGATGATGCTGTCAAGGCCGCTGGTCAGGCGGGCTCCAGCGCTGATGGTGCCGTATCTGTTGCTACTAAGTATCCTAATGATCCAAACATCAAAGCCAATACGGATGTTGCTACGTCTGCAGCCGATATTGCCAAGAGTGCTGCAACTGACGCTAAGAGTGCTGCACAAGCCGGCGATGATGCCAAAGCGTCTTCTGCCGCTGCAACAGCTAAGAGCGCAGCAATTGTTGCCAGCACCGCTGCTGCCAAAACAAGCGATGCAGCCAAGGCAAAAAATGTCGCAGCATCAAACTATGCTACTGATGCTGCTCAATCTGCAAGTTTAGCAAACTCAAGCGCTCAGTTAGCTGAAAGTGCTGGGGCAAACTATCCTGAAGATGCTGGCATTGCAGCAGCAACCAGTCTTTCAAGATCTGCTGCTTCAACAGCAACAAGCGCCGCCAATGATGCCAAGTATGCGGCGTTAGACGGTCAAGATGACGCGGCGAAGTCTGCAGCAGAAGTAGCAAAGTCAGCTGCAACCGTTGCTAGCGATGCTGCCGCAAAAGTGATTGCAGCAGCAAAAGCTAAAGGCGATGCCGCATCAAGCTATGCCAGTGCAGCTGATCAATCAGCTAAGCAAGCCAGCTCCAGTGCCGATCAAGCGGGTTCTGCGGCAGCGAAGTATCCGGAAGATCCGGCAATCAAGAGTTCAGCTGACCTAGCGAAGTCTGCTGCTGATGACGCGGCTAAATCCGCGGCAGCAGCCAAGGACGCAGCTAAGTCAGGTGATGATTCACGGGCATCCAGTGCCGCTGCCGGTGCGAAGAGTTCTGCTGATTTGGCAAGCTCTGCTGCAGCAAAAGCGGCTGGAGATGCGAAGGCTAAGGACGATGCCAAAGCTCAAGCTGACGCCAAAGCTAAAGGTGAAGCAGCCTCAAGCTATGCTAGTGCAGCTGATCAATCAGCCAAGCAGGCCAGCTCCAGTGCTGATCAAGCGGGTTCTGCGGCAACGAAGTATCCAGAAGATCCGGCAATTAAGAGTGCTACCGACCTAGCGAAGTCCGCTGCTGATGACGCGGCCAAATCCGCGGCAGCAGCCAAGGATGTAGCTAAGTCAGGTGACGATTCACGGGCATCCAGTGCCGCTGCCGGTGCTAAGAGCTCAGCCGATCTGGCAAGTTCTGCTGCAGCAAAGGCAGCTGGAGATGCGAAGGCTAAAGATGATGCCAAAGCCCAAGCTGACGCCAAAGCTAAAGGTGAAGCAGCCTCAAGCTATGCTACTGCAGCTGATCAGTCAGCCAAGCAAGCCAGCTCCAGTGCTGATCAAGCGGGTTCTGCCGCAACGAAGTATCCAGAAGATCCTGCAATCAAGAGCGCGGCTGACCTAGCGAAGTCCGCTGCTGATGACGCGGCCAAATCCGCGGCAGCAGCCAAGGATGTAGCTAAGTCAGGTGACGATTCACGGGCATCCAGTGCCGCTGCCGGTGCTAAGAGCTCAGCCGATCTGGCAAGTTCTGCTGCAGCAAAGGCAGCTGGAGATGCGAAGGCTAAAGATGATGCCAAAGCCCAAGCTGAAGCAAAAGCTAAAGGCGATGCCGCATCAAGTTATGCCAGTGCAGCTGACCAGTCAGCCAAGCAAGCCAGCTCCAGTGCCGATCAAGCAAGTTCTGCCGCAACGAAGTATCCAGAAGATCCTGCAATCAAGAGCGCGGCAGATCTAGCGAAGTCCGCTGCTGATGACGCTGCCAAGTCTGCCGCAGCAGCTAAGGATGCAGCGAAGTCGGGTGACGACTCACGGGCGTCCAGTGCCGCTGCCGGTGCGAAGAGTTCTGCAGATTTGGCAAAGTCAGCTGCTGATAAAGCTAAAACTGCTGCTGCAGCGCACACGCCAGGTTCTGATACTGCGAAACCGACTCAAGGCGATTTTGCAAGCACGGCTCATGCCGCAACGACCGCAGCCGACTTAGCTGCTTCAGTTGCAGCTAAAGCGGCCAGTGAAACGGCAAGTTTTGCTGATGGTAAACCTAAGAATTCTTCGTTAGCTTACTTGAAGTCCGACGCGATTAACGCGGCGAACATTGCTGCCAGTGCGGCTAAAGACGCTGCTTCCTTTGCGGCACTCAGTAAGGCTGCGCAAGAGCTTGCACACGATTATGTTGATCCGAATAAAGCAGCTCAAGCACTTTCCTACGCTGCACAATATGCTTCATCAGCGACTGCGGCGGCGGATAAGGCCAAGAGTGCTGCTACCCGGGCACAAACTGATCGTGATCTTGCCGAACAGATTGCCAGTCACGATGTGGATACCAAGGGTGTTAAAGATGTTGACGGAACGTCTAAAAATCCAAAAGGCCAAGACGTAGGACGCCAAGACGTAGGACATTCTGAACTAGGTGCAAACTCAGGCAGCCAGGACAACACCGTTCATACAGTTGCTACTGACACCAGCGTTGGGGATAAAATCAATCCTGGTACAACTGCTGACATCATCGCTAAAAACGGAAGTGGGCAAACTAAAGATGGAAGTGGACACACACTTCCGCAAACTGGTGAAACCGAAGAAGCTGCCTTGCTTGCACTAGCAGGTATTGTACTGATGGGGACACTAGCAGCCATGGGCAAAAAGAAGCATCGCGAAGATTAATTAACTGAAAGGAAGCCATTAATATGAAGACTAATCAACATCCAACCCGTGCAGCGCCTTAGGGTGTTGCTAAGAAAACTTTTGCCAACTTGATCGTTAACAAAGGGGAGCGCTGGAAAATGCTCCAATCAAAAAATTGTCGAACGGTTTTTGATTTGGAAATATTGCGCAAAGTAACAAGTTTGATCTTTGCTACAGGAGCATCGTCAATTCACCAATTCTAGAGACAACCGGCTAAAGCGATTTTCTGGGTGATACGCGTTTGGCTAATACAACTAAAGATTAATCGAGTCATTTTTTGGAATTCGTGAAGGTGACATCAAGATGATGCAGATGTAGATGAAAAAGGGGTGTTTTAATTTGAAAAGCAATCAAGGAAGTGGGCCTGATAATACCAATCGGATTCAGATGAAGCGCACACATTTCCGCTCTTGGAAAAAAGGAAAACGGTGGCTCTTTGCATCATCGCTTATTGTCACGGTCATTGGTGCCGGCGCCTTAGAATCGGGCAAAACTGTTAAGGCTGATTCAGTCACACCGGAAACGATTCGAGTGGCAGCCGCGATTGATCAAGTGGGAACGCATGAACAAAAGCCGGCTGCTCAACAAGAACCGGCACATGCTCAAGTGAGTCAAGCGTCGGTAAGTAAGCCGGTGGTGGCAGCTAGTTCGGCGGCAACACCAGCTGTCTCACAAGCAGCACAACCACAATCCATCGCGTCAGTGCCTGGCGTTCAATCGGTCGCCAATCGTGAACCGACTCAGATATACCAGACAGTCACTACGTCCAGTGCTGTATCGTCACCATCCTCAGCCACCACGTATGCACCAACCGTCTCGCCTGCTAGCGCTTCGGTCACGACTTCAAAAGAAACGAACCAGAACAGCAAGCAGTCGCTACAGACGCAAGATATTCAGGTTCAGGCAAAAGAACACTTTGATCCAGCTGTTGCTTTGCTTGGTGGAACTGATAGTAAAGGTAATGTGCTGAGCCTTGATGATATTAATCTTGTTGGGACGGTTAACACCGGTATCCCGGGCACCTATTATTTACGATACGAATACATTGACCCTTACACGCAGGAAAAGCTTGGCAAGAATGTCCGCGTTATCGTGAAGCCAAACACGTTAGCTCAGCCTCTAGAAAATCAAGTTAATCAGACCTCAGCATCGAGCCTGGCTGCGACCCCGCTTGAATTGAGTGATGCCGCATCTTCAGCTCCTTCACTGGCTTTGGACGCTGCTGCGTTATCCAGTGCTAAATCGGCCTTGACGTCATTTGCTAAAACTGATCAAGGCAGGATTGCGTTAAGCGAAGCAGCAAATAAAATTACATCGGGTGTTAATTTCCTGAGTGCCGCAACTTCACTTAGCAACGACCCCAAAGTAAAAGCGTTTCAGGCGCAACTTTCCGAAGCTGTTGCCACGTCCGATGTTGCCTTGCAAAAATCGCTGGTTTCGTCTTTTAACGCCACAGCTGAAGGTAGTGCATTGGCATCATTGGCGAGTTTTGAAGCTTCGGTTGCTAGTGATCCGGCGCTTCAATCAATGATGTCATCGCTATCGTCAACTGCAGAGGCGAAATCTGCTGCCGATGCTAGTGCAACTTCATCATTCATGGCAACTGCTTATGGCAAACGACTCTTGGCTGATGCATCATCTGCTGCCTTTGCAGGTTCGTTGGCAAGCGCGGCTGCGGTTTCATCGTTTGCCCAAACCGAAGATGGCAAGCAAATGATTGCTGCTTTGTCCTCGTATGCAACAAATTCCGAATTTGCTGCCTTTAATACGGCACTATCCTCTGCTGTTGCCGCTTCAAACACAAGTCTTGCTCAGTCTTTGGCCACATCCTTTTTCGCCACTTCGCTTGGATCGGCCTTTGCTCAGGATATGGCACGCTTTGAAGCAACAAATTCCTATAAAGCCATGCAATCAGCAATCTCAGTGGCTCAAGACAGTGTGGCTAAACAGTTAAGGTCAACGTTAATCGCTTCCGCACAATCAGTGGTTAAAGCGGACACTGGGTTTAGCTTAACCGGGGTTTTAGGTGGCATTACCAACTTTATATGGAACGCGGTTTCGTGGTTAGCTACCAATATTAATCCAATTCGTTTAATTCCTAATTTAACCGGACTTGGGCAAGTGGGTGAATTGATTGAATCCGTGATCGGCGGAACTGTTGGTAGTGCGTTTTATGGAACCGTCACAACGGCGGTAGGTGGCTTTGCGGCATGGTTTATTGCTGGCGTTCCGGCAACGGTTCTAGATTCAATTGTCGGGATTATCCCGATCGTTGGTTGGATTGCTAACGGTGGTAACGCTGCTGAACTTGGTTGGGTTGGTGGGATTACCGGTTGGCTAACCGGGATTGTCGGCTCAACAGTTGGTGCTTATTACGGTGCGACCATGGCGCCAGGCCTTTCTAAAGATGGAAAAGTTGACGCCGTTGTCAGTGGGGTTGCATTAGGGTCAACCATTGGCGGTCTTATCGGGCACACGCTCTCAAACTGGCTGATTTCTTACACCATCGGCATGATCGTCTTCGGTATTGCCGGCGTCATCGTTGTTGCGGCCGGGTTCCTCGGACTGGGACCCATTGTCAACCCGTTGGAATTTATCCTCCTTGGTTGGGTGACGCCGTTGACTGACACGATTGCCAGCTTGATCGGTTCGCCAATCGGTGCTGCAATCGGTGGGATTATCGGCGGTATTGCAGGTTGGTTGCTCCAGTTAGTAGGCGTGAAACTTAACTTACCTGACGCTGCCGGTGTCCTCAAAGGGGTTGCACAATTGCCGGGTATTTCCGACTTGATTGGGACCATTGCTAAGATCTCTTCTAAAGCAGGGAAACTGGTCACCAAAAATCTTGTCATTCGGGCTAAACAATCCTTTGATCCTAGCGAGGCATTAGTCAGTGCCACGGATGGCGATGGTAAGGCGGTCGATATTTCTGATCTTTCTATCGATGGAAGCGTGACCGTCTCGATTCCGGGAACTTATATCCTGAAGTACTACTTCACCAATGCCGCTAATAATAATGAAATCGTTGAACAGCAAGTATACGTCACCGTGACGAGGTAAAAAATATGCATGCAAAAATTGAACTCAAAAATCTGACCCTGAGGAAAAATGAAAGTTTCCAGCCAGAAGCACTTCTTGTTGAGGCGACTGATTCCTCAGGTCATCAGGTTCCGTTAGAAAATTTCCGCATGTCAGGTGAAGTAAAGCCTTGGATTCCAGGCGTTTATCCAATTGTCATCAGCTTTACTGATCCTGAATCCAACCAGCAAATTGAAAACAAAGCATTGGTCACTGTTATTCAATAAGGCTGATCAGTTCGTTTTTCTGAAGACTACAAGAGGTCAATTTTTAAAGTCGATTGGCCTCTTTTCTACATAAAATTGTCCCAATCGTTTTTTTAAAAACGATCGGATTCAAGACACTGAAGTCTGGAGGGTATGGATGATGAGTAGGCAGAAACAGTTGCAGTCCGCGTTGTTGGGCCGCCATGGCAAATTCAAGACAGCTAAAGTTCGCGGAAAATGGATGATGGCATCAGAGGTTGTTTTGTCTTTTTCTGTTTTGGTCGCATTTAGCTCACTACATCCTGTGACTGCCTCCACAACGGCTAATGAAGAGCAGCCAGCAACCCATACAGCCACAAGTTCAGTTGCATCGGATCGTGCTTCTCCCGACATCACCTCAGTAGCTTCCGGCAGCAAAGATTCATCACCACCGGCTAATAGCTTCGAAGCTAACGGCGCCCAGCAAAAAACGGTTCAGCCCTTGGAAACCATGAAGACGGCGACTGCGAATAACCCAGAGGCGGAAGCCAAGGAACCGGTGTCAGGTGATCAAAATGAAAAGCACGATTTAACTGCGGCTGACCCAAATACGAATCAGTCGCCCAGTATCGCAACAGCACCCGTTACCATCGCCCAAAAATCTTCTTGGACACCGGAAGAAAATTTTCTGAATGCCAATGACTCGAACGGACAGGCAGTACCAATCGATGCTATTCAAGTCATCGGAACCGTTCATCCAGCGATCGTAGGTACCTATTTCGTTCAGTATGCTTTTACTGATGCCCCAACCGGCAAAGATGTGGCGCAATTTTCTTCTGTCACCGTGACCAATCAAGCTAGTGCAATTGATGAACGGCAGATAGGCGGGGACGTCTTGCCGCCAACACCTTCAGAAACAGTGGCTGCAATCAAGACAAAAGACACTTTGTTAGCTAAAAAATCATCATGGACACCGGACATCAATTTTGTGAGTGCTACTAATAGCGATGGTGCGTCGGTTCAGCTCGAAGATATTTCGATAACAGGTACGGTTAATCCGGCTTATGAGGGAACTTATTTCATCCGCTTTAGTTTTATGGATCCAAAACTGAAACAGCTGATTGCAAACATGGCGAGGGTAACGGTTGTCAGTAGTCTGACCTCGAAACCGAATCCGGATGCTTCGGGGATGTTAAAGGTGAAAAATCTATCCTCTTTTTTCCCGTCAACATCCAATTATCCAAGCGCTAAAAATGTGTATCTGCTGGATGATCCGAACTTCAAACCGGATGAGGCTGAGATTGTCAGCTACTTTCATCAATATGTCAATGAATTGCGGGCTTTGAACGGACAGTCGGCGTTGACACTTTCGGAACGCGATACAAGTCGGGCACAACAACGCGTGCGGGCGATTGTTGAAGATTTTAATCATGAAGCCGTTAGTCACGCAACGGAGAACATCGGTACGAACACTGGCATTACGGATCATATGCGGTCTAATCAGGAGATCGCATATTACATGGTGATGGCCTGGTATGACGAGACCGATAACCCGGAGCCGCTTGGTAACGGACATTATGGGCATCGGGCGAATTTAATTTATGGCGGGCCGTCAATGGGCGTGAGTTTTTACCGTCCCCCTGCAGGTAGCGCTGAGTTTAGCGATTATTATGCCTTTGAAGCGCCTATTTACACCGACTTAGGCCTTTACCTTAAAGCAAAAGCAATGGCCAACTCGTTAACGAATCCTACCAGTATACCGCTACCTAATATTTCTTTTGTGTATGTCAATGCATCTTTGCTAGCCGAACTCCGCAGCTATCTGAATGCATCACCTTTGGGACAACTTGATGCGACTGCGAAAAGTAATGCGAAACCCAGCTTATCAATAGCATAGTCGCAGAACGTTCCTGTAAGATTAAGGTATAATGATGCCCGCAGTTCTAGAGATTTTAACGATGATAGTAATCAAATACGGTTTCTTTTGATAATTCTCACGAAAAAATTGATCGAGTTAAGTATATGCGTGAGAGGATTCTTATTCGACTTATGATCTACAGAGGAGGACAACATGGGAATTTTTAATCGAAAAGAGCAACCGGAGACGCCGGATGTGCTCAACTCATTAAATGAACGCCTGAGCGAAAACCAGCAACGGCAGAAACTGGGCGGGGGAAATCAGGAACTTCAGCAGGAAAATACCGGCGATCAGCAAAAAGACGAGCCTACAACGGGCAAAACCTTGTCGCCAGAACAGCTTGAGCAACTCAACAGCGCGGCCTCTTTAGCCACTGAAATTCTGAAACCGGCAACCGGCAGCGGCCGTACTTGGTCCATGAACATCTCTGGCGGGACTGAATTAAATTTTGCCAATGATCAACTGACTGTTTATGTCAAAGATGAATCAGCTTCAACAGCGCAACTGCAACCAGCCACCCCATCTAAAGCCATCGCAAGCCAGCCACAAGCAGCCGCTATGCCAGCCCAACCAGAGCCGGCCGAGAAAGCTGATAAAGAATCACTATCAGATCCCAAAACGGTTGTAAGTGATAATACGGATGCAGCAACAGCCAGTCAAGCTGAATCGGCAAGGCAAACACCAGCTGCGGCAGGGGCAAGTGTATCCCAGCTTCAGGCAAAAGCACCAGCCAAAGATGACGATGCCAATACAGCTTCACAAATGAATCCGCCGACAGACAACACTAACTTAACCCGCGGGCCTTATTACGAAGCGCAGAAACAAAATAGTACTTTAATTACGCAAATAGCCGTCCTTCAAAAAATGAACACCCGCCTGGCTTCTCAAATCGAACAATGGCAAACTTATCGCACAAAAACGACGGCTTATTTGAAAGAACTTTCTGCTAAATATAAAGCTGTCCTGGCCGAACATGAAAAAGATCAGCAGGTTGTCAGCGAATTTTCGACTTTGCATCAGCAGCATGAAGAACTCAAGGCTCAAAATGAATTGTTACAGACACAAGTTGCCGATTTGTCCAGTCATCTGGAAGCAGCGGTGTCCGAGCGTGATAAAGCCCAAGCGGCAAAAGAAGCATTGCAAAACGAGTTAAGTAAGCAAATCGTTGCCACTCAAATTGCCGAAACAGATCTTAAGCATGTTCAGGCCGATTTAGCCGCGGCAAAGCAAACCCAGCAGGAGTTGCAAACGGCATTGTCTGATTCTGAAGCTAAGGTGGCGCGGCTATCTGAATTATCTGCTAGTCAGCCAGTTGCCGCCGATGCTGAAACCCAAAAGAACGTGGCCGCACTAGATCAAGCCGGGGTGTTCCCGTCAGAAGATGCGCCGGTTTTTGAAAGTGATTTTCCAGAGGCATAAGGTACGTATCTTGGACTCAAGGTACGACCATTAAGAAATGGGGGACTATTGGTGAACTATTTTGTGAATGAAAACATTTTTTCAATGAACTCAGGAACCGAGTTTTCAGCAGCGCAACGATTACGACTTTTCAAAGATCATGATGTACCTGCTAAAATTTTGACGCGCAACTATAATCCGTTGTTAATTGACGATTTAAAACGCGTTAAATTAACCCAGTCAGATGTTTTGAACATGTATGATTATTTTCAGGAAGCGACTTTTGTAGAACCGCGTGATATTGATATTCGCTATACCGAAGTAATTGATAAGTTTGATTATCATATCGTTGGGGTTGATGCTAATGAATCCCAGATTGTTCATCATGGCAAAGTCGTAGGCAAGGCGTTGGTAGCGCCAGCGACAGTCGGTTTGGTGGGTTCATTGGAGTATTACAATGACATGAACGCAACCGTGGCTAAAGATGTTTGGGATCGGCGTGGCTTTAAATCGTCAACGCAGTATTTTCATCCTGATGGCCAGCTCGGACCACAGATTTTTTATAATCCAGAAGGTGCTCCTAAGCTTGAGATTGTCCGGATGAATGTGAATGGGACGCTCATGAATACCATGTATCAGCTGCTTGATTATAAAGGCCGAGCATGGCGGTTCAATTCGGAAAGTGAGCTCTTTGTTTTCTTCATGAATGAAGTCGTGGCTGCCGAGCCAAGTGTGTTAATAAATGACCGCCCATCGTTGATTAATGAGGTGGCCGCAGTGACGGGCGCTAATGCTAAGTGGCAATACCTGCACAGCGTTCATACTCACAATCCGGAACAAGTCGGTGGTTCAAGAAACTATGTCGATTATCTGAAGCCGCTGTTTGCCACGCACGCCAATGATTTTGACGGGATTATGGTGGCCACTGACGAGCAAAAGCAAGAAATTGAAAAATTCTTCCACTTTAAACATGTCATGGTGGTGCCTGACAGTTTTGCAGAAGCACATGATTTAGTGCCGATTGAAAGTCGTGATCGCAATAAAATTGTCTATCTCGGCCGCATCTCACCGGAAAAAGAGCCACAAGAAGCCATTAAAATATTTGCCAAAGCACGTAAAAAGCTTCCGGATTTGCATCTGGATTTTTATGGTTACGTCTCTGACGAAGCAACAAATGAAAGCATGGTTGCGTATAGTAAGGAACTTGGTGTCGATACCGCGATCCATTATCATGGTTATCAATCAGAAGACGAACTCGCTAAAGCGCTTGGAACCGCCGCCGCGATGTTGAGTGTCTCATCATCTGAGGCGTTTGGCATGAATATTCTTCAGGCATTGAGCTATGGCGTACCGGTCATCGGATACAACGTAAAATATGGGCCTAAACTGTTGGTTGAAAATGGTGTCAATGGTTACCTGGTACCAACAGGTGAAAGTAAAGCTGCTGCCGACAGTCTGGTGAAATTGTTGACGAGCACGGAAGCAGGACACACGTGGCCGGAAATGGTTCAAGCAGCTTATCGACAATCACAAACATTTAGTGCCGATGCTGCCTGGAAACAATGGGAAGCGCAACTTAGCACCGTCCCAAATCTTTTTCTTCGCTTAGATAGGAGTGCCGAACGATGATATTTTTTATTAATTCCAGTTTTAATCAAAGCAACTCGGGAATTGAACATGCCCAGTTGAAACGGGCTGGGTTATTTCGTGATCACGGTGAACCGTTTAAAATGATTTTTCGTGAGTGGAACCCACGACTGCACGATTATTTACAGGCAAACGGTGTCAGCGATGACGAAACTTTAGGGATGTTTGACTATTTCCAAGCTGCTGAAGAAGTGCCAACCAAGATTTTGCATGCCGAGGATATTGACTTTGGCTTGGATCAGCTTAGTTACCAAAAAGAACCGGAACAATTTCGCTATCTTGTGCTGCGTGGTCAACAATTTGTGGCAAGAATTAATTATTATCGTGATGATCCAACTGAACGGGTCAGTTCGGTTGAGCAATTCGATGCTTTCGGCAATCTGTACCGGGTTGATTTTTACGATTTTCGCGGTTTCTTGTCCTTGTCGCAATGGTATACACCTGATAATAAAGTCGGCACGGAGGTCTGGTATAAGGTTGACGGGCGGCCGGTGCTTGAAACCTTTAACAAGTATGATGCCAAACAGACTTTTACTAAAACCGGCTGGCGGCTGACCGAAGACAATGGAGCGGTGTATCTCTTTTCGAATATCGACGAGTTGACAGTTCATTTTTATAATCGTTTGAATGAGCAATATTGGAACAATAAACGCGCCAATATCTTTATTGTTGATCGATCGCATCTTGGTGACTGGCAACTGCTGCACTTGAGGCGTCCGGCTTATACTGTCTTGCATTTACACAATTCACATGCAGGTGACGCGCAAGATCCGATGCACTCGGTCATGAATAATTTTTATGAGTATGGCTTGATTCACGCTAATGATTATGATGCGATTATTTCCGCCACAGAAAAGCAAACACGAGACGTTCGTGCACGCTTCCAACCTAAGAGTAAACTCTTCACAATTCCGGTCGGTGTCATTCCGGATGAACAGTTTGCACGTCCAAAAATTGCCATGGCGGATCGGCAGCAAGGTAAAGTAATTGTCACGGCCCGGGTTGCACCGGAAAAGCGAATTGATCATATTATCGAAGCGATTGGCATTGCTAAAAAAGAGGTGCCTAATATCTCATTAGATGTTTATGGGTACGTCGATCACCGCGACAATGATGAGGCAATGACCAAGATCAATGCCGCCATTGAAAAGTATCAGCTGCAAGACGTGATTAAACTGCATGATTATGTAAAGGATGTTGGCGCGGTGCAACGCGAAGGACAAGTGTATGCGCTGGCGTCGGTGATGGAAGGCTTTAACTTGTCGTTGATGGAAGCGATCAGCAATGGGCTCGTTGGCGTCACTTATGATGTGAACTATGGCCCTAATGAGCTAATTGTTGATGGTGAAAATGGCTTTGTTGTGCCATTTGATGATATCAAGGCCATGGCGGCTAAGTTTGTCGACTTATTCAAGCATCCTGATAAGCTGCAGCAGATGTCAGATCGCTCTTATGAACTGTCAGATCGTTATTCTGAAGCAAACGTTTGGCACGCATGGGAAGCGTTGTTAGAAGATGCAAAAAAGAAGCCCCTGCCATTCACTGAAGAAATCAGTAGTGGTATCGGTGATCAGCGGGTGAAAGATAACGCATAATTTGGGTAGAAAATCGTGCGTTGAAGTCTGGTCGTCTCAGTTTGACCGTTAGCAATAAAAAATAGGGCCTCTGGAGGTGTGTCTCCGGAGGCCTTTTGAGCTTTAAACATCAGTTGGAAACTTCAGCCCCACTAATGTTCGTAAATGGAATAGGGTCGTGTTCACGTCACGTGCCAGTTCCAACCATGTTTGATAGCGAAGGCGATTTTGGGGATCGTTCGGCGTTTCTAGTATTTCGGCAAAAGCAAGTGCCTCACCCGTCAATCGGTTTTCATAGGTGATCGTGTTAAGCAAGTGATTTTGACGATCTGCATCGTAATGATTGATCAGCCGCAGTTCGGTAATGTTGTCGATGACGATCTTTTCACGTAAACCATAAATTTCAGAAGGCATGAACGAGTCGGTGGTGATACCAATATGAATGGTGATATTAAACGCCGGATAAGTTAAGAAAATGGTGCCAAGCCCGTCTGCACCAGTGTTGATGGCGGTGGCGAAATAGTTTCCGTTACTCGGGTGACCAAAAAGCGAAAACGCAGCATACAAAGGATACAAGCCCAGCATTTGCAGGGCACCTCCTGCTGACTCGGGGGTAAACCCTTGAAGCCGCTTGCCAGCCAAAACATCATCATAACCGGGAAATTCCTGCATAGCGGTAAATGTTGCTCCTTGGATGGCAGGCAGTTTGCGCACCGCAGTCAGGATGTTTTGAAAATTAGGCATGTGTAATGGATACGCAGCCTCAAAAAAGTGTACTTCTGGGTGAGTGCGAAGTAACTGCTCGACTTCTTTGAATTCAGTCGGGTTCGTGAGCGCCGGCGGTTGAACGATGACATTTTTCCCGGCTAGGATTGCTTGTTTAATTTGGGGAAAATGGCGCATGTTAGGCGAGCTTGAACTGATGAAGACAGTTGTGAAATTTGGACTTTTGAAAAACGCATTAAGATCGGAAAAAAAGACGGTTTCCGGATGCTTTTCCCGGATTGCTGCCATTTCTCGCGCTGTTTCTGTGAACGCTGCAGTTAATTGCCACTTTTCTGAAATGTCTGCGGCGTCAATGAATTCCAATGCATTCTCATTACCCCCGATGATGCCGTATTTCAGCATGCTAATCTCCTCCGCGTGTTGAATTATTTCTTTCATTATAACTAGGGAGTTTTTGATAATAAAGAAAAGAGCATCGTTTGCTGTGATAATTGCATTATAAGCGAGGAAACATTGATGTAAGTCCATTTTCTAATAGAAATTTTGGTTAATCTTGTTACTCAGGAAAACGATTGTTGATTGTAATGATTTTAAAGACATAGTTCGCAGTATTATTTAGGTATATCAACTGAAAGATTTCATAGTGTTGCCAAATTAGAGGGCTGCTCCGAAGCTTGAAGAAGAAAAGCTGTTTCAAAAAAAGCCAGGTATCTTGTATGTCGTGATGGGTAAAAAAAGACCGAAGCAGCTTGTTTTTTCCAGATAACACTGTTATGATCGAGGCGATCATTGAGATAACACTGTTATTTTGAAAGAAGATGAGAGAATGGCCGACAGAAAAATCGATACAGACCAGCGAATTATGGACAAAGCTATCAGCATGATTAACGAACATGGGGAAGAATCACTTTCATTAAGAAAATTAGCACAAGGAATCGGATTAACCACAGGTGCATTTTATACGCACTTCTCTACTAAAGAAGAATTACTTCAAGCGGTGACGGTTCTTTTATCACGTCAGGAACAATCACGGATGGCAAAGAAGCTGCAAACAGTTCGTAAACCCGAAGAACAACTGCTTACTGTTGCTTCGATTTTACTTCGACAATTTAAAGATGAACCCAATTTGATGCATTTTCTATTTTTCAATCCGATTGCGCGCAATGTCCTGAAAGTTGATAGAGGAGAGTTTGCATTTTACGATCAAATGATGCAAATGGTGGAAGCAGTGATTCAAAAACGTCACCTGAGCGTACAACCTAAAGATTTATTTATTCAGTTGTGGGCATTTATTCAAGGTTATGGTCTGTTACTTGATAGTGATGTAACAGAATACGATGCGGTATTGGTGCGCGAAACACTTCTGCGCTTATTGGAGGCATAAAAATGTCAAAATTTGCAATTGTTTACTGTCATCCATATGACAAAAGTTTCAACCACGCGATTTTGCTGGCAGTTTGTCAAAACTTATCGAATCGCGCTATTGGTTATACGATTCTAGATTTATACCATGACGGATTTCAGCCAACTTATGATCAAGAAGAACTAAGCTTATTTCATTCTGGGCAGACACACGATCCTCTCGTTAAAAAGTATTTGAATACCTTAAAGGAAGTCGATGGCCTTATCATTGTGACGCCAGTTTGGTGGAACGATATACCCGCGATGCTAAAAGGCTTTATCGATAAAGTTATGAAGGAAGGTCCGGGGTTAAGTCATGTGGTTACTAAGCGTGGTGTTAAGGGATTGCTCACCAATCTGAAGCATGTTTATGTACTAACAACGTCAACCTCGCCAACTTTTTACTTGCGCCTTTTTTGTGGCAATGCTTTGCAAGGGGTTTTTATAAAACATACTTTGAGACAACTCGGAATCAGGCGTGCTCATTGGCAGAACTTTGGTAATATCACGCATTCATCGCTAAAACAGCGCCAGAAATACTTGGAATACGTGACTGAGGAGACGATTAAATATTGAGTTTTACAAAAGACGGCTTAGCATTATCAATTTGACAAGTTCACTTAAAGCACTTTTTGAAACCACAACATCGATACTTAAAATAATTGCTTCCCAAAGTTTGTTGATTTTGTTATACTTGAACTTGTGTTTTGGAGAGTTGGCAGAGTGGTAATGCAACGGACTCGAAATCCGTCGAACCGGCTAATACCGGCGCGCAGGTTCAAATCCTGTACTCTCCTTATAAGATAAGTTCATTTTTATGCGTTACGCTGGGCTTAAGTCTGGCGTAACGCTTTTTAATTTCTTACTTGATAAAATTACTTGTTAAGAAAATCAGAGTTACTAACCTTTGTATAAACAGGCGCTGTCTGTCGTGCAATGATTTCCGCAAACTTGTATAATACAGGTACTGCTAAAGCAAGGGATGATCGACACTTGAAAGTTTCCATTAAAAAAGTACCAGCACTTTATGATTTACTTTATGGTGCGTTTGCACTTGTCATGTTGATTGCGGCTGTCATTACGACATTGCCAAAGGGGTTTTCATTCACCGGCGTGGGAGCGACATTGATGTCTTGGGCGAACCATCTGTGGTGGCTGACAATTCCAGGTATTATTTTTCATCTTTTGTCGTATTTTTCCAGTCATAATCAGCGATTGTTGCTAGTCGGCAATCTTGTCGGAATCTGTGCGTTTATTGCTTTTATTTTAATTCCGAACTACAGTGTCTTTGCGCTAATCGGTTTGCTTGTTGCCATGGTGTTCGTGCTGGCAGGGGCGAATCGCGCTCAACGCATGCGTAAAGATTCGGAGGTGTCATGATGCCTTGGTTGAAGCATAAAAAGGATGACGAACCCGAAGTTGGCATTGGTGACCATGACTTCAGCCAGTTTGTCAAAAATGCTCGTCGTGATCCGCAACGATTTAAGGCGGTGCAATCCGTTTTTGATCGACTTAAGCGGAGTCCGCGCAAAGATAACAAGCGTTCAATTAAACGTTAAGCTAAAGTCTTGCTGAGAAGCAGGACTTTTTTTGAGCGCGAGCCAGCCCGGTTTCTGGGCTGGCGAGCGCGTTATGGAGATGCTGCCAGCTTTCCGGCAATTGCTGACATGAAGGCCATTGTCACCTTTTGAATGCCATCTAAATGAAACTGATGTTATTGTGTTTTTATCTTACACACATGACATTTTTGTCACGAATTAAGAAAAATATAAAGACATCACAAATTATTGAGCGGTTTTAATTGATTCGGCATAATATGTTTAACGAAAAGGAGTGATGATTCGATGAAAAAAGTGGTTGGTATAGTTGGCGTACTCGTACTTATTGTTATTGGCTTTTTCGGCTATCAATATTGGAATAGTACGTACAATGGTGTTGATGCTTATGCGGTGGTAATTGAAGGTAAAAAAGTGGCCTCGAAAAATGAAGATGGCTCACTTTACAAGGTCAATGGGAAGCAATACTACACATATGAATACGAATTAAAATGGGTGACGAAGAATGGTCAGACTCGGAACTTAGGCTATTCATCTGAAGAATCAGCTAATCCCAAGGCGTTAACACCTGGCAGTTACGTGAAAGCCAAGGTGGCACAAAAACGGGTACTGACCACACCTCAACCGGTTTCGGAGCAGGCACTTCCGCAAACAGTTAAGGCAAAATTAAAATAGATCCTTTGCGTCATAAAAGAGGCGGTCAAACTGCACTTTACATTGTGCAATTTTGACCACCTCTCTTTTTATGCTTCAGTCGGTAATTTAAGTGCGCCGTCTTCAGCAAGCTTGCTTAAAATGCGATAAAGCAGCTCTTCGGAAAATTCGCGTGATTCTGCCAGCAAATAACTGTAAGTATCGGCAACACCGGGATCAGGTACCCTTGCCAGCCACTTTTGCAGTCGTTCATTGACTTTATCATCGGTGTAAAGTTCAGAAACCAGTGCGTCGGTTTGTTGGCTGATGAGTGCTCGCAATGCCAAGTTTTCTGCCATGTTCAGCTTCCTTTCTAATTGATTACTATTATACCTAGCCACAATTTTTAGGCAAAGCCTTTTCGCCTCTTTGCATTCGGCGGCACCTAGGCTAATATAATAAGCATGATATTACCTTGGTTAGAAACCCAGTCGACGCTAGATTCTGCGCGCCAACTGTTGGGCATGAAATTAAGTTTAGGCGCTTGTAGCGGTTTGATTGTTGAAACCGAAGCTTATCTTGGTGCGCGCGATCAGGCTGCCCACGCATTTAACCATCGCCATACCACGCGTAACCATAGCCTTTTTCTGGCGGCTGGTACCGTTTATGTTTATCGAATGCGACAATACTGCTTGTTGAACATTGTGACTCAGCCGGTTGATGTCCCAGAGTGTATTTTAATTCGGGCACTGGAACCGATCAGTGGGCTGGCGACCATGCAGACTCGCCGCAAGCAAATAGGCATCGGCTTAACCAACGGACCGGGCAAATTATGCCAAGCACTAGCGATTGATAAACAGCTTGACGGCACTGTGTTGAATCAGAGCGGGCTGAGCTTGGCACCAACTGATCATCGCCCCCGTAACATTGCCGTTGGACCGCGAATCGGTATTCCTAACAAGGAGCCGTGGACAAGCGCCCCATTGCGGTTTTACGTTGCAGGTAATCCGTTTGTTTCAAAAATACCGCGGCGTGATCAGGATTTAGAAATGAGAGGATGGCAATCATGAGCCAAATGAATATGTTAGATGCAATTGGTGACAAAATGGACCAATTAGATTTTGACGGCGATCTTAGCCTGAACTGGGATAAGGACGCGCATGTGATTGAACTCGAAATCACAATGACGGCTGAAAGTGAAGCCGGCGTTGAAGTGGAAGACCAAACGGGAACAACCGTTGATGATGGCCTGGTTACCTATCAAGATGCCATTCTTTTTTATGACGAAACGCGGATGCACGGCGCCGACTATGCAGATGATTATCTGGCTATTTTTGGATTTAACGGCAAAAAAGGGATTGACGTGGCGACTGTTAATGCTTTGTTCATTTATTTACAGGATCTGCTTGATGACGGGCAAAGCGACTTGATGGATTTCGTGGATGGCACTTCCGATGACGATACATTTGCCTTGAATTTCGATGAAGCGCGGTATGAAGCGATCTTGGCTGAACAGCCCGATGCCGATAATCGGATCTTTTTGCCGTATCCTAAGTATTAGTCATTTTTACGAACGCAAAAAGATATTGATAGGTTAAAAAACGAAGCTAGCTTTTTATTTTAATTGTATTAGGAGACCATATGAATAACGATTGGACTGCATTGACAGTGACGACTTCCACTGAAGCGGTTGAAGCTGTGAGCAACATTTTGATGGAGGCTGGCGCGGTAGGCATTCAGATTAAGGATGCGGCCGACTTCAAAAAAGAGACGATTGATGCACATGGTACTTGGTTTGATCCGGCGACCGTTCCGCATTTGGCAACTGGTGCACAGGTCATCGGCTATTTTGAACCGGCTACGTCACTAATTGAAAAGCGGGATCATCTTGCGTCACAAGTTAAAGCACTGGCGCAATTCGGATTGGATCCGGGTGCGGCAACAGTAACACTGGCTGACGTGCGCCAACAGGATTGGGCGGACGTTTGGAAAAAGTATTATCATCCGTTGCGTGTTTCGCGCTTCTTAACGATTGTGCCTAAATGGGAGCACTATACACCGCAGCAGCCTGATGAGTTGGTGTTGACACTGGATCCGGGAATGGCGTTTGGAACCGGCACTCACCCGACTACGCAATTAATGTTGTCACTACTGGAATCATTGGTACGCGGCGGCGAAACAATGATTGATGTCGGAACCGGTTCAGGCATCTTGGCTATTGCGGCTGAACGGTTGGGTGTCAGCCAGATCCTAGCAACCGATGTCGATGAGATTGCCGTCAAAAATGCCCAAGCTAACATTGCCTTAAATCCCGTTAGTCACATTACCGTGAAGGCTAACGATTTACTGCAAGGACTAACGGTTTCGGCTGACTTGATTGTCGCTAACATTTTGGCTGAGGTCTTAGTACCATTGATTCCGCAAGTACCGTCACGGCTAAACCCGCATGGCCATTTTTTACTGGCAGGGATTATTGCCGAGAAGGCCGACTTGATTCGGCAAACGTTGCAGGATAATGGCTTTACCATTGCGCAACGGCGGGATGCAGGCGGGTGGGTAGCATTTGATGCGGTATTGAAAGCTTAACGATAACTTGTTTGCCAGCATAGAAAAGGGGAGCGTGCGTGCAGCGATTTTTTACCGAACATCTTTTACATAGCCAACAAACCTTCACATTGGAACCGGCGATTGCTAAACATGCGATTAAAGTGTTGCGTTATGATGTCGGCGCTGTTTTTGAATTGGCTGATCCTAAGCACCGGGTTTATCAGGCTACGGTTCAGACAACAGATCCGCTGACGGTTGAGATTGGCCCGGAGATTACCAAAAATGTGGAGTTACCCATCGCGGTTGAGGTTGTTTGCGGCGTCAGCAAAGGCGATAAAACTGAGTGGATTGTCCAAAAGGCGACGGAATTAGGCGCGGCCAAAATCGGCTTTTTCAATGCTCAATGGGGAACTGCTCGGTGGCCGGCTGAGCGGATTGCTAAAAAAATGGATCGGCTTGCAACGATCGCCCAAAATGCGGCTGAGCAAAGTCATCGTAATTTAGTCCCGGAAGTCACGATGTATGCTAAGCTGAGTGATGTAGGGGACGATGCAGCCGTTAAGTTAGTGGCTTATGAAGAAAGTGCCAAGAAAGGCGAACATGCAGCTTTGGTTTCGGCTTTAGTGCCGCATCCTGCTTCATTATGTGTTGTTTTTGGACCAGAAGGCGGCATATCGCCAGCTGAATTAGCCTTATTGCAAGCACGCGGGTTTACGCCAGCCGGTCTTGGCCCGCGGATCTTACGTACCGAAACGGCGCCGCTATATTTGCTTAGTGCCGTTTCGGTTCTCACTGAGCTTGCTTAAACTAAAACTGAATTGATTATAAAGGAGACTAGCGCTGATGAGTCGTGTCATGAATTGGGTTAAAGTACCTCGCAATAAGGTTGTTTGTTGGAGTGTGCTTATAACTTTGATCGTCCCATGGGTATTTCCATTGTTCCATATTAGTACCGCCGTCCGGGTAGGGGTTCTGTTCATTTTAATTAACATGCTGAGTGCTTTGTGGATAGGCCGAACAATTCGACGGCATCATTTAAGCTGGTGGTGGCTGTTCGTCTTGCCAGTGCTGTTTACTTTAATGGTCTTTTTACGTTACAAATGGTATGCCTACTTCTTTGCACCGATTTATCTTCTGCTCGGCGTCTTGGCGATGGCAAAGGACTAGCATTTTGTCAGAGAATCGTTATAATTTAAGGGTAGTCTAAGAAAAGTTGTACCAAGCTGTGTATCAGTCTTCTTGCGCTGAGACTCAGCCATTATGCGCGAACTGACGCGATTAATGAAGCGTAACGAAGCGGCGATAAGCGTGTTGTCCCGATTAAGTCGGAACAGAACGTTTATCGCCCTTCTCATAATATCAGCGCAATATGCCGCTATGAGCGGAAAATTCAATACGACGCGATCACTGGCGAAGAAGTCGATTGGAAGGACTTCTACCCGCGCTGGCTCGCGCTCAATCATAACGCGCTTACCGGCGCAGAAGTCTGCGTGTAAGGACCTTGGTCGCAATGGCTAAGAGCGGGCCATCACGCCCAAGGCCGCTTACACTCCGACTTCTACCCGCGGCGCCGGTTCGCGCTCAATCATAACGCGTTCGCCAGCCCAGAAACCTGCATGTAAGGACCTTGGTCGCAATGGCCAAAGCCCGGCCATCACGCCCAAGGCCACTTACACTCCGGTTTCTAACCGGGCTGGCTCACGCTCAGGAGGGGAATACCATGGCCGAAGAAGTTGAACTTACCCAGCCGGATGTCATGAAGTTGTGTAAAGCTTACATGAACCCTGAACACTTGGCATTCGTTGAAAAGGCCTATAAGTTTGCCGCTTATGTTCATAAAGATCAAGTTCGCAAGTCCGGCGAGCCTTATATTATTCATCCCATTCAGGTAGCGGGGATTCTTGCCGAATTAAAAATGGATCCTGAAACAGTGGCTTCCGGCTACCTGCATGACGTTGTGGAAGATACAAATATCACGCTGGGCGATATTGAAGAAGTGTTTGGCCATGATGTTGCGGTCATTGTTGATGGGGTGACGAAGCTTAGCAAAGTGACTTATGTTGCCCACAAGGATGAGTTGGCTGAAAACCATCGAAAAATGTTGCTGGCGATGGCAAAAGACTTACGTGTCATCATGGTGAAACTGGCAGACCGCTTGCACAATATGCGCACACTTCAACATTTACGCCCGGATAAACAGCGGCGGATTGCAAATGAAACCCTGGAGATTTATGCGCCACTAGCCGACCGCTTAGGGATTAGCACCATCAAATGGGAACTTGAAGACCTATCGCTGCGTTATCTTAACCCGCAACAGTACTATCGAATTGCACACTTAATGAACAGTAAGCGCACCGAACGTGAAGCTTATATCCAAGAAGCAATCGAAGAAATCAAAAAGGCCTTAGCGGATTTGCATATTAAATATGAAATCTATGGCCGCCCAAAGCACATCTATTCCATTTATAAAAAAATGCGCGACAAGCATAAACAGTTTGATGAGCTGTATGATTTGTTGGCAATCCGGGTCATCACCGAAACGATTAAGGATTGCTATGCGGTTTTAGGTGCAATTCATACTAAGTGGAAGCCAATGCCGGGCCGGTTTAAGGATTACATTGCGATGCCTAAAGCCAACTTGTATCAAAGTATTCATACGACCGTTATCGGACCGATGGGCAAGCCCCTAGAAGTCCAGATTCGCACCGAAGAAATGCATCACGTGGCTGAATACGGGGTTGCAGCACACTGGGCTTACAAAGAAGGCCAGACCAGTAAAGTCCAGTACGATAAAGCCGGCAAAAAATTGGATATCTTCCGCGAAATTCTCGAGCTACAGGATGAAAGTAGCGATGCCGCCGACTTCATGGAAAGTGTTAAAGGCGATATTTTCACCGATCGCGTTTACGTCTTTACCCCAAAAGGTGATGTCTACGAGCTTCCAAAAGGCAGTAATCCGCTTGATTTTGGCTATTTAATTCATACGGAAGTCGGCAATCATACTGTTGGCGCCAAAGTGAATGGCAAAATTGTGCCGCTTAATTACGTGTTAAAAAATGGCGACATCGTGGAAATGCTGACGGCTAGCGGTAGTGCGCCTAGCCGCGATTGGATCAAACTGGTGTACACCTCGCGCGCCCGTAACAAGATCAAACGTTATTTTAAGCAAGCCGATAAAAGCGAAAACGCTGAAAAAGGCCGTGATATGCTTGAACATGAGCTACAAGAGGAAGGCTATGTACCAAAAGATTTTATGACCAAGGAAAACATGACCGGACTTATGCAGCGTCTGAACTTTCAAACCGAAGACGAATTAATGAGTTCGATTGGTTACGGGGAATATACGCCCAAAGTCATTGCTAACCGGCTAACCGAAAAGTTCCGTCATGCAAAGGCTGAAAAGGATCGTAAGGCCAAAGAGGCTGCCATTTTATCTAAGAACCAGAAAGTCACAACCGTTTCCAGTGAGAAACATCAGCCACAAACCCATTCCGAAGATGGTGTGGTGATTGAAGGTGTTGACAATCTGCTGGTTCATTTGGCTAAGTGCTGCATGCCTGTGCCTGGGGATGCAATTGTCGGCTATGTGACGAAAGGCCGTGGGGTCACAGTTCATCGCGCGGATTGCCCAAACGTTCAAAGTTCACGGGAAATGTCGGGTCGTTTGATTGACGTCCGCTGGGAAAATGAAGCGGTACAAAAGCAGCTCTTTAATACTGACCTTGAAATTTACGGTTACAATCGCAGTGGGCTGTTAAATGACGTTTTACAGGTTCTTAATGCCCAAACTAAGGCTTTAAACAACATCAATGGCCGGGTTGACCACGATAAAATGGCTGATATCCATGTCAAAGTCGGCGTCCGCAACCTTGCCCATTTGGATAAATTAATGGATGCTGTTAAAAATGTTCCGGATATTTATGAAGTGAAGCGAGCAAATGGGTGATGACCGTTTTATTTAGACAGCACTGGTGATCAGAAAGGCATAGATCTCAATGATCACGATCGGGTGCTGTCTTTTTATGCCAACAACATTCACAAACAAGATTTGATAAATAAAGGAGAAAAGTATATGCGCGCAGTGGTACAACGCAGCCTTGCAGCTAAAGTTACGATTGCCGGTCAGACAGTCGGTGCCATTGATCATGGATTTGTGGTTTTACTTGGTGTCGGGCCTGAAGACACATCAGCAGATAGTGACTATCTCGCCGAAAAAATCAGTAAATTGCGGGTTTTCAGTGATGATGCCGGCAAAATGAACTTGGCGCTAGCAGATGTCGGCGGGCAAGTCCTATCAATATCGCAATTCACACTGTATGCAGATACACGTCACGGTAATCGCCCCAGCTTTACGGGTGCGGCCAAGCCGGCTTTAGGGGAACAACTTTATGACACCTTTAATGCCAAGCTTCGTGATTTAGGCGTGACGGTCGCAACTGGCGAATTTGGTGGCGATATGCAGGTGAGTCTTACCAATGATGGTCCGGTGACGATTTTATTTGATACGGAGGCGAAGTGATGTTAGTTAACGCAATTTGGGATTTTGACGGCACTTTGTATGATTCTTATCCCGGGATGATGAAGGCGTTAGCGGCGTTGGTAACGGCTAATGGCGGTCAGATTAAACCAAAGACGCTCTATCGCCAGGTGAAAGAAACATCAATCAAACAATTTTTAACCGGCTTTGGGCAACAGGTAGGCCGATCCGTTGTTGATTTAGAGGCGGATTATCATCAGCGGGCGCGGGCGTATCTTCAGGATATTCATCCATATCCTGAAGCGCTGGCCGTATTGAAAGCCATCAAAGCCCAAGGTGGACACAATCTGCTTTTAACGCATCGTGATCGTAGTGCCTGGGAAATTTTGGCTCACGATCAAGCTGACACCTTATTTCTTGGCGGGGTGGATGCCGATTTGAAGTTACCGCGTAAGCCAGCACCTGATGCGATTCAATATTTACTTCGACGCTTCCAACTCAATCCCGCGGTAACGGCGATGATAGGTGATCGCTCGCTTGATGTGGATGCCGGTATCAACGCTGATGTTAAAACGATCTACTTTAATGTGGACGGCCTCAATGCAGCACCACAGGCAGATTATCAAGTCGATCATTTAATTGAAATTCCGCCGTTGTTCCGCAAGTAAAAAATTCAAATAAAGAGCCGCTCAATCAGCAATTTTTCATGCCTGATTGAGCGGCTATTTATATTCGATTTGCGCTATTGCCGCGGCAAACTTTCCGCCGATTATTGATGATGACCGGCTTTAAAGTAAGCATTTAAACCGTTAACAATATTGGTCGCAATTTTAGATTGATACGTTGGGTTTTTAATATACTTAAAGTCTTTGTCGTTATTGATATAACCCATTTCATTCAGGATGGCCGGCTGTTTATTATCGCGTAGAACTTCATAGTTACCAAATGCAACCCCACGATTTTCTAGTGGTAAGTCATCAAAAGCGTTGTTAACTGCCTTAGCCAAGGCGAGATCCTTTTTGCTGCTGTAGTAATAGGTGGTGAACCCGGAGGCAGAGTTTTTGGACGGGCTGGAGTCAAAATGGAAGGAGATAAATGCATCGGCATGGGCGTTGTTAGCAGTTGTCGGACGTGGCGCGAGGTCGACAAAGGTGTCAGTCGTTCGCGTCATGATAACGTTAGCACCAGCAGCCCGCAAAGCATTGGCAACGAGTTCGGCCGTTTTCAAGGTATAGGTTTTTTCGTAATCATGATTATTGTTAGCTGGCGCACCCGTGTCTGTACCACCATGTCCGGGATCCAGAACAATCGTGGCTTCGGATAGTTTCGTTGCCGCTTTTTGGGTTTGACCATTATTCGGGGCGGTGACGGTCCAGCTGGCAACATAACCCGATTTGCCATCAGGGGCAGTGACTTGATACCAATCGTCTTGTTGTTTGGTAACGGTCAGTTCAGTGCCTTTATCGAGTTTCTCGACGGATGGGGCATTGATACCCGCCGCATTGCGCAGGTTAGTCATGGTATTGGTGGTGACTTTCAATGCGGCCCCGCTTTTGGCTTGCGTCAGATTGGCTTGGGCAGGTTGTGCCAGATTAGTTGTCTGACCAGTGAGCTGGACACTGCTGCTAGTGATCCATGCCGCCGTATTGTTATAGGCAATCTGGGTCCAATCGCCTTCTTGATACACAACTTTGACACTATCGCCGGCATTAAGCGTTCCTAACTGCTTGGCATCCTGGCTGGCATATTCGCGAACGTTAACCGGTTGATTCACCGTGGCAACTTTCGCACTCGTGGTTGCGGCTTCGCTTTGATCGACTAACCATGAAGCAACCCAACCGATTTTATTGCCGGCAAGGCGCACTTGATACCAGGAATTTTTGGAACCGATAATGGTCAATTCATTGCCGGATTTTACCTGACCCATGATGCCATATGCCAAGCCGGGACCTAGCCGTACATTGACGCTCTCGGCTTTGACTGTCATGTATTGGGTGTTGGCCATCACACTGGTTGTTGCGGCACCAACGCCAAACAATAGCGCCAATAAGATCACCAGCGGCCATTTCTTAAGTTGTCCGATATGTTTCATGACAAAGCCCCACCATTCTGAAAAATCGTTATGTTTATTATAGCAAACCCGCTGGCAAAAGGGTGGGGAAGAAAAGCGACCTGATGCTTAATTCGTAGTTTTCAAAGCGGCGGTAATGCGCTGACGGATCGCATCATGCTGGCTGGGCTCATATTGGTACTGGGGATCACGCCAATAACTCGGGTCATACAACCATACTGGCTTGGCCAAACGTTCCGGCACCTCCGACTGGTAGCGCGGGAAGACATGGGCATGTAAAAAATGATCCGTATTGCCCAGAATGTCGTAATTGACGCGTAATGGTTCACACGCCGTCAAAATGGCATCGCCTAAAGTTGCCATGCTTTGCAAAAATAGACTTTGTTCTCTTTTAGACAGCTCATTTAAACTGCCGACTTCGCGTTTTGGCAGTAATACGCTGTAGCCCGGTAGAAACTGGACATCGCCAAAAACTGCAAAGCCACCGGGAAGTTCGGCCATGACCATTGAATTTTGGCCATCCAAGGCTGCTTGAATGCGATCATCTTGCCACAAAACGCTCACTCCTCATCAAATACTCATGTTCTTACCCATAAAGTCAGCGTACACCTGCTGATTTTTGAAAACAATGACAATTGTGCTCTTTCACCACTAACAGCAGAAAATCAGACTTTGGTAGGAGCCTGGATTAGAACCTTTGAATGATGATAGGATTATTGTTAGATTATAATATTAGAGACAGGAGGTTGGTTCAATGAGATTATACATAGAAAACATTCATAAGCATTTCGGGAAAAAGCCAGTTTTAAATGGCATGACGGCAACGCTTGAGTCAGGTGGTGTTATCGGACTCATGGGCCCAAACGGAGCGGGAAAATCAACGTTGCTTAAAGTATTGACCACTCAGCTAAAACCCGATGCAGGTTCCATCCAACTTGATCATGTTGATGTGGTCACCCATCCCGGAAAATTACGCCAGGTATTGGGCTATTTGCCTCAGCAAGTCCCTTACCAACCAAATGTGACCGCGTTGGATTACCTACGTTACATTGCGGCTTTAAAAGGCATTAAGCCCCAAGACGCTGATCAGCAGATAACAAATCTGTTTGTAACTCTGCATCTGGATCCTAAAAATCCGACACGGCTGCGGGATTATTCCGGTGGTATGCGGCAACGAGTGGGATTGACCGCCAGTTTGCTAGGTGATCCCCAAATTATCATGGTTGATGAACCCACCGTGGGCTTAGATCCGGTCGAGCGGATTGCAGTACGTAACCTGTTAAGCACATTGGCCCAAAATCGCATCGTCCTGATCGCAACCCACATCATTCAAGATGTCGAGGCCATTGCAAGTCGCCTGCTCATCGTCAAAGACGGCCAGTTTCAATTTCAGGGAACGCCGGCAGATTTTCTCCAAAAAGCAGCCGGACACGTTTGGGAGTATGTTCTTCCGCGTGGTGCTGCGTTGCCGAGTAGTCCTAATATCAGCAACATGTAAGAGCAAGCTGACGGCATTCATGTGCGGCAGATAGCTAAAACGGCGCCAGTCAGCGGTGCTCAAAATGTCACGCCAAGTTTGGAAGACGCTACCTTAGCCAACTTTGAAGCTAAGGCGGTGACCGATGCATGATGCATATGATCTTAACCGACTATCGGCAACGTTCGCGCCAATTTTCTTTTCGGCTATTGGCAGTTTTTGCGTTGTTTTCAGCAGTGTTGCTTGCACCCCGGCAAACCGGGAGTTTTCGGGTTTTGGTTTTGGATCCGCATTACTTTGCTCAGGCGAATAACCCGACGTGGGCACCGGTCGGAGTTGTTGCGGTCTTGACGTTTTTCTTTCCCTTCATTGGCTTGGTACTGGCACGGCAAGGCATGAGTCAGGATCGAGAAAGCGGCATTTTGTCGGCTTTTTTAACCGGACCGTTTAAAAAAATCCGGTATGTCGCCGGAGAGTTTCTGACAAATTGCCTTTTGCTGCTAACGATCTTGGTTTTCGTGATGATGGGCACATTAGCTATGATGGTCATTCAATACCCTGGTCAAGGCCTTCACATAAGTCAATTTATCGCGACTTTTGCCATACTCATTCCCGGTGTAGGGTTGATCAGTGCCTTGGCTGTGATCAGTGAAACGATTCCCGGTTTACGCGGTCGGTTCGGTACAAGCATTTTGATTATGCTACTCTTCATCGGTTATGCCATGATGATTGAGGCAAAATGGTATGCACAAGTAGTCGACTTTTCCGGCATCGTTTTGTTACAAGCATTATTCAAGCAATCGGCACTTGAATCGGGCCACCGTTTGACGAGCATGATGATTTTAGGGGGCAATGACCATCTGAGTCGTGCCGGCACCCATGATTTAGTCTTTCAGACATTGACGCTAACCTCAACGCAATGGTTATGTATCGGTGGTTCAGTCCTATTAAGTTTAATGCTGGTTGGTTTGGCTGGCTTATTCTTGGAGCGGCGGCCTTTAACACGGAGAATGACACATCAACATTCTGCGATGCGGATTACTTTGCCTGAGGCGGCTGCTAATGAAGCGGATTTTAATGCGGTTTCGATTCAGCACTTCAGTTGGCCGGCTTTATGGCGTCAAGCAATGAAACAACTGCTGGCATCTCGTTCAGTCGGTTGGTGGTTGATTCTTGCTGGCTTATGGGGCGCCAACTGGATCGCACCGACTTCAAGTCTTCGGAGTACGCTTTTACCAATCACGTATTTATGGGCCTTATTATTTTTCAGCCAATTAGGATGGCCGGAACAGCGAAACGGTTTAGCTAACTGGTTGACGACCATCAATTTTGCCAAAAAGCGACATTTAAACGTGACATTGCTGGTAGCGGTCGGCTTTTCAATTCTGTTAGCGTTGCCGACCTGTATACGGCTTGGGGTCACGGCCTGGCCGTTGTTGAGTTGGGCGTTGATGTTACCCGTTGTGGCGATGTTGCTTGGGTTTGTTACCAAGACCGGACAGTGGACGCAATTGATCGTAACCGTGCTGTTGTTCTTTGTCGTCGCGGGTCTCAGCGGTATTTTACCAGTCGCAACCACAGCAACCGGTATTCTGACCGGTGTCGGCTATCTGATGATTGGCGCTGCAAGTTTGGTTGGGTTAGAGTTAGCTGTTTAGTCAGTAAGTTACGAAAAGCGTTCCTGCCCCGCTAGAAAAACTAAATGCATCACTTCGAAAATCTAGGCGTACGCCGTTGACAAAACTTTCTGCAAACCGTATGCTTTAACCAATAACTAAGACCTGTGACGGAGTAGGATAGATCAATTTTAAGCGACCCGGAGATGGTGAAAGCCGGGACCGATCGAAAAGACACTCCTGAGGTGATCAAGTTCCGGAACGCCACCGTTATGGCAAAGTAAAACACAAGGTGGTACCGTGTCCGCACCCTTCGAGCAATCGAGGGGTGCATTTTTTTAGAGCGCGAACAGGAGCGCTAAGCAATCGGAGTGTAAGTGGCCTTAAGCCTAAATGGCTGGGCTTTGGCCATTTAGGCTTAAGGCCCTTACACGGAGATTGCCGCGACTGTAAGCGCGTTTTCGCAGTAGTATCAGCGGGGATGTGTCATACATACTCGCCTGCCGAGCCCAACAACCAACACAACCACCTACCACCAAGTTTCCGAGCGCTTTCAATCACCACCCACCCATCACAGTCTTAAGACTACAGGAGGCACCTCATGAATTATCAACGTCCAAAAGGCACAGCCGATATTTTACCTGGCCAAAGTGAACGTTGGCAGCAGGTTGAAGCTGTTGCCCGCAAAATTTTTGCCCAATACCAGTACCGCGAAATCCGCACCCCGATTTTTGAAAATGTTGATGTTTTTTCGCGCAGTGCCGGCGATACCAGTGATATTGTGACCAAAGAAATGTACACCTTCGAAGACAAAGGCGATCGCATGATGGCATTGCGTCCAGAAGGCACTGCCGGCGTGGTTCGCGCCTATGTTGAAAACAAATTATACGGACCTGAATACGCGAAGCCATACAAGGTTTACTACATGGGTCCGATGTTTCGCTATGAACGTCCGCAAAGTGGCCGCCAACGCCAATTCCACCAAATCGGCGTCGAAGCTTTTGGGAGTGATTCGCCGGTTTTAGATGCAGAAACACTAGCGTTAGCAAAACAGTTGCTAGAAGCGTTAGGCGCCAAACACCTTAAGTTCGTGATTAATTCTTTGGGCGATCCGGCAACGCGCAAGGCTTTTCATGCGGCATTGGTCGACTATCTGACGCCGTTTAAAGATGAACTTTCAGAAGATTCCAAAGTTCGGCTGGTTAAAAATCCGCTTCGTATTCTTGATAGCAAAGACAAACATGACCAGGAAATAGTAGCGGATGCGCCGTCGATTCTTGATTATTTGACTCCGGAAGCGCAACAGCATTTTGATCGGGTTAAAAGTCTGCTCACAGGTTTAGGCATTGAATTTGAAGTGGATGCGACAATGGTTCGCGGCTTGGATTATTACAATCACACCATTTTTGAAGTGATGTCGGATGATAAGGTCTTTGGCGGCGGGTATACCACGATCTTGGCAGGCGGACGGTATAACGGCTTGGTTGAGGAACTTGGCGGGCCGGAAACCCCCGGGATCGGATTTGCCATGGGGGTTGAGCGCTTGATGTTACTCATGCAAGGTGACCAGCAGCCGGTACAGCCGGATGCCTACATCGTCACCATCGACCAAGGTGCGGATCAGGAAGCTTTACAGATGTTAACCGCGCTTCGGCAACAAGGCTTTACAGGTGAGATGGATTACATGGGCCGTAAAGCCAAGGGACAGTTCAAAGCTGCCAACAAAGCCAACGCGAAATTAGTGTTGACGATCGGGGAAAGCGAACGAGAAGCGGGAACCGTGCAAGTTAAAAATATGGCGACCGGCCAGCAGAAGGCCTTTCCTCAAGCCGATGTATTGGCAGACTTTAGTAAAATTTATACACAAGTAACGGAGGCAAAATAATATGAGTAAACGCACCTGTTATGCCGGTGACGTCAATACCGACTATCTTGATCAGGAAGTCACACTAAAAGGATGGGTACAAAAGCGGCGCAGTTTAGGTAGCTTGATCTTTATTGACTTGCGTGACCGTGAAGGCATTGTTCAACTAGTCTTTTCCGAAGCAATTGATCGTGATGCACTGACAGTAGCTAATTCGGTACGTTCCGAATATGTCGTTGAAGTTCAAGGCGTCGTAAAAAAGCGTAAACCACAAGCGGTAAATCCGGAAATGAAGACCGGTGATATTGAAGTTGAAGTGCACGATATCACAATTTTGAACAAAGCCAAGACGCCGCCATTTTATATTGAAGACAACGTGGCCGTGACTGAAGAAACCAAGTTAAAGTATCGCTATCTTGATTTACGTCGCCCGGAAATGCAAAAGAACATTTTCACCCGCGCTCATATTATGCGGAGCGTGCATCACTATTTGGATGACAATGGTTTTATTGACGTTGAGACGCCGACTTTGACGGCTAGCACGCCAGAAGGGGCCCGGGACTATCTGGTGCCATCGCGTGTGTACCCAGGCAGTTTTTACGCCTTGCCGCAATCCCCACAGCTGTTCAAGCAATTATTGATGGGAGCCGGATTTGATCGGTATTATCAGATTGCGCGCTGCTTCCGGGATGAAGACTTGCGTGGCGATCGGCAACCGGAGTTCACCCAAATTGACCTTGAAACCAGCTTCCTTTCCGCTGAAGAAATTCAGGATATCACGGAAGGCTTAATCGCGCAGGTGATGCATGATGTTAAGGGGATTGACGTTGACTTACCGTTTCAGCGGATCACCTGGCAAGAAGCGATGGACAAGTATGGATCTGACAAGCCTGATTTGCGGTTTGACATGCAGATTCAAGATGTTTCCGATTTTGTGAAAGACTCAGACTTCAAGGTGTTTGCCGGAGCGGTTCAAAATGGCGGCCAGGTTCACGCCATTGTATTGCCTGGCGGGGCAGCCAAGTATTCGCGCAAAATGATCGACGCCCAACAAGATTACATTAAGCGTTTTGGTGCTAAGGGTCTGGCTTGGTTGAAGGTAACAGACGATGGCATTAGCGGACCGATTGCGAAGTTCTTTGGTGATGGGGCAGCATTAACTCAGGCTGTGGGCGCCCACACTGGCGATTTGGTCTTGTTTGTAGCCGATAAAGCAAAAGTCGTCGCTGATGCCTTGGGTTATCTCAGAACCCATTTTGGTCACGATCTCGGCTTGATTGATGAAAAGGAATTCCGATTCTGCTGGGTGGTTGACTGGCCGTTGTTTGAATATGATGAAGGCATTCAACGCTGGGTTCCGGCGCACCATCCATTTACGATGCCAAATGAAGAAGACGTGCATCTGCTCGACACCGATCCGCACGCGGCACATGCGCAAAGTTATGATATTGTACTGAATGGTTATGAACTAGGCGGTGGATCAATTCGTATTCACAACCGCGACATTCAGGAAAAAATGCTCAAGGCACTTGGCTTCACCCCTGAGCGTGCGCAAAAGAGTTTCGGCTTCCTGCTCAACGCGCTTGATTACGGTTTTCCGCCGCATGGTGGTTTGGCAATCGGGCTGGATCGGTTTACCATGTTGCTGACGGGTCGCGACAATATTCGCGATGTCATTGCCTTTCCGAAGAACAGTAAGGCCAGCGAACCAATGACAAGTGCACCATCTCCGGTAGCTGACATTCAGCTTAAAGATTTAGGGATTGAAGTTCGCCCTGATGTTGATCCGGAAAAAGAACATGAAGGCGACGAGAACCTAACCGAGTAAATCGACACTTTTAACGTCAAACAATTTAATTGCTGACAATCGAAACATCTCCGGCTATAATCAATAGTTGTGGAGGTGTTTTTTTATGTCAGATAAAATAAATCGGCCATCAAAAGCCAAATTGAAAAAACAGTTGTCACCAGAAGCCTACGCGGTGACGCAGGAAGCCGCAACGGAGCGCCCATTTACGGGGCAATATGACAACTTTTATGAAGATGGCATTTATGTAGATGTTGTGAGTGGTGAACCGCTGTTTTCTTCACAAGATAAATATGACGCCGGATGTGGCTGGCCCTCATTTACCAAACCCATTGCCAAGTTGGCCGAGCATCGAGATCAAAGCTTCGGCATGGAACGGGTTGAGGTTCGAAGTCCGCAAGCCGCCTCGCACCTCGGTCACGTGTTTACGGATGGTCCGGCTGCAGAAGGTGGGTTACGCTACTGCATTAATTCAGCTGCACTGCGCTTTATTCCGGTGGCTAAGCTTGAAGAAGAAGGTTACGGGAAGTATCGGCAGTTATTTGATAAGTAAACTTTAATAATCAATAAAGCTTGTCTGAATAGTGAGGTCAAGTTCCGTCTGACTTTGCACCGATTCATTGGCGTATGCCAGAGCTTGGAATTTGTGTGTCGCTCAATGGTTAAGATTTTGGGCGTGGGCGGTTGAAAAACGGGCTCATAGTTGCGGGGACCGCACATAAGGACTTGGGACCAAGGCCTGCCTGATACTGCTGCGAAAACGCGCTCACAGTCACAGAATGGAGTAGCATTACCTGTCCGCCCTTGTTATACTTGATCACGATATGATTAATGGGTGACAGGGAGCGGTTTTTGTAATGGAAGAAATTGATCGGCTAATTCGTCGGCATCAAAATTGGTCGCGGTTGTCTGCGGCCTTTTTTTACAGCATTTGTGTGGCAGTTGCGCTGAACATGTTTTGGGAGCCGGGTGGCGTTTTCGCCAGTGGTATCACCGGTGCGGCTCAGCTTTTGGCAACGATTGTGCGTAAGTGGTTTAACTTTAATATCGCGTTACCGTTTTTTTCGCTGGCAACGACTGACTTGTTTTCAACTGGGACGTTACTGTTCTTCCTGAATGTGCCGCTGTTTGTGTTGGCATGGAAGGCCATTGGACACCGGTTTACCCTGTTCACTTTCTTGGCGGTCATCTTTTCAACCATTATGATTCGCGTACTAGGCGTTTTGACCCCTTTGACAAAAGATCCAATTGTCTGCGGGATTTTCGGTGCGGTTGTCAATGGCTTAGGGACAGGCTTTGCGTTACGTAATAATATTTCGACTGGCGGGATTGATATTCTCGGCATTGTATTGCGTAAACGGACCGGACGCACAGTGGGAACGATTAACATTATGTTTAACGTCCTCATTATCTTTTTTGCCGGGTTCGTGAATGACTGGCCACATGCTTTGTATTCAGCGCTGGCAATTTTTATTAATGGCCGAGTTATGGACTCGCTGTATACTCGTCAGCAACGGTTGCAGGTCATGATCGTGACGGCGCGGCCAAAACAGGTGGTGCGGGAAATTCAAGGCTCGTTAAGACGCGGCATTACGATTGTGCACGATGCAGAAGGCGCCTTTCATCACGAAGAAAAGACGATTCTTTTCACCATTATTTCCCGGGCCGAGATGTACGATTTGGAACAAGCGATGCGTCACAGTGATCCGTATGCGTTTGTTTCCATCACTGATTCAGTTAAAATACTTGGCCATTTTTACGAGCCTAAAACGGATTAGCGAACATACACAAGATTGGAGTCGGCAAGATTTTTGCTGAAAACTCACTTTACTAGGCGGAATCAAAATAGTAATTGATTGTAAGCATGGCCGATGTTATACAGATCGGTTTGAATTCAAGGTTATCTTGATTAGGGAGGTCGTTTAATGTTAATCGGTGCCAACGTGAGTATGAAAGGCACGAAAATGTTGTTAGGCGCAGTTGAAGAAGCTGCAAGTTATGAGGCCAACACGCTGCAATTTTATACCGGTGCGCCGCAAAATACGCGTCGTAAGCCAACTAGCGAGATGAGAATTCCTGAAGGCTTGGCAGCGATGGCTAAAGATGATATCAGTCACCCAGTCATCCATGCCCCTTATATTGTGAATCTTGGGAACACAAAAAAACCGGCCAACTTTGAATTTGCCGTTCAATTCATGCAAGAAGAAGTTGCCCGGGCTGATGCACTACATGCGTATACGATGCCGTTTCACCCCGGCGCGCATGTTGGTGCCGGTCCTGAAGCGGCAATTGCTCAAATTATTAAGGGTTTAAATCGCATTATTGATCCTAACCAACATGTCACGATTGCGCTTGAAACCATGGCGGGAAAAGGCACTGAAATTGGCCGTTCATTTGAAGAACTGGCGGCGATTATCGATGGTGTGACTTATAATGAAAAGCTCCGGGTCACTTTTGACACCTGTCACACGAACGATGCCGGCTATGACGTAAAGGACGATTTTGATGGCGTGTTGAATGAATTTGATCACATCATCGGCATTGATCGGCTTAGCGTCATTCATGTTAATGACTCCAAGAACCCGCAAGGCAGCCATAAAGATCGCCATGCAAATATTGGCTTTGGCACCATTGGCTTTGAGGCCTTAAATCGAATTGCCCACCATCCAGCACTTGAAAAGCTACCCAAGATACTCGAAACCCCGTATGTCGGCCCTGATAAAAAACATCAGGTTCCACCATACGGGGCAGAAATTAAATGGCTTAAAACGAGTCATTTCCAACCAGAAGAATTACGCAAATTGATGGCTTAATGCGTCTCGGTATTGTCGAATTCATCAAGACCCATATGCTCCAAAATCAAGGTTGCTGTCTCTTCAATTGATCGGTGTGCGGTGTTAATCACCATGCAGCCGATTTTTTTGTATAGATCTTCAGCAAATTTAAGTTCCTGATTAACCTGATCGCGGGCTGAATAGGCTGTGTCCGGATTCAAACCATATTGAATCATCCGCTGCCGCCGAAATTCCATTAGGACCGATGCATCAGTAGTTAACCCGACAATTTTTTTCGGATCAACCTGCCAGATTTCTTCGGGAATGTGGGCATTGGGAACCAAGGGCAAATTGGCGACTTTCAAGTTACGATTGGCCAAGAATAAGGAAAGCGGGGTTTTGCTTGTCCGCGAAACCCCCAGCAATACAATATCGGCTTCCAGAAAACCCTTGGGATCTTTACCATCATCATACAAAACGGCAAATTCCATCGCCGATATACGATCGAAATAACGTTCATTAAGATCATGGACGGCGCCGGGAACATGGTTAGGTTCTTCATGCGTAATCGACTTAATGCCGCTCAAAATCGGTGACATTACGTCAATCGCAATGACCCCTTGATCTTTAGCATAATGCGTTGCTAGTTGGGCAAAACCGTCCGTAACAAACGTCATGATTGCCAGTGCGTTTTCCTTCTTGGCCTCATCAATGGCGCTATAAATTTTCTCTTTGGTGTGGATAAAAGGAAAACGGACATAATGTGCTTCAAATTCGGGAAACTGGGCTGCAACGGCTTGGGCAAGTCGCAATCCGGTTTCACCAACCGAATCTGACATAATATATAAATTCAGTTCTTGGGTCATAATGCCACCTCGCTACCTTAGATAACGCTATCATAGCATAATTTATTTACGAACGTGTAGCTAAGCCTATTAGGTAAGGGCATAAACGCTTCGGTGCCATTTTATCGAAAAAGACGGCTCACCGGCGAAACTTAAGCAATAACATTGGTTGTTTATATAAAAATCTGAAATCGCTTATTGACGCGTGGTTAACAGTTTTGTATACTAATAAACGAACTATTGGCTATGATATCCGTCAGTGGTTACACAAGTGTCGGAGGGAGGGATATCACATGGCTAAGACAGTTGTTAAGAAAAACGAATCTCTCGATGACGCTCTTCGGCGCTTTAAGCGCACTGTATCCAAGTCGGGTACACTCGCTGAATACCGCAAGCGTGAATTCTACGAGAAGCCTAGCGTACGCCGCAAGCTGAAGTCAGAAGCAGCGCGTAAACGCAAGAAGTATTAATAAAGGACTTGGTGAATAGTGGCTTTAATGGATGAGCTTAATGCTCAGATGAAGCAAAGCATGTTAGCCAAGGACAAAGTGACGTTGAGCGTTGTCCGGATGTTGAAGACAGCCTTGGTCAATGAGAAGATCAAACTCGGCCACGACCTTTCGGAAGATGAAGAAAAAAGCGTTCTTGCAACTGAACTAAAGCAGCGCAAGGAAAGCGTTTCTGAATTTAAAAAAGGCGGTCGTTCTGATCTTGTTGAGGCAACCGAAGCTGAAATCAAGGTTGTGGAACGTTTTCTACCAGCCCAGTTGAGCAAAGATCAGGTAGCCGATATCGTTGATGCAACCATCAAAGAAGTCGGTGCAACTGGCAAGCAAGACTTTGGTAAGGTTATGAAGACGCTGATGCCCAAGGTCAAGGGCCAAGCTGATGGTGCACTTGTCAGCAGCGTGGTTAAAGAAAAACTTAGTTAACGACAAAGCCGGTGTTAGCACCGGCTTTTTTATTGTGTAACCATAGGCAATTCTGTCGAGAGTCCGGCGTGCAGATCAACTTTTGAAGTTTAGGCATTTGAGGCAATTTGAACCCTGTTGTTTAAAGCATGAATGGTTGTCGTTAGTAAAATTGCCAAGCAGTTTGACGCCAGTTTCAACCTAAACAAACAGATTTAACAATTTTAAATGCAGCTTGATGTTGATGGTGTTGAAGCATCATGAGTCACCTTGTTCGATTACTAAGATAGAAAGCAAGAGCTGGCGGAGTGGTGGCGGGCTCAGTGGTGAAATTGGTCTTAAGCGGAGTGGGCTTCTCCGCTTTAGACCAAGGCCGAGCTTCGAAACCGCGGTCTTTGCGGGTTCGAAGTCGTGCCCACCACGTTCCAGCCCAGTCACCGCGGAGCCAGCTCGGAGTAACGGAAATCACTTAATTAGAGTAGAACCGAGAAAAAGTTGACACTTACGTCCGTTTAAACGATTCTGACGCTACTTTAAAAATATGCTAAACTAAGACCATCATTCAATGCTTAAATTATTTGTTAGGGGGCCAATATTTGGCACAGGAGACCTCAGAGAAAATTTTTCGGTTTAGTAATCCTGATATGGCAATTAACCTAGTTGGGATTAATGACGCGAATTTAACGTTAATTGAAGAAGGCTTGAACGTCCGGATTTCGCCGTTTGGGGACGAATTACGCATCAGCGGTGAAGCCGAAGCGGTCAGCTTGACACTACAGCTGCTTGAGGCGGCAACTAAGTTATTGGCACAAGGCATCAAACTGTCACCTCAGGATATTGCTAGTGCGGTTGCAATGGCAAAACGGGGCACGCTCGAATATTTTGCGGATATGTATAGTGAGACCTTGTTACGCGACGCCAAGGGGCAACCGATTCGGATTAAGAATTTTGGCCAGCGTCAATATGTTGATGCCATCAAACATAACGACATTACTTTTGGCATTGGCCCAGCCGGTACCGGGAAAACTTTTCTCGCCGTGGTGATGGCAGTTGCAGCCATGAAGGCCGGCCAAGTCGAGCGGATTATTTTGACGCGTCCGGCCGTGGAAGCAGGCGAAAGTCTTGGCTTTCTCCCTGGTGATCTCAAGGAAAAGGTTGATCCTTATTTGCGTCCGGTTTATGACGCTTTATATGCAGTTTTGGGGAAAGAACACACCGATCGCCTAATGGATCGCGGCGTCATCGAAATTGCGCCATTAGCGTATATGCGTGGTCGTACGTTGGACAATGCGTTTGCGATTTTGGATGAAGCCCAGAATACGACTCAGGCCCAGATGAAAATGTTTCTGACGCGCCTGGGCTTTGGCTCGAAAATGATTGTCAATGGTGATGTGACGCAAATTGACTTGCCGCATAATGCCAAAAGTGGCTTATTGCAAGCGGAACAGTTATTAAAAGGGATTAGTCATATTGCCTTCACGCAATTTTCCGCACAGGATGTTGTGCGCCACCCAGTTGTCGCCAAGATTATTGAAGCTTATGGCAAACATGATTTACAGCTGCAAAAGCAAACGAAGGAGTAAACAATGGATTTAGAATTTTACGATGATGATCACTTGCTGGATGACCAGCATCATGAGCTGATCCAGAAGTTGGTTGCTTTTTGTGGGCAACAGTTGGCGTTACCTAATGATACCGAAATGTCGATTACCATTGTTGGGGATGATGCGATTCAAAAGATTAACCGGGAATATCGCGATACTGATCGCGCGACTGATGTGATTAGTTTTGCAATTGAAGATGGCGAGGATGACTTGCCCCTGATGCCTGGCATGGCAAAAAATATTGGCGACTTATTCATTGATCCCTTGACTGTTCGGCGCCATGCCAAAGAATACGGCCACAGCTTTGAGCGCGAGCTGGGGTATACGGTGGTTCACGGTTTCTTGCATCTAAACGGGTATGATCATATTAAACCGGAAGATGAAGCCGTGATGATTCCGCTGCAAAAGAAAATTCTGACTGCTTATGGCCTTACCCGATAAGCAAATCGGCAAAAACAAGCATTTTATTCAAAGCGCCCGCCACGCGCTCGATGGGCTGCGCGTCTTTTTTGTCGATGAGAACAATTTCAAACGCGAATTTGTTAGTGCAACATTGGTGATAATTGCCGGGATCTGGTTAAAAGTGCCGCCATTTTCGTGGTTCGTTTTGATTTTGGCGATTTTGTTGGTATTTTTAGGCGAACTGCTGAATACGATTGTTGAGAATATGGTCGATTTCATTATTGGCGAGCATTACGATCTGCGGGCAAAGAAAATTAAAGACATGAGCGCTGGTGCCGTGTTGATCGTTTCTCTGATTGCGGTAGTTGCCGGCATTTATGTTTTTGGACCGCCGCTGTTAGCGCTTTTGAGGAGTTGGTGAATGTTGTCAGTTTTACGTACCGCAGCCTTAGCCGCACGTGAGAATGCCTATGTTCCTTATTCGCACTTTGCCGTGGGTGCAGCTGTTCGCGTGGGTGAGCGGATTTTTTCCGGGGCAAATATCGAAAATGCCAGTTACGGGCTGAGCAATTGTGCCGAGCGGAGTGCGATTTTTGCAGCTGTGAGCGCCGGGTACACCCAGTTGGATGAGTTGTTGGTCATTGCCGATACAAAAGGACCGGTAGCGCCTTGTGGGGCGTGTCGGCAAGTTATCAGTGAATTTTTTGCGGCCGATGCGGTTATTACCTTGACCAATGTGCGCGGCGAAACGGTTCAAACGACCCCGCAGGCATTGTTGCCAGGCGCTTTTTCGAAAGGAGACTTACAGGCTTGAGTGAACACCATTCTGGTTTTGTCGCGATCATCGGGCGGCCAAACGTCGGCAAATCAACCTTCATGAACCGTATTTTAGGGGAAAAGATTGCCATCATGTCGCCTAAAGCGCAGACAACCCGCAACAAAATTAACGGGATTTACACTACCCCTGACGCCCAAATCGTTTTTGTGGATACGCCGGGCATTCACAAACCTAAAAACGAGCTGGATGATTACATGGATAAGGCCGCGTTATCGACGCTTAATCAAGTCGATGCTATTTTGTTCATGGTCGCAGCGGATGAGCAAAAAGGGGCAGGGGATGCGTATATTCTGCGCCAGCTTGCTGAAGTGAAGAAGCCGGTTTATTTGATATTAAATAAAATCGACTTGGTTAAACCGGATGATTTATTGCCGCTGATTGAAAGCTATCAGCATGATTATCATTTTGCACAAGTCTTCCCGATTAGTGCCACGATGGGGAATAGTGTGGACGAGTTGCTGAATTCGCTGACGGGCACATTACCAGAGGGACCGCAGTATTATCCGGAAGATCAGCTCACAGACCATCCTGAATATTTCGTTGTCGGTGAGCTGATCCGGGAAAAAATCCTTGAATTAACCCGTGATGAGGTGCCGCATGCAGTCGCGGTGCAGGTAGAGCGCATGAAGGACCGTGAAGGCGGCAAACTGCAAATTGAAGCGTACATTATCGTTGAACGTGATAGTCAAAAAGGCATTATCATCGGCCGCGGCGGACAAATGCTCAAACAAATCGGTATCCGCGCCCGTCGCGATATCGAAAACCTGCTTGGCGATAAAGTTAACTTAAAACTATGGGTCCGGGTTCAAAAGAACTGGCGCGACAACAATGCTTATCTTAAATCATTAGGTTATAACATGAAGGATCTGCGTTAATGGTCAAACAAACACAAACCTTTGAGGGGCTGGTGATGTCCCGTCAAAATTATCGTGAATCCGATATGCTGGTCAAAATTTTGACGGATCAGTTCGGTAAAAAAATGTTTCTGGTAAACCGGGCCCGCAAGCCCGGTTTTACTTTAGCTGCTGGCATTTTGCCCTTTACGCATGCGGATTATATTGGTGAGGTCCGCGATTCTGGACTGTCCTACTTGTCCGCTATAAAGAGCCCGACGCAGTATCGACAAATCTCCAATGATATTACCTTGAACGCCTATGCAGCCTATATCTTCGGCTTGCTCGATTTAGCCTTTCCAGACGAGCGGCCAGTCGGCTTTTGGTTCAAACAAGTCAAACAAGCCTTGCATTTGATTGACACCGGCCTTGACCCGCAAATTATCGCCAATGTGGTTGAAGTGCAAATGCTTAAAGCTTACGGTGTTGAACCCAATTGGCGCGGCTGTGTCATCGACGGCCGCACTGATTTGCCACTGGATTTTTCAGAAAGCTATGGTGGCTTATTGTGTCAGCAACATTGGGACAAGGACCCGCATCGACTCCACGCCAGTCCGCGCGCCATTTTTTATCTGCGACGGTTCAGTACGCTTGATTTGAGTCAGGTCAAGCGAATTGATGTGAAGCCCGCGACCAAAGCCGAACTCAAGCGAATTCTTGATGTTATTTACGCAGATATGGTCGGGGTGACGCCAAAAGCTAAGCGGTTTATCGATCAAATGAATCAGTGGCAGGATCGGTTGCCGGATCGTACAAAGTCAGAAGATTCGTCCAATAATGATCGTCCGCATATTTAATTGATTCAACTGATTGTTTTTATTCCTCGTTGTGCTAAGTTATAAGTAAGCGGTTACAGATTTGAGGTGATGCCTCTTGCGGAAATAGTGACAACTTTAACCGAAGACAATAATCACTTAATCAATTTTGTGAGAGGGGAATTTTAATAATGGGTGAATCACTACCAAAAGCAGTCAAAGTTTGGATGGCGGCAAATATATTAGCAATCGAGTTTGATAATGGGCAAACCAGATACCTGCGATCACATAATATTAAGGATTATATTTCGGCTTGGTCACTTAAAAAAGGTAAAGGCAAACGGGTTAACTTGATTTTGCCTCCGACATGGCAGTGGCTCGGTTCAAATGCCCGCATCGAAAAGGATGGTTCCGTCATTCTATTTGAAAAGGATAGCTATACGCCACAAGAACTTTGGAATAACAGTAAGGAACGTATCGACTTAGTGTCGGGTGTGAATTGATACAAGCAACCTTAAGACCAATCTAGCAAAGAAAATTAAATTGGTGATGAGAAAAGGGTCACATTCGTTCCAAACTCCGGCAAGTCAGGAAAAGTTTGAGCTTGATGGAAATGGTTTTGGAACGAATGACCAAGCGATGGAGAATTCGAGCTTCCTAAATAAATGGAGCCGCACAGAAGCGACCGTACGCCAAGGAGTGGTGAACGGTCGCATTTATGTTTAGGAGCCAGTCGCGTGCTTGATTTAAGTCAATTCTAGCGTGTAAATGATCGCGCTAAAAATTTAACCGACTGTATACATTTATTTTACACAGCAGTGATAAGATAAAACTATTCCTATCATGCTAGCAATTAAATGTACGTCAATAAAAACGAAATAAGGTTCATGTCAAGCCGGAACACGCATCTTTAAAAGATACAAACTCCACCGAAAAATTTCTATTATTAGAGGCTTACTGGACCATCATCCACGTGTGAAAAGAGGCTTTTTACTTTGAAAACCTTCTTTAAGATAATCATAGCTATTAGTATCATTGTAGACATCTTTGTCATCGCAAAGACGGGATTTGGCAGTACTGCGACGCTTGGAACAATGACTGTAACACTGGCTATTCTTTTCATCGCCAATTTCTATGACAGAAGAGGCTAGATCTATGAACAGCAGCAAAGGGAAACAGCATGCTAATCATATTCTGATGCTAAAGGCACTTTCGGTTGAGATTGGCCATTTTTCGCTTAAAGATGTTAACTTAAGCATTAACGCTGGTGATGTTCTAGGCGTGATCGGTAGTAATGGTGCTGGGAAAACAACGCTATTAAAAACGATTATCGGTATTCTCAAGCCAACTTCGGGAACGGTCTTCATTAAAAAAGGCACTGCGATTTCTATGGCATTTGATGATGGTTACATTCCGGAAAGCTTGTCAGCTAAAGACATTGACTATATTTTTCCCAAAATCTTTAAACGCTGGGATCGTGAAAAATATAGACAATATATCGATAAACTAAAAATCCCCAAGCAAACTAATTTTATTGATCTCTCTAAAGGTACAAAAACCAAACTTGGCTTAGCAGTTTGTTTATCGATGAACGGCGATTTGGTGATTCTTGATGAAATTACCAGCGGGATCGATCCACTGACCCGGATTGAAATACTGAATGAAATAAAAGCTTATCAAAATCAAACCGGTGCCAGCATTATTCTCGTAACGCATATTTTAGATGATGTCATCCAGCTGTGTAATCGGTTTGTGGTTCTAACAAATGGCAGCATCACAACAGACTTCAGTTTAACCCCAGAAACAGACGAGGCTGTTCTTAAGTCACTTTTGGTTGCGAAGAAGTGGGGGATACTAAATGACAGGCTTTCTTATTAAAGACTTTATAATTGTCAAGAAACGAATCCTTAAACTCCCCGTCTTGATTTCTTTGTTTGGCGCTTTTCTGGTTGCAGTTTTCGTTAACAAAGACATTGCCGAGTTATTTGTGTTCAGTTCTTCTGCGCTTGCCATTGTTGCGCTTGAAACGCTTTTTCAGCTTGATAATCAAAGTCACTGGAAAGATTTTTTAGTGCCTTATCACCTGAATCCATTCAAGATTGTTGGTTCTAGGTACGTATTCTATGCAATCGCTTGTTTTGCAACATCATTTCTTGCCTTTGTGATGAGCCTTATCATTGAGATTATCGTACCGAAAACGTCACCGATGCAGTTATTTGGGATAACCGCGATCATTTTTGTTGTATGTTCTGTTTTTGGCATTATCTTACTTCCGGCTATGTACGCTTTTTCACAAAGCGGCCTGATGTTTATTTTCATCATTATCCTTCTTCTTATGGCAATCCTACCGCGGATCCGGTCCGCGAAACTACAGGCTTTCTTGATGAGCCAAAACAAAGCTTCATTGTTTCTTGTCGCCGTTGCTGCAGTTGCCTGTTTATATGTGATTTCATATTTCTTTTCAGTATTGCTTTATCGTTATCGCTAAACCAAACCGTCTTTTCAGAACGGTCTGATTTACATCGAGAGCGGGGTATATTTATGTCTTTTAATTTTTTATGTGGATAGGAAAGAGGTAAGCCAATGCGCGAAAAATTAAAACATGCTTATCAAACAGAAAGGCTTGTGTTGGCACCGGTTACGATTGACGATGCGCCTGACATGTTTGAGTATGCAAGTAATCCGGAGAATGCCTATTATGTGTTTGAAACCAATAAAACTTTGGGAGATACAAAAGACATCATTCAAAAAATATTTATAGAGAATGGGCTTGGCAAATATGGCATTTTTTTGAATGAAAAATTGATTGGTACAATCTATTTCTTAAACTTAGACGATCGTAACAAATCCGCAGAGTTAAGTTATGTACTCAACAAAAAATTCGAAGGGCATGGATATGCAACTGAAGCTGCAATCAAATTACGTGACATCTTCTTTAATGAACTTGAAGGTGAGCGCTTGTATGCGAGACATACATTTGACAATCTAAAATCGATGAATCTCATGGCAAGAATAGGTATGAAGATAGAAGGAACGCTTCGAAAGTCATATTGTTTTCATGGTCGGCAAGTTGATTTAGCAATCTGGTCAATGACACGAGATGACTTGTGATTAGCGAGAACGTGATTAGACGTTACTTCAGGGTATTTTATATCGTTTTGATGGAAAAGCCGTGGTCCTTTTCAGAAACCCCGCTTGACACCCCTAGCCGCGATGCTATACTAATAAGGAAATTGAATCGGTGATGAGAAAAAGGGTCGCATTTGTACCAAACCCAAGCGAGTCAGGGATAGTGTAAGCCTGATGGTGGTGAATGTGATTGGCGTTTTCGAACCAAATGACAAAGCTGCAGGTAGATTCGGTCTATCTGAAGTAGGGTGGAACCGCGCAGCTAGTTATTTAATTATGGTTTCATTACTGTATTTACTGGTTTATGGGCCTGAATGGTGTTTCAAATAGTCGAAAAAGTAGCTTGTTTCATGGCTGTTTTCAACATTTTATTCAGCACCTAGATAACATGAGATCACATATGATTTAGAAAAATAAAATAACGTCAGCAGGCATGTTGGCCTTACCGTAACAGGTAGGGCTATTTTTGTACCCATTATTTTGCAGTCATACCACACACTATAGTCAGCGTTTATAGTCATCTCAGAACCCTCTGCATAGTTATACCGGTAAAGGGGTACCTTTTGATTTATTGCCTGTGTTAACAATGATTCTAGCCACAGAACGCAAGCTGGTTCATATCGTCTTAGTAATCGTCATTCTGTTAGATTATTTTGGATTAACCGGATTACGCGTCTAATAGCTTCAAACGCTGGTACCTGCCATTCTAGACTGAGAACGCAGACAAGAATCGGTATTTTTAAAGCTGCATGATTATGCTGGTATAAGTATCCAGATGGTACCGCAAGACTATATCCATTGATGTACCTGTGAAGAATTGGAGAGCTGATATATGTCTTGTCAGGATCAGTCTGCTTAATCTAAGGGGTACTACACACTGTTACTTGCGATTCTAGCCTGAAAAGCTCTACGCGGACTAGTAAATAATGAACTGCAATAAAGAGCCGGTATTAACACACAGCGAACTAACGGATCATCGTATTCACTGACTAAAGAAGGGTAATCAGTTTAGTAACGCCATGTGATTAAGTGAGCAAGGCATTGAAAACCTACTAACTGGCTTACGTTGTTAACTTGCTAGTACTATAAAGTACCTAGCTGTGACATGAGTGAGTACCATAGTAAGTACCTTAGTAAGTACCAGACTGTATACAGAGTTAGTACCAAGGTAAGTACCTAGCTGTAACCTAAAACAACAGTTTATCTTACAGACAAAAACAGAATTAACTGCTCTTGATTTTAACAAGGTTCTTTTGTTAAAAGTTGCTTAAGCTGAACCCAGCTTACGAGGGAGAAGCGGTCTTTGCTTCGGGGCGAGTAGCCCCATACCGATTGAGTACCTAGTTGTAACCCAGTAAGTACCTTCTAAGTACCTTCAAGTTATCTATGGGCTGTCGCCCGGCTGCGCCTCCTACCAAGCGCGGCTGCGCTTGATCAGCACGCGTCGCTGCGCTTGCGTAAAATCATCTTCTTTTTAAGCCTTAAGTTAAAACCAGTAACCTGTTAGTACCTTTGTCGTTATGCAGACTTCGTCTGAGGTACTTACGGAGTTAACTGAGGGTACCCTTTTGGTATGTATAGTACAGTTACTTTATTGTGCATGCCAAATAGGCCGTGTTTGCGCTTACAACTACTGGTGTTAAGCCATTTAGGGAATGCATTTTTAAGATCTTAAAACTGCAACTTTTTTGCCATCCTGCTTTGCACACTTTTAACCTCTTTCAATGCCTATACAGCAACGTTTACAAGCACTTTATGCAAACTTTGTGGATTACCCGTTACTTTTCCAACTTTTGGCTGCTAGAATCATGGAGTAAGAATTGTTATGCTATGCTATACTATATAAGTGAAAGGATATAAAAGGTCTTTTGACTCAAGCAATCATATACACAATTTTATAACATGGTTAAAGTCACATTGTGTGGTATAATGAAGTTGTAAGAAAAATTATGGTGTAGCAAATGGAATAAGGGAATAAGATTTATTGACTATTTCCCCAAAAAACGGCGCCTACCTTACGTTATATATATGGAGGAATAATTTCCTCCTTCTCCCTGTTTAAGACAGCAAGTGTGGTTGGTGCGGAAAAACCGGCCTACTTGTTTGAGATAGGGAGGCAAGATTGTTTAGTTGTGAAAGAAGGTGAAAAAATGAAGAAAACTCATCCAGACATAATGGTAGTCAGGGATTTAAACTACTTCGATGCCAAGCTCAAGAAATTGCTAGGTTCAAAAGGAAAGCTGGCGGAAGTAACAAAGCTAAGCTATTCAACTGTAACTCATATGAACACTGTAGGAGTTAGCTATGGTGTTGCAGCAAGGGTCGCAGACGTACTTCATGCAAGTATTGATGAACTATTTGTAACAAAAAAAGCCTGATCGGGCGCAACCGACAGGCAATGGAAGAAAAGTATGGGAGCTATTAACACTATATACAAGTCATATTCTAAATAGTTAGTAGCTCCTTGTCAATGAACAAGGAGAATATCATGGGGTATAAGAATAGAGAATTATTAGCAGATTGGCAAAATAGTATCGACAAGGTTGCTGAACTAACTAAGCACAGCACCATTAGAACTGCCAAGAAGTCACGCCTTAACGAGCTACTTAACACAGTTAGTTCAGGTAAAATTGTTGGAGCTACGGAACATAAGATTGATGGTAAAAAGATGCTATCTATACATAAGCTAACAACAAATGTTGTCCCAGCTTTCATTGAATGTCTTGGATCACCGACACAGTTGCCAGCGTTTCTTAAGATGTTTTATCCAGAAATGCTTCAGAGGGTAGATTACCGCCAAGCTTGTTCCATTGCAACATCTAACATCCTACAGATGCCAAGTGGGCGAGGCTCAGGGGCGTCACAAGCGGTTAAAAGCCTGCTTGTACCTGCCAATAAGTACGATCCTTGGCTTGCTGACAAGAAGCTCATGGCTGACATCTGGCAGGCAGTTAACCTAATTTCCACCAATCAAGTCACTGGCCATCAACTTTCTAAAGAACCCGGCCGTGGTATCTATGTCACCAAGGATTTGATAATGGACATGCTTGAACATCCAGAAAAAGCAACAAAGACAAAGATTGCTAACGCGCTTGTTTTAATGAGGATTGGAGGGGCGATTCACTTAGCACAGCCTGATGAGCTTACTGATGCAGGGCTTAAGTTAACACAGTTTAACAATGGTAGTAAATTAGTCAAGTCGCACCATGTGTACATACTAGGCGATTTTAATACGGCCAGCTGGGATTTGGTTTCCAGCAACTTTAACCTCAACTTGAATACTCCAGTCAGCAAAGAAATGCTCATAAGCTTGTTTGGGGAAAAGGTTGCACGTGATTACTTTCCTGACCTATCAGGTGGGATTGGGAAGACAGAGATAAATTTTTTCATGAATCTAAAGGATCAGAAAGGGTATACCAATGAGCCCGTTATGACAGCCAAAGCAGCTGCTGATACTATTAGCAGCTTAGCAAGCATCAAGGACAGGACATCAAGACAATGGGTTGACCAGGTTTGCAACGTTAAGCCAGTTGAAATGGAAAAGATGTCGAAATCTGAAGCAAAACGACTAGGCTATTTAATTGGTGGCTATAAGGATACTAAGCCAGCAGAAAAGCTGATTGTCAGTACCAGCAAGGAAGCTTTGCGGATGTGCTTGGAAAAGTTAGCTGGCAAAAATGACAAGCTTAAAAAAGAGCTTAAGGTGAGAATGCATAAGTAGAATTGCGGGAGGTCTCATGTGAGGCCTCTTTTTTTATTGGCAAATTTAGGAAAGGTTGATTTAATAGGTTCAAATGTTAAGAAAATGTTAAGAAATATTAAAAAGCCTTTGTAAGCGCCTTACAAAGGGGTCCTACACTACATTAGTTATTGAAAGGAAATAAATAGAGGTGATTTTTAACATTCATGATAACCGAGTGATGCAAAACCGACAGGAATACTAACAAAACATGATATAATTAAAGTAGAAAATAAAACGATAGGGAGAAAAAAGTAATGAAAAATACAATTGAACGTAGGCAAACCAACTTAGAATATCTGATTAAACTCTTCATTGCCACACGCATTAAGGCACGTGATGATGAGGAGGAATTCAAACAGTGCCCAGCACCATACTCACGTTACAAGATCAGTAAGTCTGGCGTTGTTATTGGGCCTCGGTCCAATCGGCCTATCAAGCAATACATTAACTCATGTGGCTATGTAGTTGTTGGCGTGACAAAGGACGGCTCAAACAAACACACCACTGTTACCCTATCACATCTTCTAGGGTTAGTGTGGATTAGTAATCCTGACCCTGAGCATTTATCTGACATTGATCACATTGACAACAATCGCCTTAATAACGCTCTTTTCAATTTACGCTGGGTTAGCCATCGGGACAATCTAGTGAAGGAGCACAGGCGGCAATTAATGAAGAAAGCTAATGGGCGGCCAATTAAAAGGCTAAACGATGACGGTTCTTGTGTGCTCTATAACAGCATTAAAGAGGCTGCTGAGCTAAACCATCTTTCCAACACTAGTGTGAGTGGGTCAGCTAGTGGCACGTTACATCTTAACAAACCTTACCATTTTGTTTTCGCCAAATGAAAAATAGTCTAAAATCCCAATTTGATCCTATCATAGGCAAGAAAGAAAGTACATACAAATGAAAAATAAAGAAATTAGCATCGACACCTTTTCAGTCCTTAACTCAGTTGGCTGGGTGCTAACAATATTAAACATTGCAGGCATTACACAATTGCCATGGTCTAAAATTGGTGCTTACTGGTTAGCCTTAGCCGCCATTGGCGTAATCCTAGGCCTAGTTACAGCACTCATTGGTTGGGCAAGCAAAGTTGGTGGCCATAGTGCTAAGTGAGGATACAGTCAAGGAATTTGTTAGTATGCCATGTTTTATCCGCAACGCTTCAAAGCTGGCTTACATGCTGCATGTTAGTCACGAAAATGCCAGCCAAGAATTGTTACTTGAGCTACTTGACCACAGGTTGCGTACATGGAGCAATAAGGACGTCACCGTTGCTATACAACGTGATTTGCCAAGCCTAAAGTGGCGCATCAAGTACGCCAGAAAGGATATTGTTCGAAAGGAAGCTAAGATAAATTCCCGAGAGCTTACCAAGTCCCAAATGCTGGAAGGAATGGAGCCACAGCCGAGCAACCAGAGTGAAGTATTGGAAGCTTTAAGTCTGATACCAGAGCTGTTTAAGAATGCCAACACTAGGAATTGGTGTGAAAGCATTTTAAGGGTTGGCCAAAAAGAGACGATGGTGCGGTTTCATCAAACACCTAGACAGTTTGGTAACAAGCTAAATAAAGTTTGCAAATATGCTCATAGCCATCAGCAACCTAAGCAATCTAGTAACACAAAGGAACTTAAATTGTTAAAAGAATAGGATGATCTCATGGCCGACCCAGACACTAGTGATGACGATGTGCAGGCTTTTATTGGTCAACATGAAGAATACATAAATGAAGTAATCAACAGTCCATTAGTCAAGTTTCAAGGACGGTTAATCAAAAACTTTTCACATGCAGGCAAAGATAAATACATATTTGTAAGCTTAATGGCAAAACGTGAACACGAATTGAAGGAGAAAGATATAGATGAATAACTTTAGCGGAATTGGACGCATTGCAACGGATGCAAAATTAGGTAACGGTGTTTTAACAAGTCTGTTGGCCATCAAGCGAATCTACAAATCAAATGATGGGATTGATGCTGACTTTATCCCATTAACAATTTTTGGCAAGCAAGCAGATAACTTTAACAGGTTAACTAAAAAAGGTGACAAGATCGGTGTCGATGGGAGGATTAAAACAGGGACATATACAAATGAACAAGGACAAACTGAGCATAGCTGGAGTGTGGTGGTTGACCATTTCTACTTGCTTAGTTCTAAGCCACACAATGGTGATTCACCACAGCTGAGTGATGCAACGGTTAACTCGCTTAGTACAAAATTAAATGGGCTTGTTAAGGATAGCGACTTGCCATTTTGAATAAGCGAAAGAAGCAACAGGTTCATGAATGTGGAGAACCACTGTGTCACAAAATCATTCCTATCAATCAACGCTACTGTCCGCAACACCAAGCCCAGCACGAAGCAGCATGGCAAGCGAAGAAGAATAGCTATCGGCGATCAAAGTTAGGTCAAGCAATCAAGGGACAAAGAGCTCGAACATATGACCAAACAGAGCGAGACCCAGAAGCTACTGCATTTTACCATTCATCAAGGTGGAAAAAGGTACGTGACTATGTATATGCAAGAGATATGGCGACAGACCAAGTCACGGGAGAGGTGTTAGGTGACAGAAAAGTTGTAGACCACATAATCCCGTTGAGACTATGCAATGACAAGCAGGCTTTAGATAGTAACAATTTGTGGGTACTCAGCTATCGAACGCATTACAAAAAGACAGTTTTGGAAAAAAGCATAGCCAAGCAACCAAACGGAGACACAAAGCTCAGGCATCTGAACCGGGAATGGTATACAAAAGTGTTGCGAGAAAAGAAAGAGGAGAAAAAGCAATGAATAACAATGATGACGATTTTGAAGAGAATGATGACGATTTTGAAGAGAATGTTGAGTATACAGCGTCTGATGAAATGCCAACAGGCCATATTTTAACCCCTAAAGAAGTCATTGAAGCTAGTGATGATTTACGAGAGTACAGACAATTAATAAACAGCAAACTTGTTGAATGTGGATGTGACAACTGGCTTATAAGCATTGAATGTGATTTAAATGTTGAATCCCTTAATTACCTTGTTGATGAGGTAAAAGATGCTGGTTGGCATGTGTCACTTGAGGGCAAAACAATAAACATACACTAAGGTCATGGACAAAGGAGTAAATAACATGAACGGAAAATTATTTTATTTGGCTGATGAGAATGAGTATGTATTCATCGTCAACATGGCCTTAACGCCTAGCATAAAGGACACAATTCAAGCTGATATGGTGGAAAGATTAGGTGCACCTGTGGCTGTTATAAGCGACTGTGATAGCTTTGAATACCTTTCGGGAGGACACTAAATGTTAGCTATTAAATGGCATCATACCAACCAGCTTGCAAGTGAGTTGTTAAGCTATAGGAGGCAGTCAACTTGGCAATGGCAGACATTAAACACTGGGCGTAAAAGTGCCCGCTACATCAGACGAGCTGTGATGCAATACCAAAGCAAGTATTCCTATGACACTGTAAATGTTCGATATATGGACGATGGTGAAGCATCAATAGTAATTCAAAGGAGCACACAAATGAACCAATTAGTTAGACCAAGTGAGTTGGACCATAGCGACTACTATTGGAAAGGCATAGAAAATATCCTCCGTGACTTCAACAGTCAAGTGACAGCATCAGTAGCTCATGCAAGCTACGAAGACATAAACATTGAATGTGATAGCTTGCTTTCAAATGAAGTTACCAAACAACTGTTCAAATCGGGATGGCTCAGTACCGTTCACGATCCGGGCAATGGCATGGTAACAATTGTGGTTAACGTTCATGAGTCAATCTTAAAGCAACGATGGGAGGACATGGGTTGACAGATAGGTATTTTGAAACAGAGGATGGCCAGAAGACAATTGCTAAGCTTTTGCACGGTGACGATTTAGCAAGCACCAGCGAGTACTTGATGGGTATCCTATTTGACAAAGACAAACGTGAGCACCTGTTCCGCCAGTTTTTAGAATATGAGACCAACGTGGACTACGATTGGTTCAACCTTTACTATTCACAAGAAATGACTCGTGTTTCCAAAAAGACCAAGAGTTTCTATTCGCCACCAGCATTAGGCAAATTAGCAAAGCAATTGGTTGATGTTGCAAGGACAGACGGCGATACTGAAGCCACCAAAAGAAACCTAGGGGCGACAAATTATGACATTGGTGCAGGGACAGGACAATTAACTGTCACAGCTTGGGATGCAAATAGACGCAAGCATAGTCCATTTAGCTACAAACCAAGCATGTACTTTTATGTGGCAGAAGAGTTAAAGCAGGAGGGAAAGCCGTCACGTTCTTTACCATTTCTATTGTTTAACTATTTGATTAGAGGTATGGATGGCGTGGTGATTGCAGGTGACTCATTAACCAGAAGTATTAGTCAGGTGTACTTTATCCAACAACCAGAAGACAACCACTTGGGATTCAGTAGTTTAAACGTGATGCCAAGAACATCAGACACTATGGAAGCATTTGATGTGAGAACATGGATTGATGAGCCTATCAAACACATAGAAGACAAGCACATGCCACAGTTTATAGTCAATGAGCTGACAGGTGGTACTAAGCAACCAGAACAAGCTGGTGAGGATAAACAATTAGGCATCTATAAGAAACGGTTGAACATCATCAGGAACATGTCAAAGGGTAGTGATGGCAAAGAGTTTGATGGGAAGCTAACTGAATCAGATAAAGCTTTGGTTAACTTCCTAGATGTCCTCATGCCAGGGTTCGCCCAGTTTGAGGCAGAGAAAAATAAGGAGAGGATGGAGCGGCACAAGAGGCAACACTTAGCCAGCAAGAGACAAGCAACCTTAAAGCTCAAGTAGTACATATTGCAAGGGTCAGCCAAGGGTTGGCTCTTTTTCTATGCCAAGACAAAAACGGCGCACTCATTACGTTATATATATGAGGGGTACAGCGAGCACAATTTATGATGCTTGCACAGCCATTACTTAAACCATTAGAATTTAAAACGATGAACCATAAACAATAAATAATGAACAGCAAATGTTAGATAACGTATTTAAAAAATAAAAAAGCTGTAACACCCGCCCCCGTAGGCGTAGAGAGGGACCGCACATAACAAAATGGTCTTCTCTCAAAAAATGTGCAATTATTAAAAATTTTTATATGTGTCACGTAAGAGCCTTCAAACGTTGATATACCGGCATTTGTCATGCTTACAAAAGTACAGTAAATGAATATGGTAAGCAGCGCAAGAAGGGCTAAATACGTTGATGCATAAGCTTTTACATAGAAAAGAAACGAAAGGAGGTACAGCAGACATGGGCAGAAAGATGAAAATAACACAAGATGCATCAGACAGAGCCGATCAGCGTGCACGAACTGAGGAACTAGCAAAGAAGACAAGTGGAATGGAGCCATTGCAAGTTACGCCACCAAGATTTTTGCAAGGATATGCTTATACAGCCTGGCGAGAGCTTGTACCTCTGTTGAACACAGCAGGACTAGTTAAGCAAGTTGACAAGCCGCTGGTAATAGCCTTATGCCAACAGATTCAATTATCAAGACAGGCATATGAGGATATAAATGAGAATGGTCTAAGCATGGGAAGTAGAAAGAACCCTGCAGCTGCTATTTTGAATGACGCAACCACCAAGATTAAGTCATTAAGTGATGCTTTGGGTCTCAGTCCACAAGCGCGTGCTTCAATTGTCTTGGATAATCAAGATGATGATGCTGGTCCAACGCTTAAGCAAGCATTAAAGGCAGGTGACAAGAGTTGGTAGATTATGATTTAACATTGCCAGATTGGACTGTTGAACGAGCTTACAAACAGCAGCGAGATAACGGTGCCTATGATAAGATTGCTGACAAATATCACGACCCTATGACTGCCTATGCTTTTCAGGTGCTTGAAGGTACTACCATGGCCGGAAAAGATATTAAACTTGCTTGCTGGCGGCATTTGCAAGACCTGACACGTATTGGACAAGCTGACTTTCCTTATCACTACTCTCTTGATAAGTGTCATGAAGTGCTAAACTTTGCCAGCATTTGTCCAGACGTTGATACAGGCAAACCACTTCCGCTAATGCTATGGCAGAAAGCACTGCTCTGTTCAAGTCAAGGGTGGCGGAATGAAAAGGGTGAGCGTAGATTTCATAGGGTTCAATTTTCTGTGGCACGAACAAATGGGAAGACATACATCACAAATATTCTACTTGCATATGACTACCTGATTGCTTCTGACGGCATGTACAACCAAGACCTTGGATATATAGCACCTGTGGTTGCACAATCAAAAAAAGGATGGCGGTACATTCAGCTTACCTTTGACAGATTAGGTGAACTTACAGATGTAAAGAGAACATATAAAACCCAGCAGATAAAGACTTTGGATGATGTCGTTAGAAGTAAAAAGACGCGAAACCAGTTGCTCCGTTTGTCACATGAATCTGGTCAATTTGATAGTTACCATTTTCGGCTTGCTGTGGCTGATGAATCTGGCGATGATGGTCGAATTGGCACCATTAAAGAAAACATTGGCAAGATTACAAGTGGGCAGGTGCAAGTATATGATCACCAGTTTTGGTCAATATCAACAGCTTACCCTGACAGCACCAGTAGCTTTTATCTGGACGAAAAATTAGCACGTGAAGCAATGCAAAAGGATTATTCACGAGAGTTAGATGATGTGTTGCTAATTAACTACAGTCAGGATAGTGAAGATGAAGTTGATGACCCATCCTCATGGACAAAATCAAACCCAATTCTTGAATTGAAGCGTGACACTATGCTTCCATCTCTGATTAGTGAGAGAGACAAGAAAAAGCTGGACGGAACATTAGATGAATTCAAGAACAAGAACCTGAACATGTGGATTAAGGCTTCTGATAATCGCTATTTAAACATACATGACATCGAAAATGCAGTAGCTGATAAGCCACCATTCAGCATTTCTGGTCATGATGTTTATATAGGATTCGACTTAAGCAAACTTGCAGACGACACAGCAGTTGCTTTCATTTATCCATACCAGTTGGCTGGAGAGACACACTATTATATCCAACAGCACAGTTGGGTGCCTTTATCTCACACAGGTGGAAGTATTGCCGAAAAAGAAAAGCAAGATGGAATTAATTATCGTCAAGCTGAGCAATTGGGTTTTGCCACTATTGCAAAAGGACGCTTTGGCTACATCGATGAAGACAGTGTTACCACATGGATTATGGATTATATAGAAGAGAATGGCTTAAATGTTAAGTTCTTTGTATTTGACCGCTGGGGAACTAGTGATGTTTTGGATAAGTTAAGCCAAGAAGAACCGTTTCCACTGATGCCTTTAAAACAGACATCAGATAAGTTAGATAAACCAACACATGAATTCAAGAAAGCAATTCGGGAAGGCCGAGTTCATTATGACGATGACCCAATTTTAAAATATGCACTGACCAATGCAGTTATAGTTGGCTCAAGCGCTGGTATAAAGGTAGATAAGGATCGTGCAACTTCAAAAATTGATGCTGTTGATGCAGTTATTGATGCATTTAGCCGTGCCTATTATGTCTTTTCAGACTTCGACCCAGATGCAGATAATGATAAGAACCGTTCCCCATTGTCTGGTATGAGTGATGAAGAACGGCATAAATTCCTGATGAATGTAGGCTTTTAAAAGTCTACATATTTTTTTGCGTTTGAAGGTCAATATTGGTCAAAAATGACGCACTTCATACGTTATATATATGAGAGGTAAAAACAATGAAAGAAACAAAGAATCAGAGGGAGGTGCGAGTGTGAGCAAATTGATAATGCTTAAGGAACTGTTGCCAACATTGTTATTTGTATCTGGCTTAATTGCTATTGTCACCAGTGCCTATCTTTTTAATAGCATCATAGGAACGTTGGTGTTAGGCAGTGTATTGCTCTTTTGCGGTTGGATACTCACGCCTACATCTAAGGCAGGTGGTAGTAGATGAGCATATGGAATCCATATGAACGAATGCAGAAAAGAAGTATGGAAATACCATCAACTAACCTGTCAAGTTACATCATAAGTGGTGGACAAGTATTGCCCAATCATTTGGTTGATGCCAGTACAGCCTTAAATAATTCTGATCTATATGCTGTTACCAACCTTCTAAGCAGTGATATTGCATCGGCAAGCTTTGAAGTGGCTGCACCCTTTGACAAGGCGATAAATAACCCGAACAACCTTATTTCGCCGTTTAACTTTTGGCAATCAGCTGTAGTTCAGATGTTGCTTACGGGAAACGCCTATATCGCCATTACAAGAGACAGCAACAATGTTCCTGTCAGGTTAGAGATGGCGCCAGCGGCACAGGTAGTAGTCACTTTAGCAGACAGCAGTGCAGATATTAGCTATGCGGTTAACTGGGGAGACGAAAGAGGCACTATCAATTATCCGAGTGCAAACATGCTTCACTTTAGGTTGATGGCTAGTGGTAGCAATGGTCAGCAATACATTGGTATTAGCCCACTAGAATCAATTGCAAGCCAAGTCAACATTCAAGATTATGCAAACAAGTTGACGCTATCAACTATTAAGAATGCTATTAACCCTTCAACTGTGATTAAAGTTGCTGAGGGTGCTTTATCACCAGAAGAAAAAGAAGCGACACGAAAAGCTTTTGAAAATGCTAACACGGGTGACAATGCTGGACGGCCTATGGTACTTGACCAGCTTTATGACGTACAAAATTTAGCAATAAATGCCGATGTATCCAAGTTTTTGACCAGCAATGACTGGTCCAAGACACAGATAGGCAAGGTTTTTGGTGTTCCAGATAGCTATTTGAACGGTCAAGGTGATCAACAAAGTTCATTAGATATGACTAAATCGCTTTATAGCAACACTTTAAGGCGCTATGTAAAGCCAATAGAGTCAGAAATGACAGCCAAATTTGGAATTCCAGTGAATATTGATGAAAGTCAAGCAGTAGATGCAGACAATGACTTACTTATTAGCCAGATTCAGAAGTTGCTAAGTGGCACAACACCAGCCATTACGCCTTTACAAGCACAACAAATGCTGGCAAAAAGGGGTGTGATTTAGTGAAAAATGAAGATATACGTACATTTGACGTCAAAATTCGAGCTGAAACGGGCTTAGCCAATGAAAATAGCAACAATCAGGCTGAAAATGGACAAAATATGGATATTTCAGGCGTTGCGGCAGTGTTCAATCAGCCATCGATTAAAGGCGATTTTACCGAATATGTTGACCAAAATGCCCTAATTAACGTCGATTTGAGCCAAGTTTTGCTGCTTTATGCACATGATTTTTCTAACATTTTGGCCCGTGTAGACGCTGGAACATTACAAACAAGCATTCAGCCTGATGGTTTACACTTTAATGCCCAGTTACCAGACACACAGTTGGGGCATGACACATACACAAACATACTAAATGGCAATATCAAGGGCATGTCGTTCGGTTTTAAGATTGCGCCTGGTGGAGATAGTTGGTCAGTCAACTCACAAGGCAACACGATCCACACAATTAACAAAATTGACCAAGTGTTTGAACTGTCGCTGACTCCTATCCCAGCATATACCGAAACAAGTGTGCAAGTGCAACGGGATTTGGCTCAATTTTTATCAAGTAAGAAAGAAGTTGTGAAGATGGCAGAAAAGCCAGAGGAAAAAGAAGAACAATCTGTTGATGACCAAAAGCGGTCAATTGAACAATTACAACAGCAGTTATCAGATTTAAAAGCACAAGTAAAAACAAAGGTTGTTATTGACAAGCCTGAGGAAGAAAAGCGTGACGCTACACCAGATATGGCAAGCGATGAAACTACTGCTCAACCAACACCAGATATGGCAAGCGATGGCACAACCACACAGCCAACATCTGGCGATTTAGTCAGCATGATTGCTACACTTCAATCCGCTATTCAGTCACTCAGCCAACAATTGGCGGCTCAGCAAGCACCATCACAGACAGATGATGATAATCCAGACGACCAAGAGGATGTTGTTTTGGATGAAGCAAAACCAAAGCAAGAAACAGCTGAAACTGAAAAGCGTGATGGAAAACCAGATGAAGTTACTGCGGAACAAGATGTTGAACAAGAAAATAAAAGAGATGGAGCAAAAGATATGTCAAAGAATTTAACAGCAGACAAAGTTGAAGATGAAGAAGTACGTGACTTCAAAGAGTTTTTGAAGACTGGCGAAATTAAGAGAGATTCCGCAGGTTTTGACTCTGCAGCTGGCGAAGCAGTATTGCCTAGCCAAGTATTGGACATTATGAGTCAGCCTAAGGACCCAGCACAATTAGGCGGCTATGTAACTAAAGTTCAGGTTTCTGCACCAACTGGCAAGATTCCTGTTTTGTCTAAAGCGTCTGCACAACTGGTTTCAGCAGCTGAATTAGCTGACAACCCTCAACTTGCAAATGCCTCTTTAACACAGGTCAATTATGATGTTCAGACTTTGCGTGGTTCACTGCCAATTTCCCTTGAAATGACACAAGACTATCCAAATATCACCAGTTTACTGACTCAGTACATTAATGACATTAAGGATCAAACTGAGCAGCACAAGATTGGTGCAGTTTTGCAAACAGCTACTCCAGTTGCCGCTAAAAGCATTGATGATATTAAGGATGCATTCAACGTTGGCTTGAGCAACTACACTGACCGAATGTTTGTTGTATCTGAATCATTCTTTGCCGCAATTGATAAGCAGAAGGATGCTGAAGGTAGGTACCTGTTACAAGATTCCATCACTTCTCCATCCGGCAAACAATTGTTCGGTGCTCCGCTGGTAGTTGTTGCCGATGATGTGCTTGGCAAGTCTGGAGACGCAAAGGCATTCATTGGGAGTGTTAAAAACTTTGTGGTTGAAACTGTTAAGGGCAACATTAACCTGTCTTGGCAGCGTAACGAGAATTTTGAACAGGTACTTTTGGCAGCACTGCGGGCAGACTTTAAAGCTGCTGATACAGCTGCTGGTAAGTTCATTACCTATACAGTACCAACTGCTACAGTAACTACTGCTACCTCTGGCAAATAACTAAGTAAACTGGTCGCCTAAAAAAGCATAGTAGCTTGATTCTAAGCGGCGGCCGAATGGAGGGGTATCAATGGCAGAAACAATAGTAGATCCAAACAAGATTGCTAGTGATTTAATGACCGAGTTAAACCTTGATGAGTCTGAATTGCCAACAATTACCAGTCTGGTAAACACTGCAATCAATATCATTAATAGATCAAGTGATGCACCAGATAGTGATACCTTGACGATTACAGCCATCAAAACGCTCACACAGGCTACATACTATGACCGTGGTTTATCCAATGGTATTCCTAAGGGTCTTCTGATGATGCTGGCACATCTTCAAGCTAATCCACAAAGCAAAGATAGCAGTGATGACAATGGCGACTAACTTTATTCCAAGTGATTTTAGCAAAGTTGTTGAGCTTGGTAGTCCACAATCGCATCGCACGGGAGCCGGTTTGAATATTTCGACCTTTGTTCCCGCTTACTCATTGCACTTCAAACAACAAAAAAGAACGCTGACACAGCAATATCTATTGGTTGGAACACGCTTGGACAATAGCTTAGTAATCATTGTTCGTCACGATGACAGAAATGTTAGTCAACAGCAAGCAAGAATTGGTGGAGTTGTTTATGACATTGCAGATGTTTCGCCTGACGATTCAAACAATGCCATCCGGTACGATTATCTAACCCTTGTTAAAATAACGAAGGGGGGCGTAGCGATGGACATGGACGAAGCTCTTGACCAATGGCTTAAACAGGTGAATAAAGCGGCACGGCTGAGCATTAAAGACCAGGAAAAAATAACAAAAGCTGGTGCAGACGTTCTTGCTGACAAACTTCAAGAGACCACCAAAGAAAAACACCCAGACACTAAAGGTAGCGGTGGCAAGTATGGGCATCTGAGTGAAGATATTAGCTCCGCCACTGGTGATATTGATAAAGAGCACAATGGTAACTCTGTTGCTGGATTTGGTGATAAGGCATTCGTTGCACGTTTCCTTAATGATGGGACAAAGAAAATTCACGGTGACCATTTTGTTGATAATGCCAGAGATGATGCCAAAGATGGTGTGTTCATGGCTGAAGCCGAGAAGTATAAGGAAATTATCGCCAAGTTGAACGGCGGTGACAGCAAGTGAGTGCAGTAGATGATGCAGTAACAATGCTTAGTCAAGCCAGCATTGCCGGTATTGATGCAGTTGAAGGCAACAACCTGCCGCAAGAGTTAGTTGACAGTCTTAACAAAACTGTTGTGTTGATTACTGATGCTGCTAATGATCCGGCCGCATATGGTGACAACGATTTCTGGGCATTGAATCAGGAAGTAGAAGTTCAGATTTTTTATTCTCAGTCACTTGATTCAGACCCCGAAGATATTGAAGTCAGCATGATGAAGGAATTTGTTCATAGCAATTGGCAGGTATCCGCGGTTAGACAACGCATGCTAGACCCTGACACACAGCAGTTGAGCAACACATTTTATTTCAGTAGAACAAAGAACATTGGAGGAATTTAAATGGCAACAGTAGGTTTATATCAAATTCAGTTAGCTTTGGTTGATGCACAACAAAAGTTAATTTCTGGCACTGGAGCAGGATTAGGCACAGACGGTATCTATACTGTCGATCACAAAGATTTAGGTACTAAAACTGCCAACATTACTAACTTAGCAGGCACCATTGCTAAGACTTATGGCAACAACAACGTCCAAGACGTCACTGTTGGTACTTCGGAGCCATCAGTAGCTCTAGATATTAACAACTTGGATTTTGCAATTAAGCAGCAAATCAAGGGTTTTGTTAGTGACAGCAAGGGCGGATACGTTGACGAAAATCTGAAAGCACATGTGGCCTTGCTTATTACCACCCAAACCATTGACCGTTTACACTTTGTCTATTATGGGTTTGGCGATGGCATCATGACCGAAACCGCAGCTAACATTCAGACTGATGCGGCAGCAGAACAACGTGTAGATGACACTTTGACTTACACAGCGCTTACTACTATGGCCTTTAACAATCAGCCGTACAAGATTTATAGCGATATTGATCCTAAGTTCGACAAAGCCAATATGTACAAAGAAGTGTTTGGTGGGTATGTATTGCCATCAAGTTCAACAGTATCTGGCTCCGTAACTTCTGGTAAATAATGCTGACAGACGCAATCTGACACAATTTTATAGCAACAACTGATGAATGGCTCACGAACGTGCGCTATTTTTTATGCTCAAAAGTCGCTTTCTGGTGAACTTGGTGGTGTCCGATTCACCACAGTGACCTTATCAAATACAGAGGAATACAGAGGATGGTACAAATATGAAAATTAAAGTTAGCCAACTTAGCAACCGTGTACATGAAGTCAAGACAACCAATCGGAACATGGAAAAGATGTACGATCTGCAATTAATGATGGCCAAGGCAGACGATGTTGCCAATATGGAACCAGTAGAAATTGTTAAGGTTCAACGGGATATGTTGCATGACTCAATCGACTTCTTGACTACCGTTTTAAGCCTGAACAAGCAAGAAATTGACAAGCTTGGGGATCTAGAATTTGCAGACACTATTCAGGCCGTTAATTATGTGTTTGAACGCATGATGGGCATGAGTGACGAGGATATTGACTTAGCTGCTAAGAAGCAGGATGCCAGCAAAAGCAAAGATTAATCCAGCTGTCAAAGTTTATGAGCTTGAAAATCAGCTACAGGACTTTAGATGGATGAAAAAACAAGCAGTCATGTATTTCCACTGGTCAATGCAGGATTTTGATGATGCTGATTATTTTGAAATGTTGGAAATGATGTCCGCTAAGGATAAGAAAGACCGACCAATTGATCCGGCAATCATGTGGAAGCAATACCAAGAGAAAGGGTGATTAAAGTGGCACAACAAATTAATGCAACAATGAGCACCAAGATTGCCCTTGATCTATTGTCGGCAAGTGAATCCGTCAAGTCATTAACAGCAGTTGTTCGTTCAAGTCAAAATGCTTGGAAGGCCCAAGAAGCCGAAATGAAATCTGCTGGTGATGCAGTTGGCGCTGCTCAAGCCAAGTATGACGGATTGGGTAAGTCTATTGAAGCACAGCAGTCTAAGATTGACGCTCTAAAAGCCAAACAAGCTGAGTTGAAAGGCAATACTGCCGATGTTGCTCAACAGTTTTTAAAGTATCAGCAGCAAATTGATGGTGCTAATAAGCAACTGGCTAGTATGCAAGCTCAGCAAGACCGTGCCAAGCAAGCAATGGACTATCAAAAGTCCGGTTTAGCTGGCTTACAACAAGAGTACACAGCAGCTGCACGGGCAAATCAGATTTATGTTGAACGCTTACAGGCTGAGGGACGTGAACAAGAAGCCAATAAGGCCAAACTTGAAGGCTACAAGTCATCCATTAGCAATTTGAACGAGCAGTTGAGCAAGCAGTCTGAAGAATTAGACAGGATTGCAGCTGCTAGTGGCAAAGACTCCAATGCTTGGCGTACACAGAAGACGCGGGTTGATGAAACAGCTACCAGTTTAGCAAAAGCTAAGTCTTCAATGACTGGCTTGCAAGCTGAAATGGACAAGGCTAATCCGTCCGTTTTTGACCGAATTAAGTCGCACATCACTGGTACTAAAGACGAAGCAGATAAGACAACTTTTAGTTTTAAAAAGATGGTTGGTGCTACTGCTTTAGGCCAAGGCATTATGAATGCTTGGACTTCGTTCAGTGGATCAATTAAAGAAACGGTGACACAGGGTGTCCAGTTAGCTGAAGCTGGTGAACAAGCAACACGAGTATGGGAAACCCTAGGTGTCAATGACAAAGGTGCGGAACAACTAGTTGGTCAAATGCGAGATTTAAAGGGTGAAACCAACTTATCGGCAGACCAAGTATCCGTTTTGCAAAAGCGCTTTTATGGCATGACAGGTAATGTTGGCCAAACTAAAGCTTTGACACTTGGAGTTGCAACTTTAGCTGACAAGTTGAGACTTTCTGGTGACGGTGCCAGTACATTTGCAAAGTCATTGCAACGCGCATTTAACAATGGACAGCTTACTACTGGTGTTCTAACACGTATGGAAAACGCTGCACCCGGACTTGGATCAGCTTTAGCAAAGGCCAGTGGCGTGTCTGAAACAGCCTTTAATAAAATGGTTGATAGTGGTCAAATTAGCAGCAAAAAGTTGCAAGATATGATCGTCAAAATTGGCGGTGATAGCAAAGCTACTTTTAATGACTTTGGTAATACTGCTGAGGGTGCCACGCAAAGACTAAAGGGTGCTTGGCAGGGAGTTGAAGCGACACTTGCTAAACCTCTGGTATCAGTTCAAAGCACCGGAATTAATAGCATTGTTAATGTTCTAAAGTCACCAGCAGTGACTTCATTGTTTACTTCATTGGGTAAAGCCATGGCTGGTGTAGCGCAACAAGCAAGCAACTTATTGAACTATGTGGCTCAACATCAAAAAGATATTGGTGGCATTATCACCAGCTTAGGTACCATTGTGAAGATTTTTGCTGGGACAGTGTGGCACACGATTGCTGGCATTGTTTCAAGCATAGCCAAGAGTTTTGGACTCATGGGTAGCGGTGCAAGCAAAGCAAACGATCCGCTGAAGAAAGCCAACACAGTCTTAGGCAATATCGCCAAGAACAAGAGTGGCATTCAGACAACAGCTAAGGTAATGCTTGCGATGTGGGCAGCAATGAAAATTGGCAAGGTGGCAATTTCCGGACTCAGTACAGCCGTGGATATTTATGCCAAGCGTGCCGACATCATGGCGGTTTCTCAAAAAGCATTAAATCTAGTAGTCAAAGCCTCACCATGGATTGCGCTTGCCACAGTCATTATTTCTGTGGGCGTGGCATTGGTTAATTTGTACAAGCACAACGCAAAGTTCAAAGCCTTCGTCGATGGCATTGTAAAATCTGTTCAGAACATGGCCAAAGGAATCGCAAAGTGGTTCGGTCAATTGCCCAAGAGTTTCAACAACGCTATGAAGTCAATTGGCAAAGGCTGGAATGGTTTTCTTAAGACCATGAGCAACTGGGGAAAATCAATTGCTTCCACCATTAGCAACTGGGGAAAATCGATTGCTTCCACTTGGAATAAGATTTGGACACCAATTACAAAAGGCATGTCTACCATCTGGAAAAATGTGGTCAAGGTCACCAAGGTCGGATTAAACGTGCTGAAATTGGCGATTGTAATTCCAATTGCCTTAATCGTTGGCTTGGCAATCAAAGCATGGCAGAAAATTGAAAAGCCGTTCATGGCGGTATGGAATGGCATTGCTAAATTCATTAAGCCTATTCTGAACAGCATCGGCAAGTTCATAACTGGTACGGCAAAGGATGTGTCCAACGTGTGGAACAAATATTGGCAGTTCCTTGCCAAGTTCTACACTGTCATTTGGAACACAATTGTTAAGGTTGGCACGCTGGCTTTTAACACTGTCAGCAAGGGTATTAGTTTGTTCTTGTCAACTGTCAATAAGGTGTGGACCGAGTCATGGAATGCCATCTCTAAATTCTTCAGCAACATTTGGAATGGTATGGTCAAGTTCTTTACGCCGATCATCAATGGCATTTCAAGCACAATAAGCAATGTGGTTAATGCCATCAAGAATACGTGGAACACCGTGTGGGGTGCCATCTCTAATTTCTTTGGAAACGTTTGGAACGGCATGGTTAGATTCTTCACGCCAATCATTCATGGCATGTCTGACACAATTGGCAGTGTCATCAAGAACATTAAAAGTGTTTGGACAGATGTATGGGGTGGCGTTGGTAGCTTCTTCAGCGGCATCTGGGATGGCATTAAAAAAGCAGCTCAATCAGGTATCAACTTTGTGGTCAGCGTTATTCGTACTGGCTTGTCGGCAGTTAATGGTGTTCTTGGCTTCTTCGGTGTTAAAAAAGTTGGTCTGCCATCATACGTACACTTTGCCCAAGGTGGTAAAGTCGGCAAGAACGGCACACAGCTGGCTATGGTTAACGATGACGGTAGTGAACACTATAAAGAATTGATTCACAAGCAACGAACTGGTCAATGGCTTTATACGGACAAGAAGAATGCCATTTTGCCTCTGGAAACTGGCGACCGTATTTACAATGGCAAAGAAAGTAAAGCCATTGCAGATATGTATGGCATTCCCGGCTTTGCACAAGGCGGCATCATCGGCAGTGTGTGGGACGGCGTTAAAGACGCTAGTTCGTGGGTAGTCGATAAGGCTGAAGATGTTGGCAAATGGATCGGTGATAAGTTTGAAGCAATTGTAGATTGGATCGCTCACCCGGTTAAGCATGTAACTGATCTAATCAGTAATAGTATAAAAGGGATTGTTAGCTCATCTCCAGTAAAAGCATTTGGGCAGCTCGGCGAAGGCATTTTCAAACATGCATATAGCGGAATTGGTGCTTGGATCAAAAAAGAGCTTAAAAAAATAGAAGATTCCATGGCCAATCCCGGTGGGGCAGGAGTTGAACGTTGGAAGCCATATGTTATTCAAGCTTTAAAGGCCAATGGATTTGATGCCTCGGCATACCAAGTTGCTGCATGGTTGAGGGTTATCCAGCGTGAATCAAATGGTAATCCTAAGGCAATTAACTTGTGGGATAGCAACGCCAAAGCCGGCATACCTAGCATGGGACTTGTACAAACCATTGGGCCGACTTTCAATGCGTTTAAGTTCCCCGGACACAACGATGTTTATAACGGATATGATGATCTGCTTGCCGGTATTCACTACATGAAGTCCATCTACGGTTCTGGAAGTTCTGCTTTTGCTCGTGTCAGTGGCCCTGAAGGTTACGCCAATGGTGGCTTGATCACACAGCCAATCCATGCGCTTGTTGGCGAAGATGGCCCAGAAACCATTTTGCCATTAACCAAAACAAGCCGTGCTTGGCAACTACTAGGTCAGGCTGTTACCAACATCAATCACAACTTGGGTAATGGTACCGTTACTGAAAGCGAAAGCAGCGGTACAGATGATTTAGGAAAGAAGTTGGACAACATTGCTGATCTTCTCACGAAACTTAGCTTTGTTCTGCAAGTTGGTGACGACCAGTTTTATCCAAAAGTTGCACCAAAAGTTAAGCAGTATAATGACAGAACAGACAGGTTTAATTCCTATTGGAAAGGAGGAACCGTTTAATTGAAACAAGCAGGCATGACCATCACATACGCCGGAGTAGATATTACCCAGTGGATGTATGTACAGATGGTCAAACGTGATGTAGGAACTAATCACGTCAACACAATGAAAAAGGTCGGGATTAGCGATGGTCAGATGCTGCAATACATGTCACGGGACGTCAAGACAATTGTGGTAACTGGGATCGTTATGAATGATGATTTGGTGCCACTAAGACGTGCCTTGGCCGCTGCTATTGATGCGGACGAACCCCAGCAGCTAATCTTTGGAGATGAGCCGGATAAATATTATCTTGCCATCGTAGACAGTCAGCCTACCTTCACCGAAGGCTTCCGATCAGGGACAATCTCAATCAGCTTCGTCTGTCCCGATGGTGGCATCGCCCACTCAATAGCCATAAAGACATTTGACAACATAAACGATGACACACTATCCGACACCATCACGGTTCATAATGGTGGCACTTACCCTGTCGAGCCAGTTATTACGGCAACTATGCATGCTGATAACGGCTTTCTAGGATTTGCTAATAGTCAGGGCGGCGTGCTTCAATTTGGCAACCCTGAAGAAATTGATGGCTACACCAGCGAAGAAAGTGAAGTGGCCTTAAATTTGGCAGCCGTTCAAGGCTCGCACATGGATAATCAAGCAGCTTCCAATAATCTTTACTGGGGAGACAACCCAGCTACGCCGAACGAACAGATCGGCAATGCGGTTTGGACACAGGACAGCTATGATGGCTGGAAGGTTGAGCCTAATTGGCCCAGTATTACTGGCGACCACAAGTATTGGAATGGGCCTTCAATCAAACATGATCTCGTCCAGACACATAATGGTAACTTTACGAGTAACCTAACTTGGGACGTCATGACACGTTTTCAAACTGGTGTCTCAAAGGTTGGCTCACTCGAAACAACCTTAGAAAGTGACGGTAAGCCAATCTTTCAGATGATACTGAAAGACAATAGTGCACTGTCTGACCAAATATGGTGGATGTGTTACTACAAAAATCAGCTAGTCGTCAATGAACAGTTGGATCGCAATATCTTTACTAACGACAAGTTCATTCAGCTGGAATTGCAGAAATTTGGTAATTCGGTTGTTTTTAGAGTGTCACCATGGGTTGGCAATCAAGGACGAGAGACGACTATTACCCGTCAATTCACTTTTGCGGACGCTGCTAGTGTCGAGACTAAGCAATTTTCAGCATGGTTTATGCGAGACAAGACATGGGGCGAATCGACTATGTATCTAATTGCGTCTACCGTTAAATGGCAGAACGTAAGCTGGTATACAGATATTAAGAATCGCTTTAGCGATGGTGATGTAATTACAATCGATGTGGCTAATACCAAAACTTATTTCAATGGCAGTGAGGATCGCACCTTGCACACATTAGGCAACCAGTGGGACAAGTTTCTTTTGCCACCTGGTGACACTACCATTCAGCTCATGCCGTCAAGCTGGGCAAAACCATTTGCATGTGAAGTTAATTTGAAGGAGGCATGGCTGTAAATGGAATACTATTTCTCAGACCGCAAATTCAACGTCATGGGCGTTGCAAGGACTAATGGCAAAGGCGAATGGCTGGTTAGCGCGGATAGTGAAGTTAAAACAACTGATGATAGGCCTGCCATTGCCTTGACCCTGACGATCCCATTTAAAACTGAGCAAGAGCAAGCTATTGATGAAATGGCGGCTGAAAACAATTTTGTCTTATATGAGGACGAAGAAGGCAATGGACATCAAATGGTCATTGCCAGTGTTAATCACGATGCATTAGCGCATATTCATACAGTCGTTTGTACGGATGCAGGTAATGACCTGATGAATGAAGTGGTGGGTGCCTATAAAGCTGACAAAGCCCATACTATTGCTGATTACATCCTCATGTTTACAAATGATTCTGGCTGGGAGATCGGTATTAATGAATTTCCTACAGAAGTCAGAACACTTACATGGACAGATGAAGACACCTCACTTAGCCGCATTAAATCAGTTGCAAAAGATTTTGATGCAGTGCTTAGCTTTGGCTTTGTTTTTGTAGGTACGACTGCTGTAAAACGTGTTATCAACATCAGGCATGAGGAAAATTCCGACAGTTTAATTTCCTTTGAGATGAACAAAGACATCAACAATATTGTAAAAACTGTTGATATATACAACATGGAAACCTCAGTGAAGGCCTATGGTGCTACACCTGACGGTTCAAATGATCCAATCAACTTAATTGGGTATCAGTGGAAAGATCCCAACGGGCGGTTTGTACTTGACCAGTACGGGTTCTTGCACGATACCATTGCTGTGCAGAAATATTCACGTTTGCTAAGCAACAGCAACCCTAACCCAACACATTCTGACTGGAATCGGGTTAAAACGTTTGATTCAAACTCGCAGGCGACACTTTTGCAAGCAGCTTTGGCAGACTTGAAGAAGTATAACCATCCAAATGTTAACTATGAAGTTGATTTGGCAAGTGCACCCTATGTGCCATTGAACCAAACAGTACACATTGTTGACGAGAACCAGAATCTATTTCTTTCCGCGAAAGTGTTATCAGTTGAACGCAGCCGTGCTGGACATTATACCAAGCTCACTTTAGGGGATTATGCAAATGAGCAGCCTAACTTGTACTCAGCACTGAAAGATATGGCAGTTAAGATTGAAAATATCCCCAAGGCCATTCAGTTTTATCCATGGATTCGTTATGCCGATGACGATAAAGGCACTAACATGTCAGCACTACCCGCCGGAAAGAAGTACATGGCTATCGTTCCCAATGCCAAGTCATCCGTTGCAAGTGATGACCCCGCAGATTATGCTGGCCATTGGGCACTTATTCAGGGCAAAGACGGTGCTGATGGTGTTCCCGGTGCAAAGGGTGCTGATGGCCGTACAAGCTATTTCCACACTGCTTGGGCGGATGATGTAAGCGGCCAAAGCGGGTTCACGGTATCCGGTGGCGATGGCAAAAAGTACATTGGCACGTATAGCGACTTCACAAAGGCAGATAGCACCCATCCGACTGATTACAAATGGGCACTTTTTAAGGGCGCAGACGGTGATGTGGGACCCAAAGGTCCTCAAGGCTTGCCAGGGAAATCAGGTGCTGATGGTCGTACTTCTTATGCTCACTTTGCTTACGCAAATAGCCAAGACGGCCATGCTGACTTCTCAACCACTGATTCTAACCGTAAGTACATTGGCTTCTACAGTAACTTCTCATCCGGTGACAGCACCAATCCAAGTGACTATAGCTGGTCGCTGATTAAGGGTGCAGATGGTGCTAATGGTAAAGATGGGGTTCCGGGTAAACCGGGTGCAGATGGCAAAACATCATACTTCCACATTGCCTATGCTGACAGCAGTGATGGTAGAACCAACTTCTCATTGGATACTCCCGGTTCTCGCAAGTACATCGGTAGTTATACAGACTTTACACAAGCTGACAGCAACAATCCAGCACTTTACTCTTGGCAATTGGTACAGGGACCACAAGGGCCAAAGGGTGATAGTGGTGCAGATGGCTTACCGGGTAAGAATGGTGTGGGATTAGCAACAACAACCGTTACTTATCAAGCTTCAACTAGCGGTACGGCCATACCAAGCGGAGCGTGGTCAACAAGCGTTCCAAGCGTTTCTAAAGGTCAATATCTGTGGACGCGGACAGTTTGGATGTATACGGATAAAAGTAGTGAAGTTGGCTACTCAGTTGCTTACATTGCTAAAGACGGTAACTCAGGTAAAGATGGTATTGCAGGTAAAGACGGAGTAGGTATCAAGTCAACGGTGATTGAATATGCTGTTTCGTCAAGCGGCGTCACTAAGCCAAGCACAGGCTGGTCAACAACCATTCCAAGCATTGCTCCTGGACAATTCATGTGGACACGGACAACGTGGGCTTACACTGATGGCACCAATGAAGTGGGTTACTCAGTAGCGCAAGCTGGTAAGAATGGTGAACGTGGCAAGCAGATTTTTAAAAGTAATCAAGAGTATGGACCACATAGTTCAGCTCATTGGTGGTCTGATTTAAGCCCAGCACCGTCCGTTGATAATCCTCCCAAAATTGGCGATACCATAGTCACTCCTTATGGCGACATTTTTCAAATTGATACTGTAAACGTTGGTGGCGGAGGCGGTGGTGGAACCTTTGGAGTTGGAAATGTACTTGGAAATATCAGAGGACCACAGGGACCTCAGGGGCCACAAGGTGTTCCCGGAAGCAAGGATGTGCCATACACATTTATTCAACTTGGCACACCCCAAAACCCCAAGAAAGGCGACCTATGGTGGCATGGAAAAACGCTTAATGATGCCACAGCATTGCAGTATTACAATGGCTCAGCTTGGGTTGGTCAAACTATTCAGCAGGCAATACTTAGCATCAAAAAGCTACAATCAATTGAGATTGACAGTGCGACCATTAATTCTCCTGACATTAATGCACGATTCAATCACACTGCTCTTAGTGATGCCAATTTAGGAAAGTTCAGCAGTGGCAACACCAGTATGCAGTATGGTCACGTGAATATCACAGGGAACGTTGAAAATGATCAAGGCAAAGCTGATGGACACATGTTAATTAGCGACTTAGGACCATCAGGATTTATCAGTCGCGAACGCACACCTGACAATGCCGGTGATGTTCAGTATGCTAACTTGCAAGGTGGCAAGCTCAATCTTTCAACATTAATTAGCGCTGAAAATGCGGCCACCAAAAAATATGTGTTCAGCACATTCAAATCAACAGATAATGTTACTTACTATTATAACAACACAACGGCATATAGTAATATTGATATTGATTGGGCATACATTTACTACACACGGCGTGGAAATATTGTGACCGCCAATTTTCAAATCCACACAATAGCTAATCAGTACAATTATTTGAGGCTCACAGAGATTAGACCTGGTTACAAACCTTATTTGACAGAAAAGACTGCTGGAAGCTTGGGGAGCATGTCATATCCTGGTGAATTAACTACCATATATTCAAGCACACCAAGCGGAGGAACGGTCGGATGGTATACCTGCATTTCCAAAGGCGCTGGCGGTTATTCGGGGTCTATTTCTTATCTAACACAAGACGATTATCCAACGGGGGATTCATTTTTCTAGGAGGCAATATGAAAATCAAAGTATGGACAGATAGCAATAATCGGCTACTTAATTGGGCATATGCTGATGAAAACAGACCAGTAGGGACGACCGATGAAGGATTTGAGGTTATTGAAGTTGACGATGCTATTGGCTTATATGAAAACCATGCAAGTATTATTGACGGTCAAGTCGTTCCTGATGCTGGTTATGACCCAGACGCTGATAGGCCTACACTTGAGGCGTCACCTGAGCAGCAGATGCTTGCTGCGCTTGCTCTTGACGTAGCGCAGATGAAGGCGGTGAAATCAAGTGACTAATTATGATCAGTGTGCGCTGTTTTACAGTTGGGGAATTGATTTAACACCTTATGTACCGGTAATGATTACCTCAGACGAATACAAGCAAATTACAGGCAATGACTATGTCGGTGGCAAAAGCTAGCGGCTATTTTTATGGGGTGAAATTGTGGATGAACAAACAAAAATGCTAATGGAAATCAAGGAAGACATTGCCCAGATTAAGCAACAATTGACTGGCCTACCAAGTACAGATGACAAGGCCGATAAGGCATACAATGCCAGCCAAGATAATGCCAGAGACATTAGCAGTCTAAAGAAAATGGTGTGGTCAATCTGGGGCGTACTTGGTGGGACGATTGGAGTCACCCTATTTGTGTATATCATCGAAAAGTTCTTGTGAGGAGGGGTAAAAATGAAAGATTTAATTGTCCAAATTGCTATCGCAGTGATACCTATTTTGGGTGCATGGGTGGCAAAGGTCCTATTAGCGAATAAACAGGCTTTGACCTTGGTGCAAGTATTGGAACCATTAGCACAAGCAGCTGTTACCGCAGCCGAACAGTTAGGTGTTACTCAGGCAATAACAGGGGCCGTTAAGAAATCGCAAGCAGTAGCCTCTGTTGAAACTCAATTGAAAGCCATGGGATTTACCAAGGTTGATCAGCAGACCGTTGAAAATGCAGTTGAGAAGGCCTATAGCGACCTAAAGAACACCATTGAAGCAACCTATCCTAAGGGGGCTTAAGATTGCAATTTAAAACTAAACTAGTATTAACAGGGGTAGCCATTATGGCTGGCCTTTTATTTGCCTTACCGACCCCTGTAATCAAGTG
>OBUW01000010.1_pt1 | contig 219849 bp, 140 predicted proteins | sample 1475761 | NCBI WGS metagenome assembly OBUW01 (sample SAMEA2579908, study PRJEB22360) | human gut metagenome | biome: human gut; feature: human-associated habitat; material: faeces | place: Denmark | collected 2008/2010
AAGATTACATAACTCACTCGACGAGATATTGAAATCATCAGGATACATATTTGAGATAATCGACCAAAACAGAAAGCAAAGCAATGTGATAACTAGCCCCAACAACGAACTAATCCAAAAATCCATAACCCAACTGCTCAACGGCGAAATCCAAAACTTCCATGCTATTCTAGACCAAACAGTGTCGAAACTCAATGATGCAGAGTGGTGTCTCGGCGTTATGGTTGAAAAGAAAAAGAAACTTGACGAATTGAAAGTCAAAGAAGAAGCGGCAAGAAAGAAGGAAGAAGAGGCCAAGAAGGCAGAGCAAGCCAAGAAAGCAGAGGAAGCGAAGAAGTGTTTTATTTTACTTTTCTGTCAAATTTGCACTACTTTTAATTCGTGTGCAAATATTCTATTTTACTTGATTTTTATATACTTTTATTTTACAATACTTTTTTATAGGACTTTTTATATCTTTTCTTTATCAACTCATCTTTTATACAATATATTCTTACGATTATAACTTTCAATTAAGAAATACAACTTTTTATTAGCATTCTCCTACAAGTTCTTAAGTTCCTAGGAAATTCTTCGAAATTATAATTAAAGACGAAAAGTGTAAAACAAACAGAAGGCAGAGGAGGCCAAGAAGGCAGAGGAGGCCGTCCCACAAAAGTTTGACAACTTTGACGACTTTATTGGCTTTGACATCAACGACAATACCAACGACGAAGACATCTTGTCCAACATGGACTACGAGGACCTAAAATTGGACGACAAAGTACCTGCCACCACAGACAACAACTTGGACATGAACAACATACTTGAAAACGACGAGCTGATACTAGACGGGTTGAACATGACATTGCTCGACAATGGCGACCACGTAAACGAAGAGTTTGATGTAGACAGCTTTTTAAACCAGTTTGGTAATTAGGGGCTCTGTCCTACAAGACATATACAGATAGTACAGGAATAAGAAAAGAAATATTTTATAGTTATATATTTCAAGTGTTTATTCTGTTCAACAAGTTCTAACCGTAGATACACCAAATCACCAATTATGTCACACATTACTGAGCTAGCTTAACGGACCAACTACTTTAAATTGCAATCCGTTCTTTACTTGAGTCAGTCGACTCTACAACAACTATCCTGAGGTGATTATTTTTTGGTGGAAATTTTGACCAAATTCTTAAACAAAAAGTCTTTAATCGTTTGATCAATTTATATCTTCTTCAAACCATTCCAGATACTCCCATATACCGGTCTTCCCATCAACTACTAAACTCTAGCCCTAGGACTGTTTTAGTTTCTCATTTTGCACTTCTCTGGATCAACCCTTTTTTTTTTTCTCGTTTAAAAAATCTAAAAAAAAAAATTTTCTTCCTCATCTTACACCTTCTCCTACCATAGCCATGTCAGTACTAACCCGCAAACGTGTCATCTCCCCATCTGATTCACCTAATAAGAAACAAAATACCATGTCAGATGACCAGTTTTCAGAGAAAATGTACACTACATACGTCAAGTCGGCATTGCTATCCCTAGAAACCGATGCCTTGCCCATCAACACCATCACAGATAAAATCAATCTCCCCATTGGCCACCCCGAATCAATCACACTCCCCCAATTTCAGATCGTCTTGAACGGACTCGTGTCAAATACCTCACGCTTGGACAACACCGCATGCAGCAACCTCATCTTTGCCATTTTGAGATACAACTGGCTAGACATAGCCGATACCGATGGGTACCCCCGTTTCGCTGAATCGTATTCCCAATTCCTCGTTGCATTGGTGTCGACGCTCCCAAAATACCTCCATGAAGTGACAAACAAACTTATCCAGGAATTTGACTCGCCAAATACAACCCACCACCACGAAATACTCACCAAAATCATCAAATACGTTCCCACATCAATCAACTCAATCCCACAACTCTTGCAAAAAAACTTCCCCCACCACATTTCGTCCTCCACAAAGGAACTTACCAACTACGTGCAGAACCTAGTCCGCGTCTTGGACTACACCCCAGAGTTACAATTCAGTATATGGCAACTAATCATCGAGTCGAGTATAAAACTAGACGTTGAACTCCAGAACGAACTTGACGACCTAGACGACGAAGAGATCGAAGATTTGATTAGTGGCGAAGAAGACTCCGACAGCGAAGACGAATGGGAGGTCACCACCACCTCCATCAAATCCCTCCTGTCCAAACTCGATAGCATTATCAGCACCCTCTTGACTACCACCGCCAACTCGTTCACCATCGAAGAACTAAACAACGGAAACGGTGTCAACCTCTTCAACACCATCAACTCCCTCTTCAAAAGCCACATCTTGCCCACCCACTTTACCAAACTGATCCAGTTTATCCTATTCCACATCACCCAGTTCCAACCTGAATTGGCCGACTCATACTTGGTATTGCTCATCGATGTGGCTTTCAACCCCAGCGAAATCTTGGAAAAGCGTCTCAAGGCAATGCAGTACTTGTCGTCATACATCGCCAGAGCCAAAAACCTTTCCCGCCACCAAGTCATCTTCATTGTCAGTTACCTTGTAGGTTGGCTCAACAAGTTTATCATCGAAAGAGAACAAGAGGTCGAGTCTAGTGGCGACAAACAAGTCGGGGGTATGGAACGATTCAAACTATTCTACGCCGCATTTCAGGCATTGCTCTACATCTTCTGTTTCCGCCACGAACTACTCTCCACCACCGAAAACGACTGGGAGTGCGACCTCGACAAGTTCTTCCAAAGAGCTATCCTTACCAAGTTTAACCCGCTAAAGTTCTGTGACGAGACCGTGGTGTACATATTTGCCAAGTTGGCCACCAAACTCAATGTCTGCTACTGCTACTCCATCATCGAACACAATAAACGCGAGAGAATGTTGCACACGAACGCATTGCCTTCCGCAGTTGGCAACTTTAAACAGAAACAAGAGTTCTTGGACTTGGAAGCCTACTTCCCATTCGATCCATTGGTCTTGCCCATCAGCAAATCCATCGTCGCTCCAAACTACATAGAATGGTCAGAAGATACCCATGCTGAAGAAACCGATAGTGAAGACGATATATAGTGTGTATAGAAATAAATAAAAAAAAAAATTACCACCACCAAAATGGCGGGCAAAAAAGTAATGATCTAGCCGAGGATCGAACTCGAGACCTTTTCCGTGTGAAGGAAACGTGATACCGCTACACCACTAAACCATTTTACGAGAAATTATACATTGACTATGTCAATACCGAAAATTACCACACCTGCTGCAACACCACAATATACACTGGCGAACACTGACCGCCAATCGACGCATCATACAACTTGTACAACCCGTTAGTGCCCGCCTGACAGTGCCAGAACCGCGTGCTGCCATTGAGTGCAAGCAACCGCTTACCATTCGACGAAACAACCGACCATCCCTTATTGAACAACGCACTGGACTGCGACGGCAAATCAAACTGAAACTGGTGGTTAGCAACAATCTCTCCAATAGCACCTCGCTGGTCATACAATACACCATCACTAAGCATAAAGTATTGTGGGGACTTCCCAACCTTGCAGTAAACCGGGGTCACCTTACACTTGCCACACGGCTCTGGAGCCATATACGAACTATTCCCCATCAAGCACTCAACGGTAGCGTTGCCATGGAACAACTGGCCATCGCCAATCTCAAATACCTTATACGTGGTGTACCCAACCTGGGCACCTAACGAAAACCGAATCGGAGCACTAGCCAAACCACTGACAAGCACAATGGTATAGAATAAAACTAAGCAAATCATTGCTGATCAAAAAAAAAACGAGAGGCGACAATCCCTCCCCTATTTATAGTTGACTGGGCCTTTTTTTTTGCAACAGATTGTTTACATTTTCTATAAACTCTATACTCGCTCATTAATAAACTTTGCTACTAAATTATATGCAAACTTGTCTTTGAAATCTCCCTTGATTGCTCTTTCGGCCCCTTGTTTGCTAATATAGTCCAAGCACTCAACATAGACTAGCCCTGCATGTATACCACCAGGCTCAGTATAGTACTCGACGCCACCTTTAATAATGTTGTAAAAATCATCGACCCCATCTCTCAAAACCTCTCTCTCTCCCACAATCATCAACGTGTTACCGTTCAACGCCTCAACCTCCTTCCAGTGCTCGTCCCAATTGGTATTGGTAAATGTCAAAAAATTATTAATAAACAGTTTATCGTTATCCCCAGCATACAACTCTCCCATGGACGTGTCTTGTGCACCTAGATCGCCCCACACATCGCACCCGTGTCGTGGCGGAAGTTTCGGGGTGGTGCATGGCTGCACCCACGGCGATACCAATATCAATGCCTGTGGCTGTGGCAAATCAAGCAGCACGTTATACTGCTGCAACTGCTGCTTGGCCTCTTCCGGATATGCTATGGCTCTGGCCAACGACAACGACATATGTGCCCCTGCTGAATCCCCTAACAACAAAATATCCTTATACCCTTGGGCCACCAAATTGTTATACGTAACCAAATGCTCATACAACTGTGTCGGATAAACATTATCAAACATGGTCAACGAATAGTCAACCACCAAAATCGACGTGTTCTCCGCCGCATGGTCATCCAACGCATAGTGCAACGCCGAAACAAAAACAAACTGCGACTCAAACATGTTCAACAAGTACCCTCCGCCATGGATATAGATCAACACCTTGCCCTGGGTATCTGCCTTGTGGATCCAATAACTATACTCATCAAACTTTTCCCCAAAATGCGCCAACCCCGATGCCAATGGATGGGTCTTGAACTTGGCAATCACCTTGTCAATCGGCTGGTAGATAACCGCTTTAATATTCTCCTTCTTGTAGTTCCCCGAAACATGGTACTGCACCGATAACAACACATTCTTCCACAACGAGTTGCGGAACTCCTGATTAGTACGTGAATATGGTGTCCCCACCGTATAGTACTGCAACACCGTCTTGGTCACAGTATATGGCAATGTAACCAATTTAAGAAAAAAATCAATTGTAATCATGGTCCCATGCATAAGCAAGATAAACTTTTTTTGACGTCGACTTTTTTTTCTTTTTTTTTTTTCCTCTGTTTTCCTACACGACTACAACTTAAAACTATTTGAGCTTTGTGGCCCGCTGGCCCTTTTGAGATTACCTTTAATGTCTCTCATCTCACCCTTATTGCCAATGACAGTAAGGTTCTTTGCACCAGCCAACGTATCGACAACACCATCTTTCTTTTGACGTTTGGTCTCTTGTCTTTGGTTAAACGCCTTGGCCTTCTTTCTCTTGGTAGCACGTCTTAACCTCTGTTTATCTTCACGACTCAACTCATCTTTCGAGTACGACAAACCAGACTTTAATTGCACTTGCGTCTTGCCCTTAACTCCATCACCCTTAGCCTCATCATCACCAATCTTATATATCTCCTGTGGTGCCAACCTCGACTCGTTTGACACATGCAATGGCTGCGCATCTTCCATGCTAATACTATCGGTAACCTTAATATCAATGGTCTTGGCTTGGTGTGGTTTGGGAATGAAATGAGCTGAACACAACGCATCTAATTTATGTGTGACCTTGGTAAACAACTCACTAATCTCGTCGTGCTGTTTCTTCACCTCTTCGTTGATCGATTCTTGTTGTGCATCAACATGGTTATACTCATCCTCATACAACTCAGCTAACGACTTGGACGACTTTTGTTCAGAAACCTCGGCTCGTGGCGTCTTGTGGAACTTGGAAATGTCTGTTATTATACGTCTGGGCAAATCATTAAAATCGTCTTCCTTGATACGTTTGCGAATAAGGTCTTCCAATGTCTGCGTCGACTCCTCAGTTATCACCGGAACCGGTTTGGATGTACGGTCAAAAGCTATTTCAGTCTCCTCCAATAACGATTCTTGCGGTCTATCTTTAGACGTGATCTCACCTTTCATTGTCCATTTCTTATCTGCCACCAATTCTGCTTCCAACCTGGCAATTTCCGCTTGGATAGACTTTTGCTGCTTTTCAAACGACGACAAACTTTCCTTTGGCTGTGGCTCCTCCTCGGCAAATAAATCTAGCATGGCCGAGTTGACTGCATTGTCGTAATCATCTTCCTCAAACTCCTCCTTTTCAGGCACTTGTTGCTTGAACTTTCCTGGCTTGTCGTAAAAGTCATTGTAGTAATCCATCTCATCGTCGTCGCCACTCAAACTATCAAAATAGTCTATCTCATCGTCGTTATTATCGTTCTCCATAGCCAAGACTTGTTTGTTGAACTCGTCAATATCAAAAAATCCATCATTAAGGCCAAACGCATCTTTATGGATAGGTTCGGCGTCTTCCTCTTCCTCAGGCTGTTCCTCCTCTGATTCAACTTGGGATTCCTCATCCTCTGGCTGTTCTTCTTGTTCCAGCTCCTCCTCGACTTCCTCTTCTTCTGCCGGCGGTTCCTCTTCTTCTTGGGTGTCCTCTTCTTCCTCTTCCTCTTCCTCTTCATCTCTTACCATCCCTTGTATCTCCGGTATAATACTCCCCAACAACTCCTCACCCACCCCATCGAGAACCATTTTTGTTTGTCCAAAAACTTGCGATGAGTCTAACCCATCAATATATATCTCATCCAACACAGAATACTTTTTCGCCAACGGGTCTATAAACGACTTGACTAGCTTATTAAAAAACTCTCCATCAGTCTTAAATATCTCATACGGCCTATCGTATATAGTCTGAAGTGTAGCTTGTGTCATGATTGGTAAAAGAGTAACACAACAAAATTTTTTTTTTTTTTGCGATGCACATTTATTTTTTTTTTCTATAAATCAGATCTGGGTATACTTAGTAGTTGGCCATAAAATATAAAATTTGTACAGCACTAGCATTTACTAACAACTTCTTCTTGGCATGTTGCGATGGATCGTTGTTACAGTACACTGAGTCATCGTCATCAAAACTGCCTCTAAACAGCTTGCTATAGCGGTCAAACGTAGAACGTGTAGATGCTGCAATCAGAGTAAAGTACAACGACGGGTCCTTGGGGTCTTGCAAGTACTGGTAGATATAATTCCCTTGCTTAACCACTTCATCCCTATACTGTCCAAACAGGTCACTCAATCTAAATGCATCAGCAAACCCTGCAAACAAGAGATGAACATACTCTAAGTTATTGTTCCAGTTCCCGTTCCCATCGTAGAATGCACCACCAGGGTTGGTGGCAGCCAGCGCCAACTCTAACGCCTTGTCCAACATATCCTGGTCACCCCTGAATTTGTGCAAATACACAAGCGTGCTAATAGAACACCCAATCGTATATGTCAACTTCCCCTTATCCACCTGACCCAAATCGTTCTTATCTGTTCCATCAAAAAATAACTTGTCGTTGGGGTCCTGCAAATTCTTAAACATGAAATCCATACAATCAGTTGCAAATTCAAGCAACGAGTTGTCGCGGGTTATATCGTACAACCTAACTGCAGCCAAAGCAGCTTCGACTGTCGAAATCGACGCAATATAATTCTTATCTTTCTTCCAGATAATCCCACCATTAGGACCCTGTTGCGTCTGGATATACAACACAATATCTTTAGCATGGTCCAAATACTTTTGTTGGCCAGTCATCTTAAACGCATCAATAAACACCCAAGCAAGCTGCGCATTGTCGTCGGAATAAACCTCAACACCATCGTTTGGCGACGCCAGAAACGCTTTGGTAGCTGAATCATAATACTGCATTATTCTATCTAATGTCACTTCAACACCAGAAACATCGCCGGTTTTGACAATCGCCTCTCCCAACACCGCCATTGTCCACAAAACAGGTAACGTGTAGCCGTCATTACAGTTGGAGTCGTTATCATTCCACTTTCCGTCTCCCCAAAACCTTTGCCAGACTTTAAACATGGTATTATAGTATGAGTTGCCAGAGGTAGGCACACTGCTGGACGAACTGGTGGATAAACTGGAGGATGAACTGGATGATAAACTGGATGATAAACTGGATGATAAACTGGTTGTCTTTGCACTGGTGGACTCTAAACTGGATTCTAAGCTGGTCGTCTTTGCGCTGGATGTCTCTAAGCTAGTGGCACTGTATATCTGTGTTCCCACTTGCGTTACTGTTACTATCTCGACGGGCGCAGTAACAACAACTGTACGCACATTAGCTGGTGCACTCAAACACAATGGTAGAATCAACACCAATATTCCAAAACCGTGCATTGCTGTGGTGCCAAAACCCACCCTCAACTATCACAGTCCGACCCAACGATATATATACTGCGACATCTCATCGGTTTTGGATCTGTAACAAACGCCAAATCCAATTATGATGTGAAACAAAAACAAAACATTCTTGGTCGCAACACAAGAAAAAAAAATTTCATTTCACTTTCTCTACAAAGATGAGAGCATACAATCACCCAATACTAGTTAACCCTACACGTTGGCTAAGAGGGCCAAAGAAACACGCTGCAGCATTGTACCAGAATGGGTACTACCCGTCCCTAGACAACAACCCATTTGCATTGGCATTGGCACGACTCGACGCAAACTCGCCTTCATCAACTTTACCCATAGGCAATGGCATACCGTTGACAGTTACCCAACAGGACAACCACCACGTCCTCACCCCAACCCTAAACGACACCGCCGAGCCCAGTCGATTAATCGTCAATAGCGCCAGATATATTAAATTGATCGTCGATAGGCCAAAGGCAATTCAAAAGTTGGTGCCCCTACAGTTCATACAGCAATGCAAGTCGTCAAAAGCAAAAGTTAGCATGAATAGGGATATGGTGGATGTGATAGACAAGATGTATAGGCAGAGGATAGAGGAACTACTTGAGGATGTGGGCAACGAGTCAGGAGAATCAGGCATCATCCTCAAACCCATGGACGTGCCAGTACGTATCGAGGGAAGCACCACCTACGTCAACAACATATTCACTACCCACCCTAAATTCATCAACTACACCCACCGCGAGCTATCACAATTAATACTAGCGTATACTGATTTTGTAAATCTATAACATTAATCTAAATAACCCAAAGTGTAAGCACCGTCATAAGCAAGTTAGTGATAAATGATGGTTGGTAACTGACACCACCGCTCTTCTTACTTGTAGTAGTGGCAGATTGGCCAGTAACGGTAGCCAATGTAGTGGCAACATCAGCACCAGCTTGCTTAACCCACGAGTTGACACTGGAAGCTTGAATGGTAGAATCAAACGATGTAGAGTTAGACACCCAAACAACAGCATTGCCACTCAGGTCAAAGGCAACACCACCACTCATAGTGCCAGTCAAGTCACGCTCAATATAGGCAGGTGCAGCCATACCAGTTTGAATATCATCGGACCCTTGGTAATCGTGAATGGTGCTGTACATGTGAAGGTACTCAGTCGAGTTCATCACTTCAAAAATGTCAAACTCACCACACCCAGATCTCCAGCACGAACAATTAACATTCATTGAGTACTGTGCGGTTCTTGGAATATGCGCATTCAAAAGCCAAATGGCCGGCATGTTGTAGTTGGAAATATCGGTTGACGTATGTGTCTCATTTGGCATTTGGAATTCAAACAAAAACATTTTCGTGGTACCGTAAAACCCATGGTAGGCAGGAATGTCGCTTCTATAGACACCACAATCGTTGTTGTACCCGGACTTGCCACAGCTAATGTTGGAGAAAATCACAAACTCGTCGTTCGAGTTGATCAACGTATTTTTGGCCAAAACAGTCGACGAGTCGGCTTTGGAAATACCATCGGTACCAGCATATGTCAACCCAATACCCAAACACGAAGAGTTCTTACCGGCACTTGTCAAAAACGTGACATTCTCACTGGTTCCGCTCGACCCTTCGTAGTAACTCAATCTCTTCCAGTCGCCAGAACTATCATCACCATACTTGAACCCATCTGAAACGTAGGACGCAAATTTGTTCAATACAAGTGGACCACGGAAATGCACAGAAACTTCTTCGTTCAATGGTGCGTTCGTCCCAGAAAACGATACTGGCGTTTTGTTAACTTCACATGAACACGAATCTTTATAGATATTACTCAACTTTTCAACTTGGTTATAAGTACCAGAAAACCCAAGATTACTAAACTGGATAGCTTCAACCTCTTGGTTGGCAGCAGTAGCCACCGAAACTAATGTAGACACTAACAATGATGAAAATAACATGGTTTGATGTACAAGAAAAAAAAAATTGCCAAATCTCGGCGATGCTGTGCTATATATAGTATAAGGGATATAAAACAAGGCTTGGAAATCTTCCGTTTTTTTCGCAGAAGCAAAATATTCTCAATTAAAGATCCGAATCTGGCCAAAACAATAACATGGGCAAGTGCCACCACCTGGTATACACTGCTATTCTAGTATACCACCCACTACACTGCCATCGTAGTGCCTACTGCCATCGTAGTGCCTACTGCCATCGTGGTACCTATTGCCTACCCTACCTCTGCCTTTCCGTGTTCAGGTATAGACACACATGTCCTAAACTTCTTCCTGAACCGCCCCTTTTTACACAAAATCTAGAATGTCGTGCTGCGACTTCTATCCAATAAATTTCATCGCCTTTTTTTTTTTTTTTTTTTTTTTTAACTTTTTCTTCCATCCACACCCAAAATTTCGTTGGCGTACTCCACATCATGTCTTCTGGAATCGTTCCGACTAGCCATGGGAAGAGTCTCGTCCCAGGCGATGATCTTGACTTCAGCAACATCCAACCTTAACGAATTGCACGGTATGACCTTGGGTTCAGTGTGTTCATTGTCGGTGTTCCCATCTCCACTTATACAGTTTAATTTGCATTTACCTTCATACACTTCGAGCGAGTTGCATAAACATAAATACCTTGCATTGCACGTATTGCCGCCAACGAAAAACTCGGTCCATCTAAGTCGAATATTTGCCAAAGGCGTCAAGCTCAACAAGGGGGCAAAGCTAGCACCAACAAAGGAAGAGAAAATCGACGGCCAGGTATTCCACGAAATGACAAAACCATTCACACGTCTCCAAAAGGGAGTTGACTACCTGTTCTACAACATATCTGATGTGCAAATACCAATATTGTCCAACGTCGAAACAACATTGATATGTCAAACACGAAACACCTTCCCTGTCGACAACCACGAAATATGGGTCGCAGACGTCGTCGATATAATACACAACAAGACCCAAAAATCTGGCGGCATACTATACTTTGATAGAGGGTTCCACAAGATCGGCAAATCGTTGTCAGAAGATTAGGTGTATATTACTATGCTACTAATTCATTATACTCACGAGTTAAACTTTCGGTTTCCTGGATAATTTTCGGCAAGATCGTCTCAAACTTTTCGTTAGTGCGTTTCAACCTCTTTGTAAACTTGGCCAGAATCTCATTCTTCTTAATGTTCTTAATGTCCGTTGACAAGTTTCGAAGTTCTTCCTGTTTGGCTGCTTGTTTGACCATCAACTTTTGACTCTTTGCACTGAGCGACGTTAACTCTTGGCTGGCAGTCTTAAGTTCGGCTCGGGCATCTTTCATTCTCGACTCAAAATCGGCATAGATCTTGTTCAATTCAGCAATTTCTTGTAACTGCGCAGACTCTTTGCTTTTCATTGCCTCCTGCAACTTGCCTTCGGTTTTACTCAACTCCAGAATCTCCTTGTTCAATCCCTCAATCTCGTTCTCCAACTGCATCACAGAATGTTTTAACCCCTTGATCTTTCCAAAAATACGATTATCATTGCCCTGACGGTTCTTTGAGATTTTGTTTTTGAGCAACTCAATAGAGTTTCTCATCTCAGTGATCTTTTTGTTTTCGTCTTTCTTATACTTTTTAAGCTTGGCCTTGAGGGATTCTGTTTTGTTCATTACCGACTCAAGCGAGGTCTGCAACGTGGCCAACGACGAAGTTTCCTTGCTCGACTTGTTAATAACCTGGTTGTCGTCATCAGTAGTGTTTATCACAAGATGGTTCAACACCAGCGACTTGGCCACGATGTCTACCTCATACTGAAACAATGGCGTCAACCCATAAATCACAAGATACTCACCAACAACTTTGAAATACGACCACTTGATATTGTTAAGTCTCACTTCAATATCCTCTCGAATCGACGACAACACATGGAGTACCACTTTCGACGAATCAATCACCATAATCGCCATGGGGACATTGGGTTGTACTTCCTTCGTCAAAAACACTCCACCCTCATTTTTCTTCTTGGTCAGCTCGCCATTAAACAAGTTGGGGTTCTTCAAAATCGCTTTCACTGCTGCAATGATCGACCAAAATGGCTGTACAATAATGGTGTTTTCAATAAGAGTCACGTTGGGAGAAATGGTCGTTGTAGTCAAAGACGTCGACGTGGTAGAACTGGTGAGCGAAGTAGTGGTGCTTGTAGTAGTCGTTTTCATGGCCAAATTCGATAACGACGACGCCCGCATACGGTTCTTCATAACCGATAACTTGCTATTGAAAGGCGAAATAATGAAATTCTCAAAGTTCTTTAATGCCACCGAATAGTTGCTATTGTAATTACCATTAAACTTGGGCAAATTCTTGGTGTAAATATCCAACAATTGATTGTTATCGACATTTACTGATATGTCGTCAGTTGGGATAGAGCTCTGGGCAATTGGCGATTTCCTAAACAACGCTTGGATGATTGTGTGTATGCATAAAAACAAATATACCTGCACATTCCAGTGGCTGAAATTAAAGTTGGTGATATGCGCCGAGTATTGCGGGGTGCTAAATAGCTGAAACGATAAGTTGACCCAATTCAATACATACTTGACATAGTTGATAATAATAAAACACACAATCGCATTGATCAAGTTGCTGTTGAATATACGGTTCTTATCGTCGTACTGGATTTTCGTGGTAAACTTTTTTGATGATATCGAGTTGATATAGTTTATCGACGACGACCCAATAAACTCACTAGCAACAATCGCCTTGGAAAGAATGACTAGATAATTGAAATAACTCTTCTTCTTTACAACTTTACCCAACCCATAAAAAAGAAACACGTCTATTGCACCCATCTTGATAAAAGTCACCAACGAGTGTTTCACATTAGTGAATGCCAACTTATGCAGCTGTGGCAATAAAAAGTTTATCAAGAATTTCCCGCCCATAAAGTTTGACCCCAACATCAAATACACAACCAATAGCCCTAAGGACATGTATTGTGGGAACGAAAGCATAATGAAAACTAGCGACAAGATATCACGCAAACTCGAAGACGATGGGAAGTTGGCATTATTGCTTTGGTAGTGATGGTGGTGATGGTGGTGGTGAAGATCTGATGTGGATCGTGAACGCAGACCAGCAGTGGCTTTCTCTAATATCTCTTGGTTGACTCCCTTGCCGTTTGCATCATGATAATGGTGATGGTGGTACGATGGAGGCTGCTGCATGACATGGATTGGTTACTCCCTGTTTGGTGTTGGTTCTCTATTTTTCATTTTGATGTAAAGTTTTTCTGCGAAAAAAAAAAAAAGCAAAAAAAATTTTGCTCTGCAACGACAGGACAGGACTGGCCACCAAACAGCAGCCAGGTAAAGGTCAATATCTAGTAGGATGAGTAGCTACATGCTATTGGTTCTTACTGCCATTAGCATGCTTGCGTTGCCACTAGTAGTCTTGGGTCGTTGGACCAACCGCATCTCCTTGGTGTACAACTTTTTGGGTCAAATTTTTACCAAAATAGAGCTAAAATACAGGAACTCCGGATCATATATTTATCCGCAAATTGTGAAACTGTGTTTGTGCCAACACTGATTGTTCTGTCTTTGTCATCACTCGTTTTGCAAGGGTACCAACCAAGTTTCAAAATCCTGAAACAGTGCCAACTTTCTCGTGGGGAAATACTGTTCGGCTATGGTTGTGGCAATTATGAGCACAAGACGGTCGATTAAACTTGCCCCAAACAATTGGCTTTTGTGCTATCGGGTGGCTTTTAGTGTTTTGTACACGCCACCAAAAAATTTTAGTTGCTCACCAACTAACCCCCCCTTCCCGACGCTCTTTTGAGTAAAAATTTTTTTTTTGTTTGTTTGGCATTTGTACTTTTTTTTTGGTTTTGTATTCCAACGGTTTTTTTATGGTGGTGATATCTGACGGTGACATTTTTCGGTTACACTAATAAAAGCAATGTGACATTTGTTTGGTGCATCACACAACGCCTGACGGTTTATTGTTCAGTGTCGCCTCCGATGTGATGCTGAAAGTTATCTATAAAAGTTTATTACGGCCATACGGCAATTTTGTTATCTTTGTTTTTGGCGATTGTATTGTTTTTCGTCTACCTGAAATCCTATTGGCTCATGTCGTTTGGTAATGACGCGTTTTGTACAAAAAAAAAAACATAATGTAATGCACAAGATATTAAATCTGCATTGTAACAGAAAGTCATGACAAACAACAACAACAGCATTACATAGAATTTACAGACCAAAAATTTTACCTTTTACAATTCTAAATAAAGTTTTACCAGTGCTTGTGTTCGCATAGATCTTACTCAAATTATATTTGAATACTATCAGCAGAAACAATACTTGGTGTACAGGCTTAATCGCCCTTCTCTCTTGTGCCCGAAATAAACCTCCTATTTTAAATTGTACATGAAACGTACAAAAGCAAAAATTTTTTTTTTGTGGCGATTTTCACTTTCTCTTCAAAATTCAAATTGTCCAAAAACTTTTCTCTGTTGCTCATCTTTTTTTTTTATATAAACTCAACCTTTATCTTATTTTAAAGATTAAGTTTGTGTTTAATAGGTTTTTCTCCCGCAACAGTTTATCAACGCTTTCCCCGTTTTTATATCACTTCATTGAGTCCCCGTTCACTAGTACCAGCTTGTCAACTTTTAAAAAAAAAGAAATTCTTACAGTAGTGTACACTTGCTCAAAAAAACCGAATTTTCAATCCCATCACATCAAACGGAACGACTGAGGAAAAAAAAAGACAACATTAAAATTTTTTTTCTTTTTTTTTTTTTTTCCTTTCCCATCTCCATATTACCATCTTCCTTTCAAGCTTTATACTTCAGGAGATATCATATCGTTACTATCAAGGTATTTAGCAAACCAACACATATACCTTTGCGTGATACCAGATTCTTGTCGACAACCGAAAAAAAAAGAAAGATAATTTCACAAAGTCCAGACAGCATCAACAACAAAAAGTTTTTTTTTGTTTCCCTTTTTTTTTACGACACCAACCGGTATATATGAATCAAACTCTTGTCAGAATGATGAACATGCCCAACGAAGATCCTAACGTATCGAGTGAAGAAGCTGCCGCTGCTAATGTTGCAACTATTCACAATATCAAAAACGAAGACTCCATGCACCATCAATTTGGACACCATCAGCCTTCCATTTATGATCAACAACAACAACAACAACAGCAACACCACCACCAGCTTCCTCACCATCCTATTCACTATCATGGTATTGCTCAGCAACAACAGTCCCAGCTTCCTCATTTCGCTATGCATCCATCAGCTGGTGTCAACAACAACCAACATTTGAACCACCAGCCATACCAGCAGATGTCGCACTACAATGCCCAACAAATGCATCAACAACAATTACACCATCAGTTGATGACCCCAAACCCATACCAACAACATTTCCAACAACAAATGCACCCTCAATTACACCACGAGGACCATTTGAATATGCATTTCAACCCAATGTCCTATCCACAACAACAACAGCAGCAACAGCAACAGCAGCAGCAACAACAACAACAACAACATTTGCACCATTTCGGTCACCAAATTCCAGCCCCCCCTGCTCAACAAGGCCCAACACCTCAGCAGCCACATTTGCATCAACAAATTCCTCATCCATTATCACACCACCAAACTCCCCAACCAACTCCGCAACCTTTGGCTCAGCAACAACTGCCTCAACCAACAAGACAACCACGTCAAACCAAGAAACAAAAACAACAAGCACAAAACCAAGACCACGCTGACGCTCAATCACAAGCCCAACAGCACCATATGGCTATGATGGCTCGTGCTAACCAAAACGATATGTTGGAATCGTCGACCAGAAAAGTCGCACCTAGATCTAGCGATTTGTTCCGTGTTGGGCCTCCATTTTCCATCAGCAAACAACACCAGCCAGTATATTGTGTGGGGACCGATATGCCAGTGACACCATTGTTGCATGCCCGTATTGATAGAGGGTTTGAGATGGGCGAAACCGGTTCTTGGATTGGGTATAAACGTAACTACTTTACCTTGGTTGCATCGTTTACATTGCAAGACTTCGATTTTGAAAAGTTCATTGGCAACAAGTTCTACACTTATGACAAGGTCAACAACAAGGTTAATGGTTTCCCACCTCATCACCCTAGCCACCCACAAAACCAGCCCCAAAACCATCCCGGCCATCCACACCACAACCAACACGCTGGCGAACTGAGAGTTCCAATTAGTTATTTTGCAATTAGGTTAGTGGCCAAGTGTTCTGATGAAGATGTTGCCATCTCCTTGATCCAGCACACTGCTAAAAGAGATAAAGGTCCACAGTTCCCACCACCAATCTACCCTGCAGTTCCTTCAGAGTTGCCTGACCACGAGACTGTCAAAGTAAGTTGTAACAAACGTAACAACAACAAGATCGAAACTATGAATAAAATCTTTTACTTTGATAGGGGAAACTACTACCAAGAGTACAATTTGGATAGCTACAAGGACCAGTCGATATTGAAAAGCTACCCTAGTCAATCCATTTCCAAGGTGGCTAGATTCGAAAGAATCCAATTCACCAGCTCTATTAGAGTTAAAAGCACCAACACAACTGCTAGATACTTTACCTTGCATGTCGAATTATTGGGTATAATCGAGGACGAGGACTTGCAGATCCAACCAATCTTATTGAGTTCAATTGAATCACCGCCTTTAATCGTCAGAGGCAGATCTCCTTCAAGCTACCACAAAGATAGAACTTCTGGGTATAGGGCTACAAACACACCAACCCCTACTCCTCCACAGTAAGCAAAACTATAGATTTTTTTTTTTTTTGATGATGACGAAGAAAGGTTGATTTTAAAGTTTAAAGTAAATAAAAAAATTTTGTATTATAATTACACAAAAGATCACAAAATATATACACTGATACATATATAAAGCTTTTATTTGTAATAGTAATCTTATTTATAGCCGTAACTGCCCCACCCCCACAAAATATCAGAGCCAGGTGTCGTGTACCAATCACCCGCACCAAAAAAATTTTTAGGTTTCTCCCCACTACAGGAGCCAACGTAAGAAAAAAAAAATATTTGATTCTCATCAAATAATAATTGTGACATTAATAAGACATTGCTGAAGTATGACCCAATCTAATAGTGATTCGTCAAGTACTGGCGACGTACCCAATATCAACACTTCGCTAATACCGTCGACCTCAAAACCAGTATACTCACGTATCCCTATCCCGGGCCATTTAAGCAATGATCAATCCACCCCCATTGAGGATATAAAGATTATCGATAAACAGAGCATAGACTATATAATAAGGTCAGGTCTAGCTGGTGGCTTAGCTGGATCTTGTGCCAAGACCTTAGTGGCACCTTTGGACAGAATCAAGATCTTGTTCCAAACATCAAACCCAGAATTCATAAAGTATAGAGGAACATTTGGCGGGTTCATTGATGCTGGAAAACGTATATGGAAAACCGACGGGGTAATGGGGTTGTACCAAGGTAACTCAGTGACTTTGTTACGTATCTTCCCCTATGCAGCAATCAAATTTGTTGCCTATGAACAAATTCGTACTTTTTTGATCCCAAACGACAGTTACGAAACCGCCGCTAGAAGATTTATGGCTGGGTCGTTATCAGGACTAGCATCGGTGTTTTTCACGTATCCACTAGACTTAGTTAGAGTGAGATTAGCATTTGAAACTAGAAACTTGTCTCATTCACAAATCCATCACCACCACAAAGAGTTTATGGCCCATCGTCGAGGAAGAATATTTTCTACCGTCAGCCTAATTTATAACGAAAACCCACCAATCAAAACCACTGACCCGTCGTGGTTGAAATTAATGCGAAAATCGTTCCCGTCACCCATAAACCATTTAGCCAATTTCTACCGTGGGTTTGCCCCGACAATATTAGGTATGATCCCTTACGCTGGTGTCTCATTCTACACTCATGATTTGTTGCACGATATTTTGCGCTCCAAATGGCTCGCGAAATATACTGTCCAATCAACCAACCACCAAAACGTCGTGGTAAAGAAAAAGGGGAAATCGTCCAGAGAATCACGTGCGCCCCTAAAAGCATATGCACAATTATTTGCTGGTGGGTTGGCTGGGTTATGTTCCCAGACCGCCGCCTACCCGTTTGAAGTTATCCGAAGAAGAATGCAAGTGGGAGGCGCCATAAACCAGGGCCAGTTTTTGTCATTCAAAAACACAGCAAAACTAATCTATCGAGAGAACGGACTTCAAGGGTTTTTCGTTGGGTTGAGTATTGGTTATATGAAAGTAGTGCCCATGGTTGCATGCTCGTTCTTTGTCTACGAAAGAATGAAAAAGTTCTTAGGTATATAGAGAGCCTATTTATATGTACATGAAATCAGAAAAACCACCACCACTTCTTATTGCCTGGCTTGACTCCAAACTTGGCCGACGAAGCGGTAATATCTTTGATCCCGGACTTTGCCAAATCCTTAGCAATACTAGCAGTGGTCGACAACTTGTCCGTACCAATCCTGAACCCCCAACCTCTCAAGAGTTTCACTATTCCCGGCGTAATGGCAGCAGTGATTGGCAACCTAATGAAAATTAACGATTTATGGATCCCATACGCAATGGCAAACTCTGTCCATGAAAATTGACTCAATATGTAGCTGACCATCGACCCAGAATTTTCCGAGGTTGTTTCGCCTTGTGACTCAATGTCTTGCTGGATCTTGTTAATCTCTTGTTTCTTCTTCAACTCTTCATCAGAAATACCGTACCCAAACGTTTGTTTCACTTTATTCTCATACACCTCAATCTTTTCTTGTCCCATAGAATGAACCAAAACATAACATATTGGCAAATCAATACAAGAGAGACCCAAGTATACCGCAAGTGCCGGATACCCATACTCTTTCATTAGGGCTTTTATTCCCTGTGGTTTCGCAGCACGTGTAGACTGAAACCGGAACATCCCATTATTAACAAATCGAAGTGGCCTAATTGCCGACCCAAAACCCTTAAACAGAAACATCGTTGATGAAAAAGAAACAGAGAAATTTTTTTTTTTGGGAGTTGCGAGCAAATAAAAAATTGCTTTTTCTATACACCTTTTATCTAAACTGAGAAAAGTACTTTTCATCTTCAAATCTTGATTTCACCAAATCAACCACTTCTTTCAGATACACATCTTCAATCTTTTCACCACCATTGAGAACCCTCTTTTCGTGATTTCTTTGTTCGTCTTTAGTCATGACAACAACATTCTGCAACGATATTTCTTTACTGGGGTCCCATCGCGATAATGTCAAACGTGTAGAGTAATTCGAAATCGGCGATTTCCCACGGAAAACTTCCTCCAAAATATAATTAACCTCATGCATGGCTATCTGTACACGTTGGTCAGTCTTGCCTATTCTAGTTTGTTGTCCCGCAAGACTTTGCAACAAGTCGTCGTATATCTTGTACCTGTTCTTACCTTCAACTGGCTCCATGGGATACCCTGCGACTGTAGTTAAAATATATGTAGCAATAGCCAACCCAAACATACCAGGCATTGTACCCAAAACCGGCAAGATTCTCACACGAAAATCCTTTAGTGCCGACAATTGATCAACATTTCCTTTGGTAAACTCGTCATCGGGTAACGGCAACAATTTGGCCTTTCTTGGGTCGGGCTTCTCTGCTGAAAACACAACAGGTATACCATTAATAATACCACGCTTTTTGAGAACCACTCTAATTTTCTTCATTAACGGGTCTTCTTCGGTTTTGGAGATATCAGCTAGATTAATTCTCGTAGGGTCCAGCTTTGTGGCTGCTCCTCCTGAAGATACTATTGGCAATTTCTTTTCGTGGCAGTACGCCAACAAGTCACACTTTGTGTCTAAATTATCAATACAATCAACGATAAATGTTGGCTGGAAATCGTCGCCATAAATCAACTCCTCTGCCAGCTCTAGATTCCACAATTGATTGCGTGTATCTATCTCTATCCAAGGGGCAATCTCCAATAAATGGTTCTTGATGCACTCGACCTTAGGGATCCCCACATCCTTTAATGTTGCAACTGCATGTCTATTCAATGAGCTCAACGACACTTGGTCAAAATCAATAATACGCAAGCTTTCAACACCTGATCTTGCCAACATGGTGGCGACCCATGAACCTACACCACCAGCTCCAACAACTACAACTCGTTGTTTACGCACCTTGTCCATACCATCTTCAGTAAGAAAGGCATAATTACGGGCTAACTGTTCTCGAATCAATTCTTTTGAATGGTCTCGTTTGGCAGGAGTCTCTTTGGGAGGTTGGGGATGTATTTTCTTTCTTTCATAGCAATGGAACGCCTCTACTAATCCAATAGTAACAGCCGCCGTAGCCACTACAGATAGTATTATAGATCTTGGTGACATCTAAGGATGATGGACCCAAAAAAAAAAAAAAAAATTTTTTTTTCTCTTCTTCTTCTCACTGATAAAAGTTTATATATTCGGTACATCTATCTATACACTAAAACTTGGCTTTGTCACCTTTTCTACCAACAGTACTTTTAATCAAACCATTTGGATCAGGTGCTGGGTAGAACAAGTCTTTGTTGTCTTTAATGCCCTTCCATTCCAAATTGAACAAGATGTAATGTTTATTTGGTAAAACATAGCTAACAGTACCAACTTGCTTTACGGTTTCCAAAATCTTGTGAGACATGTTGTACATGGTGGATTGGACCGAAGGAGAATTTTCTTTACAGAACAATTCTAATGTGACATCTCTAGCAGTATTATATGTGGTGTCAAACAATTTTGGTTGCGATAATATGTCGTCTAAAGTAGCGATCTGTGTTGGATCAAATGTCCACGAAGCATCAACATCAGTCGACAAGATTCTATCTTTGGTAGGTTGCAAAGTGGTGTAGTCACACACATTATACCCATAAAACATGGACCCAGTTGATTTCAACACCGTCAAGTCCTTGATTGAGGACGACAATTGTAATTTCTTGGTGTGCTTGTCGTAGTTCAAATAAGTACGTCTAGTTTCTGGCCCTTCGTGCTTGAATGAATGAGCATGTTCCTTACCTTCTAACTTAATCTTTGACCATTTGGCTTGAATAATGGTAACTTCAATCCCATCAACACGTCCGTATTTAGTGGTGAAATGTTTAGCTAAATGAGCAGCAAACCTTTCAATTGGCCAAACATCAGTGGTTTTGGCTTCAACCAAAATCGTGTTTTTGACCGTATCAGTAGGAACAATCGACGAATTGTCGGCTTTGGTGTATGATTCATCAAATTTACCTCTCAACAAAACCTGGACATTAGCTTCAAGAACATCTTGCACAGTTGGGTTTGATGGATCTTTTTTGACCTTTAAAAATTTGACATTACCTTTACCGTAGGTTGAGGAGTATAATTCGGATTGCATGATTAGTTGTTGATTGAGAGAAAACTAGAAAAAAAGGAAGAGGAATAAACCAGTCTATTTATACTTTTTTGTCCATATCTATTGGTTTGCTTTAATTTCGGAGATCTCCACAGAAAGCCGCACACACGTCTACTTCAAGTAATCTCTGATAACAAAAAAAAAAAAAAATCGGGGTGCCTATGCGGAGGACCGCAAACATATATTAACACTATTTAATCATTTTTCTTATCAGTATCAGCTGATTCTTCAACATTGCTTTCATCTTCGGCAAATCGTAAGCTTTTTACTTTCTTGGTGGTTGTAGCGTCCTGAACACTTACCCCAGTTGCTTTAACATTTTCTGATGACTCCAATGCTTCTTCCTGTTTATTATCAAATATCAATTCTGCAGTTCGTATCCATCTTCTTCTCCTGGTGTATTTGGAAAATGTGTCTTCTGTAGAAGGTTTTTTCCATGTATTATCATAATATATAAACCCTTCATCGTTGGTTGGGTTAGCAGTTGTTTTTGATCTCTTAGAGCTCGATAAAGTAATTGCACCATCGTTGGTTAAATCTAATCTCCAAGTCTTATCGACCCATCTCCAAGTAGCGCCCTGCATATTGGAATCGCCATTCGTAGCATCATCGGCAGCATTGGGTAATTTAAACGAGTCAATCGAACTACTCTCATTCAAAAACTCATCAGTCCATGGAGTTCTTTCATAGGACAATAAATTGCTTGTCCAGCCAATACCCAACCACTTTCTTTGATTCTCGTATATGACGTATGTGAATCGAACAGGTTTGTTTGACTTTGAAGATGTGCCACTGCTGCTGACCTTTGCAAATGCGGCAGCAAAAAGCGAATGGTTCTTGGTCTCCGACAAATCCAACCCTGTCAAATAAAAGAAAATTAGCCTGACAATCTTTAACTTCCAAAGAATTCTTCTGGTGACAATTGAATACGACGAATGGTAGGTTAGCAAGTACACACCAGTCAATAGTAATATTGTCCTTGGCTTGATCAACAAAAACGTAACCACAAGATAAACTGGAGTCAAAAACAATGTAGTGAATATCAATCTCTTAATGTCGTATGCCGTCAACGATAACGACGTAATTGGCAGCAACAAGATATCTGCCTTAACACACGTCGACGTCAATGCCTGGACAACATCATCTAACGTAGGATGCAAGTTTGCCTCTTTAATGATCTTATTGTTCAACAACGCATACGAAATCAATATTGCCACAAGAATTAAATGACCCAGCCAAATGACTAAATTCTCAAAGTATAAAACAACCAACGCATACAAGCTGATAATAACCACGTTGACCCAGTAATCGTCATTAGTCCATGTTGTTATTGAAAGGAGTTTATTGATAATAATCAAGTAAGGATACGAGTTCACCAATGCCTTGGAAACCAGAGGCGGCGTCGATGATAATAACGGAGAAGATTGCGGTTTTGCATTTAGTTTTGGATCTGTCACCTCAGCGAAATTGGCCCTCAATTCTGTTGATGTTTCTGTTGTAGCTGTGGCACTCTCTCCAACTGTGCTTGTGGCTGTAGAGACAGGATTCTTATTAGTCCCCAGACTAGCTTCCACTTTCGACATAACGATTGATTAGTTGATGGATTAGGTGTGGAAGTGGGAAAAACTTAATTCTATCTTGTGTGATTTCACACCGCAAGCAAAAAAAAAAAAAAAATGCACCAGAAACTTATAGTTACCCCAATCACCCAATCGTTCCCTGCGTGTGACTTTTTCTTGTGGCTATGGACTTTTCAAACTTGCTATCTAACGAAATCAATAAGAAACGTAAAAAGGTAGCTGCAAATGGAAGGAAACGCAGCAAAGTGTCTACCACCGCCAAAGAACCGGCGGTAGTTGTTGAGCATGCATCAGAAACAATCAACCCCCAGCCTACTACGACAAACGATGAGCCAAGTGAAGAACAATTAGATACAAAGTTGTCACAATTTGGTGAACTAGATACGTCCTTATCGAAATCAGAAAAGGCCAGGAAATTGCAATTACTACTACAACAGCAAATCAAAAACACAAAGTACAAGGCATGGCTAGATCAAGAGGCTCCGTTGTACCAAGACCCCGAAAAGCAGTTGATCACGCTTGATTTGATAACTGATATAACAAATAAACAAGACGAAGTATACCTAAAGCTACGGGTATACATAAAGCAGCTAATTAAACAATGGCAAGAATGCGATAACGACGACCAAGAGTTATTGATGGAAACAAAGAAAAGTATAGTCAAATTGTTATACAAGCTAAGGAGCCATAAACTTTCTTTGGACATGCTAATATCGCTCCTGACCATTGTTTACTATATTCAACAAAACGAATTCAACAAGGCAAACGAAAGCTACATGAAACTAAGTATCGGCAACGTCTGTTGGCCAATTGGGGTGGTCAATGTAGGTATTCATGCAAGAAGTGCAGCACTGAAAATAACCGGTGCCTCTAACGTCAGTAACATAATGCTAAGCGAGTCTACACGAAGATGGATTATAAGTATAAAGAGGTTGATTAGTTTTAAAGAGAGAGTATATAATAATGCACGTGATTAGTTTAGTAATTTTTTGCGAGTTAGGGCTATAGCCCTAAGACATTCACACAACTAACAAAAAGGAAGTTCTCACGCACATAACGTGTAACCCACATAAAGAAAAAAAAAATTTCCTTTGAAAAAATTCACATCACGCTTTAACCACTTCAACCTATAACAACTCCAACCATGGCTAGAGAAATCAAGGATATCAAAGAATTCGTCGAATTGGCTAGAAGATCAGACATCAAATCTGCTATTGTCAAAGTTAACGCCAAGGTCAATGCTAACGGTAAAAAATTCAAACAAACCAAATTCAAGGTCAGAGGTTCAAGATACCAATACACTTTAGTTGTCAACGATGCTTCTAAAGCTAAAAAATTACAACAATCTTTACCACCAACCTTAAAAATCACCAACTTGTAAATGGTCTAGAGAGATCCAAGTATTAATGAGTTCAAAGTCTATCAAGTTTCTTGTGTCATCATCCCTAAAGTTTAATTTTATGTATATTTAATATATAAATCTGTTATACTACATCTTCCATTTCTTCATCTTCGTCCTCGTCTTCGTTGTTTTCTTTATTCTGGTCATCCTCATCCAAGCCGAGTCTGACAGCTCGTTCGGCATCTCTTAATCTTCTGTATTCTGCCTTTAACGTATACTTTGATGTATATGGCCCTCTCTTGATTAAAGTAGCAATGGATTCTAACGATTCCTTCAAGTACGATTCAGGCTGTCTTGTTCTCTCCTTTAACCCTTTCATTGACCAATACTCATACTCCTCAAATAATCTAAACAACAAGTCCAATAAATCCTTTTTGGGCATTCTGATGGCTCTGCCTTCACTTTTGTTTTTACCTTGAGTCGACTTCAAGAATATAGAGGCGGCATTTCCTTTAATTGATGGACCTGCATTAGATTGAATGACCCCAGGAATCTCATTCAACAACGTAACTTTTGGTCGTTCCTTTCCTTGGGTCATATTTTGATGTTTCATTAACGATTCGCCATGTTTCAGGCCCGTCCTTGCTGGTACCACTGTGCAATCGTGGCACACTTTACCCATTAAACTTGTCTTTTTCGGGATTGTTTTAACAAACGGAATATACTTCTTAACTGGTTGGCCATTCTCTCCCTCTTTCTGTACCCTAAAGTATTTAAATTTTCGTCTTACTTGGAACTTCTTCTTTTCTGGATTCAACTCTTTTAGTTGTGGCTGCTCTGGCATATCCGAAACTTCAGTCACTTCTTGTTTAAACTTTTTCAAATTCTCTTCGGTGAACACATACGAATTGCGGACTTGGGTGTTTAACATTTTGATATCATACTCTTTTGGTATCTTGTCGTTCTTGTTGTCCAATAACAATTTAACCTGTAATTTACCCCGTGCGTCCTTTTTTATCTTCACATTACCCAATTGTTGGCCATTCATTGAGTCAGGGTTGGACCAATCATCCATTAAATACTTTGGTAGTTTAACTAACCACACTTTCTGATCCCCCTTGGAGAGATTCATATCCAATGTTTCATTTTCCTCTAAATAATCTTCAGGATCCGAGAGCATGGATGGCTCTTCATCAAAGTTTTCAATATTAGTCTGATCATTGGGGGTATCTTGTTTGGTAGTGGATTCAGATGTCTTTTTGGTTGGACTTGTTTTAATCGAACTCATGATGGGTGCTGTACAAAGAGAAAACGATGATTGATTTTGGCTATTTTTTTTTTTTGTCGCCCCTGGTATATCAATTAAAAAAAAAAAATTCCAACTTCTTGTTGCTCTACGTGCAGTAGACTATGATTGTGACACCACCACGTTATTTTGGAGATGGAGACTGTGGGTATTGTAAGGATTCAAAGAAACAAGATCACTATGCATTGGAATCACAAATGGGATCCAACTTGCCCCGGCAATCAGTCACAATTGGTTCGTCAATTTGGCAAATGTCGTGCAAAGAATACGACGAATTGATAAACACCGGGTTCAGGAGGTCAGGAACATTTTTGTACAAAACCGACTTGCTAAGAAGCTGTTGCAGGTTATACACAATCAGAACAAAACTCGAAATGTGTAAATTGACGAAAGAGCACAGAAAGGTGGTCAATCGATTCATTAAAGAGATATGTCCCGAATTGCCCCAGCCCAAGAAAAACACTTTTGACTTGAACAGATTATATGAGGCACAACTTCAATCAAAACGATTCAAAACTAGGTTTGAGCCATCAAAATTTTCTAAAGAAAAGTTTGAATTGTATAAAAAATATCAAGTGTCGGTGCATAACGATGACCCAGACGATGTGACTGAATCTTCATTCAAAAGGTTTCTATGCGACACGCCGTTCCCTGACGACGAAGTTGATGGAGACAAGGACCAATTTGAAGGACTTGAACTCAAAAATTGGGGAGAATCAACAAAACCACGAGTTGGTCCTACCCACGAACTATATTTCTTGGATGGGAAATTAATTGCCATCTCCATTCTTGACTTCCTACCATCGGGCGTCTCTTCCATATATTTTATTTGGGACCCCGACTATGCACATTTGAGTTTGGGCACTTTATCTGGACTAAAAGAGATGCAAATGTGTGACAAGCTAAATTACTCGTGGTACTATTTGGGATACTATATTGAGGATTGCGTCAAAATGAAGTATAAACTGAAATTTGGTGGTGAATTATTGGATTTGTGCAATGAAGTATATTTCCCATTAGAGATTGTTGATCCGTATATAAAGAACGGTAGACTATTTGTCATTGGTGAAAAGGACGACGAGTACGATTCAGAGCTTGAGATTGAGAGTTTAGGAGCTCCGTTAGACTATAAAGATAGTGATTTTTATGAGAAAAAGCTAGTCAACATTGCTGAGGACATTTACGGGGACGAAAAGGTCGAGGCAGATGCTAAAAAGGCCAAGCAAATCTTAAAAGTCAAATATCAAATTGATCTGAAAGACTCTCAAAAAAGATTGCCTAATGTCGTACCGGGAATGATTCCTCTTTGGCAAATTCTCGAATGGTTTGATATGGGTACAATTGATGAAGAATTCGTTGTTGAAATATTTATGGGCGAAAAAATGTTTGAATATTCTCTTGGCGAACTTAATGGTGAAGGGAGAGCAATCGTGGTTGACTGTATCAGAGCTTTTGGGCTAGAAAAAGTACAGGATATGGTGATTACGTTGTGAAAAACATATATTGTGTTTTTTTTTTCCCGCAATGGAAGATTACGTCCATAGGGTGAGAGTATTTATGTTCAACTAAACAAATATTCCTGCAGCTATTCCCAATACGAGAGAACCAAATACCGAACCGGTGACCATCATACCATCATTGAGACAATCACTAGAGATTCCGTGGATAGAAATGTTGGAATAGTTTTTGGGGCTATTTTTTTTCCATTTAGCCAAGGGTAGCAAGGAGTGCCGGTGACTCTTTTTGTTCTGGTCGCTGGGCCTAGTTTCTTCTGGGCTGTAGACGTTGTCAGTCTTATTATGTAACTTTTCTGTCAGAATTAACTCTTGTTGAGGTGGGTCGGGGTCGGTATCAGAATGGTAAATTTCCGATGATAACGCTTCTACCTCGTCAAATTTGTAATCGGTTTCAAGAGGAGTATTTAGTTCCTTTAATTGAATGGCGTCATCGGTTTGGGTGTATTCGTCAATCAAACTCTGTAGTCTCAACTCGTTTGCCTCTTCAATATCAGCACAAGCAATTTTCGTCAAATTCGGATAATGGAACACCACCGACTTTCCAATAATATAGGACTTTGACTTTCTGTTTAACGACAAATAAGGGTCGCTGTATTTCAACTCAAAGCAAGTTGTGTTGATACAACCATGTTTCCCCAGCAAGTCGCCCACTTGACAGTAGGCATCGTTTTTTTGTTCATCGCAAACTGGACTAGCATTATAAGGATTAAAATGCAACCCAACTGCTTCGCAATTGCCGTTTCCTGGAACAGACCGTTCATGTATATGGTAGAAAAATGGTCCTTCATCTTTGGGCAACCCTGTCATATCAATATGGACGTTGACATGTTTACCTTCTTTAGCACTAAACACCACGTTTCCTTTGACCTGTGTATCACCTCCAAAGGGAAAGTCTGCAACAGCAACGACGTTTCTAGGGTTTTTCTTGATTTTAGGTGACTTGTCTGAAGCAGCTATTGAAACTAGATAGATTAATATGATAATGGGAATAAAGATCATCTTGCTGGGACGTTTAGTGATAAATCTTCACAAAAATATGAAGATCAAGATTATTATGACGATTTTTAAAAGAATTTTAACTTAGATTGTATTGATTAGGTAAAAGAATAACTTTGGTTCTGTTGTTCTGTTTGTGATGAAAGCTGCAAAAAAAAAGAATAACAGCATTTTACAGCATAACCAATAATTATAGTTTGCTATTGTGTAAATTTTGGTTAATTTCGTACAAAAAATTGAACTAAAAATTATTCTCAGCACGCTCCATCCATCGCACATGACTAATCCCCGGACAGGAACTTATGGAACGATGCACAACGAAAATGTGGCGCGACGACACACCACGCAAAAAAAAAAAACATGACCTTTCTCGCCCAACAATTTCCCCACACTTACTCACACGAGCCAACACAATGAGTAATCCCAATCTAAGAAAGAAGCCAACAACCTGCTAGGACAGCTCTAGTCCACCACTACCAAGCCATCTAAATCCATCGGATAAATTATCTCTGACGAGAATAGACTTTTTTTGTGGAAGCAACAGATGCCTCACTTGGGGTTGTAATTTTTTTTTAGGTCACACGTACACACTACATATCTCACCCCATACAAAAATCCCCAATTAGGTTAGTATTGTTTCAACCCCCCCTTATTTTTGCAAGTATAAATATGTCCATAAATCCCGAATAGTTGAATAAATTTGTTTCTTCCTTTTCTTCCTCATAATCAATTACATTAAACAATTTTACTTTAACTTTATTACATCATGACTAGAACTAACAAATGGACTGTACATGAAAAGAGACCTCAAGAACCAAAATGGTTTACACACAATGGCCACTCCGATACCGATCCAACCAAAGTAAAGAAGAATGGTGCTGGTAAGAACAATTGGGGTCAACCAGGTGATGAATTAGATGACAATGAGGTTCGTCATTACCAAAAGTCTTCAGGTAGAAGAAACTCCAACCACGAAATGAATCAGGAGAGATTAAACAACTTGAATGACAAATTAGATAACCAATTGATGAATTAGAGAATGCGGTTTTGTATTTATATATTACGTAGTTACGAATTTACGCTGACGATATATCTTCTCATTGTTGTGACTGTTCGGATTGTTGCAATTTCTTTTCAATCTCTGCTTTCCAACCCTTTCTTTTTTGTCTTTCTTCATAAGCCTGCTTGTTGGCCAACACTCTGTTGACAATAAACTCAGTATTCATGTCGTCATACTTGTGTTTACCTATTGTCTCGTAAACAGACAGATCGATTTTATCATAAACGCCTTTATCTATCTCAGTTGGACCGTGGTACACTTTAACAACCTTAGACTTGCCCAATTTGCTAAAGAACTCTGGTGTTGGGACATATGGTGCGCCTAATATTATTCCATCAACATATCTGCATTGCAAAACACATAACGATCTTTCCAAAAGATTCATTATTGGGTAGTTTAGCCCCTTGTATTGATTGACCTCAGCATCATCATGAATACCAACAACAACTTTGGCTCCTAACTTTGTGGCCTCTTGTTGTACAATTTTGAGTATTTCGATATGTCCTGGGTGGAACAAATCAAAGCCACCGTCAATGTAGACAATATCACCAATCTCAGCTTTAGGACTAACTATCTCTTCCAATTCGCCACGATTCAAATAAACACCAGATCCTGGATTCAACCCAGTCTCGTCGGTGGCGTATCGTTTAAATCTATCCAAATTGTCTTTGGTCAACAAGCTTTCGGTAGTTCTCAGAATTGCTGGATAGTGATGGTCTTTGGACATTAACAACATTCTGCCAACCAAATCAGTAGTGGAAATGTTCGGAGTACGTTTAACAACAACAAATCTGCCCATATCCTTGACTACCTGATAACAGTCCTCACCATTGGCATCAGTTGTTATATCGTCTCCATGAACAACATATGGACACCCATATTCATCCATAAATTTGGGATCAGTAACATATGGTGCGTTGGCAATTGCCTTTGTGGTCCATTTACATGCTTCAACAGCAGTAATTCTCTCATCCAATTTCATAACTGTGGGACCCTTATTAGCCAAAATTTCTTCGTCAGAGTGTACACCAACATACAACTCCTTACCCAATTGACGTGCTTGTAACATTGCCCCCGCGTGGCCTATCATATGGTTAGTACTTCAATTTTCAGCACTGTCACAAATCAAAAAAACATACCATGGTGAGCAAAATCAAAGCACCCATCAATCCAGATTCGACAATTTTCAATTCCTTCTGGCCTTTCGTACATTATTGTAGAGCTTGATTTGAAGAAAATGTGATATGGAACAAGAAAAAAAAAAAAAGTTGCAAGAGGATCAATATTTATTGTTTTGTCTTGATGTTCGCACACCTCGTGTACATTACATAATCTTACATAAACCCAGATTCTTGTTGGCCCACCCTAATTGAATTGTTGGTAGTTGGCTTTTTCTTAAATAGTCCAGTGGACTTGACTGTTTGTGGCCGAGACCCCTGTACTGAACTGCCAGCGTTTGGCTGACCTTCATAAGTTCCTGCTGTCATTCTGGCGCCTACGTAACTCACACCCTGGCCCGACACCTTATGTTTAAGCATTTTCTCTAAATAAATATAAATCATTCCTGCATTTCTCGTCGAACAAGCATGTAGCCAACCAAAAAAACTGCCAATCACCGGAGGAAACGTAATCAATAAATCAATCATTATATTCGTCTGTAGTTTTGCAATGAGCGTATTGGGCAAATTGTAATTTTTCTGTGCTATGTTTATCACTCTAGTATGAACCCCATACATGATAAGTGGACCCAACACTGGAAATATCAAAACTACCAAGGGAGCCAATCCCAAACCACAGTCTAACCCCACAGCACAACTCCCTAGAAAACACTTGTCATCAGTCCATGCTTGTGATTGAATCTGTTTCCATACTTGCTGATCATGTTTCGTTGCTAAATCTTTGGGAAGACGACGCTTGTTCCCGTTCTCATCCTCAAAAGGGTTAACATTAGCATTCCAATGTTCTTCCCCATATTCGTTGAAATAATCCATTACAACATCATATCCAGGGATATTTTCCAATTGATCTTGAATTTGTGACATGTCGATTAGTTTGCTAGCAAAGGAAAAGTGATAAAAAAAAGAAGAAGCAACTGAAAAATACCTTCGCGGCTCAAACTTGAGTTGCGCTCAATTTGTCTATATTCACTGGTACCATAGTACCATTAGTTTCCTTGTGACATATAAAACACGTCCCTTTCTTTTTAGCCTTATATCGGTCTAAGAAACAGGCTTTGCAAAATATGTGTCCACACTCTGTCTTTATTGGTGACTTATAGTCACTCTTACACAAGACACATTTAAATGGGATATCCTCTTTCTCTTTAACTTCTTTTTGGCCACCAATTTCCCAGTCTTTCTTAATGGGGATCTTTTGCCTAGATTCATCTCGTACATGAAGAAACTTACACGTATCACCATACCCACAGTACCCAGTTTGTTGAAAATCTTTACACACGTCCGGTTGGAAATCGGTGATAATGGTGGTTTTGATATTTGCTGCAAGCGGTTTTAGTTCGCCCTTTTTCGATTTCTGAGAAACAACCTCCACAGCAGCAGCATCATCACTAGAAGATTTGGACAAAGGGGTTTGTGGTGATGATCGGGGCATCACCACCGATTTTTTCTGTATGTCTGACTTCTTGGTGATGAGGGTACTCTTTTTCGTTACCTGAGTATCAGGTGCATCTTCACTGGCTTCATTTATATCACCTATCTTTCGCTTAGATACCCGTGAATCCTTTATGACCCTCTTCTTAAACATGGAGCTGGATTAGTAATTGTATAAAAGATCGACTTGCTTATTTTTTTTTTTGCGTGAAAAATCTGTGCTAAATCCTTCAACACCATTCCTTTTTTTTGGCTACAACGATCTCCGGATTTTCAACTCTTCCTTGCCTCCAAAAAATGATTACAAGACTTATTGGTATAGCAAAGTCAGGGATCTATCGCACATACCTGACCGCTTCCTTCTATGAATTGTTTCCCAAAAACTTTCCACATGGTGGCCCCCCACAAGATTCGTTTATTGTGAATGACAAATCTTTACGTCGAGAGTATCGTTCGTTACAGAGTGAAAGCCATCCAGACATTTCGTCAGATACTATTAAATCTTCAAATATAAACAGGGCCTATACAACGTTGAAGAATCCATATACTCGAATTGCACATTTCATCCACTTGAAACTGCCCAATCATGTAAATATCACCGACGATGCGGTGGCCAAAAAACTAATCAAGAATTACCAGCAAAAGTCAATGGAAGCGTCAATGAACTATAAGGAGATGCTTATGCAGGTAATGGAAGCCCATGAGCAACTAGAATTAGCAGAGCTGGAAAACGAATTGGAGACGTTGGAGGCCGAAAACAACGAGCGTATAAAAACCACCGAAGAAAGGATCAACCAGTCACTAAAAAACACCCCCATAGATTGGGAAGAGTTAATGATGGATGCTATCCGGTTAAAGTATTGGGTTAATATACAAAACGGAATCAAAGATTGGGAACCAGGTAAACCAGTCCATCTCACTCATTAAATAAGCTATTATTTACCTCTTTATATTTATTATTATACACGAAAAGATGTACACACACACACATATACGTCAATTATTCTTTCCTTTTATACGTTTCTTTACTCGCTGGCCATTGTTCGATCGTCATCTTCTTCTTCCACTTCGTCTTCTTCTTCTTCGTCGTCTTCTTCCATCTCTTCGTCTTCATATAAGTAGCTAATTGGAACATTATATTCACATGAGTCATACTCTTGTTTTTCATCTTCTGTCTTTGGATGCATTCTTAGCCATTTCATTCTTGGACCGGTGGCACTCAACTCGTTGATTTTGAACCCAAACAATTTTAGCCCAAAATCATTCTGACTAAACTTTGTTATTCTTATTCTACACTGGTTTTCAATCTCGGGAAACATCTTCACCAATAGTCCAGGAAACGTCGTTCCAAAGAATGCACCATCAATATTCAAATACCTCGAACTGGAAGGTATATAGATATCATTACAGCAAGGACAAAACAATCTCACCGTTTCTTGTCCCGGCACATCAGTCGACCCAACAGGAATTAAATGCATACCGTCACAAAAATATCTTGGACAAGAGCCAAAGTCGTTTCTCTCAAACTTGGATGCCATGGCAGTTAGACCTTGTTTGGAGACTATGTATCTGGCATGGATTAAACCATATAATAATTCTGCAGAATGTGCCAATAACGCTTTGTTTGGCAATTCTGATGCATTTCGTTTACTTGTACCATTCCGTGAATCATTGTTATTGCTGGTATTGGTGGTTGTATTGTCAGTGTTATGATCTTCTGCCGTTTCAACTTGGTAATCCAATATTGTGTATAATGCTTCTCTATAATAAGGTACTTGCAGAGACAATCCAGTTAGATTGAAATCATCTTCAATAAAGTCCTGTGACACCTGTACAAAATAATCGTGACCAAACAATTCACAAAACTGTTGTATCCAAGGTATATAGTCTTCTTCTGGATCGCTAGGCATTGTAGTTGATATCACGGCAAAGCTATGTTAATCTTAATTTTTTTTTTTTCCGTTCTTGTTTTATCAATGGAGGTAAAAAAAAAAAAAAAACTAGTGGTGACAAAATTGTGGATAGACAAATTGAATACACCTAAAGTTTGTCGATATGTATAATAATATTAAACAGACCAGTAAGAAAATATGGGAATGATAAACACCACTATTGTTATTGTAAGGGTTTTCTCTTTTGATTGTTTTTGTCGATGCTTAAGGAAAACTTGAGGCAAGAAAAATTTTCTTTTCTCGCTGAGTGTTATGACTGAGTGTGTGTGAAAAGAGAGCTTTCGAAAAATAAAAAAAACACACACCACCAGAGACGAGTTCTACCAATAATGCTTTTACCTGATTTACATCCATATACTATATTATTATCAATATTTCTTGTGCTTGTAGTAAAACAATTGGTGGCAACCATTGGGAAATCCACAATCCAAGAATTTGTATGGTTGGTATATTTAAAGGTTTCCTCAAACCAATCTATAAAGACTTACAACTCCAAACAACATGAATTGCACGAAACAAACAGACAGAAAAGAGCCATCAGCGCCCAAGACGAGTATGCAAAATGGACCAAATTAAATCGTCAAGCCGATAAATTGTCAGCCGAGTTGCAAAAGCTCAACCAAGAGATCCAACAGCAAAAATCATCTATTGACAAAGCTAGCAACGCATTGATATTGGTGTTAACCACTTTGCCAATTTGGATTGCTAGAGTATTTTACAGAAAAACTCATTTATTCTACATAAGACAGGGTATCTTTCCTAAATATGTTGAATGGGTGTTGGCTTTACCATTTTTGCCCAATGGTGCCGTTGGATTGACCATTTGGATGTTTGCTGTCAATTCAGTTGTGAGCAACTTTTCATTTTTGGTTAGCTTTCCGTTTGCAAAGAGGGTTTCAAAGCCAGTTAGAGATACAAAGGTTGAATAGTTTTGTTAAAACTAGTATATGCATTAACTTATATCAAATCAAGTAGTTCTTGACCTCTTTTTCTCATTGCATCTTCCAAATCATTACTACTATCAAACTTGTAGGTAAAAATCTTTTCTGTGACTTTATCTTCCTCATAAGACATTTTCAGTTTCTTGACTAAACCTGTTAAAACAACATCCAAATCCTTGTCAGCTCCCACACCATAGTACCAAGAGTCTACAGTTTTGACCCAGCACTGCAAATCTATAGAGTAGCCATAAATATCGTTTGTCATATCTAAAAGAACCAACGGTGAACCGTCTTTGGGATTAATTTCTAATCCCCTAACAACTGGGCTTACCACAATTTTGCCACCAATCTCATAATTATTGAGTATCGCAGCAATAGATATCCCAGTCATAGTCACTTTCATTGCCTTTAAATCCCAACTGTAAAATAAACCTGAGCTCGTTAAAACTAACATATAACCTTGACTATGTCTCATAGTAACAACACTTTCTCCCAACTCAAATGCCGGGCACCTGTAGCTACCTGTATCGGCCGAAATTATTTGTACACTTCCATGGAACGAGCACAACACATAATATTTCAAAACATCGTTTAAAATGATTGGAAGAACATGCTGTACTCTAAAAGGGAAGAACAAACAATACTCGCGTTTGTCGTTTCCTTCTTCAGTCACAATGACTTTTGTAGCATCATCGAAATCTCTGTCACTGATATCGTCATCCCATGGTTTCCCGTTTCGTACTTCTATAGTGGTTCGTATTCTTCCTGAAGTTTGTCCCAATACTTCGTTTTCCTTTCTCATATGATCGAAAACCCTAAAAACAACCGAAAAAACCAAATCTTCGTCAATTTCGACAGCGGTGCTGGACGATATTTCAGCCAGTATATCCTTGTGTTTGCTATGGGCTTTATAAATTTTATTTATCTCAATGTTCTGTAAAGTATGATTGTTGAATAGTCCTTCTGGTAAATTGCTTATATACTTGAACGAGCTTGGATACTTCAATTCCATCAACTTTCTCTTACGGCGGTTTCTCTCTCTTTTCAATGCTGCATCTGAAACCAGGTTTGTGTTTGCCATCACATTCTCACCAATATCATCATTATCATTATTTTCCTCAACTTCAGTGTCATTTGACATTGATTCAGCTTTCTTTTTAATCCCATGGACAGTAGTTTGAACTCCCATTTTTGGCAACAAATAAGCAGCTTGTGATATTTTCGAACTGGATTTTGTTCTACGTTTCTTTTCTAGTGGTTTCTGTACCATATTTTTGGGTGCAGCAGATGTAGAAACTAGTAGTGGAGCAACACGCTTTTTTCCCGACTTTGTCATGGTCACGGTTTGTTTCCGAAGCCTTTCTATATCAATAGCTGCGCTTGCTGGAGTGGAAATTGGCGGAGTCTGTTCTGGCTTTGCCTCTTGTATCGGCATCATTCTCCGAATCGAGATGGCTCTTGAGTCTTTTGATTGTTCTTCCAATTGTAATTGTTCTACACTTTCAGGTAGAATTGTACTTTCTCTATCAGCACCGTACCTATTCAACTGCTGATCAATCAAATCTTCCTTAACAGGTTGACCCAATTCTCTAGCACCAAACTTGACACCTGTAATAGAGCCATCCAAGCAACTAAAGTAGAGGGTTTCACCATCCGGTGACCAACAAATATCGGTGATTGAACTGTCAACAATATCCAGGCATACTACTATTGGCCGTGAATTGCACGTTGACCAAATTGCTAGCGTCCGGTCTTGACCACCAGTTGCCACTACGGTTTGAAATTTGATCTCTTCGTTAGCTGGGGTATCAGCAATCTGGAACAAAGTGGGGGAAAACGAACAAACCTCCACCGGAGCTTCATGACCAATTAGCGATATATCACTACCCCAATTACCACGATTTATTATAGCCACCGAAGGAACAGGTCCATTGGTTGCATTGGGAACGGCTATATGCTGGCCATCCGGTGACCAACTCATTCTCCTGAAATACGAAGTCAAGGGCGACTTCTTAAAAGGATCAACAACAACATGCTCCATTTGAAACTCATAATTATTGTATTCGTTTAGTTTTTTGTAATAGCGGAAGATTCTCACCGTTCGATCGTCAGAAGCAGTGGCAAAAAATTTGTTTGCTGGGTCGAAAACTATCCCCTTGACCATGGATTGATGTATGTCGTATCTTTTGATTTTCTCAAAAGTCAAGGCATTCCAAATAATAACTGATCTATCCAATCCAACAGTAACAAGCAAGTTGCCGTCTGGCGACCAACAAATGTCTTGTATATCATTGTCATGCGCAACCAATCTTTTTCGTACGGTCCAATGTTCTAGATCATGTTCGTCAGTACCAAACAGTTTGGCTATTTGTGTATTATCTTTTTCCCAAATTAAACAGATCTTGTCATCTGAACCCAGGGCAAGCCACCTACCGTCCGGTGAAAACTTCAAGGAGGTCACCACACCGTTATGTCTAGACATGGAACAAAGTGGACGTCGTAAAGATTTATCTGGTAATGATTCCTCTAGTTTGGTGGAAGTAGAATCTTTTTTGGACTTGTGGGGTTGATCGGCCATTTTATAAAACACATTAATTGTAGTTAAATCCCATATCTTTACATTCCCATCTAACCCTCCTGACGCTAGTCTGGTTCCGTCCTTATTAATTGTCACTGCATAACACTCCACAGTTTTGTTTTCCGCTATAATTAGTCCATGTTAGTTAAAATAGTGTCCACCAAAAAAGAGAGTACTCAATACAAACATACTCTTATGTCCAAACCATGGTATTTTTAATATCTGCATGGCTTGTTATATAGTTGATTAGGTTTGGAAGTGTCTTGTTTTGATTATTTTTTCTTTTTGGTGTAATTTTCTGTTGATGATTGTGCGAGCTTTCTTATTATAAATATACATTAAGGTAGAGGTACATTAAATCTAAATAAACTTGTTGACACACACAAGCTCTACTTACAATCCAAACTCGGCTCTGACAGCTTTACCAAACTTTTCTAAACCTACAACCAACTGGTCCAATGGAACTGCAGCGTAAGTACCTCTGAAAAATATGTGGGTTTTGTGTGATGGGTTAGCTGGCAAATTCTTTTGAGGAGGAGATGACTGGCCCTCTGCTTTGAACCATGACCCAGGTGCCAACAAACATCCTTGTTTAATGGCCTGTTCGTGCACGGCAGCTTCAACTTTCAAAGGATCTTCCAAAAACTCTTTATACTTTGGATGTTTGGAAGCATCAAGGGTGACAGTGAAAAACATACCTGCTACCGGTGGGTTGAATGACGAAACCTCTTTTGGAACAAACTGGTCCAAGGCATCAATTGCAACGTCACGTTTGTGGGTATACTCTGCTCTTAAACCAATAAGCCAATCCAAATAACCCGAATGGCCCCATTTGCGCAACAACGCATTGGCCAAAGCTTCTGAAAACCCAGATGGATTTTGCACAGACACCTCATGCAAACGAACGTATCTCTCCAACAAGTCCTTTTGACCCACAATCCAGCCCAATCTCAACCCAGGTGCAAGAACTTTTGAGAACGAATCCAATCTCACAACTCTACCTTCGACATCAAGGGAAATAAAAGAAGGAACCAATGCTTTTAAAAACTCATCGTGATCGTGAACAGCCTTACCTTCTCTTGCTGCCTTGTCCTTAGTGTACGTTTCCATTTGCAAAAAGTAGTAAGGCTCGTCTTCGATGATCAAGAAATCGTATTTACAGGCAATGTCATAAATTTGTTTTCTTCTTTCGGCACTTAATGAGGATCCAGTAGGGTTTTGTCCAGTACAGATGGTATACAAGAATTTTGGTTTGTTGCCAACCCAGCGACTCATTAATTCTTCTAATTTTTCAGGGATTATACCGAATTCATCCATGGTAACTGGAACAGTATTGACACCTTGTCCGTTGGCTGACTCAAGGGCCGATGAGAAAGTGTACTCTTCAACCAAGATGGTGTCCCCTTTGCTACAAAATGTTCTCAATGTGCTATCCCAAGCTTCGGTGTTCCCCACCGAAACAATCACATCCCAATTCTCATAAGGAACTTTGTGGACCATGTCGGTATGCTCTTTGATAAACTGAAGAAACTCTGGCAGACCAAATGTGCTACCATACTGTAAACTTCTGGCCAATTCAATTTGGTCTGGAACGTTATCGGCAGCTTTTTTGAACACTTCAATTGTGGTTTTATTCTCACCTTCAATAGGGGCACCAATTCCACCACTGAACGACGGTGTTGGAATATCAGCAGTTACTTTTTCAAACGGGAAATAATCCGACAACGGCAAACCACCTCCTAAAAATGTAATACCAGGTTGTTTGTAGTATTTGAAAATACCTTTCAATGGCGAGGTCTGTCTTGCTTTGGATTCATTTGATAACAAATGTGTCAAATCTTTAGCCTGTGGCTTTGTATCACTAGTCATTATGGCAGTAGAATGTGAAATAAATATATAGAAAAAGAGTTCAAACAAAAATAAAAATTAGAAAGAACAAAGGGAATAAGGAACTATTTATATATTTAGAAAGATCAAGCTTTGGTGAAATTTTAAGAAAAACTGTTTTAGGGCATTTTTCCGCACCAAGAGAGGAGTCAATATGTTATGACTAATTCAGGAAAGTTTGCCGATAAGTAAATTCTCGGGGAAGGAAAGAATCGCGACATTTGCAAAACTAACCGTTAATCAAATCTGAAGTTAGTTACACGTTGGAAGTTTAGTGACTAGCCCGTTCTCCTCGCTAGATGCCACAGTCAACAGATCATTAAGCATCTTAAAAAAAAAACAGAGTCAACTTGTTTTCCATTGAAGAAACACATGGCCACAAAGCAAAGCCCATTGTCTCTTATCAGTTTTTAAGTGGTGTGTCTTAAAATCGCCTCTCGGTAGAATACCCCCTCTTTGGAAACGACCGATGCCAACAAATATGGATCAATGACACACACACACACACAAATCATCTATTACGTACTCTGTGGCTCTTTTCTTACTATTCTCTTCAATGACTGTGTATGTTTGAGTTCTGGAAAAACGCGTATTTTCGTGGTTAAAAGATAGTTTTTTTTTTCAATACCAACCTTCACTCTAACAAACATTTAGGGAACCAGAAATATCATGAAAGTTATAAAGAAAAGGTTCTTCAAACCCAAGGAAGAAACGTTGCCCTCAGATGAAGTGCCAGACCCACAATCATCTGCAGAACCTTTACATAGTTTGTTTGTTCCCGATGAGTCTGAAGAAGAAGAAACAACCACTTCTCCCAAAACCAATTTTGAAAAAGATATAATTGCAATAGTTGGAGACATTTCCCCTATAATAATGAAATATTTATATGCAAAGTATTCACAGAAACGTAATGGAGCTAAGTTTGCTGTTACAGAGTTATTGACAAACCCTCCTGATGTTGAAAAGTTGCAACAGGATTCGATTGCTTCGCAGTCTGCCAAACGACCACACACAATCGTATCATACCAGGAACCTCCAAATAAGAAAGTGAATATTAACCCAGATAGTGCAAGTAGTAACAACGAACCGTTGATGTGGCAAAGGCTCATTGGTAGTTTGAATATACAGGCAATGGCAACGAGACCGACCATGAAACCGTTGAAATACCAGGAAAAGCTAAAACTTAAACGAATAACAACCAAAAACTCTACTATGGCAAATAGTGCAATAGTAAGAGTGTATCACAACGAACGAGAAATTGGTCGGATTCCCGAAGATTGGACCAGGATTCTTAGTCCTTTATTTGACTTAAACATTGCTGTATTTGAAGCATCGGTATTGGAAGAAACAAAGTCTCGGCTATCAACTGGAGACTCGTTTGTAATAGAAATTGAGGTCTACTTGACAAACTCTAGTTTTGCAAAAAATCTTGATGCCACTGAGAATCCGATTGATTTGAAGAAATCCAATTTTGACTACTCAAAGGAGAGTGAGAGTGAAGCTGCACTAAGACTTCGACAATTTGCAATTTCAAACTTGTTTGATAGGCTTGCAATCAAACCCCTCAAAGTTAATGATGACACAGAAGATGAAGAAGACATATCAAGCCAAGAAATCAACTCTGGTGACGTAGAGCACCCAGTTCCTGAAATTAACCTAGACCAGATGAAAGAATTTTATCAATCGAATAACCAACTTAAAATATTAGAAGGATTGCCTGAAACTACTACCCCACCAAAAGAAAATTTCGCCCTTGATTTAAGAAGTTACCAAAAGCATGGTTTGTCGTGGATGCTTGCACGTGAAAAAGAATTGGATGTTTTGGAAATGCTTCTGAATGAGGATAAACTATCTTCACAATCAAGAAAAGAATTGGAAAACTTGGGCACCATGAATCCACTTTGGAGAAAATACAAATGGCCATATGCTACAGAAGCAACTCAGGATCCAACACAAAACCAGACTGAAAAATACTTTTATGCCAATATGTATAATGGCGAATTGTCGCTTGAAAAACCAGTTATAAAATCAAGTTTAAGAGGTGGAATATTAGCGGACGAGATGGGATTGGGGAAAACAATTGCCACATTGGCATTAGTAAACTCCGTGCCGTACGATAACTTTCCTGAACCCAAGTCGGACAGGCCATACGCATCTCAAACTACATTAATAGTTGTTCCGATGTCGTTGCTTTTTCAGTGGAAGAGTGAGTTTGAGAAATGCAATAATAACAGTCGCCATGTTTGTCGTCTTCATTATGGTGAAGACCAAGAAACAAACCTAGCGTGGTCATTGTGTAACCCTGGCAACTCCAAAATCCCTATTGTTATGATAACGACGTATGGTACAGTTTTAAACGAATTTACAAGATTATCCAAACGCCGCAATTCTAAGGGCGAATTGCCCAAGGTGGGTTTATATTCAGTCAAGTTCTTCCGTATAATTTTAGATGAAGGTCATAATATTAGAAATAGAAATACTAAAACGGCCAAATCTGTTTATGAATTACAACTGAGTCGGAAATGGATTTTAACGGGGACTCCGATTGTCAATAGATTGGATGATTTGTATTCGCTAACCAAGTTTTTAGAGTTGGACCCATGGAATAATTTTTCATACTGGAAAACGTTTGTAACCCTACCTTTCGAACAAAAAAAAATATCGCAAACGTTGGATGTGGTAAAGTCTATTTTGGAGCCAATATTTTTGAGACGAACCAAGCTGCAGAAAAAGAATGGTAAACCATTGGTTGAACTTCCAGCGAAAGAAGTGGTGATAGAACAAATCAAGTTTAATGACGACGAAGAGAAATTATATCAGTGGTTCAAAGACCGTGCATATGCTTCTTTTGCTGAAGGGATAAAGTCTGGACAGTTGTTGCGTAGATACACTCAGATATTGACTCATATTTTACGTTTGAGACAGGTGTGTTGCCATGTTGATTTGATTGGGGGTGCACATGAAATGGACGATGAGATAATTGAAGCTGAACAGGATGAAGATATGAGAAAGTTTTTGACATCAATTAAAGAAAACCAAATTCGATTTGCAAATGACACTGACGTCAAGGAAAAAATGTATAACTTGTACGGAAAAATCAAAGAAGAAAACGAATGTTCTATATGCACACAAGTACCTATCCCATATAGTGAGATGGTTGTCACTCCTTGTGCTCATACATTCTGTTTATCGTGTATCTTGGAGCATTTGGATTTCCAGAAAGAGTTGAAAAAGGAGAAACTTTGCCCCAATTGCAGACTGCCGATCTCAAAGTACCAATTATTCCGAATCAGAAACCAACCCACCAAGGGAAACGAAATCAGGTTTCATACCCAGAAAGACGCTCCTGATTATAGTTTTCAATTGTATTTGTACGATCCTAACCGATCTTCTTCAAAAATACAGGCTTTGGTAAGACACTTGAAGGCACTACATAGCCAATCGCCCAATCTGAAAGTCATTGTGTTTTCGCAATTTCTGTCGTATTTGGATATTATCCAAAGCGAGCTAAAACTAGCCAGTGAAGAATTTATAGTGTTCAAGTTTGACGGTAGACTTAATATGAATGATCGTACAAAATTGTTGGAATCTTTTAATCAGCCTTTGGAAGATGGAAAAGTAGCCATCTTGCTCTTATCTTTGAAAGCAGGTGGCGTGGGTTTAAATTTAACTACAGCATCAAGGGCATACATGATGGATCCGTGGTGGTCACCAAGTATAGAAGACCAAGCAATTGATAGAATTCATAGAATTGGCCAAAACGAGACTGTTAAAGTTGTTCGATTCATTATGGAAAACAGTATTGAAACCAAAATGTTGAAAATTCAAGAACGCAAAAAGCAAATTGGGGAAGCTGTTGCCGCCGAAGAAGAAGAAAGACGAAAACGAAGAATCGAAGAAATACAAATCCTTTTTGAGGAATAGCGTTGTAGGTTACTTAGATTGCGTACATTAAAAAAAAAAAAAAGACTATTTTGATTTTACTAAAGGTTCAGTTTCTCTTTTCAACCATTTATAAGTATAGCTATTCTTATCAAAGTTTTCATGGAAACTGTTCCAGATGTCAGCGTGGTATTCATTAATCCAAGATATTTCTTCATCATTTAACAAATGAATATCAATCAAACGTCTACAGTATGGAACCTTAGTGACAGTTTCAAACTCTAAATATGCTTTACCGTCGTATCTCAAATCGCTCTCCTTAATAAACATCACATTCTCAATACGAATACCGTAATCCCCTTCTTGATAGTACCCAGGTTCATTGGAAATCAAGTTACCAGCTTTCAAAGCATAAGCTGCAGCGTTAGGTCTTGGGCCAATCCCAATAGGACCTTCATGCACATTCAAATAAGCACCAACACCATGTGAAGTACCATGTGCATAATTAAGTCCATACTTCCAAAGATACTGTCTAGCAATAGCATCAATCAAGTTACCCGTAGTGTTCTGAGGGAATCTCAAAGTTGACAATGCAATGTTTCCCTTCAACACCAATGTATAGTTTGTAATTTCTTCAGCACTTGGTTTCTGAAAATGCACCGTTCTGGTGACATCGGTAGTACCTTCCAAAAACTGAGATCCAGAATCATTTAAATAAAGTTTACGTGGATTAATAGTGGAGCATTGTCCCTTTGTTGGTTTGTAGTGAATCACTGCTCCATTTGCTCCAGTGGCACTAATAGTATCAAAAGACAAACCAACAAAATTGTCTTCTTGCTGTTTGAATTCAGTCAACTTCTCATCAGCTTCAATTTCGTCAATCAACTCTTGTTTCTCTATCACTTGCTCTTCCAACCAAGCAAAAAACTTGATCAAAGCTCGACCATCCTTCAAGTGCGCAATTTTAGCACCTTCCAACTCGACATTGTTCTTTATTGCTTTTAACTCCTCAACTGGTGATAATCCTTGACTAAATTCACATTTCAAATTACGGACTACTTCCCAGTTGGCATTGTCTGGTATATAAAACTTCTTGTTGGATTCAGATAACTTTGTTGAAACCGTGGTCAAACTTGAGTAGAAGGATTCATATGGTTCTATAGTAATACCTGCTGTCTTTAAGCTTTCAACAATATCTTCCAGTAACCTATTTTCTCCAATATAAAGCGTTGTAGACTCTTCTGTGAGTATCACAAAACTGTAAAACACAGGGTTATATTGGATATCCAGACCACGCAAGTTTAATAGCCAAGCTACTTCATCTAATGCAGAAATCACTATTCCCTTAATATCACCAGTCAAATGCTTTTTAACATCGGCCAATTTATCTTGCACATTTCTACCCGTAAAATTTATATCCAAGCTCTTGATTTCTCCAAAATTCCTAGATGGCAACTCTTCAAATTGTTCCCAGATTTTGTTAATCAAGTTCTCTTTCACGGCAGTAAATTCAATTTTCACTTTTTCATTTTTGGCCAACTCCTTGTCAAGAATTGACTGGAATTCTTTGTACAATTTGTAGGTGATCAAAGTTGGATCAACACCAATTCTTACAGTGGACCCACTGTCTAAACTTAACTGAACTGCTTGCTTTATAGTCCATTCCTTCCAGTTTGGCTCATCCTTAGCTCCTTGTTTTAATAAAATCCAGTTAAAATCCAATTCGTCAACAGCCTGAGTAAAGTATCTTCCATCAGTAGATAACGCAGCAGTACCTTCAAACGTGTCACCAACACTGTTCATATCCCTAGTAATAATCGCAATACCAGCACTACCAGAAAATCCACTAATAAAACTTCTTTTTTGGTCGTACGCAGAAACATACTCAGATTGGTGTTGGTCTTCAGATGGGACAATGTAAATACCTAAATCGTGTTCTTTCATTTGCTTTCTCAAGGATTCTAATCTCTTGGAGGTATTAACCTCTTTGGCATCAGGTAAACACAAGGAAGGATTAAAAGTGAAAATAGACCCTTCTCTTGAAGTGCATCCACTTCCGCTTCCTGGTGTTGAATTTCTTCTATTAAGACTGAGTCTTTTGTAAATGGACTTTCTATTGGCTCTTGAGATTAAACCCGGGGAACAGGTACAGTTAGCACATTGTGCTCTAGCAACTCTACTTGACATGTTGTTCTAACTAATGATAATTTATAACCAAGATAAAAACAAAAACTATAGAATTTGGAAACGGCAAGAGATTTTATGTAAATGCTAATTTTTTTTGTTGTTCTTTGTGGTTTGCTGTATGACATGAGAAGATTTTAGGTCGTGGGATGTTGGCGAAGTACACGACCTCCAACATGTTTTATTCTTCATTCCACCCTTGACAGGTAATATATGAAATGTTCAGGTCACAACGACCTAGTTTGTTAAAGCAAATAGGTTTCTGGAAAACGGAAGATAAGGAAAAACCCCTAACTACATGAGCGAACTTTGAAAATTAGTTCAAAAGTTCTATGTGGCAAAGAATAGTAGACAATAACGTGCATTTCATAAATCAGTGTACTCATTTGATGTTGACAATAATGTGGGCTACCAGAACTGAACCATGGCCTTTTAATGTAGCAAAGTTCGTGGTCAAATGCTTGACACTGGTTTGCAATACCACGCTACCAGCTCGGAAATGTTCGGTAGATTTTTTTTTTTCTTCGATGTTTTGTTTTCCTTGCATGATCTTGTTTTCCACAAGCTAGTTCCCCTAATGTCAGATGAATTGAACATCGAAGGAGTAGCAAGAGATATTGAATTATTATACTCATCTAGCAATGCCTTGGAAATTCATGAGTTACAAGAAAGATTGCAGACTTATCAAAAAAGTGAAATTGGATACCAGCTAGGATTCAAGTTGTTGGAAAATAGCAATAAGAATGTAAAGTATTTTGGAGCTTTGACAATTACTGTATTTTTAAACACCCATGACTCATCAGTTATATTTGAAAATTGTTTCAATCAAGTTCTTGGGGTTCTTATCGAGTTGTCCACTACTGATTTCACAGGAAACTTATTTATCATCAAGAAATTAATAAGTAATTTATCATTACTATACATTATGAATTCTGAAGTAGCCAACTTTGATCCAGTTTTTCGTTTATTATCAGCAATTCTGGGCTCCAAAGATACTGCCATGTCAACAATGATTTCCCAACTACAAGATGAAAAGCAGCTAGAATTGTTACTCTTATTTTTGTTGATTTTAGCCGAAGATATCATAAAATTGCCAACCCAATCACCAAAATTGCACACATTAATCCATAACACTGTTTTCAAATACTGTTCAGTGTTGTTTGAATATCTTTACAACAATTTACCATCTATATCAACAAGAATTATACTATTGCTGTTGGATTGTTTGAGCTCATGGGTCGTATACATCTCCGTTGCAGAAACCAATTCTGAAGAAAGGTACAATGACGATGTCCAAGTGTTTTTACAGTACTTATTGAAACAACTAGATATTGAAACTAATATCAACAATATGGAAATTCTTAATAAATCGTTTACTTTATTCACGGAAATTATTGATAATGTTCCACGAATACTATCTCCTTTGAGATCTACAATTTTTGATATTCTTTTTGGAAAGAACAAGTTTGGCACACGTTATACAAAACTAATTTGCACTAGTCAAGAGTTTAGAGAGACGTATTCTTTGGAGATCGAAAATTATGTGAATTTAGTTATATCGTATCTAGGATTAAATTTGGTTTTGATAACAAGAAATATTAACGACATCAATGTTGTTAATATTATACAAATGACTATGGCCCTTTCAAGTATACCAGGAATTCCAATGGAAGACGAGAATGTTAGTGAGCAGTTTATTGTGTTTTGGGAAGATTTCACAGAAACTTATATTGATGACGCCGAGGAGATGAAACCCCAATTTACTGCGGACCAGGACCAAGCTAACTTTATAGCCAAAAGAAATGAGATCTTATTAGAAGTGAGCCGTATTTTTTTCAAGAAAGTGCTCTATTATCCTGCAGCGACTAAAGAGTTTCGACTGTATAGGAATTCTGTGGCAGAATTGTTTGGTTCACTTTACTCATTAATGGGCGTTTCCTTGTATTCGAGTATCTGTGATTTGATATGTTTCAACTTGGATCAGCAAGACAGAACAACAGAAACTTTTCAGAATTTAGAAGCTGGTCTATATTTAATTTATAAAATTACCTCAGACATTTATTTTCATGATGACCATGAAGAAGATGATTTTGGTAAAGTGACATTGACACCATTAATAAATGAAATGTTTAACAAACATTTGGTGTCAGTGGTCGAAGGTGCTCCGGAATTTGTAACTAAACAACTTCAAATTACACTTTTGAATGTGATGTCTGTTTTACCCTTTTTTTACAGGAATGAAGTAGGAAGTCAACACCTTCCTGCAACTTTTAATTTCTTATTCAATATAATTTTGAATGGGGCAAATGAGACTATATCACTAATAGCATCGAGAACAGTTTACAAAATATGTCAGGATTCTGAAGAAAAATTAATTCCATTTTTACCAAATTTGGAGTTGATACTCCTCGAAATGTTGAAGAATCCAAATATCGATGATACTATTCGGGAAAGAATGACCCATTCGTACATTTCGATTGCGAGGGCTACCAAGAATCCAGTTGATTGGGGTAACAGGGTGCATGGGGTGTTGATGGAAATCGAGTCTTGTTATAGCAGTTTGAATGAGGAACTAGAAGCTTACGCAGTTAGTTTGATTTCATGCATCAGTGAGATGAGCAATGCAAGTCTATTGCCTGAGGATGTTGAAGATTATCTTACTTTGGAACAACTCAACATCCATAAAGCATATTGGATTGAAGATCCTTTAGAGATACGAAGCAAAGTGTTGAAGAATTTGAAACTATTTTCGTTGGAAACTAACATGCTTTCTAGAAACTCAATCGTGACAGAAAAGTGTTGTAATGTGTTGAAGTATGGGTTTAGAGAAGAATTACCGGGTCCATTTACTTTTAGTGTTGATATTGTTTTTGAATACTTGGTAGCAAAAGTGCAAAATTGTAACACACAGTCCATTCCAATTATTCATGGTTTACTTGAGACTATTATCATCACTAGTTTCAAAACCATTCATCCAGACGCAACTGAGATTTTGTTAAATAGCATATTCATTGAAATCTATAGCACAATTGTTTCTGACGTGGATTTAGTAAAATCATCTTTGGATTTATTTACCACAATTCTTGAAAAGCGACCAGCTTTGTTATTGCAAACGCCATTTTTTAGCGATACAATTATCCCATTTGCCATTCAACCATTGTATTTACACGAAATATTTGTTGTCAAGTCAGTGACAAAGTTCTGGAATACTGCTATAACATTGAAGAAAGGCAATAGTAACGATCACCAACAAATCAAGGACATCATCAACAGCAGTATACAGAATACTACAATTGGTGTTTTGTTGATTGAAGCTTTGTTATCAGGGTTTGTTCTGGCACCCAGGTCAGCCATTGAGTATTATTTCCCGTTGTTTCGGACGTTGATAGCGAGGATGCCATTGGAGGTAAAGAATTGGATCAGGCATGTCTTGCTTAATAGTTCAATGGGCAAGGCACCTTTGGACAGCAAGGAATCAGAGACATTCCTTAATAAACTATTGTTAACAAGAGGACAAAGACAAGCGAACGATGTGCTTCGCGATTATTGGCTACAAGTAAACAAACTAACAAATTTCATAAAATATATATAAAACACAATACATATAAGTATATAAATTCGGCAACTGAGTTCGAAACTTACAAACAAAATCAATCTCTTTCTTAATTTTTTTTTTTTATTTTAATAGTTGATCCAATTTTTTGATCAAAAATTGGGACTCACTTGCATAATCAAGTTCATTTATTCCTGCAGCCAGGTATCTTGTTTTCAATTCATCATTATATGTCTCTTGTTTGGCCTTAACTCTTAAACTAAACTCTTTGAATAATGTGTTGTTCATGATCTGGTTTGCCACTTCTGATTTTTGCTCTTTTTTCTTGACTAATTCAGTTGCATCTATGCCAAGCAACTTTTCGGCTTGATCATTAAACAATGTTACCCACATGTGGCCCGTACTATCGGTGACAGAACAGCTCAAAACGTAACGCCAGGTTGGTTCTTCGTATGTCTTTGCACATCTTTCACATCTCCAAGTACCATCATTATCCTGGAAAACCAATTTCTTATTACATACTTGTGCAGGCCTGGTAGCATCAGCATTTTGAACTAAATTAGGACAAGCTGGATAAGCAAAGTTTTCTGGTTTACAGAAGGTCACACTTGCCTTTATGGAAAAGTAGTCAGGCTTTTCAGTTGAGCCAGAGTGCTCTTCTAAGGCTTGGTTAATGGAAATCCTTTGCGAGATCTTGTCTCCTCCACTACCAGCATTGTCAATTTTCAAACTCTTGAACAGTTCGTGGATACCAATGTTATCATACCAACCTTTCAATTTGAAACTTTCAGGTGTGCCAGGATTTGGGATTATGGAACCAGCTTGAGTCAAGCTCAATGTTCTTCCATCATAATCGGACACTTTGCAACCTTTGACAGCAACAACAGTACCTTCTTCAATATTAAAATCAGTTGCAGTGTTATTCCATAAACCAAGCTCGATCCCAAACCCAGTTTCATCTACAACAAGTATATTTCTTCTGTCAAAAACTTTACCAGTAGATTTAGCTGTAATTTGGAATGGAGGAAAAACCGTTTTTAAAGCACCAAGAACATCAATGATGGCATTGGCTTCCAAATTCTGGACTTGATCTAACTTGACAAAATTGAAATTCAATTTTGGGACGTCCGACTCATCAAAACATTCGGTTATTTCAGTATCCTTATCGAATGTGAGTTCATAAGGGTGCGATAATGTGTTAAACTTCTTTCTTGCTGCAGCAACTCTGGCTTTGGAAATGTAATAGACCTTGCCTTCTTCTAACAACTTGTGGGCCCTTTCAGCAGTTTCGTTGAATGCAGAAGCTTTTATTTCATCTGATTCATCCAATAAGTTGAAACCAAACACTTTACCTTCACCTTTGCTATTGGACCAAGTTCTAAGGTCTCCCTTGTAGGAAACTCTTGCTTTGATTGTCCAGTTGTTTTGATACGGAGAAATTGTTTCAATTGGAGACACCTTTCTATGAGTACCGGCTGGTTTGGATTGAGCTGCAACACCGCCTCCTACTTCAGATTTGAAACTGTTTGTTGACTGAGCAAGAGGTGGGGTGACACCTGGCACTGGAGATTCTCTGTCACGACTCTCGGATTTTTTCATCACAGTTAAATAATTTTCTTCTGGGTGTTCAAGAAAATAAGTATCAATTGGTATAATATTATTAGGAGACTTTTCACTAGTAGGGGCTAAGACTTCAAAGTTCTTAATCACAAAAAAGTGTTTCAGTGTGGCAAAAATGGAAAAAGCATTGACTTGAACAATTGCGTATCTTTGACAATTATTGTTTTTGATATATTCACTACATGATTCATCTATTAACCCGTGGGTCGAGTACACTCCATCGTTGACCAAAATTCTGAACTTCTTCAGATCAGATGGCAGCACATCAAAAGCTTTAATGTTCGTGATTTGAAGAATCATTGGAATTTGAACACTATCATGACCTTCCTTTGAAAACACTTGTTTCAAGGCGCCCTTGGATAATTGTAAACTAGACATCTTGTTGGATAAAGGTAATGCACGATTAAAAGAAAAGAGTAGATTAAACTTGTAAATATATTGTTTGGAAAAAAAAAAAACGGAGGTGGGTTACGCGTTCTAGAGAAAGTTTTTGCATTCTCTCCTTTTAACGTGTAGGTCGTGCACAGCACAAACAAACTCTACAAACTCCTTGTTAAAAAAAAAAGGCACAATGGTCTCGAACCGTCTAATAAATGTGCACTAAGAATATATATGTAAACTAAAGGAAGCAGAAAGATTACAATTTTGGTTGTATGCCTACCGCATTGTATAACTCATCTCTATCATTCACTTTCACAGCACCACTTCTCAACAATGCCTTGGTTAGATCGTCTATCAAGTCATCACAGTTTTCAATACCAATGCACAATCTTATTAAATTTTCAGGAAATTCTCTTTCTTCTCTGGTTTTTGCATCGATGGATGCATGAGACATTTTGCATGGCATGGATATCAACGAATTAACACAACCAAAAGAAACTGCTATACCAAAAATATCGGTATTCTCCACAATTTTCTCCAGTAATCTGACACTCCCAGTTTCAAAAGATAATACAGCACCATAGCCTGAACACATAGAGCTATGTAACTCGTATTGTGGATGAGACTTCAATCCCGGGTATCTAACCTTAAAGCCTATATTTTCTAAAAATTTGGCAATTCTAATACAGTTTTGTTGCTGTTTTTCCACACGGATTGCTAATGTTTTCAAACCCCTGCTTAACAACCAGCAGTCAAATGGGGATAACCCGCATCCTGTAGAGTTTATAATGTAATATAATTGTTCAGCTAAAGAAGATGATCTGGTGGCGATCACCCCAGCCATGATATCGTGGTGTCCATTGAGGTACTTAGTTGCCGATTCATATTGGATATCAACCCCCAAATCCAATGGAGTCATCAACACTGGAGACATCATAGTGTTGTCGAAAACAACAACAATGTCGCGATTAGCCTTGTGGGCATGGTCAGCAATCGATTTGACATCGACCACTTTGATTAAAGGGTTGGTAGGCGACTCCAAGAAAATCATCTTGGTCTTGTTATTTATTTTTGATTTTATTAATTCGGTATTAGTAGTATCATAGTGATGAGCAACAATATCACCTTTCTTGCTCAAGTAAGTCAATAATCTGTGAGTGCCACCGTATAAATCATCACCAGCAATTACTTCATCGCCAGGCTTTAATAATCTTGTAATAACATCAAGACACCCCATTCCGGATGAGACGGCAAATGCATGTTCGGCCTTCATAATTTTGGCAATATGGTTTTGCAAATGAGTTCTTGTTGGGTTACCCGATCTCGTGTAATCGTATTCCCCCATATTAGATAAAGATGGTTGCTTGAAAGTCGCGGATTGATACAACGGTGGAACAGATGCATTGTATTGGTCGCCGGACTTGTTAAGTACCAACTCTGTTTCAAGACTATAAGACTTTTTAGGTGACATTATATTGTTGTTAATTTGTTAAATATGAAAAAAAAAAAGCATACAAAAGTTGAAAAATATAAACTGTGGAACTTTATCTTATTTGCATTGATAAATTCTGAGTCAGAAAAAAAAAATGATACATACAATGAGTAACGAAATGGCCGAAATAGGCTTCGCAATAATTGCTAAGCGTCACGTGCAGCTAGTGATAGATCCTTCACCACCACAACAACAACTCCAAGCACTTAACTTATCTGGGGTCAAACATCCCCATCTCAATGAGCTAATTTTAGTTTATTTTCCGTTTATATATTTTAGCACTATAAGGGTAGACTTTTCTTATCTATTATACATATATCCATGCAGAAAAAAAAAAAGCTCAGAGCTCTTTACAAATCAGCTCTCGTGAATTTTCTTATATCATTAGGTTCTTTGTTCAATAATACCTTTGGTCCACTGAAAGGTTCACAAGATTGTCTTTTACCATCTACTGGTCCGATGTCAGTCAACTCTTTACCTTCTTGTAATTGTTTCAACAAGTTTATGGTAGCTTCTGGTGACAAATCTTCATGATAATCATCGTTGATTGCAATCATTGGAGCATTAACACAAGCACCTAAACATTCAACCTCTTGTAATGTAAACAATTTATCTGGAGTGGTTTGTCCTGGTTTAATTTTTAAATAATCTGTAATGGCCTTCATAATACTGTCACTTCCACATAATTGACAAGGCGTGGTAGTACAAACTTGCAAATTGTATTTCCCCATTGGATGTCTATTGTACATGGTATAAAATGTAGCCACTTCATACACTCTCATTGGTGGCATATCTAATAACTTGGCAACATAGTTCATCACTGAAATAGAAGTAAATCCTAATTGACGTTGTCCCAAATCTAATAATGGCATACAGGCACCTTTTTTATATTGTGGAGGGTATTTGGCAATTATTTCCTCAGCTCTTTTTTTGTTTTCTGAATTAAATTCAAATGCTATGTTTGGGTTGTCTTCTTTGGTGTCTCTATGAACGGAGATGATGGAAGAGTATCTCTTTGATACAGTAGAAGCGTATACACCCACTGGTGTTGTAGTTGATTTCCCAATAAAACGAGCCAACATGGTAGTTATATGAATATGTAAAATGGTATGTGTTGAATATTAATGTGGTTACGACCTCTAATGAATATGGTTATAGACTATTTCTACTGAAAAATATTTTTACCATGAATTGGATTTGTTAATTCTGTTTTTTTTTTTCCTTCCTTCTTTCAGTCTCTGCGTAAGTATGTTTTCATTTTATTTGATTGGATAAAATTATATGCAGGATGGTGTAAGTATGTAAATAGTATTGGCAAGGTATTGACATCTAGCCAGCATCAATAAAATAGATTTATTGATCCTCTGTATAGAAGTTGTTTGGATTATTTATCTTAATCAAATAAGAAGCAGAACAATATAGTTGTATCTTTTTTATGAAAAATTATTTGCATTCACATTTAGACGAATTTTTGCATAAAATTGAGAAACTTTTGCAATCAAACAAACCAACTGAAACCCAAACTTCTGATTACTAGAAGTCCTCCCCACCTCTCATCCTTAACTTCTTTTAAACTTCATCGTAGATAACAAATACGAACAATCCCTTGATTAGAAATAAAATGAGGAGATTATTCAGAACAAATCATGACTTGTTCCATTGTCATTCATGAAGTTTATAAAATATTAAGTTGACAATTTTCTTAACTAATTATTGTTTTTAAGAAAAAAGAAAAGAGAACGAAACAATTTGAATTATATATAACTATAATGTAATTAATAATAATAATAACTTTACCATTAACTAAAAAAGGAAGGATAACCAATATCAATCTGCAATGATAAAAAAACAATGAATTAATGCGGAGAAGGCAATCTTAAAGATTTTTTTTTTGTTTTTCATCCCTTGAATTTTTCATAAATTTATGATATATAAACTGCTCAAAATAAATATCTAACATCCTTGAAGAATGTTTTTATAAACACACATACTTGATCATTTACAAATAATGTTTCGTAAAAAAGATAAAGATAAAGACAGTGATCTCAAAGCAAAAGATCATTCTGAAGTTCCAAGCGCTACCACAACAGAAAAAACTAAACAAGAGATTTATCATGAACAAGGTTTAATAGGGCTCTTCCATACTATGAAGGAAAACATGAAAAAAGAGGATACAAAAGACCTAGATGATGACATTATAAACCTCTTTGGCTGATCATCAAGACTTTCAACCCCAAAAAATTACCAAGATGGGCTAGTTTTTCTTCATTTTTTTTTATCGTGAAAGTGGCTTTTCCGTGTTTTCCAAAGCCCTTCTTGTGGGACATAACTGTGTACATGTGTAATTATTGCAAAGTAAATAAAACAAAACAATATTGTACTATTTTTTGTTCTATTTTTCAATCTATATAAATCCTATAAGTTTACCCAAACACCTTTACGTTTTTCTTGAATTACCTTAATGGCAGGCAAATCCCAACCAACACCACCACTTCCAATGGCTGCTCCAAAACGTGGAACCACATAACATTCTCTTTTCGTTGGTGTCAAGTTTTTTGGAGCATAAGGATGTCCTAACGGTTTGGAATATGTGAGTAGCACCGAGTTTTTAGCAATATTAGCCAACTGCTTACCACTTATATCAACTAACGGATTCATCCTAACTTTCTTGGTTTCATCTTCACTGATGTTTCCCTTTGTACTCAATGATTGATAGACAAGATACGAGCTTGGAATTTGCCCACTTTCAGCTATAAGAGAGTTAGGATGTAAATATACAAATGGTCCATCTTCTATGGGCATCACGGGACAGTATGGGATATTTATAATACTTGTCTTGTTTGCAACCTTTACCTCAGATGAAATGAGATCTCCTCGAATTGCAACTTGGTCGATAAACCCAGACGCAATCATCTGTTTCATTGCACTCACTTGCTTTTTGTTTGGAATGGGCAATTTCACTTTTTGTTCCAACTGTAATCCATCAGCAGACATAATCATATTTTCTACTATATTTCCAACTTGTTTTCTCAACTTTTGTATTTCCTCCATCATCTTATGTCTAAGATAATGCTTTTGTAAAAACCCATTTTGCTCTTCTTTTGGAACATGGTCATATGCACAAACTGCAGACAATAACATCATACAATTACTAGACGCATCCAACTTTGAGAATAATGCACGTGAGTGATAGAATTTTGTTCTAAACTCTCTACGTGCTTCGTCATTCATGTTCCCGACTAATTCGTTCTCACCTATAAATGGATCTCCGACCGATAATGCAGAAACAATAGCAATGATATAAGAAAGACATTCTTGTTGGTTTCCAATAATTAGAATTTTTGCAAATCGTGGACTCAAGGGGAACAAAGACATTTTTTTCCCTAAATCAGTAATCTGCTTTTGTTCTTTATCTAATGCACCCAATATGACTAACAACTCTTCGGCTTTCTTTAATGAAAATCTATCAGGAGGAGTAGGGAAAGGAAAATTAGCAATTTGATCAATTCCCATACTCTTCATACTTAATACAATACTTTCAAATGGCATACGTAAAATCTCAGGTACACTGAATTGAGGGAAAAAGTCTTCAAAAACTGCAGAAGAATATAGTCTGTAGCAATGTCCTGGTCCGGTTCTACCAGCTCTACCAGCACGTTGATTAGCAGATGCTTTGGAAACCCAATCAATTTCAAATGATTGCACTCCATTTTCTTGGTTGTATTTTCTTTCCTTGGAACGACCACAATCCACCACGTATCTGATGCCTGGTATTGTCAACGATGTTTCGGCAACATTAGTGGCAACTATACAAATTCTGCTTCCCGGTGGTGGATCCTCAAACACCTTCATTTGTTGTTTTGTAGGTAATAAAGAATACAACGGCAATACATATAACGGCCCCACCTCTGACTCCTTGCTATCGATAGACTCTTCAAAACCCTCCTCTTCTTCCTCATTTTCTTCTCCTTCTTCATAATCATCAAGTATACCAGCATCTCCAGATTGAACACTAAAATCCACATCTTCAACCTCTTGTTGAACATTTTCTGACAACTTAACATCAATGTTTTCATCATACTGAATGGTTGACTTCTTTTTAAACGGGAATTCTTGTCGTAATTTTTTCACCAAAGTGGTAATTTCATTTTGCCCCGTTAAGAATATTAATATACCACCTTCGGGAAGTTTACGATGTATTTTACATGTCTTTTTAAACGCTTCCTCCAAATAATCATAGTTAGTTATTTTATTAAAATGGATTGACACCGGATACTGTCTTGCCTGAACATTGATAATAGGTGGTGGTGTTTTGAATAATGCAGGGTTTTCCGAAAAATCAGAGACTCTCAACGTAGCCGACATTATAATAAGTTTCAAAGGCTTATACAATTGAGGATTCTCCTTGTGATATTTTCTTCTTAATTTTACAACTCTTGTCAACATTCCAATTAATATGTCAGTATTAATATTTCTCTCATGGGCTTCATCAATAATTATTGCTGAATATTTGACTAACAAAAAATCGGTCATCATCTCTCTCAACAAAACACCATCGGTCATAAATTTCAATGCCGTACCGTTTTCCTTACCTTCATTTTTGATAGTAGTGTCAAATCGTATTTGATAACCCACACGGTGACCATGATCTCCCAATTCATTACCTACTCTTTCTGCCATTGACACAGCTGCCACTCTTCTTGGTTGAGTCACACCAATCATTCCGGGATACAAGTCGTGCAATAAATTACCAAACCCGGCCTCGTACAAGAATTGAGGAACTTGTGTTGTTTTCCCTGACCCAGTTTCACCACAAAGAATTATACAATCGTGGTGATAAACAGCCTCCATTATCCTATGCTCTTCAGCAAAAACAGGAAGTAAAACTCTTTGTTGTTGAATAGAATCCGTTCTGTTCACTTCTACAACAAATGCTCGACGTTGCATTTCTTTGTTTATAGGGATGTATCCTTCTTCATCTGACGAGTGATCGACGTCTTCATCTCTGACAGTCTGTTTCGAGTACTTTTTCTTGATCTCTTCAGAAACTTCTGGTGTGAGAACATTCTTGTCTCTCCCCTCCATAATACGAACCTGCTGTTCTGCCCATTCTTTGAAACTAGCTGCAGTAGTAGAGTGGCGCGGTTTGCATTTCATCAACTTTGATTCCTCTTCGTCTTCTTCCTCATCATCATCGTCGTCGTCGTCGTCCTCTTCTTCTTCTACTTCACTTGACAAATCACCCTCACTTTCAGCAGACTCACCAGCTTCAGGATTAATTTCATGTTCAGATTCTTCTTCATTGGAATCAGAATCTTCCGCCACATCCAGATCACGTAACTCATCTGCTTCCACAGTTTCTTCAGAAGTGTTCATATCGTCAGCATTACTATTATCCAGCTCCTCCTCATCCTCTGAAAATGAAGCAAAATCATCATCATCTTCTTTCTTTAATCTCTTTTTTTCTTCTTCTTCCACTCTTTTCCTCCAACTGTATTTTTTCTTAGGAATTTCCGTAGTATCTTTTTTAATTACAGGTATGTTTGCAAAACCAAAACCCGAACCTTGACCGCCAAACTTTTTGGGCCTGTTATCCACAAATGTTGATCGCTGTTCCCCCTCCTCGTCTTGCAAATGTCTGTCGTCGTCGAAGCTTTTAAATATACTGCCATCTTCATCTGAATCATCATAATCTTTTACATCTCGTTCTTCATATAAAATTTCCCGTGTATTCTCATCAGCTCTACCCTGACGTTCCAATTCCAACGCCTCAATCATTTCCTCTTTTTTGGTTTGTTTACCTTTTCCCAATTCCTTAAGAGCGGCAAAGTTACTAGTATCCATCTTGGTCTCTGCCAACTTTTCAAGCAAAATTTTCTTTTCCTCTCTTTTCAATTGATGATCAATGTATTTATCCAAACGTTTTTTCTTTGCTCGAGACATTTTCTCCTTTTTGGAATTTTCAGAATACAAATTTTGCTCTAATACCCTCTTTCTAGCTAACCGTTCTTCTTCAGTGACGGGTGCAAGTATTTCAGAGTTTGAATCTTGGGTATTGAATATTTCGGTGGTATCTGGAGTCGTTTCGGTCTCTTCCTCATCGTCTTGTCTATAAAATTGCTTATTTCTTGCCTTCTTCAATGCAGCTTGCTTAGCAAGCATACCTGCCCTTGCTTTCTCATTGAATCTCTTTCTATATTTTCCCATCTCCAAGTTTTTATATGCGGTCTAGTGGCAAGGCTGTTGAAAGAGTGAATGTTGTTTCCTTTCACAAGTGAGATTCAGTATCACAAATTTTTTTTCAAATCGCACTGTAAACTTTCTTTGTTGAGATGAGTTTGTTTGTTTGTGACTTACTACTATCTATTTTTTTTTTTCTCTGTCTCTCTCTCTCTCGCCCATAACTCTCTGTCATTGCATTTTCGTCTCCAGGTTTTTCTTTTAGTTCTCAAATTCTTGGTCACTATTTGTGATTGCTGTCACCAACCTAAATTCATCAACATACTCAATCAACGTCAACCTGATCATGAGTCAAACTGATTTGCATAAACATTGTACGTATAATATTTGATACAACTTAAACATTTTTTTTTTTCATTCCTTAGAGTCTAACCATTCCCCGCCTTCAAGTGATCCATTGTACCTTAACTATAAACTCAACCACTTTATACACATATGAAAACTCGAATCTAGTACACCTCGTGAACAACAGTAATATCAATTGCTCAGAAATAGTTTCGCAAGAATTGGGTTTAATCAATGCGTCTAAAACATTAATTGGATCAATACCAATTTCGTCGAGCAACAGTATAAAACTTTCAATGTATTTCATGAAAAAGTTGCTATCAAACCAAGATGGGAGCCGTGACTTGATTACTGTTGTGGCCATTGCTCATGTTCATGCAAATAAGACATTGGTCTTGAATGTTTTAAAGAATATAATGGATAAATATATCGAATACAAACGAGAATTCGATTCCAACAAAAGTGCTTCAGGACAGCTGTCCAAAGCAAAATTGGGGGAATTCAAATTATACATGAATCAAATAATAAAATATGAAGAAATGAATTATGATTCCAACCAACATATATATAATTATGGCTCTACCAATGAAAATAATGAAGATGGACATCCAGCAGATCAGATCAACCCCAACCAATTATTGTTAGCCAATGAAGAAGTCGACGAAGTGAGACAGTTAATGTTGGAAAATATAAATAAACTTTTGAGCAGAGGTGATAAAATTAACTCGTTAGTTGATCAGACAGACAGATTGAATACGTCATCTCTGGTGTTTCAAAAAAGGGCTCAGCAGATAAAGAGGAAAATGTGGTTTATGAAAACAAAGTTTTTATTATCGATTACTGGCGGTGTATTGTTAATTTTGTATTTATTTATTGGGTCAGAGTGTGGGTTCCCAGCGTTTTCTCATTGCATTAGAAACTGAAATCAATATATAGTGTTACTTACAATAAATCTTATTCTTCTTCCTCTTCTTCTTCTTCTTCGGTTTCTGAAGAGTCTGGTTTGTTTTCAGCTTCAGTTTCAGTCTCTACTCCTTGTAGCTCTTGCTCTTCTTTGGCTAATGCTGATATCGGATTGGAAACATCTTCTTCGGTTTCATCATTATCGTCGTCTTCATCGTCGTCTTGCTCGTCTTCATGTTCTATATCTTGTTTTGAATTCTCATCGTCTTCTTCATTGCCATCGGTACTATTTTCTTCATCGTCTTCATCATCATCATCTCCACGACTAGCATTTTTTCCACCATCGCCATCTTCAGTATCAATTTCCATACTTTCATTGTCAAGTTTTGGTTTCTTTGACACACTCTTTTCTCCCTCTTCAGTCAAAATTGGTTTAGCAGCTTTCAATTGTTTCTTCGAAGCAACATTAGCTTCGAAAACACTAAGTTTTTGTTTTACTTCGGGTATAAAGCCACTAAATTCTGCTCTTTCTAATGCTGCCAACATGTCTTGTGCCGAGACAGTTTTCCGATTTGCTTCTTTGGATATTTGCTTAGCTTGAAATAACAAGTGAGAAACGAATACTGTAGCTGATCGTTGTAAGGCAAGAAGAGAATCTTTGGCTATCGTCATTTGACCAGCATTGTTTTCGTCGTCGGATACTATATTCTTGGCTAGTTTTTGAATGGTAGTTCTGGGAAACAAAATATCATCAATTGATATCAACTCATTTTCTTTACTGCTTGGTTGTGGATACTGTCCATCAGCATTTTTTCTCCAACCTTTTGGTGGCATTGTATATTCTTAGTTGTGTATATTTGGTACAGAGAATGTATATGAATAAATATTCTTGGAGTTTTTTTTTTCGAGTTGTTCAACGCGTCATTTTCAAACACACTTCTTCTTCTTCTTCTTCTTCTTCTCCTCTTCCATTTTATTTTATTTTTTTTTTTTAAGATTTTTGACTATTACTTTTACTGACCACCACTAGTTTGTTTTGCTTGTTAATTTCTACATCTAATATCATAAAAGTCCATGCATGCTGGTAACTACTACAACAAACATTATAAAAGCCTCTCCCAAACGGAAAACGAAAACAGACACCAAAGATCAAGATAATTCTTACTATGGACAGTTGAACAAACGAAATATCAATAAAGTCACATTTGGTAAATACGAGTTTCCTACATGGTACGGAAACGCAGCATATTTTTATCCCCATGATCTATCGCATTCAAGCTTAGGTTATGAATATGCCAACAAAGTAGCTTCTGAAGGATCAATTGCCCGAAAAATCCATAAAAAAGATATATTTGATGAAAATTTACACGAATTTTGGCTAGATCATTTATTTGTTTGTGAATATTGTTTCAAGTACACTTCCAATGAGACAATTTTGAATCAACATGTAACTGCATGCACATATAATAGAAAAAGACCAAGTAAAGGTAAATTGTTGTACCATGACCAGGCCAATGGCTATATAATTCGAGAAGTACGAGGGTTTCAGGATCCTTTATTTTGTCAAAACCTATGCTTGTTTGGAAAATTGTTTCTTGACGATAAATCGGTTTATTATAATATAGATCATTTTGATTTTTATATTGTTTTCGGTAAAGACGATTCCTCCTATATTCCCATGGGTTTTTTTTCCAAGGAAGTCTTATCGTACGACAATGATAATAACCTAGCCTGTATTTGTGTATTCCCCCCGTTTCAAAGAAGACATTTGGGTTCATTGTTGATTGAATTTCTGTATCAATTGGCTGCAGTTACTCCAGGACAACTCAAAAGCAGTGGCCCAGAATTCCCACTTTCACCATATGGCAAAGTGACATATTTGAGGTTTTGGTCAAAAAGACTAGCGACGAAAATCCACGAACTACAGGGATCATTTACATTGAGCCAGCTTTCAAAAGAAACCGGGTTCAGAAAAGAAGATATTCTACTAACACTTGAATACATGCAGATACTAGTTACAGATGATTTGGGAAATGTGACACTTTCACTTGAACGTCTCGAAAATTGGTGCTCACAAAACAAGGTTGTTCCCGGAGTCGACATAAATATCTTAAATTCAGAATGTTTAATACTATGAATTAGTTACATACTTTTTTTTTTAAAAATTTACTCTTTCTTGAGTCTCTTCTTAGCGCAACTGCAGAAATGCTCCTAACAAAACCGAAGCAGGTGATTCGTTATGCCTATTTTTTTCAAATACATTCCAAAATCGTAAGGTCTCATCACCAGCACCAGTAACGATTGTTTCACCATCAGGAGACAACGACAAATATAAAACTCTATATGTATGACCTGTCAATTGTGCAATTTGTTGCATTGATGGATACTTCCACACTATAATTTGATTTCTTGAATAACCATGGGTTGAAACCAATTCGTTGGAATTTTTTGACCAGATTAAATTACACACTTGTGAGCCAGTATTGACATCATGTACTAAATTCCCAGTCAACGTATTCCATGTCTTTATAGTCTTATCGGCTGTTCCGCCACCCGATGCCAAAATCCCCCGTTGATGCGGCGACCAAGCAATAGCTTTAACGGCAGCAGTGTGGTCTGTAAATTGATGCAACGGTTTAGGATTGAGCCCATCCCATACAAACAAATTATTATCGTTGCCACCACTAGCTAGTTTGTTTTCTTCCACATTCCACTTGAGTCCACACACTTCTTGCTTATGATTATCAAATTTATTAACAAAGTGATCTTCAATTCTCACATCGCGATTTAAAATGGTTCGATCGCGACTCCCACTGCTTAATATGTGTTCATTCCACGCTAATGAACTAACCCGTAGAGAGTGTCCTGTCATTGTCCTGATGCACTTGATTCGAGTTGCATCCCATATCTCCACCAAACCCTTGGATGTTCCTATTGCCAAATGGGTACCAGTACCTATCCAATTCAAACTTGTGACTTTGTCCTTGTTTGTTAAATTACACAATCTGTCCACTGATTGTGTGGCGCCATCCCATAAATACACACTGTCGCCCAATCCTACGGCTAGTACATCCTGCTGACCCCAATCAACTAAATTCAAATAAAAATCATCAGATAGTTCTGGTGCATCCAATACTCTATATGGAACCTTTGATATTGTTCGAGGCTTCTTCTGCGGCGACAACAATAGTTTCTGTGAATCCTGCCGCACGGGTGACAATGAGTACAATTCTTGTTGCAAGTCTCTTGATATTGGTTTTGATTTTTGAGGGGACTGGTAAGTGAATAAGTTAGTTTTCCGACGTGGAGTGCTAGTAATATCATCAATATCACTAGAAATATTATTATTAGCATTTGCTGATATGATGTTATGGCTATCATTATTACCAATTGCATTATTGTTACCAGGCAAGGATGAGCCAGTAGATCCAGGGAAATTCTGACCAGAATTAGATGATCTTGGCGGGGTTGTGGAGAGACTTGATGTAGATGTAGCAGCCCCAGAAACAGATGCACCGTTAACAATACCAGTATTTGTTCTCCCTGTTTTCGATCGATTGTTTGCAAGATTAGAATTGGCAGTGGCACTAGACAAGTTTGCTGTTGCCATCGGCACATTATCACCAAATAATTCTGCTTTAAGAACTGTTGAGAATGTTCGATTTGCTTCCTCTTCTCTTCTAATTTCTATTTCATTATCAGCGTTTCTAGTGTTTCTCAAATCCGGTAGTATTTCCTCATTAGTCAAACTAAAGGCAGCCTGTAGATCAACTCCTGTTCTATTGGGTATATATCGATCACTGAAAATCGTGTTATTATTTCTCCTTCGTGGTGGTGACGATTGTATAGCACCCATTTCGTTCAACTTGGGAGGATTTAGACTTCTGGTTGATCGTGATGGCGACCTAGGAGTCTCAAACAGAACAAAAGGATTACGGATAGCATTGTCCTTAGAAGGTCTATTAGAATCTCTTTTGTCCATGTTTTTGGTTAGATGTTCAACTCTTGATTAGTATGGATTGTGAATGATGAAGTACTTGAATAAAGGTTCGAGACTGTAGGGGTATTATAGTGTTTGATATCTAAAGTACAGGGGAGGAAAAAAAATTCTATAAAGGAAATAAATCTAATCAAATCAAAACACAAACAAACAAACAAAACAATCCAAGCAAATTGTTTACCCAAATGTCCTAATCTTCGAATGTAGCAAATTGGTTGTTTTTCACCGTGTGGTTAGTGTGTTAGATTTTTTTCTCTGCCTTGGGCTTTCAGTTCTGTTAAAATGGATAGACAATTGATTGTCAAGTTACAAAATTGAACAGAACAAAAAAAAGAAGGAAAATTAGAAGCTTACTGTGTACTGTGTATCGCACGACTCTTTTTTTTTAAACTTGCCATTGTCGTTGAAAACGTAAATGGCTGGCAGTATCGAACCGTGAGAGAAACACTTCACTCTACGCTTCATTTTAATAATACCATTTTGCGAGGTTTGTTGTATATTTGTTGTAATGATTATTTATAGTTTGTAGTCTTCATGACCTGCTGATAGAGTTTATTTTTAATTCTCTTTTTTTGATTGAACTTTCTAGCTTTCCAATAAATCAAAACGAAATCAAGCTTTTATGGATTGTTTTTCACAGTTATTAAGAGAATTTAGTTTTAGAATAACCAACATGTGTAGCAGCTTTGTTTCCAACAACTTGATTTAAAATTTTTGTTGTACCATTGTCGGTTCCTAAAAGGGAAATCCTGAATCATACTATTTTGGTTTGTAGCTCATACTGAGACTGGGTGCAAAAAAAAAATACACATATCACCTTCTCTACGTATAAACTTGACATGCAAAAATGTCAAATTGGAGGTTAAAAAACAACTATATAAACTGCTTGAATTTCCAAATAAAAGATAACCCTTACTCCAATATTGTAGCTTTCTCATTAAAGAAAATGTTGTTTACAATTCTTAGTTTACTTGTGCCAAGTTTAGCTGTTGCTGTTTCAAATACTGGTGGTGCTGTCAAACTCGATTTAACCATTTCCGATGAGCACATGTACTATATTGAAAACCTTGCTTTAGGTACACCTCCGCAATTTATTTCAAATGTTATTGTCGATTCAGGCTCTTCTGATTTGATGATTGTGGACTCGATCTACAACTTCTCGGCTTCTTCCAGTTTATACAATAGCAATCAGACTGCCATTATGAAGTATGGATATGGTGGTCAATTCCCAGTTTATTTCATCAACGAAACCATTAGATCTAACGATTGGAAGTTGTCCAATTTGTCCATGGGATTGGCAAATATTTCTGATATGGATTCATTTTCGGGGATCTTGGGAATTGGATTCACCCGACAAGAACTATTCAAAACAAATTATCTGAATTTCCCCTATTTGTTGAAAGATCAGGGTTATACAAAAAGTGTTTTATTTTCCTTCAATGGCCAAGATCAAAACCCATCTATTATTTTTGGTGGTATTAGTACCAACATCATCGACGGTCCATTAGTTAGAGCCCCCTTTATTAAAGTAATCAGTTTTATTAACCAATTAGATTATTGGTTAATGCCTACATTCACTGTCAATCAAATCAAACTTGGTGATACAATTGTTTCCAACCAGAAAACCTTGTACCAAATTGATAGTGGCACCAACGGATTTGTACCACCAACTCCCGTTTTAAACAACATCTTGAAAATATTGGGTGATGACTATATTCAGGATGACAACGGCAATATTTACTTTGATATCAAATACATTGAAGGATTAAATATTACTTTTAGTGTTCAAGGCTATGATATTGGGTTTCGGTTAGTTGATATTGTTGGTGATACCATAGAGAGAAACGGTACCACTTTCGTTGCTTTGAATGTTGCCTCTTGTGACATCGGCTACAATGCCTATGAAGGTTTATTGCCAAATTTAATTTTCAAATATCATTATGCCATTTTTGATTATGATAATGCTCAAATTTACTTTGGAAAGTATAAGAATTCAAATGGGGAGGCGAATGTTGTCGCTGTAGAAAATGGCTACCAGTTACCGGTACCCACTGTTGATGTCCCGGATGTTGAAGATACATACTCGGTAATCTATATTGCTGAAAGTGAAACCACTGTTACAGTTGCTCCCACAGAAGTACAATCAACATACTCATCATTCAGTATTTCCGAAGGTACTTCAAGTAATCTAACTTCCGGTTCAACTAGTGATGACAAGATTACAAGTGTAACCTCTAACCCACAGTATTGTTAGAATACTTAGAAACAAGAAGTTAGTTTTGTATTAGATTAAGTGCTTTAGAAATATATATACCATGTTCCTTTTGTAAACTCTCACGAACTTGCTTAGTAGTCAACTTTATATGCAGTCAAAAATTAAATGTTTAGATTTGTCGATTTTTGCTTCTCTTTTGCTTCAGTTCAATTTTTTTTTCTCTCTTTCTCTCTCTCATCATGTCATTGTTTACATTTTTATGAATAAACCTAAACCAATAATCCATCACACATTAGAATGGATTCGACAGATACTGAAATACGAAGGAAAAGAAACAGAGAGAGCTCACTGCAGCCATTGATACCGACGAGTGTCCTCGATCAAGCCTCACAAAGACTATTCATTGTGTCAATATTCATTCTAATACAGAGTTGGAAAATTTATGATTTGGTTCTACTAAAATCAGAAATCCCAGCAACGGGAGAAGTGTTAACACTGTTGAGCAATTTTACATTTGTATTGAAATATAGTGTATTGGATGGGCTATTTTTATGGCTCTTACCAGTTTTGAATATCCAGTACTTGTCATTTTCGCCTTTAAAAACATTATTACTTACAATAACACTATACGGATTCTCAATTTTCTTGGTGAGTGCTATGGCATTACCGTTACTATCCAATGTATTTTTACCAATTTGGAGATTCTTGTTGCAAAAAAAGGAATTGAACATAATTGGTGAATCAATTGATAGAAGCCAAGTGATAGATATGGATTCACATTTTAAAGGTCAATTGACCATTCATTATTTACCAGACTCGTCAGCAAAAATGAATCCGTTCCATTTCGACCAGACGTGTCTTGGATTGGACAACAATCATCTCATTAACATGCCCGTTGAGTTCAATACCACATCGGGAATTGGGTATTTACAAGTACAACACACTACCCCTGACAACGAAATCCAATATTTAAATTATACTGGACATTCCCTTCGGAGACTCTTTAAAAAAGACTATACTCACTTGTCTCAGTATAAAGATTATAAAAAGTCTGACAAAAGAATTTTCTATTTGGAATACCCAATAACAAAGCCAGGAATGTACAGGATCAAAAATGTTTTAGATAATAAAGGAAACAGCATTCGTACATACAAATCAGAATTTGTGATTTCAGATTGTCCACTGGCAAAGTTTTTTTATCCTCCAAACTTTGAAAGCTCAAATGGGTTCAAATGTGTCACAACTTTAGAAGATGATAGTTTCCCATTGCCATGGGTGGAAGTTTTCAGTACCACCCCCTCGTCTGTAAAGCTTAATGTAAAAGTCAACGGTAAAGAATTCCGAATGATGAATTTGACAATAGGACAAGAAACAGATCATAAAGTATCGAGAACTGATTTTAGCTGGCTCAAAACAGTAAGATTAGTACGAAATTCGTTACAAGAAAAAATTTTAGATTCAAAGAGCACTTTCAACTGGGGTGATACCAGCATTTTGGAATTCCAATTGTTGCAGGTCAAAGATTCTTTCGGTAATGTACACCGATATGAACCGCTTTCAAAAGATAAAGATGTATGGTATAAACTTGAGCTTAGAAAATCACCATCTATTGGTATTTACGATAAGGAAAAAACCCAAGAGTTATTAGTGGGTGGACAAAAGGTGCTCTATTTTTCGAATTTGGAAAACTTCAATGATGATGACTTTCCTATTGACGTTAAGGTGAAGTATATCGGTCAGGAAGAACAAAATATAACTCGCACGTTCGAGACGAAAGCTGATTTGCGTAATGGACTTACAATAACTAAACCAGGAAAATACGTGTTGTCCAGTGCTAAAGACAAGTACTGTCCATGTGAAGCAGATAAAACACCAGTTGAAGTTGAATTGGCATCAATCCCATCATTGGATATTGTTGCTGATCCTGTTTCTGATAGATGTCTTGGTACTATTGGGTACAATTTTGATTTCAATTTCACTGAAGGTAGACCTCCGTTTAGAGTGCAATATCGAATTTACTCCAATACATCTGGTATTCTTAAACCAGTTTATTCAGATACTGGTAAACTTAATAGAGAATTAAAGTCATTTGAGAAGTCTCATTCTTTTAAATTCAAGCCTCCAAATGAAGGCAGTTATACCATTATGTTTACTAATTTAAAAGATGCAAACTATTTCAAAGACCCGATAGCATTGGATGAAAATAAATATTCATATCTGACATATCTTAGACAATTGTCACAAGTGGGATTTCAAGTTCATCAACGTACAATTCACACGTGTTATGGATACACAACCAAAGTTCCAATTTTTTTCAATGGGAACGGTCCGTTTTCCTTTGAGTACGACTTTTTGGATGTTAACTCTAGAAAGAAGTTGGTTGATACGGTAAGAGTTAGCAATGTCGAGAATTATGCAATTGACACACCAAAAGAATTGATTGGTAAAACATACGATTTGAAATTGAACAATGCAAAGGATAGATTTGGCTGTGATGCTATAATAGTTGATGCAAACTCTCCAGTAAGGGTTGTTAGCAGACTGGATATCCCTGAAGTTGAATTTAGTCGAGCTGGACAGAAATTGCAAGTTGTCGAAGGCTCATATGTTGATATACCATTGTCGATTAAATCTAAAATTGCAGTTAATGGCAATGACAAGATTGAGGTTAAATATTTGGGGCCAACTTCCAAAGAGCCTACTATTAGACGGGCTCAATTGGTCGGCTCTTCAATCAGATTATCAGACGAAGGGACTTATTGGTTGCATTCTTTTGAAAGTAATGGTTGTGCTGGTCGTATAGGAAAGGCAGACCAATTTGTCACTATTGGCTACTATGCGAAACCGTCATTAGCAATCAGTGCTAGTAACGAAATGTTACAACATACAGATGATTCAACAATTCATTTGAAACCGGTTTGTAATGGTTGTTCCAATGAAATTACTTTGAAGTTAACTGGTGAAGCACCATTTGTGGTGGATTATGAAATAAACTTACCCAGTGGAAAAATGGAAACACATTCTATGAACATTGATACTCACGATATCACCATCAAATTGCCAACTAGATCTAACGGGAGATTTGAACATCAGTTCAAACGTGTTTATGATCGTTTATACACAAAAACCAGAGGAAAACCCACAAGTTTACATGTTCCTAAAGTTATTTATGACATCAACCCATTACCAACGGCACAGTTTTTGCCTGATGATCATTTCACTCAAGTATGTGAGAATAAATTATCTGAAGACTCAGTTATTGCTCATGTTCCTATTCAATTTAGTGGTGCATATCCATTTGACGTTTTGTTAACATTGACGAATGAAAAAACAGGAAAGATGCATGATATCAGGTATAGAAATGTGGAGGATAATTATATCACCTTGAAAACTCTCAACTTTCTTGGATTGGGCGACTATTCCTTGAAGTTTGCCAAAGTATCTGATGCCAATGGTTGTACAACACACCAGTTCAAAACAAATGACAGATACCTCATATCCATTACTGAGCCACCTACTATTTACAAGGCCGATTCAGCAACCAAACATTATTGTGTTGGAGACCACGTTGCCTATAATTTGACGGGGGTGTTCCCAATAACTATTTTCTATGAATATAATGATAAAGTGAGAAGAGCTGAGCTGTATAGTCGTTTTGAAAGATTAGCGTCACGTCCAGGCATTTTAAACATTCACGGATTAAAGGATTCTGGAATCAATTCTTGTGCTGTGAATTACACATTTGATACGACCAAACTGGATGAATTGAGATTAGAGGTTCACGAAATTCCCACTGTTGAAGTGAATAAAGGTGACTATTTGATAGAAGATCTTCATGAAGGGGATCAAACAGAATTAATATTCACTTTCCTTGGGGAGCCACCATTCCAACTTACTTATATTCGTACAATCGATATCAGAAAGGGGAAGAAAACTTTTAGGAAGTTGGTTGAGAAGGAAACTATAAAGGATATATGGCAACATGAGTTGGTAGTAATGGCAAGCCTCGAAGGTACCTATGAAGCAATTGAGATACAAGATAAGTATTGTAGGGCGGTCAAGAAAGTTGATTATATAGAGTGAAAAAATTAAGACCACAGCGCAAATCATTTAAATTAAAAGAAAAAAAATACTTAGCTGGTAAACATGATTCCCAGGCTTTGAAATGTATTTTATATATATAGTTAAAATATATTAATATTTCTATTTAGTTAATTCATGATATTGCTTTTGAATAGCTTCTGCCATATCAAGATCATCTTGAGTTACACTGTTGTCACTGTCATGTGTAGTTAATTGAATGTCAACTTTGTTATATGTTGTGATTATAGTTGGATGGTGTCTCTTATTAGCGGCAAGCTCAGCAACAGAATTCAAAAACTCCCAAGTGGTTTTAAAGTTTTTCAACTGATAATGAACCGTTAATACATGTGCTGGGGGTTCATCCAACTTAACAAACGACCAATGGGGGTATCCTAATTGATTAATGTTTTCTAAACCTTGACGAATAGCAATTTCATGCAATGCAGGTAATACACGTCTCGACATGGATAATCTTTAGTATATGAAAAAGTGAAAATTTGTGGATTACTAAAATACAAAGAAGAAAAAAATAAACGACTATGAAGACGCGGGATGCTTTGGTTATATATAGAATACTTTAAAGATCTGGAGAAAGGGAGCGGAGGTTGGAACGGGAGAGAAAGGGATGAACATAAGATCGTTTTATGTTCGGGTTCTGAATTCGTTCTGTTTTCCTTTTTTTTTTCTTGCCAAGGCTTTCGTCCCGATATTAAATGATCGGCTGCATAATATGGTAATTATGGGGATGCCATGATCAGAAGATTTTCTTTTTCTCTCAGTAAAGATACTATAATGGTTGACGAATACATCAATTCGTATTTGTCAAGACTGAGATGGTTTATCAAAGTCAAGTAACTGTAATCATATCAGAGTTGCAACAACTTTGGTATTATACCGTAGTCTCGGTAAGATGTCAGCCAGCCCAGACGATTAATCTAATTGGGGACTAACAAACCGAAAGGTTAAGTAAAAAAAAAAAAAAACAGAGAAAAGAGAGACAACTCAATTTACTATCGTTCTCTTTTTGTTCAGCTTTTTTACGTGTCGAAATAAGTTTTTATTTTGTTTGTATGTACATGTGTACATCAACTTGAATCCTTCTTTTCTCCAATTACCCTTTCATTAGTACATCCAATCGTCAATGATCTCTGCTATTTATATAATATATTTAGCAGAGAAACAAGAATCGAACGAGTTTTCTCAAATTGAGTTGTTAGTTAACCGGAGATACCACCAGACACTACCGCACGATGAAATTATTCTTCAAAATTTCCATAATTTAATGACGAATTTACCATCATCTGAACAAGTCCCCGTGCTATATTATGACAATCTATCCTACATTTATATGCGATGTTCAAATGGCATTATATCATTAGCAGTTTCAAATAGAAACATTGATGTTATGCTGGCCGTTATGTTCTTAAACCAGTTCTACTTAATCTTAGTGCATTATTTATGTAATTCCAAATTGAATATCGGTAACAAGTCAGCACCTAAATCGCTTGATAGAGATACTATCATTGATAATATTACATTGATTCTAGAATTATTAGACGAATGTTTAGATTATGGATTATTGCAAATAACAGATTACAAGTTATTAGAAGAATATATCAAAGTATTGCCCAATATCCCTAAAATTGATGGTTTGACAGATAAGTACGATACATCTGATAGTGACGACTCTAGTGATGAAGACGAACCAAAGAAGGAGACCAAGAAATCAAAATCTAAAACGAAGATTGGCAAGAATAAGAAGGGATCAAAGAAGGAGATAAAATCTACTCACAATCAAGCAATAAAAACAGATGTAATTGAAAATGAACAAACAAATATGATCAACAGCTCGATATTACGTACTTATTCACTGGCAATAAATTGGAGACCTAAAGGTATATTTTATGCAAAGAATGAAATTTTTATTGATATCATTGAAGATTGCGAGTTTGTCTACGATTTGGGAACTGGAGTTATCAAATGTAATGAAATATATGGTACCTGTGTTGTGAAATCTTATTTGTCAGGTATGCCAGTTTGTCGACTTGGGTTTAACGAAAGGAACTTATCACGAATCGAAGATGATCAAGAAGAGGAGTCTTTGGGGATACCTGAGAATCAATTGAATTTATTGAAAGAGGATCAAAACGAAGACGACGATGAAGAGGAAGGTGAAGGGGATCAAGAGACAAATGGCGAGGAAACTGAAATACTAGAGCACATACCAGAATTCCCAGCATCAGAAGCACTAACAGATAAAAAACAAAAACATAAAATCCCTATACGAAACATTCAGTTTCATCAGTGTATTGAATTGTCGAAAATTTATAAAGAAAATATCGTTACATTTATCCCACCAGATGACAAGTTTGTGTTGATGACGTATAATGTTGAGCAACAAAAGCAAAAGAAAAAGGCTCCACTAATAATGATCAAGCCACAATTCCGAGCCATTAAGGAAACCGGGAAATTGCAAATTATGTGCACTATAAACACGAATTTCCACAGAAGAAGACACTGTAAAAACTTGATTATTCGAATTCCAATAAACCCCCATTATTTTGATTTGGATGCAAATGATAATGACTTAAAGTATAAGGCAGAATTAGGGGAAGTCTCGTTCAAAATTGATTCATTTGAGTTGATTTGGAAAATTGACAGTATTGATGGGAAAAAAATGGTGAGAATGATGACTGAACTAGCTTTAGTAAATACAGAGGAAGTCAGTGAACAACGGATACTGGATTACCTATCACGCAGAGCTACTGCATCATCTGTGGTAGGAACTGATGAACAAAATTCAACAGACACAGCCGAAGATACCAGAGAGGAGTTGGACAAATTTTATGGAGTAAATGGCAAGACCACCTCACTGACACAAAAAATGTCTTTAAAATTTAAAAGCAGTGTTTTCAATGATGATATCAAAGTACATTTCAAATTGCCAATGGTGACATATTCGGGATTGAAATTGAGCTATCTCAGTGTGGAAGAAGAACAAATGAAGTATCCTTGTTTCCCATGGGTAAGATACTTAACAAAATCAATAGATCACTATGAGCCAAGTATTGCCCTTGAGAATCAAAAGTTCAGTGGTAGATGTTGTGATTATAGATTCAAACTAAGTCTGAATTGCTTTGTAGTAGCATAGCATAATATGCAAACATAAAAGATTTCTATAGACTTGCTTTGCCTTGGCGGGGAAGATTCCACAGACACCGAATAACAATTGTCTTCTGTTTTTTTTGTCCCTTCTTATTGTTAATAGATAATAGATTGTACGCAAAATCGCTTTAATTGAAGAACGAGCGGATCAGATTGCCTAATTAGGTAAAGATGCGCGAACTTATCATGTAGAAAGCTATCAGCGATTCTTACTTCTTGGTGGTAATGAGCAATTCAATTAGACACTCAAAATCATACACCAATATCGAAGGGACTTGAATGTATTGATTATATAGCCTTGGCTGATCATTTCTCTTTTATTATTATATCTTTTAACTCCATCTATTCTTCCAAAATTATTTCCTTAAACATCCAATATCTCCTGATCATTTTGAAACAGGAAAAGAAGCAGAAAAAAAAAAGGAAAGAAAAAAAAGGAAAGAAAGAAAGACGAGAGCAGGGAACATACATTGCATAAATCACTTGACTGACATCACTTTATAATCAATGCCTCTCGATAATACTATCCAGGGTAGTACCATCGGTGGCCCCACTGCTATCAGTAAGGGGAAAAAAAGTCGAAATGGGTGTTTAACCTGCAAGAAGAAACGTCTCAAATGTGATGAAACAAAGCCAAATTGTCTAAATTGCACCAAGAAGAATATCGAATGTGGCGGATATGCCACCAAATTCAAATGGAAATCATTTAATGAAGAAAAGTCACACACTAGCAGCAGTACTAAATCGTTAAAACGACATCTTGAGTTGGCGAGTTTTTCTGTGACAGGGAAATCTATAGATGAAGTTAATAAAGAAAATGAATTGATCGCTAAGGGAATCAATCCGGAAACAGTGAAAAATAGTACTATCAATAGATCAAGAACTAATAGTGTCAGCACAGTCAATACACAGAGAACAAAATCGTTTGATAGATCTCATAGCATACCAATACCGTCCAATGAGCATGCACAGCTTCAGTCTGCGTCTGTTTATAAAAGTGATTTGAATTCTTTGGCTGACGCGGCTATGAAACAAATTGGGAAAACCCCTGCATCTATGTCCTCAACACCACCAGCATTAAAAGCCCATCACCAACACCCAGCGCAATCTTTGCCCGGTGATTCTGCCATGCTGCATATGATGGTACCACAACCACCACCTCCATTTACCCCTAATTTTGAGGCAATGTTAACTACTGAAAAGCCAACTATCAAAAGAAATGGATTTGGAAATTTTGACTCTGAAATCAATTTGACACCATCTTTGTCAGCAATACTAAACTTTGCATTCAATCATGAGGAAGTGGAAGTACCATCTGTGGAAACACTAAGTCCATTAACATTGAATCACGAAGCTAGAGTGGACGCATCAATGACAAACAACAAACCAATTACCGAACAAGAACAAATTTTACATTTGTTTAATGAGCATACTTCGGGTATTATGTCGATTAAGAATGGAGTTCATGAGAATCCTTGGAGAAATTTAATTGCACCTTTGGCAACGAAATATCCTTGTCTATTTAATTCAATTGCTGCAATGACATCATTCCATATGGCAGGTAGTAATAATGTGGTGCACTCTCCAGAAAACCTAAGAACGAAAGGGTGGTATTATATGAAAAAATGTATTTTCGAACTAGCGAATGGGTTATCAAACAATGTGAAAGATTTACCACTTGATGTAGCCCTTGTGACATGTTTGAATCTTGCAGTGTGCGAGCAATGGGATACACATACATCTAGTGGTATTGCCCATTTAAAAGGAGCCAAGAGTATGATTCAGCAAATACTAGAGTTGTTAAAAGAGCAGCAACAATTTATCAAACAAAAGAAATTTGAAAACATTGACTCTATATCTTCAGTTGACGAGGATCAAGAATTGTTGATGAATTTGAAAAAAAAATTGGTTTTGGTAGATGATCTCGATTACGAAGAAATGATTCATGAAACAATCAAATGTCCAGAAAAATCAGTGGTTATCCCTAAATCAATTCAGTTTATATTGAATAATTGGATTTACTTTGAGGTGTTGGCGCAAATGACTTCTGATTCAATGTGTGACGACAAAGGTGTTGATCTAGTAGCAGCAATCACCTCAATGTCCCAGAACAAACTCAATAAAGATAAAGATAGAAATCCCAAATCGCCATCGGAGGCTAGTGATCTGTCTGACAAAACATCCCGTTTTTTTGAAACACTTAATTTGTTAAATTATAATAATGAAGTTATTGATCCGTTGCTAGGATGCAGTCAATCGTTGTTTGTGATTATGGGTAAAGTTGCTAATTTAATCACAAAAATCAGAAAGGCTAAACATAAAAGCCAATCGAAGAAAAGAAATACTTTAACGACAATTAGTCAGGCATCGGAATTAAAACAAGAATTGGTTAATTGGAAGCCTTCGGTTGTAGCAAGTATAATGGATAACGAGATTTCAAATGAATCGTCTACAACATGGGATCTACCACTGTGTATAGCTACTGCAGAGGCATATAAGTACTCGACGTTATTGTATCTACATCAAGCTGTACCGGAAATTCCTTCCTTTTCAGCTCATGCGTTGGCTGAAAAAATATTTATTTTATTAGCATCTATTCCCACTTCATCTAATCTATCAATTGTGCATATTTTCCCACTTTTAGTTGCCTCGAGCGAAGCTGAGCCAGGAGAAGAAAGAGAATGGTGTGAGAACAGATGGAAATTGCTTTCACAGCGTATGTGGATTGGAAATATCGATCGTGCTTTAGAGGTTGTGAAAGAAGTTTGGAGACGTAAAGACGGATTACAAGAGACATGTGAGGATAGAAAGTTCCATCAATTGGGTGGTTTAATGGTAGCATTGAATGGTGATCCCAATAACAACTCTAATGGAGGTAGTGGTGGGAACGGCCATAGTAATGGCAACCTGGCATCTAATACCATTGATGCAAACACTATCGATTCCAAGACACATTGGAGCACGGTAATGAAAGAATGGGGATGGGAGGTGCTACTCGGGTAGTTGATTATGAATAGGGTAACTTATATAGGCTGTAATAAACTTAAATCAGTCGTCAACAATAAACAAATAGAGTGTGAGAGTTATATTTTTCTTTTACTGCCGTCAAAGCGTGTGGTGTTCACCCTCCGCATTTTTTTTTTCGCTTAGTATTTATAATTGCTGGGGTTTGTTAAATGGGAGATACATTCACAAATTATCTATAAAGTTGTAATCTCTTAAATTAACATTAATCTAATTTCTTGGCTAATATTTACCTTTGTGGTGTGTTCCGTCAGTTGATGTTTCTACACATTTAATTACAGTTCAATTCAATTCATGCTTAGAAATTTCTTACTTTCTCCACGTACATTTGTACGAATGAGTTCAACTAAATCACAATTGATTTCTCAACCATTCAAAATGGAAAACACACAAATGATTCGAGAAACAGCAAGAAAGTTCCCACGACCGAATTTCATTTCCTTTGATTTGTTCGGTACTCTATATGTCCCCAAGAAGCCAGTTCCCCAACAGTATTATGAAATTGCTTATCATGAGTTTGGTATTAATAAATCTATACAATCTATTGAAGAGGAATTCCCAATAGTTTATGATGAAATGTTACAATCGTATCCTAATTACGGAAAGGGTCACCCCAAATTTGATAATTGTGATTCCTGGTGGAAAGAATTAATCATCAGATTATTTCAATTAGATAGACACGATGATCAGGCATTAGCATTGTGTCATCGGTTGATTCACCATTTTACAAGTGAAGAAGCATATTCTGTGTATGACGATGTTGTGCCTACATTGCAAGCATTGCAGAAACAGGGTGTCAAACTAATTGTGGCCAGCAACTCTGATCCAAGAGCATTGACCATACTTGAGAGCTTGAAAATTAAACAATACTTTCATTGTAGTGAGCATTTCCATTGTAGTGGGGTTTTTTTATCCTACGATTCAGATTATTCCAAACCAACCAAGGCATTTTTTGATGAAATTGCTTTAGTCGAGTATAGAGCTCATGTTGATGCAAACTATCGAAGCAAGAATTATCCTCCAGGTGACTTCCTTTCTGACTGTTGGCATGTTGGCGATAGTTACAACAACGATTACATTGGAGCAGTGAGGGCGGGCTGGAACGGGGTTTTGTTGGATAGAAATCGTACTAGTGAATTTTTCAAAAATGTAAGGAAACCCCAGAATGACGGGTGTTTTTTAAATGAAAATCCGGAAACCAAAAGAGATGGGCAAACTGGCAATGAAATTTTGATATTGGCAAACAATAGAGTGGTCATAACTAAACTTACACAACTTTTGGATATTTTCAAACTTTGAATAGGCCAATAAATATACAAGCTCAAACATTTCAAGCTGTAATGAGTAATAGTGGTGGTTATATATTGCCAAGGCTTATAATATAAATCACTCCCACCTGTTCCACTAATGGTTACGACACTGTGTTACGTAGTGCTTTATTGCGGCGAGATCCTCTACTTGTAATGACGTCATTCATGGGAGGAGGTAGAACTACACCAAGCCAAGCTATTTGCTGCTACTGATATAGATTTAATCACATATCTATAACCAAATCAATGTATGAAACTCTTTAAGGTTACAATGAACATCCACTTTTTCTTGTGACATCTTGTGGGGGGGCTTATTCGCTGTTTATATTTTGTATTAAACTGCACGACTGGATCTTCAATAAAGGAAGCAAAAGCCATTTACTAGTTGGTATTTACGGGAATGACAACGACCAAGTTGTTTTGGTGGAGTTTTATGATATTTCTACAACTCAGTTTTGATATGTATGGCTATGTAGACTGTGCATGTGTGTGTCCAAGGAAAAAGAAAACCAAAGTCTCGTCATTTGATTTGAAATCTTAAGATTTGACTCTTTTCTTTATTTCCTCGCAAATATCTCTCATTTGTTTTTCGTGCAAGCATAAAACCATGCAATTTCAAGGGCTTGGTGTTCATCCTATTCCTGAGCAAACAATTATGTCAGGTATACTGGCTTTGCTGTGTACTTTGGAATCGAAGCATTCTACAAAATTTATATAATTCTTCGCGTTTGTAGTTTTACTTTATTTTGTTTTATTTTCAAATTCTATTTTTATATTTTTTTTTTCTTCTCTATTCGACTGCGGTTGATTTCCCAACATCACAACATAGAGATTATCAACTACAGACTAAGAACCTCGACAACACATTATATTCACCCATGGTCTCACTACAACAACTAACAATATCAATATTACTACTTTTTACGGCATCTGTGCAATCATTGGATATCAATGTTGATGATAAAGATTCGATATGTTCTGCAGCTAAGTATGTTGTCCAAGGTATTTGGAACTATTACGAAGGTCTCAAGTATGGGGGTACAGTAGGAATGTTTGCTCCACCCAACTATTGGTGGAATGCCGGAGAAGCCTTTGGCGGTTTAGTCGATTTTTACACTTACTGTCAATCTGACAATTCTACATTGGAAAAATTGATCTATAATGGTATGTACCATCAAGCCGGTGAAAACTATAATTATATTCCATCCAATCAATCGATGACAGAAGGTAATGATGATCAAGGTGTTTGGGGTATGGCTATTATGGAAGCTGTGGAAAGAAATTTCACTGAGCCGGAATCACACAGTTGGTTAGAAATGGTCCAAGCCGTATTCAATACCATGAATGCAAGATGGGATGCCGATAATTGCGGTGGTGGGTTAAGATGGCAAATTTTTACCTGGAATTCTGGTTATGATTATAAGAATTCAATTTCCAATGGTTGTCTTTTCCATTTAGCGGCAAGGTTGGCAAGATATACTGGGAACAGTTCTGTTTATGTGGACACTGCTGAAAAAGTTTGGAAATGGATGGAAGATGTAGGATTTTTAACTGAAGAGGACAATGGTGATGTTAGAATCTACGATGGTGCTAAGATTACTAATAACTGTAGTTCTGTGACTGACTTGAGATGGTCTTACACATATGGTGTATTTATGGCTGGTTGTGCTTATTTGTACAACTTTACAGGTGATGATGTATGGTTGACTAGAACAAACGAAATTGTCCAAGCATCTTTATCATACTTCTTTGCCAACAAGATTATGCAAGAAACAACTTGTCAGCCTCAAAACAAATGTAATAACGATCAAAGATCTTTCCGTTGCTTATTTTCACGTTGTCTTGGTTTAACTACACAGTTGGCACCAGAAACCAAAGATAAAATTAGAGAAGTTTTGGAAGCAAGTGCTGAAGGTGCTGCCAAGTCATGTTCTGGTGGGTCCGATGGAGTCACATGTGGTGAAAATTGGGCAATAGACAAGTGGGATGGTGTTTATGGTTTGGGTGAACAGACTAGTGCTTTGGAGGTTATGATGGCATTGATCGTTGAGCCACCACTTTCTGTCAAGACAGGTGGTACTAACAGAACTGACTATTCTGCTGGTACCAACTCGGAAGATAATGCCAATAAGAATGAATTGACCATTACAGGAAAGGACAAAGCGGGTGCTGGTGTATTGACAGCAATAGTGTTGGCTGTCATTTTGGGTGGAGCTATATGGATGATCTTTTAATTTAAATGGATAATAATCCAGGGATTTGTTCTAGCTTTTTATTGTTTTTTTTTATTGTTACATATATATTTAAATAAGTTTTTACATATCAATATGAGTTTGCTTTTTTCAGTTTGGTTATTGCTATGATTGTTCGCTAATCTTAAGCAAGAATGACTGTTACTATGGTTCTACCATCCCGAAGGTCGGAATAAGAATCAGAACATTTGTTGCAAACAAGTGGCTTACGAGGTATTGGTTTCCGGATCGAAAGGAAGCATTGCTTACTAATATGCTAGTGATTGAGGAACAACATTGAGTGACCACTCGTGGCGTGTCGTTTAGAATTCGGGTAATGAGAACCTGGTTGGTCCATTCAGTATATAATCACATAGTTCTGACCACAGAGACAGATTCAAGTATACATGAGATGATGTTGTTAATAGTAGCGCTCAATATTTCTGTTATTAATACTTACACGACTCACGCAACTAATAACCAAAAAATAATGTTCCTGTTCTACATCACTTCTTCTAGTTTACTAGCAAGAAAAAAGACTAAGCAAAGAGAGAGCTATTGTCTGCAATATAGACATACCACAAGGTTTAACAAAGACTTAAAAGCGGGTGGACTCATTTCAAAATGGTTTTATTTCCAACAATAAACAGACTTGCCAATCCTAATAATGCAGGCGGGCTCACCGGTAGTAGAAGACGAAGGTTATTTGTCCCACCATCGACACAGTACCCACTTTTCATATACGGCGATGGCGATGACCAACGTTCATTTTTGTCAAACATAGAAGTTGGATCACAAATATATAGCCCAGAAGACGACCATAGTGATGTTGCAAGCGTTAGCACTTCGCGATCTTTGCCATCGACTTTGAGTTCAGTGCAGACCGCTGATGACCAAGAATCATTCCACGACTGGTTGCATGAAGAGCATCAACGGAGGATATCTGCAGCATCCTCACCAGCAGGAAGTAGTGATGAAGATGAATATGAAGACGATTTAGAGTTGGGGAGGAGGCGATCTGGCACCATGCCAACTGTCATTAGTCCCCAGGAAGACTTTCTTAATTTAAAAACCGATTATAATCTAGAGTCAAAAAGTTTATTCAAAAATTCGTTGCCATTAATATTAACATTTATCTTGGAACATATATTTTCGATTGTATGTTTAGTGGTTGTAGGAAAATTGGGTACAAAACAATTAGGGGCCGTGTCGTTGGCAACTATGACTTCAACAATTACGTTTGCTATCTTTGAAGGAACGGCAACTGCGTTAGATACGTTGTGTCCACAAGCTTACGGTGCAGGCAACTATGAGTTGATGAGTATTTTTGTACAGAGATGTAATATTTTTTCCATGATTTTGTTTTTGCCATGTGCTTTATTTTGGTGGTTTTCTGGACTGATCCTAAAATATGTCATTGACGATCCTGAAGTGGTCCATTTAACTCAGGAATTTTTAAGGTACTTGATATTGGGGGCACCAGGCTATATTCTTTTTGAAAACTCAAAGAGATTTTTGCAGGCTCAGGGTATATTTGAAGCTGGCACGGGTATACTATTCGTCAGTGCTCCAATCAATATTGGACTTTCGTGGTTTCTTGTATGGAATGAGACATATGGGATTGGCTATATTGGTGCACCCATTGCCACAGGGATTAATTTCTGGTTAATGATGATATTGTTAGTTCTTTATGTCAGATACATTGATGGAGGAAAGTGTTGGTTTGGATTAGCGTCTATGGAAGAGCTTTTCAGTAACTGGAATCAAATCATTCATTTGGCCATACCTGGTATTGTTATGATGGAATCTGAATACATGGCATATGAAATAATGACCTTGTTTGCATCGTACTTTGGGACCGTTCAATTAGCAGCTCAGAGTGCCGTTTCCAGTATTGCATCACTTACATATATGGTACCATTTTCTGTGGGAATTGCTGCTACCACCAGGATTGCTAATTTTATTGGTGGGCAGAATATGGTTGGAGCTATCTTAGCCACTAGAGTAGCCATGGTGGCGGCAGTGATTGTTTCCACCATAAACTGTTTAGCATTGTTTTCGTTCCGATACGAGATTGCTCGGATTTTCTCAGATGATCCTGAAGTGATTTCACTCATTGTCGATTTATTGAACCCTTTGGTGAGTGTTTTACAAATTTTCGATGGTATTGCCTCGGTCAATAGTGGTATATTGAGAGCTCAAGGTTCACAAAAGATAGGTGGCTATATAAATTTTATTGCATATTACGCATTTGCATTGCCATTGGCTATGGTTTTGAGTAAAATTGTTGGCCTACAAGTCTTTGGTTTATGGATTGGTGTTGGCAGTGGAATGGCTGTGATTGCCTTGAGTGAAACTGCCGTTATTATGTTTAGTAATTGGGATGACATATTAATGAAGGCAGGTATAATGAATGAGTTTGGTTTTGATGATAGTGATGACGATGGTGAAGATGATGATATATTTTAGAAACACTAGAGAATTACTTATATAGCTAGAAGTATATCTGGAAAGAAAATAATGGACACATTTTGCATTTACTGGTACTATTATTGTAGGTTCTAGAAAATTAGTTTGATACTGAAGGATAAGTTAGTTAGATTCTCGTGCTTTCTAAAGTTGCATGAAAACGTTGTAATGAGCAGGTAATTCAGGACTAAATAGTAACAATAAAATGGGTAGTAATGTAAGTCGATTGTGATACCTTATATTATATAAACAGTATATAAATGAATAAAGAACCGACCTTGCTGCGAAACGATCAACCTAAGTAAAGTAACCCTCTAGATGTAGTTGAAGATAACTGAATTCAACTATTCAATATGATACTCTAACAGTTCGTTAAAGTTATAAGTAAGTGTAATATTTTTTCCCGTACAAAACTTTTCTTAGACTTCTCGTCTCAGCAACTAGGCACTGCCCACCTCCCTTACATCCAGTTATGGAGTGGAAACTAACTCCGTACACTTGTCGTGCACAATTACCAAGAATGTAAGTTTCTCTATTCATTGCCTAATTGGGATACTCATAGTTTTGTGGAACCTATGACCTTCTTGTCAAATAGTAATAATAGTGAGATTTGCAGATAAGCAAAAACGCCAATAAAAGAAGCAAACCCCAGGTATGGCCATAGTGTTAGATATTGGCTTGTACTTAAAATCGAAATATAGATCCTGTATCAAACAATGCCAGATTAACATATATATACTACGAATAGATTGAAAGTAGCAAATTGATTACTTCATAGTTTGGAAATCTTTACCCAAAACTGATTTACATCATATATATATAAGTTTGAAACGCTGGACAATCTTTTAAATTCTGCAAATTTTTTCAGTTTTGAGTAATTGTTTGGAAAGCTTTTTATTTTTGACGCAAAAGATGTAATTTTAGTTATCATTGCTCCAACTATTACTGTTTGATTTTTAATTGGTCAATTCTTTGTTGGTTATTGTTTCCTGTAGATTAGAGCTTAACAATTTTCTACCTGTGAGATTAAATTTTCCAATTGTTGATATTGTATTATTTTTGGCGGATATATTTGATGTTATCTACAATTGATTAAACAATTGTTCAGTTTTTGATGTGGGGAAAAAAAAGAATGTAGAAATATCAGCCACTAACTGCGGAGAGTTCTATTAGACAGATCCTTTTCTTCTACTACTTTTTCCAGGCAATACACTCTGAGGATGGTATGGACATCGTCCACAGATAAGGTCAGATCAATCACTCGCAAAGAATTTTGATTTTTTGTAATTTTAGTTTTGTGCCCATTTTTGGGTTTTGGTTTTGTGTTTGATTTTTAATTACTGATTAATTTTCAATTTCCCATTTCTCCAACTGATAAGATAATCTCAATTTTGAGAATTATTATTATGCAGAAACATACTTGAAATACATTTGAGATTGTTCATGGCAGAAAGCCCTTTCTCGGTGAATTTAGTCTACTACTGATACTTTCACAAATTAATAACTTCTCCTCCTGGTGTTTTCAGTTGTCATAAATACGGAATGATTTCTCTTTTAATTCTAGAACGGTAAAGTTTTCCATTTGTTTAAACCCAATTACTTTCCTTATACTTTCTACTTTAACAGTTCTATTTCCTTTATTATTGCTGGTCAATAAGTCAAATAATTATTGCAAACTATTCATATTATGTCTGACTCGATTGAAAAGAAAGATTCCAATTCATCAAAAAGAGCCAGTGTTGGTAAAGGTGAAATACACAATATTCTATCAAATAGAGTCACCAATCATGTGACAACTAACTTGGATGCTTTGGCGGTGGCTGATGATAAAAAAGCCGAAAGACTCTTGAAAGAAGCACAAGCTAACTTAGAATTAGTCGCTGAAACTGGGTACTCCCCTGAACTTAGGAGAAATTTTAGTATTGTTTCTCTTTTGGGTATTGGTTTTGGTATCACCAATAGTTGGTTTGGTATCCTGGGTTCCTTAGTAGCTGGTATCAGTTCTGGTGGGCCAATGATGATTATCTATGGTATTATTATTGTTGCAGTTTTTTCTGTTTTCATTGGTGTTACTCTTTCCGAACTTTCGTCAGCTTATCCTAATGCTGCAGCACAAATTTATTGGGCACAAAAATTGGCACCCCCAAAGTATGCTCGTGCCTGTGCTTATTTCACTGGTATTTTGCTGGCAGCTGGTAGTACTTTTACTACAGCTAGTGTCAATATGACATCCGCTACAGCTATTGTTGGTATGTACATGCTCCACCATCCTGAAAAAACAATTGAAAGATGGCAAGTGTTTATTGTTTATGAGGCTATCACAGTATTGTTAGTGTTTTTCAACATTTACGAAAAGCCGTTGCCCATGATCTCAAGTACCACCTTGTACACTTCTCTTTTTTCATTTGTTGTTATCACCATTGTTGTTCTTTCGATGCACGATGGCGACTTTCAAAGCCCACATTTTGTTTTCGTTGAATTTAATAATGGTACTGGTTGGTCCTCTTCAGCCATTGCATTCATCGTTGGTTTGATCAATCCTAATTGGAGTTTTTCGTGTTTGGATGCTGCCACTCACATTGCTGAAGAAAGTTTAAGTCCAGCTACAGATATTCCTAAAGCCATTCTTGGAACAGTTGCTATTGGGTTTATCACTTCCTTCACTTATTCTATTGCTATGTTTTTTTCTATTAAAAACTTGGATGAGATTTTATCATCCAACACCGGGGTACCTATTTTGGATATTTATTATCAGGCCACCAATTCTAAAGCTGCAGCTGTGGGTTTGGAATTTCTTATTCTTTTGACTTCCCTTGGTTGTTCGATTGGTTGCAGTACTTGGGCATCGAGAATTATTTATAGTTTTGCCAGAGATAACGGATTGCCATTGTCAAAAGTATGGGCAAAAGTTGATAGCAGAACTGGAAATGTGGTGAATGCCCATCTCTTGTCAAATTTCTGGGTCATGGTTATTGGTTGTATTTATTTGGGTTCCTCAACTGCGTACAATTCCATTTTGATTTCTTGTGTTACTTTCTTGTTACTTTCATACTTGATTCCAACAGTATTCTTGGTATTCAAAAGAAACAAAATCAGACATGGCCCCTTCTGGTTAAATGGTTTTGGTTTAGTTTGTAATATCGGGTTGATTGTATGGGCTATATTCGCTTTTGTTTTCTATAATTTCCCTAACGTGATGCCGGTTACTGGAAGCAATATGAATTACTCGTCAGGGGTGTTTGGAGTTTGTTTGATTTTTTCGGTAGCAGATTGGACTTTGAGAGGAAGACACCAATACACGTCTCTTGAAGAAAGAGAAAAAGTTAAGGATGAATTGGCCCTGCAAGTATCCAATCAAATTACCAATATTCAATCTATTGTTTCAAATAGACACTGATTTGAACGTTGTTAAGAATGATGGCATATGTGTGTTTGATATAGAGCAGTGTATGTTAACAAAATAAAATGTATTAAGTTATTTTTTCAATCTTAATTCATGCAAAGATTTGTTTCCAAGTTGTTGCAAAAAAAATATGAAAAAAAAAATAAAATTCAAAAGTAGATGAATTTGACCAAATCAGAACATACTTTTCTTAAAAACTATTACGTTAAATCTGATAATGAACAATTCAAATGATTGGAGTTTTTCATTATGTGATGACTCTCTTGAACTATTTGATGCTATCGAGGAAGAAGTCGGTGATAATGATACCACTATTCATCCAAAGAGCGACGATTCTAATAATGGAGATAAATGTACACTACTGAATCAATATAACCCCTTTATACTTACAAAGATGAATTACTTCAAAAGAAAACACCCCAAAACAAAACTGAAGATGTTTGACAAGAAAATTAAAGTCAAGGCTACAGATATTTTAAAGAATATTGGAAGTACTCCCCCTGAAAATTTGAACTGGGACTTCACATGTTCCTGGATTCACAGAAAGGGTATTCCAACTGAAATATTAAAAGAAGGGTTTTGCAATCGAGTTGTCAATTCTGAAAATTACCAGTTCATAAGATCAAGGTCTAGCCATGAGGGTTGGTTCATTGCAACCACCAAAAAAACAAGCAGACCCAAAAGCAAAAGTTAATTGCAAATACAAAAATCTGAACAAATTAATATTATAGTACAATTATCTAATAATGTTGTAAAAAACAACCTCTCCCCAAACTCACCTGTATGCTGGTAAGTTACAATAACTTGAAGTCGTGCACACACTACAAGAAATGTTAAACAGCTTAAAGAAAAATCATCAACGAGCGGAAAAAAAAAAAAAAAAACTTACAACGAGACAAACAGAAAAAAAAAAGTTATATAGTCTTTGAATATGTTTTGATTTTTTGGTTCTTTTTTTTCTCCGTCTTTAGTATAATCTATAGTTGACTCTATCAAGACAATCATGACAAAAGATATTGAAAATCAAAGTTCTTCACGTATGTATATTTATCACAAACTAGAAAAAAAAAAGAGCTTGCAATGAACCAACGACTAACAACCATTTTAAAGTGTCCAAGTTTGAGAGCATATTACCAGATTTGTTTACAGTATATGAACATACAAATAAAGATGTTTTAACCAATGAGATACTTCCAGTGGACTTTTACCAGGAAAACCCTATGAAAATAGTGTCATCATTGCAATCACACACAACAACGGATGTCACCAGTATTAAAAATAAGTATAAAAACGGACAGTATTCTACACCATACCAATTATTCCATGATATTAAGGCTGTTGCATCCATTTTGTTGAACAAAGAAGAAAATGGATCTTTACAATATAAAGAGTTAGATTTTTTCTACAAATTTTCTACAGAATTGTTATTACGTGAAGTTGGTAATTTGATCAAATTCAACAATGAAACCGGCGAGATTAAAACTGAATTGGAAACACAATTAGATGAAGATTTTACCAAGATAATCACCAACTATAATATTTCCAATGGGGAAGTCATTACCTATATTTCAACCACCGAAGAACCAGAACCTCAATCTTCCAGCGTGCTCTATCAACATCATCAACATAAGGAAGAACCAACGAAAAAGACCCAACCATTGTTCTCTTCTGTAATTTCTAAATCAGAGTTGGATAATAGAGCATCGATTGTTCCTTCACCTTACGGACTTGCCCAAGTTGTTCCTAGTATTAAAGATTCACTGTCCGAAAATACATTGGAGACCTTATCGCCTATTGCCAATAGAATTCCCTCACCATTGGACCAACCAACCAATATTTTACACGACTTTTTCCACCCCACTTGGTATACTATTTCGGTGCCAGCTTGGTTAACTTACACCTCACAGACTATAAAACCAGCAAACCTTAATACCAATCAAGAACTGGAGGATGGAGTCGGTGCCTCAACCAAGACAAAGCTTTCAATTTTGAAGAATAGAGATAACGATTATTCAACGAAACCAACCAATATTTGGGGCCCAGGAAACTACTATCGATCATTTGCACCATCACGTAACCTGTCTGGGTCCATTGTGGGAAACAAATTGAAAGCTAATGTTTGGTTGCAACATATTGGTATGACAGAGATTGCTGAACTCAAAGAAAGTTTTGTTGAAAATAAAAATGAAACGAATCCTTTGGATAATGATACAGTAGTGGGTAAAGAGGATGCAGGTGAAGGTAAATCTAGTAAAGAAAACGGGGCTGAACCTACCAATGGACATCAAGCCAGTGAAAAAACTCAACAACCGTCATCTCGTCAAGCCATAAATATCGCCAATATTATCAAGTGGGATCCAACAAAAGTCGAAGAGTTGAACTATTTGAAAGAGCATAAACAAGATTTGGTCAATCCTCAAAAACTTCAAAAAATGATCTCCATATCATTATTGAAATTGAATAAGCTACGTCAACAAAGATATTCACGAAGTGATGTACGAAACCCATTGGCTCCTCAACATGAAGAAAATATTTTGTACAATAGAGTGGTCAAACTAATTTCTATAGCTATTCAGTTGTTCAACGTAAACCCAGGATGTTTTTCATACCAATTTAGTAAAAATATCCCGGTGTTAGTATCTGAATTCAGTGGTACATTACCAGGAATTCCTCCAACCAAGGCAATTGTCAATAACGGTAACACTGCTACCACTAAACTGAACCGGTTGCCTAATCTCAAGGGTCCATCAGCATATAGAAAAAGACCAACAAGATTTGCTTGAGCTGATAGTATCTATATTTTGTAATGTACAATGACTGTGTAATATTAATATATTATTTTTCGATTTCTAATTTGTATCATATTTTTTTTTATTGATATTCTATATATAAACTCTAATTGTATAAATTTAAATATCAGCCCCATTGGCAAATGCAATAATTAAATAGACATTCAAACCTGTAATGATAACCCAGGTGAGAATACTAGCATTACGAAGTAGACTACCGTTTTCAAAACTGATTTTTTTCACTGGAATTTGTTCATCAATATCGTTTTCTTCTAAAAGTGGGGTAGACTCGTCTGTCAGAGATGTATCTATCACCGTCATGAATTCTTTTTTGGAAGTGAAATAAATTAATGGTGCACTGACAATTGGTAAAATGAAACTCAATACAACTTGGGAAGAGTTCATTACTTTTGAAACACCCTCTCTACCCAAGATTCCAACAACCACTATAACTGGAACAATTGCCAATACTCTGGTTATGATTCTTCTCTTCCAAGGTTCTAATGTCCAATTGATAAACCCTTCACTGATAATTTGCCCTGCCATAGTGCATACAATACCAGCACTTTGTCCCGAAAACAACATTGACAATGCAAAAACCAACCCAGCAGCGGGTGAGATATAATAGGACAACATTTCATAAATTGACAACAAGTCGGCATCGGCTGCATCTGGTTTGCCATACAAAGTAGACCCGGCAACAATCAAAATTGCCGAGTTCACAAACACAGCAACAATAAACAACGACAGAACCAATTCAACATACGAGTAATTCAAACAATACTTGATTGCTGCATACGAGGGTTTATACTTGTTTGTCAATAATGACCCATCGGAGATTCTGCGTAATCTCGACCCTTCTACTGGTTGATGAGGTGGCACCAATCTCGTGGTGTCTTCATTTTCAACGGGCAAAACATTTGCTTTGGTGCCATGTGTCTCATCATATTCCTTCAATCTTGGTTGAACCAATGCGGAGCCTAAAAACAAGGAATGAGGCATGACTGTCAGACCAACAATCGCACAACTCAAAAACAACGCCATCGACTCCTTGAATATTTCTTTATTGACCGGTAAAAATCCTTTAAATATTTTCCAGCCAGATCCCGGCTCAAAGTTACATTTAAAAAGTTCTAAAATAAAGCAAACACACGTGGCAGCCACCAATATTGATACCAATATTTCAAAGAATTTGGTCTGTTTCATGCTTCCATCCTTGTGATATGCCATTAAAATAATTAAAACATCCAAAACGGTAATTACAACCCCATATAATAAAGGAATCCCAAATAAAATCTCCAACGAAATCGCGGTTCCAACAACCTCGGCCAAATCGGTGGCTATAATGGCGATTTCAGCACAGAAATACATGAAAAGGTTCAACTTTGGGTTTAAATGTAATCGGCACATTTCTGCTAAATCTAAACCTGTGATGGTCCCCAATTTGACACACAAGGCTTGCAAAATGATAGCAAACAAATTGGCCATGAAAATAATGAAACATAATTTATATTGGTACATCGATCCTGATGATACTGATGTCAGATAGTTTCCTGGATCCATATAACTCACACTGACCACTAAACCTGGGCCTATAAACGTGGCATATTTTTTCACAGAATGAGCAACTCGTTTTAGTAGTGGTTGTTGTTGTTGATTCATAATTCGTGATGATTATCTATCTTAAGCTGTAATTGTTTATAAGTTGCGTCTGTATCGAACAAAATTCTAAAACTTAAAAAGAAAAACTACTCATGTATTTATAATTAAGTTGAGTTGTTAATCGCGTGACGGCGTTAATTAATAGATCGTTGTTGGGAATGTTCAAGAGCTATTGAGATTGAGATTTTTTTTTTTTTTTTCTTGTTGTGTCTCGTTCGTTTCCTTTTCTTTCTTTTCCCTCCACATAAAAATTTGACTTTTCTCGCTCTAACTTTGTTTCTTGTGGCTGATTTTAGATTTCTAAAACTTGTTGATTTTGCTTTCCGACCATTTCCGTATTGTTTATCTATGATACTGATGATGACTTTTGGTTGTTGCCGATTGGAACCAATTTTCTTTTCTACAAAAGAGGGTTAGCCCACTTTATTGTTGTTCTTTCCCTTGAAACATTAAGATGTACTTTATGGCTTTATATTCACCTGTACAGGTTTTGTACGGCAATTGATATTTTACAAACGCGTTGCCAATTTGATTGGAATACATACATTTCTATTCTTAACTCTACGTGATGCGAGGTCAGCAAAGATTTCCAAAAACAAGTACTGCAACAGAAAATGCTTCCTGAATTGAGCCTCATTTATGGGACCATCCCAATTTCTAACTATCAACGCGTTAGTTGTTACTAATTTGCAACGATTCTACAATAGCCAACATTAAAAAAGCCACTCCATAGTAAGACATCTCTATAAACCAGATGCAAGAGCCAGCTGTTTTAATCTGTACCACCAGATGCCACCAATAATTGGTAATTTCCTCCCCGTAGTTTATATCTTCCTTGTTTATTTAGCAAATTTCAAACCTCTGCCATTAATTGAGATAGCGCTACCAATAACATCCTGCATACGGACAACTTGACCTTTGTTGATTTCTGTTGATTTTTCTTTTTTTGTCAGTACAACCAATCACACTTGTCATACGTATAATCGTCTAGTTTTAACGTCTCCAGCAATTTAACTGGGAAAATGATACTAATAAATCCCATGATTAGCAAATGCTTGATTAATAGAAATGTTGCTAGCAGACATTGGTTTAAATTATTGGCCACTAGGTCTATTACTACATCTACCACAAATTTCACCAACAATAGTCTCGTGTACAATTTGAACAACTACAAAAGTTCTTTTCCAGAAGATTTCACGGTAAATGAGGACATCAGCAAATATATCAACTTGAATAAGCACAAACTAGAAACTCAGCTGTTAAAGATTGGAATAATATATGCCAATAAAGAGACTAAAACTAACTCGAAATTAATTGAAGCATTAATGGCTGATCCATTGGCTTCTGGTAATGAACTTTGGTTTGATAAAATTGCCAACAGAAAGTCTTTTGGGAAATTTGTATATAACGATGCACCCGAAGTGGATGAAGAAAGCGGAGAGTTTGGAATTCCTTCACCAATACTATCAGGCAACTACAGAAATAAATTTCAACAGCAAATTGAGATTGCCAATGATTTGATTATTGAAGAAGTTTCTGACGTCACAAACACTGGTGATTATATTTTTTTAATCAATGTTTCAAACGAATTAAAGAATACAGATTATCATAAAGACGTCAAGAATAAAATACTACTCAACGTTCTTGACAATTGTGAATTTACTCCTCATAGTTCCGAATCCACCCCAGTTACTTTTGCGACAAGCTCTCATAGCCATTTAATTAAAATAAACAGTCAGCTTGCTTACAAAGGTATAACTGAATTCATATCAAAAGACGTAATGGCAACTGATACGTTTATTAACAGCATGACGGACAGTAACATTTATGAACTATACAAAGCTATAAATTGGTTTACTCAGACACTGGTGTTGGAAGAATGGCTTTTACATAATATAAAATCCCAAATCAAAGAACAAATATCCACTGCTGCTGCACCAGAAGAGATTAATGATATTTCCAATATGGAGATTGCTAGATTTACAGATTTGGTTAATACCGAATTGCAAGACGAGTTTAAACCGAAAACAACCAAATTCTTCCATAAAAACCTCGTTTGGTGGAAATTGTACTACAAAAATGATAATGTGGAATATGATATAAAGGATTTTTTTATGAACCACTTTATGAACAAAAGTATAGAAAACTACAATTACTTGAAAGGGAAAATTAGTCTGGTTGACGCCGAAGTGATTGACAATCCATTATTGAAATTGAAAAATAGAGTGATCAACAAACGTATTGCTGAAGAAATACAACCATTTGTATACCGTGCTTTGGCGACTGCATTTTTATATTACCAACTCCCTATATCACTTATATCATTTTGTGGTTATCAATATTTTGGCTACGGCGCTAATGAATGTATTGCATTGACCACCCTAGGTTTAGTTTTAGGGTTTAACCAGGTTTCCAAAATATGGACTAACTTTACTGAGAAATGGCTCAATGACTTGTTTGAAGAAATCAGGATTTGTCTAGGGAAAGAGTGCATCGAAGAAGGATTACTCAAACAATCCAATCTTCAATTGGACAAAGATATCAAGACCACACTTTTAAGACAAGAAATCTTAAACGAAATCAATAAAGATGCCACAGATTAAACAACTTAATAAATAAATAAATAAATACGTGATATTAATAATGTATAATGTAAAACTATTCTATTTGACACTGGTACCTCACCCATCACCCACACCCACACCCACACCAACACATTACAAATTTGGAGGAGCTTGTTCGCCTTGACTATTACCATTTTTCAATTTTTGTTCTAATCTTTCAAACTCTTTCACGGCTATTTCTTCTTCTGGATCCAAAATCTGTATGACTTCTTTGACCTCTTCGACGTAATGCATCAACATACTTTCAATACCATGTTTCAAAGTATCTTCACTTGCACTACAGGACTTACAAGCTCCCTGTAATTTCACAAAAACTGTTCCTGTTTCTTCATCAAAGCCTTTCAATTCGATATCACCTCCATCATCTTGTATAGCTGGTCTAATTCTAGTTTCTATCAACTCTTTAATCATGGAAATTAATTCAGACTCTTCCTCGGCTTCTCTTTGAGCTTCGTCCACTAGCTCTTTAGTAATCACTGGATGCTTTTTAGAGGTCAAAAACTCATCCAATTGTTCCACAATCTCTGGTCTTAAGTTTGCCCAATTAATATAATCTTGCTTATTAACAGTAAGGAAATCGTGTCCCAACATTACAGATTTGACACCAGGAATTTTGAAAAGAGTTAACGCCAATGGAGAATGAATGGCTTGTAAAGTCGTTGTGAATTCAAATGTTTTGTCATCCATAGGTAGTATATTACACTCTGGTGATATAAATTTTAAAGCATTGGGATTTGGCGTTGGCAAAGTCTTGAAATGGTACAATCTCTTTGGAATATATGCGAGTAAGCGTTTGTTCACAAACATGGTTGAGTCGATGAAGAAAGAAGTTGAATAGTTGTTTGAAAAAAAAAAAAAATATCTTCGATTACTAATTTGAAGATCGTTAAGTATTTATCTGTGCAAAGATAGTAAAGAGACAAAGAAGCAAGAAAAAAAAAACGTGATGCTTACTAAATATGCGATTTAATTGGCTTGAACCATACTGACACAATAGTCAGTATCTAAGAGATTGACTTTAGTTATGGTTACCATGGACTCATTATGATAGTGTTCTACTAAATCTGTAAATATGTAAAAGTATTATTTTTTTAAACTTTATATATATATGTAATGAAAATTTGAATATTTAATAAATAACCCAAAAAGAAGAAAACAACTGATATAAATCCATTGAACCATAACGTTTTCAACAAGAAATAACGACAGATAATGAATTATTCAATGTTAGAAACAACCACCTTAATCTCTTTTATCTAAATCAATGTATTTACCACCTTTGGCAAATCTTGGGTTTCTTGGGTCATTGATGAATTCATCGGAGTTAGCTGAAGCAATTGATCCCTTATAAACTAAATAGTAAGTAATACCAGCTAGAATAAATGAATGTTAGTAAAAATTGGAACAGAGGAAAAGGATCATAGTGTGTGATTTGATGACAATTATGGCTATTCGTTTTTACAAACAACTCAAAATGAATATGCTGTCAGGATATATTGATTGAATGAAAAATCACAAGAATAACCGTCGTTGTATCGTTAATTGCATTAAATAACAGTCTTTAGATTAGTTGTCCAATGTCAATCACTATCACAGGCAATATATGAATCCAACATGATGTTTTACATACCACCAATAGCGTATGGCCAGTAAGTTTTCAAAACTGGGAAAGGATATCTTGGAAGGGAACCCATATTTATTTATCTATTAGGTAGTTAATTTGGGAGAAGAAAGAATAGCAGACTCTTGACACTATTTGGTTTTTTTGGTTTTTTTTTTTTCAACGAGCGTGAGAGAAAAACTCGGTGAAAGGACTCGTTCAACAGATATTATTGGACAGTAACTATATACAGGAAATACATAGAAACAAAGCGTTAACTACTACACCATTCTTCTACCTACACATGTATTTCATAAATACGTATTTGAGGAGTATTAACATTAAACCAGCAGTTGGATTGAATAGAATGTGGGTCTGACTCGGTGGCTCTAACTAACCATTTGCCGGCAAACCATACATCTAGCTTCAGCTCCCATTCTTTTATAGTGTCCATGTTTCGTACTGTTGCCGCAATTACTGCAAATTGTAAATTGTTGTTAGCAAACAAGTCTTGGATGGTTTGACATAGTGGGTCCAAGATTCTTGTATCGTAAGTAATATCTGCCGCCACGAGGAAATCCACATCATCCTCAATTGTTGTATTTTCACCCCAGATCAATTGTTGACATTGTATAATACTGGAATCGTTTAACTCATTTAACCTCAATGTTTCTTGTAGATTGTCAAACACATTAGTAGATCCGTCAGTCATGATCAATCTTTTGATGTTGTCAATTTTGCGGTGATAATTTTTGGCAAGAGCCAAACTCACCAAGCCTGTACCGCATCCAATCTCCATAACAGTTTTGTTTTTGAGCTTGTATGGCGGGCTATCTTTGCCATTCAAAAAATTAGATAAATAAAGTGCTGCTTCCCACGTTCTTAACCCTGTTGTATTGCTTCCTGAGATTAGTTTAGGTGTTTCTTTTATTGTTATCGTATCCATGTCATCACCACTATATTGCTGATTAAACCCAGATATGAAATACTTGATAACATCTGTTTGTTCTGGGTCTAGCTCCTTTGAGTTCAAAACTTCAGGATCACAATATAGTTCGTATAGTTCGTCTGAGGTGTCCTCATTTGAAGATTCGATGTGTTTGATATACTCTTTCAATACTGTTTTGACATAATAAGTGTTTAACGGCAATACTGTCTGGATACTGTTAACAAACTCTAGTTGTGAGTCATATTTCAAATCATCAACAGTGAATGATATATATTTTGCGGGAACTCTTTGTTCAATCAATGAAAAAAAACGTCTGTTCATTGTAAGAGTAGTTTACAAATCGATGTATTATTATATAATTTCGAATCTCTTCACTCCACCAACCAAAAAAATTTTTTTTCTTCTTACCGAGATCGTAAATCTTCATCAAGCCTTCACACCAAAAGCACGAATTCTTTTAACACCACCGTCTGGAATTATAGTCAATTTAATATGTGAATATACTTTTGAGTTATCTTTGACTTTAAATGCATGTTCTTTGTCGGCACTAGTTTTGGAGTCGTCAACAACCACTTCCCAAGCATCAGAATTTGCTTCAATCTTTGACTCCTCATCAACATTTATTCCTTTAACATTGACTTTTTGAGGGAAATTACCTCTAAAATGTGCTGTGTCAACCACAATTTCCAGTAATTTTGCAGGAGCACCTAGTCTGATAATAACCCAATCTGTGTGGCCTGGCTCTCTTGATCTTTTTGTTTCCCAACCATCAGACATATCATGGCCACGTCCTGGTAACAAAAGGTTGTCAGCAGTACCAAAATGCTGATCACTAAACTTAATAGCCACACCTCCATTTTGAACAGAGGCAAAATCAGTGACAGAACTTGATGATTGATCGGTAACTGGTATGACTTGTCCGTAGAGTCTGAATCTGGCGATCCCACCGTCCGGATACATTCTCAATCTAGCATGTGTATAATTCTTGTTTGTCAACGAGCCTCTAGAAAAGAAATGTTTTTGCAGTGGGCCACATTCGACTTTAGCAATGACCTCTTCCCAATCTTCCTCTTTAACATTCTGTAAATTTTCGTCACTGGCATCGAAATTTTGCAATGCCTCGACAGAAATATGTGGCGCATGATTACCATTGAAAAAAGCTGTATCAACTTCACAAGCGATCAATTTGGCTGAACTGACACCTAATTTGAAAATAACCCAGTCAGCTTCTGCTTCGTTGTGTCTTCTGGTTTCCCAACCATCGTACCAAGCACCAGCATATGTGAATCTAGTCGCATCTCTGATTGGTGGCTTCGGCTTAATTAAATTCTCAGCATCAGCAAACCACTGATCTGAGAAAGATAACACTTTTCCACCGAGTTTTTCACCAATAACATCTGTATATTGTGAAACAATTTGCTTTTGAAAGTCGTCTTGAGAAAGAATTTTGGTCATCGAAAATGCTTTAAATAATGTTTAAAAAAAGTTATGTGTGATTATATAAAATATCATATATGCAATTGTAGAAAGGAGATCTCCACCAATTTATAGTTGAAAGAGTTTTGAAAAATCCAATCTTTGATTCGGGGTTGTCCGAGACAACCTTCCTATTGATAGCCGCACAGTTTGCCGAATTAGATGTTAGATTGGTAGCGCCAAGTACACCACAATTGGAAATAAATCCCGCCAACAATTGTTTGGCAATTAAGTGATAGCAGCTTTCAAATACGATAGTATCGTACATATTACGAAGATCTTTTAATAGTTAACAGAATACAAGTGTACATAAAAATATATGCGAGCCCATTTGAGCCAAATCAAGTAAACCACATCGTGAATAATCATGTATAAAGCGCCCATCGGTTTTATCTTTGACTTTTATAGCCGATCAGTACCCCAAAAAAAATAAGCTTTCATGTTAACGCCGATTACACATGTAATATTTATGGAAAAGCAACTAAATTGGCATGTGCCATGGGGCTTAAATGAAATAAAACAATGGAAAACCATAAATAAGTTTCAGACCATTCTTCAAAAATTTTCTGAAAATAACCGTTTATATATATATATATAGGTGGTTATGTAGTCCCTTGCTTGGACTTTTACTATTTTCTTTAATTATCGTTGTTTCTACAATGCCACCTGAAGAATTACATGACAGCGATTTACTGTCAGTTGCATCCTCAACTACACCCTCAACGGTTCAACAATCTTTAGAGAATGAAAATATTCCTGTTCAGTTAGATGAGCTGAAAATTGTCGGAGATAATACTGAAAACTATATTGTGAATGCATACTTCCCTGAAGGTGACGAGCGTAATCTCGCCTATACAATTGTGAAAGAAGAACCTGAAATAAAACCTAGCTTGTGGAACAAGTTTGTGGATTTTGTTTGGCCTGATTACATTCTCAAACATTTAGATTATCCTTCCTTCAAAATTACATTTCGTAGCTGGTGCCAATTGTGGGTATGCACAGTGTTAACAATTATCCCAGCAACAAGTCATTGGATGGGCGGTGCTGCATATTTGATAATTGTTTTAGGGTTTATCACCGTTTCTGGGGGGACCTCTATCGCCATGAATACACTTTCCAGTATTGCGGGGTTTATTGGTGTTATTATTGCATTCCTTCATCATGTGATTACAACAAAAATTATAAACCACATCCATCATGGTATCACACCTGAAACACTTACCAAAAACTTGATAGATGAAGGTCTTTGTCACTTTGATTCCGGTTTAGAACAATGTATCCAAGATCAAATTTTCACTGGTAGATACATCACCACTACTGGTTCAGCTGTCACCATTCTTTCAATAATCACATGCACATTCATTGTCGGTAACATGAGAGAACATATGCATCCATTGTGGGCATTGGTCTATGTCTCTGGTCAGATTGCAATTTGTATATTTGCCTGTTACGGCCATTTTCTGCCGTTGTTTGATCCTTTGGAAATTGGTTATGTCGTTATCAAACCTTTTGCATTAGGGTTCATTGCAAAGATAGTTTCAGCCTTGCTTGTGTATCCAACCACATCAAACTGGTCTTTCTTCAATGGTTACACTAAAATCTTGAAAGGATTGAAATCGTCTCTGGAAAAGAATGCCAAATTCTTTAAAACCATGAAACCTTCAGCATCCAATTTTGGAAACTATAAAATGTTTAAAAAAGAGATACTCAAGCTTCGTGGGTCTATGGCACCCTTGGAAATAGTTGCATCGACAATCTGGTTAGAATACTCGTATGGGAGATTTGATGTTGGTGATGTGGGAGAGTTTAGATCCCTTTTAAAGAATTTATTTACCTCATCATCAACTTATACTTATTTTTATCAATTGTTGGAAGAACGAACTCATTTTGTTAGAAACGAATTTGCTCTTGTAAGAAAGAGGTCTAATGCTTCTTCTCAATTTGCCCGAAAACCAGCATTTGATAAAACCGACCTTTCCTACACAGATGTGGCAGAATACGAGTTGAGACAGAGACTGAAAATCATGAAAAGTAGAATAATACTTCAAGGGGAAGAAGACAGTAGACTTACAACTATAGTGATTGATGAGATGGCGACCAGAATCTCTCAGTATTTTGCAGGATTATTGGATAATGCTGATACCGGCATTGAAGTTATAGCTGAGTGGTTGGAAGCCGCCAACGATTTCAGAATATTTTCCTGGGTTCCTGGTCAATGGAGCAAACATGTGTCGTTGCAAGAACAATTGAATTCAAAAGTCAAGGTAGTGAAGCTGGAATTGGAAATTGAACTAGCCAAGTTTGATAATGTGGAAACCCTTAAAAAGATTATGATTGATACTTCAAAACCCGAGAAAGAAGTTTTATTTTTGATTAGTCAGGGTGTTTTTTTCTTGCAGATTGTCAAACATCAATGTGAGAACATTCTCAAAGTATTAGACTATTGTCTTGAACTTGACGAAAGAAGGCCAACACCTAAATTTATCACCTATTTCTCAAAGACAAAGTACTCGGAACCAAAGCATTTGTCTAATAAGATTGATGTGACAAATCCTGGACTGGAAAATATTGTACGGAAAAGAAATGCCGATACTTTGCCTCCGATCAACTTGTTCCAGTATATTGGGTACCTATTCACCAAATTGTACAAGTACCTTATCAGCAACGAATTCTGGTTTTGGATAAAAGTGGGTGGAATCATCACTATCGGGGCAATACCTTATTTTGTAAGGCCACTTGCAAACTTGTACTACAGAAACAGGATGATTTGGTTGGTTATTGTGATTGCGGTATCCATTAGTGAAAATACTGGATCATCAGTTTATGTTGTCTTCGCAAGATTGTGCTACTCTTTCTTTGGTGCTGTGGTGGGTATGGTTGCTTGGTACATTTCATGTGGCAATGGACAAGGTAATTATTATGGGTACGGGGCAGTTACGGCGGTTCTTTTCATGTATTTCATATATTTTCGCCACTTTTCCGTTCACCAAACGCTATTACCTCAAATATTGTACTCGGTCACTGCAGTTTTGGTCTTGGGCACTTCCTGGGTTGACGCAAAATACAACAAGTTAGCTAATGTTGATGTTGGTTATAAACCAGCGTATTTGAGATTCATAGGTGTTGCCATTGGGTTATGTCTTGGTATGTTGGCCGTGTTGCTTCCGAAACCTATTTCATCAAAAGCAATTGTTCGTAATGTTTTGGCAAAGACCATATCTGAGACTGGTAACATACATTGTGATGTAGCAAACTTTGCTTTGGCCCGTCTTGAAACCCCTGACTACAATATAAAGGGCAGGCAAGATGCCGTTTTAAGCAACTATAGTTCTTTGTTAATGAGAATGGCAGGGTTGTCAAAGCTCATGTCATTGAAGCTTGAAGTTCCGATAGCAGGATACTGGCCGGAAAGCAAATACAAACGATTGCTGGGTTTGGTAACTGACGTTATTCAGCTCTACCTTATGTTGTCGAGTGCTCTTCAAGGGTTGGATGGCCCTGAGAAATGGTTGCCGGTGGTTATAAAGAGAGTTGGATTCTGTTTTCCAGACTTGCAAGCAGAAGTATTTGCTACTATTCATATGGCATCCGATGCTTTAAGAACAAAGCAAGCTTTACCTAAAATCACAGAGGCCAATATCTCACTTAAGCATATGGAATTGTTAAGACAACAATGGGGGTTGAGAAGGATTTCTTTAAGTGAGAGATTCTACTGTGATAGTGCCACCAATAATAACAACGAGAACACTCTGAAAGAATTAGATCACTACAAACTTTTCAGTAACGATGGTCAGTTGAATATTATGTCCTTGCTAGTAGCTCACATGATTTACAATCGTTTGGATGAGATCATGATTTTAGTCAAAGGATTAGTTGGAGAAATCTATGACTTGAATGAAAGGATATTGGTTGACGAAGATGACTACTTTGAATTCAAACAAGATTTGGAATTCTCTGATGATAAAGAAAATAGTGCATTCTAATGCACGGGTCATTTATTTCCTAATAAGTCGTTATAGACGATTATATAATAATTAATATTCTGGTAATTGTAAATTACATTGTTTTGGCAAACGACGTATCACCATCTTGTTCGTGGATTTAATAAGGTGATATGGGTTTTCTTTTTGTTTTTGCTTGTTTCATTTAACAATGTTCACGAAAATGTTTTTTGCTTAGCGGCTTTCCAATGTTCTCTGTTTGAAGGATCTCGGAAACAAACTTTAATTATTTTTTTTTTTCGCGGAGAAACTCTAATCCTCTTCTCATGATGTTAACCTTTTTTCTTTCTCCGTTCTGTATTTCAACACCTTGTACTTTATCTACCAACCTAAATGAAATGTCAAATAGCAGAGATAGTCATGAATCTTTAACATCCTTAGAATCATCGTCATCTTTGGCATCTTCAAGGGTTTCTCCAGCACATGTTGATGCCCCCATACCTTTACAAGATATTAATCAGCGAAATGCTGGCGAAGAAGGAGGAGGAGGAGAACAGCAAAATGATGATGAAAATAACGATATAGCCAACGCATATTTCCCTGATGGAGATGAAAGAAACCTTATAAATTCAATATTGGATGAAAAAATCGAGGCTAAACCTACCTTGTGGAGAAAAGTTCTTGACGTGATATGGCCAAACTACATTTTGAACCACTTGGATTATGCCTCATTCAAAATAGTCTGTCGGAGCTGGTGTCATGTTTGGTCTTGTGCTGTTTTAACAATTATACCCAGAACCTATTATTGGCTTGGGAATGCTGCATATTTGATTGTGGTGTTGGGGTTCCTTTCGATATCTGGCGGTTCATCTATCATCATGAACGTCTTGGCTAGCTGTGCGGGACTTTTCGGGATGATGATTGCATTTGTTCATCATGTTGTCAGATCAAAAATAATAAATGATTTAAACCATGGAATAACGTCACAGGAATTGGCCCAACAACTCATACAAGAAGGTAGTTGTCAAATGAATGACCAATTACAGGCTTGTGTTTCAGAACAAATTTTCACTGGAAGGTACATCACTACTAAAGCTGCTGCAATTAGTATATTATCTATTATATCTTTTACATTTATTGTTGGGAACATTCGACAGCATGCACATCCGCTATGGACCTTGGCGTATATTGGGGGACAATTTGGTAGTTGCATATTTACCTGTTATGGTCATTTTTCACCGTTATATCAGCCATTGGAAATTGGACTTATAGTTTTAAAACCATTTGGATTATCATTACTGGTAAAAGTCTTGACATCCTTGATTGTTTATCCTACCACATCTAACTGGTTATTTTTCCAAGGGAGTATAAAATTTATGACGCAGTTGCAAAAGGCCATGGATGGCAATACAAAAATGTTTAAGACATTAAAACCGTCAGCACCAAATTTTTCCAATTACAAGGCGTACAAGAAAGATATTACCAAGTTGAGAAGCTCAATGGCACCTTCAGAGAATGTGGCGTCTACTATTTGGTTGGAGTATTCTTACGGGAGATTTGATGTTGGTGATGTTGGTGAATTTAGATCATTATTGAAAAATTTAATTAGTTCAAGTGCAAGTTATGCTTATTTTTATCAACTATTACAAGAAAGGACATTTTATGCCAAAGATGACTTTGCAATTGTCAGGAAAAAATCGAATGCCTCGTCTCATTTGGCTCATGGACATGCGAAATTATTTAGCGCCATTCAGGATTCCTATAAGAAAGTTGGCAAATATGAATCAGAGAAAAGAATGAAAGTTTTGAGAAACAGAATTGCCATTCATGGTGCTGGTAACCGAATGACTTTAGGAGGGATTGACGAAGTGGCAAAGTTTATGTCCAAACATTTTACCCCACTATTGGAGGATGCAAACTTGGGTATTCAAACTATTATTGAATGGTTAGAGGCTGCCAATGAGTTTCGAATCTATGCATGGCTACCAGGAAAATGGAATATGCATGTACTGAAGCAAAAGGAGATCAATGGAAAAGTCTTCAAAGCTAGAACTACCTTAAAGGATCTGTTGTGCAAGTTTGAAGATGTTGAGACAATGAAGAAGATGATGGTGGATTCAACTAGAAGTGAAAATGAAATGCTTTTTTTAATTAGTCAAGGTGTTTTATTTTTGCAAATAGCCAAGCATCAGTGTGAGAATATTTTGAAAATACTAGACTTGTGTTTGGACTTGGATGAAAGAAGACCAGAACCCAAGTTTATAACTTTTTTCACGAAAAATCGGTACTCCAAGCCAAGGCATTTATCAAGCGATATGGATAAACCAATGCCCGATTATCTATCTAGTGATATCCAAGAAAGGGATGCTGACAATTTGCCACCAGCAAATGCAATGCAGTTTTTCGGTCTATATTTCACAAAATTATATTCATTCTTTATTAGTAATAAGTTTTGGTTCTGGATCAAAGCTGGTGGATTAATAACTATTGGGGCAATTCCATATTTTGTAAGAACGACGGCAGGTTTCTATTACCATCACAGAATGATATGGTTGGTTATTATGATTGCAGTTTCCATCAGCGAAAACACCGGCTCAACAATATATGTTTTTTGTGCAAAATTGGTGTATACATTTTTTGGTGCAATTGTTGGAATGATTGGTTGGTATATTGCTTGTGGCAATGGTAATGGTAATTATTATGGATATGGAGCTGTAACTGCAGTGTTGTTTGTTTATTTTGTTTATTTTAGACATTTTTCCGTGCATCAAACATTATTGCCACAAAATTTGTTTGCTGTAACAGCGGAGTTAGTGATGGGTACATCTTGGATAGATGCTAAACTATACCCCATGACAGATGTAAAGTACGGTTTCGAACCTGCTTATCTTCGATTTATTGGTGTGACTATTGGGTTGTGTATTGGTTCTTTAGCAGCAATTATCCCCAGTCCTGTTTCATCAAAGGCATTGGTTCGAAAGATATTGGCAGATGGACTTTCAGAAGTTGGGAATATCCATTGTTCTGTAACCAAGTTTGCTTTGAAAAGAGCTGTTGATCCTCATTTCCATACTGAACCAAGACACGATATACTACTAGCTAAATTTAGATACTTGTTGCTAAAAGTTGCTCGGTTGTCGACCTTGTTAGTTCCATTGAAATTCGAATTGCCTATTTCCGGGTATTGGCCCGAGTCCAAGTATTTGAGATTACAGGGGTTGATTACAGATGTTACTCAACTTTACTTAATGCTATTGGTGGCATTTAACGAACTCGAAGACCCTGTACATTGGCTACCGACAATTTTCCGGAGAATTGGGTTTTGTTATGCTGAGTTAGAAGCAGATATTTTTGCTACTGTTCACATGGCAGCTGATGCATTGAGAACCAAGGAAGCATTGCCTAAAATCACCGATGCTAATATATCAGTCAAGCATATGGAACTCTTACGAAAACAATGGGGGCTTGAAAAAATATCATTAAGTGAACGATTTTATAGTAAAGTGAAAAAAAAATGTACCCAAGAAACTGGTCATGATGAAATTACAAAGGAGTTGGATTACGATAAATTTTTCAGTAATGATGGGAAATTAAACATTGTTTCATTGTTGGTGGCACATATGATATACAACAGATTAGACGAGATCATCATTGTTGTCAAGGGGTTAGTTGGGGAGATTTACGATTTGGATGAAAATGTTTTGATTGCAGAAGAAGTTGATGACGATGAGGAAGACCAACCATACGCGTGGCTTCTGGACGAGGATGACGAAAACGATTTATTGATACAGAATTAAAAAAAAATAGACTTCTAAAATGCATTGTTTGTTTTATAGAATAGGCTTATAGAATACAATTAGACCTTAAATTTTACAACAAACTAATTTGTACTTACGAGTACAAATAAAATTGGAAAAAAAGTTTAATGAAAAATTGAATAACAACGTTTAATTAAATAGTGTATACATTTGATTGTTCTAGTTATTCTCTATCTAAATTAAAGCAGCAACAACACCGGCAATACCAGCAGCCAAGAAACCACTTATTTCAGCTCTACCAGCACCGCTACCTTGAGAAGCACTAGTTGATGAACCAGAAGATCCATTTGTTGAGTTCTTCGATGATGACGAAGAAGAAGAAGAAGAGTTTGACCAAGTAGCAGCACTTGCAGTATCGTCACCTTCGTCAAGAGTGGTGATATTAGCACAGTTCAATCTAGTGTTATTGTTGGAATGAACAACAATAGACAACCCACCAATGTAAGCTTTACTGTCTTTGTTCAATGAAATGTAAGAGTCGTCATATTCAACTTCAAATGATTCACTGGTAATATTACCGTGTCTTCCAGACAAATCACCCAATTCTAAAGCAGCTGGTGTTTTGGCAGTAGTGGAACCATTGAACGGATTAAAGTGCATACCTGTAGCAGTACAATTTTTGGATTCTGGAACTGGCTTTTCGTGAACATGGTATGGATATGGGCCAACACCTGAAGGCAATCCAGTTAAATCAACACTGACCAAAACAGTACCATTGTTTGCTGGCTCAAATTTAATTGTACCTTCAATATCTGATTTAGATGTTTTCTTAAATCTTGCAACTAATGGTGCCTTGCCTTTGGAGTCAGTTGAAATTGGTGAATCACCTGCTAATGCAAGAGCAACAATTGAAATAATAGACAAGTACTTCATAGTAATAGTATGTGAGATTAAAAATGTAATGTTTTATGAATAAGAAGGAAGGAAATAAGGCATAGATGAATAAATTTTCAGACGGGGGGAGAATCTTATCCCTTTATATATCCTTTAGCTCCGTTTTACAGTATAAAGTTTTAGCACAAAACATTAGTAATTTCCTTATAATTTGCAAACCTTAGTGTCGTGGTCGTTTGTATTTGTTAGTAAGTATTTAGTGTAAAATAAATAATCCTTGCTAAAATTGTTATTGGTGTATATTTTATTTTTTGTTATTCCTTGGCATGTCAATTGATTTGTGGGAGAGATTAAAATGCACAATTGAAACTCGGATTATCGTTTTGCGTAACACCAGACTATAAAAATAAATAAATCAATCGACCAAAACTACTGAGTTGGGAAAGAAATACTCCTGTACTTTAAATCGATTATAGTCTAAAATTTAACTTTGAGTAATGTTATTTGGTTTATGATGACATTCGTAAGTGCAGTTGCGTTTAGGAGGTTATTGTGTAAATAAACTCTCTTGATTGGATACATTCCTTTCCCACAATCGCATCTTTATAATTGGATGAAATTCTTTTGTGAGTTCTTTTCAATAGAATAGGTTGTCTAAATTTTAGTTTTCATAATTAGCTATATATAGATGAACACTGAAAGATATCTGGCTTCAATGGCTTAGTTGTGTTTGGTCGTGTTTTGAATTTAGCTGATTGTCTTAGTCTTGTTTCGCGTCTAATGTTAGAATGCTGGTATTTGATTTCCATCGCCAATCGTTTTGATTTTCCTAATCACATTAATTGTACGAATGGTGAATAAGGCTTTGAAAAAATTGTACAGAAGAATTTTAGATTCGGGGAAAGATTTAATACGTGAAAATAAACCATGTGCTTTGTTTGTTATCCATAATGTGCGGGGGACTAAAACTTTTTCAACTATAAGGCAGTAAAATTGTTGTACGAAAATTTTAACAACCCAGACTAGTTGTAAGAGATATTCATCTTATTATATAGTGATTGTATCTATCGGTTATGTTAACGGTTAGAGTAATAGCTAATTGACTCGTTGATAGTTTTTGGTAAACATAAATTTGCTCATGAATACAAAGAAGATACTTTTTTATTAAGGTACGTGAAATCTGTGCCCCGTGCCCCTGAACGGGTCTCCAATTGGGAGAGAGAAAAAAAAATCTGGTTTTTTGCCAAGAAAAAAACAATACTAGTGTAGATTGAATTGATTAAATTGCTAAGGCGGAAGAGGTGCTTTTAAAATGACAGATGACAAAATTCGGCACACAAAGACAGTGTCAATTGATAGATGCCTACACTAGATACAACAAGAATTTGGTTTACTTGGGTAATATAATGATATTTGAAAATAGAATACCTCACGTTTGCTTCTCGCATGCTTTTTCATGTCTGTATAGGATAATGAAAGTGTTGATTGTAAGATGTAGATAATGAATCTGTTTTTTGTGTTTTTTTTTTTGAATTGATGTCTTTTTTTCACATTTTGCGAGAATCGGCATTCAAAATTGCTGTGGGATAAGAGATAAAATATTGGACAAACTTCTGGTGTATTGTGGTTATTTGGATCTCTATTTGGGATTAGTTGTTTTTGGTTGATAAATAGCTTTTTTTGTTCTACTTTCTTATACATTGTATACCAAATCAAGCCTTTTTTAAATCTCGTATTTGATTTGCACATACATGAGCCTCTGGATTCATTTACTAAACTTGCTTATTGTATTCAGTAGTTCAAATTTGAGCTCGAGTAATGTGCTACTGTTTGGCAGCATTATGCTAACAGCAAAAGCTGATGAAGAAACAAGTATCGGTTGTGCCATTTTAATTATATATCTCTACATAAAGTAGCCACAGAGTAATCTTGTACCTGTTTATCAAACACAATAAGTAAAATGGCTCATCTATTTTATTTTTCTTTTTTAAATCAAGGCAGCAATGACACCAACTACACCTGCTGCCAAGAGACCATTTACTACTGCTCTCTCAGCGCCATTACCTTGAGGAGCAGTAGAAGCCATACTAGAAGAAGTGTTGACTGCACTTTGAGATGATGATGAAGATGAGTTTGACATAGTTGTGTTAGCATTGCCGTGTCCCTCGTCAAGCAAAGTGATATTAGCACAGTTCAATCTGGTACCATTGTTGGCGTGAATTACAATTGATAAACCGCCAATGTAAGATCTGCTTTTTTCGTTTAATGAAATGTAGGAGTCGTCATATTCAGTTTTGTAGGACTCGCCCATAATATTTCCATGTTTTCCAGCCAAATCACCAACTTCATGAGCAGCAGGAGTTGCAGCTCTAACGGTTCCATTGTAAGGATTGAAATGGTTTTCGGTAGCAGAACAATTCTTAGATGCTGGCACTGGTTTTTCATGAACGTGATATGGGAATGGACCAATATCAGAGGGCAATCCTTTCAAATCAACACTAACTGAAACGGTACCGTTATTAGCGGGTCTGAATTTGATAGTACCTTCAATATTTGATTTTGATGTCTTTTCAAATTTAGCAATTAATGATGGACTGCCTTTGGAGTCAGTTGAGATTGGTGCATCACCAGCCAAAGCAAAAGTAGCAAGTAAGAAAATGGACAAATACTTCATGATGAATGGTAAGTTAGATTGATATAATTTAAGTGGAACAAGAGTGTAGAGTTGAGATATAAGGACAATTCAGAAATATTTGGCAGAAAGTGCCCTTCCTTTTATATTTTTCACAACCTATTCTTCCTCCTAAATTTTTCAGTTTGGTAATAAGCAATGTATCTATTCTGCTACGCCTAGTTTGTTTTTGACAAGAAATTAATTGTACCCTTGTATTTGTACTTTCAATATTAGCATAGTAACAGAATGTTGTGGTCCCATTGTAATTGATCATGGGATATTTTTAGATGCAAACATAAACTGCATCTTCTTATTATTATTATGGAAAAAAATTCCTTGACTTTAAAAATTGCAAGATATTTTCATTTGTTAGTTTCGTACATGTACTTCTTGAATGATCAAGAAATTCTGTATTGTAATAAGTGCTCTGATTGATTTACATTAGTATGTTTGTGGTCAACATATAATCTGGAAATTTTTCAATTGTAGTGACCTCTCAGCCGTGGTGTTTTTTTCTTGTCGTAATCAATTGCCGTATTTTTTTTTTATTCGTACAAAACAGCAACTAACTGATACCATTTTACAGTCTACAAGCAAGACCCTTCTCTCGACAAGAGGAACTTTATCTTTTACCAATAAACTGGATATAACTTTTATGGAGGCAAAGTAATCGAATGCACTGATGCATGTTGGAATTATTTTTGTTGTTGACATGAAAACAGAAACCAAATGTTTCTGTTTGGCTTTGGTTTTATTCAATTTTTACCGAGTATACGAACCAACACTCGTGTTCGGTTTAAAAAGCGATTACAGACTTATTTGATTAGAAGTGATTGCATGTTTAGTAGATGAGACTGATTGATGCCATTCGTTAAATATGTAACGTTGGCATCTTTTCCCGAGCTGTTTTGTTTTCAGTTATGTAACCGCAAGTAAATATGATTTGATTGTAAATATTCTTGGAACTTCTGGTAGACCAGGTTTTCATCATTTCTAAAAATAACAAACGAAATCGTTAAATTCATTTTGCCTGACGTTCCTTCGTGAGAACTTAACAAATCAAGAGGTCAATGGCGCAATGGTTTCAATTCAAGAGAGCTTCTCAAGATTATCTGGATAGATAGTTGATTTTTGACGGAACTCGGTAATTTTCACTGTAGTGGTTACGAATTACGCAAAAGCGCATAGGCTATGGATACCAAGGTGTTGCAAAATTTAACAATAAAGCTATGCTGAAAATTGATGATGTTTTTGAATACAATTTATAGATACAGCCACTTCAAAACTATCTAAACTAAGTGACACAGATCTAGGTAGAACAAAATAAATTCCAACCAATTCAGAAGTACTAATTGGGATACTTGTTGAGTAAGTTGTACTAAACTATATTTCTTCAGTCGTTGGTTTAATTCTATCTCTCTTCAATTCTTCACTGTTTGAAGGTCTCGTGTGGATTCTAGAGTCCAATTGGAATCCCCTAAAAATAGTTTCTTTGTATGGGGTACAGAATGGGAAAGTTGAAGCGAATGTATCCCGATTATGTAATCATTCCAAGAAAATTTTGGATAACTAATAGATTCTTGGCCCATCAAAAAGTATTGACACCCGTCAACTACTGTCATAGAATTATTTCGTGAGTTCTTCTTAATATTCAATTCTTCTAACTTGTTGTTGTGATTTTGCAGATCACTTTTATCTCTCTAATTAAGCCTATATTGTATGATCTTGCTCTTTTTCTTTGCTCTAACTTTCCTGTTAAATAAAACAGAGCCCAGAATATATGTGGAAGATCTGCAATAGTTAGTTGAAGTTGGGCTAGTTCATGCAAACTCAAAATCTCGTGAATAATTGCTTCTCGTTAGTGTTGTTCCTAATATATGGTGATTATTTGGAGGATGCGCTTATGCTGATCACCCTATTTTTGCATTAATATGGGGCTGTGTATTTGACCCAGTGAAGTGGCCCTATATAGGCGTTGTTCAATTTGGGGAGTCGCTATTAGCTGATTCTGATATTCCTAGAAAAGACAGACTTGGTGGGTGTCTGTTTTTGTGTAATCTAAGGATAATTGTTATCCTATATTACCGTATAAATTACATATCATTGATCTTTTCGTCACCTAGCACTGGTGATTAATAGTAGTACTTGCCTAAAAGTGGATGTAGATTACTAATACTCTAAAAACCCCATCTATTACAAGTGGGTACTAAAATCTTTGAAGCTCTACTTAAACCATAACCAGAAGAGGATCAATAGGCAAGCTTGTCTTACGGCAAAAACTTATCATTATAGATGTGACCTGTTCAATAAAGTTGTATTACTTGATGACTGACTTAATTAATAGATTCTTAAAGTGGAGATTTGAATAAATTTTGACCAATTTTACAGAACATATATTATGTGGTGGCACAAAACTAGTATAAGCTTATCATGCTGGTTTGAATACTTTTCTGTTAGTAGTAAGAACACTCTGGTTTACTCATCTAAATATAATGCAAATGTACCCTGATTAACCCCACAGTGGCTTAAAACCTTTAGCCACACAATTTATAGTTGTTCTTTTTTTCATATGAAAACTAAACTTGTGTTGGTGATACTTCCACGTATTAAGGCGTATTTATTTTTTTAATTCTCGTTTTTCTGGCCTTTTTCGAGATTCGGAATTCTCAACAACTAACTAAATTAAATGTAAAAAAACATCTCCAGATGATGATAATAAGCTAGCTACCTTCAACCTTGACACCATGATATACCATCAAATGTTACCACAAGCAAAAACTAAATAAATGATTTTGCTGTTGGATAAATAGTGGCTTTGAATAATTACTATGTTGTACATGATAAGGATTTTCTCCAATTCCACCTATTCACCAAAGCCATATTCATTTACACATCTAAATTCCACCTTTCACATACACTCAGCCTCTCTTCTTACAATAATGCTGATTGTGTATTACCTATAGAATGGTTATCATTGGTGTTTCCATATTTCCAACACTAATTATGTTGACTTTTTACACATTTCCGTGGTGATAGTGGCTTCTCCTTTTTTTTTAGTTTGATATGGCTTCAACAAACACAAAAAGGAAATACACCATGCGATGAGTACATTGCCCAAGTATAAATCATTTTTACAAAACACTTTTTTTTATCTATAAAATGAAAACCCTTCCCCTATCTAACATGATGATTTAGTTTTTTTTACTTTTTTTTATCAAATAATTTGAATAACAAATCACTTGCTGTTGTTAATGCTTAGCCGAGTAGTTTTCATAATTCTCCACTGGACCCTTCTAGTTCTTGCTGATTCTAGAACGACAAGTGCCTTGGACATAACAATCTATAGCAATAATGTTCGTTATGCTGCCTCTAGGCGAGGAAGAGGTCGTGATGAATTACCATGGAAAATAAGAAAACATGGTGTGGTTGATGCAATTAAATCGCAATCCGGAGTTGATCCAATTTTGATAGGACTACAAGAGGTTACACATGCACAGTTAAAAGATATATTGAAAGGGTTAAATAAGAAAAATTCAGAAGACGATAGACGCTGGACATTTTTTGGTGTTGGTAGAGACAATGGTCATAAAAAAGGTGAATATTCTCCCATACTATACAATACAGCAGAATGGAACCTATTAAATGGAAGTTATAAATGGTTGAGCTTCACCCCTGATAAGCCTTCGAAGTATCCAAGAGCAAGTAAGAAAAGAATAGTCACAATGGGTACTTTTAGCCATGTCAAAACTGGGAAAGTTGTTAATTTTGTCAATACTCATTTAGACCATAGGTCTGTTAAGTCAAGAGAATACAGTGCCAAACTAATTATTCAATATATTAAATCCATACCCAATTATTTCCCTACATTCTTATGTGGAGATTTCAATTCCCTTGACACTGATAAGGCATATGCAACTTTTTCTCACTATATGGTAGATGCATCACATGTTGCTGAAAAGAAATATGACACCAATCTCAAAACTTTTTCAGGATTTGGCAATGGTACCAGCTACAGTATAGATTTTATTTGGTCTCCAATGGATACCAACGATAATTCTGGAACCAATGCACTTTCTTACACCGTGTTAGATAATTTGTTTGATGAAGGACATAGGTTTAGTGATCACAGGCCAGTGATGGCACGTTATTCTGTAACTAGTTAATATAAGTGGTACTAGTTTTTGTAACTTGCATTTTCTCTGTGTGTGTGTGATAAGTTTTTGATATCTAGAACTTTCTAGTTGTGGTGGATTAATTAATGGTTGCAAATTTATTGAAGTGTCTGATTATTTCTGGTCCTATAAAAAAGAAAGCTCTCCGGGTTTATCCAATTTTAGTGATAGATTAATGCGAAATATATACAAATTTCAGATACCAAACTCATAAACGATTCTTTCAATTTACAAATATCTATCTGTTTGAAAACTCAACCAGAGAATTTCTCAAATACTATACTATCTACCTCAAACATATACCTTCCTGTAAAACGATCTTTCACTGTTATTTTTATGTAGTCTTTACTGTTCAACTATAATTGAAAACCAGCTTGTTTAGAACAGGTCGTGCATTCTACAAAAGAACCAGATCCCGACTGAAGGCAAAAAAAAAATTGGTTTGGTAAAGCCAAAACCCACAATATTAACAATAGCGAAACCAGTCTAACAAGGAAGAAAAAAAAACTTCAAATCGGAATATACTGATCATTTCTTGCTCAACTAACCTGATATTCTTTTTATTATAATATTAAATGATTTCAATACTCACGAGAAGTAGTGGGAGGTCTGCTCTGGCTCTACTCAGACGGAATTTACCTAGAATCAACTCGGTATTGTTGAGAAATTTACATGCATCTTCCCAACTATTCAAGAATAGAACACCTGAAAATTGGCACGAAGACTTGGCTAAAATAAAACGAAAATATAAGAATTTCAGTCTTCCCTTTGAACCCACAGTTTCTAATCCAGTGATTAAACTTTCTTCAAGTCCATTCAATATAGCATACCTTGAACGTGAAGCTGTTGTCTACAAATTTATGTTGAAAGAATTTGACGAAAAATGTAAGGAGTTCGAAGAAATTAAAGGAGTCAACACCCTTTATCCTGACTTGGTTGATATTATTATCAAAGATATAAAAGAAACGTTTGCTAAAGATCACAAGGAATTGGCAGAATTGACAACCGACGAGATCTTACAAACGGTTCGTATCTACTATGAATTACTGAATCAACATCTATATTTAGATGAATTGGAATTTAATAAGCCTGAAGTTCAAAAATTGTTTGAAACCTATAATAAGTTAGATAACACAGAAGAACCAGATTACAATAAAATTGCCAATGACTTGGGTTTAAACCCACAAGCTGTTAAGCTTTGGATCGAAATTTTTCAAACCCTTGAATCAGTTGATTTTGCTGTTGATGGAAGGAAATCATTCCCCCTTTGTCCTCCAGAATACAATCTTCTCATTAATTTGAAACAAGTGAGAGAAAACATTGAAAAAATTACCCCCAAGGCACGTCAAGATCCCTTTGGAATGTTCTTCAACAAAGCCAATCCCAAGCAAGATGATAAAGACAGTTCTAAAAATAAATCCAATGAAGATACCAAGGACAAAAAGAAAATTGTTGATATTCTGATTGAATTGACTCCGAAAAACATTTTCATCTATACACTTGTGTTTTCATTGGCCACTTCCTTAATATTAGGGATGGGGTCGTCTAATGACGATACTGAAATTAACTTCCAAAGTTTTGTGACTGATTATTTGACTAAAAATCTTGTTAAGAAAGTAACTGTTATTAACAATTCGGTTGTTGAAGTTGAACTTAACGAGAACGGAGCTCTGCAACATAATCAACAAAAGAGATTATATTTCACTATTGGATCGGTTGAATCTTTTGAACGTAACTTGCGTGAAGCTCAAGACAAATACGACATTCCACCACAATTGCGTGTGCCTATACACTACACCACTAAGGGAAACATGGCTAGATTTTTGATCAACTTTTTGCCAACATTGTTATTTTTAGGCGCCATTTATTGGATGACAAAGAAGGCTGCCTCGTCAATGGGTGGAATGGGACCTATGGGCTTCGGAAAATCAACTGCAAAAAAATTTAATCAAGAAACTGATGTTAAAATTAAATTCAAAGATGTTGCAGGTATGGCAGAAGCTAAACAAGAAGTTATGGAATTTGTTAAATTCTTGCAAAATCCAGAAAAATATGAAAAATTGGGTGCTAAAATTCCCCGTGGAGCTATTTTATCTGGTCCCCCAGGTACTGGTAAAACGTTACTTGCCAAGGCAACTGCTGGTGAAGCAGGGGTTCCGTTTTATTCTGTTTCCGGTTCAGAATTTGTTGAAATGTTTGTTGGTGTTGGTGCATCTAGAGTTCGTGATTTGTTTAAAACTGCACGAGAAAATGCCCCTTCAATTGTGTTTGTTGATGAAATTGATGCTATTGGTAAACAACGTTCCAAGGGGAATGCTACCGGTGCCAATGATGAACGTGAAACAACATTGAATCAATTGTTGGTAGAAATGGACGGGTTTGATACTAGTGACCACGTCGTTGTCTTAGCTGGTACGAATAGACCTGATATTTTGGATAGGGCATTGATGAGACCAGGTAGATTTGATAGACATGTTCATATTGACAATCCCGAATTATTGGGAAGAAAAGAGATTTTTGATGTGCATTTGCAAAAAATCACCTTACAAAAAGATATTGATCCCGATTTATCAGGCAGATTAGCTGCTTTAACTCCTGGATTTTCTGGAGCAGATATTGCCAATGTTTGTAATGAGGCGGCATTAATTGCAGCCAGATATAATGCTGAATTTGTCACTTTGAGGCATTTTGAATTAGCTATCGAGAGGGTTATTGGAGGTGTTGAAAAGAAATCGAAATTATTGAATCCCGAAGAACAGAAGATTGTTGCTTATCATGAAGCTGGACATGCCATTTGTGGGTGGTACTTGAAATACGCTCATCCATTATTGAAAGTCTCGATTATCCCTAGAGGTCAAGGTGCGTTAGGGTATGCACAATATTTGCCACCTGATCAGTATTTGATGTCAACTTTACAATTATACGATAGAATGATCATGACTCTTGGTGGAAGAGTCTCAGAAGAATTACATTTTGCTTCAGTTACAAGTGGTGCCCATGACGACTTCAAAAAAGTGACTGGGATTGCACAATCTATGGTTTTGAGATTTGGTATGTCTAAAACAGTTGGTATGGTGAATTATTATGATACACGCTCTCAGGATGATTTGACCAAACCGTTCAGTGACGAGACCAGTAGAATAATTGACAGTGAAGTACAGAGAATTGTTAGTGATTGTTATCAAAAATGTAAACAATTGTTGACTGAAAAATCAAAAGAAGTTGAACTAGTGGCCCAAGAATTGTTGAAGAAGGAATTTATCACTCGTGAAGATATGATTAGATTATTGGGTAAACGTCCCTTCCCAGAAACAAATGATGCCTTTGATAAGTATCTTGATGGTAAACCTGCCTTCAAAAATGAACAACCAGAAAATGAAAAAAAGGATTCTGCAAATTAAAAAGGAGGGGGAGGACAGTATTAATTCATCACATCTCTTGTATATAATATATATATTTTTATTGAAACATTTAACACTTATTGGTATAAATTTTAATGACTGCATATAGCTTGTATTTGAAATTTTTCAGAGCGAGAATTGAGAGAATAAAAGAACTTAGTGAGAGAGAAAAAAAAAAACTCGAAACCAAAACACAACCACATATATAAATATAGACAACAATATTTCGATCAACAATGCCAAGAATCAAAAATCAAGTAGAAAAGGAGGAACAGTTAATAGAAGAACCAAAACACGAGAGAGATAATGAGTATAAAGATGAACAAGGGGTAGAGCCACAGGAAGAGGAGCAGGATGATGATAATGATGATGATGATGAACAACTCGCCGAAGAAGATTCTGAAATCGCCCCAGCACGCAAAAGAGATAGAAAACGGAAAATCACAACTGTTGTTGAAGATGAAGATAACAATACCACAAAAATTAGAAAGAAAGTTAAAAGTGAAGATGATGAAGGTCAAGCAGCAAATGAAAATGAAGAAGAAGATGACGACGACGACGAAGAAGAAGAAGAAGCTGATGAAGAAGATGACGATGACGGAGAAACTGAGGGGGACGGGAAGAAAAAAAGAGGTAGAAAGAAGAAACCCAAAGTACAACTTTATGGGGATGATGTATTTGATGATGAGGGAAACCCCTTAATCATAGAAAATGATGAAGTTGTCATTCCACAAGAAGATCCAAAGGGGAAAGAAAAGATTGATGAATTGGGTTATCTTCAAGGGGACAGAAAATTTCGAATGAAAACATTTAAATTGTTAGGCAAAGGTGATAGATTATACATGATATCTACTGAGCCTGCCAGATTGGTTGGATTCCGTGATTCGTATTTGTTATTTAAAACTCACCGTACCTTGTTTAAAAAAGTAGCCGATAATGATGAGAAAATGGATCTTATCCAACGAGGGATCATCCCAAACTCATATAAGGGAAGAGCTGTCAATTTAGTAACAGCAAGATCCATATTTAGAGAATTTGGTTCGAGAATGATTGAGAATGGCAAAAAGGTGATTGATGATTTCTGGGAACAACGGGCAATTGACAATGGTGATATACCTGGTGAATTGGCAGATCCTGATCAATTGTACAAGACTAAATTGTCCAATGTTTTAGGTGATTCTGGCATAGTCAGTACTGGTCATGCGACTCCGTTAACTGCGACTCCAATTGTCAATTATCAAGGAGATCCTACTTGGATGTATCAAATTGCCAAACAAACATCTGAATACAATAAGAAATTATATGAACTCAGAACTAATAATATGTATAAAGGCTATAAAGATACTTACACGAATTTGACTTTATATCCACAATCAACACAACCAACCCAGATAAAGTATCTGAAATTTAACAACAATAATGGGAAATTGGTGTACGACATTGTCATGACAAATAAAAATATAAGGAAGCCAATTACTGGATTGGCAAAAGTGCCGCAAGCTATATTGAATGAGATAGATGATCCAGAGATAAAACAAGCAATAATCGATCAACAAGAATATGAAATTAGTGCTAGAGAAATATAAAGAAAGAAAAGCTGGGAAATTTTTTTGTACATTTCTCTTGATATAGCATTGTAACATTAATATACAGAATTAAGTAAGAAACACAATTAAGTTGTATGTATTTCGCTTTATTTCATATACTACTTATTGAAAGTTACTTCTTCCTCTCCAGACTCTAGGTCACTAGTTTCCATATAATTTGTGTCATCACCACTTGATTTCCGTTTCTCCATATGGGCTCGTAATTCAAAATCGACTTTTGTTTTCCTTCTACCTACATGAACAGTGATATCTCCTTCTTCAACCACTTCAGCATGTTTTTTGGAATATGCAACTTCTGCTTTAGCCTCTTTACCAGATATTTTGTGATTTACCCTAATGTGTTTAGCCAATGTATCGTGACGAGTGAAAATTCTGGGTCCAACACCAGGATTCTGTTTCACACAAACAAAGCATTTGAACAATTTTTTCTTCTTTGAATGAACTGTTTCTTGGTGTCTAATCAACTCGTATTTTCTTGAAAATCTTCTCAAACATAATTTATGGGGCTCTTCTGCAGATGGTAACTGGCACTCATGGATCACATCAGGATCATAATTTGATGATTTAGTGGACGATTTGTCGGCAGCTGGTTGTGGTTTCTTGATTATCCTATGGTGCTCCAATTTGACATCCGGTCTAAACTTTCTTTTTTGTACATTTGCACCAGATATCACGTCAGCAACATATTTATCATGGTCGGATGTATCCGGGTTTAGGGAGAAAAATGCTTCGGAACGATGTTGCTTGCCTTCATGAGATGTATTAGCATCAGGCGTCGTCACACTTGTTGTGGCGGTAGCAGTGTTTGATCCCGCAAAATCAGAGTCGCCCTTCACTTTTCTTTTCTTGGTGACTTTGGATCTGCTCCTAGATTTAACTGTTGGCTGAGTTATCTTATCGTAGGTGAATCGTTGGTAATCATTGATAAATCGAGTGTAGCAATCATTCAAATCAAATTCAATCAAATTCAAAAAATGATATAAAACTGGTTTCTTGTTCAACAAGTTGTAGACCTCCCAATAATTCAAATTCATAAATACCGTAGTCAAAAACCTAATTGAAGCAGTTGAAACCTCCATTACTTTATAGTTCGTGGCCAACTTGATTAATATATCAAAGTTCTTGTCTATAATTGTATATAGTTGTGACTTCAAGGGGTTTTGCAAATCAACAAATTTCGGCAATTCGTCCATTAGTTGAAGTATTTTATAATGCAAAGTAACTAAGAAATCAGAAGTGAAATTCTCCTCGTATAGAATAGTAACCAATCGGTTCAAATGACTAGAATATTCCTCAATATTTAATGGGTTCGAAGATATAAGAATTTTAATTTGGTCGCCAATAGTCTGTTGTTTGCCATGGTCTGAAGGAACACCCGTCGTATCCTGTACTGAATCAGAGACTGTATTCTTCAGTTGTTGATTTGGATCCACTAGAATAAGGTCATTTTCTAGCAGAATATTGGTTCTTTCTTTCGATAATGGCTCTGTTGATGCAGATTGTTGATGTTGCAGTTTTGGTTGTACTTGTTGATTATCTGTTGTGGTGTTTGCGGTAGTAAGAACCTGAGACAGTTCTTTATTATCACCACAGTTATTCAATGCAGTTGATGAGTTGGTAAGCTTTTCATCAGATACACTTAATGTGGATTCCATCTTTTAATGTAGGTCACTTAGTGTTAGGGCTTGTTGGTTTAAGATGATAACTTTTCTTTGAAATATTATGAATTCAGGATTTTGGTTTGGGTTCTAATTTTGATTTTTGGCAATTTTTTTTTTCTTCTTTAAACAATTCCTCCCTCCTAAATTTCTTCTTCACTCAAAAAAAAATGAGAGAAAAAAATTGAAATCTCCATTTTGTGAAACAAACAAAAAAAAACTACGAAGAACAATTGAACAGTCAACGCCAATTTGTTTTGTTTTTGTCTGTCTGCAAACTAGTCACATTTTTCTACAACCAGTGGTTCCAATTTTTTTCTTACAATTATACACGACCCAAATTATTTGACGAGAATAGAAACCCACTCATGGAATATGTTAGCATTCAAGTAGAAATTATACAAATAATCGTATGTTTAAATATAATTACTCAAGTCTGAGTCATATGTGATTAGATTTTATATTAATGGTAAGTTGTTATAGCAAATATAAAACTATTAAAAACTCTACACAGTAGTTACTTATAGGTAGTGTATTTAATGCCAAGTTTAGTTCAATTCTCGTAGTTTTTGTCCGGATTTGATATTTCAGTTGTTAAAGTTCATCACATTTTGCAATAATACACTACTTATTGTGTTTTTTTCTTTCTTTTTTCGCAGTTAGCCCTCGAGATATGTGCGTGTGTCTGAGAACCAAGTTTTGCAACCAGACACACATTTTAAAAAGGAGGAAGAGCAAAAAAAAAATATCGTCTACATTATTACACCAAAATTACCAATCGATCAAATCGGTGATCTTCCTCCAAAAAAAAACAGCAAAATCTTCAGGTATGATTTGTAAATTTTAATTACTACTTACATTATTGATTTTTTTTCGGTTGCTCTAATATGTTGGAGGGACTTTGTGAATGGTTTGTCACGTTGTAATATGAACTATTGTTATTGTTGTTGCCTTCGACCGACAGAGGTTGCCTCACTGGTACTGGCCCTGGCCCTGGCCCAACAGAGGGTGATACAGTTGGTAATGTATCATTATATTTATGCACATCTTGTGGCTGTGGTGGTTGTGTGGTATACCTTGAAGGATAGGTTGTACTTGGATGTCGTTGAGAAACACCTATTGAATACAGTTGTAGAGAGGGCAACTGGGTACCACTTTCTCCAAACTTTGACATGAATTGGGGGATTCCTGCAGGTTTCTCAAATCTAATTGGATCTGGGTATTGTTGCTGAGGTGGTAATGGTGGTAGTTTTTGATCAAACTGGGGCGGTTCCTGTTGGTATTGACTCTTTTGTTGTTGTGGCACTACCTCTTTTGGCGGTAAAAACACCACCTGGGATTCAGAAACCACTGGCTCTTGAAAATCATGCTGTTTAGTTATTAACTGATCAGGATCAATTATCTCAACATTCTCTTTGGCATAGTTGACTGCCATTTTGTTTTCCTTTCCAGTAATACCATGTTTTCTTCGTATATGTCTTGCCAAAGAATCATGACGAGGATAGCTCTGTACTTTGGCTCCAATTCTTGCACAGTATATACATTTGTAGATTTTCTTCTTTGTTGCATGAACAAATTCTTGATGGCGCAAAAGTTCGTTTTTACCATAAAAGATTTTTAAACACTCTTGTAAAGTGTTTGGATCTGTTAAATGACATTGATGTATAACTCCTGTTTTAGGCTTTTTGCTCTTATCGTCAACAGATAAATGATTTTGTGCATCAGAAGAATCCACAACATTGCTGCTAGAGCCTTCCATTGGGTCTTTGAATTGAGCAGAATCACTTATAATAGATTGTGGTTCATGTTTAACCACATTTTCGCTAGTATTCTCAAGTTGCTGTGGTGACGTAGAATCCTTTGAATGGAGTATACCTTGGTAAGGATATTTATCTCGTTCCCCCGCTGACAAATTATGTCCTGCCCCAAAAGCTCCAACACTCAGAGGCTTACTGAATGATGACGTTTTCGGGTAATGATCAACATCACTGAATCCAGATTGCGATGTTGATTTGTTAGTCAAACGATCTATTGAAGGTAATATATTGCCCGCTCCTGATTGATAATTTGTAATCGGACTCAAACCATGAAAAGTGTTTGTGTTTGAATGGTCCTCAAGACCGCTTTGTTTTTCTGAACCCTCCTGGGATGGATTCCCATAAGATGACTCAGCTTGTTGTCCTGAAACAAAAATCTCATTTGGTGACTGCATAGTTGATATAGTGTTTGATTTCGGATTTTGCAATGACAGTATATTGGTTTGATCATTGCTTTGGTGTCGATAATGATAAGAGGATTGTGAATATGGATAGTAGGGATACGAATGAGTTGCTGGATTATTAGGAGCAGGTATTGGAGAAGCACTTAAACTTCCAGTTCTATCTGCAGACGTATCATTTCGTGGTACAGGGAGATGCGTTCCATGCTTATCAGAGGCAAACTCTCCAAATTTTGGAAAGAACTGTCCAGACTGAGTTGCATAATATGAAGGTTGGTTTGTGTAGGTGCTCGATATTGTATTAATAGGTAGCATTGCAGTTGATGACACTACACTAACACTTGACATCTTCCTCGCATCCAGAGCAACTGGCATGGTTTCGGTGTTAGTCACATTAAGGGTCATTGCTGATGCTAATGGCAGAACAGAACTTTTCACTGATGTCTTTGGTTGTGGCTGTTTCTCCATCTCGTTATCTGACACTTCACTAACAGTTCCACTAACTTCTGCTGTTAATGCATCATCTTTTTCAATACCTTGTTTAGAAACATCTGGATGTTGGGTTTTAACAATATGCGTTGCTGGATCATTTTCCTCTTTGTTTGGTAAGGCATTCTTGGCTTTACGACCACGGCCCCGTTTCTTTTTCTGCACTGGTTCTTCAACATTCTTTAAAGTGATATCCACATACGGTGTAATGCTTATTTTTTTGAATTTTTGCTCTTCAACAGTACTGTTGAACGAATGATATGAATAATTATAGAAAGGGTAAGGGTATGGATATTGCAACCCTTGTAACATAATATCGCTGAGGTAATTTTCTGGTGGCCTTACAATAGGACCAAAAGACCCGTTGACAATTTCAAAATCTAACAACTGCAAAAAATTAATAATATTCGAGTTCAAATAAACTAAATGGACAACCTCCCAATAATTCAACAGATAAATCAATTCAACCACGTATTTTGTAATATGGGATGCAAGCGATAGGTTAAAATAACTTGTTGAGAACTTTAGTAAAGAATCAAAGTTATCTATTAATATTTTCGAGAGATAGTTGTTAGGAAAAGTCAGTTGAGAAGGGTGTGGTGTAGGCAAGTTTTGTTGTAATTTGGGTTTTTTAGTTTGTGGTTCTGAGACGTTGTTGTATCTATAATCGTCTGGTTTCAGAGCAGGTAAGGACGAAGTTAGCTCAGACAATGAATTTTCAAGATTAATGCGAATATTATCGTCCAACTCTTTTTCTTCCAATAACAAATATAACAATTCTTGTAATTTGGCTGAATATTGTACAATTTCTTCATTATATAATACATTTGATATTATAAATCTTGAGCTATGAGGGCGTAGTTTCATTAATTCTGCGACAATGGGATCATCTGAATCAGCTTCCAGGTCGCCATTATTATAATAAGGTAATGAACGTGGGATTCGTTTGGTAATTCGTTTAACAAGTTCTGTTGGATGAAAATCAAGATTGATTGTAGTCATGTTCTAATAGATATATTATGTTAGTAATGTTATACGTAAAAAGAATCTTCAATGAAAGACAAAACTCAAAACTTGTTTAACCAAAAATTATTGCAATAGCTGGTAAACTGTAACCAATCTAACCTGTCAAACATTTGGTGACGAATAGCTTTAATTGATTGTCTTTCTTATTCCTAATTAAACTGCACTTTAGTAGAAAAAACTTAACTCACATACAAGTATGGGAGGCGATTCTCCTCTACTGTTAGACATGATTATTGTTTTGGAAACAAAAATAGTTGTGGTGGAAACAGAATAATCTGGAATCAAATAGTTTGTAAATGTGATACAAGTAAATTAGTTTTATTATGTCGTGGGATTTTCCTTTTCCTTTTCATTTTTTTTTTTTCAAGTTTTTTTTTGCCCTTTATTTGTTTTGTTTGTTTGCCAGTTGTTGCGATTTCTGCAACAACGTTAAATAAAGGACATGCATGCACGACTTTCTGTCTTTTTTTCACGACCTCATTTGCAATCGCTTTTTGTCTCTCTCGATATCATACTACTTACATACATATATTACCATTCTCTATAAAAATATACTGGTGCCTCCTATTGATTGTTGCCGTTCATAATCTATTACTATATCTGACTCAACTTGAATATTACCACTGTTGCTTGCCGATCTAGCATTGCCAGCTGATTTGAGGTACGATTGATTGACATTACCGCTGCTGTTGTTCAACGTTTCTCCGTCATCAACTGTAAATGACTCATCGGCCTGAATTATATCTTCAATAAACTTAGTGTCCTCACTTTGACGGAACAACCTTGCATATACTTTATCAGTGTCTTCCCCCAAAAATCTCAATACTTTTTTGAAGACTACTTCGTAAACATCATTACCCCATAAATTATCCAAATGTTCGTGATTCTCAACAGGATAAGCTTTCGTTGTCAGCTTAGGCAATTGTGATTTCATGACGTCTATGTCCACCAATGAATCTGTTGTTCCGTAAATTAAACGTATAGGGACTTGAATGTTTTTCAAAGGGTAACTTATTGGCTTTAATCCCGACAAATTCGAATTTGAATCATGGTACATTTGGAAATTTTTTGAAGACATAACCTGAAACCAATGAACAACACATTTGACACTTGTTGTAGAATACAAGTGTGCATAGCTACTTAATTTCTGTAATTTGGTAATATTTGTGGCTCGCCAATTAAATAATAAATAGTTGGCTATGTCAATCATATTATCAAACAATGGTGGGTACATTATTCTCTCCCAAAAAATACATGATGGCATTAACACTCTTCGACTGAACAACAAGTAAATCACATTGGGCGACGATTTCAACAAAATATCTAAGAATTTTGAATACAAACCGTGCGGTGTTGTTGCTGGGGATATGGCAATCAACTGATCGATTTTGTCCGTCAAATCGGAATTAACGGATACACTAGCAAAGGCTTGGGCACTGCCTTGACTGAACCCGATATAAGTCAATTTGGATTTCTTGGTGGTTTGTAAAATGTAATCAATAGTGTTGGGGATATCAAATAAAGCAAATTCATCAATTGAAAAATCCCAATATTTGGTGGAATTCAAATTGTAAAACAAGTGTTTTTGGCTGTACTTATTACCACGATTATTGCCCAACCAAACATCATAACCCAAATCATACAATATAAATGGTAAGTTCTGGTACTTGTCAATCATAGTAACCCATATTTCACTGCACATCAATAAACCGTGATGTAAATATATAACTTTCCCGTTAGATGGTCTATTCTTACCTTTTATTCTATGGATGGTCAAAAGATAATCATCCTGAGTTCTGACTATTCTGCTCTCTATTTCGTATCCAAATAAACTGACCATCTGTTCAATATTTTCCGAATTCAATAATTCAATAGTCAAATCGTAACTCTTCTTGGTGAACTTGGGAATATCGGATTTTATATACAGATATTTAATGTTCTCTTCATCGTTTATATCAATTTTTTTCTGTTTGATAATTAGGGTGATTGGATTTGGTGTGAACTTGTACACTTGTTTGGTGACAAATGTACAAAAATCGATGAATTTACTTGGCAAAAGAGTTGTTATCAATGAAATAATAAACTCGACCCATGCCAAAGTGAAGGAGATAATAATCAATGGCCAATCCAGTAAACTGAGTCTACCAATAAGTGGAATCGTCATTGTCGTATAGTATTTGAAGGTTTGTTGTATTATTCAGCTCTTGTAGAAAGTATGTAGTAAAGGTGTTAAAATTTAATAAAGGAAAGAAGGGGTAGGGGGCGTTTATAGAGCAAGGGGGACAGTTGAGAAAAAAAAAATTATAAGAGTAAGAGCAAGTGTTATCGTTTATGTTGCTGTTAATCGTTCTTTATTATTTTTTTCCGCGTGACTTTGGAAATAATAATAATCACCCAGGAGAAGAATGATTTTTCCATTTGCAAAGCAAGTCGTGTCTCAGAGTACAAACAATTAATTGCTACCAACTGTTCAATGAGAAAAATTGAATATTCAAATCTTGTGGCGAACCTACAAAAATGAATACTGAAGCCATTCAGTATATATAGCGTAATAAGTGTTTTGAGCTATGACTTGTTTGTTTTATCAATCATGCAAAGTCAGAGTTAGTTTTCAAAACTATCATCATATTTTGAGTTTCTACTCCACGGAATTAATAATTTTAGTTTTTCTCAATAAAGAACGGGCTGTGCCACCCTAAAATTATCAACCCCCAAAAATCGAATAAATGATGCCAAACGTGTCAAAAAATTGAAATTTCATATAGGTATTTTGCAGAAAGTACGAAATATATTTGTTGATGTGTGATTCGTTCTTGAATCAATTAAGATAAAAGGTATACTTTTGATTTTGTTCCACGTTTAGCCTTTCTGATCTTGGATCAATTCTTACTATGTGTGGTATGCATACAATTTTTTGGGTATTTTTATTTTTCCAAGTATCAACATCAACTACACTGCTATCAAAAATAGCATCCAGGAAAAGAGCTTGTCAGTGGAATCTGCAACTTCTAGGGATTTACCAGCCGTTGAACATTTAATACATTCTGTTGAACCAATTTGAAACGAGGCAAAGTATGTACGGCTCAAACTATTTATTCCTGATGTAAAGTTAAAAGTTTTAAAAGGTTATTGTTGTCGGACCGAATCCATCATTCATTAATCTGGTTTGAGATAAAGTTAGCGCCGATTATGATTCTTTATTCCTAAGAGATAAAGTTTATGTTTATGCACAGCGCCTCGATCGCATGAAAGTGTTGACGCACGGCGGCTTCATCGCTTAAAATCAAAAAAAACTTCATCAAATACTTCTTTCCTTTATTAATTTCTGATAACATTGGAGTCATCGCTTCTAACCAAAGCAAAGCCTTGTGAAAAAGAGTTCAAAAATGCATAAAGAATACCATGACTTCTTGGAATTGTTGGAGTATAAATAGATACCACATAGACCTCAAAAGATGTTGATTCAGTAAAGCACCATTTAATTGGAAAATCTTAAACTTTCAAGTCATAATGGAATTATCAAACTATACTCATTGGGAAATTGTTTCATACGTACAGGTATTTTTGTTTGCAATTTTGCTTGTTGCTTTCTTGGTAATTACATCAATTAAAAAAAAAGAAAGAAAAGGGTTACGTCAAATCTTACCATTCTTTATCTTTTTCACAATTTTCCTCGTATTAAAAATAGTCGGTGGTATTCTTGGTTTGGTGTTTATTCATCAAAAAACTTTTAATGTTAGTTTATTTATTCCTACATTCATATTTGATTCAATTGGTTTGGGTTTTATAGCTAGAAGTATCACATCTTTGGTCACCCATAATTTCAAGTATCAAGATGATTTTCCTGAATTCTTTAGATCAAAACACCAAAAGGCTAAAAATAACAATAGTTCCAATGCATACAAAAAATCCGATAATGACAGTGACAACTATAATGATGATAATGACGAAATCAACTATTGGCCATTTAGAGTATTAACAATCATCTTGATTGCAGCTATAGTTGTGAATATTGTGGGCACCAACATCAGTGTTAACAATCAAGGTTCTTCAATGGGTACTTCATTAATTAAAGTAGGATCAATTTTATTTTTAATTGAAATTTTATTAATGATTTTATTTTTGGTTACCATTGGTTTGAGTGGATCTCAATTGAATACCGTTGTTTATTTACTAATTGTTGGTTTGGTAGTTTTGATTGTTAGATGTGTTTTTTCAATACTCAGTGGTTTCCATTGGAGCACCTGGGAAAACCCAAGTCCTTACATTATCTATTTTGGTAAATATCAGTATTATACTTTTCTTGCATTGTTACCCGAAGTGATAACTGCTATTATTATACTTGTTGCCTTTATGTTCTGGTAGAGGAGAGAAACGATAATTGATTATGAGCTTTCTTGTATAAAATTATTGACAAATAGACAGTAGAAAATAAATGTATTTCTTGTGATGTATCTATATACATGAAAAGCCAAATTCTATTTACACAAGCACTTGTCTGAAACACTATTTACATGATTTAAACTTACTCTTGATCACATGGGTCCATTATTTCCACTATTTGAAGAAGATTGATTTCTAGGCTGATTGTGGTCATTGCCATATCTGTCAAAACGGTTGTCAATTTCCTGTGGGTAATCATTGGTTTCATGATAGTTACCATGTTTTAATCTTAAGGAGCATTCTGGACATTGGCAACCCATATGATGATGATTTCTAAATTCGAATGTTCTTCTAACACAGTCTGGACATTGACATCCCCAGTGATGGAATCTTCTAGACCAGGGTGGGCGATTTCCTGAAACAATAGAACCTAAAATAAAGGCGCCACCTAATAAGAATAAACTGCCAAATCCAAATCGACAAAATGGAGCACCTCGATAAAATCCACGATAATACATTTTAAAATTGAAGTGTAGTTGTAATAGTTCTTTGATTCAAAAAAAAAAAAAATAATGAAAGAGGGAAGAAAAAGACAACAACAATTGATTCAAAAAATTGAGATTTTATTGCTCTATTTATACCAGTTTGTAAGTATGTGAAAAAGAAAGGAAAGAAGAAGAAGAGTGGGGAGAGACGAGAGTTAACGGCGTGACTTACATGGTTTTGCAGTCAACTTATTCCTGAAACATTGCTGTGTTCGTGTGCGGACCATAGACAAGTTAACGCCATCGACGGAATTAACTCAAAGTACATATTCTCCGAAAGTAGTATCCTCCAAGTAACTGAAACCAAATATAAAACAATACTATTCTTTCATTTCTCCATAAACACTTCCCACGACTTGAGTATTAAAATGACTGAAAACATTGATCACTAAACTAAACTCAGTAGTATAATTAAAACTTATTTTGATAGAGTGTTTCTCAAATACAATGAAGTCAGAGACACATTTTATTTCCGTTTGCTCAAGGTCAAATTTCGGAATTTCAATCATATTGTGTCAAATAAAAGATAAAGGGCGGCAAGAAACAGACAACTAAAAAAAAAACTGATCTCAATTGCACTACACTACACCACGCTACACATTTTCTTTTATACCCCTTGAATTAACAATTCTATTTCAAACAAATACTTATAATCTTCATAACCCCAATGTCTAAAGCTTTATCTTGTTACGCATTTGAATCTTTACTCTTCAAATTGAATCTTGAATCCAATAAAATCCCCTTATCCAAGTATTTTGAAACTTTACACGAATCAATCACCGCATTGCCATCACGAGCACCACTATTTATAACATGGAATAAAAATCATCAATTACGTGGTTGTATTGGTACATTTTCACCCTTACCAATTGAATCGGGAGTTTCTAGATATGCCTTACATGCTGCATTGCAAGATCCCAGATTCTCCCCAATTAGCACTTCTGAAGTTGAATCTTTGGAGGTTTCGGTTACATTGTTAGATAATTTCGTTACTATCGATAACCCACTAGATTGGGAAATTGGTGTCAATGGATTGAAAATCTCGTTTCAATTAAACAATGAGTATTATTCCGGCACGTTTTTGCCAAGTGTGGCCGAGGAGGAAAATTGGGATAAATTGACTACTTTGTACTATCTTTTGAAGAAAGCTGATTATCCAGTAAGTCAGAAGAATGTATCTCAGTTTTACGAAAAAGGTTTGAACGAGGGTTGGTTGGAGCTAACCAGATATGATGGATTGAAGAACCGTTTAGACTACAACGAGTTTATCAGGATTAGAAATCAAGTGGAATAAAAGCTTGGAAACGAGTATTGACTAGATCGTTTAGATAATGATCTCAATCAACACACCAAAGACGGGGATATATTGAGATTTTTACTCTTTGTTAGTTTACAACAGCTTTTATTAATAAACTTAGATTTGTATTTTGAATCGTGTGTACCGGATATACATATACATACTTCCATTTTTTACTATTTCCGGAATAATTGTGCGGAAACACATCATGAAAAAGTCCTCTCTTTTTCGTTCCCCCCACATACAACAGGTTCCGCCCCACCAACAACAAGTTCCTTTTCCTCTATTTCCTTGGTTATAAAATGTGATTCAAATTCCTAAAAAAATGAAATAAATTAGTAAATTGCAATCATTAAAGACGCTTGTTCTTTTTTTCATATCCAAAACATGTTCAAGAAATCAGCTAATGATATTGTTGTTATTGCAGCAAAGAGAACTCCAATCACCAAGTCAATTAAAGGTGGGTTGAGTAGATTATTTCCTGAGGAAATATTATATCAAGTGGTTAAGGGTACTGTATCAGATTCACAAGTTGATTTAAACTTGATTGATGATGTGTTAGTCGGTACGGTCTTGCAAACTTTAGGGGGACAGAAAGCTAGTGCCTTGGCCATTAAAAAGATTGGATTCCCAATTAAGACCACGGTTAATACGGTCAATCGTCAATGTGCTAGTTCTGCTCAAGCGATTACTTATCAAGCAGGTAGTTTGCGTAGTGGGGAGAATCAATTTGCTATTGCTGCTGGAGTAGAAAGCATGACTCATGATTATTTTCCTCATCGTGGGATTCCCACAAGAATTTCTGAATCATTTTTAGCTGATGCATCCGATGAAGCTAAAAATGTCTTGATGCCAATGGGAATAACCAGTGAAAATGTTGCCACTAAATATGGAATTTCTCGTAAACAACAAGATGAGTTTGCCCTTAATTCTCATTTGAAAGCAGACAAGGCTACAAAACTGGGTCATTTTGCAAAAGAAATCATTCCTATTCAAACAACGGATGAAAACAACCAACACGTTTCAATAACCAAAGATGATGGTATAAGGGGAAGTTCAACAATTGAAAAGTTGGGTGGCTTAAAACCCGTGTTCAAGGATGATGGGACTACTACTGCTGGTAATTCCTCGCAAATTTCAGATGGAGGGTCTGCTGTGATTTTAACTACTCGTCAAAATGCTGAGAAATCGGGAGTAAAGCCAATAGCTAGGTTTATTGGTTCGTCAGTAGCTGGTGTTCCTTCGGGACTTATGGGAATTGGTCCATCGGCTGCTATTCCACAATTGTTGTCGAGATTAAATGTTGACACGAAAGACATTGATATTTTTGAATTGAACGAGGCATTTGCATCCCAACTGATTTATTGTATTGAAAAATTGGGTCTTGATTATGATAAAGTCAATCCATATGGTGGAGCTATAGCCTTGGGACATCCATTAGGAGCCACTGGCGCAAGAGTTACGGCAACGTTGCTTAATGGATTAAAAGATCAGAATAAAGAGTTGGGTGTCATCTCAATGTGCACATCCACAGGTCAAGGATACGCTGCCTTGTTTGCTAACGAGTAGAGAAACTAGTAGATCATACGCAATACACGAAGTATTAAAACAAAATAAAATAAAACAGGAACGTATATAATCTATAATTAAATAATTAAGGTATTCGAAAAAGCATTAAAGCAAAGAAGGATTAAATCAAAATTGGAAAGTGGTAATAATTAAATCACATTAGCGGGTATAAATGTAGAATGATGGAAAGGGGAAGATAATGGAAATTGAGACATGGTCTGGCCTTCTGTTTATTGTTGCGTCAATCTAACCAACCAATAAATACAGGTTCCACTCAAAACTGGGATTGTAAAGTTATCATCAATACCAGCTAAATCAATTACTTCAGAAATACTAGTTATCACCCCAATCAACAAAGAATAAATTGGTAAACTCAACTTGTTTGATGAGGCATTCCAGTAGATTTCACCTGGTTGGTTCCAATAGTTATATTGAGGAATGAAATAGCCATACCACAAATAGGCAGTCAAAACTCCGGTTACACAACTAGCAAGACAGCCTGCTAAGGATTTACCGCTGGCAATCTGTGGAGTATATTTACCGAATGCTCTACCAAAAGTGGAAGCTGCAGTGTCTGCCCAACTCAATAATAAAATGCTCAAAACAGAAATGTCTTTTGGATAAGCATAAAGCACAATCAAAACACCCACCAAATAAAAAAGTGTCCCGTTATATGAATTGTATTCGTTGTCTCTAATTACAAATGACATGACGCTACAAATTTTTTCATTCAAAACAGGATTGTTCAATCTAACCAAATCATTGACTAAAAGAACAGTAAACACGCTTCCTAATGGTATAAATAATTGAGGGACAGTGACACCAATAGTATATAGCCACAATGTTAATACACCAATTGATGAATGGAAAAGTTTTCTTGGAATTTCGTGTTTCTTAAGAAATTGATAGAAAGTCAAAGAAGGTTTTTCTGTGGCTGATGAATTGGAGTCTTTACTAAAATCAGTGGTTGAATTGGCAACTTTTTCTAAAACAATACTCGAATCATCTTCTTCGATTTCAATTTCAGTATCATCTAATTCGTAACTATCTTCATCGTCTTCTGCTTCGGCATCTTCCAACTCATCGTCATCGTCTAGTATACTCGAATTATTGTAAATGTATGTTCTATCCTCCTCTTCAATGTATGATTGGTTGCTATCAAAGTCTAAAATGGTCTTTTTAATCTCTTTTCTTAATCTTGCTTCTTGACCTTCAGCAACCATAAATGAGCTGTCATTTCTAATTGGTGAGGATGGTACGGAGGACATCGGGTATTTCGTTATTTCGTTTTCGTTCTCTCTATTGTAAAAAAAAATGGAAGAAAGAAAGAAAGAAAGATATGTATAAACTTTGTAATCGGTTGATAATAAAAGTGAAAACAACTTGTCAAGGAAGTTAAAAACAAAGAATCAAATAAAAAAAGTTAAGATGAGAATAAATAAACAATCTGGAGGGAAAGTAAAAAAAAAGAAAAAGAAGGTTCAAAATCAAAACATTGTAAAACAGAAAGAAATAGATTTTTTTTTTTGCTTCTTGATGCGATTCTAAATAATAATTTTATTAATATGGTTTAACGACATTTTTTTTTTTTTTACTGTTTGGTGACGACACCAATAATAATAAATCACATTAGGAAAAAGCCTCACTCAACAAATTAAACAGAAAATCACATGCAATTTTTAACCAATAATCTCCCCCATCAAGAGTTTTGCAACCAAAATATTACATTTATATATATTGACCTACACTATAAAATAAACAAGTAAACTCGCTGAGTGTTGGCTTCATCAATTACTAAATGGATTGACTTCTACAAAATGAACAATAGACAAGTTCCTAGTAGAACACCACTAGACACCAACACTAATCCATGTACTTTCTCATTGGTAGTACCACTTTCAAATATCCAATCAAACACATCAAATTTGATTGTACTGTTCTTATTTTTGAATGAGCTCAGTTGTTTTCTTCTGCTACCATAAAAGAATTTGGGAATTTCAAATATTGTACTTTCAAAAGTTGATAATGCACTAGTAGAAGTGCCAAATACTGTTGTAGTAGGTTTCTTTGTCTTTGGTGTATTAACAGATATTACTTTATTGTCTTCAATATTGATTTGTTCAAAAGGATCCTCAAAATTTGGCGTCTTCGTGCCTAATTCTGAATTGGATAATAGTATTTGAGCCGTAATCTCATCACTATCGTCTTCTTTACCATCATCTTCGTAACTATAATAGTAATAATAATCGTCAGACAATTCAGTTTCACCACTATCAATTTCAGAATCCGTTTCGTCAACAAGATTTTTTAAAATAAAATTGTCAAACATTGACGTTGCAGTAGTGGTTGGAAAGTTGGTCCAGACAATTTTTGGTTTCATATAAGCTACTTCGGTTTTGGTGGCCAGTCTTTCATGGAACTGAAACTGAGGAACTATTAAAACTGAATTGGGCGGAGGATTGTTGTTCAATATATTTTTTCCATTCATTTTATGTTTTGAGATAGTATCAATTCGTTGAGATACTGGAATATCTGTTCTAGGACGACTTGCAATTGGTGCAGTATCATGTGAAACCATTACTTCTTCTTTTGGTACATACGATGGAATCGCCGAAGTGACGATATGTGTAGTATAAATTGGAACAATACTTCTTGCGGTATATATATCCACTAATTGATCGTTGAAACTCTTTTGTTGCTCTTTCATTTCAAGTCTCAAATCCAATACCAATTTTTCTAGTTTCTTAATTTGATCAAATGCATCCCTCTGCAAAGCATCTGACGGTTCTTCTGGTTCTAGTGTTTTGGGTGTGTCTTCAATGGTAATCGGTGGAAAGTCATGGGATTGGAATGTTGGTTTTGAAGTCTCTATTGATAACGTGTTAAGGTTTATCTGTAGTGCTTGAAATTCTTGTGTAGGGGAAACAGTGGTAGTTGCAAATTCAGTAATCGTTTTTATTTCAGTTAGCACCATTGTTTTATTGCTATTCCTGACTAAATCGTCTGTTTTGTTCGATTTCATTATTATAGCCGGAGCCCTGTGGAAATTTATTGGCACTCCATCTCTCAGAACTTTAATCAACGGTCTGGATTCCTTGATTTGCGGTTTAGAAGTTTTGCTATATGGTAGCAAATCCTTTAGTATTTGAAAATGGTTTGTAAGTATTGATATTGTGTTATTTGAAGTTGTCCTAGATTCAGTATTCAAACTTTGAACCGGTAATGTAAACCATATCAAGGTGGCTAGTAGGCTACTTGTAAAATGCATTGTGTAATAATAATAAATTAGACTTTCCCCATTGATAGAAACATAGAAATTATAGCTAGAAAATGGTTTCCTATCCGCAACCTGATTGCAAAGAATAACAAAAAAAAATTTGACGTTTACATATTTCTTGAGATCCAATTTTGTTTGTTTTATATTTTTTTTTATTGTTATTCTGACAATTATTGTAAATATTTGGATATACCTATTTAAAATCAACAATGGCTTTTGCTATGTCAAAATATGGCTTGGCTATTTCTGAATTGGGGTCAGATATAACTATTGGTTTTCCAACGTCACTTTGAACGCATATTTCTTCATTCAAAGGTATAGAGCTTAACACTTTCAAATTGTTTTCCAATGCCACTCTTTCAGCACCTTTGTTTTTGAATATGTGTGACTCATGTTTGCAGTTAGGACAAATAAAATGACTCATGTTTTGAACCATGCCTATAAGAAGAATATTGATTTTATTAAACATTGTAATACCTTTCACTGCGTCAATTAAAGCAATGTCTTGAGGTGTGCTGACAATTATTGCCCCCGTTATTTGCAACAATTGACCAATGGATAATTGTGTGTCGCCTGTACCAGGAGGCATGTCTACAACAAGATAGTCAATAGGCGACCACTCAACCTCGAAAAGCAATTGCTGTAATGCCTTCATAACCATTAAGCCTCTCCATGTGATCGCTTGCTTCTCATCTATTAAATACCCCATAGACATAGTTTGTACACCATAATTGGATAACGGAAGTAATTTACCCAGACTCGATAATCGTGGTTCACCCTTTAGGTTCATTAGCTTGGGTATTGAAGGACCAAAAATATCTGCATCTAATATTCCAACTTTTTTGCCTAGACTGTTCAATGCCAATGCGGTGTTTACAGATACAGTGGATTTTCCAACCCCTCCCTTTGCTGATGAAATCAATATTATGTTCGACACGTTAGGAATTTTCTGTCGTATTGGTAAACCCTTTGATGCTTTTGGAATTGAATTTGGTTTACCAGCGAATCTCGGTATTCCTAATGGATTTTCGTGAGCCAAAATAGACCAGGTTGAGAAACATTTACGTGACCCCAATAATTTAATTTTCGATACCATTGCTGAAATAAGTGAACGATCTATTTGTGAAAGGCACTATTTCTCAATGAACAGTTCTGATGAGATTTTGGATTTGGAATTTTGTTTCTTCAATTTTTTTTTTTCCTATCCTGAGAAGATCATTATCGTCGGTTACCTTGAAAGTCTAATGTTCCGTCAACTTCTACATGTTGGTAAACGATCCTTGTCGACTGACAATCCATTAAAACCAACTGTATTTGCGCTATCTACCAAATTTGGCAAATCTGCAATCGCAGTTGTTAGAATTTCTGGTCCTCAATCAAAGTACATCTACCACAAGTTAACCAACTCGACTAAACCACCTAAGAATAGAATTGCCAGTGTCCGTAAATTATACTCCCCTGAACCCCATTCCAATAAGAAGTCGGTTTTTCTAGATGAAGCTTTAACATTATTTCTACCTGGTCCGAAAACATACACTGGAGAAGATTTATTGGAATTGCATTTACATGGTGGTGTTGCAATTATCAAATCTGTGTTACAATCGATTAAAAAACTACATGACCCCAATAATGGAGTAATTATTAGACAAGCAGATCGAGGAGAGTTTTCTAAACAAGCATTTTACAATGGCCGACTAGATTTAACTGAATTAGAAGGGATAAATGAGATGATTAATGCTGAAACCGAACTGCAAAGATTGGCGAGTTTAGCATCACTGTCAGGACAGACCAAAATAGAATTTATGAAGTGGAGAAATGAAATTATTAATCAAATGGCTAATTTGACAATGATTATTGATTTCGGTGAGGATCATGATATCGAAGAAACTGATCGAATGATACGAGATGTGAAAGAGAATATTGCAAAAATTGAACTGGAAATTAAAGCTTATTTGTCAAAAGTAAAATCACTGCAAATTTTGTTAAATGGTATTCAGTTGGCATTATTGGGACCACCAAATGCTGGGAAGTCGTCTATATTGAACATATTGGCAAACAAAGATGCTGCTATTGTTAGTGAGATTGCAGGGACTACGAGAGATATTCTTGATATACCATTAGAGATCGGAGGATATAAAGTAGTTGTAGGTGACACTGCAGGGATCCGATCATTTGAAGAAGCTGACTCTATTGAACAGGAAGGAATTAAAAGAGCTAAACAGAGGTCAATGTTGGCAGATTTGGTGATTGTAGTACTAGATCCCATGTCAGTGGAAAAGGAACCCTTGGAATTGAAAGAACATCTAAAAACTTTAGTTAAGGCAAATAAACAAATGCTAATTGTATTGAATAAGCAAGACTTGTTTGCAAGCAGATCTGAAGAAATGATTTCAAACTACTCTCGATTGCTTGACTTACCCAAGAACTATTTTCATGTAGTTTCATGCTCAACTGGATCAGGAATTGACAATCTTCAAAAACTATTAATTGAAAAATTCAAAGACTTATCTCAGTCAGAAACTTCTAATCCTATTATTGTTTCTTCTCGAGTACAGGATATTTTGGAAAATGATATTTTATTCGGATTCAAAGAGTTTTATCATTGGGCTGACGCTGAGGATGTTCTTGTAGCAACAGACTGTCTCCGCCAATCGGTTGATGGAATAGGGAAGATTACTGGACAATCGATCGACTTAGAAGAGATCTTGGACGTGGTATTTTCAAGCTTTTGTATTGGTAAATAGTAATTTAAAGTAATAGTACATAGATTTTTCTTTTGTTGTATATATATGTGTATAATATTTAATCAGTCTTAAAGCTCAACGCTCATCCTGAGGTACAGACAACATAAAAAGTTATTGTTTCAACATCCCATGTTTTTTGCATTTGTTGCAATTGATGCCTTGTGTGTCTCCCTGCTACTTCCTCTTCTTCAATGAAGGTGTTTTTGATTTTCTTACTTAAAGCAGGAGCAACCTTACAATTAAAAGACAAAACATTCAATCCGTAACTCAATTTGACATCATATTGCACCCCTAAAACAACATCTTCCCCCTTTTCTTCCTTGAAACAATCAGCAACATTAGAAACTTCTTCCTCATTAACAGATAGTTTACATTGGAAATCGTCATTACCAAGATGACTTAAAATTCCATGATCATCAATCAATTCTGGCTCTTTGAGTTGGTACAACAAATTGTGTAGTGACACTTTAAATGATACAAAGGGCAGGGCTCCGTTTGGTAAAGCGATGGTATGGGCTTGGTCAGTGTACCCATTTGCTGGAACTTTATAGGAAAAAAGGGTAGCAATTGGGTTTCCAGGTTGAGTTGGAAATAATGATTTTTTGATTTCTTGGTCCCTAGACAAAATTGTTGCTGGTTGTGATGATTTTTGTTGGACAAACTTGGTAATATTAGTTGACACGGCCGGTGATGAAAATATCACTGATTCTTGAATTATTGAATTCTGTTCAGGGAGTAACGGCAAAGTCTTACCCATGGTATTAGGGGCGTTTCGCTCAGTAACGACTTCCCGTGATTTAGATGTGTCGAGCTCTTTAGAATCAGCTGGCTCATCAATATCTTGTGTATCCGCATTGGTGGGCTCTGATTGAGTTATGTCGATGTCTTCTTCTTCTTCGTGAATTTGTTCTTCTGGGAATTCTTGCTTGATGGATCTCTTTCTCTTTTTCTTCAATTGAGGTTCTGCTACAGAGGGACCAATTCTACCAAGGTTAAGTTTTAGTTTTGGTGTCGATGGATGCAATTTATCTGCTTCCAGTTCGATTCTGGATTTTAATTTGTTATATTGTTCATTAAAATACTCTTCCAAAATAACCGCATCTTGATAAATTTGTGAATCCTCATTGTTGTAAGCCTTTGCGTTGGAGAAAATCAATGTAGTGGTGTCATGAAACTTTTTCAAGTTGTCTAATAATGGAAATTTAGGACTCAATAGTTTTTTCTTCTCCAAATTCGATAAAATCGTGTTGAAAGACATTGGTTTGGTAACATAGTCCAAATAATCGGTGTAAACCTCCGTATCGACTTCTTCCAAAAAGGGGCCACTCAAAACTCCCTGATTTGGGAACTTATGATTTATGACATCATTCAATATATTTATACAAAATTCTGCCAACCTGCCAAAGGTGATTAATGGTTCTTCTTTTCTAACTTTTACTAATGACCCAAACTCTGGCCCCGTTTCTGTCTCTGTTTGTTTTTTTATCAGTTTGAGCTTTAATTTTATCCTTGGTTTCTTGGTGTCATCGGCTGCTTTATTTGTTGATAAATTGGTTGAAGAAGTGCTCTCAAATTCCTCAACTTGACCCTCAACAAAATTTACAATTTTTCTAGCACTTTCAACAATCCAAGAATCCGGAGAATTATAGGTGCTCGCATTTTCTAACAACAATTCAAAGTCATCAAGAAACTCCCTCGATGAAGTACCAGAATATCTAGTTTTAATTCGCTTTCCTATTTCATTTAATGATATAGGTTGCTTTATGAGATGGTAGTAATCCGGATAGAATTTCTTAGATGGTAGCTTGATAAATGGAGGTGCCAATTCTTCATCGCCATCTCTCAAATTAAACACCATATCCAAAGTTGACGTGAAAAAGTCTAGGTATTCTTGTGGTGAATGTGTGACAGCTACATTTTGAGACTCTTCAGTGGATTTTTTCACCGGCGAGGACTCAGCTGAAGATTGACTTAACTTTCTCTTTGGTGGCATAATTGGCTTTACTTAATATTACAAAAACAAATAAAAAAAAGGGAACAAAATTGAGAACAAAAGTGTTTGTTGTAGTATCGCAATATAAACCCCACGTAGTAATGATGGATTGACAGTTGGTGGGTTGTAAATGATAGTGGTCACCAATTTGTTTGTTTTGGTTTTATTTTTTCTGTTGAAAATTTTTCCTTTGTCTAGTAGAATTGAAGATTGTGGGAAAACGAAAAAAAAAACTCTCACCCAAAACCAGCACAGTCTGATTTTACTTCATCAGATAAGGAAACGGATAAGTCCACCATTTCAACAAGACTTTAATAGAAGTAAACCTGCAATACTGGTGAAACAAAAAAAAAAAAAACAAGGGCAGGAGGGAAAAGAAAACTTTGCTAGTTATGACAGGTGAAATAACTATATTATACGGATCCGAAACTGGTAATGCAGAAGAATATGCCAAGTACTTGAAACAAAGATTAAGATCTTACAATTTGAAACCAATCAACCTTGCATCACTAGACGATTATCCTTTGAAGCGATTAGTAACACACACTTCGTATTTAATTATAATATGTTCTACAACAGGACAAGGAGAAATCCCTAGAAATGGGAAGAAGTTTATGAAATTTATCTTGAAGAAAAAATTACCTCTGGATTTATTCCAACATTTGCAATTAACAACGTTTGGTGTGGGAGACTCGTCGTATGTTAAATATAATTATGCTATAAAAAAAATTCACACTAGATTAATGCAACTAGGGTGTCAGCTTTTATCTCCTCGGTGTGAGGCTGACGAGATTTCACCTGAAGGGGTTGATGGATACTATATTGAATGGGAGGCTGAACTTATTGCAGCATTATTAAACAAATTTCCAAGTGCCAGTAAAATTAGTTCTGAGGCTGTTCCAATGCCTGAATATAGAATTTCTGTTTCAAAAAGTGACACGACAATAGATCCAAAAGAGGTTATTGACAATCCCATTGTGTCACGAGTTGGAAAAGATGGGCTCAAATTAGGCACTGTATTAGAAAACAACCGACTCACAAGTTCTAACCATTTCCAAGATGTTCGAGATTTTAAGTTTTCCAGCAATGGGTTGAACTATCTGCCAGGAGATACTGTTTCATTGTTTCCATGTAACCTCGATGAGGATGTTGACGCGTTATTACAACTGCAGCCCCAATGGCTTAAAATCGCAGATAAACCATTAAATTTGAAAAATTTTCCACATTTAGAGGGCGGGTTTGCTGACATCTTAACATTGAGAACGCTATTCAAGTACCATCTAGATATAATGTCTATTCCCAGACGAAGCTTTTTCGCTTTATTATGGCATTTTGTTGACCCGTCGACTGAAGATGGAGAAAGAGAACAAGAAAAATTAAAGGAGTTTGGCAGCTTTGATGAACCAGAAGAGTTGTATGATTATGCAAATAGACCAAGAAGGCTGATATTGGAAACTTTACTAGAATTCGAAAATAATTTAACTATACCGGTTTCGTATATTCTAGATTTGTTTCCTTTGATTAGACCAAGAATGTTTCTGATTGCATCATGTCCATCATCCAAAGAAGTTGAATTGGTTGTGGCAATTGTTGAATACAAAACAATCATAAGAAAAATAAGACGTGGGGTGTGTACTAGGTGGCTTAAGAATTTGAAACCGGGAGATCAATTCCTATTCTCGATACAAAGATCCAGTTTCAAGTATAAAGACGATAATAGCCCTATCATTATGGTGGCTCCAGGTACTGGTATAGCACCCATGAAGTCTTTGATTGATGAAGTGATACAAAACAACTCTAAGCAAGAGCTTTATTTATTTTTTGGATGCCGCTTCAAAGAGAAGGATAATTTAATCGAATCGTTTTGGCATGGAAATGAAAATCAAAATCTACATTTAGTCAGTGCTTATTCAAGAGACTCGAATTCCAAATATAGGTACGTTCAAGATGCGTTGTTTGCCCATTCAGAACTAATTGGAAAATTGTTAATTGAACAGAATGCAAAAGTGTTTGTATGTGGATCGAGTGGGAAAATGCCTAGAGAAGTAAAGATAACTTTTGTTGAAATAGTAAAGAAATTCACGGGAATGGACGAGGGAGATGCTCAAAAGTACATTATCGGCTTAGAGGACAATGGTAGGTATAAGGAAGATGCTTGGTAGTATTAGGTATATTTTTGTTTTTATAGATAATTATAGATTAAGAAATTTGATTAATAAACTTATTGTGCTAATCTGTCATGGTTATAACTTTTTGGTGCAATAATCAAGAGATTCCTGTGTGTAAACACGTTTTTCTAACCAACCAAAATGTAAAAGTTCTTTTTTTTTTTCTACTGTCTAAAGTTGACCCATAATCACCAAGAATTCCAACCAAAAGATGTTGAAATTGCCCTATAGACCTGTTTTCTGCACATTGAAGCAGTTTCGGTTGTATTCTAATACTCCCGTGAAAGATATAGTGGCAAATGGGAAGACATATAAAGGTGACAATTGGACAAATGTTCCTCCATATATTCTTGAGTTAACAAAACGGAAGCTTTACAAAAACCCTAATCACCCTATTGGAATTCTTCACGATTTAATAAAGACGAGTGTAAATGGTATGGGATATACTGTGTATGAAGACTTCCCACCTATAGTTACCAAATACGAAAATTTTGATAGTTTGGGATTCCCAGAAGATCATCCAGGAAGATCTAGATCAGACACCTATTATTTGAATCGTGATCATCTTTTGAGAACTCACACATCTGCTCATGAACAACAATGTTTCACTGAATGTAAAACACCAGGGTACCTAATTTCTGCCGATGTTTATCGAAAAGATGAGATTGATCGAACCCATTATCCTGCGTTCCATCAATTAGAGGGTGCTAGGGTGTGGGATAGAAATGATCCTAACCTTTTGGAGAAGATACGCAAAGACATTGACGAGATCCCAAAGACAGATATAATTGTGGAAGATGAATTTAGAGAAAACCCAGTCACCGAAAACAATCCAAATCAAAAACATTTGAAAGAAGAAGAAGTTAGACTTGTTGCTGAACATTTGAAGAAAACTGTTGAGTTTATTGTTTATCAAGTTTTTGAAAAGGCAAGACAGTCTGCAAAAGAACAAGGATTGACTATGGCGTACCTTGACGAACCTTTGAAAGTACGATGGGTTGAGGCTTATTTTCCATGGACTTCGCCCTCTTGGGAAATTGAGGTTTGGTGGAAGAATGAATGGTTGGAATGTTGTGGATGTGGAATTGTACAGCAACAAGTGTTATTTAATTCTGGGATTGGCGAAGACAAAATAAGTTGGGCATTTGGAATTGGGTTAGATAGAATCGCCATGTTATTATTCAACATTCCTGATATCAGATTGTTCTGGACTTTAGATGAAAGATTTCATAATCAGTTCAGACAAGGACAAATCAATACATTTGTTCCATATCTGAAGTATCCAGGCATTAAACGAGATGTGTCATTTTGGTTGGATAGGGATTTACATGCTAATGAAGTCATGGAAATTGTGAGGCTGCACGCTGGTGATTTAGCTGAGAGTGTAAGTTTGGTCGATGAATTTGTTCATCCAAGGACTCAAAGAAAATCACTGTGCTTTAGAATAAATTACCAGTCAATGGATAGAAACTTGACTAATTTAGAGATAAATGAAATTCATGATAAAGTTGAAAATGAATTGGTGGAGCAATTTAATGTTGAAATTAGATAGAAAATAAATCTTGTATATATATATATATATAATCCTATAATTTAGAATTCTAGTTGGAGCACTTTTAGATTGTTTAGCTTTTCAACCAGAATCAATTTTTCGATAACAGTGGCCTGGTATTGATAATCACTATCGAGCGATATAATCTTACAATAAGTTAAATCTAAAAATTGCAATAATTTGGGGAAGATTTCACCATTAAGTTCGTCAATCAACTGCGACAAGTAATTCCCTTTAAGCCACAATGTTTCCAAATAGTTGGGGAAGGATTTAATTGACAACTGTGTTATTGCATTTCTTGACAAGTTTAGATCTTGTAAATTTTCAAAGAATTTGCACTGCTGAAAATTTGGCAACGCTCTTAAATTGTTGGTTGACAAATTTAATGACCGCAATTTATAATTTCCAGTACCTCTTCTGTTGGTTAAATTTATTTCAATGATGTTATTGTTTGACAAGTCTAGTACTTCCAAATTATATAGTTTTTCCCAATTGAAGTTATCGTTATTTATACAAACAAGGTTGTTGTTAGATAAGTTCAATGATTTCAAGTTAGAATAGCATGGGAAAAAATACAAATTGCTGATCAGGTTGTAACTTAATTGCAAATGATTAATACTTAAAAGCTGATTATTATTTGCTTGTAAATTGTCAATCAACTTATATTGATTGAAGAATTGCAATTCCATGGTATCAATCTTCAAATCTTGGAGTTGGTCTTTGGCTATGTCTAAAGTTCCCTTGGCTGTATATTTGATCGATAACTTTTGAAACGCTTTAATGTTATGCAATAATTCATATAAAGATTTTAAACCATCAGTAGTGGATAAACTTACGGAAAGATTGACTTTAGTACCGGAACCATAACAGTATTGAGTCATCATGATAGGTAAAAATTGAGTTAGTTTGTGTATAAAACTGATATGTGAAAGGTTTAGTTGACAACCACAAGAATTTTGATCAGTATCATCAGTAATGTAGATAAAAATTTGTTTTGGTCTAATGATAAAATTATTAATGAAAAGCGATTGCAAATCATCTAAGGATACATAGATATCAGTATTGTGTTTTTGGATATGTTTATAATGCTCGCCAACAGTATTTGAAATAATAACTGATTTGTTGTAAAAGTAAGCTGATAAGGCAATAAGTCTAATAGGTAAATAGGAACTGTCAGTTATTTGATCAGTGGTTGTTGCTAGTAATTCCTGGAGGTTGAAATAATGTTGCAATTCGTTGTTTGATAGTTTGTTGAGAACTTTTTGGATTAATTCAACGGGTAATTGGAATAAAATCATGTTAGATGAGTCTAGAGAAAGAAAATATGTAACTGAAATCTTTGAAATTTAGGAATCTTATAGTATTTATAACTTATGGCAAGTATCAGTCAAACTACAAATCACATGTAGAAGCAAAAAATAAAAAAATAGTTCGGTATGTCAGATAAGCTGAGAGATATGCAACTACTACTAACATTGATAAGCAGTCGATGAGGTTGAGATCAACCGAAAAAAGAAAAAGAATTTTTGTTTTACTGTGGTTTGGCTTTTTGTCTTTTTTTAAAGTACTGTGGTGGTTAAGGCATGCGTAACCACTATAATTTATTCTAATAGAAATCTATGGTAGTAGGTTGCAAGTCTCATGATTTGGGTTTAATACTTGAAGCAATATACTCTCAAGAAGGCTTTGTTTATGATTCTTGGGTAGAGAACGACACTGTCTAAAGAATTTGTAAGAAAAAACTGTGGATCTGTAGTGTTGTAGAGTCGTGGCATTCGACTCAAATAAAGAACAGATTGCATTACCAATTTAAAGTAGTTGGTCTGTTCAGCTAACAAACTAGTTCAGTAATGTCTGACATAATTGGTGCTTGGCCAACTTGGTAAGTGATTTGGTGTATCTACGGTTGAAACTTGTTAAACAGAATAAACACTTGATTTCCCATAATTAAAATATATAACTATATAAAATATTTGACATTTCTTATTCCTTTTATACCAAACTCATGTTTCACGTCCTTCCGGCATATGTTTCCATTCTTGGACATACAGTTCAAGTGTAAGAGAACACATGTCGTGCAAAGTAGCTCAAATACCAATCATTGGGAAGATTTGTTGCTACTCTACGACATGTAGTGACGCGCAAAAAATTAGCATTCTGGCTTTGGTAGCGTAGTTTTGCTTTCACGGTATTTTCCGCTTGACTTCTAACCATCCGAAATTATCCCGAAATGAGACTATCTCGAGATTGAAAAATTGATAACTGTACACTACCTTTAATCTCTTCCAGTTTTCTTTTTCGTGCAAGAGTGTACAATAAAATATAACAGAATTGATAATAATATTCAATTAGTTTCCTCTTTTGGGACAATATCAAACAATTAGTATATTCCATCAACATAACATATAACATATAAAACAAACGCCATGGGTAACTGTCTATCGTGTCTTATAGGCAATTCAAATGACGATGACTATAATGAAACTTCATCTTTATTGAGACACCAACAACAGCACAACCAGCAATATTTATCAGATTATTTGCAGGAAGAGCAGATACTTAAACAGCAACAAAGACAACAAGAATTGGCTGGCATAGTGAATGAATTGAATGATAATTTGATTGATGTTACTTCATTTTTAAGTGGGAACAATAACAATAACAATAATAATAATGCATCTTTGGGCAATAGTGGAATTTTGGCTAATGAGAGTAATATTAATGAGGAAGAGCATACACAAGTCGGCAATACTATAAAATCACTTCCTTACCTTTATACTAAAGAGGATAAAGATGAGATATTGAAGAAATTAAATGATATTGATGCTGATGTTAAACAGAGTTTTAAAATACAATCACTGGAGCCCTTATATATCAAGTTTTAACCCAACAGTTTTACTTCTATTCGTTGCTTTTGTTTCAAATATGTAGTGGGTTATGATATAAGTGTAAGTTTATGAACAAATTTGAATCCTTGGTGAAGCTGGGGTAATTTTTTCCTAAAGTAGATATTTTTATAAAAGTCGTTACTATGATAGCCTAGTTTTTTATAGTATTTATAATTTGAAAACTACAATAACGATTTTTTGGTAAGTTGTTTAGCCAAATATACAATACCAATTCTTTGAATCTTGTTTCTCAAAATGTTGCAGAATTGATATAAGTGTATGAATTTCCAAATTAATTGATGTACTCTAAAAGTCTGTATTTCCTAGTTGCAAAGCCTCTGTATTACTGACCGACTAAAAAGATGTAGTTGTAAGTATACTGTAGTTTGTGTCGACCGTAAGATCCACTAGTAGAAGGGAATACTTCTAATCTTGCAACATGGTTGCATTCAAGGATTTGGGTAATTTTTACCCGGATATCTGTTTATGTTTTTGTTTGCTTAAAAATCACCCCCACAAGTATTCCATTTTTTTTTTTTTGAAAAATATCTTCAAATTTTCTTTTAAAAAAACTTGTGAATCCTTTTTAAATTTAAACCAGGAACCGATACTTTTCTAAAACCAGTCAATCAACATGACAGTTATCACTCTCAATTGGGGTATTTTAGGAGCAGGAAACATCTCTTCACAATTTGTACACGATTTGGTTTTGAATAACCAGAGAGATACTCAATTTCATCACATTGTTAAGTCTATTGGATGTTCGAGCCACGACAAGGGCTTGGATTTTATAAAGAAGAATAACATCACTTTAGAGAACAATTTTCAAACCACGCCGATTGTTGAATCCTATGAAGATTTTTATAAAAACCTGGATATAGATGTGGTGTATATTGGAACTCCACATACATTCCATAAAGAACAATCCATTGCATGTTTAAATAATAATAAACATGTTCTTTGTGAAAAGCCTGTTACAGTTAACAAAGCTGAGTTAGAATCAATATTGAATGTCGCAAAGTCAAAGAAGAAATTTTTCATGGAAGCCATGTGGACGAGATTCTTCCCAGCAATTACTGAATTGAAAAAGAAAATCTATGATGAAAAAGTCATTGGGGAAATACACAGACTATTTGCAGATTTGAGTTACAATTGCGATATTTCAAATATTCCATTGAGTTCCAGGATTAGAAATAAAGACTTGGCTGCTGGATCGTTATTGGACATTGGAATCTATCCACTTACTTATTCAAGAGTTTTGCTTGATGATAGTTTAGGTGAGAATCATTCACCGTTTCAAATTAAATCATTTTTAACAATTGATAGCCAAGATCAAGTTGATCATTTGTATTCAGCAATAGTGAAATACCAAAATGGCAAACATGCAGTTTTGACGGCATCAGAATTGATTGATGGACCCAAAGCATATGTGAGATTGGAAGGTTCACAGGGACATGTTGAGATGTACAGTGATAACCCTGCACGAGCCAAGCATTTTAAAATTTTCAATGCTAAAGGCGATGAAATTTTTGAATATAAAGATGGCTCAGGTTATAATGGATTCATCTATGAAGCAAATGCTGTTGCTAAAGATATTACTGAAGGAAAATTATCTAACGATACCATGCCTCATGATGAAAGTTTATTAATAATGGAGACAATGGATCAAATTCGTCATGAAAATGGTTTGGTTTACCCACAAGATGAAAATTGAGATGTTTTTGTGTTTGAGGTAGCGCTATAACAAAAAAAGAATTAGGAAGCCAAAAAAATAAAAGCTTTATGGAACTACAAGATTCAAGCATTTATAATTGTGAAAAGATTAAATAGCTTTGTCAGTTTGGATAGATACACAATGTCAACTATTAAATATACACTAAGATTTGTAATCTGGTTAATCATTTACGTTATTCCCACTGTTTCATTATTTAATAATACCAGAATTGAAAGTGCAGAAGACCTGTCATTTCTCCAACAGATTGCAGAGTTTGCGAAATGGGAAGAGCAAAATCTATATCAACGTCCAGCAGATCCACCAAAGCTACTGCTTCAATCCAAAAATTCAAAGAAGACAGAATCCTCCAATTCATCATTCACTTTACCAATTGTCAAACAATTCTTTAATAGTTCAAATTTGGTGAACACATCTATTTTTGAACAAATGTCAAGATTTCGTGGAGACAAAAAAGCTCCTCATTGGACAGTAAGTACAGGTGTGTTTGCTGATAAACTGAAGGAATGGAAGGACGAGGAAGAAGAATGTTTTGTACCGATTAAAGAGATTCCTCAACGACGTCCAAAAAAGTACCGACCAAGAAAAAAATATGTACGTCCAGCGCCACCCCCACAACCACAAAAATGGGCAAGACCGAATTATTGGAGCTTTTCAAGTGAAGAAGATAGTTTTTCCGATTGGTGGTCAAGTGACTGTAGTGAGAGCGATTGGTCGAGTGATGATGGGGGGAAATTATGGTTCTTGGGAATGAATGTTGCTCAAGGAGAACCAGAAACAAAACGAATTTCAATTATTCCTTCTAAGAAACTAGTTACAAGAGTAAGTGAGCAATTTTACAACACATACAGAAGTAGCTCTCCCAATAATGTCATGAAGAAACGAAATCTCGATGATAGTGATGACAAGTATTTTGGATTTGATTACGAGATTCAACCTTGTATAACAAATAATCTTCTGAGAAATCACGTTACTTTTAATGTACTAAATTCCAGATCTGCTAAAATTAAAATGCTAAGTAGGTCCAAATTAAAGTTATTGATTTGTTTTTTTGCATTACATATTTTGTTTCATTCTTAATATTTGTATTTGTGTAGTAAGTAAAGTTTACAAGTGCAAAATTTGCTGTTTTTCGCAACCAAAAAAAAAAAAGAAAGCAAAATTAGACCTAATCTTGATCAACAACTTGGATTCTAAATTGATTTCGATTTTAACTTTGACATATTTTGTATTGGATGAAACAATTTTCAACAAGCAAGCAAATAAAATTATTAATCAACTTTTTTAAATGTTAAAACTATACTTTTTGTTTTGTATTTTTAGTTTTCATTTAGTCATAGCACCGATCCCTTCAATTAACAAACCCAACAGCACAGATTCCATTATCACGCGTCCAGTTAATATCAATAATCAACAAGATTTGCAAGATTTAACATTTTTTAGTCAGGTTGTCTTATCTACTCCAAATTGGGATCAAACCTTAACTAAATATAAACGTAAAAAGAGAGATTACAATGATGATTTGCTAGCACTGATGGACACTCGAAATCTTGATAATAACACGTTTCTTATGCAAGGAGGCAAAGCAACAAGTCCCAAATGGCATGTTGGGGCCGGTGTCTACTTGAACAAAGAGCGATTTTCGGATACAAAAAAGACATACGTTAAGTATGAGAGTGATTACTGTTCAGAAGAGGATTATTCTAGTGATGAGGGTGGTCGTAAACGAAAATGGTTTAAACCTTTTTCAATTGACTTAAATGAGACCAAAGACATTTCCATCATTCCTAGCTCAAGAATATTATCCGTTGATACCGAAGGTAATTTTGTTAATCATAACAAAATAACAAACTTGACGCTTGGTTATCATTCTGAGAATGTGCAGAAGGATACATTTGAATCTTGTGGAAATTTTAAAGCGTTCCAATTAGTTTATATTGTTGTCATTGTATTTGCATACTCTTTTTTACACTTTTAATACACATTCATTTCTATAGTAAGCATATCGGAAAATCTAATTCTAACCAAAGATTTCCCATATCATCAAAGTTCTAAGCAAGTACTAATCATTATTAGATTTTACAGAAATACGATTCTGAAAGAAAAAAAAAAATAGTGAGGACATATACCATAAGATAGAAATACAATCACCAAATCTAAGTGACGGCAGAGCAAAATATCATAAGAATGTTCTCCACCACTTCCATAGTTTTATGGTTTACAATTTTGTTACCAGTTACATTACCAGTTTCAATAGACAACAGAGATTTATTACTCAAACGACACGTTGAGCCAAATGATATACAATTTTTCAACCAAGGAGTAAGATCTTCTTTAAGTTATATTTACCAGAAAAGAGACGTTTCTGATTCGGATAATGAACAAGTTTTGAGAAAAAGCAAAAAGAAGAAAAAGACTATATCAACAGGCACTCCTGGGAATGAAAATGCCACAGATTTTGCTTCTGCTCAAGAGTTCGAAAAATGGGAGGGTGATAGAGAAGGTTGGCAGATCAGTGCTGGGTTATATTTTGATAAAGCTATAGCAAGTGATTCATGCGATTCCGATTCAGAAGATGAAGGACGCAAAAAATTTTGGATATTCACAGACGATGCACCAGTTGATAATGAAAATCTTATTGTCTCTTCCGAAGATAAATTGGAGCTCAATTATATTCTGAGTGGTAAAAACTTGGAGGGTTTAACTAAAGTGATTCGAAAGGCAAAGGGTAATTCAACCACCTATAATCAATCCAAAATCAAATTCAATGTTGATGCACAAGGCGAAGATCAGTTTGAATCTGGATTTGGTTCTCTTATCCCCTATAATAGTTTTTATTTATATATCTTGCTATTTTGTATTATCTTTTAATAAATATCCATATATAAGAATTAGATTCTTCCAGTAATACTAATAATTTTGGTTGCAAAAAAAAAACTTTCAACAGAAAATAATATCTCTATCAATTTCATTCTTCTTTCTTTCTTTTTTTTTTCTATTCATTTACTCCATTGGAATTTTGATATTCATAAAATCATTATTGTCATAACCATTGGGCGCCTAGTAATGTACAAGCTAATTCTATTAACTTGGCTATGCTTATTGCCAATACAAATGGTGTCGTCGTCAGATTCCACTAAAAAGTTGTTTCCCAAGACTGATGTCAACGATTTAGTTTACTTTAACCAAGTGTTTGATATGGCGACAAAACAAACATCTGATCCAGACCCAGATTCATATGTTGAAAATTCTAACAAAACTATTACATTAATAACTTTGGACAAACCACCAAACAACGATACAAATGCTGTCGACGCTCAATTTAAGAAGAAAAAGGGTAAATTAAAGCCCAAATGGGAATTGAATGCTGGTGTTTATTTGGAAAAAAAAGTTAATAAAAAATTGTTGAAAAAATCTAAAAAGAAAAACTCAAAGAAATTTGGAATCTTAACTAAAGACAATGGAGATGCTGAAAGAATCTTGATCCCTGCTGAATTAATGGTTTCTCGAGCTACTCCTGGTACTCACAATTTGTTTTCTCAAAATAGTTCAAATTATCCTTTTCAATTGACAAAAATCAATGTAACATCAATAAGAAAAGCACCCGTATTGTCCACTTCAATTGCCCATGAAGTTTCGGACATCAACCATGGAATCGTCGAGTTTTCAATTGCGAGTAAAGTCTTTGATAAATTTTGGAATCAAATATTTTGGGCATTTCTCTATATTTTGTAGTAATAAAAAGAGGAACTTTGTTATTAAAGTAGTTTTTGGACGTTGCCACAATTCTATTGTAATGCCTTTAACCTTTCTCTCATTTCATCTAATGCCAATTCATCCTCTTCGTCTTCTTCTACCACTTCTGCCGGTGGTTCTATTACCTGTTCATTAAACTCATTGCTTGGTACCTCATTTTCAATTTTGGAAAACTTATCCTCTGTCAAATTGGCAATTATCTTATTTACTTCTTCTTGTGACTCTTCTTCCAATTCCTCATCTATTTCATCCAAGTCAACCATGTCATCCATCATCTCATTTATAATCCCGGCCTTCATAAGCTCTTTTGATAATTCTTGCATAGTATGCAGTACTGCCCCAATATGAATTAACAGATTGACGTCTTTCATAATTGAAGTAGAAGAATGAATAGATTGGGTTAGTTTATTCATGGAATATTGTTCATTGATGGACATTGTGATTGACTCGATTCTTGTTTTTGATGTGTAAAGCTTGTTATATTGTTTATTTATATTAATCAACTCTCTGGCGTACAATTTCGCTGACTTGTAATCTTTATCCTTAGCTGATTTTTTGATTAATGACTCTGTTTTCTTTCTGAGTGGGACTAATTGATTCATCGATCTATCTAGTTCTCTTTTATTCTTACGAAGTAATTGATTGATTTTTCTCATCTAAAGCAATATGTTAGTTTACTTTGATTGGAATTGCATAACACTTTAATAGAAATAAGTTTTTCACATACCTGTTCTTTGGGATCTGGCCCATATATTTTCTTTTTAATGTAATCCATGTTTGCTTGTTGTTGTTGATGTTGTTGGTAGGTCGAGGTTTATTTCTTGTTCAATGGTTTTATTTTCCTTTGCTGATGTGAACAAAAAAACGACTAGTACAACGGAAAAACAAAAAGAGAAAACTTGCAAATCGATAGGATGCGGCGCCCCCTCAATGTGGAAAAGATGAAAAGACGATAGCCACAAAAACTATTATCAAATACATACTATTTCAACATGATTTCATTGACACTTGAGGGAGTTTAAGTTATGAACCCCAAAAGAAGACATGGATTATTTGATCCAGGATAGGTGATATAGAAAATACTTTTCTTGTGGCGCAATAAATCACTGGTCATACATATTCTTCAAGGGGGGGGTGCTCTTAGTGAGGCAAAAAAAAAATATATGAGTAGAGAATACTAGAAATGAAATTACAAAGTTTAAAAATATAAATTTCTTTCTTGCCGTTTGACTTTTTCATTGTATTGGGTTTATCTTCTTTTCTTATTAATACCAGTTCTATTATCTTGTCCCTTTTTTTTGGATTATTTAATTAACGTACCAACCAAAATGCCTGTTCAACAGTCTCCTTCGAATACCACGCCCTCACAGCAAGAGCAATTTATATTAATTGTCGCAGCAATAATATTACCTCCATTAGCTATATTTTTGAGCAAAAAGTATTCTATTTGGAATAAGGAATTTTGGATTTCTGTCGTTTTGACCTTGATTGGACATATTCCTGGTGCTATATTTGCTGTATACTATTTGTTGTATGTTCAATATCCACAACAAGGTGTTGAAGGTTACACTCAATTACCTGATGATGTGGAGCAACAATTACATGCTGAGCATCAACAAGAGCTGAACCAAGAGCAACAACAAGGTATTCGTATTTATCATGATGAAGAACATGTTCAACCCAAGGAGAATCAAATTTTGACTGCAAACGATTTGCCTAGTTATGACGACATTGTAGGTTCATCTGAGGGTACTACGGAACACCGCGATGTCAAGGGTGGAGACAATAAGATTCAACACTGAGTTGTCGTTGACCTATTTTACATATATATTATATTATATTTTAGAACAATACATATTACTTTAAGTTGCTGATGGATACCATCGATTTGGCTACAAACCCTTCCAAATGGAAAATACTCTTCAGACCCAAGCTCAATCGTTCGTCAAATATCGATGCTTGGTTTATTAATTCCAGAACTAATTCATTGTTGTTACTAAAAATATCAATTAAGTCAAACAATAAAGTTTTCAAGATGATTCTTGCCGGGATGCAATGTGATAATAGCTCGTACAAGACTACTCTTGTTTTTGCCAATGTAGCCACATTCTGATTCTTTTGAATGCTGATCGCCATATTTCTAATGATTGCTTCCCAATCTAAAGCAATTTTGGCAACATCTGATCTAACATTAATAGTTTCATTTTGCATGCTTATCGTTTCAAAACTTAATAAACATCTTCTTAAATTTCTATTGCTTGTTTCAGCAATTTTTGAGTAAAAATGGTTGATCTCAGAATCATTATGGGTGCTGAATTTTAGAGACTCTTTTTCTGCAACGTGACCCAAAATGTGATTAATATCGTCGACACTAGGACTTGGAATTCTCACTAGTAATGTTCTTGATTTAATTGGAGCAATGATGTTGGATATTGAATTACAAACCAAAATCAATCTAATGTTTGATGAATATTTCTCCATGGTTCTTCTTAAAGCGGCTTGAGCATCTCTGCTCAAAGAATCGGCTTCATTGATTATAACAATCTTAAATCTATGTTTGGCTCGCAGTTGGTTGGCAAAATCAACTTGTTCGGTACTGGCAACATCTTTCAATAAATCCTGAATAACAACACGATCATTGTTGCCCATATCACTGGGTGTAATTTCCAAATGATTCGATGAACTTAAAACGTTGAATTCTAATTTTCTATTAGATGAAGTGACAAAATTTTTGACGTCAATTTTCAATTTTTCAACCTGTGGTCCAAAAATTTCATTCAATGTACAATAGATTCTGGTCTTTTTACCACTCCCACTAGGTCCATATACTAATAAATGAGGAAAGTCTCCTGACTTTGCTAAGGCTCTAAGACTATTCGTAATAGAATCATGATATGTCAATTGGTCCAAGGTTCTTGGACGATATTTATCTACCCAGAGTGACATTCTTTAATTTGTTGTGGAAGCTGAGTGTGAAAAATACAGTTACTTGTATTCATCCAGTTTTTTTTTTTTGTAAGGACGCGTTTTCACTTTTTTTTGATTTTCATTTTTAAAACTTAGCCCCAAGACTTTCCACTGACTTCCAAATATACCATCAGTAAACTCTGTACCAGAAACAAACAACTTTAATCATGAATTGTTTGTGTGATAGATGTATTACACATATTGCAGACTACAGACTATAGACTTACTCAACGAATTACTGATTTTCAATATTAATTATATACCAAAAATTATATATACTACACACAAATTAACATTCATCTCCCACTGTAGCTTCACAGCAACTTAATCCCATATTAACTATCGTATAGTAAACGCAGCAAAACTATATGCATTTCGGTTCTCTTCTTTTCTTATCTTCCCGCATTATATTTTTGGCTTGGTTCTAATGAAATGAGTAGGGCACTCATAACCACCAGAATTTTTAGTCAAATAGTTTTGATGATAGGCTTCAGCGTCATACCAGTTATATATCGTTTCAATGGTGGTGGCAATCTTATGATTAGGATACCATTCCTTTTGGAATTGATCTCTTATTTTCAATGCAAGAGACTTATCTTCGTCGTCAAAAGTGAAAATAGCTGATCTGTATTGAGTGCCCACATCAGGTCCTTGGGAATTCACTGTAGTAGGATCATGCATTTTGAAAAATATATCTAAAATCTCTGCTAACGTCAATTGAGATGGCTCGTATGATATTTGAACAGTTTCGGCATAATCAGTAGTACCTGTGCACACTTTCTCGTATGTTACGTTAGAAATTGACGGTTTACCATTAGCATATCCGACTTTAATGTCTACTAGACCCTTGTTTGTAAACTGTTTTCTAAATACATTTTCGACCCCCCAGAAACAACCCGCTGAAAGATTGATGAGCTTGGAAGTTGAAGTTTTAAGAATAGTTGGTGAAATAGTCGATACCATTATTGAATCAAGTGGTGAATTTGTAAATGTCTAGTACAGAAATGAAGAAAGAAAGAAAGAAAGAAAGAAAGAAAGGTCGAGGAAACTAAAACTGTGGTGGCGATGCTTTTTATTAGTCATGTTATTGCAAAACTGGTATAGGTTTACTAGAACAATGGGAAAAAAAATTTCGTGAGTGGTCACGTGATATTGCCACATTTTATATTATAATTTCTCCGATACTTCGGTTTTATTGTTCTTCTTTTTTAGGGGACATCGAATTATACACACTTTAATCCTACTTCCTTTTAAACCCAAATATACTTCTTCTTCTTTCAGTGGTGTTACCATTTCCAGATGTTGTGCTACTTGTGGAAGGTTTTCTTTCCATCGGTGGTATATTTCCACTATTACTGGTCTCGGTATTCCTTCTCTTCAAATTACCAACCCAAGATTTCTTCTCTTTAACCTCTTTAATGGGAGCACCTGGAGCAAGGTTAGCATTCATACTATTGCTACGAGAAATTGGAGCTGGGGGTTTGTCATCCTTGTCAAATTTGAAATTTTTGAATACGTTTGTCTTTTTAGTCGCCTCATTCACATTGAAAGAGGCAATGGAAGAAGCTTCTGATTTGGTATCAAGATAGTCATTGTTAACCGAAGTTGCAAGTGTGCTTGATTCGTCCTCTGTTTGCTTGAAAGAGTAATCGTCGTTGCCATTGTAAATATCCTCAGGATTAAAACCAAATTCAGGATCGTATTTCGCCTGCCTGTAGAATAAAATGTAAGCACTTGCTAGACCGGGTCCATTACCAAAAAACCTCATTACATATGAATCCTCCACCAATTCAACAGTTTCGTCATCAAATAATAACCATAATCCAGCTTTGATTTTGCATAACGAAACATAATGTCCATGCATCGGTCCACCACCAATGTGAATAACTAATGCATACAATTCATACAACAAATCCGTCAACGATTCATCATCAGTAGTGTTAAACAATCGCAACTTGAAAGGGTAATTTATGGAATCAAAAAGTTTAACCATCTTGTCCATTTGTTCATCGTACTTGAATCTTTTCAAATTGATAACAAGCACTTCGGGCAATTTTTTGAGTTTTATTGTTTTCACTGCCTCTTGTAAGGAAGAACAGGTGTTGCAATAAAACTTATTCTGATGGGTTAAAGTTTCTGACTTTGAGAAATTATTTAATGCATAACTTAATGAAAAAGCACTTTCTCCTGGTGGTATATCAATGGACAAATCTAGAAATAGTTCCTGTTTAGATGTGATCTTTTCACAAGATAAGCATTTGGTTTCATTGGTGATTAGACCTCGGAAAATATCACTGCACCAGTTTTTATCGTTAGTGAAACCCTCTTTGTTCAAACTTTCAATGATTTCATTGGTCAAATAATTGAAAAACTCATGAGCATCATGATGCATATTGTTCTGACGAAACAAAAAGTTCTTTTCTTTGAGTTTCTGAATAAAGTAGGTTGGTGATACTACTCCAATGGTAGATTTGTTTTCAACCATACTTTCAAATAAATCCTTCAACGCATATAGCAAGGCTGTATCTTCTTGTTGCTCGCTGGGAAGTTGCAATGATGTATCTAGGTTGATAATTGGTCCATTGATCAAGGCTGATCTCTTTCTCTGATCGCCACTGGGATCCGAATTGAATGGGTTAATTGGTGTGTTCAAGTTAGATTCGGGATGTGGTATTCCAACTATTATAGCACTAGAAGTAGTGCTAATAGACCCTTCTTGTATAGTTTGTTGTGGTTGATCATTGAGTAGCATAGATGAGCTTTGTGAATAATCATTTCTATTGTCGTCGTCAACAGGCTTTTTAGCTGTTTGATTAATTGACGGCCTTGTTACCAAGATATCTAACTTTTGAAATTCTGGAGATTTGCTTATTTTTATGCGTTGTTCCAACGATAGAGCCTCACAGTCTTTGGCTTTGTCGATATATTTCATATATGGTTTTTTTGAATCATCAATAGCTACAGGAACCGTTGTAGTTGAGGTATTGACTGAATTGTTAAATTTAATACCAAAAATGGATCCTTTTCTACTACCTTGTTTGGGTCTTTCTTCAGTAGCCGTGTTTGAATTCAGTGATGCCAGCTTCCCTCCTTGTTCTCGTAGTTTCTTTTGTACAAGTTGTTCGTATTTGCTTGTGAAACTATGGGGTTTGACTCCTGTAACAATAAGTTTAGGTTCATGCTTTGTTTGGTTATGTTGGATTAGTTTCAATCTGAAACTTTCCGTATAGTATAAACATTGTAGTATAGAATTGCAATAGCATGTGTTTCCAAAATTCTCCATCCCAAATATTTTATCTGATCCATCACCGAATAATAGATTGTCGGTTTCATTGTTCCCCATGGTTGGCTGTTTGTAGTATCAAAAATAAACCAAATGAAAAAATAATGGCACAAATTAATGAGTCTAAGAGCTGATAACAAAAAATAAAGCTGAAAAAATTGACAATCTGTTTGTATCAATGGCTGGGAATAGTGTGTTGATTATGCCAGCACAGTTAGTAACACACCAGAATACTGTTGACATGAGTGAGCGTTTTGGTTTAAACGATACAAGACAAGAAAAAAGTAGTAGAACTAAGACTGGGTGTTGGGATCTTCCAGGAAAAAAAAGACAGTATTGAGCATTGGTGCACGTACTACAAATATTTCTTGCAACCTTAACCTATTCCGGTTTCATTAACTGGCTAAGGTGATGTGACCTTTGATTAACAGGTTGCAAAGATGTAGAGGCTCCAACAGTTTTGTAGTATCAGTGTACGCAATGTTCAAAGTTAATTCCACTAATGGAGAAGTGGGGCCAAGATGCTTCTTCTTAGCTCTAGTTTTCTACGTTCTAGATTTGGTTGTGGAGCATTAGAGGTTTCTTGGTGTTTTTCTATTTCCTGTTTTGATATATTTAATTTACAATGTGGCTTATAGAAAGGCTTAAAGTGTATTCGGTGGTTGAGGATCTCCAAAACAATACACAAAACAAAGTTGAATTTGCAGATAATCTTGGTAGCTTAAGGTCAAAAAGAGTTTTTCGGAAAATAACGGTTTTTGTAAGCAACGGGAAGAGACAAGGTCAATGTCTATGCATTTTAGACGAGATGTGCGTGGTACTGTCCTTGTTTGAATCGGTTTGCAAGCGATTGGTAAACTTTCGCCAATTCAATGTCGTGGCCATTGAATCTTTGTTGAATGTCAATAAAAATATAAGTTTAGTCAAGTTTCTATTAGCTGTAAGTTATGTTGGTGGCTGTTTTTTTTAAAGACGGTTAAGTTAGCAGAGTCTTCTATTACTAAATAAACGGTGTAAACAAAGACATGGTATAGTTTAGAATCACACATTTCAAGAGTTTTAACTAAAATGCTGTTTTTTTGTCATTATTTGGCATCAATTCTTGTATAAAAAAAATTAGTTTAGACCAGATTGTTGTAATCTTGAGTACTAGTAAGGAGTGAAGTTAAAGATATTATATTAAAAATGGTTGTACAAGAAAACGTTCATCTACAGTTACTCCTCAACTCAATATATAAACATTGGTATACTTGAGCTTTAAACAAGATGACATAAATATAGAAAAGCTGAGGACTCAATCCATAGCAACGTGTTCACATTTTTTGTGCCTGCCCCTTGAAGAGTCATATATACTTATAAAAAAAATTATTCTTCATAATAGTTTTGTTAAGAGTGGTGCTAATTTGATTGTTGTTTATTATCAAACTCACATTATGTACCTGCTACTTTGATTGAGCGTATAACAATTTTTACTAATTCATTGGTGGCATCAATCTAGTGTTGTTCGCTTTCTGCAACAAAATAATCGTAAATATCAGGAACCTTGAAATTTACTTCCTCGGTTGAATCAGCTCGTCCAATATAGTCTGTCTGGTTGTCATTATCTCCTCAATACTGCATGATACATTGGTCAAATCTTCCAATGTCATTAGCTACGCTAGTCAATTTTCTCTGATAACATGATAGTAATAACAACGCGGTTCAGTTAAATTACGGTGATACAATGATTTCGGGAGTTTGTCAATCGAAAACGAGTCATTTCCACTTTACCAGCACAGCAACCTTTGTGTTATTCTTTTAGTCAAGAATAGTTGAACTAAAAAAAAAAGAAATCCCATATCGGATAGTCAGGCAAATTATTGTGTGTTTGTACACGCCACAGCGGTTCTTTTCTCCGACTTTACCCCCACTCCCTTTCCCGCATCCCACACACTAATAAGAAGGAGAAAGTGGTGGTGGTGTGTTAATCGAAGGAGTCCCTTAATGTTAATATCGTACATCAATTGTTAATTTGTAGATCTTAATCAAATACTTTCAAATAGCAATTTCATACTTTAATTAGCAGTATTTCATAACCGACATAACACCTCAATAGACCATTTACAAACCAGTAAGCAAGACAAGAAAATAAATGTTAATTAGGAAAGTATATTTTTCGTAACCTTTCTTTTTTACACGAAAATCAAATCAATTTTGCAGGCTTGAATGGTGGGGGCATAAAAACGTCTCCAGAAATTTTTTTAAATAAAATGGGACCATTTTTTGGTTTGACTTCATAAATCAATTTCTTGGTTTCTTTTTGGAATTAGATTTGATTACAAAGATGAGGCAGGCTCATACCTCGAAAATCACCAGAGGAGGAAGGTGATGGTGTGTGTGTCATGTCTGTTGAGTGATTTTTATGCAAGTTTCAAAATCCTATGCACGTCCACATTTAAGCAATTATAAGGCGAGTCGTGTTAATTTGGTTAAAAATAAAAGAAATTATTATGCATTTCACGCAGATACTGATCTCAGACAACGTAATTTCATCCGAACTGAACATTCACATAGGCTGCATACAATAGAGGCATTTTTTTTTCTCAATTGTGCTTTTTTCTCAATAGAACAAGAATTGAGAAAAAGACAAACAATAAAGTTTAACTATTTTGTTCATTTAGTCACAAAACTAGTTTTATTTTTTGTTGTCATGGTTCGAGTTAATCCGAAGAGTTTGTTCATCACCACGCCACACGCCTAGATTTTACAGAAAACAAAAAAAAATGATCTTAGAAGTGTCAAAACTTTACAAACTTTCTTTGTATTTGCGGGTTTTTATTAATCACTACTTTTTGTTGTACTTGGAATAATAATAGTACCGAAAAAAATTAAGAACCATTTACAAGCTGTTTCAAGTTTTTGTTATTTGTTTTCGGAATATCTTTTTAAACCATAAAAATTTTTCCTTATTTTGTGTGTGTTTTGTAATACCAAAAATAAATATTCAAGACCTACACAATTGCACAGAAAATTTTTTCCGGTCGGAGAATTCTCATGCACTGCATGTTATTAATTTTACCAAACTCTACTGATTATTAGGAAAAAAAAAAAAAACACGGAAAAACTAATGCAGATGCACAAAAAAGAGCTTGTCTTTCGGGCGAGAAAAAAAAAATTTTCACTTGTTGAAAGCCTCTACATCAACAATACTAACACAATCACCCTACACTGCTGGTATTTCCTCAAGTCAAATTTTATAACACTTTATGGATACCAAACTGAACTGATAATCTTTATATCGTTATTGGTGGAGAAAAAAACTCTAGCTATGTAATCGGTATGTAAATACAAATATCGAATACTTGTCGTCCGCTTGCTTTTTTTGTTATTCGGTAACAATTGTAAAAATTCTAATTTCCATACCAAATGATGAGATCGGAAAAAAATATGCACAATTTCTAAAAAACTGCTCGAAAAAAAAAGGTTGAGATTTTTTTTATGTGTTTTTTCTGGGTCACTCACTAAAACGGCATACATGCGAATGTCCCCATAGCACCACTCCACTTCCCCCATGGCAAAATGAAAAAGAATAGTCAAAAAAAAAAGGAAAAACCACCAACTCTTACTAAAACATAGATTTCAGAACAATTCTTGAAGGTATAAATATGTAGTAGTTTTCCATCAATGCTCCGAGTTTAGTTTCATTTTTCCTTTTTTTCTTTTTCTACATCATCCTCACAACAATTTCAAATATGTCTCAAGACAACGTCTCATCAACATCTACAGCTGAGGCTGTAAATAATGAAATCAAAGTCAAAGATGAATTTCCACAAGAAGAACAAGCTCATACTAGTTTAGAAGATAAACCAGTGAGTGCATACATTGGTATCATCATTATGTGTTTCCTTATTGCCTTTGGTGGTTTTGTTTTCGGTTTCGATACTGGTACTATTTCCGGTTTTATTAATATGTCTGACTTTTTAGAAAGATTCGGTGGTACTAAAGCTGACGGTACTCTTTACTTTTCCAATGTCAGAACTGGTTTAATGATTGGTTTGTTCAACGCTGGTTGTGCCATTGGTGCATTATTCTTGTCCAAAGTCGGTGATATGTATGGTAGAAGAGTTGGTATCATGACTGCTATGATTGTCTATATTGTTGGTATTATTGTTCAAATTGCTTCTCAACATGCTTGGTATCAAGTCATGATTGGTAGAATTATTACTGGTCTTGCCGTCGGTATGTTATCAGTTTTATGTCCTTTGTTCATTTCCGAAGTTTCTCCAAAACATTTGAGAGGTACTTTGGTGTGCTGTTTCCAATTGATGATTACCTTGGGTATCTTCTTGGGTTATTGTACTACCTATGGTACTAAGAGTTACTCAGACTCTAGACAATGGAGAATTCCATTAGGTTTATGTTTCGCCTGGGCTTTATGTTTGGTTGCTGGTATGGTTAGAATGCCAGAATCTCCACGTTACCTTGTCGGTAAAGACAGAATTGAAGATGCTAAAATGTCACTTGCCAAAACTAACAAGGTTTCTCCAGAGGACCCTGCATTATACCGTGAACTTCAATTAATCCAAGCTGGTGTTGAAAGAGAAAGATTGGCCGGTAAAGCATCTTGGGGTACTTTATTCAATGGTAAACCAAGAATCTTTGAAAGAGTTATTGTTGGTGTCATGTTACAAGCCTTACAACAATTAACTGGTGATAACTATTTCTTCTACTACAGTACCACCATTTTCAAGTCCGTTGGTATGAATGATTCCTTCGAAACTTCTATCATTATTGGTGTTATTAACTTTGCATCCACTTTTGTTGGTATCTACGCTATTGAAAGAATGGGTAGAAGACTCTGTTTGTTAACTGGTTCCGTTGCCATGTCAATCTGTTTCTTAATCTATTCCTTGGTTGGTACTCAACATCTTTATATTGACAAACCAGGTGGTGCTAGTAGAAAACCAGATGGTGATGCCATGATCTTTATGACTTCACTTTATGTGTTCTTCTTTGCTTCTACATGGGCTGGTGGTGTTTACTCCATTATTTCTGAACTTTATCCATTGAAAGTTAGAAGTAAGGCTATGGGTTTAGCTAATGCTTCCAATTGGACCTGGGGTTTCTTAATTTCTTTCTTTACTTCATTTATTACTGATGCCATCCACTTCTACTACGGTTTCGTCTTTATGGGATGTTTAGTTTTCTCCATTTTCTTTGTCTACTTTATGGTTTACGAAACTAAAGGTCTTACCTTGGAAGAAATTGATGAATTGTACTCCACCAAAGTCCTTCCATGGAAATCAGCTGGTTGGGTGCCACCTTCCGAAGAAGAAATGGCAACCTCTACGGGATATGCTGGTGATGCAAAACCAGAAGAGGAACACGTTTAATGATTTAAGAAAAATAAATGCACAAGTTGCGGTTATGTTTTAATTTGTTCTCCAAATGATTTTAATGTTTAGCAATGAATTTACAAAATGAAAAAAAATAATAAGTTTTACGAAAATGTTTAATATAGTTATAGAATTTAGACAAAATATATTTTAATGCATATAAATTGATATACTAATTATAACTGATACTAATTGGTACTGTAGTTTTTACTTAATAGTAAAGGGGAAGCTTCTGGCTTTGTGACAAAGTTATGAATAAACAATTAACCACTGAATATTCATTTTTCAAATCAGTTGATCATATACATATGCGGGATTTGGACCTCCTGATATCTAATCAACTAGTCTTGCAACCGAATAGTATCAATCTTCAAAGGATGTAAAAACAACACACAAATTTCTGCTATTGTGTATACTCCTTATTCCAAAACCTGCATGAAATGCTCTTTAGTTTTGAGATGAGTCCTTCAGCATGATTACGTAGTGGATTTCCCCAATTTTATTTTCTTCCAATTGGTTTATTCTTGTATCGAAAAATGAGGGCACACTTTGAATACACATCCCCATATATCTTTGATGATCATTTAAGAGCAATCACCTGAGATGGGTCTCCAGTTTTAACAATTAAGAGTTTATGCCGATCCTAGTCTTATGGTTATATTGAGTGTTTTCTTTATTTTAAGTCTATTTGCTTTGTGTGGGTTTTTTTTAAATGATAAGAAATCTGCAGCAATAGTAAAATTAGAGAGGGAACAAAGGAAAAAAACTCATTGACAATAAGATTTTCAATTTTTTTTTTTTTTTCCATCACTCATTTTCCACCAGTGGTGTTGCTGGATAACAATAAACTAATAGATTTAGATTTCCGCTTTCTTATTCTTTTGTGCATTAAAGCAACCTAAAGAGTTTGATGCACGTTTTATTACTAAAGCTTGACATACACAAACTAGTTTGTTTTTCTAAAGAAAAAAAGAAAAGAGGTAATCTCTGGATGATGTGCTTGTTATTGTTCAAGATGTTAGTGTCGTCATTCTCCTCCGGATAGTTCAGATTTGAATGCTGAAGAGTTGAAAAAAATTGCTTCCGATAGCAATATAAATACAGCAAGATGTCGACCGTTCTTGTTTTATTTTATTTTTGGATGTGAAATTTTTAAATCATTGCAAATTCAAATTATTCAAAATGTCCTCAACTAATTCAACAGAAAACCATGCTGTGGAGGAGAAGTATGAAGATCCACAACAACAACAACAACAAAAAGATGCCTTGGCCAAAAAGCCTATGTCTGCGTATATTGGTATCAGTATAATGTGTGTTCTTATTGCCTTTGGTGGTTTTGTTTTCGGTTTCGATACCGGTACAATTTCTGGTTTTATTAATATGTCTGACTTTTTAGAAAGATTCGGTGGTACTAGAGCTGACGGTACTCTTTACTTTTCCAATGTCAGAACTGGTTTATTAATTGGTTTGTTCAATGTGGGTTGTGCCATTGGTGCATTGTTTTTATCTAAAATGGGTGACATGTACGGTAGAAGAGTCGGAATTATGGGAGCAATGGTCATTTATATTGTTGGTATTATTGTCCAAATTGCTTCTCAACATGCTTGGTATCAAGTCATGATTGGTAGAATCATTACTGGTCTTGCTGTTGGTATGTTATCAGTTTTGTGTCCATTATTTATCTCAGAAGTCTCACCAAAACATTTGAGAGGTACTTTGGTGTGCTGTTTTCAATTGATGATTACCTTGGGTATTTTCTTGGGTTACTGTACTACTTATGGTACTAAGACCTATTCAGACTCCAGGCAATGGAGAATTCCATTGGGTTTATGCTTTGCTTGGGCCTTGTGTTTGCTTGGTGGTATGGTAAGAATGCCAGAATCCCCACGTTACCTTGTTGGTAATGACAGAATTGAAGATGCCAAGATTTCACTTGCCAAAACTAACAAAGTTTCCCCAGAGGACCCAGCCTTATACCGTGAACTTCAATTAATCCAAGCTGGTGTTGAAAGAGAAAGATTGGCTGGTTCAGCATCATGGAAATCATTGATAACCGGTAAACCAAGAATTCTTGAAAGAGTCTTTGTGGGTGCCATGTTACAATCGTTGCAACAATTGACTGGTGATAACTATTTCTTCTACTACAGTACCACCATTTTCAAGTCTGTCGGTTTAAATGATTCCTTCGAAACATCTATTATCCTTGGTGTCATCAACTTTGCTTCCACTTTTGTTGGTATTTATGCCATTGAAAGATTGGGTAGAAGACTTTGTTTATTAACTGGTTCCGTTGCCATGTCCATTTGTTTCTTAATTTACTCATTGATTGGTACTCAACATCTTTACATTGATCAACCAGGTGGTCCAACCAGAAAACCAGATGGTAACGCTATGATTTTCATTACTGCACTTTATGTTTTCTTCTTCGCTTCTACATGGGCTGGTGGTGTCTACTCCATTGTTTCTGAACTTTATCCATTAAAAGTCAGAAGTAAGGCTATGGGTTTTGCTAATGCATGTAACTGGTTGTGGGGTTTCTTGATTTCCTTCTTCACTTCATTTATCACTGATGCTATCCACTTCTATTATGGTTTTGTGTTTATGGGCTGTTTAGTGTTTTCCATTTTCTTTGTTTACTTTATGGTTTATGAAACTAAAGGTCTTACTTTAGAGGAAATTGATGAATTATACTCTACTAAGGTTGTTCCATGGAAATCAGCCGGTTGGGTGCCACCTTCAGAAGAAGAAATGGCGACCTCTACTGGTTATGCCGGTGATGCCAAACCAACAGAGGAACACGTTTAATGACTTACAAGTGGATCTTTAGGTTATGACAATATATCCTTGTTATGCTCAACTTGTCATAGCTCATGTTCCTTTTGTTTACACTGGAAATAATGAAATTTGGTTTCCTTACTGTTATGATTATGGACTTACATATAGATATTGGTTATAGATGATTAAAATAGAATAAAAAAAATTATAATGTTAGGAAAGATGTTTCGGAAAAACCTGGAAATGTAAACGGTAAACTATACAATCGGAGAAACGAAGTTGGCTGAAAATAAATTGTTGGGCGACTTTCCACAATTGTTTCCACATTTTAATGCTCACCCCCGCCATCTTAATTCAGTTTTTAAGTATTGTGTTTGACGAGGATGTTCAAAGTTGTACTCATTCAATAGAAGAAACGGAAAAAACCGTAGTTTCAAAAAGCGTGCCCTCTGTATGTTCTGTATATAGAAAGTTTGAGCCTGTACATATGGGGAAGGATTACTAAGAACTTAGAAAATAATGGAACAACTGATGTTATGTTTTTGTTTATTTAGTATTTTTGTACCTTCAAAGGGAGTTTGAAAGTCACCTTATGTTCAATGGTTTTGTTAGAATAATTTCCGGTTTTTTATGTACGAGAAGTGGAATGACACACTACCTTTCTTTTTTTTTTATGCAAGCCTAGCCTAGCCCAGCCTTGTTCTCCACCCTTTTCTCATGGTGTACACCACACAACATGTGGAGAATATCGTTTAGCTTTAATATTCTTTTTTTAAAGAATCAAGTATAATTAATTTCTGTCCATTTTACTTTGGAAGAGACATTATGTAAGAAAATAAAGAGAATTCAACATACAACAACAAAGAAATGTTTCTATTTAAAGTAAAACGAAGATTTAATCGAGATGCAATTACCAAAAAAAAAATACAATTTACTGAATTTTGACCCCCGACAAAAAGTTTTGTGTAAATTGCTATAAAATTCCCCCCTACTATTTTGGGAAGTAAGGAAGTATGTAGGTTGCCGTGATCAGGAGAGAAAAATGCAAGAAGCACTAGACGGACAAGAAAAGTAAAAGCAAAAACAAATGTTTATCGTTTACTATTCTTGCCGTTGTTTCGCAGCTTATACCTCGGGAATTCTTTACCAATATATGAACCAACTCAGTTAGAAAAGAAAGCCCGAGACTGTAGTATATAAAGGGCTTAAATGGGCACTTCCTGTCCCAATTTCTCATAAAGAAAACCTGGTTCTTGAAAATTTGATTTTTCTTTTTGCATCAAGTTAATTTATTCAAAGCAAAATGTCATTAGATAATTCAACAGAAAACCGTGATTTGGAAGAAAAGGAAGAAATTCCAAAGAACGAACATAACGAACAAGGCGAACAAAACGAGAACAATGAGCATATACCTACTTTGGAAGATAAACCATTGAAGGAATATATTGGTATTAGTATTTTGTGTTTCCTTATTGCCTTTGGTGGTTTCGTTTTTGGTTTCGATACTGGTACCATTTCTGGTTTCATTAACATGACTGACTTTTTAGAAAGATTTGGTGGTACTAAAGCTGACGGTACTCTTTACTTTTCCAACGTTAGAACTGGTTTATTGATTGGTTTGTTCAATGTGGGTTGTGCCATTGGTGCATTATTCTTGTCCAAAGTCGGTGATATGTACGGTAGAAGAGTTGGTATCATGACTGCTATGATCATTTATATTGTTGGTATTATTGTTCAAATTGCTTCTCAGCATGCTTGGTACCAAATCATGATTGGTAGAATTATCACTGGTCTTGCTGTTGGTATGTTATCAGTTTTGTGTCCATTATTTATCTCAGAGGTTTCTCCCAAACATTTAAGAGGTACATTAGTTTATTGTTTCCAATTGATGATTACCTTGGGTATTTTCTTGGGTTACTGTACCAGTTACGGTACTAAGAAATATTCTGACTCCAGACAATGGAGAATTCCATTGGGTTTATGCTTTGCTTGGGCCTTGTGTTTGCTTGGTGGTATGGTAAGAATGCCAGAATCTCCACGTTACCTTGTCGGTAAAGATAGAATTGACGATGCTAAGATTTCACTTGCCAAAACTAACAAGGTTTCTCCAGAGGACCCTGCATTATACCGTGAACTTCAATTAATCCAAGCTGGTGTTGAAAGAGAAAGATTGGCCGGTAAGGCATCTTGGGGTGCTTTAATCACTGGTAAACCAAGAATCCTTGAAAGAGTTATTGTTGGAGGTATGTTGCAATCATTGCAACAATTGACTGGTGATAACTATTTCTTCTACTACAGTACCACCATTTTCAAGTCTGTCGGTTTAAATGATTCCTTCGAAACATCTATTATCCTTGGTGTCATCAACTTTGCTTCCACTTTTGTTGGTATTTATGCCATTGAAAGATTGGGTAGAAGACTTTGTTTATTAACTGGTTCCGTTGCCATGTCCATTTGTTTCTTAATTTACTCATTGATTGGTACTCAACATCTTTACATTGATCAACCAGGTGGTCCAACCAGAAAACCAGATGGTAACGCTATGATTTTCATTACTGCACTTTATGTTTTCTTCTTCGCTTCTACATGGGCTGGTGGTGTCTACTCCATTGTTTCTGAACTTTATCCATTAAAAGTCAGAAGTAAGGCTATGGGTTTTGCTAATGCATGTAACTGGTTGTGGGGTTTCTTGATTTCCTTCTTCACTTCATTTATCACTGATGCTATCCACTTCTATTATGGTTTTGTGTTTATGGGCTGTTTAGTGTTTTCCATTTTCTTTGTTTACTTTATGATTTACGAAACTAAAGGTCTTACTTTAGAGGAAATTGATGAATTATACTCTACCAAGGTTGTTCCATGGAAATCAGCCGGTTGGGTTCCACCTTCTGACGAAGAAATGGTTCGTGCAAAAGGCTATACTGGTGATATCCACGCAGATGAAGAGCAAGTTTAATCAACTCTTTGTCAATTAATGCTGTACTTGTTTTCATTTTATTTGCTGGCATTTAAAGAATACCCATAGTTCAGAAAATAAAATTGAAAAATTTAAAAAAAAACGCAATATCATTCATTTTTTTTGTTTTTTTGACAATAATATTAATATGTAGTTACCAATGTTTTTAGATTTTATATGTTTTGAAAAAATAGTTTGAAAAAATAGTTTGAAAAAATAGTTTGAAAAATAATAATAATAAGAAGCTAGTATTATTTGATTTACATTCTGAAGATTCTGGTAATTGTACGAAAACAAAAAGAGTTGTATCCTATGTGTTGAAAATATAATAGGTGTTTCAGAAAGTTGTGAAAAAAAAAGTGTTTGCGACAAGTGTAGATTATTTTACACGACCAGTAGCTATTTGACGTTCAGCTCAAACGCACAAAAGAAAAAACGAAAATTTTTCTGTTAAGTAAAGAAGATCCGTTTTTACTGTGAAACAAGACATGTTCAACCAATTCAAATCAACCTCAGTGTTCAATAGCATATTTGGGTCTTTCAGAAGATTCAAGCATGAATATGCTCCTAGATTTAAAGAAGTGGAGAAGGCCCAAAAGGGAAGGGTGTCTGTTAGAACTGGTGGTTCAATTAAAGGAAATTCACTAGAATTTGGTAAAATAGGATTGAGATTAAAATCCCAAGGTATCAGAATGCATGCTAATCAACTTCAGGCAGCTGATAAAGTTTTAAGAAGAGAATTGAGACCTACTAAATCCAAATTGTATACAAGATTTGTGTGTGACTTGGCTGTGTGTATCAAAGGTAACCAAACAAGAATGGGTAAAGGTAAAGGTGCTTTCGATCACTGGGCAAGTAGAATGCCAACAGGTAAAGTTTTGTTTGAAATAGATGGACCAATACATGACAAGGTTGCTAGAGATGCTTTGAGAAAAGCTGCAGATAAATTGCCTGGACTATACGAAATTATTACTCCAGAATCCAAAGTTAGAGTGAGTTTGACTCACTTGATTGATAAACCAGAACCAGTGGATTACGTCGAAAAACTTAATGCCAAACCTACAAAGAAATGGGCAAATGTCCAGGCATATCACACTGTTCCAATGTATAAACAATACAGTGGAAGATAAAAGAATTGGTAAATAATTTATGTTGGTAGTGTCTAGCTTGTAAATATATAAAATTCATACAGAAAGCATGAACGAACGAAGAAACAAACAAACAAACAAACAGACAATAAAAAAAAAATTATACTACATTCATATCATTATTGTTGTAGAACCAGTTGACTAGTGAGAGATGTCAAAAGAGACGCCTAAATTGATTAGTAATGCCTTGAAAATAACCTCAAAGTTGATTGAATCTGATACAAATATCTCAACAATTGATTTGAATTTGTTGGAAAACTTGAACACTAATCAATCATTGAATTATATTAAACTAGAGAAAAACATGAACGAAATTGAAGCAAATGCCAAACATTTGCAGATTTTGAGTATGTATTATTGTTTGGTGATTTAGTCTTGTACGGTTTGTACTAACGTTGCCGATAGAATCTGAATTTACAGGTTACACTCAGGAGCTTCTACAAATTGAAAATAAAGTTGCAATACTAGAAGATATAATAAGTGAATTAGACACTTGGACAAAAGAATTGGAAAATATAAAGTAACTTAGCTGTATAGTTAATGTACTATTGACATTATTCCTGTTGTAGAATTGCTTGTATGTACTGATCTAATTAAGGTCGTAAACACAAAAAAAAAAGTGGATAAACAGAAAATATCATTTCTTACAACATTGATATACCCCAGAATCATAAACTTGCCAGAATGAATGTGGTATACTTTTTATTCTTTATTCTAGTCACTGCAGAAGTCCCCAAAGTTTATTCCACTTTCATTAGTGAAGACGATTGTGACTCAACCAGTGGATTCTATAACAAACCAGCAAAAGGGTTCTCACTTAAGGAATGGCTATCGTGGTTTAAGCGCTTTGGAAGAAATTATGATTTTTCTGACTGTGAATATTCCAGCTTCCCCTTGAATAGTTCAGAATGGGAAACTTGCCATAGTGATTCAGATATTTGAAGTTATTCATTCCTCGTAATATTTCACTTGAATCCAAAGACTGCAGCTATTGCACTGTACTATGATATCAAACCCGCCATCTTTATCTGGTGTTCCCTTCTCTAAATCTGTTTCTGTGAGGCAGATACTATTGTGGGCAGTGCATCTGGGGCATGATTTTGACCATTCATCATTGTCAAACTCAAAATCGTCGAGGCTATAAATATCCAACCCACCTCCATTTATGTTGAATCCTTTCAATTTTGACGATTCAATGAGCTGTTTGTCATATTGTTTTCTAGATGCTGGATCAACTAATGTCGCAAATGCTTGTTTAATTAGTGGTATATCAACTTGTGCCGACGAGTTATCAATCTTATCAGGATGTGAGGTTAACAATTTCAGCTTATATGCTTGTTTGAGTTCTGGGATACTTGCTTCTGGTGTAACTCCCAATACTTCATAGTATGATATCATTAGGAAATTGTCATGTAAACTATGATTTTATAAATTGTATCTCAAGCTAAAGATAAACAGAGTAAATGTAGCTAGTGCCAGAAATACTTCGATGCACCCAAAAAAAAAAATTTTTTTGATTGACATATAATAAAGAGGAAAAAAAAAAACTACTACTGAACTCATCCCGATCAGAAGTATAATATCTGCTCAGTGTCATGTCTTCTAGTATCAAAGTCAACTCTGTGACAGAGAAACCAGTGGCCACTGTGGGTTCCTTTTTTAATGGTTTAAGAGTATCTCCTGAAGTAGAATTTGACTTGTATAAACATAAGAAGAGAGATGACTATGTTTTACATGGAGAAACTGATACCTTAGATTACAACGGTACATCTAATAACGAAAATGAATACGTTGTTGCTGTTTTTGATCCAAACAGCAAATCCGTTGAATTATACAAAACCCCATATATATCCACCAAAGTTACTGCAAAGAAAAATAGAGTTTATAAAGGTCCAAAAGTCAAGAGTGCAGGTATAAGAAACGTAACACAACGTAATGCATTAGGTGAAGCCTTTGGTACTAAAAAAGCCAAATCTGCTATTACTAATTTGGAAAAGAACAGAATTGATTCTGAAAAATTGCAGGACATTGAAATGGATATTGTTGATACTGTTAAAGAGAGCACTCGTGATTTGCCAGCTCAAGAAGATGGTGTTGACAGACCAGCACCATTGGCAAATGTTGATGCCACAAACGTAGAAGACATTTATCCACTAGAAAATATTATTCCTGAAAAAGATTGGCAATATCTTCGTGTTAGTTCCATTCTTACTGCAGAAAATCCATTGGAAAAATTGCCATTTACCAAATCAGAATTCATTGCCAAACAATTGCCTATTTTGATTCTGCAAAAAAACACAGAAAAGTTGCAAATGCTTTTTTACGCATCCCTTTTATTGGGTGTTTATGAGAATAGAAGAGTCAAAGATAAACAGAGTCTTATGACCAGATTACAAAATATACCTTCTGAAATCTTGGTTGATGGTATTTTGGATCGATTTGCTATTTCTCGTGCCACTAAATTTGGTAAATCAAAGGACAAGTCATTTACTATTGATCCATATCACGAAGATAAATTGTTGACATACTTGTTCATATTGCTTTTACATATAAATAACTTCACAGTTGAATTGGTACCACTTTCAAAAGATTTGAAGTTGAAAAATACAAGATTGGTTGGTTTATTCAGAGCTTTGGGTGCTATTATCAAAAGTGCAACTGTTGGTGAAGCCGAAGCTCTCGGTATTCCAAAGAGTGCTGTCGGTACCTACAAGATAGCCACATTGAAAGTACCATTCAAGCTACCAGAATTGACTAGAAGAGGAAAGCGTCGTTAGTCTGTCAAGTTTGTTTTTATAGCCCATTATATACAATGAAATAGAAATTGAGCAATTAATAATAAAGCTAGATTTAAAAAAAAATGAACTAGTCAGTTCTGATAAAAGTAAAACAGTGGCTGATCTGAGCAAAAAAAAATATTGACACCAAGGAGATTCGAACTCCTGCATCTTACGATAGTAGAAACCCCTGTTAGAACAGAAGAAGAATTTTTGTTAATTCTTGAGTCTACCGCCTTAGACCAACTCGGCCATAGTGCCACTTGATGTTGTTATAATTTTTTTACATTTATAAACCAAATATTTAGTACTGACTTTACATCTTTGTAAATCAAGAAAACAGTATTTCAATTGCAGTTTGAAAGCTCCGATTGATAATATTTGAGCTGTATCTATACCAATAAAACGCTTTTAAAGAAGCAACCAAGAAGAAAGATGATTTTTGAAAGAATAGTCTGAATTTGTTTTTGTCAAATTTTGGTGTAGAATTGGTACAAATTTCTCTTCAAAAAAAATATAAAATGTTGCAACACCAACTATTTCGTTTCAAATAAAACCATGACTAGTAAATTTGTTTATTATAATGTATACTGAAAATATACGTATCTATGTACATTTAATGAAAATGGTAAAAAAAATTGAATAATCCTGAAAAATAAAAAAAGTTTCACACTAAAAGGGGGTGGGGGTGATAGATCATGATTTTCTACAAGGTTAACATCGTCATAGCTGCTTTCTCTCAATTGACATAAAAGTCCTTTTGCAAATACATCCAAACCAAACTAACAGAACTAACAATCAATGGACCACTTAATCCTTTACCCAATTTACAAGTTCCAAAATATAACCATTCACTCAAAAAATGCCAGGCAGCAATAGCAAATGTGAATTGAGTCAATTCATAAATTTGTTTATTTTGTAAATAATAAGCACCATAAAATCTTACTATTGAAGTAATTAATGTCCAAGTTCCAAAAGTTCTTGCTGATAATGGAGATACTTGATTTGGATTTTTTTCGTATACTCTTTTAGTCAAATTGATGTTTTGATAAGTTTGAACAGAATTGAAAATTGATACCACGGAAATAAACAAAAGCCAATATGGAAGTTTCCCACCATTAGTATAAGGAAGAATTGATTCAAAATATCCAAGCATTGTGTTTTGGTTAATGTAGAGGTAAAGAAAAATAGTGTAGAAAAGAGTTAGTTTTCTCGGATTATTCTTTTTCTTTTTTTTTTTATTAATGCTCGAAAAGGGTTATGAAGATAGATATATATTGGCCAATACCGTTAGAATGTATGCAGTGTCACAGAGTTATTCTTACGAGTTAATTAAGTAATTGATAAACAATAACTTACTTGGTGTACATATATTTCTGTATAAACTTCGTTATTCGCTATATCACTTCTTGTTAGTAAAGAGTACGTTTGGTTTCCTTTTATGTAAAGTAAACTTTCGTCGTATAGACCTTTCAAGATGCGTGTCTTGATTACCAAAACAGAATACGCATCAGCATTTTGTTCTAGATTAGATCACATGACTAAGATTATGCCACGAATACTTCCAACAGAAACAACATCAGTTAATGTTAAATAAACTATTAATAATGGTTTCCAATAAAAATTCAACAGAAGTTGAGGATTGATCTCTGTTTGAGGCTGATAGTGAAGAACAAAGTCCCACGACGGTCAAAGAGCTGCCAGACCGCCCCTCAAATGCGTTTACCAACTATCATCATGATAAGTTGGAGTGGGAATCACACGCCACGATGATCATCAAAAATGCTTTGGAACCTTGGGAAAACAAAAAGTGTAAACAATTTTTTGCTACGGAAAAAGTAGAAATAATTGAAGCTGCATTATAATGCTTTTCCTGGTATTCTTGAATATACTAAAAATGATTAAATTATATTGAAGTCGAAAGTGAGAACCTCTTGTAGTGTTAAATGTGAAACTTAGAAATATACAAACTAAACATGGAGGATTTTGCTCTTTATATAGTAAATTCTCCCATGTTAGACAAACTGTCTTCGTCTCTTACTCTGTTCAAAATAGGGTGTGCAACATGGCTAATTATGAACAATGAGCCAGCATTGCATGATGGTAACGACTGTTATGAAGAGAATAATACGCTAATCTATTTCCTTGTTAGGAAGTATGTGGACTGATAATTCAGATGGATAATTAATTTTACTGTGAGAGGGATTCTCGGGAATTCTCTATTATATATAGAGGAAATTCCTCAAGGTATTAGATTGTATATTTTCTGTAGAAGCCAAGTTTGCAATATATTAGTTACCATGTTTCGCAAAAGGCACGGCCGGATAACTTCAATAATGTTCAACCCATGGGAAGCTTGTTCATGCTGCCATCTCGTATATACCTGACAACAAGAAATGTAGTTGAACTTTTGCACCAACCATCCATTATCAAAATCGCAACGAAAACACCAGTAGGTGAGTAAGCCAAAAAAAAAAAAAAAGATAGAATATACTAACATAAAACAATATAAGATAATAAACAACTACTTATTGTACACTTAATGACCAGCAGTTGGGTCTTGACTCTTTGTAGGGTCCTGTTCTTTCAATACCTCCACAACAGGACCCAATAATCTTTGGAACCCGGATTTACCTAATGTGGCAACGATTACATTATCCAATGCTTCCACAGTAGCTTGTCTTGGTAAATCTTTTATTAATGCAAGCTCACCAAAATAATCACCTTTTGTTAATTGTTTGATATTGCCCAACTTTTCGTTGTAAACTTGACAGTTTCCACTTTCTATTAAATAAAAGTTCTCTCCTTGTTCACCTTCAGTGACTATTTTATCACCCTTGTGATACATTTCTGTGCTCAATGCATCTGCCAATTTTGAACGTGCATGATCCGAAAGAGATTTCAAAACCTCAATATCTTTTAAGAAATCCTCGTACATCAATCTCTTGTTAAAAGTACCTTCCAAAAGAATTCGACGGAATGTCAAACGGTCTAATGCCCAACAGACAACATCGGTGGCAGCAACTGCCGTAGCAGCTCTTGGTGAATTATACATCAAAGCCAATTCCCCAAAAGATGACCCTTCGCTACTGGAACTTACTTTAGCATCATTAACATAGAAATCAACTGTACCAGTTTCAATAATGTAAAAAAAGTCACCTTCATCACCTTGTTGGATAATTACTGTATCTTTAGCAAATGATTTTTGTTGTAAAGCAGCAATCACAGTTTTCTTAGAGTTTGCGTCCAATTGTTTGAAAAGGAAATTGTTCTTTAAATTGTTGGCTAATGTTTCTTCTTCGGTAATGCTCAAATTATTAACTGGAGGTTTCCAACTATCTAATTTCAATTTTGCTGGATTCAAGGCTTCAGCAGATACAGATGTTCTTCTATTAGCGTTGAAAGCAACTGGAATCTTTGATGATGGCGTTTTTGATGATGCTGATGCTGATTGTTGATTTGGTTGGCTCGATGACGATGGTTTTGATGGGTCATCTGGGTCTACTTCCTTGGTTGGAGGATTAGAAGCACTCTTTTTAACATCAAAATTTGATTTGAAAATACCCCCACCAACAGCAGCAGCAGCAGTATCTGTTTTGGTATCTTTGGCATGGGGATCTTCGTCGTGATTCAGATGTGGATCATTAACACCAAAAGGTGATTTAAAACTTGGTTGTCTATCATTCACAATGCTCACACCACTAGAATTAACATTCACATGATCAACAGATGGGAATAAGTCGATACCTGCGGCTTCTGCTTTAGCTTGTTGCGACCATAACTCACTTCTTTGAGCTTGTAACTTGGTGTTGAAATAGTTGGCGCAAAACTGTAAGACATCTTGCGGGTTTTTGGAAATTATTTCTTTCTGTAACTGTGACAATTCATCAGATATGAATTGTTGTTGAGGATTAGACATTGGTAAAGATGTTGATTGAAGAGTAGAAGATATATGCTAAAAGACCGGTATCACAATTTATTTGTGGGCAACTTTTTTTTTTACTCCCCCTCTCGCTCTCTGTCTCTCCCTCTCACTCATTTACTTACTTTAGTTTCTCTCTTCAAACTCACTCCCAAAGTAATTTCTCCTTTTTCTCAAGAAAAGCAAATTTTACTCAACTTAGCAAATTAACTATTAATAATAATGAGATACATAATAATAATAATAATAATAATAATTATTAGCTTGTTTGTTTAAAATTGCGATGAAATTTCAGTTACACACTTGATCATTATGAAATTACTTCTTCATAACAACAACTTAAAAAGACACAACAGATTATGTAAGATCAAAAAAAATAGAAGAGATATAAATATTATTAGTTACGGGGAAGTTTGTGATTATCGTGGTCAATTAAAAACTCGTATTGTCCAATTTGATAGGGCAATCACATAGATACATGGTAATAGCAGACTCCAAAGTAACTTAGAAACTATTCTTTTATTGTTTCTTTTCTATATTCTCTTTGCTTTTTTTCAGTGTTCTCTTTGCTTTCTTTTAATCAAAATCATCAAATCACAGATTTTTGAAAACAGAGAATGAATGAACAATTGATGACCATAGAAATGAAGTGAGAACACATAAATCTGCGACACTTCACGTGATAACAACAAAGTGACATGAACAATAAATGTCGTTTGTATAATTTGCGACATTTGTTGTTCAAGCCAAAAAAAGAAAGAAAGAAACAGAAAAAAGAAAAATCTCAAAGTTGCCACGTAAGCACAAATAATCTTTTTATGGTTGTAACTATTTCTAGTATATTCTACGTAATAGGTGAGGTCCTATATGCAGTACACACAGGTCTTTTTCACAGATGTTGACACAGTGTTGAAAATTATTCACGTTGATTTATAAATATACAACTTACCTTCCACGGTTTTTTTGATTTTTGATTTTTTGAATTCTTCTTTCTTTTTTTTTCATTTATTTATTTATTAAAACATTCTCTTGTAATACTTTATTTGATAAATTTTACAAGATTTAATTAGATCAATTAGATTATAGAATCATTTCAATATAATGAGATCATCACAATCTTCTTGGTTACCACGTATTGGTTTATTATATGTGGCGTTAGTTATACTTATACCATTTTTGGTTTCACCGAAGCACGCATTTGCCGTTGCTGCAGTGAGCGATGATGAATCCTCGACAGATAATTATGGTACAGTCATTGGTATAGATTTGGGTACCACTTATTCCTGTGTTGGTGTTATGAAAAACGGTAAGGTTGAAATTTTGGCCAACGATCAAGGTAATAGAATCACTCCATCATACGTGTCGTTCAATGGCGATGAAAGATTGGTTGGGGACGCTGCCAAGAATCAAGCTTCCTCTAATGTCAACAACACTGTTTTCGATATTAAAAGATTGATTGGTTTGAAATATAATGATGACACTGTGCAAAAGGAACTTAAACATTTGCCTTACAAAATTGAAAATAAGGGTAACAAACCAGTTGTTAAAGTTGAATACCAAGGTGAAGAAAAAACTTTCTCCCCCGAAGAAATTTCATCTATGGTTTTGGGTAAAATGAAGAGTATTGCTGAAGATTACCTTGGCAAAAAAGTTACTCATGCCGTTGTCACTGTTCCAGCTTATTTCAACGATGCTCAAAGACAAGCTACTAAAGATGCCGGTACTATTGCTGGTTTGAATGTTTTGAGAATTGTCAATGAACCTACTGCTGCCGCTATTGCCTATGGATTAGACAAAGGCGACCAAGAAAAACAAATTATTGTTTACGATTTGGGTGGTGGTACTTTTGATGTTTCTTTATTGTCCATTGAAGGTGGTGTTTTCGAAGTCTTGGCTACTGCTGGTGATACTCACTTGGGTGGTGAAGATTTTGATTTCAAGATTGTCAGATACTTGGCCAAACAATTCAAGAAGAAGCACAATATTGATATCACTGCCAATGCTAAAGCCATTTCCAAATTGAAGAGAGAAGCCGAAAAGGCCAAGAGAACTTTATCTTCTCAAATGAGTACTAGAGTTGAAATCGACTCCTTTGTTGATGGTATTGACTTTTCTGAAACTCTTTCAAGAGCCAAGTTTGAAGAATTGAACATTGCTGCTTTCAGAAAGACTTTGAAACCAGTTGAACAAGTGTTGAAGGATGGTGGTGTCAAGAAATCCGACATTGATGATATTGTTTTGGTTGGTGGTTCCACCAGAATTCCAAAAGTTCAAGAATTATTAGAAGGATTCTTTGATGGTAAAAAGGCTTCTAAAGGTATTAACCCAGATGAAGCTGTTGCTTATGGTGCCGCTGTTCAAGCAGGTGTTTTGAGTGGTGAAGAAGGTGTTGATGACATTGTTTTGTTGGATGTTAACCCATTGACTTTAGGTATTGAAACTTCTGGTGGGGTTATGACCACTTTGATCAAGAGAAACACTGCCATCCCAACCAAGAAATCTCAAATCTTCTCAACTGCTGCTGATAACCAACCAACCGTCTTGATCCAAGTCTATGAAGGTGAAAGAACCATGGCTAAAGACAACAACAGATTAGGTAAATTCGAATTGACTGGTATTCCACCAGCTCCAAGAGGTGTCCCACAAATTGAAGTCACTTTCTCATTGGATGCCAATGGTATCTTGAAAGTTGAAGCTGCTGATAAGGGAACTGGTAAATCTGAATCCATTACTATCACCAACGAAAAGGGTAGATTATCCAAGGATGAAATTGATAGAATGGTTGAAGAAGCTGAAAAATACGCTCAACAAGATCAAGAATTGAAAGAAAAGATTGAAGCTAGAAACTCATTAGAAAACTATGCTCATGTCTTGAGAGGTCAATTGAGTGATACTTCTGAAACCGGTTTAGGTTCTAAATTGGATGACGATGACAAGGAAACTTTGGATGACGCTATCAAGGAAACTTTAGAATTTATTGAAGATAACTTTGATACTGCTACTGCTGAAGAATTTGAAGAACAAAAACAAAAATTAATTGACGTTGCTAACCCAATCACAGCAAAATTATACGGTGGAGCTGCTGGTGAAGGTGCTGGTGGCGCTGGGGATGCCAAATTCGGTGATGATGATTCAGATGATGAATTCGATCACGATGAATTGTAGAAATATCAAGAAAAAAAATGTTAATACTATGTATATAAGCATTCCAATGTTTAGTTCTCTTTGAAAAAAAGAATAAAATAAAATAAACAAAGAAACGTATAAAAAGTTTATGTAAAGAGATAATAGTAATACAGGAGGGATTATGGAGTTTTTCCCTATTATAATAGACCATGAAATGAACGGACCAACTAGAATTAATGAGAAAGAAAAAATAATAAATAGAGTAACAAAAAGTTGGAACCTGAAAATTTGAAACTTGCCAATGTAAGCTTTAATTGGAATTGAATTTAAATTGTTAAAGACAGAGACAGAGACAGAAGAAAAATTTTTTTTTCCTACTACTAAGTCTTACTTTACTATTTTGTTTCTCAATTAGTTCAGGGAAACCTCACTCACTAAGTTCACTTCTCTAACAAAATTACTTCGAGAAAAATTTCAACGATCTTTTTTTTTTTTTTTACTTTAGAATTAAATAAAAACTCTATTACTTTAACAGCCACTTGAAAATTTTTCTTTTATAAAAAATTAGAATGTCAAATCGAAAACTACAAAAGTATGTTAAAGATATTATAAATGGACTATGGAACTATTGAAGAAAGAAAGAAAGAGCCCCACTAAACATTTTTTTTTTTCTTTTCATTCATAGTGCTACCCTTGTTGAAGAAATCACAAAGATTACTAACTTTATCTAGGGAAATTGACATTATTTTCAAGAAAATCCAAGAAGGTCTACAAGACTTTGACTACCATTATGAACGATACGAAAGTATACAAAACACTGAAGATGATTCTGATAATCAAAGAGAAAAAGAGAAATTGGCCAATGATCTAAAAAAAGAAATCAAGAAATTACAAAAATTTCGAGAACAAATCAAACATTGGCTACAGAATGATACTGTGCATACTCTAGGACCCGTTGGAACATCGTATGAATCTAAACTAGCCGAAAATAAGAGTCTAATTGAGGATTCCATGGAAACGTATAAACTAGTAGAAAAGCAAAGTAAATTGAAAACATTTTCCAACCAGTCCATCATGATGACATTTATGGATAGCACGAATGGTGATGACGATGATGATGACGACGATTCAGATGATGATGAGTTGTTCAGTGGTAGTGATGAAGATGAGGAAGACGAATACAGTGATTTGCCAGAAGATGCGGTGAACGCCATTCATTTCTTCAAAGATTCTATACTACAGTTGAGAGAACAAACACACAAGTTGGATCATGAATACGAAAAGTTGGCAGCCAAGAAGTTACGTAAAAACAATTTGGCGACCATAGAGGCCAAGAAGGAAAAGATTCAGCTGACGATAGGGAACAATAAATTTCATCAGAAAAAGCTCAAGAAATTACTCAGACAGTTGACAAGTGGTGTAGTTACAGAATTTAATTTAATATGGTTGTTGAAAGACGATTTGAATAAATATTTGGAATCTAATGGAGACTATGAGTTTACTAGAGAAACCGAATTATATGATGACATTTTCAATCAAATTGCAGCAGTCGAAGAAGATTATTCTGAAATTCACGAAGACAACCATGACCATTCGCATTCCCACCTTGAAAAAACTTCAACGGCGAATGGAACACACCATGAAAGTGCGACCACCACAGCTACTGCTGCTAAAAACTCTTCTGTAACAACACGAACATCGCCGTCTCCAATTTTAACGAAAGCAAATGGCCATATCAAAGAATCATCCGTTGAATCAGGATCTCCTACGACTTCACGTCTGAAACTTCTGAAAATCCATACCAATACACTGCAACTGAGTACACATTCAAACACTTCCTCATCAACGCACGCACAGGCTCCTCGACAAAGCCCCGAATTAACTTCACCGGCAATTGTAAAGACTTTGAGACCGGCAACCGCTCCTTCTAAGCCAGTTGGTACTCTCAAATGGTCCGCAGCAGCAGCAGCAGCAATTCCCGATGTTCAAGAAAAACCAGAATTAGTAGAAACAGAATCCAATGGATCTAGTGTACACAAAACAGTATCTAAGGATCAATATGAGGAAAGAATAAATTACCAATCACCAGCACCAACACAACAACAACAACAACCGCAAACACTGGTAGAACTGAAGACTCTTTCTACCACCCAAAGTTTGGCTTCTTCAATCACCGACAATATAAATCTTGATAAATATAAGGAAGTGATCAAGAATTCGAATTTAACTAAAACCGAGTTGGGGTTGTTTTCCGACATGAACTTGGCCAGAGTTCCACCAGGTATTCAAGATCTAGTGATATCGTTTGCATCAAAAAGAAATAACGATAACTTTAAAGTTTTAGTCGATTCAACCGAATTCAATCAATTTGCTTTACCATTACACAAACCATATTTACCTGAGATTGTTCAGCCATCATATTATTCACAATATACCAGTACCAGTTTTAAGCATCCAACTCCATTAGTCAAATTTCAAAGCTATTGGAATCAAGTAAGAGCAAACTTTGGATTTCAGAAATTAATGGACGAGATAAAATCATTAACGTTGCAAAATAATGCTGATAACTTGCCAATTATTGCTGAGTTAACATTTGTATTATTTTATGGATTTTATTATGGTGTTACTCCAGCTGAAAACTTGATTGCTGAATCGTATTTATTTGAATTGGGTTGGAAACCTTACAAGAACCAATCAGAAGATGGTAGTAATAATTTATCAACTGGTGCAATTAGTTTATCAGATATTAATGGACTGAAATCCAAGTCTAATAGATCTAGTAATTATTATTTTTGGTTCAAACGAGTAAAATTAATTTCTCGTGGTGAAGATATGGGACAACCATCTAATATTGAATTTGGTGATTACCAAGTGTTTGATTTGAGTTTTTGGGAAATATTTGTCAAATATGGTTTCAAATTTGATTATAATTTGTGTCAAATGGAACCATCAAAAACATTATTTTAAAAAGTTGTTGCCATCGTTGTTGTTGTTGCTGTTGTTGTTATAGTAGAGTATTTTATTTTTTCTAGATTTATTTTGTAGTTAGAGCTTTGTTATATATTGACGTTTTCGTTTTCTTTTACATTAGTAAATCCTTCTGAATCAAAAATGGATTGTGATGTCAAGATCAAATCCAGTTGTGTAGTTGGTAAAGTGTCATTGACATCACCAATATCAGTATTCGAAAGTAGCCATTTGTCAGAATTGATACGCGGGCTTGATGATATTATAATAGATGCTTCAGTTTCATCTACATCTTGTTTGGTTTCTTTGTATTCATATTGAGTCCCATCTTTTGCAACCAATACAGGCATAATCTTGTATGTCAGTGCATTAGGGATGAAAGGGACTTCAACATAGGAGTCTATATTGATAAATATCAAATCAAACTCCTTAAGTTTTGCTGGCCTGATTTTATTAGTTTCAATAATCAGTTTCAAGCTTTGCATTGATATATTATCTATGTTGGTGTGGAATAGTTGATAATATTTACCCAATTTTTTTTCTCAGCTTATTTACAACCCCCCTAACTGTGAAATTTCATTACAATTTGTAAAATAATGATCAATAAGTATATTTTTTGATATTTAACACTTTATGTCTTTTCAAGGTAATTAAGAGACTCACGTAGGAATACTCTTGTATAGGAATATTTCTGGTTCACCATATCAACTCACACATTTGTCATACAACTCAGTCACTGGACACGCCCCTGTCTGGTCCCCACATTCAATTTGAATTGGAGAAAACCAACGACAGTAGAAAAAAAAAGATCTTACTGAAATCACCAATCTTCATACAAATAATTCATTAGATTCTTGACAATACAATGGAATATTATTCATCTTTAGATGCTTCTCAGTTGGATTCTGAAAGACCAACATTATTTGAACTAATATCTGCAAATCAATTAGAGTCATTATTATCTCCATCATTACGATACATTTTGGTTCACTATGCCAGTAAATATCCTCGGTACTTGTTACAATTAAACAATAATTTTGATGAACTCAATTTATTATTACGAAGTTTTATTGAATGGTATTTTTTAACTTATTGGCAAGGAACATTCACAGAAAACTTTTATGGATTGAAAAGAGTTAGTCAAACTCCTCTTTCCCAAGGGGAGTATAATTCTAGTCGTTTGACTCAATTGGTACCATCTATGATTGAAGAAAGAAGAAAATTATCTAAATTACAGAAATTAGTATCATTATTTGAAGTTACTATGGTATCATTTGTGTCTGAAAAACTAAATTATTGTTACGAAGTATGGTATACCAAATATGTGACCAATCAATTGAATACAAGCGATACTTTAACCACACAAGAAAATGTCAAAATAAAAATAAAACGTAAATTTGTTGAGATATATCCATATTTACAAAGTGCTTATAGAGCAGCAAATTTCATCACTACATTGTTATACTTGAGTGGGTCTTCAAAATCACCAACCTTGTTGACTTATTTGTTTAGAATCAACTTTTCTCGTTTAAACCAATATGATTATTCCAAGAATGAACCTAAACAACCGTTAAATGATTCTAAAAAACCAAATAGAATACACCCACCAACAGCAATAGAATATATTTTGAGATTGTTGAGTAATAATGTGACCAAACCTTCTTGGAAGGCAATAAAATTTGTGTTGGGGACATTTTTCCCAGTAGCCATTTTCACCTTGAAATTCCTTGAATGGTGGAATAATTCCGATTTTTCATCGAAACTTTCTAAAAATTTAGGTAATGTTTTGGATTTTACTTTGCCACCACCATCATCATTAACTTCTGCACTTAGATCTTATAAAAATGAAGAGAAGAAAGACAGCGGAACAGAAATAAAACAACAAAAGAAAAAGCAGTACAAATCAGGTAAAGTATGTCCATTGTGTAAGAAAGAGTTGACCAATCCAGCTATAATTGAAACAGGATATGTCTTTGATTATACTTGTATTTATAATTATTTGGAGAAATCACATATAATTGTATCGAAGAAACTTCAAACCAAACAGAAAGATGAAGAAGACGACAATATTTATTCTGAGGATGAGAGTGAAGATGAAAATATTGAAAACGAAAAGAAAGAAGAAGCAAAAGAAAAAGAGAATGTTGTTATTGATATTAACAAAGGTGGCAGATGTCCAATAACTGGACGTAGATTGTTAGGATGCAAATGGAATCCCATCAAAGAAGAATGGGAGATTGAAGGGATTAGAAGACTTATATTTTAGTAACCTCTTAGTTCTTTCTATATTTAATATACAACATCGAATTCTGTCTTGCAAATTCTACAAGTCCCTTCTATTTATTAAGTTGACAATTTGTAAAGACAATAGAAACAACCACCACAATTTTTTGTAGCATTCATTTTAATAATGGCTTTATATTTGTCATAACTGCGAGAAATTACGAAGACAAATCGAAAAAAAAAATCCAATGAAATATCAACCATATTTAGCCCACATGGCCTGTTCAAAAAAGAATAATTACATCTTCTTTCTTTCAACCGTCACAACTATTCTACAATGTCAACTACTACTAGAACTCTTCAAGCTATAAAGTTTGATAGAGATAATATCAAATTGGAAATTCTTGATCAATTACTCTTACCTTATTCGACAAGTTATATCCCCATCAACAACATCGAAGATGCCTTTAAAGCCATTAAATTAATGCAAGTTAGAGGTGCTCCTGCCATTGCCATTGTTGGTGCATTTTCTGTTGTGGTTGAAGTTTCCAATTATTTAAAACAATCAGATTCGAATCAAAAAACTATTAAAAACTTGATTGATTCTTTGGATTATTTAATCACTTCTAGACCAACAGCAGTGAATCTTGCTAATGCCTTAAATGACATTAAACAATTATTACAAAAATATAACGAAACTGATATCATTGGTGAAAAAATATATCAACAAATATATGATTATGCCATCACTTTATACGATGAAGATTTAGCTAATAATAAAAAGATTGGTGAAAATGGATTAAAATATATTATTGATACTTTAACAGAACAAAATTTCAAAGGACCATTTTCCATAATGACTATTTGTAATACTGGTTCATTAGCCACATCAGGTCATGGTACCGCATTAGGGATTATTCGTTCAACTTATCAAGCTTTACAAAAAAATAATTCTAAACAAGATTTTTGGTTAGATCATATTTATCCATGTGAAACTAGACCTTATAATCAAGGAGCTAAATTAACTACTTATGAATTAGATTATGAACAAATCCCATTCACGTTGATTTGTGATAATATGGTTTCTTCATTGATCAATACTTTAAGTGATGATAATAAAAAACCTATTAAGACTGATCAATCTGCTCCTGTGAAATTCATTATTGTTGGCGCTGATAGAATTGTGGAAAATGGTGATACAGCAAATAAAATCGGGACATTTCAATTATCAACTATTGCAAATTTTTTCAATACCAATAGATTTAACACCACCGCAACAGCAACAAATAAACAAATTAAGTTTATTGTTGCGGCTCCGAAAACTACTATTGATTTGAACACTAAAACTGGTGATGATATTGTTATTGAGGAAAGACCAGCTAATGAATTGACAACTTTAGTTGGTCCATTGTTAAATGAATCAGGAAAAGTGGGTGAAAAATTAACTGTGGGAATTGCTACGCCTGGAATATCTGTTTGGAATCCAGCATTTGATGTCACTCCTCATGAATTGATTGATAGCATTGTTACAGAAGATCCTCATGTTTTTACCAAAGATAAAAACGGGGAATTTAATTTGATTAAATAGATCTATACAACTATATATATATATAAACAAATATTTATAATTATAAGATCGGGTTCTGATATATCTATAAAATGAACTAATCTATTCTTGAGATACTGGTTGTGGTGTTCCTATACCCAATTCAGACATAATCCTTTCTGCTCTTTCATCACCTAAAACTCGATGTAATATTTTTCCAACTGTCTCTGAAGCACCACGATCTCGAACAATCATACCAATTTTTAAAACTAATTGATTTTGATGTTCTTTATAACTACCCATAACATCATCAAAATCCACTTCAGAAACAGTAAGTATATCCATAATTTTCATAACGACTTCAAGAAACAAATAACATACACAAATATTTGTAACTGTTATGTGTTTCAACCCAGCAGTTTTGGTAGCTCCTGCCCCAAGAACAGCTTGTGATGCCTTAGAATTCATATCCTTGAAATATGTGAGTAAATTATTTTCTATAGTCGATGTATAATTGGGGAATGCTTTACTAATCACAAGATAATCTTTAATGTGTGGCAAGGCTTTTAATACCAAACTAGGAACCAGGAACTCTTGTTCCCCAATAGTAAGCTTTTTAGTAGATACAGACCCAGAACCGGACCCAGACCCAGACAGAGACAGTGCTTCACCACCATTTTTATCTTCAGTCGTATCCTTTTCTTGATCATCTGATTCATAAAAATCAAAATCTTTCAACCATGTATCTCCAGAAAACCCAGATGATCCGTTCAGGGTAATATACTCCCCATATCCGATAAACTCATTGATAATAGTTTGCGCAGGAGCAAATAAATCTGATTTATCAGTGACTTTCCAATTTTCCTTCATACATTCATTTATCATACTTTTCACAGAGTTGACATGAACTCTATGAACAAAATAATTGACATGGTTATTGAACCATTCACTCAACACATTCCCAGCACCATTAAATGCAAATGCCGGATTAATCATTTCACATTCTTGTAAATAAGCCGATGTAATAGAATATAACCGGAAATAAAATGGAATTGGCAAATCACCAGTCTGTTCCAGTCGCACATTAATAACTTTCATTAATCTAATTTGAGTCAATTCTATAGCCTTATGAATGGCATTAGTAATATCCAAAGACATAATGTCTATGTCACTGGTTGGTGGAATACTTGTCAATGCAATATCCAATAATAATTTCTGATGCACTGTGAGTCTTCTTAAGCATTCCGAAAGTTGTGCATACGTCTTGGAAAGCATGTTTTCAAACTCTTTGGGTGTTAATGTTTTTATATTCGAACTTAATGCATTTGATTGTTTTGGTGGTACTGGCTCTGCATTTGGAATTGGCGATGCTCGTGATGAAGTGTTGGACATATCTGTCAGTTTTTGTAATGGTAAATTTTGTTTAATGATGTCTTTGATTTCAGTAATGAATTTTGATTGGTAGTTGGAATATGCTTGTGATAAGGATCCTGCTTTGGCCAAATTACTAACGAATTCACGCAAAGTAGCTTTAGTTGTTTCATCAAAATTAAGATAAGTGGTATTAATTGGATTGGAGTTGTATTTCTTGGTTTTATCTTTATTCACATATATTCTGTTCAAAGTATCCTTGACAGGGACATTATTGAAATGCAGTCTCAAGTCTTCTACTAACAACTCAACAAACCCATCAATATAACCTTTGGAACATTCACGTTTAAGAGTTGCCAAATCATTCTGTAAATGAATAAATGCTGGCAAATATGACAAATCAATTAGATTTAATTTTGGATATATTTTTTGGGTTTCTTCATCAGTAATATCCTCATGGTCAACCCCTTTTAACAAATTTTCCACGGCAGATATTTGATTCAAGCCCTTAGAATAATCACCATGAGTGAATGATTTGTTAGCTAGTTGAAATAATGATGTTATGTACTGTATTTGTAATAATGACTGTTCGAGAGTTTCAACATTTTTCCGTTCAATCATTTTATGCAATATATCAAGACCCTTACGTGATTGATTTTTCTCTAATTGATCAATCTTATTCATAAGAGTGTGATAATTGGTAACACATTCGGTTGATTTCTTTTGAATATTTTCAATATCTCCAAATGTGCTGAAAAATGAATCAGAAGATTTAGCAATCTCATCTACTAAATTCATTTCCACAATATCCAAATAATCCGATAACTTTTCTTGTAATTCTGTATTATTAGTGATACTCAGATTAGGATCATTTTCATCAAACATTAGCGTAGTGCCTTTCAATACTTGTTTAAACACTCTGGGGTCATCTAACCGGAAATCCAGCTCTTGAAAAACTTGAGGAATAGCGTCTAATTGAGTTGATAACCCTTTTAGATTGTCAATTGTTGTAGGAGACGATGGTGATGGCGATGGTAACGATGAAGTAGAAGAAGTAATGCTGGATTTACGTTCATTTTGAGCTAATTTCAGTAATATATCTTCAGTTAAAGGGTTATAACTTGATTCAAACTTTTTATACTCTGAAGCAATATTTTTCACATATTTTTCATCCAATTCTTTGCTGGAAACTTTATTTTTCAATTTGACTAATTGAATTTGCGGTATATCTTTCGTTGTAGGTGTATTTACATGATATATAGTAGTAGCCCCTCCAATTAATGTCACATTTGTTTTTGGAGCTCGATGACGTTTGGCTCTAGCAATATCTGATCCGATTGTTAATGCATAAATGGAATTGGGACCCAATGGCGAGTATATATCATCTTTTTGATCCTCTAGGTTTGCAAAATTGAAAAAAGTCCCTGACAGAATATAACTTTCATTGTCAATACTAGTTCTATAATTAGTTGAAATTGCTGATCCAGTACGTCTGTGTCCACGGTGAATATGGTTGTTGTTGTTGTTATTGGTTATGATAGTGGTGGGGGTCCTGGTATTGACGTTGCTGGTGCTGGATAGTACTGAATTGGATGAGTTTTCCGAAGGAACCACTAAATCATCATTCAAATTTATACTACTATCATCCATTGAAACACGACTAGGTAGATTCAAAGAATCATCAGTCATATTGGAAGTGTAGATAGTATGTATGTAAATCACCAATCTGTTTTTGGTCAAGTAGTTTTTTTTTTGTTTTTGATTCTCACTGTTAACTTTGTTGTTGATTCTTTTTTCTCTTTTTTTTGCCGATTTTGATTTTTTTACAACACATTTATGGCAACCAACAGGGTTTACTAGAAGAAACTTCTATTTACACACACAACATTAGTTGATAAAGATATTTCGATCAGTACAGTGTAAAGAGCTTATCAGAGATACAATTGTTTATATAAAATCAATGGGTAAGGACCAAAAATCTTTGTTTATCGGTGCATATTATGTAATACCCGTTTCTTAGGAATGTTGACGCAGCAGCACAATTTTACATAGACCAACAAAAACCTACCTGCACTAGATGTACACAGATTTATGAGTTCTTGAAAATGGTGATAATTTCAGTGTTGTCTATATTGCGATGTGTTTTACACGGCTATATTAACAAAGAATATAGACAGGCTGTTGTTAAGATGTTCCACGTTACTTTGTATGATTTCGGGTTTTGAATTTATTTTTTCTTCTTCTATAGTCATCAGTTATTATTATTATTACTAATGGAAGTTCGGAATTACACAAATTTTCACATAGCATGAAAAATACAATTTAACGCCACTTTTTTTTTTCCTATTCGTTATTATTCTTCCTTTTCAAGTATTTCTTTTACTTATTCAACCAGAAACCTTTTACTCCATTTGCTGATACCAATATCTTTTCATTAATTAACATGTCTTCTGAAAACAAACAAACCGAATCCAAACCAAAACCATGTTGTGTTTGTATTGAAGAAAGAAAAAAAAGAGATGAATGTACTTTATTTAAAGGTATAGAAAGTGAAGAATGTAAACTGATTATTAATCAATATACTTCATGTATGAAAAGTTACGGATTCACTCCAAATCCCATTAATTAAAATAGGACCTTATACAAAACACTTACCCCAGGTTTATTTATGTTAGGTAAACATATGTTTTGAAGTTATTTCCCCATCACCATTAAATTCTTGTACATAGAGTGATATAAAATTTATTTATATTTGTTTCTAATAATATATTTATATATGTATATATGTATTTTCTATACATCATTATAAGAACCATAATTGCTTTTATTGTGAGATTCTCCTAGTAAAGTATCATTACTACTACTGCTACTATGATTGTTGTTACCACCTTCAGTACTATCATTCATTAAAAGGTATTTCCTTTGTTCTTCTTCCTCTTCCTCTTCTCTTTGTGCTTGGATAATATCTTGTTGTTGAACACTTTCTGTTTCATCACTAAAATTAGGAAATTCTAATCTCATTCGTTTATTAATGTTAATCCACATTTGATTTCTAATAAAATTATCAATAAGTATTAATTGTAAACAATTCATAATTATTGGGACAATAAACATCACGATAAAAATTTCAAATTCATCAGGGTATTCATTTAACCAAATTAATAATACATGAGATGTAAACCATAATAATTGCGTTTCAAAACATTCAACTAATCCATATAATATAATTTTTGTAATCATCAAAGAAGTGAAATAAACAATTAATTGCTTGAGGAATGCTTTGGTTGATGGTTTATTGGGATTTGGTCCATATTCACCACTTTCAATTTGTGTAATATGCCAATAATCTCGACATATTTTATTCATGATTTTAAATACATGATATAAGATATATACTCCAATAGTACAATCAAGAACAATATTCAAAAAATACCAATCACAAGGATCTTTCGTGTTATCATCATCAGGATCGCTACTGTTGTTGTTGTTCTGGGTTAACCAAATCTCTGGGGCAGTTTTAACCATTGATAAAATCACATTAAATATATGAACTCCTAATGCTCCAATCAATTGTTTTGATACATCAAATATCCAAACTGGCCAAGTTCGTCGTATGGGATATTCATAAAATCTTTTAATTAATAATGAAGAAAGACATAACATTCCTAATATGGCTTGAGTCATTAACGAAAATGTCCCAATTAATTCACATTTCCCATCATCATCTGTTGTGCCAGTGTTTAAAACAGGGACATTTTCATGAGAAAATAATGATAAAAATACAAGTGGAACAGATAGTAGTTCTCCACAACCCATAATTTTAATAGTTTTGAATAATAGTTTTTGACTTTATAGGATTCTTTTAAAAAGGAGTTAAAGATATAGTGATGTTTTTAAGAAGAGAAAACGGTTTATTTTATCTCTTACAATCGTGATTTCCTGTTTTTTTTTCTTTCCTTCCTTGCTTCTTCTTCTTGATGTTGTTGCTTTGTTTTTCTTTTTTAGGTCGAACGAGAAAGAGGGGACCAACCGACCAGAAGAAGTACTTCATTGCTACCAATGACATAATTTGCCACCACATTTAGTACCAAGTACACGTACGCTGCAACGGTACTCCACCCCACCTACCCACATTATGCAATATTCCTTAGTTTATGGTATCCCCTCTTGATGTTTACCCAACACATAGAAAGAAAAAGTCATAATGATCATTGAAAATCAATATTTCAACCACTGCTACTACTACTACTATTGCTAATTCATCATTTTTTATTTTATGTATAATAATATATATATAAAAATACAATTCGTATATAACAACAAAACTCATTACTGACGGTTTCATATGGCCAAAAAAAACATTATAATTCCATTTTCCCATTATATAAAGTAGGAAATGATATATATTCATCCCTTTTTCTTTTTCATTTTTTTATCCAAAGAAGTGTTTAGCTAAACCTCTGGCTTGACCAACAAGATTCTTATGATTTTCTTCATGTTCATGTTCATGTTCATTTTCATGACCTTGACCTTGATCTTGAAGATGTGCACTAGCATTACCAAATTGTGGACTTGGACTATGGATACCATTTCTACCTGCAACTTGACTTAATGCATTATATCCTTGTCCATGTAATTTCTTTTCTTCTCTTTTACCACCAATAACCATTCCTTCATCTTCAGAATCTTCAGAATCTTCTTCATCAAATAATAAACCCCGTCGTGGTTGCAGTTGTTGTTGCAGTGGCAACTGTGATTGTGATTGTGATTGTGATTGTTGTCCATCACCTCTGAATGCATTCTCTGAAGTTGTTTGAGGTGGTAATGGTGAAGATTTCTTGGATGTATTAGATAATGTACGAGTCAAAGTATTATTATCGGGAGAAGGAGTATAATCTCTATTTGGTACTTGGAAAAACCCAGTACTTGAAGAATCAGTAGTAGTAGTTTTCTCATCATGCGATGTTGATGTTGATGTTGATGCTGACGTTGATCCTCCTAAAAACAGTTTCGACAACTCTTTATCAGTACTACTTAACCCACCAGCACCCCCGAAAAACAGTTGTGAAAGTGAACTTGAACTTGTAGGTTGCTTAGAAATCGAAGTCGAAGAATATCGTGGGTTAATACTCGAAACATGTTCAGCAACCGGTTCAACCTCTTTAGTATCGGGGAAATGTTGTGGTGCTGTTTCTTGGGTAGAGCTTGTCAATGATGATTGAAATACCAGTTCAGCTAAAGCTTGACTAGATCTTCTTGTCCCTATTGATAATCCTGAAATACCATCATCATCCGAATCACTATTTGAATCATCTTCTGAATCACTCAATTGGAAAGGAGATGCCTTTGCCTTTGGTTTTGGTTTTGCTTGTGATTGTTGTTGTTGTTGTTGTGGGTTAGAGTTGACATTAACTATGGGGAAATTTGGGGAATTAACAGTGACACCAGAATTTTTACCTCCACCGGAAATAGCAACTGATAAAGGTGATGACGGCAGACTATACAGAATTGGCATATTATTAATGGTACTATTATTATCAAATGTTGTGTCCACCACAGGGATACTATCATTATTTTCAATAAATTCATAATCAAAATTGGATCCCATATCAAGATTTTCTGGAACATCAACAACATCTGGACTTTGATAAGATGCATACACTGAATTGTTTGGATTACATGTGTATACAGTGTTGTAATCATAATAATAATCATAACCTCTACTAATATCATTATTGACATTATGAGAAAGACTCGACGTATAAGGGTTTGCCTCATCACTAGATTCATCAGAACCGTAATTAATAGATGTTGAAGGTAATAATTGAATTGTTTTATAAGATTTACTGTTTGTGGTAGATATTGATGCTGTATCGTCAGTAATATCTGTGTGACGACTTAAAGATGGTGCCACTGGAGTAGAAGTTGATGCACTTGAATGCTGGCCCAAAATTATTGGGGCATTGGAATTGGATTTCACATTTAAAAAGAATCCCCCTTCATCGTCTTCTTCATCTTCAGATCCATCTTCATCATCCTCTACCTCTTCATCCGCTTCCTCAATGGATTCATCGTCTCCTTCATATAGGTGACTTTGAGCTAGACTGTCATTAGATGGTTCATATTGATCATAATAATCATCATCGTCATCATCGTCATCATAATCTTCTTCATCAGAATTATATCGTTGCTCATCATCTGAATACACATCAATGGCAATACATTGCATCACTTCGTCATTGAAATGTATGTGTCTTTCACCTTTGGATTCAACGTCCCCAGAAACATTACCATCTTCTTGGTTTTGATCGTGACTGATTTGTTCTGAAGAAGGCACAACAACGGCTTCATCTTTCATCAAATCTTTCAAACTAGCAGAAGATGAAGAATTGGGAGTTTTCAACAAGCTTTGTAATTTGGCCACACTAGTGTTATGAGTAGGAGCTGTATTCTTATATTGACTGTTTAATTTGTTCAGAAGGGCTTCGGGATCAAAATATTCATCGGGATGATTCAATTGATGTTGTCTTTTCAATTCTTCTTGTTGTTTCAATTTTTGTTCTCTTTTCTTTTGATGTATTTGTGTTGCCAATTTTAATTTCAATAAATTAGAATGACTTATCATCAGTTGTTCCATTGTTCTCTTTTTCAATATTGGTTTAGGTCCATTCTTACTGGAACATTTTTTGGCAATAGATATATCCCCGGCAACAGAACTAGTAGCAGTAGTTTCAATAGCATCAGAGTCGTGATTTTCATTATTCACATGGTCATCATCTTTCAATATTGGTCCATAAAGCCAAGTAACATCACTATCTTTCGACCAATTCACCACTTCTGGACTTATAGTCTTGAGATTAGAGCGTCTTTGAGCCCAAGTTCTCCATGAAGCATTTTCCAATCTTGCAGCATTAGCAACATCTTTTCTTTTGGAAATAACGTATCGCCAAGACTTCCAAATATCAGAAACATCCCATTGGTGGGATAAATAATCAACATGACGTGAAGGTTCAACAGCTAAATCTGTATCATCATGAGGCAACAATTCTGGAGATTTTAAATCTAATGCTGGTGAGGAAGTTGGTGAAGGTGAATTGACAGGTGATGTAGATGATGGCGCTACATCTGATGAATGGGTTACATCGCCATCGGAGTTATTAGATATGGATTCTATAGTTTCATGATGTTGACTGCTTGGAGTTTCGTTAACATATGACGAATTTGTTTGTGATGCCATAGCTGCCATAGCTGCCAAGTTTCCTGAGCTGGTTGTTGATGCTGCTGTTGACGAATTTGCTTCTGAATTATTACCATCTTGTTCTTTTAGTTTATCAGGGATAAATTCATCTAATAAACCCATGGATCTAGTTCTTTTCAATTTAAAGGTTGTATTTTCAAAATGGTCATCATCTTGTGCCTCGATATGTTGAGAAGTGGTTGCTCCTCCTGAAAACACTTCTCCTGATAACGACATGATAAAAAAAGGGGGATTAATAAATATAAATATAAAACAACGGGGATTCTAAGTAAGAAAAAAAAATAAAAGGAATAACTGATACCAACGACAACGACAACGATAAAGATGGGTTATGTGTGTGTGGGAAGAAAAAAAAACAAGTAAAAAAAATGAATAAATGAATAAGTGAATGTAAGTATGTATATATGAATAACTGAAATGTGCCAACAGGTATAAACTCCGTATAAGATTGGGGTTTTTGAAATAATTCTGTCCAATATATAAGTTATTTGTAATCCCTATATTATTTCACTTCACTTCACCGTAGTTTGAGTTGAGTCTGAGATTGAGTAAAGAAAAAGTTTTAAGATAATATAAAAGTATAGCTGTTTGTGTAGTATTGGTTTAGTTGAATATAAATAACAAATGGAAAGAAATAAAAACAAGGATGAAAAAAGGGAGTAGAGGGAGCAGTTATTTGGTTGTTGTAAATTAATTAATTGGAGATTAATCTTTTTCTCTTTTTTTATTTTTCTTTTTTTGGGTTGTTGTTTTTTTTTCGTTCAAGAAGCAAGTCAACTTCTTATTCTTTTGTATGAGTTTGAATGAGTGAATAAGTGTAGTAGTAGTATTTTAGTATGAGAGATTATAGGTACATTGTACACGACTTACTCTAATTCAACTTTTTTTTTTACTTAGCCCTATTGTTATACATATGTACTATTACTATTACTATATCTTTTACTATATCTACAACTATATCTATAACTAAAAAAGAATTACCGCAACTAAACCACGTTCGTTTTATTTTTAATAGATGAGGGAATTTTCATTACCACTGTCATCACTACTACTATTACAATTTATACACATTATATTACCCTATTGGACTTGATTTGAATGGTTTTTTTATATTTAGTAGTTGTCGTTGTCGAGACTTATTTTATTATTTTTTAAGTCTATTTAAGAAATTGTACTTGGAGTTGAATGACGTGTATTGCCATAAAATTTAAATTTCTCTTTTTCTTTCCTCTTTTTTTTATTTTTTAACTGCAAATAATTCTGAAACATTCAAGAGGATGTATGCTAAGCAATTGGCTGAAAACCATCACGGTTTGTAACTGTTGGCAAGCTAACATCGAATTGAAGATATCACTTCCCTTTCCAACTTATTGGTTGTTAATTGGGTGGTATCATTTATCTTATAGGAAAAAAAAATGTGGTCATTGATATTTATAACAAAGAAGGAATTAGAGAAAAAAAGTGAGTGTATCTGAGTGTAAATCCCCCCCAAATACTTGAAGAAGTTTGGAAATAAATGATTAAAAGGAGATCCGCTCCACGTTTGAAACACACTAATTTCTAAAACAACCGAATCAAGTAATGATATTATTATTATTTATTAAACCCCCTGCAACAGAAATTGAAGAAAGAAGGACATACGAGATGGTTTTATAAATTCAATCCAGAATCTGTAAATCTTCTCATTATTTCCCCACCACACACCTAATACATTATTAGGCATTTGACAATCTGGGGCGACGATGGAAATTGTAGTGGTTCCACTTCCAAACACCCCATATACATTTTGCATATGGGTGTGTGTTTTCAAATTGTTCTTGTTTTTGCGGTTAATCAATTAATTGTGCACGCACATACGCAATAAATAAAAAAAAAATGACTCAAAATTGCTTTTTGCTTGACTTCATCGGAAAAACTAGGATTGAAATAATTACTATTGGTCAATAAAAAAATTTTCCCAACAATTTAAAGCAACGTTACAAAAAAAAAAGACTCTCTTATACATTCACATTCTATTTAGACAAGAAAAAGAATCAATTCCCTGTTTTTTTTGAATACTAACATAGTGACCATTACAGTTACTTCATGAGTTCTTATCAAGTAACGAGGAATTAAAATCTTTTCTGAAAAAAAAGCGTGTGTGATTTTCAATAAAAAATATATGCAACTGATGATGATGAATGATGATGATTCAAAATTGTAATGAAACGTGGGGTACAATAATTATTCACTCACTCACTCATAATTTTTTTTTCTCTAATGTCTCAGTTGGTTTCGGAGGTAAAACTCCGCGAAGAAGAAAGACAAATTACACGACAATCACAATCAGAGTTAAAACTTTAAAAAACCTCATACATTTCTTTCTTCCTCTCTCGTTCTCCACATTTTATTCACCAAAAAGTTAAAACACTTTTCTATTCTATACTCTTAGATCATCATAGTGTGAAAAAGTGGAGGGTATGTGTCTATGTTAACGAATGAAACACTAGAAATACTACAGAAACTTATCTTTTGTCATTTTTCGGGATTTTCCGCTTCTTCTTCACTTTAAATTGTTTCTTCTACATATATCCATCAATTATCGAACCATTTTATTTAATTTCCAGAATGGTATAATTAAGAAAGAAAAAAAAATTAATACCTACGCAGAACGCGTTACGTAATGCTTTGCATAAAGCAGTATCGTTTTATTTCGTTTCGTTTAATAGAGACTGGATATTTTTCAAAATGTCGCGTGCTTTTTAATTTTTATTGTTTTGTGGGGGGGGGGGGCACCTTTTAGAGAGAACTTGAAGCGGAAAGGGGGTCACATTATAGATGCAAGTATCATTTCTCTTAAGTAGATAGGTCCCGATAAAGAGGAAAATCAATTGGGTTCGTATTATGAATTTATTTGGGGGATCCGAAGAGTCTTAAGTTCTTACTTGGTAGCTTTTGACAGTTACCACTTTTCTTGCTTATCTTTCTTAAAGACAAGCTAGTTGAATATTTAGATTATCGTTTTATGGAGAAGTTTGTGTTCAAGGGTCTAATCTCTGTTGCAGGGTGTTGGTAACTTTCCTCTTGATTGAAAGTATCAAGTTCTCAACACTTTAACTTCAACTACAAGAAGTGCCCACCTTTTCCATGTTTAAATCATTTTTTTATTTTCGATTTCAGTTGATGAAATCTTATGCAAATATATAAATGTCCTAAAAATTAAATGAATAAATATACAAAGTTTATGCTGAATAATAATAATAATAATAATAAAAAAAGAAACTACTAGTACCACCACCACTGCTTCAGATATCAACCTTCAAGGTTTACCATTTAGTTAAGCAAACATCTGGGAATTCAACTTCTTCTTGATTCAAATTACCTCCTCTGAAATTATATTTACAAGCATATTTTTTAATTGGGAACCACCAATATCCAAGCATACAAATAATGTATACCACTAAAACAACACAGAAATAATTCATTCCTTCAGCGGTAACTGGGTAATTAGCTGGGAAACTGAAAAATACCACGGCAAATATACACCAAGCCAAAAGAACAAAATTACAAAACACACCAATTTTCCCTAACCAAAATGGACCATGACGAATTTGACGCCTTCTGGCAAGTAAACAAATTGTTGGAATCAGATAAGCAATAAGAAGGAATGAAACACACGCTAAGGCCGTAGCTTGAAGAGCAGCATCAGAAAATACCAATACTGATACCACAGATACAATCACAGTAGAAAATAAATGAGCGTAAAATGGGCCACCAGTTTTAGGATCAATGATTGATAAATATTTGGAGAGTGGCATACCATTATCACGCAGGAATGAAAAAAGAAGTCTCAGTTGATAAATGATACAAGATAAAGTACAACCAGTAGCAACCAAAGTAATTAATGAACCCAAACAAATGGCCCCGACTTTTGTAGAACCTAAAGCTTGATAAAAAATGTCCAACATGGGGAAACCAGTTGCTGAATTCATGATTTCTTCTAAATTTCTAATGCAGAAAAACATGGCAATAGAAAAAGTAAATGAAGTGACAAATCCAATCCCCACAGTTGATAAAACAGCTCTTGGTACATCACGTTCCGGATGAGCAGTTTCTTCACTTAAATGAGTGACACTATCTAAACATGAGAATGCCCAAGCCGGATTAACTAATCCAACAATAAATGCAATCCCTTTTGATGGCCAACCAGTGTTATTTACTGCATGAACGAAAACGAATTTAGCATCTTGATAATGACCTCTAGCACAAACTAAAACTGTAATAAGAATAATACAATATGAAGTTAAAGAAATCCCGAAAACACTATCACCAATCATTGGTAAAAATCGATGCCAAATATTGAAAAAAAATAAAATCCAATTAAGAATATTATAAATAATAAATACTTCCCATTTTTGATTGACATGATCTGGATGAGTCATATTCCAAAATCCCAAAACTTGATAAGCAACAGCAAGATTCATTGATGCCGTGGTGAAAATAGCACCACCCCATGATATAGAACCAGTTATATAAGCTAAAAATGATGAATATTTTTTTGGTGCCAATACTCTAGCCCAGACATATTGACCACCAGCTGATGGCATAGCCAGGGCCATTTCTCCAAGAGTAACAGCAATACAAACAGATACACTAGCAACAATCAAAATACCATAGACAACAAGTAAGGGACCAAGGGAAGATATAGACAATATAAGTGTTGACAGAATACCCAACCATGAATTTGTAAGACCAAATCCAATAGTAACAATTTGTAATGTCGAGAAGTTTCTTGACATTTTGGTATCTTCATCTTTAGATGTCACTGATTTATTATCATCATTGAATTCAGTCAATTTTTTTTCTTGATCTGTTGGGTCGGTAGCAAATGATGATAATTGGGGACTAACAGAGTCCAGTTGTTTTAGATCTGATTGAGTCATTAAATACTTAGATTGAGCTTGATAAAGGGGAGGAAGATAAAGGGAACGAGTGATGATAATCAAACTAATCTGTTGTAGTATAAGAAAAAGTGAAAAAAAAATGAAAAAATATAGAGAGAGATCTAGATTAGATTAAATATTATTAAAAGTTTAATTGATGAAAGAAATAACGAAAAAGAAAAAAATTATCCGCGCAAAAATCACCAAGAAAAAATTTTTTTTTTTTTGGGGGGATGGGGACCAGAAGGCAGGCAGGCAGGCAGGCAGGCAGGCAGGAGGAGGTCGTGGTCGTGTCATCTATCGGGCGGATTTATGGTTAAACTATGTGTGGCCAATTCTACGAGATATCTTCATGCGGCATCCGCCGAAAGTTTATACAACAACAATAAGAAAAAAAAAATACCTCATGCCAAATTATTATGTGGGGCTAAAATTAGTGTTTATGTATTCTTGAGCAATTGATTGGTTATTGATTAAACTAGATTTAGTAAATATGATCTTACTTCCAAACAATGGCAATCAATGCCTTTTTTTTTCGTAATTCATTTTATTTTATTGTTGGGAATGAAGATATTATACATACATACATCTTCAATAATTATGTCATTTCTACACAATTATAACGACCCTTTGACTAAGTAATCCCTACATTTGACTAATGCAGAAATCGGCTATATCAAATCATTATCTGTAATAGAACTAATAAGTAATTTTAAAAATATTTGCAGTTAATAATCGTAAATATTTCAAGATGATCTTGATTCAACATTGGTTAAAAAAATTTAAAGGACGTTTCTTTGTTCTTTCATAAATCGTAAAGGTACCAAACACTCAAACATGCACACGATATTCTTTTTGTTTTACAAACTAAATTCTATTATAAATTGCATGTGATATTTTTGTTTTTTTTCATCTTTTCCTTGTCTCTCATCGAAACCAATCGTGTTTGTTGGGTTTACAGTCAATATTATTATTAATAATAACGACTTTATCGTCTAATCCAGAAAGTATCACAAATGGACAATTGAGATAATAATACGTTTTACCGCTGATGAGGTTGGTAATGTCTAAAATTTTGCTCAAACATGAAGCCGTTAGGATTAGATCTTCTCTAATGAAAAGTGTCTTCTCCAAAAACATTTTTATACTGGACCATTGAAGTACTCATAAAAAAACAATTCGTATATCACGTGACCATACTAGTCATCATCAATAGAGAAAAATATCTACTATAGCGGGTTTCAAAAACCAATTCTTACTGTGTTACTTATAAATATATGCACCCTCTGACACCTCTCTTTCATCTTACTATTAAAAATAACAATCCAGACAAGTTCTTAAAGATGCAATTTTGTTTTTTCCATTCACGTATCGCCTTGTTACTGATCTCAATGAGATATTACCATTTGATTATTACAACTTTGTACGGCAAGAATCAAGAACTGAAACTTTAAAAAATTGTACCAAGTTCATATAATCAAAACTATATAATATCACCAATAAAATGCACTGTCAAGTGATGGATACTTAGACAAAGTAAAGAAAGGAAAAAGAAGAAAAAGAAAAAAGTGATCAAGAATTTGAAAAAAATTTTTCATCTTCTTTTTATATAGCGAAGAGAGGAAGTCCTCTCGATGAGAGAGAAACCCATCAAATACATGGTCGTGTCTAATCTGATAAATTCTACTATTTTCTTTCTCTCTTTATTTGTTTTTTTCTCTTTCTCACTCTCTTGCTGCTTCTTCTTCTTTTGTTGTTTCGATGTTGAAGAAGTTTTTGAAATTCTATCTATACACCAGATCATCTCAATTCAATAACAACAATAACTTCAATGTTTGGAAATAAACCAGCTACATCTGGAACAGGGTTTTCTTTTGGTCAGACCAACCAAACTGCTGCAAATGGAACAAACCAGACCTCACAACAACAACAGCAACAACCAGCTGTAACCATTGGATCAACAACACAATCAGTAATCAACCCTCCAAATGGTCCAACTACCGGAACAACAACAAACTTTTCTCTTCCTGTATCAGTAAACACTTCGAATAGCTCTAAATTATTGAAGGAGTTATTGGAATCAGCCAACAATTTACCGAAGACTAATGACAACATTCAATTGGGATCCATTCACCTTACTTTGAATGAATTAGAAAGAAAATCACAACAATTAAGGAAACAATCAGAAAAAGATACCAATTTCACCAAAGCCCATTACTTATTGGCAGGTAGTGGAATCAGTGCTGATGATATTGAAGATGAATTAAATGCAATCCATATACCTAAAACTGGTGGGAGAATACCAAGCCATCGTGCCATTGTTGGTGCAGAAAATATTGAAAATTATTTAAGTGCCAAGAAGGATGAAAATATTTTAAACACCATTGAACAATCATTATCATTGGCATCAAAAGATTTTGACAACTACATTGATGCCAACATATCCATTGATTGGAAAGTTAGAAGAGATGAATTGAGAAAAGCAGTTGGTTTGAAAACAAACACTAAATTCAATGAAGAAACTTTGAAAAATTCCATTATTTGGAAATCAAATTCTGCTGCTTCAAACATTTTAACTCCATTAAATACTTCTTCTTCTTCAATCAGACAAATTTCAAGAGAAAAATTTGAAAATCAAGCCAAAATTATTTATTCATTGAATGAAGCAAGATTACAAAATAAAAGTTTCCCCTTGTGTTTAAATTTCAATGAAGTTAATAAACTTCAAAATGATATTAAAGCTAAACAAATTGCTGAAATTTGGAAAATTTTGATTTCTTTAACTGGTGAAAAAACCGCTAAAACTTCTCAAGAACAAAAATTTTTCAATACTACCAAAGCAGATCTTAACCCTATAATTGTCACCAACAGTATAACTTATTTGCAACAAGAATTTTTCAATTATATTGATGAATTATATCTTAAAGATGGTGATAAACCACAGAGTTTTGCTCCACCAACAAATATTAATAAAGTATCTTATTTTGTTCATCAAATTGTGTTGAAAAATGACCCTGATTTGATCAACAAAACTTTATTGGTAAATGGAACTCCTATTTGGGTATTGATCTTTTATCTTATACGTGCTGGATTATATTTGGAAGCTGACGAATTGGTTCAACGTAATCGTGAACAGTTCAACAAGTTTGACAAAAATTTCCCTGTTTACGTAAAGAGTTACGTGGAAAACACTAATCACGTTTTACCTTCAGATTTGAATGAAAGATTACACAAAGAATTCAATCAACAATTCCAATTCATTATTAATGATGTGGATAACAATGTGAACTACGATCCTTATAAATATTCTGTTTATAAGATTATTGGGAAATGTGATTTAAGTAACAAATCATTACCTCGTTCAGTGAATTTAAGTATTGAAGATTGGACATGGTTTCATTTATCTATTATTAATGCTAATCAACCGGGATCTGAATCTAATTTAATTTTTGAAAATTACACTTTATCAGATTTACAAAATAAAATTATTCAATTAGGTCCTAAAAATTTCATGTCATCTCCAAATAATCCATTATATCTCAAGACTTTAATCTTGACTGGACTTTACGAAATGGCAGTACAATACTCTTATGAGTACGTAAATGAATCTGATGCAGTTCATTTGGCTATAGGTTTAGCTTATTATGGATTATTGAAATGTTCTAATTTCAACAAGGACAATATTTTGACTGTCAATAACAATGAATATGAAATCAATTATGGAAGATTAGTTGGGGCATATACCACCACTTTTAAAATAAGTGATCCAAAAGTTGCTTGTGAATATCTCATTATGATTGCCTTAGCCAATGGAGGTGAATCTAAAAGTGCTCTTCTTGTTTGTCATGAAGCATTACGTGAGTTGATATTGATTTCTCGTGAATTTGGTGTATTACTTGGAGAATTAAATCAAACGAATGGAACAAAAATACCGGGGATTTTAGAAAGACAACGGAAATTGATTAAATTGGAAAGTTTAGATCAATTTTATCAACAAATTATTGAAGTTGCTGCTAATAAATGTCAAGAAGAAGGTAGAATCTTTGATGCATTGTTATTATATCAATTATGTTGTGATTATGACACGGTTGTTTCTTTGATTAACAAATTATTAGCAGAAATACTTGCCACTACTGATTTGAATAAACCTATTATTAAATCAGGTAATTATGAAGTTATATCTACGGGATATATCACTAAAGAAGTTGATGACACCATTGACAATAATATTATTTTATTGGCTCAACATATTATGAAAGTTTTCAATAATAATAGTCATATACTTGGAAAATTATCATCTAAAGTGAAACAAACATCAGAGTTATTACTTCCAATAATTGGAATTAGAGATTTATTTATCAAAAAAGATTGGCGTCAGGTTATCAATGACATTAATCAATTAGGACTTATTCCAGTTGGGGTTAATGATGATCTTATTAAAATTAGAACAATGAGTGAATCAATACAAAATAACGATTTAGATGATAATTTAATTAAAATTATTCCATCATTATTAATTATGGTAATGACCAGTATTTCTCATATAAATTATAATATTTTAACTAAAAAATATCAATCTTATGGTAATGAAAAACAAGAATTGATTCATTGGAAAAAAATTGCTAAAAATTGTATGATTTATGCTGGAATGGTTCAATATAAAATGCCTAGAGAAACTTATAGTCTATTAATTAATTTGGAATCACTGTTATAATTGATGGGTCTTCCCCCTCCCTCCTCCCTCAAGGACATTAAATAATTAGAGTATTATCTATAGGATTGTATTGAATAAGGCATAGTAACGTAAAGTAAAGTTATATAGAGTAGAGTAGAGGAGGACACCAAAAAAAAAAAAAATGAAAAAGTTTACACCAAGAAGTTTGCTTGGTTGATTAGTATACTAGCATAGAAATTCAAATAGATCTTAAACCAACATTTATCTTGCATACTTTCTATCTTCCTTTCATTCTTTCATTGTCAATGCCACCTAAAAAGAAATTTTCTAAAACAATTTACAAATTCCCTCAATCTTTTCATGATTTACCTAAATCACTTTCCAAAAATTATTATCAACCAGAACCAGAATCTATAATTAATGATCAAATCATAATCATCAAAAATTTTTTCAATAAAGATTTATGTAATGAATTAATCAAATCATTTGAAACTCAACTCAATATGGAAACAACCCCTTTAATCAAAAGTAAAGAATATGCTGCAAGATTTAATGATAGACTGTCAATGAATGATTTATTATCTGCCAATATCCTATGGCAATATTTACAAAAAATTTTACTCGATAATCCTTATAATGATGAAGATTTAAATGAAATTAATCAAATTTTTCAAGATGCAGTAGGATTAAATCCACAACTACGAGTTTATAGATATACACGAGGTCATCATTTTGGTAAACATTATGATGATTCAGTGATATGTCCAATCCCACCACAAGGAACTAAAAAAGGTTATACAAAATGGACATTATTGATTTATTTAACTGGAGATGAAGAATTTAAAGGTGGTGGCACGATTTTTTATCCTGAAATTAAGAACATTAAACCATTGAATATTCATCCTAATAAAGGGATGGCTCTTTTACATAAACATGGTGATGATTGTTTAAAACATGAGGCAGAGATGGTTGCAAATGGAGCAAAATGGGTATTACGTAGTGATGTTGTATTTCCTATCTAATTATATTGAAGAAATCAGTAGTTGACTCCATAATGTATATATTATTATTATTATTATTGGTGGTGGTGGTGGTGGAAATTCTTTCTTTTACCCATTGACTTAGTTTATTTTGTATTCTTGGGGTTGAAAATCGTCTGTCTACTAAATAAATAATAGAATAATCATTGATATGTCTTATACTTCGACCAATACTTTGATTGACTGCTCTCATACAAAGATTTTCATAATAATTTCGTGATTTTTCTTTAGCATCAGTAGTGGTACCACCATTTGACAACACAGATGTCTCAATATACTTTCTTTTGGTCACCATTTCTCCGGAATATGCATTAGGATATGGTAAGCCTACCATAATCACTGCTCTTGCTAAATCATCAGAGAAATTTATCCCTTCAGACATCTTACCTCCAACTACAGAAAATAAAATTGCTCCTTTACGTTCAGTTTGAATTAAATAACCATACTCATTTAATACTTTTTCAACATTAGATGGATCTTTAGGTTCTCTAAATATCGTTTTTTCGGATTCAATAGATGTCAATATTTTGGTGTCTCTCCAAAATTGTAAAACTTGATCCAAATATTTATAACTTGGGAAAAATATCACAACTCCATAGGGAACTCGTTTAGTAATTTCAATAAGAAATTCACCTAGTGCCATTAATTGTTTAGAATCATTTCGTTTTTGAAACAGAAATTCAAAATTTGTGTCATTCCATTGACTAATGGGGAACACTTGAAGATTTTCCTTTGGAATTACATGTCCACATGCAAAAGTGTTGATTTTATTTGTTGGTACACTAGGGAATAAATAATCCATATAATCTGACATTGGTTCCATTGTTCCACCACATAATAATACACATTTTGCTTGATCAACAATTTCTTTGAATACAGCACTAGGATCAAGTAACATATAATTTAATGAAATTGTTCCATTTTCATTATCCCAGAAAAATTTCCCTTCTTTAGATAGATTTGTCAAAGTTCTTAAAAATTTTATAATAGTAAATAAAAGTGGATTAGAACTACTACTTCTACTACTACCACCACTATTGGTGATTCTTCCTTTTTTCTCCCCAGTATCAGTTTCCATTTCAGTTTTTTCAATGTAAGATTCAATTTTGTATGCAATTTTAGATTTGGTTAAAAATTGATCTAGTTTATGGATATTGACCAAATCCCCCGTAGAATCTTTAAATATATCTTGTATTTGTACTTCATCACCAGATTTAACTTTTTCCAGATTGGTGTTTAAAAATTTAAGTAAAATTTGACATATTTTGATCAATTTCATTAAATTGATTCTATTCCCACTATTTAATCTTTTAAGAAACTTGTTTAAATATATTTTCAAAGATTTGATTACTTTATTCAATTGATCCAGAGTAATTTTTATCGAATACATTGACGTTATTACATCAATAATATTATGTGCCTCATCAATTATAATTATTGAATCTTTTATATCCAAATTTAATATTTTTCTTGTTGTGTCTTGGAAAATCATTTGATATGGTAATGATATGATTTCTGTCATCTCTATCCCTTTCCGTACTGAATAATAAGGACAAATATTCAATTCAATCCCTAATTCATTCAAATCTTCTATATCTCTGATTTTAGCCAAACTTAAATCAGCAAATTCTTTGGTAACACTAGACATCATATAATTTTTCGGTAAATATTGACATCCATTAGTTTCACGTTGTAAATCAAGACATGCATCATTCACACTTTGATCATTCTCCTTTGATCTAACTTTCTCATTGATACAAAGTTGTTTTCTTGATCCTAATGGTATATATTTTGTACGTTCTTCTAGATCTTCAAATGAGGCTTGGAAATTTGTTAATCTTAATTGACTGGAAAATTGATTCAATTGGGAATGAGTACGAGAAGAGAAAAATATCTTTATCGGGCATTCATTAATATAAGATACTTCTTCTTTATTTTCCACTTTTTTCAAAAGTCGATTTATCTCTTTGGTGATAGCTAGATTTTGATCCTCAATTTTGCCAACTTCTGAATCACTATAATAATCCATTGGTAAATATGACTCTTCTGAAGGATCTGTTCCTGCTGCTGTCATGGCTTTGCGTCTTTTATGTACTTTTATCTCTAGTTCTTCTTCTTTTCGTTTGTTCTGGGCATGTTCCTTTTCTATTTTATCCAAATAATGTTCATATTCAATTAGTTTGTTTTTCGATCGGTTTACAATTGAACTTTGATAAGCTTTTTTGACCCATTCAGGTTCATCCTCCTCACTTTCACTCTCATATACATCTTCAACCTCATTATTTGTCTCTAGAAATGTATTATTCCTCTTGAAAGTTCGTAACCATGTCATTGATGAACATATTATAGATAAAGTTTTACCTGTTCCAGTGGGACTCTCAAATAGTCCTATTTTATAGCCATTCTCAATAGTATTATATATGGCATCCATCAACTGGATTTGAATATCATATGGAGTATATGGATGGTTATAGTTTCTTGAACATGATTCAGACACCATTAGTTTTAGTCATTTGATGTTTAGTCATCTCGAATGTTAAGAAAAACACTGGAGAGAAGAGAAAAAAAAAATGTGAACGCGTACGTCGATGATCTTAATTTTGGCCAGAAAGGGACGCGAAATCATTCATGGTGATAACTTGCATAATATGGCCTCTTGTTATCATTCCACACTGTTTCCTTACCACAAACAAAGCCATGCTGATCATATCCTCAAATGTTTTCATCTTTCCACCACATTTTTTTTTTTTTTTTAGTCTTCCTCGATCCATTAGTTTTCATCCTAAGTATATCAAATACTTACTACTCACTGCTACTACAGACGTACTAGTATTTATCTTGACGAAATTGGTAATAGTTGATTGGCCGAATTGTTTTAATAATTGGTCGGAAGTAATCACAAGAATGAGTGTCGATCCAACTACTAGTAACAATCAAACTAACAATCAAGAGCTCTCCAATCTCAGTTTACAAATTGACGAAACCAGCTCCTCTAATGTTGAAAGGAAGAAAAGACCACTTAATCTTATCCCTTCACTGCCACCGGAGCTGCCCAATGCAAGAGATTCAACAAGTGACAATATGATTTATATAGGAGAAGAATTTACAGAACATCTTGAACAACTGGAAGAAATGGAAGATTGTTTTCAGCTGATTAATGAGATATTTGAAATTATTCAACAACGGGAAGTATACGATAACCCAGAGTTCGAAGTCGTTGCCAAAAGACTTACTTTACTTAGAATAGAGATTGAGAATTTGGTTTATAGTGAGAGAAACTCAACTAATCCTAGTCAGTAAAAATAAAAAAGGAGATTAGAGGAGTAAATAGTTCTTATCACCATATATAGTTGTTTGTTTTTTCTAATATAAATTATCAAGATTTTTGTAAAAAATTGGGAGAAATAGGAGATCAGATTGAATTCTCCAGCACGAAGAAATAACACCACTTTCAATCTAGACGAAAGTTTTAAGGGATAAAGAAATAAGTACATATGTGGATAGTTGTAAAAGAAATGGCGATTTGATAGTAATCAAAACAGGACCAAAAAAATTCATGTCACTTTCCAACCAAAAATATCCACCATCGCGTTCCAACAAGTAGAAAAACGACAACAACAACAACAACAACAACAACAACAACAACAACAACAACAACCAATATATATTCATCACTCGATTCGACCAACAATGTCATTGATCAATCCAATCAAAGTAAAACGTGTGAATTTGGCTTATAGTCAAAATAGTCCAATTGAATGGTCTGATAACTTACAATTGTCTTTAAATCTGTACACTGATTTGACTGTATTGGATCCTAAATTGCCAGATTACCATCTGATAATCACTGACAAAGATGATAAAACTGTATTAGATGCTAAGGAATTATTTTCTGAAACGATTCTTTTACATCATGAATCAATTAGTTTACTACCGTTAGGGAGATTTAATAAAATCATTATTACTGATACTGATGAAGGATTGAATCTTGTTGCTTCTGAACCAAACATAGTATTGCAACAATGGACACCCAATTGTGAAACAACTAGAGACAATTTACTTGGAGTTTTATTTAATTCTGGTGAATTACTAATATTGGGTAGGAAAAATGTCCAACTTCTGAATTATGTTATAAGAATTAATGTGTTCAATATATTGGTTGAAAAATATAATATCCAATGTGATTTGGAAAATATGTTTGTCACTGCAGAGGAATATAAAAAGTTGAAAATAAAATACTTTGCATTTAGTAAATATCACGGATCCTTAACTTTGACTATTGTTGATCATAATGATTCATTACTATTGTTTACCATTGATGAAAAGACATTTGCAACAACACTATTATTTGAAAAAAAGTTAGATATTAGGGTGTTGAAAATAGTATGGTCTATTGACTATGAATATCTTATTGTAATTGGATTAGATAGTTCAATAACATCATATCTTGTTAAAGACAATTTTGAAAAGCTGAGTGTGATCCATCCACCAACACGATTCAAAACTTTTTGTTACAAATTTGTCAAATCCGATGACAAATCTTATTTAATAAGTGCTTTCACTGGGAAAATTGTTGTGTCGGAAATAGGAGGTGCCAACTATGAATTCAAGCTTGATACCTACGCAGCTTGTAATTCAATTGTATCAGGAATAACAAATGGTGTTTTAACTTTGCTTTTATCGTTCGATACTGGTAAATTCAAAACAATAAAATTTGACATTACTTCAAAAGACTTTACTCAAGTTCCATTGGATAAATCTATTATTGCTTTTGTCAATAAGTCTCTTTATGCATACCAATTCCAAAACGATAATGACTCATCCAAGGGGACACCTGAACCAATAATGAAATTATTTGGCATTAATTCGTTACCCAATGGAACATTAGCTATTTTCTATAAAGTTACATCTGCAAATGTCATTGAGTACCGTTCTATGGCGTTCCTGGATGTCAACATCAGGTTTTTGAAATTGAGTGAACCAATTGGAAACGAATATCAAGTCCATAACAGAACTTCCATAGCAAAATTTATAGAAAATTGCATTGGTGATTTTCATAATTTTCCTACAATCAGTAATGATTTGAGATTGTTGAGAAAAGATCGAGTTAATAAATTCATTGAAAATTTCAAGACTTTTAAAGAACAATATTTGCTTAGCAATTTTGATTTTGGTTCCGACTTACATCCACTGTCGGATTTCGAAACAACACTCAAGAAAAATTTCATTGAAAACTCTGTTGTGATTCAAGCACAATATCTTTATATTCTAGCCACTTTTATTGAGAGTGGATTGACGCCAATTTCATCTGAGAAACCTACTGAAGTTGATGTCATGGTGAAAGAAATCCAAGATTATAAAAAGTCAATTGAGAATTCGATCATCATATATTTAAGAAAGTTAATTTTGGGATTTTACAATGGCAAGACTGTAACCGATGAATACGGTAAATTTTCATTGATCACCATGTTGAAACAGCTTCGAAGATTAAATGATGTTACCGAGTTTAATATATCTGAATCGGCAGCGGTAACTACTAAAACTAGGTACTATTCAGAGACATTCCAAGTGTGTGTTAATGATATCGATGATGATAATAATCTCCATATTGTATCTACTCTGGGCCATGGATGGACACAATGTCAACTCACAAATATTCCATTATTGCAAATGAATAATAAAACCGATGAAAGAGCACAGTTTCGATATGCTATCAGAGATGAGGAATTTGGCGAGTTGGTTAATACATTGTTGGATACGATAGATTTCTGTTACATTACAGGGAATAAGATTTATCCATTGAAATGATAGAATGAGTACATACTTGTATAATAAAATGAGTAATAGATGTTTGATAGTCAATAAGAAAACTAATACTGTATTATTAAATGTTTATCTTGAGGATATTGCCCGTTAGATTTCATTTCATGTCGAATAACCGTGAAATGACGCGGAACAACTGTAAGTTGGTTATTATCTCAAGCTACATTAGAGATAACAAAAACGGTAGCTAACAGTGCATATAATCACAAACTAGAATTTATGAAATTACATTCTAACGTTTTTCCTCTCAGATCGAGCGAACTGGCCAAGACCTATCAAAAGAGCCATTTCAATCTCACCAAACACACTAAATCTCAAACTCTGTAACTAAAAACTTGCTACAATTTCATCTTGAGAAATTTGTTAATGGCAAGTGACAACCTTGTTTAAACATCGGGCTTTCAAGTCCGAACATTTTTCCCCTCATCGTAAGGCAAATGTGCCACAGAAGTCAACATGCAGAGTCAACCACTCTTTTTCTTGACTTCGCATCTAGGGTTTTTCAGAAGAAGTCAAAAAAAAGTATGGGATTACAAACCCTCGTTCGTTTGACACTTGCGATGGTTGCTTATCTTAGTTTGCCTTACAAACGGTAAACGCCACCATTCCTTGCGGCAGTTTTTACTATATGGAGTAGTTTGATGCCATTCATGCTAAGTGTGGAATAAAAACATGAGTACACTAAATGAGGGATATATTTCAAGTGCTTCTTTGTTTTGTTTGTTTGGGTATCTTTTAGTAATTTCCATCTCCAAACCATGTCATTATGAGTGGGCATATATATATCTGGCAGTTGAAGAAGTTAAAAAAATGGGTTCAATTAATTTAACTTGATTTGTTTTAATTAATTGGGTACTTCTTCAATACAGTTTCTTTTTTGTATTATCATTCATTCAACAGTTTCACCTCAACGTTTGCTACAATTTGGACTTCAACATGTCGACTTCAATGGATTTGCAGCCATACACAAAATTGTCATAGCCATATATTCAAACTTCATTGACTGAAGTAACAAACATATTACCTACAAAACCACCGTGTCGTATTTTTTTCAAAAATGAATTGGAACAACCATCAGGGAGTTTTAAATTAAGAGGAATTGGTCATTTAGTACATAAATCAATAGAAAATGCCCTTAAAAACCATCTGAACAAAACTATTCATGTGTTTGCTTCTAGTGGTGGTAATGCTGGCTTAGCAGCTGCTTATCTGGCTCAATTTTATAAAGTTAAATGTACAGTTGTATTACCAATAATTTCAAAGCCAGTGGTGCAAGAAAAATTAAAATCTTATGGTGCCAGAATTGTTTTGTTTGGGAATACTATTAACGAAGCTGATCAACATTTGAAAAATTTAATGAGTTCGATTGATTTAGATTCAATTTATCCAGTTTATTGTCATCCTTTTAATAATCCATTGATTTGGAATGGTCATTCCTCGTTAGTCGATGAAGTGAGTCAACAATTGGATTCTAAAGATAGAAAATTGTTAAAGGGAATGGTTTGTTCCTTTGGTGGTGGCGGATTATATAATGGTATCTATCAAGGTATGGTTAAAAATCAAATTAGAGGGGATATTTTACTTATTGAAACACTTCAGGCACCAACATTGACTCAATCTTTAGAGGCTGATGAAGTCATCACTTTGAAATCTGTCAATTCACTTGCAACTTCATTGGCTTGTTCATACACCACTGAACAATCATTGAAATACTATAAAGATCAAAGTTTGGTTAAATCTCAAGTGGAACTCATCGACGATATAGATTCATTAAGAGCATGTGTTGCTTTTGAAAAATGTTTTGGTAAAGTTGTTGAACCAGCTTGTGGAGCAGCAATGGCAGTTGTTTATAACAAAATTGACTTGTTGTACAAGAATTTTAAATATTTGCAACCAGAAGATATTGTTGTTATTGTTGTATGTGGCGGTTCATGTACTACAGGGTCTGATCTTAAAGGGTTTGAAAAAATGATACAGAAATCAGAAATTAAATTATAGAGTATATATGTGTTTGTTTTGAGTTTTAATTTAATATTGTTTCTTAAATATAGGTTTGTAATAGTTAGGCTACGTTAATAGCTTGTATTTTCTAGTTGAGTATATAAAACTATTTAGGAATAGACGACAAGGGCGTCCAGTAGAGTATATATATACCTTACCCTGGTGGTGTGATGATACTCAGTAGACAGACATTGGAGGAAAGATTAAGAGAGCCCTGTATAGGGTTGTGGTTGTCTATACTACCTTACAAGGTTAATGATTCTTTATGTTGTAGTTAAAAAAAACTGCAAAAAAAAAATACTGAAGGGTGCGAGATTCGAACTCGCGCGGTCAACTGACCAACAGATTACTCTGGTAAAGAAGGATTTGAACCTTCACCTTAAGTCTGTCACCTTAGACCAACTCGGTCAACCCTCCAAATTAATGTGGGATTAATGGTGCATAAAAACCAAAAGGGCAAAACTGAATTAAGAAATGAGATTGAAAAGTGCAAGGAAACCAAGGCTAGCAAGTACAAGAGATGAGCAACATGAGTGATTCAATAGTATTGTGATATGCTGAGAGGAAAGAGACTGTATAAAGAGAGCAAAAGTTTCCTTCAGGAAGAAGGGAAGAAGTAGCATCTACAAAAAAAAGCCTGAGGGTGAATGCAAATCATTATTAAGGTGACAAGATACTACAATATGAAGTATTATCATCTAAATTAACTTTAAGAGTGTTGAGAGATTCTGATGACCCATTGCCATCATCACTATTGAAAAACTGTTCATTAAAAAAATTCCGATATATTTCTATATTAAAATTGATAATGTGTTGATCAATACTAGAATTAGGCTTAAGTGCATCAACGCATCCCCACGAATTCTAAAAAGTTAACAAAATAAGCATATTCAGAGTGTAAGCTTTTAGTGAAGGGCCTCAATGCCAGATTAAAGGAGGAGTTTTCTTAAAATTCATTAATCGCGTATGGATCTCCAATGAATTTTCGACATTGTTATATTTTTCTGCAAATGCTTCAAGAAACAATGAAACTATTTTCCCTTCATCTGTCAACCCCCGAACTAGTCAACCAATTATAAGCCCATCGCAACGCATCATCAATAAGAAGACGTTGTTTAATGTGTGATAAAATTTGCAAGGATGTTAATGGAGCATCCAACCCTTTTTTCTTCGGCAAGATATTTCAAACAACACTTCATATCATGCTGACCTTGAGCACCAAAATGAAAAAACTTCACTACTAAAAGGTTCCTTTGGGCAAAACATTTTCCTTGCGGCATCAATCTTTCTACCTATAATTTTCCTTTCTGATTTATATTGTTGTTCGACTTTCCGTTTTTTGCTTTTCCTAATTCCACCAAGTGAATGGTTATAGTATAGTTTACAATTATGTTAGTTAGTTAGTTAGCATCAATAATGTTATCAAGTATTAGTATTCTCGAACCTCGTCCCCCCTCCTTCTTCCTTATAGAGGAAATGCAAACTAAGTCTACTCTTCAAATAGGAATTTTTACACCTTTATATGCATTCTTCCCAGCATATCATAAACTTGTAGAATCAGGAATAATGGTTCCTATCTTTTCCTGTTCAATATTAAAAGTGGCATATTCAACCCTCTCATGTCATCACTGTTTTGGGTTCGGGTTGCCATCATGCTTGCTTTTGTTTTAGTTTGTTCAAGCTTTTTGTAGTATTTCTATCTCCGGTGGTTTTCAATGGAGGTTGCTTGTTTTCTCATCTCTTGATGTGTTGTTTGTTGTTTGCTAGTCGCGATGATCAAATTTCATCTTCTCCACCTAATTTTTAAAGTATTTAAAAGGATGGAATTCTTTCCATTTTTTAAAAAATTTTATGTTAAGTAATCTTGTTGCCAGAATTGGTCTACCATTTGAAGTTTTTGAAGAAACTCATCAGCGTAGATGCTAGTCCGACTTGTTTTCCTAATTTTGAAAATAAAATCCTGTTGAAAATTGGGGGTTGAGGTAGAACTGCTTAATTGATTGGGTGAAGTAATCCCACCATTTCGTGATTAACCTTTCTTCATTATTAAAATTAAAAAAAGAAGACTGAAAAGTCTTCTATACTAACAACAATAACATTTAGCAAAAGTTTATACTGAAATATAAGTTATTTATTATTTATTTAATCAAGTCTTTTTAGAATAACTCTGCGAAAGTGCTATACACTGTAATACTGTTAACTTGACTTTAGAATATAAACAATGAAGATTTTGGGAGGGTTTCTTCTTTATTACCGTTATATTTGTTTGGTTATGTTTGATATCTTTGTTTGACGATTATATCTCTCTGAGTATAACTTTGATCACAGCAATGGTCACGTGTTTAAGCATTTGAATATCCTTTGTCTGAAAAATTATCCTGATTTGACCATCTGATGATATTTGGTGGTGGTTAATTTTTCTGGAACATTCTAATAAACCAACAAAGTTGGACCCGTGTGATAATGAAAATGCTGCAATATGCCGCTTTTATATACCCATTGAAATCTGATTTTTTGCATATCTTTTACTTGGATTTATATTAATACATCTACAAGTATATAAGTCTTATATAAAAATAGTAGCTTGCATTTTTTTGGTGAAAATTTGTTGCAAAAAAACAAAAAACAAAAAACATCCAAGCAATCAATCAATACTATAATTCCAATATGACTAAACAAATTTATGATATTTCTAAAAATTCTATATGATTTTTAATTGCAATACAAACATCTGTTCTAGTTTTTGATCCAACAACAGGAATACCAATTAAATCAATCAATGGTTCTTCACAAAAACACCAATGAAGATTTTTCATAATATTTAATTCAAAATCATATCCCCCTAATTCTTTTTTCAATTCATTACCATATAATCGTCTTTTATCACCATCATTGGTTACAGGACCTCTATCTTCATCATAACTATATAAAAATAATTTTTCAATATAATATTTGGGCCAATTTGCATGTAAGAAAAATAATGATGATGATTGGAATAAATGGAAATCATAATTGGAACAAGTATCATCTTCATCATTGGCGGCATATTTTTCTGGTAATGGTGAATTATAATTAATTTTCTTTTTAGTATCTTTTTGAGTTGTTGTTATTGTTGACATATAATAATCTATAATAGGATCATATTGTCCCATTCCATAAAATTCATGTTTTCGGGTATTATCATTAATAGGACCAAATTCTCTATTGAATTCACCCACTTGATAATAAGGTAAATCTAATTTATGGGCAGCAGCAATAAATGTTTCTTTATCACCTTCTCCAGCTGCTCCTTGACTGAAAAGGGGATAATAATAATCTGGTCCATAATAATTATAATACATTGCTAATATTAATGTTTGGAAATGAATTTTTTTATTGATTAATAATTGTCCAGTTTCAGAACTAGCTTCAGGGATTGATCCTTTACAATCATGATAAGAATAATACATTGAATCAGTATATTTACCTCTTTCATCTCCATCAACATAAGAATTTCTTACTTTAAAATTAGAATCAACTTCAATGCCAGCAATAGTATAATAATGTGGCGATGTAGACCGTCTCCATAAATCTGGCCATACTACAAGATGTTTAGTTGTAAATGGTGCATTAGTAAATAAAACATCAGGATTTCTAATGGGGATATTATCAGCATCAAGGTATAAAATCCTTTCGAATGATGATATCAAAAGGGCAATATTTTTCAATTGGAATCCACTAATTTTATCAACAAATGTTTGAGGTAAATAATCTGTCATTAATTTACATTTCCCATTTAAAGTTGGTAAAACTCGATCACAAAATTGAATATCATAATCGTTCTTGTATGGGATGATTACTTCTACTGGTAATCGTGACCCATTTTCTCGAAGTATTTTAATTGATAAAAGTACCAATTGATTATATTTCCCACCACCTAAATAAACAATACCATCACCTTTCATGAAATTATTAAATTTATTAAATTTAAATAAATTTTCTGGCCAATTTTCCATCATCGTTTCCAAAAATTTTGTATGGGATTTTTTCAATGCTGATATTTCCGAATCACTTAATGTTAAATACATTGATAAGAATTCTTTATTTCTAATTAATTCATCTTTATATTGTTCACGTAAATGTCCACCATAAATCGGTATTCTTCCATTACGATGAATTAATCGTTCAATATTAAACTGTTTCATATTTTCCAGTGGGATTTTATTTCTTAATTCATAATATTTCACGATTTTATCACCATTAGGATAATGATTATCATTATTTATTGGATCTAAATCTGGTTTACAATCTTCAATGGTATCAATTAATTGAACAAAAAAATTTTGAAAAGATTGAATAAATTGATTTTCCATTTTATATTGTTCAACAAATGAATGACTCAATTGTAATTCATTTTGTTCATTTAGATGTTTAATTAATTTTTTATAATTATATCCATCAATTAAATTTAAATCATATTCAGATTTGGTTTCAAAATTTGATTGCAAAAAATTCCAAAAATGTTCAGTTGTATCTTCATTTGGAGTTTTTTCAAGTAAATATTGTTTTTGAACAACAACTAAATTTGAATCAAAATCATGATGATACCCAACAAGTGAATAAATTTCTCCTTCTTCATCCCTTAATACTGATTCTTGAGATGATAATGCTAATCGTAAATCAGTGAATTTATTAATAATATGACGTGATGAAGGAAACCATGATGATAAAGTTGACCGTTGGAAAGCAGCCAATATATTTATTAGTGTTATTAGAAGTAATGACACAAGTATAAGACGAACAGTTTTTGATGATACTGGGATAGAAAACATTCTTGGTAAAAAAAAACAAAGCTCCCTCAGAATTAGGTATTGGTAAACGAATGAACGAATGAACAAGTGAATAAGGTGATGGGTGATGCCAATAATTATGACAATGTAAACTTAAAAATAGGAAGAAAAACTCAAAAACAAGAAGAAGATTATAGAATCTTTTTATTCAAGAAAAGAAGAAGAATAAAAATAAGATAGAAAAGATGAATGGGAGATACCAAAAAAAAATTAAAATTTCATTGATAGAAAATCCAAATAATGGAAACTTAAGAAGTTTATTTAACCCTTTAATTCTAATCTTAATCGAAAATCGACAAATATAAAACAAACAAACAAACAATAGAATTCCCTTGTTTTATTGCTTGATACATGAATTTAATTTTGTTGTTGTTGTTCTGTCTTTATACATTTAGGTTTTGCAGATACTATATGTATGTATGTATGCATGTATGTATGAAAGGGGACGAGCAACAAAAAAGAGGTTACGTACTGCAGTAAAAAAACCGTGTAAAGCAGTACAAAAAGGAAACAGAACTAAACATTTTTTTTAGTTCACAAGGTACAGCCAGTAATCCAATGATGTATTATTAATAATCAAATAATTCTCTCATTCACTGAAGTTTACTAACCGATTTTGCTTTAACCATTTTGATATATTACCAGTTCAGAATTTCTGTTCTTTTGATTTACCGTAATTACTGCTAGGGGACTTGGTGATGACACAAAAATTACACAAATGCTCTCTATATGTGTACCATGGCAAGAAAAAGAAAAATGAGCAAATTTCAGGTCAAATCAATGGGTGGCTTTTTACATCACTTTGTAAATTAAAACTAGTTTCTGTTGGGTGAATGAAACAGACAAAGACAAGATATTATACGATACTCTTTATAACCAGATAATTGGTATACCTAGTGTTCATCATTTTTAACCAGCTCTTGGGGATCAAAAATTGATTTACGATCGGCAAAAAAAATTATTTAGGTATCAGCGATTTTTAATTTGATCTCCATTTTAGTTTTTTTGTGGATTCAATCATTTCTATCTTGAAGCAAAACTCAAGGTTGCCAGATCTTCATTACCCAACAAGAATTGGTTGTTTCTCAACTCCTTTCTTACTTGGCTTGTTTTGCACGACTATCTATTATTTATAAATATGTCTGGTGAAGATTAATTAATTTTATATAGTTTTATTGTTACGATGGTGACGTTGGGTACTGCATATAGTCGCAACGGCAAACTGCATCCAGCGAGTTAACAGCGAATGGCAAAGTGAAGCCTCCGACTTGTGTTCATTGACTACACCTCAGCGTTGCTAGTCTTTGTCGTACCCCCCACAAGGTAGAATGGGAGAAGACAACATGTGGGCAGTTGTACATTCCTCACGGGAATATAAATAGACGTTGGAATCCCCCTGGGATTGGATTTGGAAATAGGAATTAACTAGAACTAAAATACACACAATATACAGGATTTACACAATCTACATAACATTTATATATGTTTTCAGTATCTATCGATTATCCATTAACATTTATAATTCAAATATAAGATTCTTCTATATTTAGTTACTTATTACTATTAGTTTAAGTTCAGAATAGAATGCACTGTTTCAAGCTAACCCCTTTTAGATTTTTCTCGAGAAACGTTAACGTCTGAGGAAGAATTGACGAAACATCAGAATTCCAATTTAGTAGGCTCGATAATCCGGTCTTTCGTCGAACCGGCTAACATATACTATTTTCTCTCGATAAGCAAATTTATCAATGACAATAGTGGTTAAGTAAAATTTACGTAATGAATTCCCACCTTACAACCAATTATGATTCATAACCTCAATCTTCGATAATACGTAACCACCACCACCACCAACCTCCTTAATCAAAAATGATTATATTCTTCATATATCAACACATTCAATAGTTATACCATCCTCTACAACTTACCTTAAAAGGTGTTTGAATCCCTTTTGAATATGACTAATTTAATGGCAAACTAAGCAAATTCTGCATACAAGGCTTTGATCACGTTTCATACCAGCAACCAACCTTCGCCACCACCACCTCCGCTTTGTGAGTGAGTGAATGAAACAAGGTAGTGTGAAAACAAACAAACAAACAAACAAACAACAAAAAAAAAGGAGTATTCTGGATTTCTCGACAACTCTTTTTGTACCACCTACTAATTTAATTTTG